>Ga0080064_1000139_pt1 | contig 218125 bp, 257 predicted proteins | sample Subgrocontami54m_FD_69260 | JGI IMG/M metagenome (GOLD analysis project Ga0080064, IMG submission 69260) | Subsurface groundwater microbial communities from S. Glens Falls, New York, USA - GMW46 contaminated, 5.4 m (SPADES assembly) (version 2) ...
CCTCTTCAATAAATTTTAAGTAGTCATCATACTCTTCTTTTGCCAAGAGGCATCACCTCTCCTTTTGTGCTAAAAGGAGGCTATGCCTCTTTTACTTAAAACTTAGGTTCGCACCAGAGCCAAAACCCACTAGATTTATAAATTGTGTATTCTTTAGTGGATTTGAATTTTTATGCCCCCACTCCAGAGTTTGCAAGAACAACAACCAAAACCTGATCTCATTGCCAAGACCTATAAGAACATACTTCTCATTAATCCAGCTTATGCTGTGGAAACAGGCAAAGATAGAAAAGAAACTTATCAAGCAGCTATTCTTCCTCCTTTGGGCATGCTCACTTTAGCAGGAGAATTGGAAAAACACCACTATGTTGTTCATTTCATCGATGCAGAAGTAGATTTCATGACTGATGATGATATGCTCAAGAAAATCATCGCCCTAAAACCTGATGTTGTTGGCATGTACTGCATCAGCGCAAACTTCCAGCGGTTAATTGAACTCTCTAAGAATATCAAACAACAAGTAGGGTCACTTATCTTTTTTGGCGGTCCACATGTCTGGCATAATTGGACTGAAACTGTCAATTCTGGCGCAGTTGATTTTGCAGTTGTCGGTGAAGGAGAAAAGACTTGCGTTGAATTGCTGGACAAACTGAATAAAAAAGAACCTCTTGGTGAAATCAAAGGCGTCGCTTACAAGAACAAAAACAAGGTTGCTTTTGCAGGTGCGAGACCATTTTTGACAGATTTAAATGAGCTTGCTTATGCTGCTTTTCACTTAGTTGACATCAACAAATACAAGCCATCACCACAACATGTTCTTCGTCGACCATCAGTTACCATGATGGCTGCACGCGGATGCCCTTTCAGGTGCACGTTCTGCTATATTCCCTATCTTTTTGAAGGCACGTACAGAACCAGAAGCGTTGACCATGTCATTGGCGAGATTAAATCCTTAGTGGAAAAACAAGGCGTCAAGGAAGTCCAGTTCATGGATGATCTCTTTGGCGCCAATAAGAAATGGCTGGAAGAATTTCTCGACAGATTGATTGCTGAGAAAGTTGACATCACGTGGTCATGTCTGACACGCTTGGATATTATGGACTGGCGACTAGCAAAGAAAATGAAACAGGCAGGCTGCTGGTGTATCTTCTTTGGCATGGAAAGTTTAGATCAAGAAGTCTTGAACGCTATCAACAAGCGACAAACTGTGGAACAGATTGAACGAGCCATCAAAGCATGCCAAGAGATAGGCATTCAAATCCGAGCAAATTTTATTTTGGGATCACCTATGGAGACACCTGAGAAAGCCAGAAAAATGATTCAACGCATCTGTGAATTAAATCCTGACTATGTCAAGTTCAATGTCATGTGTCCTTATCCCGGCACTACTATCTACAAGCAAGTCAAGGAAGAAGGCAAATGGGGCAAGCTTATCGAAGACTATGACTCTGACAAGTTAACAAATCATGAAATCGTTTTTGTTCCCTTCGGTTATAAAAATGCTGAGGAAGTGGCAAAGATGAGGACATATGCCTATCGCAAATATTATTTCAGACCTAGATATCTGTGGTCAAGAGTCAAAAGCATCCACAGCTGGTATGATGTAGTGCGCTACTGGCGCGGCTTCAAACTTATCTATAGACGTTATGGTTATGGATTTTAATTCTTTTTTGTTGTGTCTATTAATGAAGTTATGACTGTAGCTAGAGCTCCTGTCAGATAGGTTATAGCTGTGAGTATCAACGATGCTGAAAGCACTATGGATCCACGTACTCCTAACAAACCAAACAAATAGATGCTTACTCCTTCTTTTATCCCTAGTCCATTGAGCGTGATGGGGATGAGGGCAGCTAATCTTGCAAGAGGGACTACTGCCATGATAGCACTGTAACTTACTACTACTCCTATCATCCTGAAACCAATATAGTAGACCATGTAAATGCAGAACATGTTGATAATGGTAATCAGGATATTTGCTGCCAATACTCCTTTCTCTTTTTTTATCATGTACTGTATCCATTTTCCAAATCCCTTGAAGTATGTACCTTTCTCCCTTAGGATACTTGACACAATTTTTGCCCTCACTTTTTTTGCAAGCAAGAGTATTCCTGCTATTACCAATACGATGATGCCTCCGATTGTAAAGACCACCACGTTCCCGATGCCAAAAAATGTATAGACGCCGAAGAGAGCAAATAAGAAGACTACACCCAATGTAATTATGTTATTCATTATGACTATTGCTGTTGACTCACCAATTTTAATATCTTCTTTTTTCAGAAAATAAAGCAGGCTGAAATCACCTATTTTTCCAGGGGCGAACAGATTGATGGACCAAACTCTGAGAAAATATTTACATACTCTTAAGAAAGGAATGTCTTTCTTGATTTTTTTCACCAAGATAAAGATATTTATTGCACTTAGCAGCAATGTCAGCACTTCAAAGACCAAAAGCAAGGCTATCCATTCTGGATTAATGTTCTTTAATTGGTCGATAGTCTCTTGAACTCCTACTTTTACCAGAATCAGCCAGATGAATGCTATAGTTATCGCTAGCTTCAGCAAGAATTTGGTGTTCTTTTTCATCACTGCACCTCTTTTTTCATATCAGCCATAAAACCAAACACAATCAGCTGGATGCCCATGACAATCAGCATGACTGTAGCAATGGTCAGAGGAAGATGACCAACTTTTCCTGTTGTTAGAAACAGATATACTAGCCAGCATCCAATAAGGAATCCTAAAACAATTAGTGAAAAGCCTATCTTACCGAAGAATTTCAGAGGATCATAGTCACGGTAAATGCGCAGAATATTGATCCAGGCTTTCCACGCATATTCGAAAGGATTTTTCAACAAACGACTTTCATCATTTCTCTTTCTGAAGTATGTTGGTATTTCCTTGATATGCAGTTTTTCTTGCACTGCTCTGATGACTTGCTCTTGCGTGTAAGTGTGTGTTGATCTTATATGGATGGATGCTGTTTTTCTGTTGAATGCACGAAATCCAGTTTGGCAATCATTGATCTTGTATCTGATGATCTTAGAGATAACTCTTGAGAACGCTCTATTGCCTAGTTTTTTCAGGAAAGGCATTTCTTCAATACCGCCTGAGAAGCGATCACCGAGGACTAGGTCATATCCTTTTTCTACTTCAGCAATCAATCTCGGAATGTCTTTTGCCTGATATTGGCCATCTGCGTCGATATGCACAAACACATCATACTTATGGTCTAGAAAATTCTTGAGCTCAGTTCTGAATGCTTCTGCCAAGCCGCAATTCTGCGGATGCTGGATAACTTTTGCTCCCTTCACCTTGGAGATCTGCGCTGTCTGATCTTTGCTGCCATCGTCAATGACTGCGATATCATACTTGTATTTTTCTTTTCTCATGACTCCATGAATCTCGTCAATAACATTTCCTATAGTTCCTTCTTCGTTATACGCTGGAATAGAGATTAAGACGCGCATAGTTTAGCCCACCTTATAGACATATATATTCCTTTCTCCCTGATAAATTTTGGTGTATTCGAGCTCTTCTTTCGTGATCAGATAGTCTGCTTTTGTTGGATCGCTATCTACTATAATTTTCCTGTTTATCCAGAATCCTGCCAAGGTTGTGAACTTTGATGGCGTGCAAATGGACTCAGGATCTTTGATAAATCGTGTTGTGCAATATTTCTCATCAAACATGATGGTTGCATCCGCTGGTGTGTTTTTTCCTATCCATTTTCCTATTTGTACCTGCTCTAGAGGATACCAATTGACTTGACTATTGTAAGCATTGATTGCAACGTTGGTTACACTTAGCAACGAAAAGAACATGATCATTATGGTTGCGATAGTGCGTTTGTTTACTCTCTTCATGATGACATAACTTAAGATGAGAGCACAACTTACCAGAACAACATACATTAGAACTTTCATACTAGGTATTAGCTTTAATGGACTTATTATTTCTTGGATAACACCTATCCATGCTAAGGACATGTTGTTGATAGGAAGCAATGGAAAAAACATATTATTAAATCCCGCACCGACAATTATTGTGAGAAATAACCATCCTTGTTTCGTTATTTTTTTGATGTGTTTCAACCCTGCATATCCTGTGATGATGAACAATGGTAAGACTGTATCTATATATCGTGTGATTGGTCTACCAAAAATATTGAGTATACTCTCTTCCTTGAAGACTCCATGGAGATTGTGATTGATAGCTAAGAACAACACTAGCAAAGCACTGATTCCTGTAATAAACACTAATTCTTTGTTCTCTTTTTCTTTCAATAAGAGGATATATCCTATCATGAAGATTATTCCAGAAGCTAAGATGAACATTCCTGCATAAGATATCCCCCAATAGACGCCATTCCACATTGCAGAACTGAGAGATGATTGTGCTTGCTTGAGTCCTGTTGTGATTTCAGGGGCATATTGTCCTACAATGCTTTGCAGTGAGAATCCGAAAACTGTTATATTTCTTATCACCCAGATTGCATCCAATCCTGCAGCAATTCCTAACGCGTACACATATTTTTTTACTTCGCTTTTTTGTTTCAACCAGTAAGATCGTATTCCAAGAATCACCACTAACGCTAACAATACAATGCCTGTTAATTTTGTTAAGACTGCTAATCCTATAATGATGCCTGCATAGACATAGTGTTTTGTTTCTCTTTCTTTCTGCGCCTTGTAGAGAAAGTATATTGCAGTCAAGAACAAAGGATAGAAGAGATTTTCTGCCATGATATATGGAGTGAATGCAAATGCTCCTGGAAGCAGGCCAACGAGCGCAGCAACTTTGAGGCTTTCTCGCGGAGCAAGGATTTCCTTTGCCAACAAAAATGCTGGAATGATGATTGCTGTTGAGAGCAGTGCATTGATTAGTTTCATCAAGATATACACAATGTCCATATTTTGAGCGATGTACGCCGGCGCAAGCATTATTGCATACAGTGGTGGATAGGTGTTTGTTGGTATTTCATGGATAGAGTAAGACAAGGATGTAGCCATGCTTCTCGCTAACTTTGCATAGACATATTCATCGCCGTAAATGGTTGGCGTGACTACGAAGAGCGATACAACTATTTTTACCAAGACTAATCCTAAGTACAGCAAGGCTAGCTTACGACTGTTTTCCATGTAGAATAAGGCTGATTTAGGCTTTAAAAAGGTAGTTCTTGAGTATATAAGTCGTAAACACTAGTTTAAAAAAGCCCTTCTCACCATGTCTTCTTGTGCCGCGATCGCATAACCTGGTATTGCACCGGTCTCGAAAACCGGATCCGCAAGGATATCGAGGTTCAAATCCTCGTCGCGGCGCTTCCCTTATCTTTATATATTTAGAAGAAATGTGGATTGATATGAGACGGAAACTAATTTATAAACCTAAAGACAAAAATAAAGAAAACAATTTTGTTTCTTTTATGTTATCTAGTTATCAAAATCCTTTTTTCATAGGTATCATTGCAGGTATTACTGCATCAGTAATTAATGATATATCTACTCTATGGTCTCGTGACACACTAAAAAAATTAATTATAATTTTATTAATCTATTTTATTTCTGGTGCTATACTTTATTACGTAACTTTGTTTCAAAATAAAAATTAATTATTTATTCAAAATCTTATCAATCATCGACGAATACGCTGGACGCGTTATGAAGACACCAACAGTGACTCCTATGATGGTTGTGACAGCGAAACTACTATTTACCAACTTATACACTTGTAATCTTGTTGATAAAACGACCTATACATGATCTTTAAAGTGCTACAAAAACAGTATCACTTATTCAATAAAGTGCTACAAAAACAGTATCACTTTCGAAAGCTTTAAAAAGACCATTTATTTATCATTCTTATGAAACGCGAAGATCTTTATTATGTTTTATTTGAACAGCAAAAAGACTTTCAGGAAGAGGAACCTACTGTAAATAGAGAATCAACGAAAAGAGCTTTATCACTTCTCTCACTAAAACTTCCCATAGTCATAACAGGAGTAAGAAGATGCGGGAAGTCTTTCTTCTTAAAAATAATAAAAAATGAACTTTACTTACCTGAAAAAGCATACTTCTATGTCAATTTTAATGATGAGCGATTGATAGATTTCTCCGTGGATGATTTTCAGAGAATAATTGACTTTCTTCATGAGCAAAAATATAAAGATCAATGCTTTCTGTTCATAGACGAGATTCAAGAAGTTGATGACTGGGAAAAATGGATAGATCGCATAAAAACAAAATATCCTATTTTTATCACTGGCTCAAACTCAAAGCTTCTGAGCAGCGAAATATCAACTATATTGACTGGCAGATCCTTGAGCTTATGGCTGACACCATTCACTTTCAAAGAGTTCTTGGAATCTAGAGAGATAGATTTTTCTAAATGGCAACTTGATTTAAAAAAACAGGCTGTTTTACGATCAGAGTTCAAAGACTATTTGCTGATGGGTGGATTTCCTAAACGAGTATTGTCTGAACAAACTATTATTGTCAAGGAACTCTATGAACATATTCTCTATCGAGATATAATAAAAAGATTCAATAAAAACCAGATAAAAGCGATTAAGGAAGTGTCAGGTTATCTTCTCTCAAATCCAGCTTCATTAATAAGCCTTAGAGCAATTTCAAAACTGACTGCATTAAGGAATTTAGCAACTGTGAAGGCTATCATGGATGCTTTTGAGAATGCATTCTTATTCTTCTTTACGAATAAATTTGATTACTCCATAAAAAAACAAACTCAAAATCCACGAAAGGCTTATTGCATTGACAACGGCTTCTTAGTCGAGCTAGGTTTCAGGCTTTCAGAAGATAAAGGAAAACTTCTTGAAAACCTAGTTGCCATAGAATTGAAGAGAAGAGGAAAAGAACTCTTTTATTATATGGATAAAAATGAATGTGATTTTGTTATAAGAGAAGGCAATACTATTGTACAAGCTATTCAGGTATGTTATAATTTTACTAAAGACAATCAGGAGAGAGAAATAGCAGGATTACAAGAAGTGATGACAAAGTTTGATCTTAAAGAAGGGCTTATTTTGACACATGAACAAAAAGATGAGCTTATGCTAGCAGATAAGAAAATAAAAATTTTACCTGTGTGGGAATGGCTTTTATTACATAACTTTTGAAAACTTTAAAGAACAGCTTTATGTGGGCTTCTCTTCTAATATCTATAAATCACAAAAAATAATTGCTATATTTCCCTGATTACTATTCTCTACTTATTCAAGATTCTGTCAATCATTGAAGCGTATGCTGGACGGGTAATGAAGACACCTACAGTAACTCCAATAATGGTTGTAACTGCAAATCCTCTAACTAATCCTGCACCTGCTCCCCACAAAGGAATCATAGCAGCGACTGTCGTTGCATAGGCAGCCATGATAATGAAAAATGCACGCTTGACCCGTTCTTTCCAGCCCAACAACTGCTCTCCTTTCAAGACTTCATCAGTAATCACAATTTGATCGTTGACACCAGTACCGACTGCAGCAATAATACCAGCGATACTTGCGAGATCCATGCTCCATTGCATCAGTGCAGCAACACCCAAGGTCAACGTGACTTCACTGATGGTGGTAATCATGATAGGAATAGTAATTTTGAATCTTCTATAGCGGATGTAGATCACTGCAGCGACTGCTATAATTGCAATGAATCCTGCGAGGAAGGAATTCTTGATAAATTCCTGCCCTAACACTGGAGATATGGTATCTAACTTCTCTATTTCAATCTTGACTGGAAGACTGCCTGTAATCAAGATCGTCTGCAATTTGTTCATCTGCTTTAATGCACTGTCGTATGCTGCCTGCTCTGAAGATCCATAGCCAGGACCAGAAATAGCAATCTGCGTTGTCTCTCTGCCTTTGAGGTCTTCACTGATCTGCAAACTGTCCACTAACTGATCATCCAAGTACAAGTCCAGAGGCTTGCTTAAGTAGCGACCACCAAATTCTGATGTGTTGACATCGAGATTCTGCGTGATTTGCGCATGACGTTTTGCTGATGCTTCACTTAGGGAGATAACGAATTCAAAATTACAAGACCATTGGTCTGCTGCCAACTGCTGACAGGGAGGACGGATACCAGAACAGGAGCCATCATTACGACAGACAAATGGAATATCTCCCTGACCACCCCTAAATGCGACGTCATCACCTATTCTTGCCTCGAATTTTCCCTGCTGACCCATTAACTCACGCACCTCTTCCCGAGTAGCGCCTGCAATTTCAATCACGATAAATTTATTTCCCTCGAGATCTGCTGCTGGACGCATCTTTAGGTCTGCCAATCCATAAACGTTCAGACGATTGCTCAAGACATCAATCATATCCTGCAACTGACGATCATCGACTGTTGTGCCGTTTTCAGCGACTGGTCTGATGATGACACGACTACCACCCTGCAAGTCCAATCCCTTATTGATGTTTGTCTTCTGCGCGTTTCTGACTGTGATGTCTGGCATGCGCGTAATGAGCGCTGCATATTCTCCTTTATTGGTTTTGACCACGAGAGTTTCTTTTTTCACTAATTCTTTGGTGAGCTTTTGAATTTCTTCATCTGTAGTGACTTCCTTGCCATTAACTTTTTTGATAATCATGCCTTTCTTCAATGAACTGTTGCCTTCGAGGCCAACTATGGTCAAGTTGGATGTTACAAATCCTGGATTTCCTAAGAATGTGTGTGTAATAACTCCTTGATCTGTCTCCAAAGTCACTATTACTTCCTTGAAGGACAATTGACTGAGCGCATTCTGATAGTCTGTGAGTGTTGTGATAGGCTGTCGGTTGATTGCGAGAATGATTTCTCCTGAACTGAGACCTGCCTGCCCTAACTCAGACCCTTCCTTGATGCTACGGACTTCAATACCAGAAGCCCAAGGAGCAGGATTGATAGCGAGGACTGCCAAAAATAGCGCAATAATCAAGATCCAAACTCTAGTTGTCAAGATGCGAGCCATGTTAGTGCTTGACTCCTTCTTTCTGTCTCATCTTTATGATAGTGATAGGAGCGTTCATCATGTAGGTGACTATAACATCCACACATAAGCCAACTGCGAGAATGATAAAAATCTCCTTGAGGACTACTGATGTTGTCATAACATATCCTGCAGATACTGCAACGATTGCTGTGATTGTCATGGTGAGACCTGTGATGATGGCTGTCATAACTCTATCCATCAATTCTCCTTGTTTCTGCTTGATAACACGAGAAGCAAGCAACATATCTGAATCAACACTGTATCCGATCAACAACAAAAATGCTGCAATACCTGCTGTTGAAATCTTGACTCCCAACAAATTGATGATTGCCAAAGTGACCATCATGTCAATAACAATGGACGAAACTGTTGCAATGGCTGGCACAATGGAACGGAATGCAATAAAGACTACAATTGCTATCAAGAGAAATGAGATCAATAATGCACGAATCATCTGCTGATAAAATGATGCTCCCAAAGCTGAACCAACGACTTCAATGGAAAGGTTATCATCTGTCAAGGGAAAACCAAGCTCTTGCTCCAATACTTTTCTGAATGCCTGCTCATCTGTCTGACTAATCTCCACTAAAATACCTGTCTGACGGTCAGTGCCAAATTCTGTCAACTGACGAACGTCTGCATCGCCAAACTGCAGCTCTAGTTTTTCCTGCATCGCATCAAGATCCACTGTTTTTTCTGTTATGACTGTAGCAGCAATACCACCTTTTAATGAGACTTCTTTCTCCATGATGTCACCATGCGTGTTGTAGAATGCTGTCAAAGCGATAACGGCAAAGATGATCAAGAGTGCAGGCGCTATGAAGAATTTTTTATGATGATTTGCATAGAGATCCTTGATTCTTTGCATGCATTGGACTGGGAATAGTGGCTTTAAAAACCTTGCTAAGACTTTGGCTCTGTGTCCTACACAAAGCCAATTTTACCATAACCTTTATATAGGTTTTTCTCTCTTGTTTTCTTCAAAGAGGTGCAGCATGCGTCATACGAAGACTTCTCATTCCTACAGTCAGTCTTGGGGATTTCTCTTTGGGACAGTCATCTCGATAGCAGCGCTCTCTTTGCTTGTCTTGATTTTTATGGGAGCTGGATTGACGGGCTTTGCAGTTACTGATCCAAGACTTCCCAGCAATGTGACTGTTGCTTTAGATCTTGCCGCTTATCCAGAACGCACTTTACTTGAAGGCGATGCTACTTTCCAGATTGACGGACCTTTAGACCAACAGACTTCCTACTATGCAACACTTGATGGCAACAGATATTCCTTGCGCCTGCTGCAAGCATTAGACACTCAAGGCATTTCCTATCAACTCTCCTCTACAATACCCAGAGTTGAAAGCGCTACATCTTCCATTACTTTATCTTATCCTGCAAGAGGGGCACAGCAGTTTGTCTTTCGACTTCCTAGATCAGTCCAGATTCGACGCCTGCAGATGAATATCCATGGTCGTGATGAAAACAATTCTTATCCTTCCTTTCCTAAACTCGATGCCAACAGAGATGGTCAGTTCGAATGGGAATATGTGGGAGACTTTTTAGCTTTCAATGACACGTTCACACTTCCTACAGGATTACATGAGAACCAGGAGAATACTGTCGGCATCAATGAACAAAATGCCTATTACTGTGAAGTCATCAACCTTCCCAGAGGCAGAGATTTCTTGGTTTCAGCAAAATACATGCCCTTGCAATCAGGCTCAGGAGCAGATCTAGAAGCTGTGCTCTTTTCTCTCAGTGGCAGTGGAGGTACTGTTACTGGCGCTGGAGGATCTGATACTTGTGATTTAGATGAGACTGCAGCGTCAGCACCTGAATATAGAAGCTGCCATCTCTCTCTCAGCTATGCTGTTGCAGGAAATCATCTCTTATGTGTGCATAATGCTGGATTGAATTTGCCACCTGATATCTACTATGAAGTTTCTCGGGATATTGACAGAAATTCTGGCTATCGCTGCGGAGCCATTGCTAATGCAAGAACCAGCTGTGCTATTCAACAAGGAGACTTTTTCATCAAAGTGCAAGCAGCAGAGTATGATGGTGTTTTGAACAGACGCGCTCTGATTGCTGAAGGAGCTCCAGAAGCATTGTTACCAGCAAAATTGAATGCTCAATTACAGACGTGCACTGCCTATGACAATTACTGCTTTATCACTTTGGACCTGATGAGTGAAACACAAGGATCGATTTATCTTGATGGACTAGACATCGAATACAGCGACCAAGGAACTCCTGTGCATGAACGCAATTTTTACATCCTCTCCACTTCTGCTCCTACGATTGTTACCTTAGCTGGCAGAGATCTAACACAAGAAAATTACACTTTGACTTTACCTCTTGATTTGCTTGAAGTGTATGTTCCTAGCCTGCGCAACAACAGAGCTCAAGGCAATTTCACTCTTGAAGCAGGCATGACTCCAGGACCATCTGTGCAATTACCCATCAGCGTTGTCCGCAACAACAGCACTACAGAAGACAATGTCACTTTCACTGGCAATTTCACTGATGATGTCGCTTTCTACCAACAAGTCTTCACTTCCCTGCTTGATGATCATGGACCTCTTCTTGAGTTTGGTGGCTACAAGACCAAGATTAATGACGTTTTAGATGCACTCTCTCGCTATGTCTCGCTGATCCATGGCAGCAGCAATGCATCGAATATTTCTTTAGCTTCTTTAGAAGATGACATCCAAGACCAGATCAAAGTCTTACCACAATATATTGCTTCTCTCGGCAGCTCTTCTTTCACTCCATCAATCAGCGTCAGCGATTTCAAGGATGATTATGTCTATCCACAGCAACGTTTAGAGAAGAGCAAACAACAGCTTGCTTACTTACAACAACAATATGCACCTGCAGTCACTGTTGAAGCCATGGAAGTTGTCCTCTTCAACAAACAAAGGCAATCATTCACCATTGTAGAACATGGCACTTCTGCTTCCTTTAGTGCTGGCAAAATGCTTGCGTTCTTCCCTAGCGGCTTTGCAACTTCTGCTAGCAGCATTTCTTTTGCCAAAGATCCTGACACTACGTTGAGCACTTCTCCTTTGGTTGTGAGCTGGGATGTTGGCTCTTTACCAAGCACTATGCGCTATGTTGTCAAAAATAATCTTCTCTCAGCAGCAGATGAACTTCGTGTTCTCTTTATTCCTGAAACTCTTCCTGAAAAAACTGAACAACCTATAACAACTTGCGGCGATGGCAAGTGCAGCGTCTTTGTGACAGAAGATGGACAGAAAATCTACCTTGAAGACTCTGCCAGCTGCCCTAACGATTGCGGTGGCGGAGACATTGGAGGATCATGGACTTGGAGCATAGCTTTAGTGCTCTTGGGTGTCATCGCTTACGCTTATTTCGGTGGTATGTATAAGGGACCTGGCAATTTCCATAATCTTTTGCAAAGCTTGAAGAAAGGTGGAGCTTCCAAAAATGCAAACACTAAACTCTTTGCCTCTGCAACTGATGAAGCTAACTTGCGCAACTATGTGCAGAATGCCTTGAAGAAAGGCGTGAGCCAAAAAGAATTAGCTGAAACGTTATTGAATAGGGGCTGGACGAAGTCACAAGTTGATAGTATTCTGAAGCAAGCAAAACCATGAAGTCGTGGCTCTTTCTTCTCTTTCTACTTTTTGTTCCGTTTGTACTAGCAATTCCATGCCAGGAAAACCAGCAACGGCAATGCGGTGTTTCTGATGTTGGCGCCTGCAGTTTTGGCGTGCAAATTTGCCAAGGAGGAGCATGGAGTGTTTGCTTTGGGAATGTTGATCCTGGAGAAGAACAATGCAACAATGGACAAGATGATAACTGCAATGGACAAGTTGATGAAGGCTGTCTTTGTGTAGCAGACACTATCCGTGAGTGTGTTGGCAATACTCGCGGCGTCTGTGCTCCCGGCTCTCAAACCTGCATCAATGGCACTAGCTGGAGTTCCTGTGCCAATCAGACTCTACCTTTGTCTAGTGATCTCTGCAACAACAATCTTGATGATGACTGCGATGGACAAATTGATGAAGGCTGCCAGCAACAACAAAACCAAACTCCACAACAATCAACCTGCTTTAACAGCATACAAGACGGCGATGAGACTGGAGTAAACTGCGGAGGTAGCTGCAGAGCATGCACTTCCTGCACTGATGGCATTTTAAACCAGGGAGAATACAAAACTAGCGTTGACCTTGGCAACAACACTGTCTCTGATTGTGGAGGATCGAATTGTCCTAGCTGCCCAACGTGTTCTGATGGCATCAAAAATCAAGGTGAACAACAGATTGATTGTGGAGGACCTTGCCAAGCATGCCAACAAACTGGAGAATATGCAGACGAAGACGAAGATGGATTGACTCTCGCAGTTGAATTACGACAAGGGACAGATCCAACACGCAAAGATACTGATGGCGATGGACGAGACGACAAACAAGACCAATATCCTTTATGTCCGAATTTAGTTTGCGATGTGAATTATGGTGAAGATACTGAGACTTGTCCTCAAGATTGTGTAGAAGAAAGTCGTTTCTCTTTAGGTATAGTATTGCTCATCTTATTTATTCTCGTTCTCAGTGTTGGAGGATATCTTTACTATCAATTCAAGAAAGGCGTCAAACCTGGATTCTCATCATCCAGCAAAAAAACACCTGAAGAACCCCTGTATATTTCCAAAGAGCTTCTTCAAAAAGACCAGAAATCAACTTCCCAGAGCAAAATAGACAAGGATCTCGAGAAGTCTTTTGAGAAGGTAGAAAAATTGTTTAAATAAATTTAAAAAATAATTATATTATATCTCTTTGAGAAAAACTTCTAGTTTACTAATACTTCCTTCTGCTTCTGCTATCTCTCTTTTAATTCCTGCTCTTATTCCAGCAATATGATTTTCAATTGATTTCCTATCAAATCCTACTTTTGCTAGTGATTTTCCAAAATCTTCTCCAACTAGACTAATACTTTTATTTGGATCAAGAGGACCATCTTTTACTACTTCAATTTCTTTTAACCATCCACCATATCCATAGAAACCTCGTAATGCTTCTCCATATAATTTAACTCTTGCTAGACTGTCTGCTTTAATTATAATAGGTACTTCTCTTTCTTCTTGAGAACCTTCAACTGTTGTTGTAGTTCCTACTCTTATTTTATACCATTGCCCTTCATCGCTTATTGCAGATCTTAAGTTTTTAATGCCGAGAAATCTCAAACTACCTCCAAAACTATCGGCTCCAACAAGACCTTCACATCTATTGCAACCAAGTTTGAGCAAATGTGCTAATGGAGGATCATTTTCTAGGTCCTTATAGTACCAAACACAAATTTCTTTTGTGACATAGGCTCGTGCATGCTCTTTTAAATAACGTTCTGCACGTTCTTGTCCACCCAAAAATGGAATTGTTTGAGGATGCTCCAAAGCCTCTGCAATAGGAACATCACCAAAATTTGCTCTTACTAGAACATCATGATCAATAACCCAAATGAGACGGTTGCCATGGTCATCTGTTTTACCATCCTGGTCAACTAAAGTTTGAAATTCTTCTTGAGGAAGATGAACTTTATTATGTCCATAGATCCTTTGTCGTTCACTTAAAAGACTATTTTTTTGCCTGATGGCTTCTGGAGTTGTTATAGAGGTAGGAACATGCGCATAAACCACTACTGTATTACCTTGTTTGGTTCTACCAGTTGCTCTGATACTTGGTGTGCTAAACTTTTTATTCCAAGATGCTTGGCCATTAATACGAACATCTGCCAACTGTGGCATGAATGCTGCTTGGTAGCCAGCTGTTTGACAGTTTTCGAGAGCTACATCTGCTTCGTCATGATAAAATTCTTTAGTATCTTGTAATCTTATTGTCATTGTCGTTGTCTCCTTTGCTTAAGCTGCCTGCAATACAGAAGTTAAATTTCTCCATAATGCGTGGTTCTCATTGGAAAGTGCAGTATATTGTTTTTCACTCATCTTTCTCTCAGCAATTTTTCGTGCTAATTCATAGAGTCCAGCAGATTTCTTTCGACTAGTAAATCTTAATTCTTCACTTGCACGCTTTAATTTTTGATACAAAGCATCATTGTCTGGAAGACCTCTGACATTTACCCAAAGATCATGACAGAAAAATTTGTCTGCTATGTTATTACCTAATGTCTCTTGTACATGAACGCGACCATGACTCCAAGATTCATTACCTGCTAATTTTTGACCTTCTGGTAATTGCTCATTGATAGCGTCTAATCTTCGAGCTTGATCCATAACTCCATAGCTAGGGACATTTGCAACATAGTCCATGCGATCCAAACGTGCTCTTAATCTTGCACTAGATTCATTAATTCTTTGCATCATAGGACTTACTCCATAACCTAGAAGTCTTTCTTGTGTCTGCTCTGGTGTAATTCCATAAGAACCATCTTGATTTCTTGGGCAGTCCCAAAAAGGCGTATCTCGATAGAGGTCATGTAGTACACCTAATTGCCTAATTTTTTCTACTACTACTTCTCTTGCTGTAACTTGTTTTGGTGTTTCTGTTGTTTGTGTAGTCATTGTTGTCATCTCCTTTGTTGTGGTAATTGTTGTTACCTATGAGTAATAGCATAAACTTAAATATAAAACTATTCTCTTTATTTTTGGGAAAAATAGTAAAATATAATATAAATATACTAAAAAGTGACAGAAAATCTAGATTTAAAAGATAAAAAGCTTCTTTGGCAGCTTTCCCTAGATGCCCGAACGTCCCACACTCAATTAGCCAAACAAGCAGGCCTCAGCAAGAACGCAGCCACCTATAGAATAGAGCGACTGATTAAGGAAGGCATCATTAAGAATTTTGTAGCCATTATCAACATTGGAGCATTGAAATTAGACACGTTTTGTTTGCTGCTGAAATTTAATGAAGATGTTTATGACAAGCCTGATATTCTTGCTTATTTCAAAGAACAGCCATTCATTAACTGGGCAGTTGTATTGTCTGGAGACTGGGATTTCTTTGTTGAATTTGTCTATAAAGACCTTCGAGACGCTGTCCATATTGTCCAGGAGATTATCCAGTTGTTCGGCAACCGATTGAATACCTACCATACTTATTTTTCCTATGATATTATCAAAGTGGAACACTTGTTGCGAGACTTTTCCAAAACATTTGTCAAGGAATATCTTCCGAGAAAGAAAAGAACCAAAGAAAGATATGATCTTGATGCGACAGATAAACGACTTTTACACCTTTTGGCAACCAATAGTGCTTTATCTTATGTTGACATCACTAAAAAACTAAATCTTAGTTTGGATGTTGTCCGATATCGCATGAAGCTCCTAGAAGAACGATCTATTGTCGCTTATACTACACCTCATCTTTCTGTACGAACTTTAGGATATACTGAATACTTATGCACTCTTCAACTTGAGAATATTACCCATAAGGATATAACAACTTTGAAAACTTTTCTTGAACAACACGACAACATTACTTACGCTTTTTTTGACCAGATTTCACTGATGATGATCTTTGTGATAGCCTTCAAGACTTCCCAAGAGATAGATGCATTTTCTAGAGACCTGCGAAAAAACTACATTGGCAGCATCAAAGAACAGACTTATACTATTATTCGACAAGAATTAGTTTATGATTTATTCCCGAAGGGATTATTAGAATAGCACTATAATATTTATCAGACTTAGACAGTTATATTTTCCACTTGCACTTTCTTTAGCACTTGTGGCATTCTTTCTTTTATAAAAAGCAATTCAATCCCTAATAAATTTCCTTGCCTATCATAATCTAACATAGTATTCTTGTCTACTTCTTTCGTTTTTACTACCTCTCCTTCTTTCAATTTTATATACAAAGCATCTGCTTCTTCATCGTAGCTTATTTTCATTGTTCTATCCAAAATACTGTTATAATCTTTATATAGTTTTGCTTGACATAGACTACTTTTAGCGTTTTTCCATTGAGTTTTTTAACTGCATACCATTTATATCCTTCATTTTTTATCCTATCAGACTTCTTTATTGTTTCCTCAATCCATACTTTCTCTACTTTTCTTTCCTGACATTGATAGAGTACATGCTTGGAATATTGTATCTCCATAGACTTACAGATATGTTCCTTTTAATATGACTTTACCTCTTTTTTCCGAAAACCTTCCTAATTTCCCGCAAGGAACAAGTTTTATAAAGCATTTTAAGGTCTTTATCTTTGTGCGTGAGTAGTTCAACCTGGTTTAGAACCTCAGCCTTCCAAGCTGATGATCCGGGTTCAAATCCCGGCTTACGCATATTTTATTTTTTCTCTTTAACTTTATATCCTCTTTTGGACAATATATCTCTTATTTGTTGCTCAGTCACTTTCTTCTCGTCAAATGTTATCTCAGCCTGCTCTGTTTTCACATCGTATTTTACTTTCTTGATGTCTTTCTCCACATTGGAAAGAATCTCCAGAGGCATGGGACAGACATTTCCTTCACACTCTGGATTCTCGACAGCCATCTTTATGGTTTTCATCTTCTTTTCTTCTGAGTGTTGATGCCCATGAGCTTATAGAAATAACAGAATCCTATAATGCTTTCCAGTACTGCTATCACACCAAGAACCAAGATTATAGTTCTTACGATGTTATTCGTGGTTCCATAATTCCAAATATAAAGCAAGAACAAACCAAAAATAAATCTCCAGATTCTATCAGTATTTCCTAAATTTCTTTTCATAGAGTATCACCTCTTGCTTTTGCTCTTGTTTTGTTCTATTTAATTCTTACGCCTTTCTTAAACACAATCTTTATTAACTTTTGACCACTATCTTTTGATGAAAAACGATGGTGATTAAGCATCCTAGACCGCAGCATGAGCATTCTCCTACTGAACATCTGCATCAACAGCAAGAGCAACATGTTGCCAGAGGCGTGCATGCAACACATCCGATTTTTGTGCTAGAAGCTCAGAATAGTTTCATTAAAGACGTCGATGGCAAGGTTTACATTGATTTCACATCTGGCATTGGAGCGACAAATGCAGGTCATTCTAATCCTTCTGTGACTCATGCTGTTACTAATCAACTCAATCATTTTACTCATACCTGCTTTACTGCAAGCTCTTATGCGAATTATATCCAAGTTTGTGAACGACTGAATAGTCTAGTACCTATTCGAGGTCAAGCAAAAAGCGCTTTGTTTACCACTGGTGCAGAAGCTGTGGAAAATGCTATCAAGATTGCGAAAGTTGCCACAGGCAGGAAAGCTGTTGTGTCGTTTGAACATGGGTTTCATGGACGAACACTGATGACTATGAGCCTGACTGCGAAAATCAAACCTTATAAAAAAGGCTTTGGACCTTTTGTTCCTGATGTCTACAAATTACCATATCCTTATCTCTATAGAAGACCAAAACTCATAAGTGAAGATGCGTATGTCCAACAACTTCTTTCTTATATTGAAGAGCAATTCTTTGTTGATGTGGTTGATCCTGATGACGTTGCCTGTTTAGTGATGGAACCAGTGACTGGTGAAGGTGGATTTTTAGTGCCGCCAGTTGCGTACGTGCAGAAATTGAAAAAATTATGTCAGAAACATGGCATTCTCTTTGTTGCAGATGAAATTCAGACTGGCTTTTGCAGAACTGGCAAGATGTTTGCTTGCGAACACTTCGGGATCAAACCTGATTTGATTACGATGGCTAAGTCGTTGAGCAATGGGATGCCGTTGAGCGCTGTTTCTGGAAGAGCTGAAATCGTGGACAGTGTTCCTGAAGGTGGGCTAGGAGGAACGTTTGCCGGGCATCCTGCAAGCTGTGCTGCTGCTTTAGCTGCGATTGACTACTATACACACTATAAACTCTGGGAACGAGCTGATCATATTGGAAATATTATTCGAAAGAAGATGCATGTATGGAAAGAACAGTTTTCACATATTGGAGATGTACGTGGATTAGGAGCGATGAATGCGATTGAATTAGTTAAAGATCGAAGAATGAAAGAACCTGATCAACTCTTAACGAAAAAGATTATTGACCAAGCACGTGAACATCGACTACTCTTATTGAAGACAGGTATTCATGACAATGCTGTTAGAACTTTACCGCCGTTGACTATTGATGACAGTACGTTACATGAAGGATTGGAAATTTTTGAACGAGTGTTACACATGATTCAATAATATTAATATCCAAATCTTCTTTCATATGCTTTATGGTCAAACCACTCTAGAATAACGCTGATAATCTCAACCTCTGTTTCTTTTATAGTATAAATTAATCTCCAAGCTTTTGGTAAATCATATTTCCATAAATTTAATATCTTATATTCTTTTATGTATTGTTGAGGCCATAATTTCTTAGGAACCTTTATTCCGTTTTCCGGATTTTCCGCTAAACTGCTAATGGCATTCTGAATAAACTTGTATATTTCTTTATCTTCAAACTTTCCATCTTTTAACTTTTCAAAAGTTGCTTTAAGATGCTCATCTATAAATGCTACTTGGATTTCCTTGCTCATTATTTTATTATCAATCCTTTTTCTTTTAGTCTCTTTATGCCTTCAGGATCATACGTCCACATGATAATTCCATCTCTCTTATCGATAAGAATTTTTCCCGACGCTTTGAGATAATTTAAAATAGTCAGGTAGGTTTGGTACATCATCTTCTTGGGCAGTTTTTTCCAAAGCTGATATTTACCATATTCTTGTGAATATCTTCGGATGGTTTTCTCTACCATGAGCACGGATTCCAAGGTTGGGCTATGGAATAATTTGTTTTTCGGCATCTTATATAAGTATATATAAGTATCTCTATTTAACAGTTTCCTTTCCTTCATGAGCATATCTTGCCGATGGCTCATTTTCTCTCTTTTTCTAGAAATATGCTTTTCTTTATTAACATTTGCCTTAAAAAACAGAAAATCTTACGGAATAAGTGAAAGAAAGTCATTTTATCCTTCTTTTCTTATCACAATCTTTATTAACTTTAAGCCATTTCCAGCCAAAAAAGGCAGGTGATACGTTGAGTAGTTTCGTTTCGATCAATCCAACCACAGGAAAAGCACTGAAAACCTATCGTTTTGCTCCTGTTTCACAACTCAAAACTGTCCTAAAACAGAGCCAGCAAGCCTTTTCTCGATGGAAAAACACCTCTTTCGCTGAAAGAATAGCACTTTTGGTCAAGGTTGGGAAGCACTTACGTCAGCAGAAAGAGTTCTATGCCAGGATGATCACTTTGGAAATGGGGAAACTACATACTGAAGCTGTTGCAGAAGTGGAAAAATGTGCACTAACCTGCGAGTATTTTTGTGACCATGCCTCTGATTTTCTTCAAGAGGAGCAGATCCAAACAGAGCACCAGAAAAGTTATGTTCGTTTTGATCCTTTGGGAACAATTTTGGCGATTATGCCCTGGAATTTTCCGTTCTGGCAAGTGTTTCGGTTTTGTGTTCCTGCACTGTTGGCCGGTAATGTTGTTCTTCTCAAACATTCTCGTGTGGTGCCTGGATGTGCCTTGATGCTGGAAAAATTATTTATTGATACTGGATTTGCTAGAGGCGTTTTCCAGAATGTGTTCACTGATGAGACTGGCGTACAACAGTTAATTCCGTATGTGCAAGGCGTTACCTTGACTGGCAGTGTGGAAGCTGGCAAAACTATTGCTTCTCAAGCAGGCAAACATCTGAAGAAATGTGTTCTAGAATTGGGAGGAAGTGATCCTTTTCTTGTTTTATCTGATGCTGATGTACACTTAGCAGCACAGACTGCTGTCAAAGCGAGATTCTTGAATTGCGGACAAAGCTGCATTGCTGCCAAACGATTCATTATTGTGAAAGACCATGTGAAAACATTTACTGATGCTGTTGTCAAAGCTCTTGAATCTTTTATTGTTGGCAATCCACTTGAGGATGAAACTATTTTAGGTCCTTTAGTGCGAGAAGAGCAAGTCAAGAAACTTGATAAGCAAGTAAAATTAGCCATTAAACAAGGTGCACGATTGCTGTGTGGAGGCAAACGTCTCAAACGAGAAGGCTTTTTTTATGAACCGACTGTGCTGACGAATGTCAAATCAACCAATGTCTTATTTCAAGAGGAGGTGTTTGGTCCTGTATTGCCCATCATTGCAGCAAAGGATGATGCTGAAGCAGTAAAATTAGCAAATCAAAGCTCCTTCGGTCTTGGGGCGAGTGTGTGGACTAGGAATCTTCAGAAAGCAGAACAGATTGCTCAAGAGCTTATAGCTGGCTTTGTCACGATTAATGGCATGGTCAAATCAGATCCTCGATTGCCCTTTGGCGGAGTGAAAGACTCTGGCATTGGACGAGAATTAAGCAGATACGGCATGTTAGAATTCTGTAATGTGAAGACGGTGGTCGTAGCATGAAGTTCGTTGTCTTAGGCGGAACAGGAGCAATGGGCCAATATGTAGTTAGAGATCTGTTTGAAACTGCCAAGGACGCACAGATTGTGATTGCCGCGAGAGACCTTAAAGAGATTGACAAAGCTGTTGCTTCGTTTAAATCATATCGTGTAACTGGCACCAGAGTTGATTTACTAGACATTGAAGCTACGGCACAAGTCTTGCAAGGAGCTACTGTCTGCATCAACTGCACGAACTACTATTACAATCTGCATGCGATGAAAGCTTGTCTGCTAGCGAAATGCCACTATGTTGACTTAGGCGGACTGTATCACATGACGAGAAAACAATTACAGTTTCATAATCTCTTCAGGAAAAAAGATTTATTGGCTGTGATTGGCTGTGGATCTACCCCTGGTATTACTAACGTGATGATCAAACACGCTTCTGACTCTTTTGAAAAAGTGACTGCAGTGCATATTCGCTTTGGCGGGCATGACTTTACGAAACAAACACAGCATTTTGTGCTGCCCTATACTGCCTATACTCTGTTTGATGAATTCACTGACAGACCAACTATCTTAGAACGCGGGAGAATACGATTACTTGAACCATTATCTGGACAAGACACCTATAAATTTCCAGAGCCTGTTGGCAAGAAGACTTGCTTCTATACTCTGCATTCTGAACTAGCAACTATTCCTCAATTTCTCCAACACAAAGGACTTAGAGATTGTAGCTTTAGAGTGTGTTTTCCAGATGATCTTGTGCATGATGTCCAATTATTGATTGCATTAGGTATGATATCAAATAAACCCATGAAAATAGGCAAACAAACTGTGATTCCGAGAGACATTACAGCAAAAGAATTGAATCGAGCATTAATTGGCAAAACAACGAAATTCAAAGACATGGAATTTGTGCTGGTAGATCTGGAAGGCATCAGCAAACGGAAGAAAACCAAGATGTCTATCTACTGCGTAGCGAAAAACAATGCAACATGGCATGCCTCTGCCGGCACTGTTGATACTGCTGTTCCTCCCTCGATTATTGCACAGATGATTGCGCATAACCAGATTGCACAACGAGGCGTTGTCGCTCCTGAATCATGCATAGATCCTCAACCTTTTTTCAAGGCATTAAAACAACGAGGTATGCTGATCAAGCAGAAGATCAAGAGGTGAAGTATTATGAAACGCTATCTTAATTTTATCAACGGCAAATGGGTTGCACCCAGCACTGAAGAATATTATCCCATCAAGAATCCCTATAATCAAGAAGTCTTAGCGACAGCTCCCCTGTCGACAGAGAAAGATGTTGATCTTGCTATTGCAACTGCACGAACAGCATTTGAGAGCGGTGTATGGAGCAAGAAAACTCCTGCAGAACGCGCTGCCTGTCTCTTAAAACTTGCTGACTTAGTTGAGAAGAATATTGATATGCTTGCTAAATTAGAATCACAAGATGTTGGAAAGACACTGAAATATGCTAAAGATTCTGACTTTTCCTTTATTATTGATAACCTGCGGTTTTTTGCTGGCGCTGCAAGACTATTGGAAGGAAAAAGTGCTTCTGAGTATTCTGGTATGGGCATGAGCTTGATCAGGCGAGAACCTGTTGGTGTTATTGGTGCTATTGTTCCTTGGAATTATCCCTTGTATATTGCTGTGTGGAAATTAGCTCCTGCTCTTGCAGCTGGGAATTGTGTTGTGATGAAACCTGCGTCGATGACTCCTTTAACTTTGCTTGAGTTTTGTCAATTAACTGTGGAAGCAGGTATACCTCCTGGTGTTTTTAATGTGATTGTTGGCGCTGGGAATGTTGTGGGAGAAGCCTTGATGAAACACAAAGGTATTGACATGATTACGTTCACTGGAGATACAGAGACTGGGAAAAAAATATTGCATGAGAGCGGACAAGTGAAACTATTTGAATTGGAATTGGGAGGAAAAGCCCCAATGATAGTGTTGAGAGATGCTGATCTTGACATGGCAGCACAAGGAGCAGTTGTTGGCGGTTTCTGGAACAGCGGACAGGATTGCACTGCTGTGACAAGAGTGTATGTGCATGCTTCTCAGTATAAAGTTTTTGTCCAGAAGATGGTTGGACTCACTCGAAAATTCAGACTGGGAGATCCTCTAGCGAAAAATATTGATATGGGACCTTTGGTTTCTGCGAAACAACTGGACAGAGTCATGAGCTATGTCGATGCTGCGAAAAAAGAAGGAGCTAAAATTGCTGTTGGCGGCAAACGACCTGCGGACAAAAAATTAGCACAAGGTTATTTCTATGAACCAACTATCTTGACTAATGTGAAACAATCCAGCAAAGTCTGCCAAGAAGAAATTTTTGGACCTGTGATTGCTGTTCTTCCTTACAACAATTATCTTGAAGCCATTGAACGAGCGAATGATGTCCAATATGGACTAGCTGCGTCTGTGTATGGCGCGAATATCTATGACTGCCTGACTGTCGCCAAGGAATTACACTTTGGCACTGTATGGATCAATGAACATGGCATACTGACCTCTGAAAGTCCGCATGGAGGCTTCAAACAAAGCGGTTTTGGGAAAGATCTGAGCATGTACTCGTTTGAGGAATATACGAGAATCAAGCATATTTACATTGATAGCACACGACAAAAAAAGAGATCCTGGCATTACACTGTTCTTGGTGACCAATAAATGACTCAGCATGATCTGTATAAAAACTCGATGCGATTATTCAGAGAAGCATCACATTTCTTACCTGGTGGATCAAATTCAAGCCCACGATTATGGAGAGGAGTCTGCCCTTCGAATCTGCCTTGCGCTATTTTTGCTGACAAAGCCAAAGGAAGCCATATCTGGGACGTCGATGGGAACAAGTATATTGACTATCGCTTGGGGTTTGGACCTGTCATCTTAGGCCATAGTCATCCTGCAGTTCGTGACGCTGTTCATCGAGCAGAAAACAAAGGACAAATTTTTGCCTTGAACAATGAGCTAGAGATTGCTGTTGCGAAAAAAATTATTTCCATGGTGCCTTGCGCTGAGAAAATCAGGTTTGCCAATTCAGGAACTGAAGCGACGATGGCGACCCTTCGTGTTGCTCGCGGCTATACGAAGAAAGACAAAATTGTAAAATTTGCTGGGCATTATCATGGAACGAATGACTACTTGCTGTATTCCACTGAAGTTCCCTTTGGCTGGCCATTATCACGACCTATAGCTTCTTCACTAGGGATTCCTTCACTGCTCAAAGAATTAATTATCATTGAGGAATGGAATAATTTCCAGAGCATTGAACAAACTTTACGGAAGCATCATAAAGAGATTGCCGCTGTCATCTGTGAACCAGTCATGGGCAATGCTGCTGTGATTCCACCAATGCATGGTTATTTACAGCATCTTCGAGAACTCTGCACAAAATATGATGTCTTGCTGATCTTTGATGAAGTGAAGACTGGCTTTCGACTAGCACCGGGAGGAGCACAACAATATTTCAAAGTCACTCCTGATTTAGGAGCGTTTGCCAAGTCTTTGGGCAATGGGTATCCAATTGCTGCGATTGCTGGACGGAGCGAAGTCATGGATATGATTGGAGCAAAAAAAGTCTTTCATGGTGGAACTTATTCCAGCAATCCTGTGTCCCTGACTGCTGCCAGTGCAACCTTAGACCTTCTGAAGAAAGGACATGTGTATGATCATATCGGCAGTTATGGGACAAGATTAATGCAAGGCATTGCCAAGCTGTTTCGCGATTATAAGATTCCTGGACTAGTGCAAGGATTTCCAGGCATGTTCCAATTTTTGTTCATTGACCATGATGTGAACACCTACAATGACCTGAAAGACGCGGATATGCAGCAATTTGCCAATCTTCATACTCATTTATTACGCCATGGAGTCATGCTGGATGAGGACAATGAAGAACCTATTTTTATTAGCGCAAGCCATACGAATAAAGATTTGCAACATACGCTAACAACGATGGCGCATGGATTTAGTCAGATAAACAGACGTTAACAACGCTCTGTTGTTTCGTTGGAAGCGTCAATAATTGTTCCATCAGACTTATTAATATAGTAGCAGTTTGTCTGGTTCTGCAGATCACGTCTGAAATATCTTAGACCACCAGGAGCTCTAAATTGACCAGGACCACGACCAAATTGACCAAATTTAAATAACACTTCCCCTTCTGGTGAATATGCCTTGATTCTATTGTTGTTGGTGTCTGCAATAAATAATCTATCATTTATTATCCATAATTTACTTTGAAATCTAAACTCTTCCAGATCTTTTCCAAAATCACCGAACTGTTTTGTTAAATTTCCTGTAGCATCATAAATATTCATCCTGTGATTTCTTGTGTCTGAGACATAAATCTGTTTATTATAGGTCTCTATACCGAATGGAAAACGGAGCCCATATTCTTTACTGCTATATACTCCCCATTTTGAAATGAAGTTTTCTGAAAGGTCAAAATACTGAATTCTATTATTGTCCGTATCCAATACAAAAATACCTTGCTCATCTACTGCAACATCTGAAGGATAGCGGAATTCTCCATCTTTTTTGCCTCTCTTGCCGAAAGAATTTATATGCCTGCCTTCTACATCGAAGATATCTATTTCTGTATTATACGTGTCAGCGATATAAATTTTATCTTCATACAAATCAAACCCCAAAGGATATTCTAATTGTTCTTCACCAAAAGTAAATAATGCATTTCCTTCAATATCGAAGACTTGCACTCTGTTGTTTCCCTTATCTAATATATAGAGCTTTTTCTGATAGACGAAAGTATCTGTCGGCATCCGAAGCTCTCCCTGGTTTCTTCCATATTTACCGATTGCTTTTATGTACTCTCCTTCAAGAGTGAAGACTTGGATACGACCGTTGAGCGTGTCTGGGATGTAGATATACTCTTGTTTAGGCGCTGGTTCTTCTACTGTTATTATCTCTTCTTCTGTTTCTTCTTTTGGTTGCTGTATTTCTTCTTTTTGTACACCTTTGAAAAGAATGATTGCTAAGAGAATAATCCCCAGAATAGTTAAAAAACTATATAGTGCTTTATTCTTTTCTTTTCTCATCTTTCTGATGCTCTTTTGATTCTTTATAAGATTTTCTTTATAAACCAAGTAACATTTATATATCACTTCCTGCCTAGATTGGCTAATGAAGGTGGTGAGAAGGACTGAAGAAATGAAGTTAATTGTAGCACTTTTATTAATACTGTTCATTTTTTTAGCTTCTACTCTAGCAACCTATCAAGGAAAAGCAATCTAAAATACTGATTCATCACGAGATTTACCAACTCAATATAAATCTTCAAATGACTTTTTAGATTCATTATTCTCTGATATCCCACTTCAAGAGCAACAAGTTATTTTGATACTCTTGAAACCTATAAGTCTTCACCATTAGACGCTATAATGTTCCAAGTGCAGAAGTTTAGACATAAGGAGACAACAAAAGAATGGAGAACCTTCTTTGGATCTTGGAAATATGAGCACTACTGTCTACTCTTTAGAACTCTCTGATTTGACTCCTGCAGACATTATTCAACGTGTTGAAGACTTCATTCGTGGGACGATCTAATCCATAAGATTTATAATACTCTAATTTACCAATTCTTTCGGAGGAATCAACTATGAAAACAACCAAAAAACCAGAAACTAAAACTCAAATGAAAGAGCACATATGTGCCTGCGGTTCAGGCATGCAAAAAGAAAACTGCTGCGGTAGCGGAAGTTGCTGTGGCGGTCATTAATTCTTTTTTCTTATTCTATTTATTTATTAGTTCATATTGTGGACTATATAGTTCATGAAGTGAACTGATTTATTAAAAAAAACGGATCAGGGAGGATTTGAACCCCTGACCAAAAACTTAGGACGCCTGTACACCAAAGAACTTGTCTAAACTTTGAAAAGTCAAAAACGAACACTTTTTGAAACGTTAGAGAATTCTAGTTGTCCTTCACAAGATCGTTGACATGATCTATAATTTCTTTTTTTACACTATTAAAATTTGGCAGTTTGCCATTTATAAGAACTTTCAAGTCCATCTCCCATGCTTTTCTTTTATCTTCAATTTTTTCAATAAATTTCTCTCTATTGAATTTTTCCTTATACAGCCTTAATTTTTTATCTATATCCCTCAAAGTTGTAGATATTCCCTTCATACATAAAAACCAGATATCGAAAACATCTCTTGGTTTTTTTCTGGTGAACAGCGCACGTATCTTCTCAGCGAGGATCTCTTGCAACGGCATGACTACTACAGTAAAAGAAGGAATATCTCGATATTTGGGATACATTTTTTCTTCATTCCCATCATAAATCGGTTTTTCTTTCATGCTTATATTGATCGTGATGACATTTGCGTTATGCGGATTCCCGTCAAATAATGGACCTCTTAATTCTAATCTTATATTCCTCTGCTTTCCATAGATACTAACCTCTTTGATTCTTCCTGAGACGCCAGCTAGTTGTAATTTTCTCATAACAGTCTTTGTCACTTTATCAGTGTCCATCTTACCCTTCAGAGTAAAATCAAGATCTTCTGAAAATCTTGGCAGAGAGTAGAGCTTGTACAACGCTGTTCCCCCCTTGAATATTAAATTTTTACCACATTCTTGAAGAAGAAAAAGGACCATCTCCAGAAGATAATCTTTCTCAATAATGTTCGCTTGTTGCCCTGTTTCTCTAGCAATTCTCTCAATCTCTTCTCGGTTAAGCATTCTCTATGACCATCCATTTCTTGTTTTTCTGCCCTGTTTTTTTCTTTGTATAGTCCAGCGGTATGTATACTTTAGCAATATATCTCTTTAAGGCAGTAGAAAAATCCTTTCCAAGAGTATCAAAGATAAAACCAAATCTTTTTATAAGAGAACTATTCCCCATTCTTTTAAGATAACGGATGAATTTATTGAGATTTAATTCTTTCAGGTGATTTTCAATTATTTCCTTTAATTCAGAAAAGGATGCTTTTTTGAACAACGCACAGTCAATTATTGATTTTTCTTTATCGGCAACAAAGATGTCAAACCCCTGGTAATTTATTTTCTCATATCCAAAGATGTTCTTATTTTTTGTCGCGATAAACACAATAGATATATTTTGAAAATTGATAGTTTTTTTGTAATAAGGCATAACAACAAAAAGTGTACGGGGAACTTGCTCAGTCAGATTATGGAACTTCAAACCACTCCAACAGGAAAGATACGATGGCCAGATAATTCTAGACGCTATAAGAAACGGGTCTTTATGGCTTGTGTAGAGATTCTTTTCTATTCTCGCAACAAGACGCTGTTTGCTTAATCTATGCAGATAAAGATTAGCGTACTTTTGGCTAGCTTTGTTTACCAGCTTTGGAGTAAATGTCGGTACCTTTCTCATTTTCTCCATCATTTGCAACGTTTTCATATATTTTAAAACTACAAAAGACTATATAAATCTTTCCAATTATGCATAGAGATAATTAGCATTATTGATAATTATACCTAGTTGCATTTTAGTGGCAGAAAATTGGTTTTAACCCCCTTAACTTATCTTCTTAGATCTTAGAATACATTTTTTCTTCTTAACATCTTTAAAATTCAACGGGTCTGGGAGGATTTGAACCCCCGACCCCAAACTTAGGACGCTTGTGCTCTATCCAAGCTGAGCTACAGACCCAATGAACATCCTCATTTTTTTGTTTTTTTAAGAGTATCTGTTATATACTTATGTCATTACTCAAAAATAATTTCTTTGGTAATATCAATCAGTTCTTTACACACTTTTTGCAACTCATTGATTTTTGTTTCGTCTTCGACAGAGATTTGTATACCATAAGTATAATCTTCTCTTAAGTCAATAATCTTATTTTCTGTCATTTCTTCATATTTTAATAAGTCTATGAATTTCTGATCCAGCTTAATTTTCTTCTCTTCTTTCAGATATTCCATGAGGGAGATTGTGCATGTTTGATTTCCAGATTCATAACCAAATTTTGCTGCAATTGCCAGAAAACAATGGTAAACACCATAAAATCCTGCAGATATTGACCAGTCTGAAAAGCCAATATCCTTGAAACGGGTTATTCCCTGGAGATTATGTTCTGCCTTAGCGAGATGTTTCCTAGCTTCATCGATATTAGGGCTTATCTTTAGTAGTCCTCTATGTTTCACTCTTTTGCCAAGTTTTTTGCATTCTTCTACTTCTTTGATTGCTTTCTTCAAACACCACTCGACAGACTTAGAAGCTTGTGACATGCTCTAGTATCTCCACATATTTGTCTTGCCCATACAGAACAATAGCATTTTTTACTATATCTATAATAACTTTATCTTTCTTTTTTAGATTTTCTAGCAAGTCTTTCTGCGTCAATTTAATCGCATGAATCTTTTTAGGCAATATTTCTTCTTTGCTTTTTAGGAAATCATTGACTTCTTGGAGGTCTTCCCTTTCTAGCACAATTATGATATCAATATCTCTTGCTTGAGCATAGTTTTTTATTGCTGAACCAAATATTAGAACTATTCTATTCTTTGTACCCACCTCTTTAAATTCTTCTTTCCATCTCTTGAAATGATGTGCCTCATCAACCAACAGAAAAGTAGTTAGTTGGCATACATATATATCATCTAATTTTAGTTTGTAGACTATTGATTTTCCTATCTTTCTATCGATTACTATATTTTCTTTTTTGAGTCTTTTCAGTATCTTCTGGGCGCCAACATGACTTATATTGAGGGGTTTACTGATTGCATTAGCGTTGTAAAAAGTAGTGTACTCTTTCAACAATATGAGTATGGTTTCTCTTTCCTTCTGTGTTAAGGCTATCATGGTAACGTTGGGTTACTATATAGAAACTATGGGTTACTATATAAGCTTTTCTATGACTATATAGTTTTAAATAAGTTCATATGAGCTTTATGAGAACCATACTTCCTACTACTATGAACTCAAACTAAGATTCTTTCTTATCGCTCTTTTATAAATTTTCTTTAAATATCTAATGCAGAAGGCGCGTTTCTCAATTTTCTATCATCTTTTATACGAGATAAAGCAATCAAACCAAGAATAATAAACAATGAGATTACTAATGTAGCAAGTCTATATCTAAAACTTCCCAATTCTAGCAGATTACTTACAATTAATCCCCAAACAACTGGCCCAAGTAAAGCTGATGCACGTTCTGCTAACCCATAATAAGCAAAGACTAAATTGTGCTTTCCTTTTGGAGCAACATATGCCATAACAGAACGAGATACTGTCCAATTAGATCCTAACCATAGACCCATGACTGTTGTAGCCACCACAAATAAACTAAAGTTAGTAATAAGTCCAACAGCTGGTAAGATAATTACCCAACCACTAAGAATAAACATAAGCGTTCTTTTATGACCAAAACGATCTGCAATAAATCCGGATAGTATACCGCCGAGGGCAGATGTAATTAATATTCCAAGCAAAATATAAGTCTTTATAGTATCTGAAACCCCCCAAACTTGCTCCAAGAAAATAGAAAAATTGTTTGAAGCAGTAAGAATTGCATCATTAAACAAAAAGAACGCTAGGAGAAATACTAATACACTATGATAAGAAAATAATAGTTTCGTTTCACGAACCACTTCTTTTAATCTTGACTTTAGCATTAGATTCTCTTTAGGTCTTTGAGGTTCTTTAAAGAAAATAAGCATTGGAAGCGAACATATAAAAAAAGCAAGCACTGAAGGTAAAAGTGTTTCTGCTCTGGGAGTTGCACCGAACAAACTTAAACTTCCCGTAGATAATGGAAGAGCTATTAATAATCCTGCAATTTGCCCTATATAATTTGCAGTTATTCCTAAGCCGGATACGAATCCTCTTTTTTCTGGTTTTACTATATCTTTTATTAAAGGAGTATAGAACGTGAAAGAAAGCAAATATGCATAAAAACCGAGAGTAAAAAATATAAGAGCACTTATAGGATGATCTGATATTACAGATAGAGCGCAAGCACCCAGTAAAACTGCTGTGAAAACAGTAGCATAACGCAAACCAGTAATTCTTCTTAAAAACTTATCAAGCAATGTTCCACTAATCGGTGCTGTAAGAAGTAAAAGTATGGCGGAAATAGTAAATGTTAGATTAAAATAAATATCAGGAACTCCCTTATCAATTACTATCCATTGTGCAAAATATAAGAAAAAGACTATGGAAACCAGAGAATTTGCGAAATCATACAGTGCCCAAAGGAACACATTCCTTTTCGTTTCCATGTCTGGTTTCAAATTAAGTTGCTTAATAAACCTATCTTTACACTTTTACTTCAACGTCTCTGCCTGAGTTGATTGCATCCATGATGTGCCTGCCTAAGCTGCTTTTCTTGTGAATTTTTACGTCACCTTTTTTCGAAGTTATAGCAGACAGGATTTATCTTCTCGATTATAGTACTCTTTTATTTTTTGTAAATAATATCTCGATGATCAAAATCAAGGAGGTAGAGAGTGTCCTCATTCTTGCTATAAGCATACAACAAGCGAAAAGGCGGAATGTATATCTTTCTCTCTCCTTTCTTCTGACCTGTAAGAAATGCGCCTAATTCAGGATTTTCTATAATTTTATGAATATGGTTCTGCAGCCGCTTGATGGTTTCTCTGTCTTTCCTGTATTTCTTGACATTCTTCTTAAAAGATGCACTTTTTATGATTTGCACAGAATCACCACTTTGCTAATTCTTGCAAGAAATCTTCTTTAGAACTCACTGTCTTTTTTCCTTGTTCAATTTCTTTCCATCTCTTGGCAGCTATCTGCATATCGATGATGTCTTCTTCAAGATGATCTATAGATTTAATGGCCCTTATAGGACGAAAGATAATATCTTCATCATGACTGATAACTAAAAATTTCTCTCCTTGTTGAATATGAAGTTTTTCGCGAATATCTTGGGGGATGACAATTTGTCCACGTTCTCCAACTTTGCTAATATCTATTGGCATTGTTTTAGTTCCTCCTCAATAACATACTTTTCATATCTTTCATATTTATAAGTCTTTCGGTTGCGCTTAATGTATTCAATTTTACACTTTTACTTCGACTTCTCTGCCACCACTAATAGCATTCATAATATGCCTGCCCAAGTTACTTTTCTTGTGAATCTTGATTTCACCTTTCTTAGAACTGAAAGCAGACAAGATAAACTTACCATCAGCCCAGATTTCTACATCTCGGCCAGGCTCAGCATAGAAGATGATGTGATTTTTGTCCTCTTCATAGTCTGTCTTGGTGCGCTTTTTTTCTTTCTTCAATTCCAGGACTTCAATAGACATACCGAGACGCTCTTCTGTCTCAATGATGTTCTTTCCCTTCGTGCCGATGACCTTAGCGATCTCATCTTCAGGCACATAGACTTTCACCTTGTTGCCTGAGACTACATCGACTCTGACATCAGACACGAACTTCTTGAACTCACGAAGGATGGACTCTTCTGCAAGCTTTTTAATGCCTGTAGATTTTTCTGTGCCTTCAATAGGAATAACGACTGTCTGCTCTCCATAGCTGTAGATTTCATACTCCAACTTACCTGTTTCAAAGTCTGTGACATCAATAACTGGACGAGCTAGATCTGCTTCAGTCATGCCTGTAGGCACTTTGACTATCATTTTTAATGACAGTACTTTTGCAATCTTTCCTGCTTGGACGAAGACGACTGTGTCAACGACATTGGGAATCATACCGACATCCATTCTTGTGATGAATCTTTGGACTGCATCAATAGGAGATGCTGCATGAACAACACCAACCATTTCAGAACCGCCTAAACGGACATCAATGTAGAGTTGGAAGTCTGGCGTGTCTCTCATTTCGTCGAAGATAATGTTATCTGGACGAGACAAGAACAAAATATCATGAATTTCCTCACTAGAACTTAAGTTCTTACTGTACTGCGTCACTTGTGGTGGCATCTGCAAGTCTCTGGGAGACTCGATAGTCTTTGTGACTCGACCTAATTCCACGAATTTTTCTCCTAGTGCTTGCACTAAGGTACTTTTTCCTGAACCTGGTTCGCCTGCAACGACAATACCACGAGCTTTTTCATAGAGACGTTCTGCAATCTTTTCAGACATCTCATAATCTTTCAAATGCAACTTTTTTAATGGACGAACGACAGTGATTTCCCATCCTTCAGCTACTGGCGGACGGACGATGACAGTTCTGTAATTCTTGTATTGAATGACTGTTGAGCCACGACGATCAATTTCTATCATAGACTCATAATCTACTCGAGATTTTTCGACAATTTCCTTGGCCATGTCCATCATCTGCTTTCGAGTGAACACTTCATTGCCAATTTTTTCTAACTTCCAGTCACCTGGCTTTCCTTTCTTGCCCAAAGGTTCACAGCCTTCTTTCAAGTGGATGCTCATAGTGTGATCATCGAAGTAAGATTCTATCTGCAGTTTTTCAACTGGAATTCTTAAGCGATAATATTTCACTTCCATGCCGAAGGCTTTCGCTGATTCAGCTTGAACGAAGTCTGCTGTTATGAGAATGGCTTTTTCATGAAAAGCAATGTCTCGTATAGAAGCATCTATTTCACCAGCTTTAGCGAACTTGATCTGGGTTTCATTAGGTCTGTGACCAACGAACAGGATCTCAATATCCTTACCCTTGAGCTTTTGGAGCTCTTGCAGCTCTTCCAAGCCTAAAAGGCCAATTTCCTTGCCTCTGTTAGCTTGTGCTTCGAGTTCTGCCACTACGGCATTAGGAACAATGATTGTGCCCTTTATCTCTTTATTTTTGATTAATTTGGATACCATCTTCTCTATTACGATAGAGGTATCAACGACATATTTTTGTGTCATATTTATTTCTCCATAAGGCTTTTATAGCCTTGATTTTATGTTATAATTAAGGTACTAGTTATCTAAGAAGACGTTCATACTTAATAGCTAGTACCTAGATTTAGTCCTATATAAAGGTTTCTAGGCTGTTTTTTTGTAGGTTTTAATGATATTTACTGTTTGACCGTTTTCTATACCATACTTTACTGCATCGTCTTTATCGAGATGGAATTCTGACAAGTGATTACTTCCTGCACGAACAGTTACTTTCTTGAAGACGGTGCCTTTGGTTGTTTGGAGATCCACTGCGACTATATTTAGTAATCCATGCTCTTTTGCCTCTTGCTCAGAGACATGCAGATGCTTTGCAGCGATAATGACTCCATAAGGCAGTGTTACTTTTCCTTTAGGTCCTTGCAGGGTTATACTTGGTGTGCCTTTTAGGGTTCCAGAGACGCGTTCAGGTACTTGCATGCCAAGCACTTCCTGATCTGCTTTTAAAATCTCTATCTGCGACTCTTTTCGAGGCGGACCAACAATGCGAGCTTCTAGAGGATTTTTCCCTAACAGCGTGACGGTTTCTTCTGTGGCAAATTGATCAGGCTGACGAATGTACTTTTTTACTCTTAACTGATATCCTTTTCCAAATAAGTCTTCTAGATGTTTCTGTGATAAATGAACATGCCTGTTGGAGATGCCTATAGGGAATTCTTTGACCATAGAAAAAGAGGATAAATGCCGGTTTATATGCGTTATGATGCAGAGAGACTTTTATGACTAGCAAACTTAATATACCCATTTTTGTGGTTTTTACTTATGATTCCGAAATCAGTCACCATTGCTAAACCTTATTGGCTAGGTATGCATGTGTCATTGGGAGAGCAGCCAAAGAACAAACCAGAGAAAGCACTTTTTCTGACTCTTGGTCCATATGCACATCTTCATTCTTTTAGTGTCATCTACTTGGGATCAACTATAGGTAGTCATTTCACTGCTGGCAATGGAGCTAGCATTCGAGAACATTGTGCCATAGGAGATCATGTTACTGTTGGCACTAACTCAGTTGTGTTACCTCATGCGAAGATTGGCAATCATGTTACGATTCATTCTCTTGTCCTTACTGCTGAACATATGCAGATTGGTGAAGGCAGCTGGATAGGACCCGGTGTCATTCTTCTGAATACCAAATTTCCAAAAGCAACCCATTGTCAACACAAAGAGCAAAGCGACGTAGAGGGAGCACCCATTATAGGCAAACATGTGCGCATAGGAGGCAATGCTACTATTCTGCCCTACACAAAAATAGGCGACAACAGTTTAGTCGCTGCAGGAGCAGTTGTTGTTGAAGGAGATTATCCACCTAATAGCGTTCTCGTGGGCAATCCTGCCAGAGTTGTCAAAACCATAAAATATTTAACCTGCCATCCTGGAGAACATCCTTATACACCTTGAGAGACAATAACTATGCACATCACTTTCTTTGAAACCACACCAGAAGAGCAACGATATTTTTCTGAACGTCTCCAGAAACATACTCTCCAATTTGTTCAAGAACCTCTAACAGAGCAAACTGTTGGCGCTTATACTCATATTGATGCAGCATGCATTTTCATCAATAGCAAAATCACTGCAGCTGTTGTTGAGCAACTTCCCAAGCTCAAAATTGTTACCACACGATCTACTGGGTTTGATCATATCGACAGCAAGGCTTGCCAAGAACGTTCTGTCAAAGTGTGCAGTGTTCCTGATTATGGCATTTATACTGTCGCAGAATTCACCTTTACCTTGCTTCTTGCGCTTGTTAGAAATGTCAAATCCATTCTCACTGACAACACTTCTTACCAGAAAGTCGCGTCCACTGAGTTTGTCGGTCGTGAACTGTTTGGCAAAACTTTAGGCATTATCGGCACGGGAAAAATAGGATTGCATGTCGCAACACTCGCAAAAGGATTTGGCATGCATATTCTTGCTTATGATGTCATCAAAAATGAAGAGAAAGCACAGAGCATCGGGTTTAGCTATGTTTCTTTGGATCATCTGCTGAGCCATGCTGATGTGATTACCTTGCATGTTCCTTTACTACCTTCAACACAACATCTGATCAACAAAAAGATGTTATCTACCATCAAGAAAGGGGTTTATCTCATCAATACTTCACGCGGTGGTGTTGTTGAAACTGATGCTATTCTTGAAGGATTACAGAACCATATTTTCAGCGGTGTTGGCCTGGATGTCTATGAAGAAGAGAAAACATTACAGAATCCTGCTGCAGCTGCCAAGATCAAAAAACTCGTTGCTCATGAGCGAGTGATTGTTTCACCACATATTGCTTACTGCACAGAAGAAGCTTTACGACGCATTTTAGAGACTACTGCTATCCACCTGGAAACTATTTCATCTCAATGACAGAAACCTTTTTAAGGAGCTTTATGCGGTCATTTCTTGAGGGGATTCAGCTATGAAAATCTTACAAATCGGGCTCGGCTATTTTGGGAAGAATCACCTTAGAGTCTGGAATGAACTACAACAAGAGCTTTATGTAGCAGAACTAGATCCCAAGCAGCATGCACAATGCGCCACTTACAATATTCCTAAAGAACGCATAACTACTGATTACAAACAATTTCTTGACAAGGTTGATGCTGTTGACATTGTCACACCAACACCATCACATTTCAACATCTGCATGGATGCTCTCAAAGCAGGCAAAGATGTCTTTGTTGAAAAACCTATTACCATGACTTCCAAAGAGGCTTTAGAGTTAGCACGCTTTGCAGAACAGCAAGGACGATTCATTCAGACAGGACATATTTTCCGCTTTAATCCTTCAACAGAGATGATTAAAAAATATATGGATGACGGCACTTTAGGCAAGATTCGTTACATTGAAGGTTCTTTCAAAGGATTCAAGCGAGCACGCACTGATGTGGGAGTCACACAAACTGACTCGATTCACTTCTATGATCTCTTTAATTATCTTCTTGGCAAAAAACCAGAAAACGTAATTGCTGTCACGAAAGACTTCTTTCAGAGACATATGGATGACACTTCCATCACACTCCTACATTATGGCGACACGCTAGTCAAGATTGAATCTGGCTATCTACCTCCCGGCACACACCGCGATGTTATCATCATGGGAGACAAAGCTTCTTTAGTTGCCAATGTTGTCAATCAAATTGTTGAGATTCATCATAATCATCACGAATTAATTAATGGAATCTGGACTGCTATTGATGGTGGTATTACAAGACCAAAAGTGAATATCCAGGAACCGTTACAACTCGAATTAAAACACTTCATTGAGTGCGTGAAGAACAGAAAGAAACCTTTGTCTGACGCTTATGCAGGCTATGACACGCTTAAAATTGTGGAAGCAGTCTACCAATCTTCGAAGGAAAAACGAGAGGTTCCTATTCGCTATGATTAAACTTTCCAAACCCTTTATCGATGATGAAACGAGAGCAGCTGTGCTTGTTGCAGTGAACTCTGGCAATTATATTCTAAAAGAACGCTGTGCAGAGTTTGAAAAGAACTTCGCAGCTTACTTTGGAACGAAACATGCGATTGCTGTAGCTAATGGCACTGCAGCTTTGTTCTTGACACTTCATGCTCTAGGCATCAAGCAAGGCGATGAAGTTCTTGTACCTGCACACACTGCCTTTCCCACTATAGAAGCTATCTTTCACACCGGAGCAACACCTGTCTTTGTCGATGTTGATGAACACAGCATGACTATGGATCCTAAGCTTGTGGAAAAATCGATTACGAAGAAAACAAAAGTGCTTCTTCCTGTTCATCTCTATGGACATCCTGCAGATCTTGATCCTCTCATGGCTATAGCTCAGAAACATAATCTTCTTTTTGTCGAAGATGCCTGCCAAGCTCATGGTGCAACCTATAAACATAAGAAGGTAGGCTCATTTGGCATTGCTGGCTGCTTTTCTTTTTACCCTTCCAAGAATCTAACTGTTTTAGGTGATGGTGGCATGATCATCACGAATGACGATGCTTTAGCAAAGCACTTACGCATGCTGCGCAATCATGGCAGAGAAAGCAGATATGATCATCTGGAAGTTGGCTACAATCTACGATTCAATGAAATCCAGGCTGCTGCTGGTGTTGTTCAATTGAAGCATTTGGATCATTTTGTCCAGCAACGACGTGCACATGCGAAACGTTATGATTCTCTTCTTGCCAATGTCGGCGACCTGATTCTGCCGAAGGAATGTTTCGGCCAGCACTCTTATCATCTCTATGTCATCAGAACAAAGAAGCGTGATGCACTTATGGCTTATCTCAAAGAACAACAAATTGAGACAGAAATTCATTATCCTATTCCCATGCATATGCAACCTGGCACCTTGAAAGCCTTACATATAACCCAAAAACCCTGCTCTTTACCTGTGACTGAGAAGATTACTCAAGAAATTCTCTCTTTGCCTATGCACCCAACATTAACTGAGCAAGAATTACGCATGGTCGCTGATGCGATTAAGAAATTTTATTCTGCTTGATTGACTTGTTTTACTTTTGTTCTCTCAAAAATCTTCTTAACTAAGAGCAGATCATTTTTCTCCGGCTTTATGTTGAGGTCTATCTGTAACTCTTTTGTTATCTTTCTCGCGGAACCTATTAATGTTACTAATGTGCTTGCTATTGCTGCAATAATAGCGCCTGTTATCTGGAATCTTGGAATGAGTATTAAGGAAGCTCCTACTGCAACCAGCAAGGATATAGGCAATATCTTCAGCTGAATTTCCAATTTATTTGTTGCTTTAATTAAGGGCGTAATTAAAAAGTTCATGCCATTGACTACTCCAAAAAGCACGAAAAGCGGGATCAAATGAACTACTTCTATGAACTTCGGGAAGAAATAGGTGATTATAGGATTGAGGAAGATGATGAGCCCAATACCAATGCCTATCAAGAGATAACAACCAAGGCGAAGTGATACATTGAATATACGCTTGATGTCTTTCATTCTTTTCTGGTAATACAGTGCAGCATAATAGTTCAGCAACACGTTACTCATCATTGAAATCAAAGAGACAGTAGCTAAGGTTATAATCCCTAGCAAGAACTTATAGTGACCAACCTCACTGCTTGATGCAAAGAATGCTAAGACTAATAAATAAATCTGTGGTTGTGTATTTGCCAGCAATAAAGTATACGCGAATTTCTTACTATACCTCATCAACTCTTTAGTCTTTATCTCTTCTTTGTTCCACTTTATTTTTCTCTTGATAATAGAGAATCCTATTGCACATGCTATAATGCCTGCGATTATGTATGCAGCGAGTGCACCGAATGTGTCTGGTATCTTACTTAATATTACGATGATGAGCCCTAAACGAATCAATATAAAGAACATCTCATTTATTGTATACCAGCGGACAGATGAAGAACCTAGAATTGCATTACTGATAGTCTCTTTGATCACTGCAACAAACAAGAATATACTTGTTAATCTTAATAAACTTCCAATATCATGATGGATAATTCCTGCGATTGTTTCTGCACCAACAAAGAGTACAATCGCAAAACCAACTGCTAATAGTGTATTTATTTTTATAACTTCTCTAAAATATTTTATCTGCTTATTCTCTGCGATAAACTTCACTAATCCATTATTGAGCGCATTATGCGGAATGGAAAACAGCTCATAGATGCTCATACAGATCGCCAATAATCCATAATACATAGGTCCCAAAAGATTTGCTACGATGAAGAAACTAATCAATCCTATGCCTGTGGACACTATCGAAAAGACACCCATAGATCCAGATTTCCTGGCAATTTCCCTGAGAAGACTCATTTTCTAGATTAGCCTCAATAGCTTTAAATACGTTTGGATTAGCTGTTTACCCATGTGCGGCATTGTTGGGTTTAACTGGGCAGACCGGCGTCTAGTGAAACATATGGCTGATCAAATCACCTATCGCGGACCTGATGGTCAGGGATATTTTGTCGACACTAATGTTTCTTTGGGCAACCGACGTCTTGCCATTCTTGACTTACGCACAATCGCCAATATGCCCATGAGCGATAAGGAGGGTGAAGTGTGGATCACTTATAACGGAGAGATCTATAATTTCCGAGAACTTCGAGTAGAGCTTGAGAAGAAAGGTTATCGCTTCCTTACGAACTCAGACACTGAAGTCATTATTTATGCCTACAAAGCGTATGGTTTTGACTGCGTCAAGAAGTTTCTTGGCATGTTTGCTTTCTGCATTTATGATGCTCGCCACCGCTTATTTTTTCTGGCACGGGACCATCTCGGCATAAAACCTTTGTATTATTATCATCTTGACGGCAGATTTTTGTTTGCCTCTGAAATCAAATCATTGTTGGTCAGTGATGAAGTGCATACTACTCTCCATAGACAAGCTTTAGCACAGACGCTTCGTTTCCGCTATCCTCCTTTTGAAGACACCTTGTTTACCCATATCAAGAAAGTTCCTGCAGGATCTTACTTAGTCTATTCTAATAATGATGCCAAGATTACACGCTATTGGGATATTATAGAATCTGCACCCTCCTCTGATTTCAACATAGCTGCAGATCATCTTCTAGAATCATTGACTGCTTCTGTGCGTTATCATCTAATCAGTGATGTTCCTGTCGGATGCTTTTTATCTGGCGGTATTGACTCAAGCTTTGTCACAGCACTAGCAGCGCAACAAGTTCATGATAAACTGAAAGCGTTTTCTGCTGATTTTGACCATTTTTCAGAATCTTCCTATGCCACACTTCTGACAAAATATACCACGATTGACCATCAAATCATTCATGTGACTGAGAAAGACGTTTTGAAACATATTCCTACTCTGACTGCGCTCTATGAAGAGCCCATGACTGAAGTAGCTTCTTTGCCCACCTATATCATGTCGAAGGAAGTTCGAAAACAAGGCATCAAGGTTGTTCTGAGCGGTGATGGAGCTGACGAGATTTTTGGCGGTTATGACCATTACTTTTCTATGCAACGGCTGCATCGTCTTTCCTATTTCCTTCCAAGACTACCTTTCTTAGAATACTTTCTTTCAGGACGTTTACGCAGATTCTTTCAAGTCTTGCGTGATGCACAAACTCCGGCAACAGCTTACCTTTATTTCAACAGATTTTTCAAGCAGGATGAGATATTATCACTCTTCACCACTATTCCTGACACTGAGCATGTTCGTCAACGACTGACTGCTGAACTTAAACACTTCACGACTTTCTTCAATAGCATTCTCTATCTGGATGTCCGCCATCAGCTAGCAGAATATTTCTTAATGAAGCTGGACAAAGCGACGATGGCAGCCTCTCTGGAATCTAGGGTTCCTTATGTCACGCCCGCTATCAGCTCTTTCGCTTTCCAACTCTCAGGTTCTTTAAAATGTCCTGGTGCAGTTCCGAAAGCATTATTGCGGCATAGCGCAAGATCACTTCTACCGAAAGAGATTCTGACTCGCAAGAAACAAGGCTATGGTGTTCCTCTTGATGCGTGGATGCAATCAGCAGTTGGAGATCTGGTTGAACAAACGCTTACAGATAAATCATTGCTTCTTCGTTCCGGTCTTTTCAGAAAGGCAGCTGTACACCGCATCTTAGCACAACGAAAACGTGATCTGCATCATGCACAAGCAAGCTGGACACTTTTTGCTGTCGAACAATTCTTTAGAAATTACCGTGATGCTCTCTTCACTAGGTCTTCATAGATTGCTTTTGTCTTTCTAGCAGTAATCTTGCTGGTATAAAACTTTTCTACTTTCTTTATTGCATTTTTGCTACATTTCTCTCTGAGTTTTTCATCTCTCAACAACATTTTCACTTTTTCTGCGAATGCTTCTTCTGTGATGGGAATGCTAGCAAATCCTTCTGCATCAGTGAAGCTTGCATCTCCTTCTCCGGGAGCCATATTAGTAACAAATGGAATACCACAGGCCATAGCTTCTATTAATGATTTCCCAACGCCCTCTGCCAAGGCAATGAAAATAAATACTTTAGTTCGATTGTAGAGTTTTACTAATTCTGTATGCTCTATAGGAGGCATGATAATAATATTCTTCTCTAACTTATACTCTTTGACTAACTGAAGCACTTCTTTATAGAGCGTATCTTCTGGAACTCCGCCTGCAAGAACTACTCGAATATTCGGCATAGTCTCTCTCAACACTTTGACTACTTTCACAATAAAAGGAACATGCTTGAGCACGACAAATCTTCCTGTGTAAAGCAGATCAATGTCTTTCTTGATTTTTATTGGCTTGAAGATGGTTGTATCTACTTGCGGAGGAATGACGTGGACTTTTACAGGATTTAACCCTAAGTATTTTACGGCATCACGCTTGTAGTAATGGCTCATGGCAATGATAGCATCTGCTCTTTTTGCAATGTATCTATTGAAAAAATATGCATAAATCATGTCTTTGAGCTGTCTTAAGGACCTGACTGGCTGGCGAATAATATCCATAGGAGTTCCATGCAATGAATGAATCATTGGCTTGTTAAGTTTCTTCTTAAAAGCATACAACCTGAAAAAACCAGCGCTGTGTGTGTGGATGATATCAAAGTCGTTCTTCGGAAACCTTTCTTTAATTGCGAGATACGCATCTTTTCCCTGGCGAAACAGAGTAAAACGCTTTCTTTCTGGCAGTTCAATTACTGGACTTCCTTCAAAGTCTTTCGTGTTTGTCTTTGGCGTGATGATGGTGTGCTCTACGCCGAGCTTCTTAAGCTCTCTCGTCAGATATCCTACGTTGAGACTTAGACCTCTCTTGAATAATTCTCCTGTATACATCTCTGGAGGTAATCTGATGACTTGTAACTCTTTTTTCATAGAACACCTGCCGTTTTGAGCTCTTTTTCAACGATTATAGCTGTCTTCTCTTGACCGAGAGGAGTGAAATGCACATCATCTTTCCAATATAATTTCTCTTTATTCTCTTTTTTCAAATCTTCTGTGATATCTATGCATCTTATCTTCTCTTTTTTGCATATTGTTGCTACTTGTTTGTTAGGCTGCAGGATGTCGTTCTCAAAGGTTATTTTGTCCTTGATTCTTTCATAATAGACTTGTTCCTTGAAAGGCAAGACAACAATTATCAATTCCCTTCCTTTTTTCTGAGTGATTTCCTTGAGCTCTTGTATACCTTTTTTTGTCGCTTCAATGCCTTCTATGTACACTGTATCATTATTGTTTACTTCAGCATACCGAACGCCGAACTGATTCTTGGGATTCAAATTGAAATCACCAAATACTGCATCATCATACAATGTCCCTTCTGGCACATAATCGAAGAACTTTTTAACAGGAATGTTGGTTATGTAATACATCTTGTAGAGGATATACAACATCTTGCTGTTTATGATGAGTGGATAATACCATCGCTGTCGATGCAAATTATTTTCTGTCTCCTCGAGCTCTTCAAGCTTGACACTTTTGAATGCATAATTATCCAGGAACTCATTTCCAAGCCATAATGCATAAATGACTGTCTTGTGCTCAGGAAGTTTTTCTTCAATAGTTTTGTACATAGTTGCTGCCTGCAACACTCCTGCAGATTGGCCTAAATTTATCATATCTACCTCATTATTTCTATCTTCTATTTTCTCACACCATATATCCTCTCGATTGATTGTTGCACCCCAAGTGAAAGAATCACCAAGCACCACGATTTTTTCTTTAGCGGATATGTTGATACCATCGTCACGCATACCATATTGCTCAAATCCAGGTATGGGTACTGTAGTGAAGCGCATGATCAGTTTTTCATTTCTTCCACTCTGGTCGAGATAGGTATTTACATTCGGAACATAGGTTGTACCCCAGAAATTGTTTGTTTTGGTCACTTTGAAATATTCCTGCTTCATTTTTATAAGCTTGAATCCTTCTTCATCGATGTTCGTTACCCTGAGCAATACTTCACCTAAAATAAACGCGAGTAGAATACCTATACCTAGCACTATCATCTTCACTTTCAATGTATATTTCTTCTCCATTCTCTGGCTTTACTTAGTCACTTTTATAAGTCTTTCTTCCAGAGAAACACATAAATAGCTTTGTAGATGCTCTTTTTTATGGTTCATTGGAAGAGCATTTTCGAACATGAGTATCTTTCGCTTTTTTTCCTTTGGCTATTCTCGATTCTCATTCGCGGCTATGCCTATGGCATTTCTAATCACACTTTTTATCTTCCACAGATCTTCAAGCATATGGATCCTTCCCTTTATCCATTGGATCTGACTTTTCACTATCCTGTGGATAATTCCTTTTTCTTTCCTTTAATGGGTTATCTGGCAAGATTCTTTTCTTTGGAAGGTCTTTTCTTTGTCACTTACCTTCTTTTCTCTTTTCTCTTTGTTCTAGCCATTTATCGACTTACAGTTTTTCTTTTTCGTCAGAAGATGGCTGGCTACTTAGCAGTTCTCTTACTTATAGTTGTTAAACCAACGCTTGGAACAGAACAAACCTTTCGCATGATGACTTTTCCTATTACTCTAGCTTTACCCATCCTTCTTTTTTCACTTCGTTATTTCTTAGAGCACAGATTTCTTCCTGCTTTTCTACTTCTTGGATTAGCTTTCAATCTGCATGGTCTTTCTTCTTCCTATCTTCTAGCTTTGTATCTGCTTTCTTTTGTTTTTTCATTCACTTCTATTCCAAAACGCTCTTATTTTACTGGATTGCTCTTGTTTGCTCTCTCTATTACTCCCCTTCTTCTTCTCTCTGGAGAAACTACGAGCATGTCTTTCTTAGGTGCTGATGCTGATTGGTACACTTTTCTCCGCAGCATTGACAAGTCCCATGCTTTTCCGTTAAGCTGGTCTCTAAGCCACTATAGAATAACGCTGCCTTTGTTGGTTCTTGGCGCTTTGGTTGCATTCTATCTCTTCAAGCGTAATTATCTCTCTTCTAAGCAGGTTGTTCAGCGGCGTGTTCTTACACTTCTTCCAGGATTTCTTCTTTTGTTTTTTGGAGGATTCTTCTTCGCCGAGATTTATCCTCTTGAGTTTGTTATTATCATGCAGTTGTTGCGCTCTAGTGTCTTCTTAGTTATTCTTTGTCTGTTATATACTGCTTATTTTATTTATATTCTTCTCCAGCGGAAAGCATTTTTCTCAAAACTCTTTGCACTGCTGCTCTTTTCCTCACTGTTCTTCTATGATGATGTCTTGTTAATTCTGTTGCTTCCTTGTTTGCTTTTCTTGCTGCTTTTTGAACGTTCTTTTGTGCAGTATTCTCTTAGCTACCTCGCATTAGTCACACTTATTTTCATGTTCTTCTCTTCAACATCATTAGTTGCACGCTCTTTCAACCACTTTGCTTTGAATCTTCTTCTCTTTGGATTTCTTCTCCTGCTTTTTTTCATCTGCTGTAGGACTTTCTTGCGTATGAAAGACTATACATTTCTCTTAGGTGTTTTTATCTTCTTGATTTTTGCCACTGGCATATCTATTGCTACAGATTCTTCTTTTACCAATCATCTCCAATTTCCAAAAGTTATTCCTAATACGCCGCGTCTTCACATGGAGCAATGGATCGCTGGCAACACCCCTAGTACTGCTTATTTCTTGATTCCACTCTATCTTTCAGACTTTCGTTTGTATGCTCAACGCAGTGTCTTCTTTGATTATATCAGCACTGGACCCATCTATTTCAGCAAATCTTTTGCAACAGAATGGAAGCATCGCATGGATCTTCTGCATATCCCTTCATTTCATCTTGCCAGACAAGACTTAGATATATTACATCAAGCATTGACAGTAGCTGAACTTGCAAATCTTCGCGACACTTATGGCATCACACATGCTGTCTTCAAACAAGGCAAGCAACTAGACTATCCTCTTGTCTATGAGAATGAAGAATTTGTTGTTTATAGTCTATCGAAAGAATCTTAACTTAACTAGGCAGAAGAAAGCTTTTATGCCGTCTGTCCAATTAATCTTTTTTCCTTTTTCTGCTGTGCGCGCCGCGTAACTAATAGGCACTTCGAAGATCCCATACTTATTTTTCAGGATCTGTGCTGTGATTTCAGGCTCAATCTCGAAACGGTCTGCTGTTAATTTCATTTTTTCAAACACTTCTCGTGTGAACATCTTATAGCATGTTTCCATATCTGTTATTTTGTGTCCAAACAATATTGATGTGCATAAGGTTAACACTTTATTTCCTATGTAATGACCTGGGAGGAATTTCTTTCTCTTTCTTTCTTCAGGATCTTTGTCGATAAATCTTGAACCATAGACCACTTTGCTCTTTCCTTGCTTTATGATGTCGACCATTTTCTTCAAATCGTTTGGATCATACTCCAAGTCAGCATCTTGAATTACTAGAATGTCGCCATTTGCCTGCCTGAATCCTTCTCGAACAGTGAACCCCTTGCCTCTGTTCCTCTCATTGTAGATCATCCTGCATCCTTGTATAGTCTTGAGCACTTCCCGAGTGCCATCTGTTGAATAATCATCCACAATAATAATCTCTTTTTCTATACCTTCAATCTTTACTTTCTTCACACTATTAATAATTGTCTTAATAGTTTCTCGTTCATTGTAGACGGGCATAACAATACTTAGTTTCATTATGGTCATGTCAGAATCAGCGCATTTAAAGGTATCTCTCATCCATAGAGCTTGGTTGCTCTACTTACTTCCAAACAGATCTTCTTGTCTCCAGTAATCTTGTAGTGATTCACCTTCTTCTCAATATCTACTTGCTTCTCTTTTATTATTACATTCTTCACTCCAAAACTGTTGAATTTTATATACCCCTCTGGAATTTTTAAGAGAGATATAGTGATTGTCTCTTGCACTTTTTTAATATCTTCTTCTCCTTCCAGACTACATTGCTCCAAAGGCCTGATCTCAAACATCTTGTTTATCTCTTTTTCATTTTGATCACGCATTATCTGCATATTCTCGATTCTTATTTCCTTCATCGTTATCTTTCTTTCTTTCAGAACACTTAGTATTGACTTTGGTATATCTATAGTTGCCTCTATTCTCTCTGCGATCATAAATGGAGGATCATTTCTTCTGTTCGTTATGCTTATTTTTTCTATAGCAATTTTATTCCAACCTACTATTCTACTTTCCCCTATATTAACATTCAAACCCGTGCTTCTCTTAAGAATGCCTTTTATAGATGCTTCTTTCGTCATCTCTTGGATTCCTGCAATCATGAGTATTCCCACTAGCAACACTATCAGCAGTATTTTTCTTGTTTCTGTGTTTGTTGCTTTTCTACTGATTTCAGCAATCTTATTTAGACATCTCCCGCTGTATCTCTTCCTTATTCCTTTTATGTACAGCATAGCACCTAAGAAGAGAGCTCCAGAGAGTAGTATTCCCCCATAAAATTTCTTTGGAACATATCTCATTTCAATACTATTGTTGCCTTTAGAGATCTCTACTCTTATTCGATCAAAATTGTCTTTTTCCTTTGCTGCTTTCTTTCCATTCACTGTAATCTCTATGTTGTTATTGTCGATGGTGTTGAATACGATTGTTGTTTCTTTCTCGAAAACATCTTCCACTAGATATCCTCTGCTTGTTCTCTTATATTTTATTTTCCTGTCTGCATTTTTTTCATCAAATACCAGGTCTTTAGCATTTTCTATTTCCAGAATTGTGTATTCCTTAGTTTCTTGTTTCTTTGGTAACTCTTTTAGTTCTTCACGCTCGACAAGACTATCTGTTGGCAGTATAATCCATCTGACACCATATTCTTTCAGCCGATCTACGTTTATTCTATCACGAACAGCGTTTCTTGTTATCGGAATATTCTTCTCGATTGTTCTGCTTATGAACGGCTCATACCCTGCTATGTGCATTAATTCATGATATGTTGCAAAGTTATAGGTCAAGAACTCTGATCCTTTCAAATCTGCAATGTCAAATCTATTCTTCTTGTAATACTCACTTTCTCTTAAATAGGAGACTGTTATAATCCTTCCTTTTTGCATCTCTGCTGGAAACTTTGTTACCAGGGGTATATTATCTTCTGTTTCAGAGTATGCTGTCTGCGTTGCAACAGTGCTGTGCCATGCTAATAATAAAATCAAGATACAGAATATTGCTCCAGTTATCCACTTTTTCTTTCCATATTTTTCTAGTCTTTCTTCCACTTCTTGCGCTCCACCCATACAGAAGAAGAATGCAACATAGAGCGTTATTTTAAACGGATGCGTGAAATCATTAAAAATAGGTAGAATGACTCCGATGCTGTAGACTATTCCCCTCCATCCCCAGCTTAGGATGATAGCACAGAGACCGAGAATGATTGCTGGATCAACTTGCTTTAACCATGCTTTTCCTCGTTCTCGTATTGCCCTGATTATTGCAAATATTACTGCTATAAAGAAAAGCGTTCCATAATAGTAGAGATTACTGAAGGAAGAAGGAGCCTTTGCAAAGGTGTCTTGCGCTTTATATAAGGGATAGGTAATGAACTGCCCTAATAGTGTATCCAATGGATGACTTGCAGTCGTGAGCAAGTAGTCTAAAGGAGAATGATCACCGCGTGAAGACAATTGTGCGATACCAAGCTGTGCTAACGCTAATGGCGCTACTATGATTGCTGTTATGAGCACTGAAACTCCAAACTTCTCTAAGACTTCAAGACTATTCTTGTACTCTCTTTTTGCGAGCAGCAAGAGATATACTATTTCGAACAGTGCTGTGTATGCAACATATTGCGCGTTTCCTCCATAGAAATACATTCCTCGAACTATTCCTAGATATATCCATAGTTTCAAGTTGTCTTCTTCATTTGCTCTATGTAATAGATAGAATATTGTAGGCAAGAACACTGCACTTGGCAAGACATAATACCAATTTCTTGCCGCTATTAATATATATCCTGAGAAGACAAAAGATAATGCGCTTAAACATGCAACTTTTGCCGAGACTTTTCTTTTCACCAAGACAAACATCATCAGGTATCCTAATAGAAGGTGCATCAGAGCAAAGATCTCAAATGTTGCGAAAGTGTTACCAAGCATTCTTGCGATAGCATAACTTATCCATGTGCCTGGATAGAGCACGGCGTAGGTTCCTATTTCCAACAAAGGCGTGCCTGTATATTGATAAGGATTCCAGACTGGCAAACTTCTCTGTTCAAGCTGTTTCATTCCCTCAAGCACTACTGGCAGAAACTGATTGAGATTATCGTCTTTGAGAAATGTGTAGGGATGCTGATATTCCATAAAGAGAAATAGTATTACTACAATAGCTAACCCTAAGAGCAGATACTTTCTTTCTTGCTTCACTGTGTTATAAGAAGTATGCAGCAAGCTTTCCGTTTTTGAAACTGTTTTCATTAATGAGTACGGCACTTATCCCTAACTTTTTTGCCCCTTCAATGTCTTTCTCTGGTTCATCACCAAGCATAAGCACTTCATCAGCATTGCGTCCTAGCTTTTTTAATCCCAACTGGAAAATTGCTGGATGTGGCTTGTCATGACCTGCTTCTTCCGATGTTATGAGGAAATCAATGTCTTTTTCAATGCCTAAGACTTTTATTTTTTGCATCTGAATGTCTGCGAGCATATCTGTCACTATTGCAATCTTTATCTTATTTTTCTTGAGTGTCTCTAGAAACTCTTTCACACCTGAGAATAACTTCATCTCCTGATAATAAGTCTTCCAAAAGAGTTCATGCAGTTGTTTTGTTTTTTCTACATCTGTTCTTCCTTCTATTTTTTCTAGCAATCGCTGTATGTACAGCAGCCTTGCATGTGAAGCAGCAGTCTTTCCTGTTGTTTCTTTTACTTCTTCTCTTGCTTGTTGATACATCCTTAGTATTTCTTCTTTACTTCGTTTTGATTCTTTGCTTACTCTTTCGACTATAGCTTCGATAGCTTTTCTATTACATGGCTCATAGGCATAGAGCGTATTATCCAGATCCATGAGCAGTGCCTTGTATTGTGCTTTCTCCATTCTTTGGTCCAGCAGTAGATCTCTATAAAAGTGTTTCTTGTTTTTGTTGATTATAGAAAGATTTAAATAGCTACTGTAGAGTGGTATTTTAATATGGTAGATCATCAAGCTTTTGTAGACCAAGAACAAGCTATTTACCAGCGATCTTTTGCGAAAAGTACACCATGAGTAACTTTGATGAAATGGTTGGAATGTTGGAACATGTGGGCAGGATTAATCGAGTTGTTACTCTTCCATTTGTTCAAAAAAAGACCGGTCTAAGAATTTTAGACCAAGGTCAAGATCATGGCATGATTGTGACAGAAGCTGATAGAAATGTTAGTGCTTATCTTCTTGATGGTGGTTTAGAAGGAACTCCTGGTGTTCGACAGAGTTATCCAGGGTCTTTCTCTGAAGAATCTGACACTCCTGAAAGACTTTCTGCTTTAGAACTCATAGAAGTAGATCCTATTGATGGCACTGGTGACTTTGTTGATACTTATAGCGCTGCACGAGTCGTTGGTCCAACAACATTAGTTACTAAATTGCAACGTTCTTCCCCAGATCAACCATTTCGACCTGTTGCAGGATTTATTTTTGATATTCTTCATGGCATAGCTTTGCTGAGTGACGGAAAAGATATTGGTTTATATAAACTCAAAGATGGAAAACTCCTAGACGCATCCTATAAGCTTGTACAACCAGAGCCTTGGAATTCTACACGACCTGTACGTATTAATCGAAGACTTTCTTATCCACAGCTGACGTTTGATGGTCCCTTCATGGATTATTTACAAAAAAATATGCATATTGAAAGAGTACCTGTTGGTGGTGCAGGTATTTTTGCTTTACAAGTTTTTAGAAATTTTGTAGAACCAACAGATGATCTTGGCAGAGACTTCAGAGACTTAGAACATTTGACCATTGGTTTTAATGCACAACCTGATTGGAAAACTTGGGATGTTGATCCTACTGAAGTGATTGCAACAGCTTTAGGATTTCCTCCAAGAACTGATATCTATGGACAACCTTTGCGTGCTAATGCTGCAAATCCGACATTAAGAGATATGCACCATACTACTGGCTATGTTCTTTCACCACATCAAGGTCTTCAGAATACTCTTGTCCGGTTTGCGACTGAATTTACCCAACGTAACTCTGATTGTCCTTTAACGAAAAAGGATTATGCTTATAAAGATGCGATTTTACATCTTGGCAAACCTAGTCAATAACAGCGATTAGAAACGAAACTCTTATAATCTAAATTATTGGATGCATTATTATGGCTAACCTTGTTACTATGGCTGGCAGAGGAAAACGTTTTTCAGAAGCAGGATATCTCTTGCCTAAACCACTCATCCCTATTGATGGTGAACCGATGATCTGGAAAGTTATCAACTGTCTTCCTCCCAGTGATAAATGGATATTTGTAGTGCGCCAAGAACATATAGATGAACATCATATTGACAAAGTCATCAAACAAAAAATACCTCATGCCATTATTACTGTAGACAAAGACTTGTTAGGCGGCGCCAGCATCTTCTGTGCCGAACAATATCTTGATGATCATGAAGAAGTGTTTATCGCAGGATGTGACATGGGATTTGTCTATAACAAAGAGGCCTTTGAGCGTCTGAAACAAAATCACGTTTATGATTGCATCTTATGGACATTTACCAAAGATCCTAGGATTCCCACCAATCCTAAGGCATGGGGATATGCAGTTTTGGAACAGGATGGTAAAACTATTAAGGATATGAGCGTGAAAGTTCCTATTTCAGACACTCCTTTCAACGATCATGTTGTTGCAGCAACTTTCTGGTTACGTTCTAAAAAAGTATTGTATCAGGCAATCAGAATGATGATTCAAAAGGAGATTAAGACGAATAATGAATATTATCTCGATAATTTACCTCTGTCGCTTAACCTTATTGGAAAGAAAAGTTGTATCTTTGATGTTGATCTCCTTGTAGGCTGGGGGACGCCTCAAGAATTCCATGAATTTGAAAAAATAGCATTCTTCTATAAATTTGGGAAACTAGCAGATATAGGGCTAAGTACTCGAGATCAGCAATTATGGGAGCTTTATTTTCAACACCATGCCTGAACTTTCCATAGTCATGCCTGTCTTCAATGAAGAGAAGAATGTTCTGCTTGTTGCTGAGAAATATGCACAGATTGCGAAACGGCTTGCTATCGAAGTATTATTTGTTGAGGACGCTGGCAGCACGGACAACACCCGTCAACAAATTGTCAAGCTCTCCAAGAAATACAAATTTATTACTCCCGTCTTAATCTCTCAAAGAGGGTATGGTTCTTCTGTATACAGTGGCCTTAAGATAGCTAAAGGATCTTTTCTTGCCTGGACTCATGCTGATCTTCAGACAGATCCTGCAGATGTTGAACGAGCATACACTTTACTTAAGCAAGCAAAAAATCCTGCAACAACTTATGTCAAGGGGAGACGCTATGGAAGACCACTCTTTGATAAAGTCTTCACCTGGGGCATGAATATTTTTGAAACCCTTATTTTAAGAACCCCCCTGTACGAAATCAATGCTCAACCCAATGTTTTTCACCGCTCTTTTTTGACCTTATTGAAACAGCCACCACAGGACTTCTCTTTTGACCTCTATGCTTACTATCTTGCGAAGAAAAATAACTATGCACTGAAGCGTTTTCCAGTCTACTTTGGCAAACGGATTCATGGAGAGAGCAAGTGGAATACTGGACTCAAGGCAAAATTTAAATTCATTAAACGAACACTCAAGTTCAGCTTCCAACTCAAGAAGCTCTTGCGGCAACAGTAGCACAAGGTTTATAATGGTCTTTTAGCAGGTCTACATCATGAAAGTCTTTCACAAACTTTTTCTCTTCATCCAGGATTTGTATATTCAATTCAACTCTTTTGTCTCTCCCAGTGTTTTGCATAATACGGAGAAACATGCTGTCCTGAAGAGAGCCTTGTTCTATAAATATTTGGAAGGAGTGCCTGGAGATTATCTGGAGTTTGGTGTCTATGAAGGGACTAGTCTGAAAGGAGCTGCAACTTATTGGAGAAGAATCAGCAAACAACCCATGCATTTTCTTGGCTTTGATTCATTTCAAGGGATGAAGATTGAAAAAGGCGATGAGCATCCTTTCTATGGCACGTTTGATTTCTCCACAGAATTTAGAGCTATTAAGAAACGCTTCAAGCGATTCCCTGAAGTCAAGCTGATTCCTGGCTTTTTCCAAGAGACTTTACAGAAATCACCAAAAGACTATGGCATTGCTCATGCTGCTGTTGTCATGATTGATTGTGACCTTTATTCTGCTGCAAAACTTTCTTTTGATTTCGTTCATGGTCTTATTAGCAAAGGAACTGTTTTTATCTTGGATGACTATTTCAATTACAAAGCTGACAAGACTAAAGGAGTGCAGGCTGCTTTCAGAGAATTCTGCCAAAAGTACAAGGTTACTTGCGAAGAACTTATTCGTTATGGTGTTGGCGGGAATGTGTTTATTGTGAGTGATATTAAACGTTAATTATTTTATTACTTCACTAGTTTCCCATTGTGCTACATATTTTTCATTGGTCATGACTGCATCGAGCACGATGCCCTCTTTCTTCATAGTCTCAACATATTTTGCTATATCTTCTGGTCTTCCCCAACGCTCTGGACAGACGAGACATAGCTTGAAGCCTGCTGTAGTTAATTGTTGCACGATTTTCTTGTTTAGAGGTAATCTTGTATTTGTATCTACCCAGACCCATTTGAATTTTCCTTGCAATGACAATGCTTGTTCTATAGGCTCTGCTTCACTATAGCGAATAGCAACACGACCATTGAGATTATCTACTGGTTTTAGACCATGCTTTCCATTAGCAGCAGCTCTGAAGATAAAAGGAAATTCTACGTCGAGTAAGAAATAATTTTCTATACCATATTTCTTTGCTATATCAATCACTTGCTGTTCAATGCCTGCCTCTTTAATGTTGAAAATGACGAACGCATTTTTTTGCGCTGCAAACATCTTCATATACTCTTCGAAGTTATCACCAGTTCCAGGATCATGATTGAGATATAACTTTCCTGTTCTATTATCGTGACGAACATCTATTTCTACTCCGTACCTTGGTGGAACAGTCTTCAATTTTTCAATGCTGTTGATACGATGATAGATAATAACCATTATATTCTCCTGATGAGCTTAAAATAATCTTCCCAGTATTTATAGGTTTTCTCGAACTCTTCCTTGTTTGCTGTAATCTCTTGTTGCGGTATTCTTCCCTGTGGCTTAGTTGTTGTTCCTTTTGGCTTATTTGCTTTTTGCGCGAAGAATTGCGACCATGCTTCATACTCTTCAAGATCTTCTGGTGTTCCCCACTGCAAGAAATAAGGAACCTCATAGACATAAGACTTTAGTCCATCTTTCTGCATTAAATTGTAGAGCAAGCTGACGAAATACTCTCCATTGACATCGATATTCTGCTCCATCAGCAATCGTCCATACTTCTTGAGATATGCTCCTTTCTTGAAATAATACATGCCGACTGCCGCAGGTTCTTCCATTTTGTTGTTTGTATATGGTTTTTTCTCTTGGATTTCTAGCACTTGATTGTTCTTGTCTACTTTGCTGTAGCCATACACATTTTTTTCATGCCTATGATGTGGGTGAAAGTGTATGTAGGAAGGAATAGAACCATCACAATCTAATTCCTGCATCTTTTTCATGAATGCTTCATAGTCCCAGAGCATATTGTAGTCACAGTAACTTACGATAACTGGCTCATCGTCTTTGATGTGCTCTTCTATCTGTGCAATCGCATATACTGGACCCTTTTTATGAGGATCAATGGCAATTATTTTTCCAGTTGGCTTTATCCTTTGTAGTTCTTGCCGGAGGTTTGTTTTCTCTAGATGCTCTTTGTTGCAGACAAAAATGAAATCATTTTCTCCAGGAAACAAATTAATAACATATTCTATAATAGGCTTACCATCAACTTTTATCAAAGGCTTAATCTCTTTATATTGAGCATCTACAAAACGTTGACCGCGACCTGACATAGGGATAACAACTTTCATTTTCTCTGCCTGTACTTCTCAGCTTCCATTTTTCGAATATAGGCAACGTCTTTGCTGCTTAATGGGTTTAGCGTACCATGTCTTGGAATCTCTGTCGCTAAATATATATGCGCTAACATGATTTCGTTTACTGCAGCTGCTTTTCTTCTGTCCATCTTATAACTTATTCCTTGCTCAGACATTTTCACTGCACCACCACTACAAAACACTACAGTATCTGGGAATAAGTGCGTTATCTTTCTTCCTTTTTGCCTGCCTGCAAATGCTCTTGCTTCTTCACCCGATTCGATAACAACATCGCCTTCCTGATGAATGGTACTTCTTATTTCATAAGGCGGTATTCCTAAATATTTCATGACTTTCTGTATCACTTCTTGTGTTCCATCAAATACTTGGTCAAATGTTCTTCCCGCAACTATCAATCCATGATTCTGCAATATCCAAATCTTTGCATTTTCACCTTTTCTCTTTCGCATCTCTTCTGCCAATGCTAATCCAGGATTTCTATAGGGGATCCAAGCTACAGGAAGATCTCCAGCAGCTCTTCTCAGTATTTCTTCACCTTCTTGCATACATGCAATGAGATTTATTCCCACAGGATGCGTGTGCAGCACAATTGAATCATCCAACACTGCATGAAATCCAGCTTCCATCGATGGCCATTGATCGAAGCTTCCTTTTCTTGTCTTTCTTATTGCTGCAAGGAATCTTGATTCTGCTGTTGGTTTAACTCCTCCAGATCCAAATTCCCGTACTCTTTCTGCTGCTGCTTGATAATCCATATTGACAATGCCTGCTCTCAATGAGACTTCTACAAGCATTGCTCCTGAAGCTTTTATCAGCATATTTCCTGCGTCTTCCTTGAGAGAAATATTTCCACCTGCACCTTGCACTAGTCCCTTGTCTGCTCCTATAAGCTTGCATGCGCTTACTAGTTTCTCTAAATTAGTGTTTTTCACGTTTCAACTTCTCACTCATCAAATATACCAGCATCATCTGGATAATACCATTATAGTTCTCATGCCACTCCATTGAACTGTTCAAGATAATGTCACGATAATTAGGGATTGTTTTTTCCACTATTTTTTCCACTTCTTCATTCGTTATCGTTCCTTCACACATTATTGTCTGATGCGCTAAATCATGATCATAGTGATGTTGCACTTGCAGCGCTCTACTGTTTCCCATAACATCGACAAGCTCATTCATGTCTAAGCTATTATCCATAGTCATCTTGAGATAGACGGGAATATTGCTGTCTGCTCCGAGATTTTTTATTTTTGTTTTTGGAGCAAACGAAATTACAACATCAGCGAATTTTTTCTGAGGCGTAATATATTCTTTTGCTTCTTTTTCTCTCTTTTTCAGCGCTTCGAGAATCTTCTCTTTGCTATATCCTCTCTCTTTTATGTCTCTTTGAATTTTCCAATGCTTTCTTAAGTCGTCGTCAGTATCGAGGAATATCTTAATATCACAAAGATTTCTTACTGCGTTGATGTAGAATGAATGCAATCCTTCCAATACAACGAACTTATTCGCTTCCACCTTCTTTGGCTCTGTGAATTTTCCATCACCATGATCATATACTTTTCTTCGTATAGTGTTTTCTTCCTTTAATGATTCTAAATTCTTAATTTCAGCATGCAGATTGTTTGCAGACGGATTCAAATGAGTCATAGACTCCCAGTGCTTGTCACCACGCTCCCATTTGTGCATGTCATCGCCACTAAGAACAGTGGTAAACTTCTTTCCAAACAAATCCACCAAAATTTTCGAGAATGTTGTTTTTCCAACACCAGAATCTCCAGCAATACCTATCAACAGAGGAGTATCTCTATCTTTATAGAGCAGGTTGCTTTGAATACCATACTTGTAAATCCAGTACGCACATAATGCAAGAGAAGATGTCAATAACGTAAAGAGCACATTTACTATCATGTCTGCCTGAAAACCCATATTTCCTAGGAGCATGTATGGTGTAGGCATGGTTGCTATTGCTTTACTGATATGCTGGAAACTGTTGAAGATGTTTGATCCCTTCCATACAAAAAAATAAGCCAAATACAAAAGTGTGAAGGCTCCATAACTTATCATGTGCACTTTCTTTTCTTTCACAAAGAAATACACTAAGAATGGTATGATCCAGAAGTACCAATTTGGCAATGGCGGAGTCAAGGTGACAATAGCTGTGAAAACCAAAGCTGTCAACATCAACAACATCTCCTTGTTCATCCGCTTAAATGAAAAGGCATAGAGCACTAACACAATGTAGACCGCCGGCAGGAGGAAAAATTGAAAGTTTGAGGAAATAGGGATATTCAATCCAAGCGCTTTCTGCTGATCCACTGGCTTGAAGGTTGCTTCACGATATGCAGATGACAAGAGAAATGGCCCACTAATGGCTGCAAATGTGATCACTCCAATGAGGCAGTACTTGACTAATTCGCGTATACCCATTTTCTGCTTGAGAGCATAAGCAACAATCAATGGGATAATCAAAATTATGCCTGTTTTTGCAGCTATACTTATCCCTAACAAGACTGCTGCGCTTCCCCATCTATTTTTTGTTATGTAATACATTCCAGCAACCAACAAAGCTATAGGGATTGCATCCAACCATCCACCAATGTAGTTGATGTATAAGGTTATAGGTGAACACCAATAGAGGAGCTCTACTGCTCTTGTTCTTTCCTTGAGCAAGAGACACAAGTAATAAAAAATAACTATGTCAGCAAGCAGTATAGGCATTTTTGTCACCAACACATTTGCCATGACACTTGACTGCGCTATCCATGCAAACATTATCTTTGGTATTGCCAATATGTAGAGCATGCCATTTCCATACGGAAAAATAGTCTGCTCACCGAGAAGTCTATATGGATTTTCAAACCCGTTGTTGATAAACACTTCCACAAAAGGGATTATCTGCGCATTTACCTCATTGGTTACAAATAGAAAAGCACTTATTATCTTTATTCCCAATACTGTGAGAAATGTCTTTGTCCTGAATATTGCCGGCAGTTGTCTCTCTTGGATTTTATTTATTATCTTTTGCGGATGAACAAAGTGCAAACCTATACTGAGTACTCCGTATGCAATCAGAGACATGATATCCCATTTACTGGTAGCAACTTTCAACATACTGACCATCACTATGATTACTGCTGCACTTATTCCTATTAGATAGCCATATTCTGCTTTTGTTTTAGGTCTTTGACATGCTATAGCTATTCCTAAAATGGTTCCTATCAGCACCGCCCATGCTTGATGCATTCCTAGCAGAACAAGGACTGCAAATACTCCATAATTACCCAGTATACTGGCTATGGTGCGCCCCCCACTAATTATCATATGCTATAGGCCTTAAGATAAGTTTTTATAGCTTTCTTCTTCCTTAAAACCCTCATAAAGTATTTAAACAGCCATTTCGAGCCATTTCCTATGCTTTATTCCCAACAATTCTTCTCTTATAGAGCTGGTTTTTATATAGGTATTCTGCTCTGGTTTTTCGTCTTTTGCAGCATCCTTTACTATCTCTTTTTCAGCTCTCTTTTTCCTTATCGCTATTTTCTAGCTTTGGCTTTTTTTATATCCTTTATTTACACTCTTCTTCGAGTGACTTTGACTCATGGCCGCCATAAAGTTATTTTTTAAAGGATTAGGCTCAGGATTTCAGGAGCCTGGGCATTTGCTAGCTCGGCTCATCAACACACTCTTACTTCTGATTGTCTTTGTCTTTGGTGTAGGTCCAGTAGCGATTATTTCTCGTCTTCGAGGAAAACGTTATCTCGCTACCAAGTCTTTTTCACAAACAGCCACCACATACTGGCAAGATTGCTCTTTAGAAAATAAATCGAAGGAGGACTATACTAAACTCTTTTGACCATGATTATCTTAGGTATTTCAGCATTTTTCCATGATGCAGCAGCTTGTATCCTTCGCGATGGTGTTTTGATAGCAGCAGCTGAAGAAGAACGATTCACCAGAAAAAAACATGACTTTTCTTTTCCACAACAAGCTATTGCTTATTGTCTTCGTGAAGCTGGCATCACTATTCATGATGTTGATGCTGTCGCTTTCTATGAGAAACCCTTGCTGAAACTAGAACGTGTCTTAAGCCAATTTCTTGACAGCTTTCCTCGAGGGTTCTCTGTGTTTGCTCAAGCTATGCCTTCGTGGGTTGGCGAAAAACTTCGGATTCGATCCATCATCAAACGGAAACTTCATTTCAAGAAGGAGATTTATTTTGTGGAGCATCATCTGTCGCATGCAGCTGCTTCCTATTTCATGAGCCCTTTTTCTGAAGCTGTTGTTCTTACTTTAGATGGTGTTGGAGAATGGTCCACTGCCACTTATGGTTATGCGAAGAACAATACTATTCATCTAGAGAAAGAAATTCGCTTTCCCCATTCTCTTGGCATGCTGTATAGCGCCATTACTGCCTATCTTGGCATGAGTGTCAATAATTCAGAATACAAAGTCATGGGATTGGCACCTTATGGAAAACCTGTGTATACTGATCGTCTCCGGAAAATTCTTGATGTCAAGAATGATGGCAGTTTTGCTTTGAACATGGATTATTTTGTCTATACTAGAAAAATGGCTATGCTCTCACAGAAATTTTTTGCAGAATTTGGCCCAGCCAGAACAAAAGACGGAGAGATGACACAACACTATAAAGATATGGCTGCTTCTGTACAACAGCTACTTGAAGAAACCATTTTTCGTATCCTTCGCTATTTACATGCACACTATAAAATTGATACTCTCTGCTTAGCTGGAGGCGTAGCCCTGAACAGCGTTGCCAATGGCAAAATTCTGAAGAATACTCCTTTCAAACGCTTGTTTATCCAACCTTCAGCAGGCGATGGAGGTTCAAGCATTGGCGCTGCAGCTTTTGTTGCTTATTCACTCTATAACCAATCACCTCGTTATGTCATGCAGCATGCTTATTTCGGACCTTCTTATGACTCAGCGACAATACGCTCATTTTTAGACAAGAGCAATATTGTTTACAAATATTATCCTGACGAGCATAAACTTCTTGCAGAGACTGCACGTCTTCTCTCTACGAATCATGTTATAGGCTGGTTTCAGGGACGCATGGAATTCGGACCACGAGCGTTGGGTGGGAGAAGCATTCTCTCTAATCCTTGCAATCCTAAAATGAAAGACATTCTCAATCTCAAAGTTAAACACAGAGAAGCCTTTAGACCATTTGCACCTGTCGTTTGCTATGAAGATGCTCGAACTTATTTTGAGTGCGACAAAGAACTTCCTTTGCCAACAGATTTCATGCTGATGGTATATCCTATTAAGAAGGACAAACAACAACTCCTTCCAGCTGTGACTCATGTCGATGGCAGCGGTCGCTTACAAACTATTCGCCGCGAACACAATTCCAGGTACTATGATCTTATCAAATTATTTGGAAAACTCAGCGGAGTTCCTATTTTAGTGAATACTTCTTTTAACATCCGTGGTGAGCCTATTGTGTGCACACCTGAAGATGCTTATCGCTGCATGATGGGAACAGGCATTGATTGCTTAGTTTTAGGAGATTTTCTGATTAAACGTGATGACAATCCCAAGGACAAATGGGACAGCGAAGCATTTGCTGACGATTAAACATCATCTTTATAAATTCAGGCTCTCTCTTTCTTTATATGGGCAGAACTTTAATTCAAGATCTTTGGGAATTCATGAAAACACATAGGAAATGGTGGCTTTTGCCCATCATTGTCTTACTTCTGTTAGTCGGAATCTTTATTCTCTTTGCGCAGAGCTCTGCTTTAAGCCCTTTTGTCTATGCTCTCTTTTAGCTTTCTTGGCTCTACTAAGAAGTTTCCAATGGCCAAATAATCTAGATTTCCTTCCAAAAATGAACGGACAGCATCTTCTGGACTGCAGACAATTGGTTCTTCATGCATGTTGAATGAGGTGTTGACTACTGAGGGCAATTTTGTTAATCTATAATATTCTTCGATGATCTTATAGAAACTTGGATTTATTGTTTTCTCAACCAACTGCGGACGTGCAGTACCATCGACGTGCACTACTGCCCGACATGTTTTTTTCATCCAGTCAGTGCAATCGAATGTGATAGTCATAAATTTCGCAGGATACATGCCACCCTTTATATTCTTATATGACTTCTCTGCGAACTCAATCAATGTTGCAGGAGCGAATGGCATGAACTCAGTTCTCTTGAGTCTTTTATTCAACCAATCATTCACTTCTTTCTTCTCCGGACTATAAATTATTGTTCTGTTACCCAATGCTCTTGGACCAAACTCCATCCTTCCATTGAATCGCGCTATGACTTTTTTCTTGACGATTAATTTTGCTATGGTCTTTTCAATCTCTTTATCATATTTATATTTCACTTTATATTTATCTAACACTTCCTTAATCTCTGCTTCTGTGTATTCTCTACCAAGATAAACATCCTTGAGCGTGAATGGCAAATATGGCTGCTGTTCTTCTGCTAATACTTCCAATGCAGCTCCCATGGCTTGACCAACATCCCCCATCCCTGGAAATACAAATACTGCTTTGACTCCTGGAATCTCTAAAATTCTTTGATTCATCTTGACATTACCACATACACCACCAGCAAGCGCAATTCTCTTTAATCCTGTTTTTTCTACTGCATTCTTCACCATTTCTACTACTGATTCTTCAAGCACGCGTTGGAAGGCAGCAGCAAGATTTTCTCTAGTATTGTTTATGAATAAGGGGGGCAATGTCTTATCATAATTATAATTCATCCACATGTGATAGAGCTTGGCACTGTTTCTTAATTCTAATCCTTCACACCAGAGCAATTCACTAACTTCCTTATGACAGACTTCTGGATTACCGAAGGCAGCGAGACCTGTGATTTTTCCAGCATGCCTTCTTGCTCTGAAGCCCAAGAGCTTAGTCACCAGATCATAGAAGTTTCCTGCACTATGCGGGTAAGGCGTTGAAGCTATCAGCTTGAGTTTTCCCTCACGACCAATTGCTATATTTGTGCTGTAATCATAAGAACTTCCTTCAACATTCACGACGAGACATTCGTTCCATCCTGATGTGTAATATGCAGATGCTAGATGATTGATGTGGTGCTTGCTATACTGCACTTTCCCTGTGCACTCTCTTTTTCTTAAACTTTGGACTATTTCTTGAACACTTCCTTCAACTTTTTTTGCTCGTATCCATTGGTTTTTGATGCTGGATGCTATTCTCCTGAGAAGATATATTTTCCACTTCAAACCTTTGCGTGCGAAGAAGAGACTTGGAAACTTATAATAAAAAATTAGATGTTCTTTATAGAAGCCACGAGCTTTCTTCTTGAATCCTGAAATGACTATTCTGTCAATTTCCACCGGCATTACTTTAGCAATTTTCAGCACTTCTTCAACAGAACGCATGGGCGGACTGGAATCTTCCTTGATTCTTGACAATCTTTCCTCATTTATTGCCGCAAGAATTGTTTTATCCCTGATCAATACAGCGCCTGTGTCGTGAGCATCAACATGTATTCCTAAAACGAGCATGATTGGGCGATATTCCCTTGTTTTAAAAGGTTTTCGCTGTTATATCTTCCTTAAGAACACTAGGAATGCAGTATGCATCAATCCCTGATGATTTGGGCGCATCTTTGGAGGATCAATGATCCAGTCCCTTTCAATGACTTCACACACTTTAGCCACTATAAACTTTTCTTTTGCCGCTGTCACTAATCTTTCCACTTGCGAGATATGCGGAAGAAATGCAACGAGTGTTCCTCCAGACTTCAAAGTTTTTTCTGTATGTGGCAACACTTGCCATGGCTCTGGTACATCTAACGTGATGACGTCAAGATTTTTTTCATCAATACTTTGGTAAATATCTTTCTTCTTGAGCTTATATTTCACACCAAGCAACTGCATATTTCTTTTTGCAATTTCTAGATGTGCTTCATTATTTTCATAACTTGTCACGTTCTTACTTGTGCGCGCAAGAAAGCTAGCTAACATACCGCAACCAGCACCTGCATCTAATACTTTTGTTTTTTCATCTAAAGGAATATTTCCTAGAATAATACCAATGTCTTTCTGACGAATAACTGCTGGACCGCGCTCAATCCGTTGTGTCTGATCAATAAAATTAGCAGGGATACAAATGAACTCTTTTCCTAGGTGTGTCTTTACTCTGCTGTTTTTGAGGTCTTTTTCCTTAATAACGCCACTTTGGATATGGACGTCTCCTTCTGACCAGTAATACTTCCAATCTTCTTCTCCAAAGAGTACTTTCCTGACAGGTTTTCTTATCTTTGTCATTCTTTGTCTTTTTAGCTGGTCTCGAAAACTACTTAAACCTTCTTTTTTTGCCTGTTTCTTGTGCAGGGATGCCGGAGCGGTCAAACGGGATAGCCTCAAGAGCTATTGGCTCAGTGCCTTCGAAGGTTCGAATCCTTCTCCCTGCATAGATACTTACTTCCAATGCACCAGTGCACTAAAGCGTTTAAAGGGGGAGAGTGCAGGTGTTAATATGGCAGAGGAAGATATCTATGGCAACAAGCGCAAATACGAGCGTTTTATAGACCGTTTGGATGACCTGGCAGTGCCCATCGAGGCTCAGACGAAGTATTTGGGTACCAGGAGATATTATTGCAAGAATCCTGTAAATTTGCAGTATTTTAGAGCGTTAGACAAGCACTTGCAGACCAAGGACAACTCCTACATCAGACGACTTCGGTTGATGCGGACGTTCTTGATCATTACCCATGCAACAGAAAAAGAGCTTTCCAAAGCAACCCGTGATGACATCAATAGCATTGTGACTTTTAATCACACAGTCAATCAAAGTTCTAATTCAAAGGCTGACTTTGTGAGGGACATCCGCTATATCTGGAAGACACTGTTTCCTGAGAAAGACAAGCAAGGAAGAATAGATGACACGATCGTTCCTTATACTGTGCGCCATCTCTCTGCCAAGATCGATAAGAGCAGACAGACTCCATGCTGAAATGAATGACTTTTATCTTGGGTACTTCAAGCCGAAGAAAGATGCACCAGCAATCAAGATAGAATTCCACAAGAATCACCTTCACAAATACAAGGAGATCATACAAGTGCTCATGGATCACTATGATTCACTGACGAAGTATATCCAGCCATTGTGGATAGCACATTCAATCTCTGGAACCATCGCAGCGTTGGCAGAACAAACAGCGGAAATGACAAAGGAAGATGTCATTAGAAGAGCAGGAGCAAATGATCCAAGAATCTTGGAGTTTATTGAGCATTCATTCTCGCCAAGCCAGATAGGAAAATCAATCAAGACCGGATGACCCTTTTTCTATTTTTTGCATTACTGCTTCAAGGTCTTTGTTGATGTCATGTTCCCAAATAGTCAATACCTTGAAGCTCTGGCTCCTAAGAAACTTGGTCGATCTCAAGTGTCGCTTTGTGTTCCTCTCAATTTTGTTTCTCCAATAAGCTCGCCTTGTTGACGGCAAAACATAACACTTTCTGCATCCGTGCCAGAAGCAACCATGAAGAAACAAGACTAATCTTTCGTTCACGAGAATATCTGGTTTTCCCTTGAGCACTGGATGCATGCGGTGCTCTATCTTTTTCGCCTTAAGATGATTGTGAATTTTTCTTTCTTGCTTCGTCCACTTGCTCCTAATTAAAGACATTCTCTTGCTCCGCTCCTTCTTGCTAAGAAAATCCATGCAAACCAGACGAGAAAAATCTATTTATGACTTGCTTTTTTGGGAAAAAAAGAGCACCAAAACCTTTATAAACTCTGTACTATTATTTAACAGTACAAAAAGGTACATAAAAATGGCTCGCGAAGGATATACAAGCATCACACTGGACGACGAAACAGCAAGGCTACTTCAGCGCATCCAGCAGAAGGAGAACCTTAAGACGACCCCTGAAGCTATTCGGTTCCTTGCACGCCATTGGAACGTAACCAAGGAGGACTTTGAAACGAAAATGGAACTAATTTTGCAACTGTTGGAAAGCGAGCGATCACCCTTTGCATACTTTGCGTTGGAAAGCAATTTGACAGGACAAGAGATTGACAAAATCTATGACCTGATGGACGAGGCTGAAAAGAAGATCAGAGAAGGCAAGCCCATGCCACATCACGAGTTTGAAAGGAGAGTGTATGTCATCATTCCAAGACGGCGAGGAGACTATCATTTTGCAGAAGGCATTGTTGGTACTCTTCACAAGGAAGGTCGATGGGAAGCCGTCTATGTGTACTACAAGGACCATGGCATGAATCTTAGTCCCCTTACCTTGGACGAGAAATATATTGACACAGGAGTAAAGCGATATCCGAGAGATGTAAAGACAAAGCAACCTTAACAGCAAAGACGATGAAAGAAACCTGGAAAAATCAAGACAAAGTGCTTTTGAAATATGAAGAAGTAGAGTCAGGTCGTGAAGACAATTGGATAATCACGCTGCCAGATTCTATTCCGAAGGAAGTTCTGTTCAAATTAAAGAATTGGGCAGACAAGCAACATACTATAGAGTATGGAAGAGCGTGGATAGAGCAGGACGATGCAAAAAGGTTTATTCTCAATGTGCGAGGTTATAAGAACAGGTGCACGTGGGCACATGCCTTTTTGAACGGGTTAAGAACGGCGCTGCTTAAGGATTATGCTACGAAGATAGAACAGAAGAACACATGCAAACATGATTTTTTTATCAAGGATTATCAATAAAAATGAGAGATATCATAAAGAACTCGTTAAGGATGCTTTATTTCATCTATAAAGAGCGAGAAACAAATTCAGAAAAAATTTTTGAGGCGAGTGGATTTGATGAAGACTTGATTATAGAATGCCTTGAGTATCTTCAGGAGAGCGGGCTGATTAAGGTTGGTTTCAAGGCCCTGAGTGGTGATTGGGATGCTATTAGATGTACACCTACCGGAATAGAAATTATAGAGACACCAGAAGACCGTAAGTCTCCTTATGGTGTGCATTTTAATCTTACTATTAATGTAGACTCTATATTCAAAACTGATGCTATTTTCAAGGGGAGTTTGCTCGGCTAAGGTAAATTATCTTGACAAGCCTTATATAGCTCTTAGAACCTTCTTAACTTGTGCATGCATCGGAAGTAGTGGTTGGTGCATTCTCCCTGCATAGATACTTACTTTCTGAGGCTATAGAAATTTATTTAAAGAATCTGGTCAATATATCTTTATGGAAATAGTAACCATACCTAAACAAGAATTTGAGCAAATGAAACGCGAACTAACTCTTCTTAGAGACTCGAAGATTTACCAACGATTACTTCAGTTTGAAAAAAACATTACTCAGAATAAGTATACACGACAGGACTTAGGATTTTAACTCCCTCATTTATTCTCCTTCTTCACTATGACTCATTAAGTATTGCTTAATTTCACTCACTTTTCGTGGGTTTAGAGAAGCATGCTCATCAGACCCTTTCCCAGTTCTCTTTACTATCACCATAATCCATTCCTCATTTGCGAGCTCTTTGATAACTTTCTCGACTGCTTTTCTTCCTTTATGCGTATTTTGATAATGGCCAGGTATTCCTTTTTTGACAAAATCTAGAGGCGCATGCTTTCCTCCCCAAATATTAGCTCGCACTAATTTCTGCAGGATGTGCTTCTTTAGGATGTCTGTCTTTTCCATTCTTCTTTTGGATTGATGCTCTTTAATAATCGTTTCTCAATTTCATTGTACATTGATGTATAATAACGAAAGATTTAAATAGCAAAAGATTATAGCTTTTTTATGGCTAAAGAAACCTCTCTTTTTTTGGATTATGTAGGCGATACTCCACGCATGCGCGTGCTGCAATATTTCATAGAAGGACGTGAATTTGATTATATGCTTACTGATTTACTCAACGCCCAAGTAAGCTGGGGAACTTTAAATACTCTAATTCCTCTCTTAGCTAAAAAAGGAGTAATCATCAAGACTCGAAAAATAGGCAGAGCAACACTCTATAAGATCAATCAAGAGAATTTTGTTGTGCAACAACTCATAAAACTTTACGATCACCTGATTCTTGAAGCATTAACACATCGAGAAATCTCTGCAAGAAGTAGCTAAGCAAATCGCTTAAACGGCATTTGATAATCTTTAAATAGCCAGCATAGACTTCTTTTTCTTTTCATGAAACCAGAGAAAGTCAGCATTATCAGTGCAGTCTACAATGAAGAGAAGACCTTTGCTGAGCATTTAGACTCTTTGCTTCGCCAGACGTATCCTTCTTTTGAGATCATTATCGTGAATGATGGATCTACAGATGCGACTTCTACTATTGCGAAAGCTTATCAACGAAGACATCCGCGTCTTATTCACTATTATCACATAGATCATAAACCTGGTTATGGTTGTGTCAGACCGAGACTTTATGGTGTTTCCAAAGCAAAAGGCAGTATTCTTTGCATTGTCGAAGGCGATGGCTCTTATGCGCCAGATTATCTTGCGCAGTGTTTTACTGCCTTAATCACATTACGTGCAGATGCAGTTGTTCCTCAGATGCAACTCTGGAAACCACAAACCTTGATTGCTAGATATCGTGATATTTTGTATAAGTTACGCTTTCGTGATCCTGCTATCATACAGAAACGCATTCAACAAGCACAACAACAACCTTTTTTCATCCGCAGAAAAGCTTACAAAGTTGCTGGTGGCTATAACATTCGAGATGCTTATTGTGAGGACACTGAATTAGTCAAGAGGCTGCTTCACCATGGCGCTACCATTGTCTATGCACCGAAAGCACACTGGTATCATAAAGTTGAAGAAACTGTTTCTGCTGTGTGCACCAAGAATTTTTCTATCGGATCCATGAATGCACGTCGTGATATTTCACAACCGAAAACACTACTCAAACATGTTTATTTCTTATCGCCTTTTCTTTTCTTCCTCGTAGGATTCTTTTCCTCTTTCTTCTGGATTCTTCTTTTGCTGCACCCTCTACCTCTGATTGCTTATGCATTTCTGCTTTATATTCGATCTTTTGGCATTCATGGTCATTATCTTGTTTTTTTAGGCCCATTTATCAGCTATTTTACCAATATCTCGCGCACTCTTGGGTTTCTCTCTTTTTTCCTGTTAGGACGTCGTTCTTAGAGCATTTTTTTCCACAACATTTATAAATAAAGGCAGATTTCTTTTGAGTATGTTTAAAAAGAGGCATTGGCTTATCTTATTAGGAGCGTTCGTATTTTCTTTATTTTCCCTTACGACAGTATCTGCAGTTGATTCAACGTTTCTTCTAACTCCTGCTTATATTTCTCCAACAACAACAGACAATTTTACTATAGCTATCTTTCCTACAGACACTACATTTGCTTTGACTTTTAATATCTCCAACTTGACTGATAACACTATTGGATCAAACATTGATGAATTCAACTTAACCAACAATCTCACAGTCAACTTTATCATGCCTAATGGCACTGAAGTAGAAGTTGCACGTAACTTTACTGATGTAGCTTCATTCTATCCTATTCTTTCAGGAACAAACTTGGATAATATTGAATGGTCATTTGACTTCACTGTCACCTTGAATACCACTATCTTGCCAGACCAGGAAGGGAGCTACCTAGTTAATATCACTGTTGATGTCTACAATACTTCTGGTTATCAAAATGGTTCTCAGAGTTTCACGGGATTAATGATTACTATTAATAATGCAGCACCAGACACCTCTTTGAAGTTTACTGATAGGATCAATAAAGCGTCTACACAATTCCCAGCAACTGATATCGTCAAGATTGTCTGCACACGCAGTGCTGTGGGATCCAATTATAACTATACGAATGTTACCATCATGACACCTGACTCTCAGGGACAGTTTGAATCTATTGGTGATGACTCAACTCGAGACACTACTGAATCAGACTTTACTGTTGAGTTCAAAAATACTCGAACACTTGGAGATTATTTGGTTCTCTGCATGACTGTTGATGACGCAGGCTTAGTAAATGACACTATCAATAAAACCTTCACCGTAGTGAAAAAGATACCTTCAGGAAGCAGTCCCTTTGTCAATCCAGATTACAAACCTCCTGTAGGAACGATTATCATAGGAGCAGGATCTACCTCTGATATAGGAATACTTACTGAAGAAGGCACCAGCAGACAAATGGTAGAGACTGCTACAGCCTCAGTCACTATAAGCGACAAATCATACAGCTTTTTTGTCAAAGATCTTACTGATTCTTCAGCAACTTATACTTTACAAGGAGACAACTCATTTGATATTACTGTAGCTGAACAAGAAACCAAGAATGTTGATGTGAGTGGCGATGGCACAGATGATATGTCTATTACGTTGCATCAAGTCTATAACAAAAAGGCAGACACTACCTTTAAACTTTTAACTTTACAACAGACATCAAAAACATCAGAAGGAGAGCAGAAAGAAACTACGCAACAATCATCGACTGAGACAACAACTCTTTCTTCTGGATGGGGCTTAGTCGTTGCCATCTTTATTATAGTTCTCTTTGTCTTGGGAATTCTTCATTACTTTGGTGCTCGCAGACGAGGACGGACTCCTAGAACAAACACCGCTGTCCAATTCAATTCACGCGATCTAGGTCTTCAACGACCACCAGAGGAACCTAGAACCTTCACCCGCTATTAAATAAAGTTTTAAAAAGCGAACTTCTTTTCTTTCTCTATGGCTACGAATGCATCTTTGGAATATCAGTTAGCAGAGCAGGCTTATTTTAGAGCAGTCACGAATGAAGAGAAGCTTACAGCTCTGCAAAAAATGCTGCAGACATGCCCGAAACACAAGGCATCTGAAAATATGCAGAAAAACCTCAAGGAACGCATTTCTAAATTAAAAGCTGAGATTCAAAAAGAGAAACAAACCAGAAAAAGCTCTGCCGGCTATAATCTTGCAGTCAAAAAAGAAGGTGCTGCACAAATCGTTCTTGTTGGCACTACTAATTCTGGGAAAAGTACATTACTCAAACACTTGACCAATGCACAAGTTGAAATCGCTCCTTATCCATTTACCACAAAGAAACCTGAAATAGGTATCTTAGATTACCATGGCGTCAAACTTCAGATTGTGGAGATGCCTGCAATTGTTAACCATTACAAAGATACGGAACATGGGAAGACCTATCTCTCTATCATTCGCCAAGCTGACTTAATCATTCTCCTCTTCAACACTGCTGCAGAGAAGTTGCTCTTGGACAAGGAGCTGCATGACATTCCTGGAGAACGCCTTATTTATAATCACCAACATAACTTGTCTGATGAGATCTGGAAGAGATTACCTCTTATTAAAGTTTATACCAAACAACCTGGAAAGAAACATGATTATCCACCTATAGCTCTACAAAAGGGATCTACTATTGAAACTTTGGCTGCTCAGGTTCATAAGGATTTTGTCAAACGTTTTCGCTTTGCTAGGATCTGGGGTTCTTCCAAGTTTCAAGGCCAAATGGTCGGATTACAATATCCTTTACATGACGATGACGTTGTAGAGTTTCATCTTGCATAATTTTCCAGTTCTTGATCTTTATCCCCTTTCTTTCTGCTTTCAAGTGGTATCAAATGTCATGAACCTACACACAATCGAACGAAACGCAATATTTATAAGACTCTTCTTACTCCTGTCTTTTTCTCAAGGGGGTTGAAACTATGGTTCAAGTCTGCGATACAATAAATAATTTTGAATGTATGGCTTACCACGCTGGTAAATTTAAGAAGATCAAGCTTAGTGATTACAAAGGCAAATGGGTTGTTTTATTCTTTTATCCAAGAGACTTTACTTTTATCTGTCCAACAGAAATGCGAGGATTTGCCCATAAGGAACAGGAGTTTGCCAAGGCTAATGCAGTAATCATAGGAGCAAGCACTGACAGCGAACATTCTCATAAGGCATGGATAGAACGAGACCTTCCAGAGATTAAATATCCTATTCTGGCTGATACTAGCCATAAGGTGAGCCGCTATTTCAATGTCTTAAAGGAAGATGAAGGCTTAGCACATAGAGGAACGTTTATCATTGACCCAAAAGGTGTGTTGCGCTACCAAGTTATCTCTGATTTAAATGTCGGACGCAGTGTTGATGAAACTTTAAGAGTCTTACAGGGATTACAGACAGGAGAACGTTGTCCTCTTGACTGGAAACCTGGACAGAAGACCTTAGGAAAGTAAACCTTTATATCTTCCTTTCTTCTCTTTTTTTTATGGTTGAGCGCATCATAGGCCTTAGTGTACTTCTTTTGCTACTTACAGCCTGCACTCCCTCTACACCATCTTTACCAATACCTTCATCTAACATTATAGCTAATACAACCCAGAATATTAGCCAGCCTGTTAATATTACATCAGAACTATCATCAGAGAAATCTCCCTTAAACCAACGTCTCTTAGCACGTGGTGGAGGCATTTTTGATTTTGCCACTTTAACTGCACAAAATTGTGATGCATCTATTATTCACTATCGTGAACTTCTCGATGAGGCTGAAGATGATCTTGAAGACTTGGCTGATGAGCTTATTGAAGAAGAGCGAGACCTCCAAAAAGCACGGACTGCCTTACAATCTGCCTTAGCAACAGGAGATGACCGCGCGGTAGACAGGGCAAGAAGAAATATAGATGACGAGCAAGAAGATGTCAACTATGTTGAAGACCTTGTTGACGAGCAGACTGAATACCTTCGCAAACTTAAACTAGTTTTCTCGACGATGAGAGAGGAATGCCCGAAGCTTAAAGCAAGAGCATAGAAAAGTTCTTAATTGCTTTCTTTCTTTTCCTGACTATGCATCCACTCGCTATAGCATATAAGCGTAAACAAGCACTTATTGAGGAACGACTCCACTCTTTTTCTCAACTTTCTCCAGATGATATCTTCTATGAGTTCTGCTTTTGCCTGCTCACGCCCCAATCCAAGGGAAAATTTTGCTGGGAAAAAGTAAAGAAGTTACGACAACTCCATTTTAAGGAACGTACTTTTGATCCTCATCCTCACATACAAGACATGCGCTTCCATCATCACAAGAATGCCTATCTCCTTGCCGGAAAAAAGATGTACTCACAAATTCTTGAACACTTAGACACAATTAAAGATCCTCGAGAATTACGCGCATGGCTTGCTGCTCATGTCGAAGGCTATGGCTATAAAGAATCTTCTCATTTTTTACGCAATATAGGTCATAAAAATTTAGCCATTTTAGATAGACATATTTTAAAGAACCTGGTTCGCCATAAAGTCATTCCAGAACTCCCTAAGACATTGACACCTAAGAGATACTTAGAGATAGAACAAGCATTTCAACAATTCGCTGACAAGATTGACATACCTATGGATGCTTTAGACTTATTATTCTGGAGCGAAGAGACTGGAGAAGTTTTCAAATGAAACCTGCACCCATTGATGCTGTCATGACTACACTTCTGGCACAAAAACATACTTTTCAAAATACTGCACTTATGGATATTCAATCTCAATATAAGACTCCTTTTCATGTGCTTATTTCTTGTATTTTGAGTTTGCGCACTAAAGATGCAGTCACAGGTCCTGCCTCACAACGCCTTTTTGCTTTGGCAGACACTCCCCAAGGACTTTTGCACTTAGATATCAAAGCTCTAGAGAAAGCGATTTATCCTGTTGGTTTTTACAAGACCAAGGCACGAACGATCCAGAAGATCTGCAAGATACTCCTAGAACAGCATAATGGACAAGTGCCGAAGACGAGAGAAGAGCTCTTGCAATTACCTGGTGTTGGACCAAAGACTGCTGCCATTACGATGGTGTATGGCCATGACATCCATGAACATATTCCTTGTGATTCTCACGTTCATCAAATAGCAAATAGACTTGGATGGGTTAAAACAAAGAAACCAGAAGACACTGAGCATGCTCTTAAAATGATAGTTCCTAAACAATATTGGAGAGATTTGAATGATCTCTTTGTACAGTTTGGGCAAAACATCTGCAAGCCTATTTCTCCCCACTGCTCTTCTTGCCCTGTCTCTTCTTATTGCCCGAAACTAGGTGTAATAAAATCTCGATGATGCATTACAGAAAACTATAAAAGCACCTTGTTCTTTCTCCTAGTTTGAGGTGGTTCTTATGGCGGATGTCCGTTTTATTAATTTGAGAACATTTGATGCAACTGAAGTGAGCAGGATCAAGACTATAGTGAATCCTTATGCTGAAAAACTTCAGAGAGACATTCGCAATTGCTCTGTAGCTTTTTATGGCAAGAAGTATGACCTTGCTGGGCAACGAGCGAAATATTCTTTTCATGCGCGTCTAGAAGGACCAAGTTACTTACTTTCTGCACATGCATTTGACTGGGATGTCACTATTGCAGCTCATAAAGTGATGAAAAAACTGGAAAACGAGATGAAACGCCGCTTCAAGACAGAAGGACAAAAACAAGGCAAGATTCACGTGAAAGAACACGGGCGACAACAAAAAAGAAAACGACGATAACTGATGAAGCAAGTTATTCTAGTAAGGCAAGACCTGAAGATGGACAAGGGGAAGCTGGCTACACAATGTGCGCATGCCTCTGTTGATGCTGTGCTTGCCTCTTCTTCTGCAACTATTGCAGCTTGGAGAGACGAAGGCATGAAGAAAGTTGTTTTGAAAGTCAAAGATGAAACTGAACTTAGACATTATCTTCAACTAGCAAAGAAAGAAAAGCTAGTAGCAAAACTAATTACTGATGCTGGCCATACGTTTTTCAAGGAACCGACTGTGACTTGTCTTGGCATAGGACCAGATGAGGATGTAAAGATTGACAAGATTACCAAACATTTAAAACTGCTCTAATTTTACTACCTATAAGTTACTACGATAGAAAGATTTATAAACTTCTTTGCCTTCTTTCCACTATGGTTTTGGATTCTCTTACAGAAGACGATGTTCGTTTAGAACAGTATCGTGCTTCACGCACTTTAGTTGAGACTATCAGCATAGCTGGTTCTCCAGCAGATATGGACACATCTTGGAAAATTAAGGCATTAACAGCTTATTATGGAGGCTCTCATCTTCGTGGAAAGCCATGGGCAGAACATGATAATAGACAACTTTACAGCATTCTTATGCGTGTCTGGCGAAAAGCACAAGCACATATACGATCATTTGAAGCTGCGCACACCCAACCTCGACCTACACTTGTTCTTTTTTCTTCAAATGATTATCCTGCACTACATGATGGACTAGACACTTTAGTTGCTACAGGCAGGCTTACTCCAGAAATGGCAGAACACTGTGTTTGGAAAGATTATACCCAAGATCCTGGCGTTGACTAATACAGTAGCTGATAACGTCTAGATTCAATCAGCAGTTATTTCTCCTGTAGAGCATATTTTATTACCTCTACATTGCAACTCTTATGAACTGCACACCATTATTGGCACTTCTCAGCCCAAAAGCTTCCCTTATATCTCAACTTGCACACCACACAGATATACTGTTGATTCTTCACTACTATGAAACGCATTTTAGTCAGCATATCGGATGGCACTTGGAAGATCATAGAGAAAGAACTAGTTGGGAGGATAGGTGAAAAAGGAGTCTGAAGTTATTAGGAATATTGTACTGGCTTATTTATCTGAGAAAGGCTATTTGAGAGAGAAAACATAAGCTTATATTAATCAATTAAAAAATGCATCGGGATTGCCTTCCATACCAAGAAATTCTAAATCCCATGCTAATGCAAACCGTATTAATGGAGTATCGCCATAGGGATCGTCTTCACTTGTTCCATATGATCTTATCGAATGTTCATATTCTCGTTTTGTTAATTCTATAGCTTTACTTACAGGATTACTAAACACCAGAGCATTAATCAGTGTAAAACAAGCCCTCTTAAAAGGATGAGCATTCTTGTCTTTGTCAGGAACAGTATTTCTCGACGGATCTTTCACAATCATAAAGCGTGCCTTATACCCAATAAATGCTTCAGTTCCTCCTTGAACAGCAAGTACTCCTAATTCTTCAAGACAATCACACGCTAATGCATAAACTATTTTTCCTTTGGTTAAACTAATATTCTTTTTATCTAATATGACTTCATCTTTATGACCCCAAACTGTTAATTTGTCTCCATGGCCGTTTAAGAACACTAATCCTGGATTTTCTTTCGTAAGACACTTCTCTAGTTGATTTCTTGTTGCTTTGTCACCTTCAAGATCAGTAGCATGAATATCTTTTGTTGTTCTTACTAATTTTAATATATCTTTAGCAAAAGAATGGAGATATTCTGTATTTATATCATGATGGGGTCTTGTTACCAGCAACTTTTTTGTCATATTTACTCTGCACCATGAGCTAAGACCCGCAACATCTTCATTTGGACTTTGACAACATTCTTTCCGAACTCATCTCCTTGCTCTATATGATCAATCAGCTCTTTTACTGTTACTTCTTTTTCTCCACCCAACATTATTTTTCCTTCTGGATTTAATGTTCTAAATCTAGCTAAGACGAGTTTTTTCTGCTCATTGAATAGGTTATTTTCTGGTGTCATAGTATTCCTAATTCTTCGAGTTTTTTTAAAATTTTCTCTCCTAGTTTGGTGTTCTGATCAACCTCGTTATAAGCAGCATTCCACGAATAAGGTTTGTTATCTATAATGGCTATAATCTGGGCTCTTTCAGGCTCTGGAAGATTCGCGTAGACTTTTAAAAATCTCTCTTTGACTCCCATATAAGTACGTATACTCTTATTCCTCTTAAAGCTTTCTATAGAAAAACAATAATTTCTACGAAGATTCCGATAGATTTTTGGTATCTTTACAAAATCACAGTAGTTTATTCAATATTCCAGTCATTATAAGACCATTACTAAAAGAATGTGAAATAATAACCGGTAAAAGGTTTCTATTAGATAGAATATAAATCATGCTTAATAGTATCGAAAAAAGAAATCTATTAAGAAAACTACCTGCATTTGGGTTAATATGCCTGATGGTAAATGAATACGAAATTATAAGAATCCCACATGTAAGGATAAAATAATTCCAAAATTTGTTTAATGATCCCCACCTCTAAAATGTCTAGCTGTCCAAACTGCTTCTATAGCCTTGTACTCCTTTCTTATAGGCAGAAGTATAAATACGCAAAATGTAGCAAACTCTTCAAACAGAAAGAGATAGACAATAGAGAGTTCAGGCGATGGAATGAACGGCAAAGAGCATGGGATAAAGAGAACCTCAAACTCCAAAGAAAGACTAGAATCACCTTAAGCCCAGAAGAACGACAACAACGAGGCAAAGAAGCAAGAAGGCAATGGGAAAAAAGCCATAGAGACTTATGCAGAACTTATAGCCAAGAGTACTATGAAAAGCACAAAGATACTATCCTAGCCAAAAGAAAACTCTATAGACAGCAGACTAAAGGGCAACAAAATATATGGAGAAAAGCCTACAGACACCGACAGATCAACAAAACACAACAATTAGCAAGAATCCATTGGTGGAGACAGCAGCAAAAGTCCTTATCACTCCAACATCTTGAAAACAACCTTTATGGAGCTTATGACCCTATTCTACAAGATCAACCGCCCACTTTTGTACCTTACCAACTACTGGCGAATTTAGAAATCTTTATAAATGGTTTTTGAGGCGTATATTTTGAACGGCCATAGCGGTCTGGTCCTACCTGATCTCGTTTCGATCTCAGAAGTCAAGCAGACCCACGTTTCAGAGTGTACTGTTCTACTCGAATGGGAAATCTGATTCGCTGTTCACTTTTCTTATCTTTCTCTACTGCTTTTTATCCACCGTAGATAATCTTGGTTATGACATCATTGAGCTCTAACCAAGTGATGCCTGCGACGATCATCACCATCAAGATTGCCACTAGAATAATCAACAGCTGGAGATATTTGTTTGTTCTTCGAATTTCCTTATTGGTTCTTTCCAAGTTTTCCTGGCTAAATCCATATAACATTTTGCCATCCTTGTCCTTGTATTGCATAGTTCTCGACCCCCATGCATTTTTCCTAATTCATGAGCTATAAACTTTTCGCCTATTCTGTTACTACTTTGATCTTACAATTCTTCTCTAAAGCTTCATGGTTCATTTGTATTATCTTATGCACATGATCTAAAGGCGATTTATAGAATGCTGTTTTTTGTTGATTTATGCCAATAAGATCCTGCAATTGCGCAACACTCCCAAATCTGTAGAGAAGGTCATCCAACTTAAACTGTGCTTTTCGTGCATACGTAAATGATTCATTGTAGTAATAGGCAGCGTCTAAGATATATCGCGCTTCTGCGCAGCTAAATCCTTTCTCATCAGTTACTAGTCCTATATCCCCTATCTTTTGCGCAAACTGAAAATTCTTCTCTGCCAAGAGCATATCTTCTCTAATGTCTATAAAGAACAATAACGCCTGTTTATCATCACTTTCCTTGGTTTCTTCAATATTTTCCTGTCTTTCTTGCAATTGCTCTAGTAATGGATCAATATTTTCAACAGATACCATTGTTGCATTAAGCTGCTCTTCCTTGAATGTAGCATTATAGGTCTTATCGAGCTCTTGTAGATCTGCAAACCCATCAGCAAAACTATAGTCTTTGTTTTTCCAAGTATTTGTACAACTACTTATCAAGAGAAGGCCTATGAATACTATGAAAAATCCTTGTTTCATCTCTTTAGGCAGTTTTTCTCTTTCTTTATAACAGTTTCTCCTTTTTTTAATCTATAGTTTCTAGATTAGAAAAATATATATACTACATATTTGTTATATGCTTTTATAACATAAAAGGTGAATACTTTGGACGAAGAGCGCAAACATGTCTATCACACTTTGATTGGCTTTGTAGCCTTATTCGGCTTCAGCCTTTTACTGTCTTTGACACCTTTTGCCATGCTCTCCTCCTTGACGTCTGCCGTTGTTGTCAGTTGTGTTCATAACCAACCTTTTGTGTCCCTTTCCCACCACGACACTTATGCAGCAACGGCAACGTCATCTTACTTCTTGACTATTACTAACAAAGATACTGCAGCCTGCGGACAGACTGTCTATGACTTGCAGAGCGCTTTACCTGGACAAAGCATTGGTGTGTTTAGTGCAGACCCTTTACCTTTATTGCCTGGGGAAACTACGACAGTTAGATTTCTTTTTTTAATTGATGCGACACTTCCTCACGGCACTTATCCCTTTACTCTTGTAGTACGACCCATGGATCAACCAGAACTTCTTTCCAGCATTACTCTACGGCAGACTATCCCTTAACTTTTTATACTTCCTTTTCTTGTTCTTTTCATGGCACGACAAGTTTCTTCTGGAAATACTCTTGTGTTAGAGCGCATTGGACACCTCTTTGAACAGGCATCCAAGGCTTTTGCTACACATCCTGAGCGCAGCGACAAGTATGTTCGAATGGCTCGGCGCTTGAGCATGAAACATAGAACTCCCATCCCTAGATCCTTAAAAAGAAGATTTTGTCATCACTGTTATAGATATCTCCAATCCGGGAAGAACTGCACCGTTCGGATTAGAGACAAGAAATTAGTTATTAGTTGTTTTCATTGCAAGCATCATACTAGAATTTTATTTCGATAAGAAATTTAAGAACTAACGAAATAATTGCAGAAATTGCTCTGGAGATATTGTTTGTATGCCCTTATATTCTCCAATACTTAGCACATGTTTTTTATCTTGACTTATAATATATTCTGCTTTTCCAACAATAGCAGCTTCAAATAGTTTATTATCATCAGGATCTTCCTTGACTATATCGAGCTTGTTTGTTGGGTACACTATTAGACTATTGTTCATTATCATCATTCTCCATGCTTCAATCATTCCCAAAGGCATTTGTATTCTGAATGTTTGTAGGATCTCTATTAATTCTTCAATAAGTGACAATGAAGTCACCAAAGTTATCTTTTTCTCTCTCCAAAGGGAAATAATGTGTGAGCAGAAATTTCCTTCCCAGAAATAAAAACATTAGTGTCTAGAACTATTCTCATCGCTTTCGTACTTCTTTAACTGCTTCAGTTATATCGTCTTCCTTAATTTCTCGCTGTTTTGCAAACTCTCTAGTTTTCTTAAGAAGTTTCTCAAATCCCTTGAAAGAAGGAATCTGCATTTTTTTTAAAACAATAGTGTCTTCTTCGCCAATAACAATAAATTTTTCACCATTCTGTAGATGAAGCTTTTCCCTTATATCTTGAGGAATAACGACTTGTCCTCGTGAACTCATACTGGTAACTTCTAATTTTTCCATGATACAGCCTCCATAGTAAGTATATCTTATTAGTAAGAATAACTTATTTATAAAGTTATCTTTTTTGAATCATGCTTGACTTTATTTAAACAACACTGACCACATAGAACGACGTCGAATAATTCTTGGACGAGGCAGTGCTTTTTCTGGGCACAATTCTTTGTACAACGGCAACCATTCACTTTTGTACCAAGGCTTTTCCTGCTTTAACGCGTAAGCGAAGCCTTTTTGGATCAACACTTTATCGACGACACCGCCTTTATGTGGATGGTTGAATTGCTTGGGCAGATGTGAGTGAAAACCATGCATGTAATGGACTATTTCGTGGGCAATAGTCAGCTTGATGATATCTTCTGGCACGCGCAAGTCTTTGAACAACTGATTAATGGCAATTTCTGAGCCCCTTTTTGTAGTTCGAATATGGCCAAATTTATTCTTCCATTTGCCTTTCCAACGAATATAGACATTCTTTTTTTCTACTTCTGGAAAGAACAATAACCAAATCTGTTCAAATCTAGTTGTTAACCATCCATCATCTCTCATTTTGATGGGAAGAACTAGTTGGAATTTAAAAAGATATCTTTCAATAAATATAAAGAAAAAAGCCCTCTTCTTAGTGAGATCCATAAGCAATTTTACATATTGCAGAAAAAGTTGCAAGCTGATCTGAGGTCATAATATCTGTTTTCTTCGTATTAAACAGTTGTAGCTCACGTTTTCCTGCAAATTGTGGCGTGACTAAATGTTGCCAATATGCAGCTGGAATAAGACATCGTCCAATTGCTTCTGGTGTAATATTGCTGTACTTTATACGTTCTGTATTTGGTGCATTAATACATATAGCTTCGTCAATGCTTCCATCACCATCTACATCATACGCGAAGATTCTTCCAAAGCGCTCTTTTCCCTGAAGATTCAAGACAAAATGCTCGCCTTGGATAGTCGTTTGCGTACGTGCAAAGTCATTGTAGGTCTTATTACAAGATGCCCAAAGTATACTTACCAATCCCAAACCACATACTTTTTTTCTGATGTTCATGGTTAGTGCCTCCTGTTCGATAGAATTTATACTACTACTAGGTACTTAAATGTTATTTCCTCCTTAGGAGGATAAAATAGAAAATATTTTAAAGAGTCTATGTTTCAGCATCCTATGGATACAACAATCCTCGAGAGCATAGGATTTTCTAAGGGTGAAGTTAAAGTATATTTTGCATTACTAGAGCTTGGAGAAGCAAGCATAGGACCACTTTCGAGAACAGCAAGAGTAACACCTGCCAAAACATATCCTATTCTTGATAAGCTTGTAGAGAAGGGACTTATTACTTTAACTATCAAGAGTAATACCAAGTACTATCAGGCATTCAATCCTAGTAGGATTCTAATATATCTTGAAGAAAAGAAGAAGCATATTAGCGAAGAAGAAGAGGCTATTAAAAAACTCCTTCCGTCTCTTATTGCAAAACAAAAAGTAGCAGCACAGCAATCAACGAGCGTTTATCAATCGTTTAAAGGTATGCAAACCCTTTATGATGAGATTATAGAAGAGCTAGTTCAGAGGAAAGATGATTTTATTGGATTTACTCTTGGGGATGAATATCAATCTATAGAAGCAAATCTCTTTTTTAAAAACTATGATACAAAAAGAAAAGGACTAGGCATAAAAATTAAATTGATTGGTCTAAGAAGCCAAAAAGCATTTCTTAAAAGAGAGTACCCAACAACAAAATATAAGGAAATTAGATATATGAAACAAGCGCTTCCCACTGGGGTAGTTATTTATGGAGATAGAGTAGCAACTTTTGTTTGGAAAAAAGTACCTGTAGCTTTTGTTATTCAGTCGAAAGAAACTGCTGATGCCTATAAAAGGTTCTTTTGGGATCTTTGGAAAAAGGCTAACCATTAGAATATTATTTTCTTATGGATTCATGCTTTCTTAAATCGAGATGATATATCAATCAAGTCAACGTGCCCCAAGAATAATGCTCGGCAACAGTATCTTTCCAAGCCTAAATCATCCATTACTTTTCCTTTATCTTCTCCTTTAGCTACTCGCTCAGTAAAAGACTCCCAGAGATGAGCTACTGGTTTGGCACAAGAAAAGCACCTAATTGGAATGATCATTGTTCTTTTATAAGTCTCTGGAGGCTTTTTAAAGGTTTCTTTTAGTCGCTTAGGCGTAAATCTCTTTAGCTCTTTTTTCATATAGGGTGGCTAATGCCTTTTCTCTTCCCATCTTCTTGAGCTTTAGATACTGATCATATTTTTTCGCTTCTTCTAGATTGAGATACTCTTTCTTGCATTGCGGGCATCTTAATTTGATAAAATTGAAAGTCATGGCACCATCAAAGAGACTCTTATCTTCTTTATATTTGATCATCTTTATCTTGCAATCCAAACACTTAATTTCTTGGTCTTGCATATCGTTTACTATCTCTATTGTTTCACCTTTCATTTCTTTATACTTGTGTGTTTTCATCTTTTTCTTTTCCATAGCCTTATTTGCGCTTCAGATGACGGGTATGCAGTGATGATAAATGCTACATTTTCCAACATCTCGAAAATAACTGTAATATATCTTTGATAGTATCCTATCGCCATATATCTCTGCTCCTTGCTTTTAAGGATAAAAGGATTACTCAACATTATCTCTTGGATTTCTTTATTCTCGATGCTGTGTTTATCAAATATTTTTCCCTTGATTCTTTCTTCAATAACTATTTCTCTTATTTTCATAGACCTCTCTATTCTTATAAAACTTTCTCTTCATATGTTTTCTTGCTCTTTATTCGAAAATCTTTTGCTTGCTTGGTCTTATTTTCCGTTTTTTAGCTTCTTTTTTTCCGAAATTTCTCTTATTTTCGCATTTTTTACGATTTATCTGCAAGAAAAAGATAGGGGAAGAGCAACCCCCCAGGAAAGTCTCTCTGATTAAGAATTGACTAGAAGCTCTTCTTTACCTAAAATAATAAAATCGTCACCAATGACCTTAGCCAATGGATAGTCTGGTCCTTTCTCTCGATGTAATCTGAATACTTTGAGTGCCATAAGGTCACCTCCAGGTTGATAGGACTAAGAACTGATTTCTCTTTATATAGCTCGGGAGGGTCTTTGAGAAGTAAATAGATAGTAGAACATATATATTAGAAAAGCTTATAAGTCTCCTTCTAAACTTTGTTTTATGACACATCAAGGCAGAGTACATAGCATAAGTAGAAAAGCAGAAGAAATAAGTGAATTAATTTTAGGATCTATTCCAAAAGAAAAAGTATTACATGGACGTTTGCGTAGACCTCTTTGGTATCAAATAGCATTTCAAGATACTACTGATGAAAAAGCTTATTTAACATCTGTAGCAAATAGATATAATGCACAACGATCTTCTGATGAAAATCTTGTAGCTCATGGAACTCAAGACTGTTCTACTTTATGTCAGATTCTTTTAGATGGAGCACTTAAACATGTAAAAGGCATAGAGAATTATGGCAATCTTGGTGCTGGTGGAGGACATATACAACTTGGTGACTATTGGGATCATGGCTGGGGAGTATTTGTAGCAACACCAAAAACCATACAGACTCAGATTACTGCATCACAACATCAACCTTACTTAGTTATACCACTTCAAAGTATAAGGGCAGTTTTATTACCTGGACAATTAGTCCCTATAGTTCAAAGTGCATTTCCTCAACATACAACATTATTAAAAAGCTATAGACAGTTTGGTCAAGAATTGGAATCATTGTTGTAATTCGAAAATCTTTCGACAATTCCGGAAAACTTCTAACTATATTTTCAAAATGCTGTGTTGCATAATTGATATTAAATAATCTTGAACATCCAGACTTTTATTCGAAACTTCTTCAGTACTTTGACAATCACGCGGCTGTCTCGTGTGTTGGTAAGCAACACAGCAAGTGGAGACTATATTTCACTTTCTTTCTATTTCTTTTTTGATCGCATCTACTAATGGATTAAATAGAGAATCTATCATAGAAATACTATCTTTTACTTCTTCTAAGCTCGGAATATATCCTTGATAATTTACCCTATTTCGTATGGCCTTTAAATTTAGTAAAGACTGCACTGGTCGTGTCGTTTTAACACTAATCAATAATAACTCATTAATCATATCATTATGATGATCTGTACCTGTTGCTTCTTTTCCTCTAATCAACAATAAAGCTTCTCCAAGTATCCTAAAGTTTTCATAGGTGCCTCTTACTATTGTTTGGGCTGTTTCTTGTGCTGGTTTTAAAGTTTTTAAAAAAGTTATATCTATTTCAGCTGCTTTTAACATACTTTGGGATTTAAATTTATCTGGAACTCTATCTCTGATCATGGGCGAACCTCTAAGAAACCTCGCAATACTATTCCATTAGCGATACTTGCAAAAAGATTAAGATCAATATGACTACGTGAGAAAACATGTATTTGGATGGGGACATTCTCTCTATAACCTAATGATTTTGCAGTCAGGTTTATTGTTTTTATAGACTCATTTCCTAATACTTCAACGGCAATATCTACATCACTTTCAGGCATATCATCTCCTTTTCTATAACTTCCAAATAAAACTACCGCTCTAAAGTTCGGAATATTTTCATTGATCCATTCAAGAATTCCGCTTTCATATATATGATGTAGATTGAATGGTATTTTTTTTGTTGTAAAATATTTGTGCTTAGGATTTGCTTTAATTCTCCATAGCTTTCCTATTGTCTTTATCTCTAAAAAATCCTCTTCTTCTAGCTGAGAAACTATCATATTGGCACTGGTTTTAGCAATATCTAATGCTTTAGCTAAATCATTGAGCGAGAATTCATCTTGAGGGTGAGCATAAAACCAAGCAAGAATTTTCTCATATGCTCTTTCTAAATCTGATAAAGATGTTCCTTTAATTGTTTTTATCATACTAGTGGTAACATATGTTACTATATAAACTTTTCTGTTACCATCTGGTCATTTAAATATTTTTATGGTCTTTTTGATTACCACTTGAACTTTTATAAATCCACGCAAACAGCCTCTAAAAATAGAAAATACTCTCTTGTCTTACAACTCCGTAAAAACCATTTAAAAAGCTTCTGCGACTTGATACTTCGTAGATCATCTATAAGATTTTTGCCTAGCTTTTCTTGGCTTAGAATCGTTCGGTTTGGATTTTTCGCCTCTTCTTACATCGGCAATCAACATGTTTCTATCGTATTCTAGGAACTCTTGTTTTAACTGCTTGTTTTTTGAGAATTGGACTAATCCTTTTGCGATTGCGAGACGGACTGCATCAGCTTGTCCTTGCTGGCCGCCGCCAACGACGTCAACATCAATATCTACTCTTTTAGCAACTTCTGCACCCAATAATAATGGCTCCATGATGCGCATTCTTGCCATTCTCGGCTCATAGGTCTCCAATAGTTGATGATTGACACGAACGATGCCTTTTCCTTCTGCGACTGTAGCACGTGCTATGGCACGCTTTCGCTTTCCAGATGTGTGTGTTGGCTTAGTCATTGCTCACGAGGATCTTTGCGACCCATCAGATGACAGATTTCTTTCACTGAAATGTATTTAAGATTTTGCATTTTGCTGACATGGACACCGGACAGTTGTTCTGTTTTCTTGTCCTTGAACTCTGCAGGGACACCGATGTAACACTTGATTCTCTTGAGCGCGTCTCTTCCTTTTCCTCTCTTATAGGGAAGCATACCTCTTATAGCTCTCTTGACAAACAAGTTTTCTTTAGTATAAAAGAATGGACCTGTTTTTGGATGACCGCGATAGACTGCGCGATGACGATATTTTTCTACTATTCCTTTTTTATCACCAGTGATGACTGCTTTCTCTGCATTGATGATACTGATTTCTTCACCGAGGATAGCGCGCTTTGCTACTTGTGCTGCCATTCTTCCCAAAACCAAATCTGTTGCGTCGATGATCATCTAACAAATCACCTTCACGTTTTTTCCTTTTGGATTTTGTTTCAATAATTCTTCTATTGTAATTGCTTTCACTTTTTTCCTTGCTGCTTCTGAAAAGCGCCATGCTGCGACTGTCACATCATGATTAATGTCACCTGTCGCCAAGACTTTTCCTGGGACAACAACCATATCTTTTGCATTGGTCACACGACTTAAGCGAGCGACGTCGACTTCTCTTCGGGAGCGAGTCTGTCTTTCCAATTCTGTCGCAACCTTGTCCCAAATATCTACGCCTTGCTTGTTACTTTCAGTACGCAACGCGCGAATCAAACGCTTCAAATTTGGGTTTGTTGGACCTGTACGTTTTGCCATGGTGAGTATGAAATGCGGATAACAGGAATCGAACCTGCGCAGGCACTAAGCCACTAGCACCTCAAGTTGGCCAAGTTTTTTGAACTTTCTAGCCCGTTTGACCGCTCCGGCATATCCGCATGACTGCAATTGTTTTTTTATCGTTATTTAAGCTTTTTTATTAGCTTACCAAATTCTTCAAGCTTTTCATCAAATATCTTCATTGCTTGCACGAGCATCTCTTTGACAGACAATTGACCCCAAGCTTCTGCTGTGAAGATGAATTCTTCTTCACTGTATTCCACTTCAAGACCATTCTTCTCACAGATCTCTTCATAGGCTTCATTCCATTGTGTGATATCTTTGATCTCGAGACCTGAACCTTTTGCGACTACAGCGCCCTCGCATTCCTCAACAGCCTTCTTCACATTTGCATGCTTTCCAGCTTTGACTGAAGGATACCCGCGATAGGTAACTAATCCTGGTGAAAATTTGGTATGCGATTTTCCATTACTCAAGATAATGACTCCTTCAGCTTTGACTTCCTGATCCTTTAGGAGTTTTACAATAGGAAGTTTTGGAATAGCTGGCTTGACTTTTGGATCTTTAGTCTCGATGGCTTCAGCATATACTGGACCAGGACCTTTTCCCTTGAATGTAAAGACCAATTGACAAGATGCACAACCTGCACCTTTACATTTACATTCTTCTTTTTGATTGTATGACTTCAAATCTGTGGTCAGAGGTACAAGACCTAAACGCAACGCGATCATTTCATCGTAGAGTGCTGAATCATTTCTACTCATTTCCACTTCTTCAATAGCTAATGTCGGCACCTGCTCTAAGACATACCTACGAATAGCGTTTGCTATTGCTGCATTGATACCACTAATACTCAATATTGTTTTTTCTTTCTCTTTCTTGATTACTTTGAGATCCATAGTTATACCCTTCGTCCTCTTTTACCGCCCTTTTTTCTACAACGGTCTGTTGGTGTAGCAGTAATTTCTTCAATAACACCCATACGCAATCCTGAACGAGATAATGCACGGACTGCTGCTTGTGCTCCAGGGCCAGGGCTGTTTGGACCGTTATGGCCGCCTGGTGCTCTAATTTTGACATGAATAGCATTAATGCCTTTTTCCTTAGCAACTTCTGCTGCCATTTTTGCTGCACCCATAGCTGCAGTAGGAGACCCTTCCAAACGATGCGCTTTGACAATCATACCACCAGATCCTTTTGCAATGGTTTCTGCACCGGTGATATCTGTGATATGAATAATAGTATTATTGTAACTAGAGTAAATATAAGCGATGCCCCAGCGCGTATTGTCTTTCATCATTGTCTTCTGCCTCTACCGCCACCTCTTCTTTGATCACGGCGTTCTCTTTTCTCTTTAGGAACTGGCTCCTTTCTCTTTTTCACTCGTTCTGGATGTTCTGGATCTTTTAACGTGGATGTCTCATGGAAACGAATTGCATTCTCCTCTCCACGCTTTACTATATATGAAGGAACATCAATGAGAGTTCCATTGACTGTAATATGACCATGCACAATGAATTGTCTTGCCTGACGCATGGTCTGCGCCAATCTTTGATTATAGACTATACTCTGCAGACGTCTCTTGAGTATGTCATCAAGACTTAACTCTAAAATAACATCCATGTTTGATCCTTGTTCAATCATACCTATAGTATATAACTTAGCCAATAATGCCTCCTCTTCTTTCTTGCTCTGGGCATCTGTACGTGCGATGAGTAATTTTGCCTGTGCCTTGAAACTACGCAGCATGGATTGTATCTTCCAGATTTCCTTCTTATTTTTCAAACCAAAAGAATTGAGAATCTTTTTTTCATCCTCAATGCGCTTTCGCTGCCATGGATGCGACGGGCCAGAATACTTGGCGCGGATTTTTCGTGGATCTCCCATTGTTATTTTTTACCTACGTCTGCTTTTGCTGCAGCTACTCTGGTTGCTTTTTTCACAACACCAACAGCCTTACCATGTCTGAAGTGCGCTTTTGTACTTTGACCACGCACTGGAAGACCAAGCCCGTGACGAATACCACGATAACTTTTTATTTTTTTCAAACGTCGAACATCAAATTCTTGCATCAATCGCAAATTAGAACCTATAGCATGCACATCTGATCCAGTCTCAGTTTCTTTTCTGCGATTTCTTAACCATACTGGTATTTTCTCTGGATGCGTGATAGTTGCCTCTATATCTTTTACTTCATTTTCATTGAGAGAACCAATTTTCCTTTTCTTTTCCAGATTTAAGATCTGACAGAGAGCATTTGCGAAGCTGTAGCTGACACCATAAATATCTGTTAAACCATAGTAAACCTGTTTTTTACCATGGATATCTGTATTTGCAATGCGAATTAATTCTTTAAAGTCAGCCATAGCTTGGGAAGACAAAAATGCCTTTAAAAACCTTTCTCCTTTTGCCTTTATCAGGTCATTTCTAAAAGAATTTTCAATACTATAGGGGCTGTGCTATCATTAAAATGCCCCTGCTTCTTCTCTACGATAGTTTTTGCACCTACTTTCTCTTCAAAGAGTTTGACATTTTTTAATGGAACAAAAGGATCATTGTCAGAAAAGATAGCTCTTCTTTGTTTTATTCTTTTCTTCACTTTATCAGCATTAATGGGTCTTTCCAGCCATGGGCCCGCGATGATTTTTTCTTCTTCAGTCTCTAATTTATTCAATAGGAAGAATCCAGCAACGAACAAGGCTCCACCTATTTTTGTCTTGTCAGGAAGAGATTCTATATATCTCATGATGGCCTGACAGCCAATACTATGACCAACAAAAAATGTTTGCTCATCCACATCTTTTATTTCTTTGTTTAAAAAAGAAACCCATTTCTCCATCTTAGGTTTGCTTGGATCTGGCATTATAGGGATATACACTTGTATATTTCTCTTTTCCAATTCTTCCTTTAACCAAGGATACCAATCAGCATCTGGGTTACCATCCCATCTATGCACAAGAATTACTTTTTTCATGTTAGCTAGTTCCTTACAAAAAGCATATATTTATCTTCACCCTTAATTTCTACTAAGAGGCGCTTGATAATGGCTTTCTGCGGATCTGGCAGGAGCTTCACTCTTTTCTGCAAATCCTCGAAGCTTTCGAAAGGCTTTACTTTTCTCTCTTCAATGATCTCCCACATATGCTTCTTTCCAATACCGGGAATTAATTCCATCTGGTGACGACGCATGTTGATAGGGCCTGCGGTATTAAAGAAGTCAATGAATCGTTTCTCATTCTGTTTTACTTGTATGGCTATAAATTCCCCGAGTGATGACTGGGCAGTCTGCGTTAATCTCTCAAATTGCAATTTGCCTGTGATGTGGTGAATCTTGTCTCTCTTGCCTTCACCAATGTAGACCTCTTCATTTGGCTGCAAGAAAATACCTTTCTTTGGAACGAGCTCTAGCAACACGAAGTGTTCTTTACCAACTGCCTGTGCTATTGGTGTCTTCATGTGCGCTGGACGAGTGTCGAATGGATATCCATTTGGCAAAAAGTCTAGTACTATTACTTTCTCTTCGCGTGATTGACGTTTTTCCATTTTCTTCACTGTCCTGTTCTTCGAATTTTTGAGCGTGCGTTATTTTAAACATTCTAAAATCTTACCTAGGTCTTCTTGTTTTACTGTTATATTCTCTGTTGCCAAAATCATCTTCAAGCTTTCTGCATCTGCTGGTGCCAGATCAACTATTTTAGCAATGACTTTGTCTTTGAGACGCATGATATTAAGTTCTTCTATTTTCTTCTTCACTTCTGTTATTTCCATTGGCTTCTGCTTTACAAAGAGTTCAGTGTATTCTGTGGTCTTATTAGCACGGAAACCAAGCTCTGTATTCTTCTTGATACTAGCAAGCATTTCCTTTACCTCAGACAATGTCAATGGTTTTTCGCTGCTGATTTCAATTTCTGTCATTTTCTTTCACTCCGCGCAAGTGGATTGGATGTACAATTAACGTCTTCTGTAGACTGCCATCTTCAATTTGCACTTTATAGCATTTTCCTTGTTTTCCGATGACTAGAGCAGTTCTTCCGTGAAATCTTGGATGATACATGCCAGTCTGGACTGCAGGTTCAGCATTGAGGTTTACGTGATCCCCTACTTTGAACTGCTGAAGATAGTTCCTTATACTAATTTTTCCTTTTGTCCGCGGTGATTTTTTCAGTTTATCACGCGTTTTCCTGCGGAAACCGCCTATACGCTTGCTCATAGCTAATTTTTTGCCTTGAGGCTTTATAAATATTGTGTTGCTTTAGTTAGCGACAAAAGTAGGTTATACTGCTCGCAATGATAATCTGAATAATTCCTAGGATAAATATCTTTTTATGCAGAAACCTATAACTTATTTGTGTCGTTAACTCCTTCCTCTCTTTTCTTACATTTTGGTACATAAGCTTTATAAATGCTGAAGTGCATTCTTTTCCTTAAAGAGGTATCTGCATGCGTGTTGAACTCCGAGCCATAGGGCCTGTTTTCCTTGTTTTATTTGCTGGTTACTTAGCTACTTCCTTGCATGACGCTGATTTCTCCTTAGGATTTTTTTCTGTGACTGGTGGAGCAATCACTGACCAAAGTGGAACGGAAGCTTGTCCTTCAGACAAAATTCTCTTTAGAGTTTCTGGACCTGGAAATGCTCATGCAGCTTTAGCAACACAAACACAATATACTTACGCTGTCTGCTGGGATGGTCAAGGAGCAACAAATCGACAGTGCAATAATGCGAGCTCCAATGTTGTTCTTCGCTTATCTGATGTTACCAATGCACATGTCGAGAATAAGGAATTAACTAACTATCAACAACGTGTCTGCTTTGGCAATATTACTTGCAGCGTACAACCACAAGGACAGTGCTCTGCTTTAGGACCAACATCGAGATGTATAGCTTCACTTTCTGCAGAGACAAACGCTCATGTCGCTGAATGTGCAATATATCCTTTTGATCTGTGCTGTTCTGATGGCAGTGCTGCTGGCGGGGGACTTTATCGACCAGATACTGATCACGATAGTGTGTTTGATATTGGTTTAGGCACTTTACGCAATATTCCTTGTAATCCCCGAGTTCATACTGATTTAACACAATGTGCTGATAACTGCATCAATGCTCCTAACGCAGATCAAGCAGATCAAGATGGTGACGGCGCCGGAGATGTTTGTGATGATTTTATGAGTGACTCTTGTTCCATCAGACAACTCAATGACAATTGCCAGCATTTACAACAATGCCGCAATCTAGCAGCACGATGGGCTACTGCTAGTGTTTATGAAGGAGATCCTGCTAGTTTGGAAGTGACTGGCAGTGCAGAATGCAGCAGTAAGATAGTTCTCTTCCAAGTCTTTGACAAGAATAATCGCAATCTGCTCACTATCTCTCCACAACCATCAACATTTGCGAATGCTACTGTCAGCATGTCAGCTTCAAGCTCCTGGATAGGCGAGTATTACTTAAATCAGTCTAATGAGTATTATTTCCAAGCTACAGTCACTGGTGGAGGATCTCAGATCCAAGTCAGCTCTTCTCAAACATCATTATTGACAGTACAACGACGAGCTCCTGGACAAGCAGTTTGTGGCAATGGACGAGTAGAAGGCAGCAACAATGAAACTTGTGACCCTCCAGCAACAGGTAGTTGTAGCTCAGCTTGCCAAATCATTTCTGGTGGTACAAATGGTAGCTGTAAGGATGATGCTCTCTGTAGAACAGTCACTATTCCCACTTACATGGTCTGTCAGAGTGACCAGACACAAGCTTATTTCTGCATTACTGGACCTGGAGGATGCAGACGTCTCAGCAATGCTATTGCTTGCGGACGTGACAATGGGGTCCAGAGACTTTGTAATCGCGGAGCTGACATTTGTCGATCACCCACCTGCAGCCATACTTATCTTCCGACTGCCTGCACTAATGGACAACTTCAGATTTCCTGTACTGCAACACCTAATTTGCCTCATTGCACTTCAGAATGCGCAGGCTATCCAAGAACTCAGAGTTGCGCTCAACCTACACAAGAAGAACCATTTCCTGTCTTTACTGGCTTCAATTTTATAGTAACGATACTTTTATTAATAACATTCTATACATTTAAAAGAGGTGTACGATGGAAATCAAGATAAACATTGAAAAAAAATATGCTTGGATACTTATTTTAATGCTGACTGCTACCGGCTTAGTGATTGCTTATAACACTAATCCTCCCAACCCTTCCTTGATGGGGCATACAGTAAATGAAATTGATGGAGTAGATCAAAAAGTAACGACAGTTATGAATACACAAGCAAACACTTTCTTAAGTGGCAAACATTTAGCTGAAGTCACTCCTGTATCTCTAGGAACACAAGAACCTATTGATCTTGGCAGCGGTCAAACATCCTTAGCCGCATTTACTACTACTTATGGAAGAACTGGACTAGGAGACATCAAAGGTTGCTTAAGCGCTATGAATACTTATTGTCGAGTTCAAGGCTATACAGCAGCACTTCCCCAAAGAACGAGCTGTGGCTGGGCTTATGCACAAGATGCATCATGTCCTAATGTAGCTGGATGTACTCTTGACTTCTTCTGCATCAAAGAAAAATAATTTTCTCAAAACTTATTTTCTTATTTTAATGTTTTACTTACGTAAGGACCTTCTTGTTTATACTTTAATTTATTTTTGAAATATTCTCGTGCACCTATACCTGCAATCACGACTATTTTTTCACAATTAAATTCTTCTTTGGCAATTTTTTCTGCCTCTTGCATTAACTGCAATCCAAGACCATGATGCTGCACCTCCTTCTTTGTTTTGTCACCGACTTTTACAGCTGTACCATAGACATGAATCTCACGAATACCTGCTGTCTTGTTAGTTATTTCAGGACGATATGGCTGGTAAGGGATGCGCAAGCGAACGAATCCAAGAATCTTATCATTTTTTATGTCATCAAAAGACAAGAAGACTTCTTTTCCCTGCGAAGCTTCATAATCATATCTTTGCATTTTGACATTTTTCCAATCGACTTCCATTGTTTTTGGCTCACGACAACGAATACAACGACAGACTATTTTCTTTTTCTCCATCAATTCCAGAATTTCCTGTCGCAAGTTTGTTTTTTCAACACCAGCTTCCACCATATATGTTGGGATGTCTCTTTGGACACGCATGATTCTGCAATATGAAGGGATATATTTCTTGATCTCGATGATTCTTTGCGCTGCTTCGTGCGCATCTATGGGCTGGAATTCCTTGTTTTCCCATTGTTGATAGAGCTTCGTGCCTTTAAATACGAGGCAAGGATAAATCTTGAGCGCATCTGGCTTGTATGCTGGGTTTTTGAATAATTCCTTAAACATATTAATGTCTGTATCTTTTGTTGCACCTGGAAGACCCACCATCATATGATACCCTATTTTCAAGAAGCTGTCTCGCAACCTTTGTGTTGCATCTCTAGTGGCTTGATCGTCATGACCGCGCTCTACTTTCAACAATATTTTATCATAAATACTTTGCACGCCTAATTCAACACGAGTACATCCTAGCTTTAAAATATCATCCACATGTACGGGCAAAGAACAATCTGGACGCGTCTCTATACATAATATAGGACAGCGAACGTTGCTTTTCTCATTTCTCAATTGTTCTTTCTCTAAGGTTGTTGTTCCTTTCAGCTTGAGCAATTTCTCATGGATTCTTTTTGTTCTCTCTACATCCTTGACATCTGCAGGCAACTCAAAAAACTCTCGAAATCTTTTCACACTGAACGTTGGTTTACAGAACATATCAGCAAAATCATTCATGGCTTTCAGAGCATACATAATAAACTCATGGCGATAGCGCAAAGGATAACTAGTGAATGTACCGCCCATGACAATCATTTCTGTCTTGGAATAATCCTGATTCAATAACGCATAATGCTCCAGTCGATTGAAGGTTTGCAAATAAGGATCATACTTATTTCGCTCTGCTCTCAGATGCGCTGGGGAACCACCAGGATAGCTTTTTGGTGTGTCACCATAATAGGAATTAGGACCTCCAGGACAGAACGTGCATTTAGCCTGCGCTGGACAGCTCATAGGCGCAGTCATAATAGCTACTGGAGCAACCCCTGAGATAGTTCTGGTTGGCTTCGTGATGAATAATTTCTTGTACTTCTCCATCTGTTGCTGTGACAGATGACAAAGAATTTCTATGTTCATAGGCACCTGCTTCAGATGATATTTATGAGCAAGCTTCAACTTGACCTTAGTCAAATCTTCTTGCGTTTTTATGTTTGGTAGTTGTTGAATTACTTCTTCGTGAAACATGGTAATAACCTTTAAATAGTGCGTTTCATTCTCCATTCTATGGATATAAAAAGATTGCTTCGCAAAGAACTTCCAGCTCCCTTATGGAAGCGCATAGTGGCTTACTTTATCGATGGTGTTGTTCTTTCTATCATCCTTTCCCCTCTCCAACCTACAGACATTACTTACACTTCTTTTTCTGCATTTGCCACACACTTAACTTCTTCTGCTTTTACCTTGCAATTCGTTGTTGCTCTTGTCTTGGTTTCCCTGTTCTCACTGCTTTACTGGACGCTTCTCGAGTATCGTTTTCATCAGACTTTGGGCAAATATTTCATGCATCTCTTTGTTCACAGCGAAGGAAAAACGCTTACTCTCTCACAGTGTCTTCTCCGCAATGTAGCAAAACTCAATGCCTTTCTCCTTCTCATCGACACACTGTACATCTTTTTCTCTCATCAACCACAACGCTATTCTGAAACTCTTGCAAAAACCGAGGTGATACAACATGTCTAAACTTTCCAGTATTCTCTTTACAATCCTTATCTTATGGTTTGTTAGTTATTTTGTCTCTTCTTTTGTTACTACAGATTTCCGCGAGAAGATTGCTGTCATTCCTCTAGAAGGCACTATTGTTGGGAGTGATCTTACTGGTTTTCTACCTTCAACTACTGTTCGATCAGAAACCATTATTGATTTTTTAACACAGGCGAATGAAGATGATTCTGTACAAGGCATTCTTCTAGAGATTAATAGTCCTGGTGGCACTGTTGTTGCTTCGAAGGAAATTGTCCAAGCAGTGAAAGACTCTGAAAAACCTGTTGTTGCTTATATCAGAGAAATCGGCACTAGCGGTGCTTATTGGGTTGCCAGCGCGAGCGATTATATCATCGCAGATGAACTCTCCTTGACTGGTAGCATTGGTGTTGTCTCGTCTTTCCTGGAATTTTCTGGACTGATGGAAGACTATGGTGTGACTTACAATGGACTGAAGACGGGAAAATACAAAGATGTCGGCAGTCCTTTCAAGCAGATGACTGACGAAGAGAGGCAAATCCTCTTGGGAAAAATGGACAAAATTCATACAGCATTTGTTGCTGACGTTGCAGCTAATAGAAACTTGGAAACGAAAGCTGTTGCTGATCTTGCTACTGGCATTTATTATCTTGGTAGTGAAGCTGAGACTTTGGGACTGATAGATGCTACTGGCTCAAGAGCATCAGCACTTAATAAAACGAAAGAGCTATCAGAAACCCCTGATGCTGTAGAAATAGCATTAGAAGAACGCCACTATCTTGGAGACATTCTTGGCAAATTATCTGCCTTCTCCTTTTACCATATGGGGTTAGGGATTGGAAAATCGTTGCAGATGATTAGCTTGGAAGAAAGAAATACTCTCTTCACTCTTTAACGCAACCTTTAAAAGAAGCCTTTCTTATGCATTCCTGACGGACTAGGCTGGCGTGCTAGTTCCACGCTGTCACCACAAGCGAACTTCAGGTGGGGCCGAAGCTGGAGGAGCGATATCATTTGCTATTGCCAGTCCTGCATCGTACAACGATCCTTTGTCCTGATTGGTTGAATGTATGAAGAACCGGATCAGGTCAGGAATGAAGCAGTCCTAACTTATATGTTTGGCGCTTTCAGGGTAATGAAGGGGAGGAAAGTGCAGGGTTACACTGACGATGGTCTTTGGTATCCATCCTCTGGCGTGTCTGTCTTTTTTATCCTACGCTAGTGAATAAGACCTGCTCTGCTTCTGCACGCCATTGCTGACGATTCATGGGAAAAGGAACTATGTGATTTCCCCGCTGAAGGAACTCTGCCATTATTGATTCTGGCGTTTCTTTTTTGCCTACATATTCTTTTGGAATCACATACACCATTTCTGGTGAACATCCTAGCAATCTTACCACATGCTTTTTTTTCCTAGCAATAGTATCTACTCTTAATTGGTATGCGAGACAATGTGGTTTACACCCTCTATATCTGCTTAGGTGTGTTTCAACTATAACTGGATGTCCCTCAACTAACAACACCAAGTCTAGCTCTGCGATAGGTCTTTTTCTTTTTTGAACTCTTACAGTAATGTTTGGCGCTCCATATGGAGATGCGTGGAAACTATATCCTCCTCTACTCTTTATTCCTTCAAATCTATAAACTTTCAAGATTCCCTGATGCTTCCTCATTAACTCCTCTACACGTGCTAATGTATGCATCTCTCCCATTCTTCCTACAGATAGTCCCATATCTTCTGTGGGTGCTATTTTATAATGCTGCAGAAAACGAGCTCTTACTTGATCGAGACTAATATCAATACCTTCCATCTCTCGGCACAATGTGTCTAACGTGCCGCTTTCTTTTGACATTTCTTTTTTGACTTTATTTTTCCCTATAAAAACTTCTCGCTAGAAATTCGTTCCTTCTTGGTAAATATATTTCTAGATCTCTTTCAATACAGTCTTTGCTTCTTTGACAATGTCGCCTAACTGACTGACCACCAAAGCATACATGCGCTGAATGATGATTTCATACAACCCCTCCTTCAATGGACCATGACAATACTGCAAGAGATTGTCGAAATTATCAAAGTTTGTTGTTACCAATTCTTCTTTGGGAACTTTGCAGGACATCTCCTTGCCTTCCAGATGCTTGAATTCTGGAGGAGCTCCTGCATCTACACGCAATGACTTGATGTTAATCTCACAAGTCTTTCCTAGTTTATTCCCTACCCAGTAAAGATATGCATTATTGTTCCTGATGACTGCTACCTGCGCAGGCTTACACTCCTGCACATATTCCTGAAAACACTGCTTGTCTTGTTCACAGTCTTTCCTGAAGTATCCTGTATAATATCCAGCTACAAATAAGGCAAGCAAGATACCACCAACTATGGCTACCTTTGTCAGAAAACTCCACTTTTGTGGTGTGTATTCCATGACTCACCTCTTTTGCTGCTTATTGGAGCTCTTTGCCTGTTACTATGTTCACGCGCGAACTGCCTGGTCTGACTTGTGATTCATTAGCTACTAGGAATTTTACTTGCGCTTCCTGAGCACTGTTCACAATATCCTGCGTAATTGCACCATCCATGACCACTGCATAGATGCTTCCTGTCAAAGATTCCATAGTTGTTGTCAATTCTGTGATTGGCACTTTCCCCAAGATATTTGCATTTTCATCAACAATGTATGCGCCGCGAGTACCTACCAAGTCTTCGAGCATTTTCTTGAAATTGTCTATGTCCTTCTTCTCTAAACGACTAGGTGCTGGACGACGAATAGGTGCTCTTTCTTCCCGCATTTCTCTTTGCGGACGCTCTGAGCGCATCATGCGATCGCGGCTTTCCGGACGACGCTCTTCACGACGATTGAAGTCACGACGCTCTTGCAGAGGACGCGACTCAAACCGAGGTCTGTCACCCATTTCACGCTGCGGACGATCACGACCAAGATCTAATTTGGAATCAGACATTCTGTTACCGTTGAGTTCCATCTTGACTTGCTCGATTGCTACTCGAGAACGCAAAGCCTTGTGAATTTCTTTTTTTGCTAATTCCTCAACTTCTTTACCATCTGGAGCTTTCGTGACGAAATCAATTTCTGTGACCAGACTTAATTCCTTAATAATCAAATCGCCACCACGATCCCCATCAACGAAGACGGTCACTGTTTTTCTATGACATAATTCTGCAATGCTTGGCGGCACAGATGTACCATTCAAAGCAATGACATTCTTGAAGTCTGCCTTTAACAAATTTAAGACATCTGCTCTTCCTTCTACAATGATGAGCTCTTCTGATTCGTCAATGCCTGGACCTGCAGGCAGTCTATCTGGACCATATTCTATGATTCCCATAGTTCTTACTGCATGCTCGACTTCTTCGCGAATATCTTTAGAATCAGGCAATGTTCCATGTGTCAATTGACTGAGCAACGATTTTGCACGCTCGATAACTTGCGCGCGCTTTGATGTACGAACATCTTCTACTTTGTCCACTTTTACTTTAGCATTACAAGGACCAATTCTTTGAATTGTTTCCAAAGCTGCCGCTATCAATGCAGTTTCTGTCTTATCTAAAGAAGAAGGAATAATGATATAGCCTATAGACTTTCCAGTCTTGGTGTCTAAATCAACTTCAATACGACCAATTCTTCCTGACCGTTGCAATTCTCTCAGTTCCAAATCAGAACCGAGCAATCCTTCAGTTTGACCAAAGACTGATCCAATAACATCTGGTCTGTCTACTACGCCTTCAATTTGGATCTGGGCGTGAATCATATATTTTGCTGCGACTGGGCTAATTTTTCCCATGGTACTTGCCTCCACTGTTTCGACTGTGTCTTTCTTCGATTAAGACCTCTTTACCTCGAAACACAACGGCAAATCCAGAACAAGCTTACCTTCCCATCATCTCTATCTCTATTATGGCTTTATTTGCCTTATTTACCAATTTTCTCTCTTTTGCATGGGATGATCATAAACTTAATCTTGATTTATCCTTGTTTTTGCGAATATGAGGTATTTTGCCCGGCATTAACTCCCAAACTCATTGCTTGGCGTTTGCCGTACTCCGTTGAGTATTCTCATGACGGGCTTAGGAGACATTAGACAGAGGTGTTATATATAGTTTGTGTTTGCTTAAAATGTCTTCTCTGTAAAGTAGTAAAAATAGCAAGTTTTATAAACTTCAAAAATCTATAATTATCTATCAAACAAGGAGATTACATCCATGACAACTGAAAATCTTGAAACAGAAGTTCAAAAAAGTAATGCACATATGTTCCCTTCAAGAGTTCTTGGAGCTGCTTTTGGAGCTGGCGCTGCTGTCGGCAGTATATCTAATCCTGAATTCATGCCTTATGCTGCTGCTGCTAGTGCTGGGATTGTTGCTGCTGCTGGTGCTCTTGCTACTTCTAAAGTTCGTAACACTGTCGTTTTCGGCGCTAGTGCTGGTCTTTTTTTGGCTAACGTGTCTGTTTCTCTGGCTTCACATATTATTCCCGATTTTGCTCCTTATGCTATGGGTGCTAACCCTGATATTGGAGGTTTTGTTAGTGCTGCTTCTGCTGCCGGCTTATTGACCAGTATTACAATTAATGACTTAGCAAAGCAATATGCCCCAAATGCTATTCTTCGTCGAGTTGGAAACTTTCTAGCTGCAGGGGTCTCAACTGCTGCGCTCATAGCTGCTGGTTATTACATGAGCAGATAAAGATCAAGCATAACATCGCTTATTTACCATGACAACCGACAGTGCCATAGAACAAAGTGTTCAGCATAGCCAGACTTCATCCCGAGGATCTTTGCTTTCAATAGTAGTTGGCGCAGCTGCTGGAGCAGGTTCTGTTGTCACTTTTGCTTATGCTCCCTCCTCAGCATTTCCTCTTTGCGCTGCAGGAGCCTATGGCTTAGGTGTTGCTCTTGGTCTTGGCGATGCTTTTCTTGGTCGTTTTTTTGATCGAAAGGGAAATTCTCTTGCGTCCGGACTTTTAACTGCCGCGCTCTTAGCAATTGGATGTGGCATTGGAAAAGAAAGATCTACCATTAGAGACCTTGTAGAGGTATCTCCAGCAGAAATACAAGTTATTCAAAGAAACGGCACGACAAGGAATTATCAGAAAGATGCATCTGGTAACTACCATCTCCTAGAAGCTCGCTTGTCTAAATAAATTATTTATTTTTCTTCTTCTGCTTTTAATTTCTGCACTTCCAAGAACGCACGAATTTCTGCTATCAGCTTGTCGCGATCTTTGCTGATTTCTCTTTCCAGGCCTTTCATCTTACCTTCAGAAACATATTTATCAAAGACTTCGCGAGTAAACTTAATCAGTGGATTCTTTCCATAAACGTCTTCATAATCCTTGTCAAAATAAGTAGAAAATGAGAGCGTAATCTCGCCCTTGTAGTACTTTTTCTTGCCACTTTTTGTCTTTATCTCTTTGAGACTTTTTGTTTTGATTTCTATATCCATCTTATACTTGATATAATCTGTTGCTTTCCTTTCTAGAGTCCATGTATAGGCATTATCTCTTTTATCTCCGCTTATTGCAATCTTATTATCTCTTTCTATAACCTTGTACCCGTAGATTTTTGCCCATTTATGTATGGCTTTATAGAGATCATCTATAGGAATAATACCTGAGAAGCTATATTTTATGATATCACCAATAAAATCCTTTTCTGGCATGATAAAGGCCAGCAGCTTATTCTTAATAAAACTTGCTATTTACGAGGAAGGTTTAACGATGTTTTTATCTCATCAATGAGCATAAGCGTTTCTGCTACAAGCTTATCTTTTAAGTCATCCAAATGTTTCTTACCAATGAATCGCTCATATATCTGGCGAAAGAACTCCTGTATTTTTGATTTCTCCTTTTTCTTGAAGGTTCCCTTATAGTTCTTGACCATCCATGACTTTATACTTATCTCCACTTCGCCTTGCTGTTTTTTTACTTTTCCTTCTGGAGCCTCTACTAAGATATCAATCAATCGCAGAATATATATTTTGACATTGATCTTGAATCTTACATATTCTGTTATTTTCCTATCTGCCTCAAACTCAAGAGTGATTTCCTTACCTGCTGATTTCACTGCTTCAGAATGCTCTTTTTCTGCAACATCATAATAGCGCTTTCCAAACCAAGTCTTAATAACATTCAATAAATCCACCATATCCAGAGCGCCTGAATACTTCGTGAATGCAGTGGCTCTTTTATTTCCTATTGCATACACCTCTACATCTTTCTCGTCACCCATGATATTTTCTCTCTTTTTTGTTTCTTATAAGTGTTTTGTTGCTCTCTTTTTTCTTTCTGGAAGGCTCAAAAGTTTTAAATATGACGAGACTTCCTGCTTTTTCATGACTGTGTCAGTGGATCCCTGGGGCTCAAACCTTATTGAGGACTATGAAAGACTTATCACTGAATTCGGCCTGGAACCTTTTAGCCAATCTACGTTTCCTCAACCTAATCGATTAATGCGACGCGGCGTCATATTCGCAGGCAAAGACTTAGACTTAATTGTTGAGTGCATCAAAAAGAAAAAACCATTCTATGCTTTAACAGGAATCATGCCCAGCGGCGACAAATTACACTTAGGCAATAAAATGGTAGTAGAACAATTACGCTATTTCCAAGATCATGGAGCGCAAACTTATATCTTAGTTGCTGATTTAGAGTCTGCAGCAACGAGGGGAGTCAGCATAGAAGAAGCAAGGCAACGGGCATTGGAGTTCCATATTCCCGCCTATCTTGCTTTAGGACTAGACCCCAAAAAAACTATTTTCTATTTTCAATCCGAGAATATGGATGTCGTTAAGCTTGGCTTTGCAGTTGCTCAGAAAATAACCTTGAATGAATTTCGAGCGACCTATGGCAGCGCAGATCCTGGGAGAATTATGTCTTCAGTGACGCAAGTAGGAGACATGCTGTATCCCCAGCTCAAACAGAGAATGCCAGGAGTGATTCCTATTGGCATAGACCAAGCGCCACATGTAAGACTAGCAAGAGACTATATCAGAAGAGCAAAAGACAAACACTATTTTCTGCTAAGCTCCATCTATCACAAATTTACTCCAGCTCTAAATGGAGACTCTAAAATGTCCAAGTCAGTTCCTGAATCCTGCATCTCTTTGCCAGAAGATATAGACTCCCTCGCTAGAAAAATCCAGAAGGCGAAGACTGGAGGCAGAAAGACTCTGGAAGAGCATAGGAAACTTGGAGGCATACCTGAGGAAGACATGGTGTTTGAGCTCTTGAAGCAGCACTTTGTTGAGGACGATGCAGAATTAATGCAGATCTACAAAGCATACAAATCCGGCAAGATGACAAGCGGCGAGCTCAAAGCATTAGCCATCAAGAAAGTTACCGCATTTATGCAAGATTTTGCAAAGAAATTCGAAAAAGCAAAAAAACAAGTCAAAACATTGAAATTTCTTCACTAGTTATTTCTATAATACTTTGATCTTTTGCCCCCTATAATTTACCTGTTAAACTCTTCGTTCACTTATTTTATTAAATAGCTTATTCTACTAACTATTCAGTAGTAATATTTAAATATGTCTGCGTTGTGCGTTGTCTATGCATAGGAGAAATTTTTTAAGGAATACGAGTGCTTGTTTAGCTAGCCTTATCATCAGTGGTTGTTCTTTAGGAATCAGTAGAGAACCACCTCAACAACTTCAAGGATTAAACCCAAATTCTTCTTTAGAACAGATAGTTACATTTCTAAGAGAACATAGAGATAAAGCTGTTGATTATGACTTTTTATGGCCGGCAAACTTTCAAGTTATGTCTTTTGGTGAGAGACATCTTCATAATGAAGAACAAGACATCACGAACCACTTAGACTTATATCGGAGACAAGGCGCAACTCATCTAGCCATAGAACAGCCAATGGAATTCCAACAAGTGGTTGATGCTTATTGTGCAAGAGCATTTTCAGATGAAACCTTATATACCAAATTAAGAGAAAGATCGTATCCATATCAAGACGGTGTTGTAGGACTTATTCGTAAAGCAAGAGACTTGGGCATGCAAGTAGTATGCATGGATACGCTTGATCCGACTTTAGAAGCAATAGACAAAGATTTACCTAAAGGATTCTGGAGCAGCACTAAAGGACGCAATCAACACATGGCTCAGACTATTGCGATGATTATTGCACAAAATAAAGATGCCAGGATTATAGCACATGCAGGCGCTGCTCATTTTGGCTATAGCCCGCAATATGAACTTGATAACAAATGGAAATCAACGGCATTAGCTGTGCCAGCTTATCTAAAAGAAGAAGGCATTGGAACTTTTATAATATCTTATGCTGGAGGATCTAGAGTGTCTGACTCAGAAGTAAACTATTTCTTAGGTCTAAATAGAGAGGAATTAAGTCAAAGAACGCCTTTACACATCATAGACATAGCTGCTAAAATTGCTGGAGTAGATCGAGAGAAATTTGGCATTAAGCTAGATGAAACTACTAGAACCCATAATTGGGGTCATTATATAATTCATTTGCCTCAGGAATACTAGAAGCCTTATTGACCGTAGTCTTTAAATAAGTCATTATTCTCTTTTTTACGGGTGATTTTATGAAAAAAATTATAGGAATCTTAATACTCTGTGTGTTTTTATTGAGTTCTTTGTCTATAGCTTTTGCTGAAGAAGGCAGAGGTTATGGTGCTAAAGACAAGGTTGAGAAGAGACAAGCACAACTTCAAGAGAAACAGGCAGAACGCGAAGCTAAACTTGATGAACGTATTTCAAAACTAGAAGAGAAACGTGAAAAGCTTCGCGAAAAAACGCAGGAACGCCTAGACGCAGCAAAAACGCGCAAAATTGAACTTGATGATTCAGCGAAAGTTCTTCGAGAACGATGCAAAACACAAGAAAATTCTGAAGGCAACTGCGGAGAAGCATTCACCAAGATCAAAGAACATCTGACTAAGACAGTTGACAGAATGATAGAAGCATTTACCAATCTAAAAGTTCGTTTGACTAGTGCCGATACAACACAAACTGAACAGCTTGCGAAAATTGATGCAGCATTGACAGCATTACAATCCTTAAAAACAGAGATCGCCGCAGCTACTACTAGAGAAGCTTTGAAAGCTGTCATGACTAAAGTACGAGAAGCTTGGACTACTTACAAACCACTCTTCAAAGAACAGAAGACAGACGCTTATCAACAGCGAGCTACATCCATGCTCAAGAAAGCTGAGAAACTTCAAACTTATTTACGACAAGTATTAGCAAGAGTACAAGCAAGCGACACAACATTGTCAGCATCTGATCTTGAAACTGCTTTGCAAGCTATAGATACACAGATTGTAGCAGTGAAAACAGCATTGTCCCAAGGAGATAAAACAACAATCAAAGACTCTTTGCAGAAACTTCATGCTCTCTTGCAAGACGCTATCAAACGCTTTAGACAAGCAGGCAAAGGAGACGCTATAGCTACAGTGGCGACAGCAGAACCAGCACCAGTCGCAGGAGTTACACCATGAAAAAAGTTCTCTTAACTTTTGTTTTATTAGCAGCTGTCTTTGTCGCTGGCTGCACTGCCCCCCAGCAATCGATTGTAAAAGAAACATCAACACCTACAGTTGAAGAATTTCAGCAAGACTTGACTGGACTAGACACTCTGGAAGAAGAGATCGACGTCAGTGATTTAGAAGGCGTGGAAGACGACTTGAACGTTGACTTCTAATCTTTTCTTTTTTTCTCCTTGACTATGACAGAACCTGATCAACCAACAACAAGAGCAATAGTAAGCGAAGCTTTAGACGGACTTAAAAGAAATCTTAGTGAACTCCATAGTACCAAACTTGGCAGAACTTTCAGAGCTTCGAGAGATTTTTATTGTATGTTTGCTTGCATGACTAGTGGTTGTGCATTTTTTCCTTATGCTGCTCCTACTTTTGTGAGAGTTATTAGAAATGCTGATGACTGGCCTGAGCTTCCCATCTCTGCAACTCTTGGCGCAGTTTCAGGGACACTAACTGGCATGGCTTCCATCATTGGCCAAGTTATTTGGTATGTTGCACTCTACGATAGCCATCCTGAGACGGCTGCACTTCCAGTCATAACAAATTTTGTTTCTGGTGCTTATGAAGCTGGAAGGATAGTATACCATCGCGCAAGACAACGACTTTTAAACAGACCTAATAGCAGTGCTGGAACTCTTGAAGCAAGAATAGCATCGACACCAGATACTCCACAATAAATGTGCCCTATCTGAGGACTTTCTCAAAGGTTTTGAAGCTCAGAAAACCAATCATTCAATAGTAACTCTAAAGTAGCAACAAACCGAAAGCTTTATAAACAAACGTAGTCGTATTTTAGTAATTAATAAGGGGTGATAGAAGGTACACCCTATGCTAGTTAAAGAAGACTTATTAAAAAAATTACGCGCTGCATTTGATCTTAATATTTACGAAGTGAAGATTTGGACTGCTTTATTGGCCCGAGGCATGGCTACAGCAGGAGAATTAAGCGATATTTCTCAAGTTCCAAGATCCAGAAGCTATGACGTCTTAGAAAGCTTAGAAAAGAAAAGCTTTGTCATCATGAAATTAGGCAGACCTATTAAATATCTAGCTGTCAAACCTGAGGAAATTGTTCGAAGAATGAAGGATGAGATTCAAGTGAAAGCAGATTCTCACGTTGGCTTTTTAGACGATGTGAAGCAAGATCCTGTCTTCCATGAAATAGAATTACTCTACAAACAAGGCATCCAAAAAGTCGATCCTTACTCTTTAGCAGGCTCTTTCAAAGGCAGAGACACTGTCTACAATCATTTACGCAGCATGCTTGACAAAGCACAAAAGTCTGTTGTTATGGTTACTAGCGCTGCTGGCTTGCAAAGAAAAGTCAAAAGATATAAAGGATTATTCCAGAAGCTAGCTGATCAAGGAGTCAAGATTAGAATTGCAGCTCCTCTACCTGAAGGCAGCTCTAAAGTTTTGCATGAAGTGAAAGACTGCATCCAATTTAAACCTCTAGAAGGCTTTAAGGGAAGATTTATCATCGTTGATGATCAAGAAGTCATGTTCATGGTTTCTGATGATGTTGATGTCCATGAAAGCTATGACACTGGAATCTGGGTCAATACACCTTTCTTTACCAAGGCTTTTAGCAACATGTTCAATTCCTATTGGAATGAACTGCAGACCGTAAAGGTTATGAACAAGAAATAAGGAAGAATTACACATGAGCTTACTCCAAAAATTACGACCTTTAGTATTAGCAGCAGGTTTAGCTGGACTGACTGGCGGATGCACTGAAAAATCAACTCCACAAGAAACTATTACTGTAGATTATGAAACTGATGACGGAACACTATCTCAATATTCTATTCCTTCTAGTGCATTAGAAGACATACCTGGGTTTACTAAGGAAACAGTAGCACAATATCATCCAAGATTTAAAAGAGACCGTCATATAAGTGGCATTAAAATATTATTTATGTCTGGAGTAACACCGGAGATAGCTAATGGCTATGATCCGAGATTTAGTATTGAAGATATGCGCACTCTTCATTATTTTCAAATATCATCAGAGATAGCTAATACCTTTGAGTCAAGATTTGACGTTGATGACATAATCAAATTGCGACGATCACAGACGATGACACCACCCACAATTGCAAATCTCTATGATCGAAGATTTGGTGCAATTGATATTATTAATTTACAAGCTCTCAAGATTACACCAGAATTAGCAAACGCTTATAACCCAGCTTTTTTCTTTAGCGAGGTTAAGGATTTGTTTGATAATAGAATAGATGTAGCAGTAGCTAACACCTATGCAAGATATGGCATTAAGAATAGTCAAGAAGTCATCGCATGTGCTGCAGCAGGCATTACAACTGATGATCTAGATAAATATCTTTCTTTAAATGCTAAATATGGTACTCGAATAAATGGATATGACATTGCACAATTTGTTAGAAGTGCAGTACCTTTTGCAGTGATAGAAAAAGCAGCTCAAGAACATATGCTTAGAGAGGCAATGAAATAATGAGCTTAGCTAAAAAAATTGCTGAATGGACTTTAATCACTATACCCATTTGGGCACCAGCATCTCTTATGACTTGGGACATTCTTGCTCATCGTGTGGGCAGCGTCACTGAATATGTAGTTCCTCGTTTTGGACCTTATAGTACGGTTATTGGTCCTTTATTACCTTCTCAAATCGAACAAATTACTTATTCTGTTTTCCTACGCGGTCAATCCACTGAAGTTTGCTGGAGTTCTTCTGCTGTAAGTTGTACTTATTTAATTGATTCTAATAGTGACGGTCTTCTTGATAAAGAACTAGATAAATTTGGTATTCCAAGATGCCCACCTATTGTTACTGAACGACAAATTACCACCCAAGATCAATCATTATATACTAGAATTGTTGAACAAGCTAAAAAACAATAAGTACTATGACACCACAACCATCACTAGAAAGTTATACTTTCCACAGACCGCAACTCTTTAATCTTCTTTTTGACGAGTTAGGACAAACAGTTCTTCGAATACATAATGAACAATTTCAAGGAACTCGTCTAGCAGATACCACAGAATACAAACCAGATCAACCAATCTCTTTTTCCAATATTCGAGTATTAAGCTACAACCGAATTCTTCATCAGCAAACCAATGGCAGAATTCAAGTAGCGTCTCCAAAAGACGTTGTTCGTTCTTGGGAAAGGGACATTCCAGAAATAAACATAACTTACGCAGACACCGACTCCATTGCTCTTTTCTCTCCTAAAGGAGATAATTCAGATTTAGCGCAGAGAGTATTCGAGATCCTTGGCAAGACAGAAACTGCAGTTCCTTTATTAGTTGCAGGTCTCAAGCCAGTAAGAGCAGGCAATGATCATGGATTCACATTCGAAGCAACAGAACATCTTACAGCAACTGCAGCTCCTTATCTAAAAAAAGATGGAAGAGTGCGCTATGATCCAGCAACAGACAGCCTTGTAGAAGCTAAAAACGATGAAGAAGGCGTTCATATATGGATTCCATCTAATCAGTCAGGTCTCCGTGGGGCTTGCCGGGACGGGGGCTTCCTCTGCTTCAGGGGCGACAGGCTCTTGGATTCGAATGCTGACGGTCGGGTACAAGTCGTCGAAAGAGACCCGAAGGGTCGCGCCGCGTAAACTCTTTTAGTTATATAGTTTATTACACATAAACAATCTTTACTTCCAAAAATGAAACTTCATTTGCTCTTTCAAACTGTTCCTTCTGCTACGACATTTCCCTTTACTCTTCCTTTAGCAGCAGAGACACATTGGCATATTCTTCGCTGTGCAGATGGCATTTATCTACAGCGCTATGCAAAACGCGGGTCACAAGAATTTCATAAGTTAGGTTCTTTTCCAGATCCAGCAATTGCCTTGCACAAACATCTGAGTATCAAAACACGACCAAATGCTTTTACTGTCTATCTTCATAATGGCAATCCTGTAACTTATAGTTCTGATGGAGAAGCCTATGCTGCTTTGACAGGCGCTCGAGATTTTCTAAATCCAGGCGAACACCACTTTAAGTGTGGCAGCTTAGAGTTTCTTCTTAGTTTTTAGCAGACTCTATAGCTTTTTTATTTTTTCTAGGAATAACCTATTTGCCATTCTTTAATATTCTATAAACTTTTTGATCTTGACAGTAATCTTATTTTTCTTAAAGAAATTATGGACTGCACTGGCGTGCTCCAGATTTACAATAATACATCCTTTTCCAAGACGCTCCCCTTGATGTTTTTTCAATAATCCTTCATAGTATCTTTTGTTTTGTTTATATCCGAAAAACTGTTTATTGAAAAGCACACGTTTAGTATTTGGCTTTATATTCTCCCAAACAAAAATTGCCCTGTGTTCCCCCTGATTAAGCATGGACTTATATTTTCCATAGAGCACTATTCCATTAGCAACAATGCTTGACTGCAGTTCTTTCCATTTTTTTATATCTCCAACGTTTATTTTTATCTCATTTTGGATGTCCAGCATTTTCCAATATTGTCTGTATTTTGCTGATTCTCTAAATTCATCATATCGTCTCTTAATATCTTTCTCGATGTCTTTCTTCTCATTGAGCACGTCCATAAAAAGATCGATATCAGATTCTTTTCCAGCCTCTCCTCTTGCTACGCTTCCATAAAGTATAATATTTTTGATCTCTTCTTGTATGCTACTCTTTTGCATGAGAAATGATACAAAGTCTATAGCATAAGCTAACAACTTATATTTCATCTAGACCTTCTCCTCTAAATAATGCTCTTACTTTATTGAAATTATCGATGAGCTCTTGCAGTGTTTCTACTTTCTGTGGCCTACCATAACAAAGGATATCTCTTTTCTCTTCTATGCTTGCTATTAAACTTAATATTTCTTTTTTCTTAGGAAATTCAAATGGAAATTTCTCTTCTATCTTATTCTTTGACTTAAACCATTCATGCTTTATAACAAAACCAGGATCAATAAGACTCTTTTTATGCAACAATATCTCCAGCATGTCTGCACAAGCAACAGATGCATTAAAACCTATATTTCTCTGCCTTTCTAGCAATCCTTTTTCTATACTCTCTTCTATCACTTGTATGCTTTCTTTCAAATTCTTGAGATGGTCTTCAATTTTCATTGTTTCACTTGAAACTACTCCATGGTTTCACTTGAACCTCTATTTTTCTTCTATATAAACTTTTGGTTTCACTTGAAACTACTCCATGGTTTCACTTGAACCTCGAGTTTCTCCTTCTTTTTGTACTTCTTTTTCCCACTAAGAATATCTAAGCAAAGCTTTTAAACAAGCCTAATATCTTTGCTTTATGGGTGATCATGACAAACTTATAGCTACTTTACATCCTTTAGAGAGACAACTCCTGCCTTTTCTGGCTGATAATATCACTGTTGAGGAACTGAAGGCCAAGACTGGGATGCAAGATGTGGAAATCATTCGAGCCTTACAATGGCTAAGCAACAAACAAGTCCTAACCTTGAACAAGACTTCACGCTTTCTTATTTCTTTAGGATCTAATGGCCAATTCTATCTCTCACAAGGACTGCCAGAGCGACGTTTTTTAGATGCACTTGCTGATGGTTCTTTGTCATTGCATAGCATTCGCGAGAAAGCTTCTTTGAACGGCGATGAATTGAATGTGTGTGTCGGCAGATTGAAAAAACTAGGCGCTATCCTGTTTGGACAAGAGCTTAGCATGACTCCTAAAGGAAGGCAACTCTTACAATCGACGTTTCCTGAAGAACAATTCTTAGGCTCTTTACCGAAAGAAGTAGACACTCTAACTCCAGAAGAACAAAAACTCTACCAAGACCTGAAAGAACGCAGAGATTTTATCCAGACAAAAGAAGAGAAGACCTTCACTGTAACACTCACTGATCTAGGAAGACAGCTTACGACTGCTGAAATGCCTACAGACTTTGTTGATGCCATTACTCCTGATGTTCTGCGCACTGGCGTGTGGAAGACTGGCACTTTTAGAAGATATGACACTGAAATCAATGTACCAAAGATTACTGGTGGACGAATACATCCTTTGGAGTTTGTCATTCGCAAAATTCGCAGAATTTTCTTAGACATGGGCTTCAAAGAGATGGAAGGACCTTGGGTGGAAAGCGCTTTCTGGTGCATGGACAGCATGTGGATACCGCAAGACCATCCTTCCAGAGATGTGCAAGATACTTTCTATTTGCCTTACAGCGGAAGACTACCAGAACTCTTAGCAAAAAAAGTAGCTCAAGTGCATGAAACTGGAGGGAAAACTGGATCAAAAGGCTATAAATATACATGGAATCCAGAATTAGCAAAACAACTGTTACTGCGAACACACACTACTGCGACCACTTTCCGCTATTTTGGAGAGAAGAATATTCAAGCACCTGCAAAGTATTTCTATATAGGGAGAATCTTCAGAAATGAAGCGCTAGATGCAACACACCTGAATGAATTCCATCAAGTGGAAGGATTCATCATGGATGATGGATTAACATTGAGAGATCTTATGGGTTATGTGAAAGAATTTTACCATAAACTAGGCATTACCAAAATTAAATTTAAGCCAACGTATAATCCCTACACTGAGCCTTCCATGGAATGTCTTGGCTATCATGAGCAATTAGGGAAATGGATTGAATTGATCAATTCTGGTGTTTTTCGACCTGAATCTCTAGAACCTTATGGTATCACTAAACCTGTTATTGCTTGGGGTTTTGGTGTTGAACGATTAGCGATGATGCTGCATGGACAGCAAGATATCAGGCAAGTGTTTGGATCAATGGTGGATCTGGATGTGATCAAGAATTATCCATTGCCGAGGACTTAACCATGGTCAAAGTCGATATTAGTCATCAATTATTGAACAAGTTTGTTGGCAAATTATTATCGAAAGAGGAATTAGGAGAATTACTCTTCTCTTTAGGCTATGAGCTAGAATCTGCAGAGGGAGATTCACTTTCTATAGACATCACAGCAGAACGACCTGACTTAATCAGCACTGCTGGCTTAGCAAGATTGTTAAAAGCTTATCTTGGCATTCAGAAGGGACTACCACAGTATGCTGCGAAAAAGAGCGACTATACTGTTCTAGTCAATCCCAATGTCAAGCATGTTCGACCGTATACTGTTGCTGCTGTAGTGAAAGGACTACAGTTTGATGATACTCGCATAAAAGAACTGATTAGAATTCAAGAGAAATTACATGCAACCTATGGCAGAGGAAGAAAAAAAGCTGCCATTGGCATTTATCCTCTGGAGCAGATTACTTGGCCTATTAGTTATTTCGCTGAAGATCCAAAAAAAGTAAAGTTTATTCCTCTGGATTTTGCTGAGCCTTTGACTGGACAGGAGATTTTAGAGAAACATCCTACCGGCATCACTTATAAGCATTTACTGCAAGATATGACACAATTTGCTTTCTTTATGGACTCGAAACAACAGATTTTGTCGATGCCGCCTATTATTAATGCACAAAGACTGGGGAAAGTTACTGAGAGAACGAGAGATGTATTTATTGAATGCAGTGGCCATGATTTTCAAGCATTAAATCACTTACTCAACATTCTCATGGCTATTCTAGCGGATATGGGTGGTACTCTTTATGCTGTGACATTACAATATGGCCCTAAAAAAATTATCACGCCACATCTTGTTGCTGAGCAGATGGCTGTTCCTCTGTCTTTAATTCAACAACTCTTAGGGCTAAAACTTTCTCACGAACAACTACGATCCTTATTGGAACGCATGCAGTATGGTATTGAAAAGTTTGATACAGAACATGTACATGTCTTGATTCCTGCTTTCAGAAGCGATATTTGGCATCCTGTTGATGTTGTTGACGATGTAGCTCGAGCTTATGGTTTCAATAACTTAGAACCTTCATTTACGCATGTGGAGACTATGGGAGAGACTACACAACATGTGCATTTTCAGGAACAAATCACTGATCTTTTAGTTGGCTTGGGTATGCATCAGACTACCAGCTTTGCTTTAACTAATCGAGAGTATCAATTCACTAAAATGCTCCTGCCACAACAAGAGCATATCTCTCTAGATAAAACTGCTGAAGAAAGCGTGAACATGATTCGATTGTGGTTATTGCCAGAACTGATGAAATGTCTTGAACTCAACAGAAGCCATGGCTATCCACAGAAACTGTTTGAAGTGAATTATGTTGTGGAACCAGATGCTAGCAAAGACGTTCTCTCTGAAAATGTCCTCAAATTTTCAGGTGTTCTTTGTGACGAGAAAGCGACATTTACTGACGCGCGACAGACTGTCGAATATGTCTTGGATAAATATCATTTAGACTACCAGTGGAAAGAGACTGAACATTCTTCTTTTATTCCTGGGCGTGTAGCAAAGCTTGTTGCTGCTGGTCAAGACGTCGGCTTTTGCGGCGAAGTGCATCCACAGGTGCTTGAGAACTTTGGATTGCAAATGCCTGTAGTTGGGTTTGAGATTGATTTAGAGAAGTTATTTAGTTTTTAAATTTTCAGCTAGAAATTTCTTGAGTGCTTCTAAATCTTGTTTTGCTGCATCATAATAATAAGTCTTAATACCTATGGACTCTGCACTCTTTACTGCTTCTAACTTGTGTTCTATGTAAACAACATCATCTTTATTTAAAAAGAAATGTTTTAGCATGAATTCATAGTATTTTGGATCTGTTTTCTCTGGATTGTGCCCTAGTGTGAATAATCTATAGGGTATTTTATCCAAGCCGAACTCTTTGATTTGTTCATCAGTAGCTCCAGTAAGAATAATCTTTTCATTGGGAAAAATATCCAGTAAATCTTGCATTTCTTTAAATATTTCATATTCACCATTTCTTTTCCTAACTAAAGTATGCACTGCATCAACTAGTATTACTTTCATACGCTTCTAATCCTCCAGCCAAATGACAAACATTCTTGTATTCTTTCGCCTGCAGAAACTTGAGAACTCTCTGACTTCTAATCCCATGAAGACAATAGACTAAGACTGGTTTATCTTTAGCAATTCTTCCTTCTCTCTCTGCCCATTCGAATGCACTAAAAGGAATATTCTCTGCTCCGTCGATATGTCCTTCTTTATATTCCCATTCTTCACGAACATCAATAATCTTATATTTCTTTTTTTCTTTCTTGAGCTCTTCTGGGGAAATGTCTTCTTTCATCGCTTCTTTTTTGAGAAATCTATCTTGCAACTGTTACCATCTGCAATCTTCTCTGCCAAAGACATTGTTGATGTTCCTAAGAGGATGATACTCAGCACGCTCAGCTCTGTTCCCTGGAAGGGAAGTATTGTCAATGTGCTTGTCAACCCTAATGCAGACAGCACACCAATACCACACGAAGCACACCCCGGCGCTACCAAACCTAACATTGCTCCTATAGTAGTCGCTTTTCCACTCTGAGCAAAAAACATACGATTCATTTTTGTCTTATAGATTATCAAACTTGCTACTGTTCCGAGCAAGAGCGCAATGAACATCAACGAGTATAAGGCTAGAGGAGCCATACTCATAAATCCGCCCTCAATTAATACTGCCGCAAACTTGACGGTGGCTACTACTCCTGATCTTGTTGCTATCTCCCCCAGTGTCTTGAGGTTGGGGAATAACATATTGAGCGAGAAAAATATGAACGCTATGATTATTGCTATACTACTATATTTTGGCTTCTGGAAGACTTCTTTGAGGCCCTTTAGCATCTTTCTTCCCCTGGGATCTTTCATCATTCTCTTTATCCTTACCTCCTTTACATAGTTTTCGCTTTGCCTATTTAAACGCAACTTATATATAGTTCAACTCTCTAGTAATCCTATGCAGCCGTCACGAAAAACTCGTACTGCAATTCCTATTCAGAATAGACGCGAGACTCATTATTTCGGTATTTTTGTAGCACTTCTTTTTGCACTTCTCTTGTTTGGCGTGTATTCACCTATTAGTTTTACCAGCGATATCACTGGCGGACCTGTCATAAATGTTCTGTCAACAAGTTCACCATCATCTGCATTGTTGTTGTTTGCATTATTGTTTGGTGTTCTACTCTTATTTTTCTTTACTCATCGCATGATGTCACGCGTCATGTAGTTATTTTCTGCTCTCTCTAGCACTTTTTTTCTGAAAAATTTTTTACAATGGCTTCTTTTGTGCCTTTCGTAACATTTAAATAGGAAAACAGCGTGATTATTTCATCAAAAAGAGTATTTACTCAACATTTAGGAGGAAGAAACATGGCAGCAAGAAAACGCGCAGCAAAACGAACAACTAAAAGAAAAACTGCACGACGTTCAACAGCAAAAAGACGCAGAAGATAATTCTCGTCATCATCGGGGAGTTTTCATGCTCCTCACTTTTTCTTTTTTAGAAATTATCTGTTAAAGAAAATCTTCTTCATCATTCTTTTAGGCACTGATGATTTGAATGAAAGCAATTCTATTAATCCTGGTTGCAGCTTAATAATATCTTTGTAAGATATGATTCCTGTTAACTTGTTATTCTCCACTACAGGCAAGTGCTTTATCTTCTGCTTACCCATCTTAACTACTGCCTCATATAAGTCACTATCAGGACTTATAGTATATACCTTCTGCACCATCAATGCACTTACTTTTGTAGTTTTAGGGTCGAGACCTTTGGCAAGGGCTTTTCTGGCTAAATCCTGCTCTGTGATAATGCCCAATACTTTCTTCTGGTTTTCTATAACCAAACTTCCTACTTCTTCTCTAGCCATTTTTCTAGCGCAGTCCATAATGCTCGCAGTCTCATCAATAGCATGCACTTTGTTCCTCATAACTTCCCGAACGCGGATACCTGTTAACATTTTACTTTTGCCATGCTTTTCTCTTATAAATAGTTTGTGGCAGTAGAACTCTTATGTTACATTATGACCATTTATGACCAAATTGCTGGAGATCTATCTTATTCCTCTTAATGATAATTCCTTCTTTTTGCAGTATCTTTATTTTCTTTTTTGATCCTGAAGCAAAACCACCTATTTCTCCATTGCTTCTAATGACGCGATGACAAGGTACTCTTGGAGCGTATGGATTCTTGTTCAATGCAGAACCTACTGCACGATATGCTCGACAATGCAGCTGATGAGCAATGTCTCTATAAGTCGCTACTCTTCCCTTAGGAATCTGTCCTGTCACTTTATATACATTCTCGGCGAAAGATTCTTGGCTCATGTTCTTCTCTCGACCTTAACCCTTAAATATAAGTTTTGCTCTTGTCTTTTTATGAGAGGTTTCCTATTATTGGTGGGAGTGGTGTTTTTTACTTTGAGCATGTATCTATTCTATCATCCTGAACTTCTTCTCACGGAAGATCAAGAACTAACTGGTCAAGTGATTGCCGATACCCGACCACTTATCGAGAAAATTACTGCCAGCATTCACAAACCTGTCAACTTGGAAGAAACTGTGCAGATGACACCGGTTGTCTTCTTGTTCTTGAGTTTTGTCTTTGCCTTTACGAGTGTTTTTATACCTTATGGAGAACGATAATCTTTTTCATAATCACTCTCTTACTTTTTTTGAGAAGTCTGGATCATCTTTATAGGTCAGAGCTTTTTGATTTATCCTATATTTTTCCCGAGTATCTTCAAAGGAAAGATTGGTCTTTATTAATCCTAGTGCATAGACTACTTCATCTGAATAGCCTGGAGCAAGCACTTTCCAAGTGAATGGAAGACGATCCGGAGTTATCGTATTGACATGTCTCATAAGATTAGTCGTACAAGTGTTTGTTATAGTGTTATAAAATTCTGGCTGTTCTTTGAGCTTGTTTGCTTTCTCGATCATATTCAAGAACAACGCCTGTATTTTTTCTTTTCTTGTTTCTATAGGATACACATAAACTGTGTCATTTCTGTATACTGCGCGCAATTTTACTAAATCCTGCTCATCGCCGATGACGTACATAAGCTCATATCGTTTTAATAGCCCCTTCCATGCAGAGAACTGCTCTCCTTTTTCTTTTCGAATCTCTATGGATATAGCGACGAATTCATTGTTTTCAAACTCAAAGCTCAGGAATGTGTGCGCTGCACCAGACCATTCTCCAAACGGCTCGACAATGTAATAGACTGCCTTTATCTTCTCCAGATCTACGGTCTTATCATAATAATGAGGTGTATATTCTTCTGTTGTCACATAGGTAAAGTTACGGATGTTGTGGAGAGTGATGAGATTGTCTTGTATGTCTGCATAGGATAAGACTTGTTGATCTACGGTCCAGTCTCTGTCATTGGATGGCTGGATTAAGAACCAAAAAGCGAGAATAAGAACTATAATGATTCCCACAATCTTTTTTAGCATGCTTTTCTGCTTATTTTATTCTTTAAAGAGTTTGCTTTTTCATAAGAACTATAAATACTGCAAAATATCACTTAATTTCTCTATAGTTTTCTTCATCTTGTTTACCATAGGCTCGTAGTCTGATTTGATCAATAAAGCTTCGACTCCTTTTTCTCTTGCTGACTGATAATCCCATTTGTAACTATCACCTACCATCAATGCTTTTGACTTCTGTATTTTTCTCCGCTTTAAAACTCTTAATATAAATTCTCCCTTAGATTTAGGATGACCTCTTGTTGCGTATATTTCGTCAAAAAGCTTCTCTACTTTGAAGTGCCGCACTTTATGCTTAATTATTGCATTTGATTCTTTTAGTGATTGAGGATGAGTAGAAAGCATAACTGTGATTATTCCCATCTTCTTAAGCTTTTTTATTGTTGCAAGCGCAGATGGAATCATTGTAAGATGCTTCAAGTGATCTTTTATTCTTCTATCTCTATACACCCATACTGGATGCTTCTTGTACTTTGTCTTTCTAGGATACCATACAGTTCCGTCTCCATCAAAGAATATTATCTGTTTCATAGTCTATCCTCCATGCTTTCTTATATTTTTCTTGTAGAATTAGAAAACGCCGCGACCCGGATTTGAACCGGGACACCCTTGCGGGTCAAGCTCACTCGACTGGTATTCCAGGCCTACACATCAAAAACAATCGTTTTCAATTTTGTGCAATACCAGGTTATGCGATCGCGGCATCTTGAAAAGAATCTAGAACAATAATTTATAAGAGTTGTTATTAAGAATTCTTTATTCAAACATCTCAATTTCGATGTTGACGTCTTCCGGGATAGGAACACGCATTACTAAACGCAAAGCTCTTTCGTCAATACCTAACTCAATCAAACGCTTGTGAATTCTCATCTCGAAATTGTCGAATGAAGCTTTTCCACTGCCGCAAGGCGTTTTTCTTGTCGTGTGCTTGAGGCGCTTGGTAGGCAAGGTAACTGGACCAGACATTTTTGTCTTAGTCTTGTCAGCAATATCCTTAATGCTCGTGCAGACCTGATTAATCTTGTCTACATTGATGCTTGATAAGCTGATACGTGCTTTTGCCATAATAAGAAAAGAAAGAAGACGATTTATAAAGGTTTCTGCCTTATACCCCTTCATCTGCCTCGATAAGGCGTATTTCTAGTGGTTTGCATGGTCCTGTACGCTTCACACGTCCATCTTGCACATTACGCGCCTGCACTGATCCGAATGCTTTAAGCTCCTTCAGACATTCTTGGAGCAACCTTCTATCTGCAGCAGTCATATATTCTCTTCCGAAAAAATTAACAATTGTAGAACTTCTGTTATGATGGAAAGGATCTTCATTCAACAAATCACCATACTTTGCGATAATCCTCTGTTCCATTCCTAGCTGTACTGACCGATAAGGCCGTTCTCTATTTGGCATTGAAAGTGCCATACCACTATGATAATCTCTATTATCCCAGTTTCCAGAAAACTTAACAGTTACTTTCACCATGCTTTCTATTTCATCGCCCATGTTTTTTAGCCTCCGGTGCTGTTTCTATTTTAGCTACAATTCCTGCAGTACTCTTTCTTAATAAGTCTAATAAACTTTTATCAAGAGCATGCTTAAAGGTAACAAATGCCCTTTCTTTTGCTGGAGCATATCTGTCAATTAATCTTCCAAACGGATCTCTGCATAGAATTGTGGTTACTCTTTCATGTGCACTTTGATCGTGATAGCCTGGATGTCTTCTTGTTCTACCACGCTCATCACGATAGACTATACTCTCTTCAAAGAGCAACAAATATCTTTGTGCAGTAGTAGTTGATGGCATTGTTTATTGGTGTTGTCTTCTGTACTTGCTTGTGAACCTGATTTCTAAGATATGTAAAAAATGAGAAAAAAAGAAAGCGGTTTATAAAGGTTTCTGAGCTCAAGTATATTTAGGCTCTCTAAAAAAGCCTGTAGCATACTCTAGTTCACGTGTAATAGCTACTTCTCTGCTTCTTCTAGGCGTTCTTCTGCGTACTTCCTCTGCTACAGGCAGTAACGCTTTTGCAAGTCCATCAATATCGCTTCTTGCTGCTTGCGAACTTCCTTCCCAGAGCAATATAAATCCTGTTTGTGTGATGCTAATATATCTGAACCTACCTTCTGGATGTTGCTGTCTAATAGCATTGTCTATCATTCTCCTTCCGTATTGGTGTTTTGGATCTCTTAGAAAATCAAATACTCTTCCTGTATGATCATCTGTCTGCAATACATCATGTTTTAAATGAATATGAACATAAATTATCTCTGTTAATGATTTTTCTGGACTCTTCATTGTGTATTCACCTTTCACTTGTAGTTTTCTGATAGGTGCTCAAACAAGATAAGAAAAAAATGAGAAAAAAAGAAGGAAAGACCTTCTTATAATGCTTTAGCCACTAAATCGATGCACATTCCTGCAGCGACTGTAGAACCTGCATCACGAACTGCAAAACGAGCCATATGTGGAATCTCTTTCTGGCGTTCAATGACTAATGGTTTTGTTGGCTTGACCTTGATAATGGCAGCGTCACCATTCTTGATGAAGTCTGGGTTTTCCTGCAAGACTTGACCAGTTGCTGGGTCTAACTTCTTCACAATTTCCACAATCTGACAAGCTACTTGCGCTGTGTGAATGTGGAACACTGGTGTGTAGCCTTTGGTGATAACTGTTGGATGGTTCAAGACCACGATCTGCGCTGTGAACTCAGTACAGACTGTTGGTGGATTGGAGTCATGACCTAAGACGTCACCACGTGCAATATCCTTCTTGGTGATACCACGGACGTTGAATCCAATATTGTCGCCTGGAATAGCTTCAGGAACGACCTCATGATGCATCTCAATGGATTTGACTTCACCTTTGATGCCCTTTCCATCTCTAGCAGGAACGACAATAATCTTGTCGTTAGTCTTCATTTTACCAGTCTCAATTCTACCGACTGGAACGACACCTATACCCGGAATATTGTATACATCCTGGATAGGCATACGCAATGGCAAGTTGACTGGCTTTTCAGGCTCCTTGAACAAATCTAATTGTTCTCTGACTGTTGGACCTGTGTACCAAGTCATATTCGTTGATTTCTTGACTACATTGTCTCCATTATAGGAGCTTGTAGGGATGAACTGAATTTGATCAGCTTTGAAACCGACTGTTTGTGCTAATTTCTTCAAATCTGCAACGACTGCGTCGAATTTTGCTTGGTCATACTTGACTACGTCCATCTTGTTGACGATGACTGAGATTTGTTGCACACCTAAGGTTTTTAATAACCAGATGTGCTCTTTGGTCTGTGCCATGATACCATCTGGAGCTGCACATACTAAGAATGCGCAATCAGCTTGGGAAGCGCCTGTAATCATGTTTTTAACGAAGTCCTTGTGACCAGGAGCATCGATGATAGTTACTTCGAATTTGTCTGTCAAGAACTTTTGATAGGATAAGTCAATAGTTACACCACGTTCTTGCTCTTCTTTCAAGTTGTCCATGACGAAAGCGAACTCGAAACCAGCCTTACCTAATTGCTGAGCTTTTTCCTTGAGCTTTCTCATAGCTTGCTCGTCGATGTTACCAGAATCGTACATCAGACGTCCAACTGTAGTAGACTTTCCGTGGTCAACGTGACCTACGAAGATAACGTTAATGTGTGGTTTTTGTTTTGCCATTTTGACTTATCTCCTTTCTAGTATTTAGTAAAGAAGTGGACTATTGACGATTTATAAAGGTTACGGTGGTTTTTGAGCTATTTCTCATTGGTTACTTATTTGGCTAGCATTTCATTTCCTCTTATAGCTAAAAATCTTATCATACTGTGGATGATCACAAATTTCGAAAACTACGCTAACTACTTTAATTTCGTCTCCAGTCACATAGTATAATAATCGCCAAAATTGAGAAAGCTCTATTCTAAATAAATTTGGCAATTGTTGGAATTCTTTAGGCCATAAATGATGAGGGATGGGATTGCCTGTGAATGGGTTTCCTTTGAGGAGATCTAGCGCATGTCCAATACTTTTGAGAAGTTGTTTATCCGCTTTAGCTGGCGTTTTTCCTTGCGCTTCTATACTATGAATATTCTCTTCTAGTTTTGTAAGAGCAGCTTCAGCACCACCCACAATTTTAACAATCTTTTCTTTATCTTTTAAGTCCATGTTCTTCCTTTGCTGAGAATTGCCGCTATGTCTTCTTTGGGTAAGAAGATCCAGACTACGCCGTCTGATGTAAACTCTATTTTGCCACTTTTTTGCAAATAGGTAAGAATAACTTTGATGGTGTTGTGATTTACTTTTCTTGGAAGTCTTCTCTTTAGCTCTGCGATACTGAGTACTTCTTTCGCTTCTTTGATAGTTTCTTCTACCATTTGGACTGTCTCTAAAGTTGGACTATGTATCATTTTTGGCGCAATAAGTACTTGTTTCATAGTTATCAACTTGTATCTAATAGATACATATTTATAAGCTTTTTGGTTTTCATGCTTCTTCACCATTCTATGAGAAATTGTTATAAATCCCAATCATATGGTGGAAAAAGAGGCTGAAGGAAATATGACTCACCCTAAGAGAGATTTAACAAAAATCGTGATAGAACGGAATAGAAAATCTTCAAATTCAACAATTTCATTGGAGTTTATTCCTGGTGTAATATCTGACGACTTATATCTGGATGAGGGAAGATGCTTCGGAGTAAGAACTCAGTAATTTATCTTACTTATTCCGTAGGAGTCTCTTCTTCGACCTTGAGACCTTTTCTTTCCCTGATTCTCTGGGTTACTTTAGGCTGCAATTCACTAGGCAGCTTTTCATACATTTGATCCACTAAGAAATAGGAACCACGACCCTCTGTTGCAGAACGAAGATCAGAAGCTAGACCAAAGGATTCAGCAACTGGCAATTTAGCACGAATGCTCATGAAGTTTCCTTCCTGCTTGACATTGAGCAATTGACCACGCTTGTTCTGGACTAATTTTGAAATTTCACCCATGTAATCTGCTGGAGCATCAATCTGCAATACTTGCAATGGCTCATAAATGACTGCATTACCAGAATTCATGGAACCACGAATAGACTCGCGAATAGCAGGAACGACTTGCGCGGGACCACGGTGAATAGCATCTTCATGCAGCTTACAGTCCTTGACAATGACTTTCATCTTGATGACTGGCTCACGAGCGATAGGACCTTGCTTCATGACTTGCTCAAAGCCGTCATTGATCAATTCCTGCACTTCACCAATATAGACAATACCACGAGTATCATCAACTAACATGTTGCCGTTGAAAATGTCACGCACTTTCTTAGCTTCTTTCGCAGGCCATCCTAATTTTTCCAACACATCGTATAATTTTGTGTCTTTCTTGGATACACGGCCTTCTGGAATGTCACCTTTCTTGATAGCTGCGTGGACATTTTCTTCTAATGGTTCACAGACAATGTAAAATTTGTTGTGCTTGTTCGGAGATTTTCCTTCCATTTCCTGACCAGGCTTCTGCATGGATTCTCTATAAACTACGATAGGAGGAGAGGTTTTGACGTCTAATCCTTTTTCTGTCTTGATACGATTTTCGATAATTTCTAAGTGTAATTCACCCATACCATGGATCAAGTTTTCACCAGTCTCTTGATTGATATCAATTCTGATAGAGGGATCTTCCTTCAATACTTTCTTCAAGACTTCAACAAGTTTTGGCAAGTCCTGCGGTTTTTTTGGCTCGATAGCTTTTGTAATGACTGGCTCGAAAATATGTTTTAATTCTTCGAATGGAGTTTCAGGACCTTCAGTGATTGTCTCTCCAGCCATACCAGAGATACCGCCCAATGCCAGAACATTTCCAGCTGGAACGGATTCCAATGACTCTGGCTTGATGCCTTTGTACATGAATACTTGGGCAATTCTTTGCGTTGATTTTGCGTTATTCAACCAGACTGTCTGGCCTTCTTTGATAGTGCCTGAGAATAAACGACCTGCACAGAGTTCTCTGCCAAATCTTGGATCAATAGTAATTCTGGTGATGACAAATGCGATCTTTCCATTAGGATTACCAACCAGCAAATCTTTGCCGAATTGCGAGTCTATATCTCCTCTCCAAATATGTGGAATACGATATTTTTGAGCTTCTAAAGGTGTAGGCAAGTGCTTAATGACCATGTCTAGAATGACTTCGAAGACTGGAGCTTTTTCCCAAATCCACTTTTGTCTGTCCTCTTCAGTCATGTCCTCTCTGTAGAGATTGACAATGTCCTTGAAGGAGACGTTTTTCTTCTTCATATAAGGAATGGACAATGCCCAGTTTTCACGAGCAGAACCGAAAGCCACTGAACCGTTCAAGATATCTACTTTCCATTTTTGCTTGTATTCCTCTTCTGCAGTGTTTTCGATTAACGTGTTGAACTCCAAAATTAATTTTAAGAAACGTTCCTGCATCTGCTCAGGAGTGAATTTTAATTCGTTGATGAGACGATCTACTTTGTTGATGAACAAGACTGGCTTGACTCGCTCACGAATAGCCTGACGGACGACTGTCTCTGTCTGCGGCATGATACCTTCTACAGCACAAATTAAGACAATAGTGCCGTCAACAGCTCGCATTGCACGAGTCACATTACCGCCAAAGTCAACGTGGCCTGGCGTATCAATCAAGTTAATGAGATATCTACTTCCATCAAACGTGTGACACATAGATACATTAGCTGCGTCAACAGTCATCAAACGCTCTTGTTCGTCTGCGTGCTGCCAAGTTGCCATACCAGCTTCCAAGTCGCCTGCTGCTTTCGAACTTAAGTGACCTGATGCTGCCAAGAGATTGTCTGTGAGTGCTGTATTATGCATAACAATACCTTCTGCAACGAATGTGTGATTATCTGGGACTGTGAAATCATAGACTGTTTCTTCATATCCATCTGTCACACCTTCTATTTCAACAAACGCTAAATCTTCATATGGATTTTTTATTTTTTGTATGAGTATTTGATTCTTATAATTCTGAGGTACTTCTATGAAATTATATTCTTCTTTCTTTGCTTTTTTTTCTTCCCAAAAGAAATCTACATTCTTAGCACAAACTACTAGATTATTTATCTTTAATTTGAAAGCCTCTCTCTCTACAAATTGCATATTTTCAAATACTATATATTTATGTTCTGGAGTGCTCTTAATATCAAAACCATTTCTAAGCTTAATCTTGATAACTTGACCACCCTTTAATTTCCATGCCAAACTTACTTCTTTTTTCTCTAATTGACCTGTAATTTGGTTTAAGGAAAAAACAGTAATATTCTCTTTAGAAACATCATAAATTGTGTGCTCTTCTTTTTCTTCGAATTTTCGACCTTTTTGTTCAGCTAGCTGATAGATTTGCTCGGCAGTCTTGATTTCTCCATTTGCTAGAATAAGCCTGCTTTTACCATCTATGCATTTTCCGTGATGAATATGCGCAGAAGTACAAATGTTTCTAATGCGTTCAGGCACTTTAGCCAATTCTTTGATTTCGGATGGTGCGTCTGCCATTATGGTTCTTCTCTTTGAGAATTATGCTTGAATGACTCTAAAAATGCTTTATAAACGTTTCGCCAATTTGGCTCTGTGTATTGAGCAACTAAGATTCTAAGAGGATAATTTAAATAAGGACGATCTTATGTTGGTAATAATGAAAAAATTCATTTTTCCAAAAGGTTTCCTTTGGGGGTCTGCAACTGCATCTTATCAAGTTGAAGGTGCATGGGATGAAGATGGTAAAGGCGAATCTATTTGGGATAGATTTTCTCACACTCCTGGGAAAATGGATACTAGTGATACGGGAGATGTAACCTGCGATCATTACCATAGGTATAAAGATGACATAAAGTTGATGAAAAAAATTGGTTTAAAGGCTTATAGATTCTCTATTTCTTGGCCAAGGATTTTTCCAAATGGCACAGGAAAGATTAACAAAAAAGGGGTTGATTTTTATAAGAATCTTATCAAAGAATTAAGAAAAGAAGGAATTGAACCAGTTGTAACCCTTTATCATTGGGATTTACCTCAAAAAATACAAGACATGGGTGGATGGGCAAATAGAAAAACTATTGATCTTTTTGTAAAATACGCTGAAGTTCTCTTCAATGAATTTGGAAATTCAATTTCCTTTTGGATAACTCATAATGAACCAAGAGTTGTAGCTTATCAAGGACATGCTTTCGGTAGAATAGCTCCAGGTATAAAAGATAAAAAAATGGCCCTTCAGGTTGCACACCATCTACTTCTATCACATGGAAAGACGGTTAGAGCCTTTAGAAACAAAGGTCTTAGAGGAAAGATAGGAATAACTCTTAACTTAAAACCCGTCTACCCAAAAACAAATTCTCCTAAAGATAGAAAAGCAGCAGAGGTTTATGATGCTTATAAAAATAAATGGTTTTCTGACCCTTTATTCAAAGGGGTCTATCCAGAAGTGGATTCTAGTTATTTCAAGAAAGAATACGGTTATCCTGAAATAAGAAAGGGAGACATGGAAATTATCAGCACACCCATTGATTTCTTGGGAATAAATTGCTATTCTAGGTCTTTAGTAAAATATGAAAAAAGAAATGGTGATTTTAATGTAAAAGAAATTTGTCCAAAAAATTCAAGATATACAACAATGAACTGGGAGATATATCCTAAAGGCATATATGATCTTCTTATTGGAATAAAAAAAGATTACGGAGATATACCTCTCTTAATAACTGAGAATGGAGCATCTTTTAGTGATAAATTATTGGAAGATGGAAGAGTTCATGACAAAAACAGAATTAATTACTACAAAAAATATATCAAGGAAATATGGAAAGCTATCGATAAAGGCGTAAATTTAAAAGGTTATTTTGCTTGGTCTTTTATGGATAATCTTGAATGGGCCTTTGGATTCACTAAGAGATTTGGATTAATCTATGTTGATTATAAGTCACTTAATAGGTATCTAAAAGATAGTGCTCACTATTATAGTGATATTATAAAAAATAACGGTATAAGAATGGGGCCTTAATGGAAAAAATTGCTAAAATCAGAGGGATAGTAGAGGGGTTTTATGGAACTCCCTGGTCAATGACAGCTAGAAAAGATTACTCCAGATTTCTTAAGAATAATAAATTCAACTTCTATTTATATGCTCCGAAAGCAGATCAATATCTCAGAAAAAAATGGTCTGTTGGATTCCCTGAGAAGCATAAAAGCAAGCTGAAACAGTTGGCTAATTTTTACAGAAGAGAAAAAATTCTCTTCGGAATGGGTCTTAGTCCAACAGGTTTGTTCAACTCTTTTAATAAAGAAGAGAAAGCAATGTTGTTAAAGAAGATTAGTGAACTTAACGACTTTAATCTGGATGTTTTATCAATCCAATTTGATGATATGTGGAAGGGTAATGTCAAATATCTTGCCAAGAGGCAATCGGAGATTGTATCTTTTATCATGGGATTTTCTAATGCCAGAAAGTTTCTATTCTGCCCGACCTTCTATTCATTTTCAAGGAGTCTAGAAAAGAATTTTGGAAAGCGGCCTAAAAATTATTTTAGTGATCTTAATAAAATGCTCCCTAGAAATGTTGATATTATCTGGACAGGTCCGAAAGTTTGCTCTGATAAAATATCATCAGTTCATTTGGAAAAAGTAGAGAAAATGCTTGGGAGAAAGCCATTTATCTGGGATAATTATCCTGTTAATGATGGTCCAAAAAACTGCAAGTTTTTGAATATAGGTCCATTGAAAGGAAGAACTCCAAATATGGAAAAACAAACTTCTGGGTATGTGTCAAACCCCATGAATCAACCCAATCTTTCTAAAATTCCCTTATACACTATAAGTCAATTCTTTATCAAAGGGAGAAAATACTCTCCAAAACATTCGTTCGATTTGGCTGTTGATAAGATCTTTGGGAGGAATTACATCAAGCTTTTCAATAATCTTAGAAAGCTCTTGCAAGAGCAAGGTTTGGATAAGATAACTGAAGCCGATAAAAAAGATTATATAAAAATTCTTTCTAAAATTGATTCTTCTTGGTCAGACGAGATAATTGATTGGTTAAATGGAAGATATATAGTTGATAAAAGCGTTTTTGAATAAGAACTATTCGAGAAAATATTGATTATTAACGAGCTGCGTCAGCCTGACGTTCTAGTTCTAATTTCTTAGCGACAGCGTTGCTTGCGTTGGTGCATGCTGCAGCCTTCATGATTTCGTCAGCTAAAGCTTCTTCGACTTTGATTTTCTCTCCAAATGCCTTGTGCGCTGCTCCTTGGACCATCATGCGCAAAGCGAAATCTACACGTCGTTGCGGAGAACAATCGACTGCCTGCGGATATTTAGCGCCACCATATTCGATGGTTGTGATTTCTTCACGAGGCGCTGCGTTCTCGATAGCGCGAACCAATGTCTCAACAGGATTTTTCTTAGTCCTTTCTTCGATTATTTTTAACATATCTTCTGTAATGTTGAACGCAGTGTGACTTTTACCACCATATGCTCCGGAAGAGATAAAATGTTTTTTACCTTTGTGACCAGAGATCATTAAGTGATTCATCAAGCGCTCAACAATGTTACACTTATTTTTGTAGAATGGATGTTTTGCATTACGACCAGCTGAACGAGGAACTAAGACTGGTGATAAGTTGACATAGTTTTTGAGACCAGGATCTTTTACTTCCACCTGCGTTAAGTCCCAGCGGTCGAATAGTTTGATGTTCATTATCTTCTACCCTTCTCGATCTTGCCACGCACTAATGCGTCGAGACTTTGATCGTTTACTTTGATAACTTTCCAACGTACACCAGGGAGATCTCCAGGAGAACGTCCGTTTGCGCCACCAATACACTCGATGATCACTTCATCGTGCTCATCGATCTTCTTGATAGCTCCATCACGAGGACAGAATGCTGTTACTTGGCGACCATTTTTGATTAATTGGACAAACACACATTTTCTGAGGGCGCTGTTAGGCTGCTTTGCTTCTAACTGACGCTTTTCAATGACTATGCCGCGTGCTTGGGAAGAACCACGAAGAGGATCAGATTTCTCTTTTAGATGGAGCGCACGACGTACAAAATTTGCATCTTTCCATTGAAAGTGCTTTCGCTTGTTTTTAAGCTTCTTTGCTGCGTTTAAACCGTTTGACTTATTAGCCATTTTGTAGGACAGGGACTGCAGGGATGCTTTATAAAGATTTCGTGTCTCTTGTTCTCTGCACTTGTTTTACGCGATTAAAACCTCAATTTTGAAGAATTTCTGCACTACCATATTAAGCTCTTTCAGATTCTGCCGTTCACGACCTATGAGCATGCTTTTGGTCTTTATGTCCTTGCTCTTTAATGTTAGTTTATTTTCTTCTAAGGTGATACTATCTACTTCTAAAGGCGCAATGCAATTTTTGACAAACTCTTTTGGATCTGGATTGAACTCTATGACTTTAATACGTTTTTTGAACATCTGCTGCAATTTTCTGATATGCATGCCTCCTTTTCCTATGGCTTTTCCAGCCTGCCCTTCATCCACAATAAATACTAACTGGCCGAGCTTATCTGTAAAGAGTCTTTTCGCATGCGTGTGTGTTATTTTTTCAAACAGGGAAATTAATCCCATTGCCTGCAGATCGTATTTTTCCATCGCTAACAACTAAGAATACTGACTGGATAGTTTTTCTTGCACAAAAGAGCGACTTCAGAGCTAGGGACTGACAGTTCAACCACTTCAATCTTATTCTGCAGCACATATCTTTTTATGATGTCACGCATAATCTGCGAACAGGTGCTAGCCACAAATATTTTCTTGACTTCGCCTCTCTTGAGCTTTCTTACTACTTCTTTGGAGCCAATAGTAACTTTCTGGCTTTTCAATGCTTCCTTCAATGCTTCGAGGCTCATTTTTTACTCTCCTTTCCTGCTATCGTGTCCTTTTTAATTCTTGTGACTAAGTCTGGAAGACCTGTTCCTAATGGCACTGGCTGGTTAAGCATGACGTTTTCAATGACTGAATTTAATTCGTCTTCTTCACCGATGACAGAAGCGTTAATCAAGTGTTTCAATGGTGTTTCAAAGCTTGCACGAGCCAACACTGACTTCTTCTCGCCTGTAATGCCTGAACGAGTGATACCTTTGATAGTGCCTGAAGTGGTCATGGTGTCTGCGATAAACATGATATGGCGAATATCTACATCCAACCCTTGGTCCTCGATGACTTTCTGTGCTTCACGTATAATATTCTGACGGCCTGCTTCAACACCAAAAACTTTCAACACCTCGAACAAGTTATTTGTTGTTGTCCTTGTTTCATCTACTTCTTCAATCTCGATGACATCCTTCAGATTTGAGCCTGCAGTTATAATCACATATTCTTCATTGTTTTTGACTGGCAAGACTTGCGTGATTCCTTTGACACCCTTGATGAAAATCTCTTTTGCTTTCTCCTTGAGCTTGTAGGTTTCCATCAACTCATTCTCTTCTGCTTTTGTCTTGATTACTATCTTTTCCCCACTGACGCTTGCCTTGATGCCTTTCATATTGGTGTTTAGTGCTTCAGCAACTTGGTCTGGCTTGAGCTTGAGATCTTTCATACGATGCTGATTTAGCTGCACTTCGACCTGCAATTTGTTTAAATCAATAGAGAATTCTGTTGCAATTTCATTAAGCTTGGTTTCCTTGATCAAAGCAGCGACACGCTTCACTTCATTCATGTCCCTATTGATATTCTTCTTGAGATAAATCTCCATGGATGGCGTTGAAATTTCCTTACGTGCATCCAAAATCTCGATAAGACGAGGGAGACCTTGTGTGACTGATACTTCAGCTACTCCAGCAAAGTGGAACACGTTCAAGGTCATCTGCGTGCCTGGTTCACCGAATGACTCAGCTGTTAAAATGCCTATTGCCTCACCAGGATTTATCTTTGCAGCATCATACTCTTCTTTCAGATAGTCGAGCACTTTCTTCAGCTGATCCTTGGAAAGGTTTCTTTCTTTCGCTTCAATCTTTACTTCCTCAAGAATCTTCTTGGTCAACTTTCCTTCATATTCCTTGTAGATTTGCTCTTCCATCTTACTGACCAACAACATCAGCTATCGCTTTCTTGACGCTGATCTTGCCTCCTTCACTCTTAGATACATCGATACTATCATCACCATATTTGAACTGCACGATTCCTTTACGAGCATTTCTAACTGTTCCATCATATTCTATCTTGAGATCCTGCAATGCATTTGCTAGACGTCTATACAAGTAACCAGATTTTGGTGTACGCAAAGCAGTGTCCATTAATGCATCACGACCAGTCATTGCGTGGAAGAAGAATTCTACTGGTGTCAATCCTTTCTTGAAGGAACTTCTAACAAAACCGTGCGCAATTGGACCTAAGTCTCCCTCTTTGAACAAAGATAATGTTCTGTTACGGTAACCACGTTGGATACGCTGGCCGCCTAAAGCTTGCTGACCTACACAGGCTGACATCTGCGTAAAATTCAGAATATTTCCTTTTGCACCTGCACACTTGTTGGACATAATAATTGTTGCGTTATTTTCATCAGGATATTGTGCTGCAAGATTACCGACTTTGTTTCTAATCTTGTTCAAGATCTCCAAACTCTTGACTTCCAGAGTTTCCCTTCGCGTCTTACCAGGCAACTCCTCTAGTTTACCAGACTCATATTCTTTGATTAACATTTCTACATCTTTGTAAGCTGCAGCGATCATCTCATCAATCTTATCAATTGCTTCCTGCGGGATGTCTGTGTCAGCAATACCAGTAGTGAACCCGTATTTGGCAAGCACTTTGATACCTAATTTGAACAAATTGCCTAAAAGCACGAGCGTTTTATCTTGACCGTATTTTCTGTAGAACTCGCGAATGAGCTCTCCATTGTTCTCACCAATACTATTATCATCAATATATCCTGAGGTAATCTTTCCTTTCTTGATAATAAAAAATGTTTCATTACCATCCTCATCTTTCTGCTTTGTGGTTCCATAGAAATAGAAGTCTTCAGGGAACAACTTACTGAACAATTCTGATCCTTTCACCATTTCCCTGTCAAATTTAGCGTTGAAGATACCCATGGATGTTAACAGTTCCACTGCATCTTCGCGTGTGATAGTCAATCTCTTGGACAATAAATAATTACCAGTAACAGAGTCTTCTACACACCCAATAATATTATATCCATTCTTTGGTGTCATAATCTGCGTCTGTACCTGCATGAGAATTTCTGCTTCAGCACGAGCCTCTTCCGTCTGAGGGATATGCAAGTTCATTTCATCACCATCGAAATCTGCATTGTAGGGATTACAGACACTCGGATTCAATCTGAAGGAACGACCAGGCAATACTTTGACCTTGTGGCACATGATACTCATTCTGTGCAGTGAAGGCTGACGATTGAACAAAGCAATGTCTCCATCATGCAATTGTCTTTCTATAATATATTCTTCCTTGATTTCTGTCAATAGTTGTTCTTGTGTCTCTTTCGTGATCTTTCTTTTCTTGCCATCTGGAGCAATAACATAGTTCGCACCAGGATATTCTTTTGGACCATTCTTGACTAAGGCGATTAACCATTCTTTATTCCATTCTGTCACTCGTTCTGGCACTGTTAATTCCATAGCAACGGATTTTGGAATGCCGACTTCATTGAATTCAATCATAGGATCTGGAGAGATGACTGTACGAGCTGCAAAGTTTACACGCTTACCTGCCAAGTTATGGCGGAAGCGACCTTCCTTGCTCTTGATACGCTCAGTCAAGGTCTTCAATGCCTGACCAGATCGATGGCGAGCAGGAGGCACTTGCGTAATAGTATTATCAAAATACGTTGTAACGTGATATTGCAAGAGGTCCCAGAGATCTTCAACGATAATTTCTGGAGCTCCAGCATTGATGTTTTCGAACAATCTTTGGTTGATTCTGACAATGTCGCCTAATTTATGCGTTAAATCATCTTCAGAACGCTCACCAGTTTCTAATGTGATTGATGGGCGCATCGTTACTGGAGGAATAGGCAATAATGTTAATATCATCCATTCTGGACGCGCCTGCGCAGGATCAAAACCGAGTAATTCCAAATCTTTATCCTGAATCTTTGCCAGACGAGCCCGCACTTCGATAGGCGACAAACGCTTGTCTCCTTCCATGAAAGTTGTCGGCTTTTCTACTTTAATAGTAATCTGCTTTGCATTACAATGAGGGCATTTCTTCAAGAGTTTGGTCTTTCCAATCACTAATTTTGCTAATTTTCTCATATATTCAAAATTCTTTTCTTTCTTGAATCTTTGGTGAAGTGTTCTGTATTTTGTTGCAGTCTCTTCATCAAGAAGAAGAAGACTACATTCTCTGCAAGTAGCCTTTAATGTTTCATACACTTTTCCTGCATATGATACATGCACTACTGGACGAGCGACTTCAATGTGACCAAAGTGGCCTATACATTCTTTTAATTTTGAACCACAAGTTTTACATCTAAGACCAGGATCAATAACACCAAGACGAATATCCATGAGACCTCCATCAACAGGATATCCTTCTTTATCATACAATTCTGCTGTCACTACCTTCACTGCTGAACTCTTTTCGATCTCTTGCGGACTTATCATACCGAAGACGATCTTGTCAACTTCTTTGAATTTATAGGGTGTTGGCGCCATGGTCAATACTTGTTCCTCAATCTTAATCTTGGGGCGATACCCAATGCCTTTAATTCATCCAAGAGCAGCTTGAATGCATAGGAAATTTCTACAACATTGATCGTGACGTTACTGCCACATCGATGACAGAATCTGTTGTTTCTGAAATCATCATAGACTGCCAGCATACCACATTCCTCACAGACATGGATAGTAGTTTTATCTGAATCGAAACGCTCTTTTAACAAGAGCGATGCACCATGAGCAACGAGACAATCTTTCTCCATCTCTCCCAATCTGAGACCGCCACCTTTAGCTCTACCTTCAATGGGCTGGCGCGTTAAAAGCTGGATACGACCAGAAGCGCGAGCATGCAATTTATTTGCTACCATGTGCTTCAATCGTAGATAATACATGTTACCTACGTAGATTTTTACCTTGAGGCGTTCTCCGCTGATACCAGAGTACATGGTTTCTGTTCCGTTTTCCTTGAAGCCCATTTCTACCAATGTCTTTCGCAGGTCTTTTTCAGATTCAGATGCAAAAGCAGTACCATCAATCGTTCTTCCTGTCAGTGCACCGACTTTTCCCGCGACAATCTCAATCATATGTGATACCGTCATACGTGAAGGAATAGAATGAGGAGAGAAAATAAGATCTGGAACGATACCTGAAGCTGTGAATGGCATATCTGCTTCTGGAACGATAAGACCAACAACTCCTTTCTGACCATGACGAGAAGCGAACTTATCACCAATCTCGGGAATGCGGAGATGACGAACACGCACTTGAATCAGCTTGTTTCCTTCCTCATTGTCTGTGATTACAATAGCATCAACTTTTCCTTCCTCATTGTTCTTGGTTGTGATGGAACTTTCTCTGCGTTTGTTTGCTGCAATGCTGAACTCATCCAATTCACCCAAAAATCTTGGCGGTGATGTTTTTCCAATGATCACATCGTCCTCACCGATAGTTGCTTCTGGATAAATAATGCCATCTTCTTCTAGTAAGCGGTAATCATGTTCTGTCTTGTATGCCTTGACTTCCTTGTTTGGAATACCGATTTCATCCACAAGACCACCAGAGTATCGCAGCTCTTCAGCATTGTAAGGCCTGAAATAAGTAGAACGAGCCAGACTTCTTTGAATAGATCCTTTGTTGAGCACAATCGCATCCTGCATGTTATAGCCTTCATAACTCATCAATGCAATCACTATGTTCTGTCCTGCTGGATGTTGGTGTTGCTCTGAGATTTCATAGGTGAATGAACGTACAATGGGATTTTGAGGATAGTGCAAAATATTTACATCTGTGTCCATTCTCTGCAAGTAATTTGCTGAATAGAATCCTAATGCCTGTTTCTGCGCTTTACTTCCACGGTTTAGACGAGAAGACTGGCCATAGTTTGAGAAAGGCACTAATGATGTCGTAAGACCAAGAATGGTAGTTGGAGAAATTTCCACGTGCGTATTTTCTGGAGTGATATCCTCTTCTGACAAGGCAATATATGCCCTTTCCTCTTCAGCAGCATCTATGTATTCAATAACTCCTTCCTTGATCAAATCTTTCCAAGTCATCTCTTCTCTTTCTATCTTCTTCATATGCTCCGGAGTGAACTTGCTCTTGCCATTTTCCACAATGATGATGGGACGGCGCACACGACCTTTAGAGGTTTCTACATGAATTTCGTCTAACTCTTTCCTATAAGCAATATTCATTGTTCCTGGAAGCTTGTTTCTCTGTCGTTCTTCACGGACTTTCTTGACAAAGCTTTCTGCATTCTCTACAAATCCTACAAATTTCTGGTCGATGAATACGTCAGTCATATCGCTTTCATTCCTAGCTCTTCAAATGATTTCTTGAGCTTCTGTTCAGGCACTTCTTCCTGCGTTATTTCTGCTAACAATGCGAGATTCTTTCTTAACCCAATAGAGGTACCTTCTGGAGTCTCGATAGCACAGAGTCGTCCCCAGTGTGTTGCGTGCAATGCACGTGCTGCAAAATTTTCCTGTGTTGCTGACAACAAAGAAACAACCCTTTGCAAGTGCGATGTTGCTGCCAAGAAGTTTGTTCTGTCCATATTCTGGCTTAATCCTTTACGACCGCCGACCCAGACACCTGTCGCCATAGCACTATTGATTCGAGAAGTCAGTAACTTATCACGAATGATAATCTTGATGGAATGGAACTTTCCTCTCTTGACTAATCTCTGGAAGTTGTACAGAATATCATTGACCAAAGCTCTTAACTGGACACGGAACAAATCAGACAACAAGTCCCCGCTTAATTTCAAGCGTTTATTCATGTAATGGTCTTTATCTTGGTTCTTGATGTCTTCTTTAGATATGATAAGGAAACGACGCAAGAGCTTGCAAAGATTGATTGCCTTGTATTTTCTGTCCTTTGACTCAATACCTAAATGAGGCAATAAATATTTGTCTAAATTGTCCTGAGTCTTTTCTAAGCGCTGTTCTTGCATAGGGGACATGCCAATCTTTTTTGCGATGAAGTCCACTGCGTCAGCCTCATTTTTCAAGTCTGCTGCATTGAATAAGTTGATAAAGATATCATCAAATTCCCGATCTTGGGAGATTGTCTGTACAATGTCACTGTCTTTAATGAGACCAAGGGCCTTTATGATCGCGATGATAGGAATTTTCTTGAAGCGAGTGAATGACAAGTAGATCAGACCATCTTTTGTTTGCTCAATGACATGAGGCACACGATATGAGCCACGTTCTGAAAACACTTTTCCTGTGTACCTGCTTGTTCCTATCTTATTTTCCTCGACGAACATCATATTTGCAGCTAAATCTTCAACTGTCATCAAGACACGCTCATTCCCATTCAAGATGAAATAACCACCATTATCGTGCGGATCTTCTCCATGCTTAATTAAGTCTTCTTCTTTCATGCCGTGCAAATGGCAGTATTTGCTCTTGAGCATGACTGGTAATAATCCTATCTGTGTAGTGAATGATTCTCGCTGGACTCCATCAATATGCGCAGAAATCTCCATATTAATAGGAGCTGCATAAGATATCTTCCTTAATCGTGCTTCCATAGGATAAATGTCCCGTTTTGAACCATCTGCTTCTATTAGTTGTGGTTTAGTAATACTGATTTTATCGAGCTTAATGCGGAAGTCCTGCATATCCTGAGGAATCACTGTTGGAACAATGTCTCCTATCTCCTGAATAATCTTATGAATATCTTTCTCGATAAAATTATTGAAGGAGCGGATATTTGACTCAACAAAAGAATTCTCTTCAAAATATTTTTTTATGATCAGCTTTTTGTTCATAGTCTAGTCTGCCTTGACAATCCTGTAAAAGACTGCGTCTTTCTCTGTCGGTGAATTGCGAAAAATTTTGATGACATCGCCTACTTCTGCATTGAGATCTTTGATTGCGGGGTCTTTACTGGAGATCATAGGCATTTGCAATGGAGTTATATTATATTTAGAGAATAAAGCTTGCGCCTCTTCTTTCGTCAAGAGCACATGTTTAGGTACCAAGACATGGTCTTGGATTTTGATGGTTTTCGGCATTTTGTGTTGAGATTAACGGACCGGAGGGGATTTGAACCCCCGACCCCTTGGTGTCTTTGCTTTGGCTTGGTTAAAAGCCAAGTGCTCTAGCCAGGCTGAGCTACCGGCCCAAACGCCCTAGGCGGGAATCGAACCCGCGCCACGGCCTTTCTCTGGGCCAGATGCGATCTTGAGTGCCCGCGACAGGGCCGTATCATAGCCACTAGACTACTAGGGCACGTCTTTTTGGGATGGTTTGTTTGTTCTGCTAGTGCTGATTAGACTGTGTAAAATGCGTTTTAAAACTCTTTTACGGTCATCATGGTAGCCTTGGAGCAGAACGATTGTGCCATCTAGAAAAAAAGGTCTATGGGGGGTATATAAAACTTTCGGGTCTAGAGAGAACTCTACTCTACCTCTTTTTCTTTTTTCAACACCTTTTTTCTGTAGATGAACTTGCTTTTAAATATTACTGTTAGAGCGAAGTATATTTTACAGTCACTTTGTTATGCAATTTTTTTCGTTATTATCTTATTACATACAGTTATCCAGACCTTGTATTCCTCTTGAATATTTCTCTTCAATGCTTTTATCTTGAGCTTCAGTTTTCTTCTTTCCTCTTTTTTCTGCACGCGACACTTCATCATCAAAGTATATCGCTCCAAGAGCTTTGCATTCAAACTGTCAGCTACTTTCTTGATCTGCTCTTCTACGTCTTTCCATTTTTGCTGGCTCATCTTTTTTATTATTTCCAACATGACTCTTTGATCCTCTAAAATCATTTTTCTTTTTATCAAAGGCAACTCTACCTTCCTGAGATTTTTTACCATCCCGATTTTTGCGAGACACCAGATTACTATCTTTGTAGGGTCATACTGATACCAACTCACACCGTTTCTATAATCTGAAGGGAATGTGTGATGATAATTATGATAGCCTTCGCCAAAGGTGAAGAATGCCAAGGCCGCGTTATTCACGGCAGAATGCTCTTGCGAGTAAGGTTTATCTCCCATAGTATGAGCCCAGGAATTAATGAACCATGTTGTGTGATGAGTACAGAATAATCTAGCCAAAAACAACAACACAAAAGCTCCAAGCAAGTCTTTAAAGAATATATCTCCCACTATAACGACTGCAAGATTTGTTGCGAGCACTAACCATCCATAATACTTATGCTGGAACATGACTGCTTTATTTTTTATTAAATCTGGAACAACAATGGGATTTATGCATTTGTTTTTTTTGAAAAGCCAGCCCATATGTGCATACCAAAACCCTTTCTTTATAGAGTATGGATCTTTTTCTGTGTCCACATAGCGATGATGGATGCGATGATCATATACCCACCGAAGCGCGCTTCCCTGCACACTCAAAGCTCCTAAGAATAGAATTATTTTTTCTCCCACTTTATAAAGCACATAAGAACGATGCGCAAAATATCTATGATATCCAGCAGTCATTCCTAAACTAGTTATGGCTCCTACGACTACTGCCGTCATAATTAAAGCAATGCTTGGATTTTCTCTAAGTATATAGACGGGCAATAGACTCAACAATAACAGATGATAGCTGATAATAAAGAGACCTGTTATCCAATTAAAGTTCTTTAGATTTACCACACTCTCTTTACTTCATCCTTCTATAAAAACCTTTTTAGAAAAAATAAATCCCGCCACCCGGACTCGAACCAGGAACCTGTCGGGATCGGCTAGTGAATTTTCACAGTTTCCGTGTGGAATCTCGATTCACGACATCTACAGCCGACCGCTCTACCATTGAGCTATAGCGGGATTAAGAAGAAGTACCTTTCTTTCGTTTTTAAAGATATTGTTTAATCTAATAGGACACGTATAGATTGCGCTTGTGCAAATCTCTCTTTATTATCGACATATTGTATCATCGCGATAGGCAAGACGACTTCGCCGACAATATTCTCTTTCTTGCGGATTTTATAGGAGAAGACGCGTTCCTCACCAGGATCTAGCTTGATGACATTCCAAAGCAAACGAGTTGCGCGCTCACCATGTTGCACTCTGTCTGGCCGTAAAGAACCAAAGTCAGACGTTAATTCCATAATATTTGGAACGAGATCCATCACTTTGACATCATTAAGGGTATATCTCTTCCCATTGCGGACCAAGATGAACAACTTATATTCTTTGAGACCCTGCACAATCTCCTTACCATGAAATATGCGCTTTTTTATTACTACACTTCTTTCGATGGTGAACAAGACTATGACTGTAAAGATAACAATTACAGTCAATCCGTACAAGAGAGGCCTGTAGTTTGTCCTGATTTCTAGGATTTTTCTCTGGCCTGGCCGCAAATTAAATGTCCATACTATTTTTCCTCTTTCGACCTCTGGTTCTGGTGCCATGGATGAAAAAATTCTCTGAAAGAAATTATATTCTGCTTCGACACGCTGCTGCGCTTCTGCATTTCCTTTGTTTTCTCTAGCGATAGTAATTACCGATAACAAAAATCCTTTCTTGACTTCCTTATCCTCTTCAACACGCTCTTTAGGAAGAATATCCACTTCAGCAACAAATGAACCGCGCATTTGATCTTTCTCATATGCAGCAATGGTTATCTTTCTTGGCCCTGGCTCAACTGCAGGATCTATAGTTATAGTAATCTGCTCCTGTCTTTCTTCCTGTGGTTTTAGAGAGAGACGGAGAGAGTCACTAATCTTTGGAACGTCAGTTGCTGCAATGACTTCAATATCTTCTAGATTTAATCGTGATCTGTTTTTTAATTTCAATGGAACTTTAATCTCTTTTCCCGGCGTTATCTTTGCTGGCAATTGAGGAACTATCTCAATAATGTTTCTTGCAGATGCAATATAAGTCTTGAGCTCAATAACCTTCTTCACTGTCGGATGAATAACTGAACTGACAACAACTTTTGTATTATAAAATTTATTTGGAGGAGCAATGTCGAGTGTTTTGATATGCACTTTTATCAGCGCGCTTTCTTCGCTGTCTAATTTTATCTGATAAGGTTTTGCCTCTATCTTTGCAGCAAATTCTGAGAAGGGATAAATATTAAATTCGTCAGACTCAATGCTAAAAACATCACGCTCAAGTCCGTTATTGGTCACTTTGAGAGTAAATTCAGCAGTTGTTCCAGCTTCAACCTCATCCTGGGAGTCGATCAACTCAATATCAATCTGGTCTGCAGACACAACTATTGCTGCAAACACCACCATCATAACTACCAAGGTAAGACTTTTTCGCCACATTGTTATCCCTGTTCAACAGTTACGTTTTTCTTTATAAGTCTTCTGGTGAATTTCTTGTTACTGACTGGCAATAGCACTGATATGATTGCTCTTTTCAATTCTGATGACATGCTGTACAAAGCTTTCTATTTTGTTCTCGTGCGAGACAATGATTATCTGCTTGGTTTTCAATTCCTCTAAAATCAAGCGAAGACGGTCGATTTGCTCTGCTGAGAAGCCATCAGTTGGTTCATCCAGAATGATGAGCTCTTTGGTCCTGATGATGCTCATGATGGAATTAATGACTTGATTGAGTGCTAAACGATAGGCAAGAGCTGCAGCAGTCTTTTCGCCACCACTGAGGAAGCTGTAGTTGATTTCGTGACCATTCTGCTCTATAATCGGAGAGAACTCATCATCCAAAGATACCTTAATTGCTTCAGTGTCCACCAATGTCTCAAACCATCTCTTAAAGAATATTGAGAAGTCTGCGTGGACTTTCAACATAATCTTTTTCTCCATAGTTATCATGAGATTCATGAACATATTCTCCAGCCAGAACTGGACTTCCTTAAGATATCCTATGTGCTCTCTGATTTTTTCTTTTTTCTTGATGTCTGCTTCTAGAATTAGTGCCTGCTTTTCATGGTACTCTTGCTCTTTCTCATGCGTTGCTTTCTCTATCTCTATTCTTTTCTTATGCTCCTGGAGATCTTCTATCTCTTTCTTTACTGATGCATAAATCATTTCTGGAATGTCTGCCTTCATCTGCTGCTCTATTGTTTTTTTCTCCTGCTCTATTATTTCTATCTCCTGTAACAGCGTTTTAGCATTCTCTTTGAGTCTTGTGATCTCTTTTTTCTTTTCTTCGAGATTTTTTCTCTTCCATTCTTGTAGTATCAAGGCTTGCTGTGTCTTTTTTAACATTTCAATTGCTTGTTTTTCACTGCTGATGCCGGCTTCTTTCGCAGCTATTTGTTGCTCTAATGCCTTTATCTCTTGATTATAGACTGCAATTTTTCCATGCTCTTCTTGCGAGACTACTGCCTGATGCTCTTTGGTCACTTTCTGCTTACAGACGGGGCAATTCTCTAGATGAGTTATATCTACTATTATTTTCTCAGCATGCGCCTTGGTTGTTTTTATCTCCTGTATTTTATTGAGCACTAACCTAAGATCTGTCTCTTTTACGACCAGTTCTTTTTCCTTATTCTGCAGATTCTCTTGGTTCAGTCCTGGCTGCTGCTCGGATTGCAATTCTTTTTGTCCTAAAGCAATGCTTGTCTCCAACTCCTGGATGCGCAACATATTCCTTTTATTTTCTTCATGCTTATGCTTGACAGCACTTTCTATGAGCTCTTTTTTCTTCTTTTTCTCCATCTGTTCTTTGATGTCTTTCTCTAGCACTTCTGCTTTTTTCTTTTTTTCCTCTATGAACAGATGATACTCATTTAGTCTTGGCAATAGCTCATCAACACGACTCTTGATTATCTTTAACTCTTGTTTTAGTTTCTCTCGCTCTGTCTTTTTCTGCTCTACATCTGCAATCATAATGGCATTTTCTTTATTCTTTCCCTTGATGCTTGCAATAATAATTTCTGCGTTCTCCTTCAGACGCTTGTATTTGTCAATACCAAAGACTTTCCGCAGTGTGTCGAGACGATAATCCTTGTCACCCTGAAGAATACTTTTCATCTCTTCCTGAGGGGTATAGACTGTGTACCGGTAGATCAAAGATTTTGATTTTGTCAAGAGCTCTTCGGGATAATTTAACAACGTTAGAATACTCTGCTTCAACTCTGTGGCTGTTGCTTCACGCCGTGCATTATTGATGCTGATGTGACCTGCCTCCTGCATTACTGAAGTTCCACGCTTTAGGCTTCGCTTGATGATGACATTCTTGTCCTCTACGGCAAAATGCAGTTCAACAGATCCGCGATTTTCGCCATTTCTCAGCAATGATGCACCAGTTAATTCCTGGGTAATACCAAACAAAGCGAAATCAATGGCCTGCAGAATACTTGACTTTCCACTCCCAATATTTCCAGATAATAAAATTGTTCCTTCTGGAAACTCTATCTCCTCATTAGCGTAACTGCGAATGTTCTCCAGCTTAATCTTCTTCAATAACATGGTTGCCCCAAATTTCCTTCAATTGTAATGTGTCTATCATCTCTTTCATCAAACGGACTTCGAAATCTGATTTCCTTTCCCCTTCGTGCTTTTCTTTGTTCAATAAAGATAGCATTATTTTTGTTAATTTCAGCTCAGGTATCTTTACTTGCTCCAGAGGTATTTGCCCAAGATGCTCCTGAATAATTTTTTCTTCTATCTCTTCTACAGATCCTATGTCTGCTTTTACCTCTTCAAACTCTTGTGTTGTCAGGCTATAGGTATTCTTGAGCGTGCAATAAGACTCTTTAACATATTCCATAAGCTCTGTGAAATTAATGTCCGCAGGTTTTCCTGTCTTTAATGTCCCTTCCACTCGCAACGTTATGATCTTATCTTTACAATCGTGTTTTTTCATTTCCTGCTCTATCTCTCGCTCTACTTCAAGAGGTGTTTTGTTGTTAGCGTTGATATAGAATGACACGACTTCTTTGATCTTGATGGGTATATGTTTAAGATTCATCTTTTCATCACAAATATAAAACCCGCCATGCTTGAGCTCTTCCAACTCTTTGAAATTATTAGGCATTAGAGGACCAGGATAGGCGATAACTCCATAGTCTGGCACGCGCTTTTCCATGACAAAATGCGGATGACCACCTGCATAGTAGTTGAATCCTTTTGGCAAGAGCGTATATGATTCTCCTTCTACTTTTTCAAGATCTTTTGGACGAAACTCGTTGAGCAAAGTGTGAAACATGAATATCTTGAAGCCGTTCTCTGCCTCGAGATTTGTTTTGTCTAATGTTCGATAATGTGTTTTTTCCAAGCCGCCTGCTAAACCTATGACTCCTGTGATCTTCGTGTTTGTTTTATCTACAGTAAATTCCAATTTATTGTCCTTGAATTTGAAAACGTTGTGACAAAGCCCTGCTTTTTCCAAGACATCAATCATGGTTTTACCAGAGGGAGAGTAATCATGACTGCCTGGAATAATATACACATCAATATTCTCTTCCTTGAGACGGTTTAACTGATGGGCAACTTCTTTGATGAGATCAATTTGCGGGATAGAGGTATTAAACAAATCACCAGCAATCAAGAGAAAACCGACATGTTCTTGGATACAGGCGTCGATCATCTTCTGGAAGGAAAGCAAGCTTAGATTCTTCATTTCCTCTTCACGCCAGCCACCGACGTGACAGTCTGATGTATGTGCAAACTTCATACTTGGCAACCCCTTAAATTCTGAGCGCCAGAGCTTTAAAAGGATTTATTGTCTAGAGACTATTTTTACTTCTAGAACACGCTTGCTGTAATGCACTCACTTTATCGACCTTCTCCCAAGTAAAGTCAGGTATAGCTCTACCAAAGTGACCATAGGAAGCAGTCTTGTTAAAAATCGGACGATTAAGCTTCAAGTGATCAATGATTGCTTTTGGTCTGAAGTCGAAGACATTTTTAACTGCATCGAGTATGACACTTTCTGATATTTTTGCTGTACCAAATGTGTTAAGGCTGATAGAGGTCGGCTTTGCTATACCGATGCAATAACTTACTTGTATTTCACATTTGTCTGCAAAACCAGCAGCAACAATATTTTTAGCTACATAGCGTGCCATGTATGCTGCAGAACGATCAACTTTGGAACAGTCTTTTCCAGAAAAAGCGCCTCCTCCATGCCTTCCATATCCTCCATAGGTGTCCATGATAATCTTTCTACCAGTAAGACCAGTATCTGCTTCAGGACCACCAATCACAAATCTTCCTGTTGCATTGATATGTATTTTTGTCTCTTCATTCATCAGGTGTTTGCATACAGGATCAATGACTTTCTCTCTAATCTCTTTTCTTAGTTGCTCTACTGATAAGGATTGAAGATGCTGCTGCGCGATCACAATTGCGGTTATTTCTGCTGGTTTTTCATTGACATATTTCACTGACACTTGACTTTTTCCATCAGGACCTAGACCTTGTATGATTCCTTTTTTCCTTACTTCCGCCAATCTTTCTGTGAGCTGATGGGCTAAGATTATTGGAAGAGGCATTAATTCTTCTGTTTCATTGCAGGCAAAACCAAACATTAACCCTTGATCACCTGCACCTTGCTCCAATCTGTTCTCATGATTGTCGACTCCTTGCGCAATATCTGCACTTTGCTTCTGCAGAGAATTTATGATCTTGCACTTGTTATGATCCATACCTATCTCTTCTTTATCATATCCTATTTTCTTTAAAGTTTCTCTGGCTATCTCCTCAATATTGATCTTAGCATTTGTTCTTACTTCTCCTGCTACATGCACTAAACCTTTGGTGATAAGGCATTCTGCTGCACAATGACTTTCTGGATCTTCCTTGAGCATAGCATCAAGAATAGCATCGCTGATTTGATCACATATCTTATCTGGATGTCCTTCTGTCACTGATTCTGACGTGAAATACGTAATTTCCTCTGCCATTATGCTACTTATTTTCAGATCTATAAATAAACTCATGACAAAATTATTCTTATAGGAATATTTATAAACGACTGATTATTCTGCGAACTATGGTCTTTGACATAACGCAACTTAAGAAGATTAGAAAGCAGCTTGACATGACCCAGCACAAGCTTGCCAAGGAAATAGGCATAAGCCAGTCCATGGTTGCCAAAATAGAAAGTGGCAAACTAGATCCCACCTATAGCTATGTCAAACAGATAGAAGATAGCATTATGCATTTAACTAAAAGAGACGAGAAGGAAGCAAAAGATATTATGACACCAAAAGTTGTCAGCATACAGCCTACACGACCTCTCAAACAAGTTATTTCCCTTATGAAAAGATATGCAATCTCCCAGGTGCCTGTTGTTGAACGAAACAATGTTGTCGGGCTTGTCAGCGAGGGCTCGATTCTAGGCATTGATGTTGAAAAGATCGGCCAGAAACAAGCTTCTGATGTTATGGGTGAAAGTCCTCCCATCATAGACAAACACGCAAAACTTGAGACTATAGTGCAGCTGTTGAAATTTTACCCTTTACTGCTTGTGAAGGAGGCTGGAACCTTAGTTGGTGTCATAACCAAAGCAGACGTCATCAAGTCACTCAAATGAACTTTCTATTTGTTCTTTTCACTAGAGTGTAAGCGTCTCACCATTCTTCATCTGGTGGATTGTTTTTTTCTGGAAGCCCATTTCAGCAGCTAATTCTGCGGTTGGAGCAGTAAGTTTATGATGCCCATGCGAAGGAATGACATGTTCTGGGTTGAGCATATTGATCAAATCACGAATATCTTCCCGAGAACCGTGTCCTGAGACATGGATGTCTTTATAGATGCGGACACCGAACTTCTTTAATTTCTCTTCCATTCTTGCTCGATTCGTAATATTCGGCTCCACAGGAATAATACGATTGGAGAAGATCATAGTGTCTTCCTGGTCAAAATAGAAAGGATAGATGTTGTTCAACATCTTACTGAGGACTGAGTTTGGCTCTCCCTGGCCGCCTGTGCAGACAATCAAATACTTGTTCATGCCTTCTTTCTCCATACGAACTAATTTTTTCTTGATTTTGTCTGCGCCATAGATAATCTCTGCTTCCTCGGAATATTTGACCATGTTCACTTTCTCTGCTGCTGATGCATATTTCTGCATGCTGCGACCGAGCATGACGACTTTTCGATTCAGCTTCTGACCGAAGTCAATAATGCTTCTGAGGCGAGCAATATGCGAAGCGAAACACGTGACAATCATAGGGTTGTTGTGATTTTCTGTGCCGAGCATGACATCTTTCAACATTTCCCTGGCTACACGTTCACTGGGCGTTTTTTGCACTGCTCCAGAATATAATGAATCGACGATGACTGCACGGACATTTTCTTCCTTGCCTAACTGCTTGAGCCGTTCATAGTCTGGTTTTTTTCCGATGATGGGATCATTGTCAAACTTGAAGTCATTGGTGTAGACGATAACACCTTTTGGTGTGTGCACTGCTATGATTGCTGTCTGCGGCGTGGAGTGCGTGACATTAATCAGTTCTACCTTCATGTTTTTGGAGACTTTATAGATAGAACCGGTGTTTAGAGGAAGATATTTATTTTTTAGTGGAAGGCCTTCACTATGCGCCATATTTTTCAACACTTCTAAAGTAAATGGTGTGCCGATGACTGGAGCATTATATCTTGGCGCCAAATAAGGAACTGCACCTGTGTGATCTAAATGCGCATGACTGCAGATAATACCTTTAACATTGTGCTTCCAACCCTGTATTACTGTGTCATCAGGCACAGCACCCATCTTTCGCATCTGGTCTGCAGACAAAGATGAACGATCATTCCCTTCTTCTTCAAAATCAACAATGACTGGCAAGTAGAATCCCATATCCAGAATGACTGCTTCATCACCTATCTTGACAGCAGACATATTTTTACCGACTTCACTGTAACCACCTATCGATGCAAGCTTGAAGTCCATCAGAAACTCCTCTTTGTCAATCGTTTTACCAAAATAAGCATAGTCATGAGACCTAGAATATACCCGCCGAGGATATATAACGTTTGCGTAAACAACGTGAGTGGCAATTGGAAAAGCAATATTTTATTCAGCAAGGTTTCTCCCATGAAAAAGGGATTAAATGATGCAATTTTCTGTATCATCCCAGGCAGCGTTTCTATAGGCAAGATGCTTGAAGAGAAAAACAAGAAGATAAATCCAAGAGAAATCGTTGCAATGGCACTAGTCTCCTCAGATCTGAAAAGGCTTCCGATGATCATGCCCAATAAAATAAATAAGGTCATGATAACAGCAAGCACGGCAACCATGCCGCCTGCAGTTGTCAGCAACTGATCTTTGAAGAAATAAAATGCTATGCCAAAAATCACTCCAAGCTGCACTATAACTATCATGATATTTGTTATGAAATTACTGACTAAAAATGTTATATATGATGTTGGTGTGATGAAGTTCTTGAGATACACACGACTAGTCTTCTCTTTGATCTCCAATGTCGAGGCAAGCATCATACTGACAAACATGACAATCAAGATCATCAAAGTAGGAAATACATAATTTAACTGGCTTTTTTCTGCTGTTATAGGCTCAATCTTCGTTGAGAGAGGGGAGACGATCTTGCCGACATTGGTTGCCTTGACCTTTCTGATTTCTGCTATAATCTTATCAACACTATTATCCAAGGCATGAATATAACTGAGATCTGTGATTAATGCTGTCTTTACACCGCCTGCCGCCAGCACTGTCTGTTCTTTTGCTCCAGCCATGGCTTTAAACTTCTCATTGATGCTGTCCAACTCTTTCTTGATAACTTCTACAGCCTCTTTTACTTCTGTGCTGGTATCATTATTCTGCGCAAGCTCTTCAAATGTATCTAATCCTCTGATTGCAGGAGAGAATTCCAGGTCAAGCTCTTTCAGATTCTGTGTGATGCTTGCTACTTTCTTGGTTATGTCTTCATTGTTTTTTTCAATATTTGTTATTAACGTGCTCTTATCTTGAATCTCCTCATCAATGAAATCTACTGTATCCAAAATGCTCTTGGTGAGCTGGGTGCTAATCTCCTTGGTCTTTGTTCCGATCACAGTATTCAACGCATCTAACACCATATAGACGAGATTTATTCGTGAGTTATCCACATAGAATATAATGTCTCCGCCAGTCTTCAAAGAGAGATCTCCAGGAAATACAGCACAGACATGTATCACTCCTCTCCTGATGCCATTAATACATGCTTCCTGAGACTCAATTTTCTCCACTGTGAATCGTTTTTTGTCTAGCTCATCTATCAATGAGTTGCTGAGCGTGCTATAGGATGAAGCATAGGTTCCAATACGGACACCATACACATTGGCAGTATTAAATGCTGCACCAATAAGCATAATCAACAATAATGGACCTAATATGATAATCAATGCAGAACTCTTCGTTCTCGTCAAGATCTTCAAGTTCTTCTTTATAATGGCCAGGATTCTTCTCATTTTTTCTTCGTCATCGCCTTGAACACTTCAGAGAGGCTTGGCTTTCTGATGTCTGCATAGATCAAACGCTCCTTGTCATTCTCGATAATATGCAACAGCATGTGCAATGTCTTTTCTGCCTCCCCAGTATAGACAATCAGTTTGTTCTCTTCCTTCTCATAATCCTTGAGATTTGCGAACTGAATAATGCGATCATAATTGCCTGAAGCAATCTCTACATGAATTTCTTCCTGCTTTCCATAGAGCTTTCTTAAATCATCTACTGAACCTATATGCAGCATCTTTCGTTCGTGGAGCACTGCAATTATATCACAGAGATTTTCCACATCATCCAAGAGATGAGAAGTGATTATGACTGTTGTTCCCTGCTTGTTGATTTTTTTGATTACGTTGACAATTTCTCTTCTCAATGCTGGATCGAGATCTTCTGTTGGCTCGTCCAGTATGAGCACTTTTGGCCGATGAATCATCGAACATGCCAGATCTAAACGACGCTGCATGCCTCCTGAAAGATTCTGTGCCAATGTATTTTTCACTTCTTCCAACTCTACAAGCTGCAGAATCTCTTTGGTGTTCTCACGAACTTCCTTATGCGCCAAGCCATAAAGCGCTCCAAAGTAATACATATTCTCCTTGACTGTCAACTTTGTATAGAAAGAACTGTCCTGACTAGTGTAACCTAGCTCTTTTTTCATTTTACTGGAGACATGACTTATTCTTTTTCCCTTGTAGAATATATCACCTTGATTTGGCATATAAAATCCAATGATAGTCTTGAGCAACGTTGTTTTTCCAGAGCCGTTGATACCTATGATACCTATGATCTTGTTTTCCGGAACATCTAGATTGACTGCATCAAGAATAAGATGATCTTTGAACCTCTTCGATAATCCTTTCACCTCTATGATTCCCATGTCTCCTTTTATGGGCAGGATGTTTTTAAAGCTACTGGTGAATCTTGAACGAAAACTGGTCTTTGAGCCTTATTTTATGAGTGCTGTTTGCAGGACATTCGAGAATATACTGTGCTGGCTTTGGAGGAGAGACTGCTAATGTCCATGGCTTAATATTGCGGACGATATGAATGACCTTTTTGTTCTTGTCTAGCCATAGAGCATCAATGGGAAAGAAGACGAATAGCATATCGATGGTCTGGAGATTCTCTTGGGATGAGGCTAGGAGGAGTGCTTGATTTTTTTGTAATGACTTTGAGAAACGGAGACCTTTTGCCAGGAACAACATGGACTTGCAGACTTTTGCTTTCCATACTTGTCTTTTCTTAGAATAAATCTTAACACATTCTGCCATTGTCATTCAATCTGAGCAGAAAGTTTTCCAATACGCTGATGGATGATGTTTGATCCCCATTCTTTATAGACAATGACTATATCTGAATTGAATTTGCTTCCTGTCTTTGGCAGTGGTGAAGAAGCATAACAATCTTGACTTACACACATACAAGGGTTCGGAAGTCTTGATGCGCCATCAACTCCACAAATCACTATAGGAAGCAAACTACCTGGACTGCCATTGGTACAACAGTTGATTGGAGCATTACCACCAAAAGCGACATCACAATTTAATCCATCTTCAAAACCATTGGCTAGATTTCCATTTTGTTCAGATTTCAAGGATCGAGCTGTCCCGTCTCTGAAAATAGGGGCAAAAGAATCAACCGGTGGTGGAAGAGGGAGAGCCACGAAACCAGTCATACCTCCACATACATCATTTCCTGATGGAGATTTCTTATCGATGTAAATCGCGAATACATCTAAGTCTCTACCTAAACCATTTCTGACGTTTATGTAAATGTTCTTATTAGTAGCGGTTATCTTAAAATCTTCACAGGCTAGACCTGGACCTAAGGCACATGCTTGCGGCAAGAACTTACTTGGATTCAACACACCGAAGAACGCCAAAGCACCGATTGCTACTAGAACGACCAGCAATGCCCAACCATAGGTCATCAAGAACTCCATAGCTGCCTGTCCTCTTTTTTGCACTCTTTTCACCTCTGTTTGGGAGTCAGTATCTCCTTTTAAAGATGTTCATCCACTCCAGAATGACAAAAGTTATATAATGAGACTTTTCTTTATCACAAATTATGAATGCTTATTACTGGACTCTTGTCAAAAGTTTTACTTTTACTGATTTTAAGCTCAAATATCAGGGGTCTCTCTTAGGGTATTTATGGTCTTTGCTTAATCCTCTCCTGACTTTTGCTGTTTTATACCTAGTCTTCCGTAATTTTGTTCGGTTTGAGATGCCTTATTATCATCTCTTTTTATTTTTAGGCATTATCTTGTGGGGGTTTTTTAATGAAGGCACTTTAAACGCTTTAGCCTCTTTGCAGGGGAAAGCGACAATTATGAAAAAAATTGCTTTTCCTAGAACTGTTGTTGTGCTCGCTTCTAATATTACTACTTTTTTAGGCATGCTTTTAAATTTACTTGTTTTTCTTCTCTTTTATTTTCTCAGCGGATTATCTTTCTCTTTTATTTTCTTGACCAGCATTTTCTTTCTGCTTCCGCTTTTTCTGCTTACTTTAGGAGTTTCTTTTTTAGTATCAGCGCTCAATCTTCGTTTTTCTGACATCCAACATATCTGGCGCATTCTCCTGCAGCTCTTTTTCTGGCTAACTCCTGTTGTTTATCCTTTAACATTGGTGCCAGAACAGTATCAACTTCTCTTTTATTTTAATCCTCTTGCTCTTTTCATAGAAGGGTTTAGAAGCATCTTCTTACAGCATTCTTTTCCTTTCTTCTTCTTCTTGCTCTCACTTCTTTCCTCCTTCATTATCTTTTTTCTAGGATTGTTCTGTTACAAAAAAATGTCTGTATGGTTCGCGGAGTGGGTTTAAAATGGAAGTTATTCGCCTAGAGCATGTGAGCAAGGCTTTTAAGATTCCTCACGACAGGAAGACAGGCATCAAATCTTTTGTTTTAGGCCTTTTTATGGGCTCACATTCTTATGAGCAGTTTTATGCCTTGAAAGATGTTAGTCTAAGTGTCAAAAAAGGTGAATTTTTGGGAATTATAGGATCCAATGGTTCTGGAAAAAGCACCTTGCTTAAACTTATTGCCGGAGTTATTCAACCAACAAGGGGTTCTGTAGCAGTCAAAGGAAAGATAAGTCCTTTTTTAGAATTAGGAGTTGGCTTTCAGGGCGAATTAACAGTCAAAGAAAATATTTATCTTTATGGATGTTTATTAGGCATGGATTACAAAGAATTAAGTAAAAGATTTACCTCTATTGTCTCTTTCGCTGGACTAGAAAAATTCATCGATACAAAACTCAAGAATTTAAGCTCTGGCATGATAGCTCGCTTGGGATTTTCTATTGCTATCCAGGTAGATGCAGATATCCTGCTTGTAGATGAAGTGTTGGCTGTAGGCGATGCAGATTTCCAGAAGAAATGCTATGAGACTTTTACTCGTTTCAAAAAAGAAGGAAAAACTATTATTCTCGTTAGTCATGACAAACAAATAATCCATAAATTTAGTGATAGAATTATTCGATTTGGTGAGAATGAAATATGAGTGATGTTATTGAAAGGTTAGATTTTGATGAGAAAAATATTAATATTCTCCATTCAGAACACATCGTTCGTTATTCTTTGGCTATCCCTTATATAAAGGGTAAAAAGGTTTTAGATCTTGCCTGTGGTACAGGATATGGGTCTTTTCTTCTTTCCTTGTATAGTCAAAAGGTTATAGGTGTCGATATATCTTTGGAAGCTATTCAATTAGCACGAGAGAAATATAAAAGAAACAATCTTTCTTTTGTTGTAAGTGATGCAATGTCTACTCCTTTTCAGGACCACTCTTTTGATATTATTATTAGCTTCGAAACAATAGAACATATTAAAAATGATATAGTCTTTCTTAAAGAAGTCAAGAGAATATTAAAACCAGAAGGGTTGCTTTTTTTATCTTGTCCAAATACCTTATGGAGTAAGAAACATAAGATTTCTAATCCATTTCATTTTCGCGAGTATACAGAAAAAAACATTAGACGACTAATATCTCCACACTTTAAATTTTTTACTATAGCTTCTCAATATGATGTCGGGGGTTCTCTTATTATTAATAAACCTTACCAGTCTATAATGATCAGACTTTCACATAATGAACTCACCTTCCCTAAGATACCTACGAGTTATATTATTCTATGTAGTAATAAAGAAAAGATAGAGATTCAGGATCTTATCACTCTTGCAAGACATGAAACTGTTGATGACATTCTTGATTTAATTGCTTATATTAAACAATTAAAACTTATTTTACTCCAAGATGATAGTAAAATTCTAACTTTATTCAAGGTGAAGTTAGGTAGAATTCTTAAGAAATCAAAAAAGTTTTTTTCTTTCCTTTCAAAGTAAGCTATTTATAGTACCTCTCTTTCAGAAACCCTTATGTTAAAGATAGCAAAAGAATTTGTAAAAACTCTTTTGGAAAATAGAGATATCCGTGGATCCCTGAAGCATTTTTCTTTGTTATCAAAGATACCTCATTTCTCTTGCCAAGAGCAAAAATTAGAGAAAAAGAGCTCTTATAAAATTGCCTTTATTGTTCCGAAAATAGCTGCTTATAGCGGGGGTCATACCAGTATTCTGAGGTTGGGGACATATCTTACTGATCTCGGTCATGATGTTTATTACATAGCTTATGAAGATGCAAAAAGAGAAGAGATGGAAAAAAATGCAAGAATTAATTTGCCAAATTACAAAGGCACTATTTTAGAGAAAGATGCTATAAGTTTGTCAACTTATGATATTGGTATTGCAACTTTCTGGTTTACTTGCTATTTTCTGTTAATGTATCAACATTGTTTTGGCCATAAAGTTTATTTTATTCAGGATTTTGAACCTTATTTCTACCCCATGGGCGATAATTACTTGTTAGCACTTAATACTTATAGCCTTGGGTTTCATATGATAAGCTTAGGACCTTGGTGTAAGAAAATTATAGAAAAAAGTATACCGCATGTCCATGTTAGTGTAGTTGATTTTCCTTTAGAATTACAAGACTATATCATTTACAAAAAAAATATACAATTGAATAAAAAAATACGGCTTGCTGTTTATTTTAAACTTGACAGTAAGAGAGCTCCATTTTTATTACTTGAACAAATAAATTATTTATACAAACAATTAATAGAAGAAGGTTATGAGGTCATAATTAATTTTTTTGGATCTCGTAAAACAAATTTACCTGTTGGAAAAAATTTAGGAAAACTAAATCATAAGCAACTCTTAGAGATCTATAAAAACAGCGACATTGGTGTAGTAGCTTCACTAACTAATATTTCTTTAATCAATTATGAAATGATTGCCTCAGGTCTTCCTGTTATAGATTTTTGTAAGGGGAGTGCTCCAATATTCTTCTCTAAACGAGAAATGATTTTTATAGATTTTAAAATCGATGATCTTTACAAAAAAGTAAAATATTATCTTCTTCATCAAAATAGATTACAACAGATCCTCATAAATGCTCAAAATAAACTAATCAAAGAACAAATAAATTGGGTTAATACTGCAAAACAATTTGATAAACTATTAAGAGCTGCCGGAAGATAAAATGAGATCATTATCCAGATACCTTTTTTTCTACATTAATTTAGCAAAAAGAGCTATAAAAATTATACAACATGAAGGGTTTTTAGCACTCTTTAAAAAATTTCACTTCAAAATATCTCAGTTTCATTATTACCATACATATATCCATAAGGAAGATAAACTCACTATTCCTTCCTCATTCAATTATAGACCCTTAATTAGTATTGTCATGCCTGTTTATAACACTGAACTTACTTTATTAAAAAAAGCAATTTCTTCTCTTTTTCAACAATCTTATGATAGATGGGAATTATGTATTTGCGATGACTGTTCTACAAGTCAAGAAACACTTGCCTATCTCCATCAAATATCTAAATTAAATAATAAGATACACATTATTTTTTCACATCACAATGAAGGAATATCACAAACAACTAATAAGGCAATTACTCTAGCTCAAGGACAGTATATTGGGTTTATGGATCATGACGATCTTTTACCAAAACATGCTTTAAGCATTATTGTCAATGAGATAAATAAAAAAAGAAATGCTGATATCTTTTACACAGATAATGACTACATTTCTAAATTCGGTCTCCGCTTTAATCCTGCTTTTAAACCTGATTGGTCCGAGGATATGCTCCTTTCTTTACATTACATAACTCATTTTCTCATTGTCAAAAAATCATTAGTTAAAAAAGTTGGGTCTCTAAAAAAGAAGTTTGATGGAGTGCAAGACTATGATTTTATTCTTCGTGCAACAGAGTTGACTGACAAAATAGTTCACATACCTTTTGTTTTATACCATTGGAGATTTCATGAGGGTTCTTTATCTCTTAATAAAGAGAAAGCTGAAGAACTTCGTTTCAAAGCAAGACTTGCTCTTGAAGAATCCTTACAACGACGCAGAATTAGAGGGCATATATTATTTACAGAATATCCATCTATCTTTCGTCTTCAGAGAACTCTTTTTAAGAAGCCACTTATATCCATTATAATTCCAACAAGAGATAAGAGAGATATTTTAGATGCTTGTCTTAAAAGTATTTTAAAGAAAACGCATTATACTCCTTATGAACTCTTAGTTATTAATAATTCTTCTACTAAAGAATCTCTAGCTCATATGACAAATTTACAAAAAAAAGGTATAAAAATTTTTCATTATCAAGCTCCATTTAATTTTTCTTCAATCATCAATTTTGGTGTTAGCAAAGCTCATGGAGAGTATATTGTAATTTTAAACAATGACACTGAAATTATAACTCCTGACTGGTTAGAATCTTTATTAGAACACTCTCAACGAGAAGATGTCGGAGTTGTTAGCCCAAAACTTCTTTTCCCTAATAAGAAAATACAACATGCTGGTGTTCTTCTCCACCCTAAAAAAATAGCGGTGCATGCCAACTACTTTAAACCCTCTAATGATTTCACTTCAAATTTCATACGTGATTATAGTGCAGTTAGCGGTGCTTGCATGATGTTCAGAAAGAGTATCTTTCTTAAAATCGGTAAGTTCGATGAAATCTTTCCGATTCAATATAATGATATAGACTTTTGTTTAAGACTTAGAAAAAAAAATTATCATGTCATTTATACTCCCTATGCCGAGCTTTATCATTATGAATCCTTGACGCGAGTAAAAAGTTATGATTTAGAACAAAAAAAAGTGTTTATACAACGGTGGAGAGAAGTTATAAATAAAGATCCCTTCATATCTAAAGATATCCTCTTACAAGACATACAATGAATACTTCATACCCATCTTACAAGAAAAAAACAAAACTAGCTATTATTCATGAATTCTTCAACCAAATAGGTGGCGCAGAGAGGATTTTTAAAGAAGTTTTTATGGTACTTTATCCCGATGCACATATATTTACTTTGTTTTATGATCCTGAAAGATTTATCTTTGACCAGCGATCAAAAATTACAACTAGTTTTCTTCAATATTTTACTTTTATAAAAAACCATAAACTTTATTTACCCTTCATGCCCTTTGCAATAAAGACTTTTAACTTTAAAAATTATGAGCTTATTTTGAGTAGCTCCCATAATTTAGCAAAAAATATCAGAAAACCTAAACACAGTCTTCATATTTGTTATTGCCATACTCCTATGCGATATGCCTGGGAATTAAGAGAACAATATATCCAAGACCAATTTTTATTTCTACGTCTACCTCTCCGTATTTTTCTCACGTTATTAGCTTTGTGGGATAAAAGAAACGCAAGATCTGTTGATTATTTTATAGCAAACTCTGAAAATGTACGACGAAGAATAAAGAAATACTATAATCGAGATGCTACTGTTATTTATCCTGCAGTAGACTGTAAAAAATTTATTCCAGGAGAGAGAAAAGATGACTTTTATTTAGTAGTTTCCAGGTTGATTAAACCAAAACGTATCAACTTAGTCATTGAAGCTTTCCGAAACCTTGACATGCATTTATATATTATAGGCACAGGAAGCGAAGAAAAATCTCTAAAAAAGTTAGCACTTCCTAATGTTCACTTTTTAGGCTATCTTCCAGAAGACCAACTTATTGCTTATTACCAACGAGCTAAAGCATTGATTTTCCCAGGAATAGAGGATTTTGGCATGACGCCTTTAGAAGCGCAAGCATGCGGTACACCTGTTATAGCTTTTGGCAAGGGAGGGGCTTTGGAAACTATTATTGAGGGCAAGACAGGCCACTTTTTTCACAAACAAACTCCCGAGGCGATTACAGATGCTATTCTTGCCTTTGAGAAACTGTCTTTTAACCCTAAGGACTGCAGAAAACAGGCTCTTCGCTTCGATATTGCTCATTTTCGAAGGAACCTTAAACGTTTTATAGATGAGACACGCAGGAAACACCATGTCCTATAAATTATTTATTACAGATTTGCTTGCTATTTATCTTGGTTTTCTCTCGGGATACGCTCTTAGAATCCAATCAGGATTATTTAGCGCTAGTGACATACCTTTCTCACTTTATTATCATTTACTATTTCTTTCTCTTATTCTCTCGTTATTTGTCTTTCTTAATTCTGGCCTCTATAAGGAAAGAAGAGGATATCTTAAACCAGAAGAATTCTTTTTTGTGATTAAATCTTATGTGATTGTGTTTACTCTTCTTATGGCGTTAACTTATCTGACTAAAGGATTTCTTTTTTCTCGGCTTATTATCTTATTTGCGTTTGCTCTTAGTATTTTCTATTCTTCTCTCTTTCGTTATTGTTATAGGAGAATTTTTAGACTTCCCAAGAAAAGAGTGATGATTTTTGGCAAAGACATCATAGGAGAGAGAATACTTAAAAAAATTCAACAGAATCCAGAATTAAACTACACTTTTGTAGGTTTTCTACACAGCCTTAAAGATCTTGATAAACACAAAGACTCCATGGATGTCCTTTATATCACCAAGAAAATTCATGCTGATTTGCAGTCGCTTTTAGAACACTATGAGCATATCGAATTTAAGTTTGTTTCTGATTTCATGAACATTCTCATGGAGCCCGTAAACTTTGACGAATTTTCTGATATTCCTCTTATTGAAATAAAAAGAAAACAAATACATTCTTTTTATATGATCTTTAAAAGAGTTTTTGATTTTCTTGTGGCTCTTTTTTTGCTTATTTTTCTATCGCCTCTTCTGCTTTTGATAATTCTGCTTATTCGAACAACATCTCAAGGATCAGCACTTATTCGACAGCAACGTTTAGGATATAGAGAATGCTTATTTACTTTCTACAAATTTCGAACTATGTACCGAGATCGTGTTTCTAATGGTGTTTTGGAGAATGATGTTGACTATCTTTTCAAGCGAAAATTAGACCCTCGCGTTACACCCATCGGCAGATTCTTACGCCGATTTTGTCTAGATGAACTACCGCAACTTTATAATGTTCTCAAAGGAGACATGAGTTTGGTAGGACCGAGACCTCATTTTGTGGAAGAAATGCGTGTCTTGCAAGGGTTTCAGAGAAAGCGCTTTGCTGTGAGACCTGGCATGACTGGATTATGGCAAATCTCAGGAAGACATGATTTGAGTTTTGAAAGAACTATGCTTTTAGATGTCTATTATGTCAAACACATTTCTTTTTTATTAGACTTAAACATTTTATTGCGAACAGCGCCCTCTATTCTTTTTTCACGAGGTTATTGGTAGGTACGTACTTATAGATAGCAAACCCGTCCTGGAAATAGATATTTTGAAAATTTTCTACCGTCTGGTTCGTTATCATCTTAAAGATGGTTGTGTCGCAAACTCCGTTTTTTAGGTAGAAAATATCTGATTGTGTGACATACGCACATCCCTGTCCAGTTTTATTTATCATCAACTGATTATTTACGAAAACATTTTTCATGAAATCTAACTCTTCTCTTATCTCAGTTTCATTGATTGGCTCATCATCGCCAGAAGCAGCTATTCTATAGAAACCAATATCTCTAAGTTCAAGATACTTATTCATGAGATTAATTTTCTGGAGATCTGCGTAGTTCAACAACACATACAAATGATCAATACCCAAGTCAATATTATTCAGGAGAAGTAGACGTGCTGCCTTTTCACCATGTTCGTTATCATACCCTAAAGGATGAAAGTAATAGTATCGTTTGGCAAAAAATTCTACAGTTGCTCCACGATTGGAAATATCTACAATGCAAGCATCTTTTTCAGTATTCTCCCGTAAAAAGAAATATGGCTCTATACCTTGCGTCCTTACATTTTCTACATAATAAATAGGTATAGCATAGAGTGAGTATATTAGCATAAATATCATCAGTACCGCAGTGAGAAAGACAAATAAATCAAATTTATTTTTAATGACTTTTTTATTATTCAAGAATATAGCTGTCAAAGTGATGATGGGGATGGTGGCAAAATAAATATATCGAGATGCTGTCGCTATCAAATAAAGAGAAGGGATAAGATATCCTAAGAATAATATTCTTTTTGCATTCAATTTCTTAAATATATAATATGCTCCTGCAATGCTTGTGATAAGTAAGATATGAAACGCGAAGAAGTACTGATTTAATGGCGTCCTTATAAGCTCTGGTGTTATTGCAAGATTAACCGCTTGCACAGAACCAAAACCACTTAAAAGCACTTTTATCTTTTGGAAAAAGATCGCTCCTAAGAGCAGACCACATCCTACAGATGCTATAAGATATTTACGAGACTTTGTTGTATATCCTTTATAGAGGATACCTAAGATCAGTATTGCACCTAAAAATAAAAAAGGATAATATTCTTTAGCAAAGAGATATCCTTTTTCCCAAAGTTCTATAGAGAAAAAAAGAGAATAGAGCACTAGAGCTTGTACAAATATGCTTATGGCTGATGCTTTAATGTTCTCTCTTAAATCTTCAGTCTTTGTGAAATATTTATACCCTAATGTGGAAAAAAGAGCTGTATAGTAGATAATAATAACTAAAGGATATCCATTCCAGAACCATATAGTAACACCACTGCTTATTCCTGCGAGTATTGCAAAGAGCTTTTTTCTCTCGACAAGAAATTTATATAGACCTATTAGCGAGAACAGCAAGAAAGGATATATCAGATTCTCTCCGCGCCATGAAAATGGAAATGACTTAGAGATGTGCGCTAAAGAAATGGCAGCAAAGAATATAGTTATCATGGCAACTTTTTTATTGAATATGTACTGAAGAAAGATGTAGGCAAGCAGTAAAGAAATTATTGCTAGAAGCACTGGAAGAAAAATGAATGTTCTTTCTAGTCCAAAGATTTTTCCGAAGATATAAGGAAGAGCATAAAAACCATGCGGATGACCGTTTTTTACTCCTTTATAACATAAAGCCAGATTATTATCATTGGTTAAGTGCCCATTCTGGAGTGCTTGTTCTGTGACTGTATAATGATAATAGACATCTACCCCGTAGACACCAGGAGACCAAAAGATATATCGCCAAAAAACAGCTACTAAAAGAAGTACAATGATTATTATTATCTCATTTTTTTTATTCATTACTTATTCTCTTAAAAAGGCTCTTTATAACTTTTTATCTTCTCAAGAGTTTGTCTCTTCATTTACCTTTTAATATCTAATTACTCATGAAAAAGCTTTTGATTTGTATACTTCTCTTGTCAATAAAGAAGAACAGAAAAAAAGAAAAAGATGAAGCCTTAAGCTTCGATTCCTACTACAATCTGACCAACTTTCTTGTGTTGTAAAGTTGAACTTCCTGTACCTATAGTGTATTCAATTTGCAGGTCACCTTTCAACTTTGTACCCTTAACTAATGCAGTAGCACATGTCATTTTATAGGTTTGTGAAGCACCATCATTAATAGTTGCTGGATTTGTGGTGAAGACTGCTCCCACGGTTGTGTCAGAACCAGTTGCACATGCAGGATTACTGCTCGCTAGTTTTAATGAGACACTATTTAAGTTATCACCTAATCCATTTTGAATGATAACTGTCATTTCTCCAAGACTACCAGGGCCACCTGTAGCACTTACTTTGAAATCATTACAGCTGAATCCAGGAGCTAACGAACATGAGTTTGGCAAGAACTTACTTGGATTTAACACTCCGAAGAATGCTAATGCACCAATCGCAATCAACACGACGAGCAATGCCCAACCATAGGTCATCAAGAACTCCATGGCTGCCTGACCTTTTTTCTGTATCATCAGACCACCTCTAGTTTTTATTTGTTTGAACATGGATACTTTTCCAACGTGCCAGTAGTATATAAAGTTTGCTTCTTTTTGCTACCCCTCTTCAGTTGTTCATAAATTATATATAGCTTCGTTGAAAAAATATTGTTGAAGGGAAATGCAGAGTCTGAAACGAGCACAATCTACTTTTGATTATCTGATCTTAACGGGCGTTATTTTGATGGTTATAGTCCCTTTACTTTTCTTCTCTACTGAACGGATTGACCAAGGCAGACTCGCAGAATTACAAGATGCCTTGGAAGCATTACGTGACGGCATTACTCAAGTCAATAATCTTGGCTATGGAACTTCCAGCGTTGTAGTTCTTCGTGTGCCTAAAGGAGTGACTGAACAGCGTGTTGGGTTTAGTGAAACTTCTGGAGGAAGTACACGCTGGTGTGAAAAAGGCATGCTCTGCTATAAACTAGCTGGCAATGATATGTCTGTGCAGGTACCTGCAGATGTTGCAGGCATTCTTCCTTTGAATGAAGGACTCCATTATGTGCAACTCTTCAATAATGGCACTAATGTTCTGCTCTATGAATGCGGCAATAATCGACGTGAAGCATTTGAACAATGTGATGGCACAGACAACAGCGCTTGTGGCACTGCTTTAGGTTGTGCTTCTTCATCACATCCACAAGCTTGCAAATGCTTCTGCGCTACCAATACTGATTGCAGATTATCTACTGGTCTTTGTGAGCAAAGAACAGGTGTTTGCGTCTCCTGTGCCACTAATGAGCAATGTGTGGACAATCTTGGACAAAGAACTGGTCAAATTTGTTTAGGAGGACAATGTGTTGATCCAAACAGACAGTGTTTGACTAATCGTGATTGCAATTATCCTACTATGGTTTGTAATCGACGAAGTGGTTTTTGCGAGCCTTGTGATGTTCCTCCACCAGCTCCACAACTTTTCAAAGACTGCGACCCTGGTGATATTTGCTTAATTACTGGCGGCGGTATACCTTCTCGTTGCGGCGCACAAAATTCTGTAAATAGCCCTCCTTTTACCAGTGCAGGATCAGATCAGACTATCACTCTTCCTCTCAATCAAGTGTCTTTAGATGGCACAGTGACTGATGATGGATTACCTAATCCTCCCGGACTCTTTACTGTGACAAGAACTACTGGAAGTTTTAGTATTCTCTGGACAAAACAGAGCGGGCCTGGCACAGTCACTTTTAGTGATACACAATCAGTTGATACTACTGCAACATTCTCAGAGCCAGGAACTTATGTGCTTCGCTTGACTGCAGATGACAGCCAGTTCAGCCTCTCTGATGAACTCACTGTGTATGTTCGTTGCGCCACCAATAACCAATGCTCTTATCCTAGTGAAGTTTGTCTGAGTGGTGCCTGTACTCCCTGCAGATCAGACAGCCAATGCACTGCCCCTGATAACTGGTGTGATAATAGTGTGTGCAGAATCAGAGGTGGAGGAACACCTTGCCTGTCCAATGCACAATGTCTTAATTCCAATAGTCCTACCTGCAACCTACAGACCAATACCTGTGAATCTTGCAGTGCGCCTTCTCTTCCTCGCATCGTCAAAGCATGCAGTCCATTATTTGCCTGTCGCTTATCAACTGGACGATGCGAACCTTTTGGCGGCGGACCAGTTTGTGGCAATGATCTTTTTGAACCGGGTGAACAATGTGAGCAAGCAACGCATTGTGCACCACAAGCAGGCATGGTCGCAAGCTGCACTAATTGTCTGTGTGGTTATACTCCTGCCGGCGGCAATCCAAAAGTACCCAGACGAAGCCCTGAGTAATTTTTTTTTTGAACGGAAACTTTATATAGCTGTTTATTCCCACCATCTTCATAAAAAAGATATTGGTGTATCTCGTGGCAACACAGCAGAATAAAAACATTCCTCAGCAAAAACTTTTCTTCCTAGTACTTCTTTTCTTTTTTGTAGTCTTTCTTCTCTTTGGCAATACTATTGTAGGCCAATTTCTAGGTTTGGATAGACTTTTTGGCAATGATGACACTACAGTTGACTCTCGTGAAATCATTCTTCCTTCAAATCGTCGTGGCACTCTTGATACTTCTCAAGAAAGCACTTTTCTTTCTGGTGATAGCGGTAGTGGGTCTATTTTCGCTGCTACACAAGGAGCTGGAGGAGTAGGTGATGATCGTTATAGCAGTGGCAAAGACTGCACAGCAGCAGGCGGTGCTACAGCTCATACTGAAACTGGAAGCAGAGCATGCCAAACAGCAAAGAAAAAAGCTTGTGATGCTGCAAAAGCAAAAGTCATAGCAGATGGCAAAGATGTTGCCTGTCAACGAGCCTGCGAAGCACAAGATCCTCCTAAAGATGGCAAGCTCATATGCACTTGTCCTGAAAAAGGCACTAATCCTAACACTGATCAACCTTACACTTGTTATACTAAGAACGGTGCTCAATGCACAGCTAATACTGTAGCACGCTGCACCTGTGCATGCGTTGAAAGAACTAAGGAGCCTTTATAGCTGGGGTGATAGATGATGTCTCGTTCAACAACTTATGTGCTGCTGAGTTTTGGAATCTTTGTAGCTTTTGCTCTTTTCTTCTTCTCGCTTATACCTTCCTTTAGCACTGGAGCAACTGCAACACCATCATTACTTCCCAATCCTTGTGTTGGTCAAGTTGACACGCCACCTGGATGCACAGGCACTGGAGCAGACCACGATGCAACTATCACTGCTTGCGACACTAATTGCAAAACAGTCTGCAAAGCTCATGAAGATATTGCTTGCTCACGAGCACAATGTCCTCCAGATTCATGCACTTGCGCTCGACAATCAGCGATTTTCTGCACTATTGTAGATGATTCTTGCCTCCGCTATGATGCAGATGGCAACCCTATAGGCAGCATTCCTGGCAAGACCTGCAGAGCCAATGGCATGGGCAATTGCAAAGCTACTTGCGCAGGCACAAAACCAGTACAACCTCGACCTGTAAGATGATAATTTTTCTTTCTGCTCTATGAAATTTCTCTTCCTTTTTCTGCTTCTTTTCCTTACTGGATGCACTTCCTACAATACTTTGCGCCATGAAACTTTCTCTATGAAGATACCTTCTTGGGAAGACTCTAGCATGCAACAAACTGCAGGCATGACAAATGGTTTTTTCTCTGCAAATAAGAACTGCTCTTTCAACCTGACTATCAATAGTAACACTCATCTGCAGGTTGCCTATCCTTTTTTTGAACGCTTACGCGCTTTAGATCCTGCTTTGCTCTTGGATTATGAGATTTTTGTATCTTCAGTTGTCCTTCACTATCGATTAGCAGATCGCTTGGGCAATGTCTACATCATCACTTGCCCTTCTGGCGTTACTTACTTTACTGATTTCTCCTGCACTGAGAAGACTTATGATTCTTATACCTCTATTATTCAAACTTCTTTTGATTCTATGACGTGCTGACTCTGCTGTTCAGAAACGACTTTCTACTTTATAATGCAACACCATCTAACAAACATTTAAATAGTATTTAGTTTATCTTTTTCTTAGTAGACATGAAAACATTCCAACAACAGTTTCTTCGAAACTCGTTTCTTCTAGTCTTCATATTTCTGGTTGTTCTTATTTCATATCTCTGGCAGAGCCCTACTACAGGACGTTTTTTATTTCCTTTCTCTCTTGACAGTTCTTCACGTCTATCTACTGTAGATGGTGAACAAGAATGGCCACAAACTTATCCAAACGCAAAGTCGGATTGCACTAATGGCGTAACATCTACTGTCGGCGTTCAAACTGCTGTTTGCACTGCAGCATTTAATCAAGCTTGTAAGACAGCAAAGGCTGGAGCACTTGTATCATTCGGGCCATCTTGTGTGAAATGGTGTGTGGATCAAGGTAAAGCAGATGGTACTTTATCCTGCGATTGTCCAATTATGGGCAATAATCCTTTGACGGGTGAACCTTACACTTGTTCTGTGATAGGACCTACAGGTAACTGTTCAGTAACGACTGTAGCTATATGTGGTTGCTTATGCACGGAGAAATCAGGGAACCAAATACGATGAAAAAATCTATGTCTCGTGTCTTTACTCTTGTTTTCTTCTTAAGTATTTTATTATTCTTAGGCTCTTTTCTCCCTTATTCTAGCAAAGCTGACTCCACAACTTCTGCAACATTTACTTGTAATAACGCTAAAGTAGATAAGAAAACTTGTGTTGGTGTAGGACGAACGTATGAAGAAGCATCAAAAAATTGCAGTGATAATTGCGTGTCTGCTTGTGAACTCTCTCAGAGCGTCTGGTGCCAAATTATTTGTCCTACCAGGCGTAACTGTAGTTGTTCTAAGGTTAATCCTATTCCAAGATGCACTATTACTGATAAATCTTGCGTAGTCTATACTGAAAAAGGAGAAATAGATCCTAAAAAGACAAAAGGATGGTGTGTTGCTGAAGGAAAAACGGTCTGTAATGCTCTCTGTAGCAATAGTTAATGTAGATAATTTATTGACTATCTATTCTTTTTCTAATTTTTCTGATATAGGTTTATTACTCTATATTTTTGACACTATCATTCGAGTAACGATAACTTTAAATAGGGTTTTCTGGAATTTTTTCACTTATGGGAGAGGACGATGACACTGTAGGTGTAGAAGAGAAAGATGATGATGTCTATTCTGATCCTGAAGAACTTCTTGAAGACGAAGATGAACTTGATGATGTAGATGAAGGCTTCATGAAGGGCTACAATGACAGCGAAGTCGTTGTTAAATGCTCGAACTGCAAGAAAATGATCGAAGACACACCAGTGGAAGAAGAGTTTGACGAAGAACTTCTGAAGTTCTGCTCACAAGAATGCTTGAATGAATATGAAGAGAAAAAACTGTCAAAGCTTTAACAGATTACACCAAAAGTCACGAATTTCACTTCTGACCAGCGCACCTTGCCATCATTATACTGGTTGTTATCACCTTTAGTTATCGCAAACCATCCATCCTCATCCTGACCTATTTTCTGGATGCGATGAATAATCAATCTTTTTCCTTTCTCAAAAGCAATCATGTCACCCTCATGTAAATCTTTTGGTGATGCAGGAGTAAACTCTAAACCGTTACAACCATTATCCAAGGTTGGCACCATAGATTCTGTATCTGCATAGGTTGACCAAGACACTTTTCTTCCTTGCAGATCATCCAATTCGATGACAATACGATCAGTGAAAACTTGAATATTCTCATCCCGAATACGATCTTTAGGAGCCTGTACCGGGAGCGCTTCTCTATTTTCCTTGGGCAAAGGTATTTCTAGATTTTCGTCAGGGATATAGCTGAGAAAGAGAATACCAGCAATCATACCTAATAAAAACACCATCATAAACCCATAGATTTTCATACACTTTCTTTCTTCTTTTTCCTATTTAAATCTTTCTATTTAACACTCCTTAAAAGTAGTAACTAATAGAAATCTTTATAAAGACTATATATTTAGTCTTTGCTATGGATGCAGCTTATGTTTCTGTCGATATTGAATCTTCTGGACCAACACCAGGCAAGTATACCATGCTCTCTCTTGGCGCTTGCGTAGTTGGTAATGTCCGTAATACTTTTTATAAAGAGCTAACACCCATCACCTTAACTTTTGATCCTGCTGCGATGCGTGTTGGCTGTAAAGGTCTTCGTTGTCTTAAGTCCTTTCGCTCTCGGCCTGATTATGATCCTGACAACCCTCGTTTTGCGCCTTTAAAAGTTCTACAATTACTCAATCACAAGGGAGAATCTTACACCAAAGTATTCAAAGACTTTAGCGACTGGGTAAAGCGAGCTACTAGAGATAAAAAGCCTGTTCTGGCAGCAGCACCTATTGTTTTTGACGGCATGTGGATACAGTGGTATTTTGATAATTATGCACCAGAATCAAATCCTTTCGGCCATAGTGGTGTTGACATGAATTCTGTCTATAGAGGATTTACTAGGAATATGCATGCAAACATTGCTGACCTCAATCTTCGTAAAGGCCCTAAATCTCATAATGCTCTAGATGATGCTGTGCAGCAAGCATTAGAATTTGAAGAAATCCTCAGGCGTATGCAACAACCTTAATCCTCTTATAATAATCTGATAGAGTCGAGATTTCTAGGGGCAATAGTCTCAATATGCGCTGTTTTGTACAAGGAAGAAGCTAAATCCAAACATTTACTTGCTTCGCCATGGTTGATAATGATCTTTTTAGGACGTGGAGACAAATCGTGAATAAAGCGCATTAGTTCATTACGGCCCGCATGTCCTGTCAATGAACTGATAGATTTGACCGTCATATTCACCTTGACTGTTTCTGGACGCTCTCCGGTGTTTGGCAACTGCACTTCTTTGTCTCCTGCCTGCACTTTACGACCAACACTTCCTTCATATTGATACGAGACGAAAATAACCGTATTCTTTGGATTGTCTGCCAATGCCTTGAAGTATTCTAAAGAAGCGCCAGCATTCAAAAATCCTGCAGTCGCTAAAATAATGCATGGACCCTCTTCATTGATGACCTGGTCTTGTTCTTTCTTTGAGCCGACACGCTTGAAAATCTCCGAGAGGAATGGATTTTCATCTTTATGAAAAATAGCTTTGCGAATATTTCTATTGAGAAAATCTGGATAAGCAGTGTGAATAGCAGTAATATCCCACACCATACCATGAATATATATAGGTGTCTTCATCAATTTACCAGTGCGCATTGCTTCTTCCAAAATGAGCATAATCTCCTGCGAACGACCTACACCTAGCACTGGGATGAGCACTTTTCCACCACGCTCAATTGTCTGTCTTGTTGTGTCAAGCAACGCGTCTTCGGCTTCCTTTCTTGGATTCAACACATCTGTCTTAGCGCCATAAGTGCTTTCCATGATTACTGTCTCCAATCTTGGGAATCGAGAATCTGCAGCTTCCAACAACGCAGTTCTGACATACTTGAAGTCTGAGGTATACAACAAATTATGCAAACCATTACCGATGTGCAGATGGACCATGGAACTTCCTAAAATGTGACCTGCATTGTAGAAGGTCAATCGAATGTCTGGAGTAATGTCTGTAACTTCACCATATTCTAAACAAATAGTATGCTTCACCATCTCACGAATATCTGCAGCAGCATAAAGCGCTTTTTTTGCCTGCTTGAATGCAACACCAATATAATCTAAAGTCAAGAGAGAAATAACGTCTCGTGTTGGAGCAGTAGCATACACAGGACCACGATATCCCATCTTATATAAATAAGGAATGAAACCACCATGATCAATATGCGAGTGCGCCAAAATAACTGCGTCCAACTCTTCTAATCTGAATTCCGGAGAGTCTAACTGCGGATATGCATCTGCTTCTGATGCTGCAACGTTAACACCACAATCCATGAGAATACGAGACTCTGGTGTCTGAAGAAACATACAAGAACGACCCACTTGACGGCCAGCACCTAAAATAGTCATACGAATCCATTCCTGCTTCTTTTCTCCACGCAACCACCCATCATAAATACGATGCCCTACCCTGTCCAGAAATTTTTTCCTGTAATCATTATTTTCATAGAGCACAGCGTGAATATTCTCAATGATCTGCGACCGCAATGCAGGCGCTCTTCGAATCAAAGGAACCCAATAAATCTGCTGCTTGATTTCCCTAAGCAGTTCTCCTTGTTTTCCTATTGCTATTCCTGGTCTTTCTGCATCAATAACGACTATAGATCGAGGAATATCAAATATAATATTGGTGATTCCAGCATCTATGGGAAGAATCTTTCGAATAATAGGCTCTGCTTTTTCCGGATCCACTACAATTGCCTGATCTGGGCGAAGCTCGACCCGCTTCTTGATAATGCTGACAATGTTTCTGATAGCCTCATGATGGTTGAGGAAGAACTCTCTGCTCTTCGTGTAGAGAATAATGTTCGCCCCTTCAAAAATCGTTTCACTAATCTGAGCGTTTTCCGGTAGATTTTTTAAAATTTCATCAATAATTGTTGCCATAGTAGACCTTACTTTTTTACACTCTTTCTAAATAATATTTCTCTAAGAAGCGGTATTTATGCGTTGATTGTATACTCTATTTTCTGTGCAAATACTTTCTTCACGCCTGCTTTTGTTATGGCATAGACATCTATACCATCGCCTGTTGCCGTATCACGTTGCAAGGCTGCATTGATTGATCTGATAGCTAATTTTACCCCATCACCAGTTGAAAGATCTTTCTTGTATAATGTGTCCAAGACACCTAATGCGAAAATCATGCCTGAACCGTCTGCAGTGTAGTCTTCGTAACTCATAACTGAGCCATCAACACCAATATTATAAAGATGAAATCCTTCCTTATCTGTTCCTCCCAAAATGAGGCCTACAATGCCTGGGATTGCTGAAAACTTACGAATATTATTATAGACAATGACTCCTAGGAGACTAGCCACTTCCTTCACTAAAGGATCCTTGCCTGTTCTCATCTTCTTGAGATTTAACTCTGCTTTGATAATTTTCGTGATTAATTGTGCATCAGAAACTAAACCTGCTATAGTCATTGCAATATTGTCTGTGATTGGAAACACTTTTTCTACATTACGATCTAGAACCATGCGTCCTCCAGCTGATGCTCTCTTATCTGCAGCCATGACAATACCATCCTTGCAGACGATACCGATGGTTGTAGTTCCTTTTTTGACCATATCTTCGAGTTGTTTATCCATGAAATTATCACCAGAATTATATTTCTTTTAGCACTTGGTTATTTATAAAGCTTACTATTTTTCAACTAGCTCAACTAGCTCTATTGTTTCTGCAGTATATCTCGAGCCAGAAACATAGCAACTAAACAACAGACTGCGAGCAGAGGAGCAAGCGCCAATGTCTCAATCTGCACCAAATAGCCAATATATGTTGATGCCTCAGCAGTGATTGCTGCAATTGTGTCAGGCTGCCAAGCATCAAAACTTTCCAAGAAGCGGATGAACATGATAATCAACATCATAAAGAATCCAAATAAAAGCGCATTGACTGTATTCTCCACTTCTCCACGCTCAAACTCACGATTCTTGACTGTAAATACCAATGTCAATATAGTAAAGATGACTGCTGCCCCATTCAAGATCGCTGCAATGTTTTCGTAGACCATAGTTATTTCCTCTTTACACTTCCGTTTTCTTTCTTTTCCTGTGTTTTTTCTCTTTGCATTTCTTTCTGCATTCGTCTTTCACTAGCTTTCATTTCATCGAATGCTGATTTCTCCATCAAAATATCACTTTCTTTTTTTGTCATTTCCATTTCTCTCTTGCCTAATTCAGCGCGTTCTTTTGCAATGCGTGTCTCTTCACGTTCGAGATCCTTCTGCCTGCTCTCCAGTTCCTGCCGCCAGTTCTGCACTTTTTGCTCTTTCATACGAGCTTCCTCTCGTATCTGCTGCGCGTCTGCAAGAATCTTTTCTGCACGACCAACACGCTTCTCACTTTTCTCCTTCTCTTCTGCTATTTCATCTTCATGGTCCTTGAATGCCTCCACTTCCTGCTTAAAAGTGCGACGTTCTTCAGCAAACTGCTCTTGTGCTTTTCTCAATTCAGCTGCTCCTCTGCTTGTCTTCTCCTCTATCTTTCGCAGTGATTGACGACGATTATCCATCTCCATATTCTTCTGCTCTGTTATCTTATCGATATTCTGATACAGCTTGATCTTATCGCGAAGCTCTTGCTCCCGATGTTCTAAATCTTTTTCTAAACGACTAAATTCGTCTTCTCGACGTTTAATACGGTCATATAATTGATTCTTTATCGCTTTGTACTCTGCACGAAGCTGGTTGAGCTCTTCATTCTTCTTTGCTTTTAACTTTCCTATTGTTGCTTCGTATTTCTTCTCCAATTCCACCTCTCGTTGCTGCATCTTTCCCTGAATTTCTTTTAGTTCAGCTTCACGAACTTTTGTTTTTTCCAACATGCGGTTAGTTTCTTCCTCTTTCTTCTCCATTTCGCGTTCTTTCTGCTCGTTTTCCTTCTGCAGTTGCGCCTTTCTCTGCTCTTCCTGCTTCACTGACTCTTTCTCTTTCCTCAAGAATTCTCCATCTTCTTTGACTTTTGCCTCTCGTCTCTCCACTTCCTTGAGCTTGATATTCAATAAGACCTCTTGCTTCTTCATTTCTTCCTCTTTCTTTCGTAGCTTTTGTACTTCTGGTGCTACAATACGGCGCGCAAATTCATATCGAATAGGGTGCTTTTGTGACTCTGACAATAATTCACTCATGTCTTTCGTTCGTTCTCGCTGCATGCGTTTATGCTCTCGGAGAACAATAACAAACAACGCGAAAAAAATCAGAAAGAAAAGGGTTGCCTGCAAAATACGATTAATATCTGCTGGAATAAACTTAATGATACGCAAGAGGAAAGGCAATGCCAATAAGAGAATGACATTAAAGATGCGGTAAGATTTAATGACTGTGATATCGCGCTCTTTTCTTGTCTTATACCAGATACCTGCCGCAATTAAGAGAATAATGACAGTTAACCATTCTTGGATTGCAGTAAAGATTTCAAAGGCCATTTATTATCACTTTAGTAGAGTATCTTTATGTTGTCATTATAGAGTATATAAATTTTCTGGTTTCACGAAACTCTTAAAAACTTCCTTTATGAGGGATTATTCATGCTTCTCACGCTTTTTATCCTTATCGTTTCTTTAGCACTTCTGGTTAAAGGATCTGATGTTGTCGTTGATGAAATTGCTTCTCTGGCATACTCTCTTCGCATTCCGCCTTTTATTATCAGCCTCACTGTTATAGCCATAGGCACTTCATTTCCTGAATTGGCCACAAATATTTTTTCTGCTCTGGCCAACACTCCCCCGATAGGATTAGGCAATATTCTCGGCAGCAATATATATAATCTTGGATTCAACATGGCCTTAGGATTTTTTATTCTTAGCACTACTTTCCAAAAACGTTTTTTTCAGAATGATGCTATATTCCTTCTTGTTGTTACTTCTCTTTTTCTCATTTTTGCTCTGGATGGCACACTTTCTTTTTTTGAAGGGATAGCATTTCTTTTTGTTTTCTGCTGCTACTTCTTTTATTTGATCAGAACTTCCCCAAAACTTGTTGTCAAAGAGATAAAACATTACACACAGCAGAAGCATGCTTCTCTTATGAGCCTGCCTTTCTTCTTTAGTCTTGGTTATCTTGCTCTTGGCTTGGTTGCATTAATCTTTGGCGCGCACTACCTTATTTCTTCTGTTATTCTTCTCAGTGCTCAGCTAGGGTTATCTGAGCAAGTTATCTCCTTCACTCTTGTTGCTTTTGGCACTGCACTTCCTGAACTCTTCGTTACTGTCAATGCCACAAGAAAAGGCTTTGCTGATGTGTTCTTAGGAAACATTGTAGGATCGAATATAGCAAACATTCTCCTGATATTAGGCATTGCTTCACTTATTACTCCTTTATCTCTCAACTCTTATGATCTGTTCTTCGCTCTTCCTATGATGCTCTTCATGACTCTTCTCCTAGTACATTTTCTGTCTTCACATCGTGCTTCACAGTTCTTTACAGGATTTTTACTTTTCTTGTGTTATGGTCTATTTCTCTTTTCTCTCTTGATTTTTGCGCAGGTTGTCTGAGGTTTTCTTTTTGATAACGAAAGATATTTAAAGCAATTTTCCGCCTTTCCGAAGAGGTCTTAGCGATGAAACCGACTTTGAACAACGTACCTCGTCACATAGGAATTATTATTGATGGCAATAGACGCTTCGCTAAACGACTGATGCTGAAGCCCTGGAAAGGTCATGAATGGGGAGCAAAAAAACTAGAACATGTTTTTGAATGGTGCAGAGAATACAACATTAAAGAACTGACTCTCTATGCCTTTTCTTATGAGAATTTCAATAGACCTAAAGAAGAGTTTGACTATCTCATGGACCTATTCTGCAGGGAATTTGACAAACTAGCAGGAGACAAACGCATTCACGAGAATAAGATGCGCATTAATATCATTGGCAGAATCTGGATGTTTCCTAAAAAAGTGCAGGATAGAATGCATCGTATCATGGATCTTACCAAGGATTATAATCAGTATATTGTCAACTTTGCCATGGCCTATGGCGGCAGAGCAGAGGTTGTTGATGCTACTAAGAAAATCGCTGAACAAGTCAAAGAGAACAAGCTTAAGATCGAAGAGATCAATGAAGAAATCTTCTCTAAAGAACTGTATATGAAAGATGAACCTGATTTAATCATCCGCACATCTGAATCTAGATTGAGCGGTTTTTTACCTTGGCAATCGACCTATAGTGAACTTATTTTCTTGCCTGACACGCTTTGGCCTGAATTTGAGAAGAAAGACTTTATTGCCTGCATCAATGAGTTCCAAAAGCGACAAAGAAGATTTGGGAAATAACTTTGTTCTGTTTGGGTAGTGATTATCTTTGCATAATCTTTATAAGCCATTCTTGATTCTTTTCACTCGTGACTGATTTAACGGTACTCCTTTCAGACCATCAAAAAGACCTTGAACATATTACCATTTTGGAAACCCATCATTTCGACATAACTAAATTTTGGGCAATAATTGAATCTTTAATCCGCAGCGGTTATGAACCGGAAGATGGTGGAGATATCCACGATTTTGTATTAACGAAAAATGGAGTTCTTGTGATTGGTGATTATGAAACTCCTCTTCACCCGCTGACTCCAAGTGCCATAAGAGCACCTATAGGCTTCCTTACCTCTGGCGCTCATTTATCTAAAAATAGTAAAGACCTCAATTTGTTAGTTTTTGGATATCAATTAGAGGACGGTCGAGTGTTGCGACCAACCCACACTTTTCACACGGTACTCACATACTATAAGAAGTAACTATTTTCTTATTCGATAACCAACTAATTTTTCTTGTTACTTATGCGTATACACAAAATACAACTTATCTTTTTCTTTCTTTTCTAAACGAGCAAAAAACTTTCTCTCGAACTGAATGACTTCATCAACTTTAAGATCCTTTATTGCTGGCTCTGCAAGTCCTTCTTTTATGGATCCGTCTTTCATCAATACTTCTATTTTCACTACATCTTTGGTGACTGGCAACCAGTGGATTAACTGTGCATTCAATTTTTGATCATACGACTCTGAGACAAATTTATTATCTTTGAAGTTGAATAAGTGCATGAATCTGTAGACTTTTCCTTTCTTGATCTCATCTTCCACATAGAACTCATTGCTAACTTTGATAACTTTATGACCATATTCCTTGACTTCCGGGTGCAATGGAACATTTGTTTCCTTGAGTTTGTGATCACCAATCATTATCTTCTTAGGATTTTCCACCATAAAATAGCGCTTAGCTTTTTTGTCAATACGTTTTCTATTCAACGTTTCGAGCATTTCCTCGCTGATGTTGGTTTCTGACTTGGATAAACCGACTTCCTTAGCCAAATCCCAGAATGTCTCTGGATCGAAACCACGACGACGCAATGCTTTGAGCGTGACTAACTGCGGATCATCCCAGCTTTTCACTTTGCCAGACTCAATCAATGCACGAATTTCACGTCCTTGTGTTGTATGCCCTATAATGTTGAACCTACCAATTTCAATTACCTCTTGCTTAGGCAACTTGAGCATTTCCTTAATCATATTCTGCAAGAACAAACGCAATTCAAACTCTTTACTTCTTACGATGTGCGTTACATTCTCAATAGAATCTTCAATCGCATTCTCGAAATCATACATGGGCCAAGCATAATACTTGCTGCCTTTTGCATAATGCTTTTGCTTTGCAATACGCATGATAATTGGATCACGCAGCACTCCATTGTCTGATTCCATGTCACCGACTAGCCTGAGATTTGCTTTTCCTTCTTCATACTTGCCGTCTAGTATCTTTTTCCACTCTTCTTTATGTTTTAATTTCTTGAGGCAAGCACAGCGCACTTTCTTTTCTCTTCCTTCCTTCACTTTTTCTTGGCTACATGTGCATACATACGCATTACCATCAGCAATTAGTTTCTCAGCATACTTGTAATACATGTCCATTCTGTCAGAACACACAATCTTTTGATCATATGTCAACCGCAGCCATTTCATATCTTCATCCATGCTGTCGACAAATTCTTGCGTCGCTTTTTCTGGATTGGTGTCTTCCAAACGGAATAAGCATTTTCCCTTGTACTTGTCTGCATATGCTTTGTTGATGATGAACACTAGCGCGTGACCAAGATGCATATATTTTGAAGGCTCTGGAGCTATACGCGTCTTTACATTACCCATGACTGCATTTGGCAATTCCTTGAAGTCTGTCTTTTTTACTTCTACATGTAATAATTCTGGGGCTAGTTTGTCTAATTCTTTGGTTTGCTGCTCGACAGATAATTTATTGACTTTTTTGACTATCTCATTGACTACTTTGATGACTTCCTCTTTTTTGATGTCTTTATGCTCGAGAAAGAGCTTGCCTATGACTGCGCCTGGATTTGCTTTACCATTATATCTGATAGCATTTTGGAGAGCGTATTTGTAGGCTGTTTTTTCGACGGAGCTCATAAGAATTTTGTATTTACTGGATTTATATCTCTTTTCTTCGGCTAGGAACTGCTTCTTTCTGTATTTTCTGAACTTATTTTCGGTTTTTTCTCAGCAACACACATTAACTTCTCTTCCTTTTCTTCTTTCATGATCATCAAAACCTATATAAATAAAGCAACCAATAAACTCTTGATGGGTAAGAAGTACACTGTTATTATAGAGAAAGATGAAGAAGGATGGTTTATCTCTGAAGTAGTGGAACTTCCAGGATGCCATACCCAAGCTAAAACTGTAGAACAACTTTTGGAAAGAACAAAAGAAGCTATAATGGTTTACCTAGGTGACAAGAAGCTATTAGACATATCTCTCGAGTTTGTTGGCGTGCAACAGCTTGAGGTATAGTTCTTGACGAAACTTCCTCGACTTACTGGTAAAGAATTAGGCAGCCTTCTTGGACGATTGGGATTTGCACATGTGAGAACGACAGGAAGTCATATGCTCTATGAGCATGCAGATGGCAGAAAAACAGTTGTTCCTGTTCATGCTGGACAAGACATAGGTCCTGGATTGCTGACGAAGATTATCAAGAAAGATCTGCGGATGACCAGAAATGATTTTCTTAAAGTTTTATGAACATTTGTTGTTTTCTTTAGAACTTTCTCATAACAAAAACCATATAAATGAAAAAACAATGGACAAGACCAACATTATGAAAGAAAATGTCTTTTATTGTGCAACATGCAACAAAGAGATGAATCTTGTTTTGCTTAAGAATTATGAATTTGAAGATGGACTTCCTTTAGCAGGTGTTTCTGCATATCAATGTGCGAAATGCCATGAACTCTTTTTTACTGAACAGCAAGCAAAAACTATGGAACAGAGAACAAATCGACTCAAAGAACATGCTTTTGGCTTTCAACGAAAAATAACCATCAGTGGCAAGAGCCTGGCTCTAGGAATTCCCTCTGAACTTGCTGATCATCTTCATCTGAAACAAGGCACTGCAGTCAAAATTATGCCCTTAACTAAAAATGGATTTTTAGTGAAAAAACTTTGAGTAAATATCTTTTTTTATATCCTAACAAACAAATATTTTATTGCCATATTCCATTTGTTATCTATCAAAAATTCCGCAACTAACTCTAGTTTTCCTTCTTCTATTTTTTTCCATTGGTATCTAAATGGCGGACCAGTTAAACCTTCTTGCTGCATCATCAAGACATTATCTTTTGCTTCATAAGATTGTCCATAAGCAGTACAAGTCGCACCATTCCAATCTGAACATGCTTTTCCGTCCTTTGTAAATTCCATATATAGTCCATCTGAATATACATTTAATTCACCTTCTACTAATTGCTGTGTGCTTGGGTCAACACCATACATTTTCTCTGCTTTCCACTTACCTATGAAATAAGGGTCATCTCCAGCAACTACTTTTTTATTTTCATTAGTCTTTATTTGCCCTGTTTGCGAGCAGGCTGAAAGAAATATACTGAGCATTAACACCACAATTACTTTTTTTATCTGCATATGTTTGTTATTTCTTCCTTTCTATATAAACCTTTCTTTTTGATGAGCTGTTAAGTTAGCGTCAGGTAATTTAATAAAGTAGCAGTAATTTAAATAAGATATGAAACTAGAAGAAAAAGAGGCAATCAAAAAATATGCTATGTCTGCAGAAGCATATCATAATTGGAGAACCAAAGATAATCCTCAAGGTTGGTTCTACAATGAATTATTGGAAATGCCTTCAACAATTTCTCTTTTAGGAAATATAAAAGGAAAGAAAATTCTTGATTTTGGTTGTGGAACCGGAATTTATGCTAAGCTATTGACAAAAAAAGGAGCTAAAGTAAAAGGTTTTGATATCTCCGAAGAAATGTTAAATATAGCAATGAAGGAGAATCCCAAGTTAGATTTAAGATTAGGATCTGGTTATAAGATCCCGTTCGAAGAAAAATTTGATATTGTATTGGCTTCCTTGGTAGTACATTACTTGAAAGATTGGGATAAAATGTTTAAAGAAATTAAAAAAGTGTTGAAAAAAGGAAGTTATTTTATTTTTTCGACTGGAAATCCAGTATCAGAAGCTAGAAAGAAAATTAAAATAGGTAAGAAGAAAATAAGTGTATTGGACAATTACTTTAAGGAATGGAAGATTTACGGTCCTTGGCAAGATAATAAGGGTAAAAAGATGAGAATGTCATCTTATCATAAGACTTATGAAACAATTATCAAAACTATAATTAGAAATGGATTTGAAATTGTTGATTACAAAGACTGTTTTCCAATTAAAAAGGGAAAGAAACTTTTTCCCCAAGATTATGCAGAATATTCTAAAAAGCCATTTTTTTGTGTCTGGAAGATTAAAAAGAAATAGATTTTTGTTTCAGTTATTTGCACTCATTCTTATAAGATCGAGCCAACGATTATCACCAAAAAGCAAGTTAACTCCTGCCTCTTCACATGGAACATCACCCAGTGTTGTATGTTCTTCGATAAAGTTATGTTGAATGGTTATTGCTAACATTAGAATTGGTGCAGACCAAAGGGCTTTCAACCCTCTAAAATCATGTACTCTATCTTTGATTTTCATAAATACAGTTTCTATCTTATAATTATGAATTCTTGATTTTTGATAGTTTTGTATCTTATGTTCAACTGTCAAACCCCCAATTTTGTTTGAATAAAACAGTTTTCTGAAAGTTTTGGGGTAGAAAACCGCCCCATCTGTTTGAATATATTTTGGCTTCTTCTTTAGTACAGATTTGCTGATAAATTCCCTTGCTTCCTTTTCATTCCAATCAACACTATAATGAACTCCTGTGATCAATCTAGTATTCCAATCTAAACAACACCAAAACATATCATCTTTCCCTTCCCTATTGATTGTTGTTTCATCAGCAAAAAAGCTATTTCTTAGGTTATATCCTAGTTTTTCTACGAATTTATGGACCTTCAAAGCATATTTTATAACCCAGTCCAATATTGAAATATGACTTATTTTATGATTAAGATGTCTTTTGAGTTGATTTCTCATTTTCCTAGATGAAAGATTAGAAACATACATATCAATTGACATTGTTATTATTTTTGGATCATTTCTCATCCTATAAAATCCATCATCATTTGTAAAGAATCGCTTACAATCTTTACAAAAATATTTTTGAATCTTTCCCCTATTATCAGTTTTTCTTGTCCCTTCTTTTCTGAAGTTTTTACTTTTACAATGTTTACATTTAATTCCAGTTTTCATACATATATTCGGTACCTAATTAACTACTTTAAAGTTGGTACCTAAAGCTTTAAATATAAATTAAAATTAGTAAGAATATGAAGTTACAAAAACAACTTTCTAGAAAGGTAGGAACTACAGAATATGCAAAGTGGGTTTTAGTTGTCCCACCCAAGGTAATTGAAGACCTAAAGTGGAAAGAAGGACAAGAGTTAGAAGTAGAAGTAAAAGATAATGAGCTGGTAGTCAAGAAAAATTAATTTTTTTACTAAGAACTCCAGACGTTTACTTTACAGCTCACTTTTTGATTTGTGTAAAAAAGGGAAGCTATTTAAATTAACAGAAAGCATAAATTCCTATGGTTGACTTTCAAGCTCCCTCTCTTGGAACTGTACAGCGAGCTCCATCGTCAAACCCTATTTCTCTTTTGTTCAAAAGCGTCGTTGGTATTTTTATTGGTCTTCTATTACTCGTAGTTTTTTCTCCGGTTGTCCTTTGGTTTGCAGAGAGTCAGAATAGCGCCAAGGTCTTTTCTCTAACGAAAGAAGTAGAATCTACAAGTGGAGCAACAGGGTATATCAGAACAACTGCTATCGCGACCGCTACCACTCCTTTGCCTTGTTATACTAACACAGTAGCTGGAAATTGTCTCTACTATGATTATCACCAAGAAGAATTACAATATAAAGTTAAAGATTATTGTGGTGTATTGCAACAAAATCAACAAGTGCTAGAGAAGAAAGGACAACAATGCAATCGAGACAATAACGATGAAGAACAATGCGAACAATGCTATACTGTCAATGAGAGCAATTGGAATGTTCTTTTCAAAGAAACTAAATTTCCACCATTTTCTCTAGGAAACTTTAAGGTCTTAGAGTCAGAAAACGCTAAAATTATTGGAGCTGAAGAATATAAAAAAGATATTGATGCCACTCACCGAGAAAGCATGAGTTATATCAAAGATACTTCGTCTTTATTAGTTGCTGGAAATTCTGATGGTGGAGTTATTAGTGACGGAGGTAATAAAAAATATTTACTTCTGTCGACAAAAGATTATCAACAAACTTACACTCTCCTCAAAAAACAAGATAAGTTCTTGGCTATATTTTTACGATTGATGACACTTCTTATTTTATTTATTGGGTATAATCTTCTTTTTGGACCTCTTTCTGTTATGTCCAATTATGTTCGAAAAATACCTATTATAGGCAGATGGATTGATGGTGCGGTTGGCTTTGTTATTTTCCTTGTTAGTCTGCTGCTTGCACTTCTCCATTTTGCTTTACTATGGATTCTTATTATCTTCTTAAAGAATATTTTCTTTATTGCTATTGCTGTAGCAGTCTTATTTTTACTTTTTCATCTTTTTACTCATTTCCGCTCTGCTACACAAAATAACTAAACACCCATAGAAACCTTTTTAAAGCGTTGAGCTGGTTCTTTTGCTACCAATGACCTTATAGGTTTGAGGGAGGTACACGATGTCAGACGATCTTTTGAAAAAAGCATATGAAGCCGTTGAAATTGCCAGAAAAACAGGCAAAATCAAGAAGGGCGCTAATGAGACTACAAAAGCTATTGAACGTGGTCAAGCAAAACTTGTAGTTGTCGCTGGCGATGCCAACCCGGTAGAAATCACTTTACACTTAGGACCTCTTTGTGCTGAGAAGAAAGTTGTATATGTTCTCAAAGCAAGCAAGGAAGAGTTAGGTGCAGCAGCAGGATTAAGTGTTCCTACTGTGAGTGTAGCAATTACTCAAGAAGGAGACGCAGCTGACCTCATCAAAGAGATTGCAGCTAAATCTAAATAAGGTTTTACACTATGGCTGATCCACAACCACCTCAGAAACAAGCTCCTCCAGTTGCTAAAAAACCTGGTCCAGCAGACAAAGCTCCAGCAGAACAGCAACCAGCAGCACAAAAAGGAACAACTGTCAATTTTACCTCAGCGATGCCTGCAGTAGTCGAAGAGATTGTTGGACGAACTGGTACTCGCGGCGGCATTATTCAAGTGCGTTGCAAGTTACTTGATGGGCCAGAAAAGGGAAAAGTTATGCGACGCAATGTCAAAGGCCCTATCCGTGAACAGGACATTTTACTTCTTCGAGAAACAGAAATTGAAGCTCGCAGCCTGACTCAAAATTCCAAGGGTGGTAGAAAAACATGACTTTCTGCAGTTTCTGCGGCACTGAAATTACTCCTGGGACAGGCGTTATGTTTGTCCGCAATGATGCTAAAATTTTTAACTTTTGCAGCTCGAAATGCAAAAAAAATGAGCTAGATCTTGGAAGAAAATCTTTACGAGTGAAATGGGCACACCAAAAGACTGTCATATCTCCTCAAAAAACATCGAAAGAGAAATCCAAGTAAACCATGATTGAACGCACTCTCATTCTTGTCAAGCATGACGGTGTTCTTAGAGGATTGGTTGGAGAAGTCTTGAAGCGTTTTGAACAAGTTGGTCTCAAAATTGCTGGCTTGAAGATGGCGAAAGCAACAGATCATCTAGCTACTCATCATTATATTATTACAGAGGAATGGATGCATGCTTTGGCAGAAAAAACCAAGAAGAGCTATGCTGAAAAAGGCATAGACATGAAAGAAACACCTGAACAAATTGCACAACGTGTCCAAAAGATGAATAAAACTTTCCTACAGGAAGGTCCTATTGTTGCGATAGTCTTTGAAGGACCGCATGCTGTCGAACTCGGCAGAAAAATTGTAGGCTCAACAGAACCACGACAAGCATTACCCGGCACTATTCGGGGAGACTTTGCTCTTGATAGCTATATGCTTAGCGACAAAAAGGGGCGTTCTGTGCGAAATATAGTGCATGCTTCTGGCACTAAAGCAGAAGCTGACCGAGAAATTAGCCTTTGGTTTACAACGCAAGAGCTATACTCTTACCAAGGTATGCACGACCATCACATTTATTAATCCTTAGAATAGAGGTGTAACAGTGGGAAAGAAAACAAAAAAGGGACTCTCTTTTTTAGAGCAGGCAGATCTCAGTACCTTTATCAAGATTCTCAAACAGAATGTCAATGCTGTCAAGAAAGCTATGGGAAAATTTGAAGAACCTTACAGCGAGATGTCACAAAACTTCAAAGCGATCCTTATTAAAGTCACTCTACCTGATGTAGAGAGACGATATTTGACCTTGAAGCTCATTGGAAAAACTGTTGACATTCTAGCGGAACACAGATATCAAGGCAAGCATATGAAGACTTATTATCGCTCTATAGCACTTCCTTCAACTGCTAACGTTGCCAAAGCATCTGCAAAATATATAGGTGATACTCTCTATATCAAAGTACCACAGTTCTTCACTCGTGAATGATCTCTATGTCTATAGGATAAAGTGGTCTTTCCCTATCACTTCTTTTTTTCTTCGCTTGTCCGCTGTTAATTTTGTCTGGTCGCATGTTTTCACTGAAATTTTGGATGGTATATTGGTGTGATGGGCTTTAGTTCTTTCATTTCTTGCTCACAACTTCTACACATATGCAGCGCTGAACGTGCGCCCTTAGTGATGGCTTCGCCACAAGTCATACACATTCTATATTTACCCATTTTATTCCTCCTCTTCAGAGCCCATATATCCTACCATAAAGGCTTCTTCCTCATCTGATATCTCGTCGTCCTCTAGGAGGAGCTCGATTTCATCTTCGCTGTAAAAGTCGTCATTGCCTAGCTCATCAAATATTTCATACATCTCTTTTTCTTCTTTCTTAGTTGACATCGGTCCACCCCCCATAATGCTTAGTTATATCAGGATATAGAGGGATAGGTTTATATATAGGTGTCTGATATTCTATATATCATGGATATACTTTCCGAAATATTTTCGGACGAATATTTATAGGGGGTTGTATTATGGAATATCGACGACTCATTAAATTTGGCAACAGCTCATATGTCGTGTCTGTACCAAAAGACTGGCTGAGAAAAAATAGCCTTGAGAAAGGAGATATGATTTATCTCACTGAAAATGGCAATAATGAAATTGTTATTTCTCCACAAATGCAAGCAACAGAGCCTCAACCTCTTACCCTCACTCTTGATGTCGATGCCTATGATTTTGCAGAAATCAATCGCCGTATAGTCTCTAAATACGTGGCAGGATGTGATACTTTTATTATTATGGGAGAGAAGACTCTTCGCGAAAAACAGAATGATATCCGCAACCTCTTAAACAGTCTTATGGCCTTGGAAATCATAGAACAGACAAAAACTAAAATAGTAGCAAAAGACTTTCTCAATCCATCAGAAATCTCCTTCAAAGTTATTGTTCGCAGGATAGACACTATTCTCAGATCTATGTTTGATGATGTAAGAGCAGTTGCTTCTGATGAAGACGCCCAAGACATTGTCAAAAGAGATTATGATATCAATCGCCTGACTCATTTGAGTTCACGCATCATTAAAAAATGCCTTTCCTACCCACCACTTGCAAAGAAACTGGAAGTGACCGTCACTGATTTGTTCTACTACAATGAGCTTATCAATTATCTTGAACGCATAGGTGATGAAATTAAACGTGTTTCTCGCCTGATAGTTGCTTCAGCACTTCCTTCCAAGCAGACAACCTCTTATACAAGAATTTATGCAAGCATCCATCAGCTCTATTTAGACACTATGAAAGCACTTTATTCTACTGATGAGAGTATGGCTTATGAACTAGCAAAACAGCGAGATCCCATTCTCGAGGAAATTAATAAGGCTATTTTGGAACTCAAAAATCCTCAACTTTTCTCTGCATTTGAGCGTCTTAAGGCAGTCACAGTCTTTATTCGCAATATAGCTCGATTAATCTATCAGGTGAAGTAGCTTCGATACCTTTATAAGTGGTTTGAAGTGGCTTCTCTTTGGAGAGGTGAATATATGCAGTCTGACCATGGAACCATCACTTGCTTATCAACAAAAACTGAGAAGACTGGGATTGCTCAATAAGTCTTTAGTAGCCAAAGTTCTCACAGCTATAGATCCTACTCAACCAGCTACTGAAGAAGATGTTGGTGTTTATTTTCTTCAGCCCATTCACTTTGGCTCGAGCACAGAAGTAAGCGAACTTAACATCAATAGAAAAGGTTCGCCAAAAATTGTTCCGGTTATCTACAAGAGATATCTTCCTCTAAGTCAAAGATACTTCATGAATCCTAGCTATGATCCCTCAGACGACGGAAAACATACTCGAGAAGCAGCTAATATTAATGCATTTCATGCACATAATCCCTGCCAGCCACAATTGTATCACTTTGATTCAGACAGAAGACTCTTAGTTCTTGAAATGAAAGATGGCTCTTATGATACTGTTCTTTCAGAGGCGTTTCGTGCTTATCAAGCGACTTCTAGCAGCCGTGTCAAACAGGAAATCAGAGATCAAGTGCGACAAGACCTTGATCGCATCCTTAGTTACACACATCATCTTATGCAGCAATTTGCTGAAAACTCTTCAAGAGGTGAACATCCTTTAGCACTTACAGATCCTACTCTTGAAAGTTTTAGAGACCAACATCTTCGCAATCTTGGAGCAGTATATGATGTCTGCAATCAAGTCTCTTTGGCAAAGATAACCAAGGAGAGAGATCCTCTTCGCCGTCAACGACGTCTTGTCAGCATGCTCACTACTTCTCGCGCTATGGAATGGACGAGAAAATATGACTTTCAGGAGGAAGGCGATAAGCTTATGGATTTCTTGCAACTTCGTGAGGCTATTGCGCATACTGATTTGCGACCTCAGAATATACTCTTCTGTGATCATGACAGCAAACGCCATTTCTCTGTTTGTGATCTTAGCGGTCTTCGTCGTGGTCCATCTGATCTTGACTTAGTTTCTTTGCTCATGGACTCTCGTTTGACTGGCATGTTCTCTCTTGAAGAACTTGGTGCTATCCATGCCTTCCACTATTCTCGCTTACAAACTATGTATGGAGGACAATTAACCACAAAATATACTCCAAAAGATCGTTTCTCTCTAGCTGCAGTTCATATCCTGATGAGAGATATAGGAGCAGTTATTACTCACTTAACGCAAACCAATCCAAATGAATCTATTGACTCGCCTGAGTCTTTTGAAGAGTGGGAAATAGACAAGATGGTTCCTTTAGAAAATATTTCAGAATATTTTGCTCGACAATATCTGAGTCTTTTCAGAGTTCTCCGCAGCACACCTCTGTTTCCTCATCTCACCAGCGGCATTTCTACATTTGTTCCTGAAAGACAGCGTCAAATTTTGGAAGAGCGCCTCCATATTGATAGTCCTAACAGATTTTGGAGAGGAGTGTCGACTCTTTTTAGGGCTGGCAATCGCTGGTTTTCCTCACACAATGGCCATGGTCTTTCCATAGCTCTTTAACTCTCCAAACCTTTTTAAACGATTTTCACCTCTTTCTCAGCTGAAAAGAAGGATAAGGCAACCCATGATCAGACAACCGATAGTCGTGCTGGTAGGTCATATTGACCACGGCAAATCGAGTATTCTAGAACGAATTAAAGGGATTTCTATCACGAAAGGAGAAGCTGGAGGCATTACCCAATCTTTGAAATCATATCCTATTCCTTTTGGTGCGGTAGAAACATTTTGTGGTCCATTGCTTCAACAACCATCTACAAAAGTAACTCTTCCTGGTTTGCTGTTTCTCGACACTCCAGGTCATGCTGCTTTTAACAATATGCGAAAGCGTGGCGGTAATTTAGCAGACTTGGCCATCTTAGTTGTTGACTGCAACCAAGGCATTCAAGAACAGACTTTAGAATCTATTACGATTTTACGACAATATAAGACTCCTTTTATTGTGGCATTGAATAAGATTGATGTCCTGGACGGCTGGAGAAGCAATAAAACTTCCTTACTGCAGAATATCAAAGGACAATCAGAACGTGTGCAGCAAGAATTGGATAATGTAATCTACACACTGGTTGCAAAATTTTCTGCATTAGGATTTCAATCAGAACGCTTTGATCGCGTCAGTGATTATACCATGCAAGTGGCTATCGTACCTGTAAGTGCAAAAACACAAGAAGGATTGCCAGAGCTATTAATGGTCTTGATAGGACTAGCACAGAAATATCTCGAAAAAAGTCTTCAGGTCACTGTGAGTGGTCCTGGCAAGGGCACTATTTTAGAAGTCAAAGAAGAAGCTGGATTAGGTACAGTCCTGGATGTTGTTCTCTATGATGGCGGCTTGCATACCAACGATACTCTTGTTCTTGGAGCGATCGATAAGCCTTTAGTAACGAAAGTCAAGGCTCTGTTTGAACAAGAGAAAGGCACTGGCGGAAAATTGAAACCTGTCAAGGAAGTGCATGCTGCCTGCGGTGTCAGAGTTGTCGCTCCTGATCTAACTGGCGTTGTTGGAGGCATGCCTCTTCGTGTTGCTCAAGGTCCTGTAGAACCAGTCATTGCAGAAGTACAAGCAGAAATTGAAGAAGTTGTCATTGAAGCAGACCAAGAAGGCGTCATCATCAAAGCAGATACTCTTGGCAGCCTAGAAGCATTAGCTGGACTCTTACGACAACAACAAATTCCCATCAAGCGCGCAGCACTTGGGCCTATCTCCAAAAAAGATATTGCTGACGCGAAAGCAGAACAAGAACCTATCTATAAAGTTGTGCTTGGCTTTAATATTGAACCCTTGAAAACTGAAGTCAAAACTATTTGTCATCCAGTCATCTACAAAATCATCGAAGAATATACTGCATGGAAAGTACAAATCTCCAAGAAAGAAGAAATGGATGAGCTGGCAGACATGACACGTCCCTGCAGAATTCATATTTTGCGAGGCTGCGTGTTCAGACAAAGCAATCCTGCAGTTGTAGGTGTGCGAGTCGAAGCTGGAACACTAAAGACTGACGTTCCTTTAATCAAACGCGATGGCAGCAAAGCAGGCACCACAAAAAGCCTTCAATTAGAAGGAGAAAGCATTCAAGAAGCTGAGAAAGGAAAAGAAGTTGCCTTGGCTATTCCTGGCGTCGTTGTTGGTCGGCAGATCAAAGAAGATGATATTTTACTCTCAGATCTAACAGAAAAAGAATTCATCAAATACAAACAACTGAAGAAATATCTGAAGCCTCATGAAATCGAAGTCTTGAAAGAAATTGCCGAGATCAAACGGAAAGAACAACCCACTTGGGGCATCTAACTTTTTTTCTTAGCTTTGAAATATTTTTCTTTTTCTTAACACTACTTAAAAGTAATGGCAAAATTTAAATACCCTCTCTCGATCTCTTTTTTATGACCCTGCTTAACTTGAATGCATCTTGCGCGGAGTATCTTGTTCAAGAAGTGCGCAGTCAATTGCCTCCCGGGACGTCCCTTACTAAAGCTTCAGCTTATTTCCTTAAACGTCAACTGCTTAGAGCCTCTTCTGATTTATTTAGCTCTCGTTATCAAATTCCCCTTCGTTCTTCTCCACAAACTATTAGATCTACTGATGATATAAAAAGAAAGATTTTTTCTACTCTTGATCTCAGAAAGATTTTGGTAAATGGAGAAGTAGATGCTTCTCCTCTTCTCTTAGAGCGTTTCTTTCAATGGATAGCTCAAAGAGTCTCTCAAGGCTACTCTTCAACCAGACTTGCAAATAACCTTAGAGCAGACTCTGGTCTAGCAAGCATTCTTGCATCTTGTGGTCATGAGTTCTCTCTTCTGGCAAAACTTGAGACTTATTTCCCTGCTGATGAGGAAGATGATTCAACTTCTTCTGCTGAAACTTTCGCACATCGCGTTGTTATTCAACCTTTGTTAATTGTTCCTGCTGTATCTCTAGAAGAGGAAGAAGTTATCAGAGCATGGGAACAAAGACATATCATGAAGTATAACGAAGGGAGATTTGCAGGTATTCCATATCGCACAAGAGTCAGAGAGGTTTAATATTTAATCTTTTTCTGCAACAAATCCCGCATAGAGTATAGAGATTAGAGGCTCTCCCCAAACTTCAGTATAACTCATTCCAGGATCTGGATGATTTTGATGAATTGAAAAAGCACGCATACCAGCATATAGCACTTCTCTTAGCACTGTATCTATTCCAACAATTATTCCTACATTTGTCACTGTATCTCCTTGAGTTGGATTTATGTCTATCCCCATTGCGTTTCCAACTAATGAAGCTAATGTATAGAGTGTAATGACTCCATTTGTTATTCTTGAACTAGTGCTCATAATTCTAGCAGCATCATTGTTTTGTCTGGTAATCTGCAATTGCTTTCGTGGCGGCAACAACCCTAATACAGGACCAACAACAGCTGCAGCTACTCTTTCTACTAAAGACAGTGGCTTGATATGTTGTTCGATTATTTCCATTTAAGTTGTATTATCTTCCCTTCTCTTTTTAACGCTTTAGAAAGGTTTAAAAATCGACCAAAACCCTGACTTCTTATGGCTGAAATCAAATGCGTAGTCAATGATACCAAGACCGGCAAAAGCTATACCAAGGCTTTACCAGACAATAGCGGCGTCAGCGGTCGCAAGGTAGGAGACAAACTTACTGGTTCTGTAGTTGACTTACCTGGCTATGAATTACAAATCATGGGTGGCAGCGATATTGCTGGATTTCCTATGCGTCAAGACCTGAACATGAATACCAGAAAGAAACTCTTAGTCAAGAAAGGCGATGTAGGGATTAGAAAAGCTGAACGAGGCACCATCTATCGCAAGACTGTTTCTGGCAATACTGTGAGTGATATTACAGCTCAATTAAACTTGAAAGTCATCCAACATGGCTCCAAGAGCATCGAAGATTTATGGGGTATCAAGAAGGAAGAGAAGCCTGTTGAAGCTGCTCCTGCACCTGCTAAGTAATTTTTACTATGACTACAATTCCTCCTGCACCACGACCTGAGTTCCCTCAAACTTTAACTAATCTTACAGGACTTGAAAAAAGAAAAGGTGAAACTTCTCCATCTTTAATTCATGCTAGTGTTACGGGGGATCTTTTATTCTTAAATTCTGGTGTTGGTCTATTTGATTCTCTTCCAGCTCAACGATTTAGAGAAACTCCTAAAACTGTTTATCAAAGCGTTGGAGCTTTTGCTACTAATTATTTTCGTCAAGGACAAAAACTAACTTTTATAAGAGCTTATTTATGTCCAGAAGATACTGAACCTGCACATTTTCATCCAGGAGGAGAAATCGCTATGGTTCGTGCAGGTGAATATTTTGATGCTGATTTAGAAGGCACAGTTATTCGCTCTTATCTACAAGGTTCTGTAATTTTCTATCCTAAAGGGTCTATTCATAGACCTCTAACTCGAGATGGGGCGTTGGTTGAGTACATTACTTTTGATGGTCTTGTTAAAGGAAAAGATCCAGAAGATCTTCTTACTAAAATGAGAGGAAATTCAAAAATTCCAGAAGAAGCATTAGAATATGCACTCTTATGGATGGTTACGGATCCAAGCCAACGAGAGTCTTTACGATTACGATTAGGTATGCTCTAGACTCATCATAAACCTTATAAATTCACTTTCTCACAACTTCTCTAATGACTGTTACTACGACTAAAAAAGCACCTAAAGCAAAAACTCCTAAAGAGAAGACTGAGGAGAAATCTGTTACTAAACCCGTAGTTGCTAAAGATTCTAAAAAGAAACAAGAGCTTTCCTATGAACAGCCTGCTATTAGTCTGGCAATCGTTGGGCACGTTGATAATGGTAAAACGACCTTAGTGAGGTCCTTAACTGGGAAGTGGACTGACACTCACTCTGAAGAAATGAAACGAGGCATTACCATTCGCCTAGGCTATGCAGACGCAGATTTCTACAAATGCTCCAAGTGCAAAGGAGAAGAGGATTATGGTGTTTCTTCAACTTGCGCTGTGTGTGGAGGCAAGACAGAATTAGTCAGAAAAGTGAGCTTCATTGACGCTCCTGGACATGAGAGCTTGATGGCAACGATGTTAAGTGGTGCTTCAATTGTCGATGGTGCATTGCTCTTAATAGCAGCTAATGAAGACTGTCCATTACCACAGACGAGAGAGCATTTGATGGCTCTAGAAATTCTTGGCATAAAACACATTGTCATTGTGCAAAACAAGATTGACTTAGTTGATGAAGCACAGGCTATCAAGAACTATGAACAGATTCAAGCATTCATCAAAGGAACTATTGCTGAGAAGGCCCCTATTATTCCCATCAGCGCACAGCATAATGTCAATGTTTCTGCACTCATTGCTGCTCTTGAAGAGACTATTCCCACTCCAACCAGAGACGTGACAAAAGATCCTTTGTTCTTTATTGCGAGAAGCTTTGATATCAACAGACCAGGCACAGACATTGACACTTTATCTGGCGGTGTTCTAGGCGGAGCATTGAAGCAAGGCGTCTTCCATAAAGGCGATGAAATTGAAATCAGACCTGGACTAGGCATTGAACGAGAAGGCAAGAAACAATGGTATCCTCTTACTACTAATATTTTAGGCATGCATAGCGGCGGACACTTGTTGAAAGAAGTGCATCCCGGAGGCTCTTTTGGCATCATGACTGCGCTAGATCCTTATTATGTGAAAGCTGATTCTCTGACTGGCAATGTTGTCGGCAAGAAAGGAAAATTACCTGATGTCTGGCAAACTCTAACACTGAAGCCACAATTACTGAAGCGCGTTGTTGGCTCCAAAGAAGACTTACAAGTTGAAGCTATCAAAAAACTAGAACCTTTAATGATCAATGTCAATTCTGCCGTCACTGTAGGAATAGTAACTGAACTCAAGAAAGACTTAGTTGCTGTCCGCTTGAAAATTCCTGTCTGCTGCAGCAAAGATGATCGCTTAGTTATCAGCAGAATGTTGGGCAATCGATGGCGACTTATTGGCGTCGCAAAGATTGTGAGCGCTTAATTCTTTAAACTGTAAGACACAACATTATCTCTTACTACTCTTAAATTTCTAGGAGCTACTCTTCTTGCCTGTGCTTCAAAAGGACTTATCTCATCAAAATATCCTTTCATAGTCCCAAAGAGTGCAACTTCTTGTCTTCTTGGATCATGTTGTCTTGGAACATCATTGCAAAATGCTCTACTAACATCCTTTAACTGCTGCAACATCATTTCATCAAGCGTTCTCATTTTTGACTACCTTGGCCACAGTCATTACCTTATCTCCCTCTTTTGTCTTCATGAGACGGACTCCTTGCGTGTTTCTGCCAATAATAGAGACATCTTTGACTGCAGTCCTAATCACGATACCTTTCTGTGACATTATAATAATTTCGTCATCATCATTGACCATCAAAATGCCCACGACATTGTCATCTGTGCCTTCTGTCTTGATATTAATAATGCCTTTACCACCCCGATGAATTTGTCGGTATTCGTCGAGTGTCGTTCTCTTACCATAGCCATCTTCCTTGATCGTGAGCAATGTTGTACCTTGTGTGCTGGTTTGCATGCCAATGACTTCATCGCCTTGCTCTAGCTTGATGCCTCTGACACCTGTAGCTGTTCTTCCCATAGCACGGACATCTGCCTCATTGAACCTGCTGGCAATTCCTTTCTTGGTTGCAATGACAATATCTAATGTACCTGGAGTCAATTCTGATGCTACTAATTCATCGCCTTCCAATACGTTCATAGCACGAATGCCTCCCTGCCTTGGATTTGCGAATTCACTTAAACTAGTTTTCTTGATGACTCCTTTCTTTGTGACCATGGTAATAAATTCCTGATCATTAAATTTAGCAACTGGTAAGATAGTAGAAACTTTTTCTCCTTCTGCCAAACGCACTAAATTAACTATAGCTTTTCCTTTTGCGTACCTGGATGCTGTAGGTACTTCATAGGCTTTCAACCAGTGCACTTTTCCTTGATTGGTAAAGAACAATAAGTAATTGAGATTTGATGTGGTGAAGACGCTTCTAATAATGTCATTGTCTTCGCTTGTCTCTGCACCTATAATACCTTGACCACCGCGTTTTTGCTGTTTGTAGGTCTCTATAGGGAGCTTCTTGATGTATCCTGAATGCGTAATAGTGACTACTACTTTCTCTTCCTTGATGAGGTCTTCATCTTCTATAATCTCTTCACCGTCCGCAATCTCTGTCTTTCTCTTGTCAGCATATTTTTCTTTCAACTCTACAAATTCTTGACGGATGATACCATATATCTTCTGCTCTGACGCGAGAATATCTTTCATTTCCAGGATTCTTTTCTTAAGATCTTCATGTTCCTGCTTTAATTTTGATGTTTCTAGTGACGTTAATTTTTGCAATCGCATGTCTAGAATAGCATTTGCCTGCAGTTCTGACAATTGATACTGATGCATCAAGCCTTGACGAGCAATATCTACATTGTCAGCTTCCTTGATCAATTTGACAACAGGATCTATTTGGTCTAGAGCAGTGATTAATCCTAAAACAATATGATTACGATCCTCTGCTTTTTGCAATTCGAACTGTGTTCTTTTAGTGACTACTTCTTTTCTATGACTAATATGATGCTTTAATGCGTCTTTGAGATTGAAGATAATCGGCTGGTTTTCATGGACTGCAAGAAGAATAATACCAAAAGTAGTTTTCAACATACTCTGTGCATGCAACTGATTCAACACTAATTGCGGATCTGCATTCTTCTTTAATTCTAGAACAATACGGAGACCTTCACGATCACTTTCATCGCGAATATCAGAAATGCCTTCTACAGTGCCTTCCTTGACTAATTCTACAATGTTTTCAATCAACATAGTCTTGTTGACCATATACGGGATTTCTGTGACAATAATTTTATGATCCTCGACTGCTGTCTTTGCCTTGACGATAATCTTTCCTTTTCCTTTTTCATAAGCCTCTCGCAAACCTGTAATGCCTGAGATGATTCCACCTGTCGGAAAGTCTGGACCTTTGATATGCTTCAGCAATTCACTTATCTCTACACTTGGATTATCAATAACTGCAATAGAAGCATCTAGAACTTCACTGATGTTATGCGGTGGGATATTGGTTGCCATACCGACTGCGATACCTGTACTTCCATTCAGCAAGAGATTAGGCAATTTTGATGGCAAGACAGATGGTTCACGCTCTGTGTTATCATAATTTGGGACGAACTGGACTGTTTTCTTGTCAATGTCCAACAACATCTCCTCTGCAATCTTCTTGAGACGCGCTTCTGTATATCTTTGTGATGCTGCTCTGAAACCATCAATGGAATTATGCACAAACACTCCACACTCCAGTAAAAAGTTATGGTGCTCATTTACAGTTATATCATAGACATCTGCTGTATAATTAAGATACTTAATATTAGTAACATAATGGTTATACTCTTTTGCTAATTGAATCATTTCCTTACTATCTTTAAAATATCCAGGCATCAAACTATCCTCTGATGTCAAATCTTTAGCTTTCTTATATGTTAAATCTTTTAGTAAAAATCTGTGATTAGGTGTACATCTAATTTTTTCTCCAGTGTCTAGTGTTACTTCTATTATTTGTCCATCTTTCTTTGTAATTCTTGGATTTCTTCCTTCTCCAACAACAATCTTTCCTTCTTTATTGACAGAATATACATGGAATATTTCTCCTTCTTTATAGGTTTCACATAATTCTTTGAAACTTTTTGAAGTTCCATCTAGTAACTTTATTTTTGTATCTCCAGTAAAGCAACCAAAATTACCTTGACCATCTACTAGAGGATAACGTAGGGAGAAATCTTGTGCCAAGCGGACTAAACTGTCATAAATAGCCATGTCACCATGCGGATGATACCTACCCATGACTGTACCAGTAATTCTAGCACACTTTTTGTAAGCTTTACCATGAGTTAATCCCATTTTGTGCATGGTAAAGAGAATCCTTCTGTGAACAGGCTTTAGACCGTCACGAATGTCAGGCAGAGCACGAGCAATGATAACTGACATAGCATAATCTACATATGACTCCTTCATCTCCTGCTCAATTAACCGTTGCTGGATGTCTTCTTGCGCCATGGTTATTTTCTATATTTGCTACCTTCTCTCATTGTTTGTATTATTTTTTTCTCAATTTTTTTTGCTACTTCTTTATTACTTTTGCTATTATAGTGATGCCCAAAATCTACATCTTCAAAAACTACTCCAGAAAATTTAATTTTTTTATTATATCTTGGCCTTAGATGCCAATGTACATGTGGATTTTGAGGACTACTTTTATAAGCATTGTTCATCAAACAAGTCCAGTTAAACATTGTTGCGGAAAAATTATCTTTCAAGTTTCTCTCTAAATCTTTTATGATAAAAAAGAAATCCTCTATTTCCTCTTTTTCCAGATCTGCTAATGCTTCACGATGATTTTTTAAGATAATGAGACATCGCCCTAAGTGAGTCTGATCTGCGGCCAGAACTATTCTCCAATATTCCGTTTCGTATACATACCTTTCATCCATGTTCGATAGCCTACAAAATTCACATTTCATTGTTCAAATATCCAAGTTCTTCACGTCTTTCGCGTGCTCCATGATAAAGTCACGACGAGGAGCAACTTCTTCTCCCATCAAGACCGAGAACATTTGATCTGCCTGCGCTGCATCTTGAATAGTCACTCGCTCTAATTTTCTTCTTGTTTTGTCCAAAGTTGTTTCCCATAACTGTTCTGGATTCATTTCACCAAGACCCTTGTAACGTTGAATAGTAATATTTTCTGTTCCTATTTCAGCAAGAATCTCTTCTTTTTGTGCATCATTATATGCATATCTAATTTTTTTGTCTTTTACTATTTTATATAACGGCGCGTTTGCTAAATATAGATATCCTCTTTCAATTAACTGACGCATATATCTATAGAATAATGTGAGTAAGAGGCACGAGATGTGCGAACCATCAACATCCGAATCGACTAGAATGATTATTTTATGATATCTTGCTTTGCTTACATCAAATTCCTGACCAACACCTGCACCAATCGCAGCAATCATTGTAGTGATTTCATTATTCTTGTAAATATTTTCCAAACGAGCTTTCTCTACATTGAGGACTTTACCTCTGAGAGGAAGAATAGCCTGATATTTGCGATCTCGACCACCTAAGCAACTACCACCAGCAGAGTCTCCCTCTACAATGAACATTTCTGCCTGAGCAGGATCACGCTCCTGACAATCTGCTAACTTACCTGGCAATGAACCAGAATCTAAAGCAGACTTACGGCGTGTCAACTCACGAGCTTTTTGCGCAGCTTCTCTAGCTTTTGCAGCCTGCAAACATTTACCCATAATTGTTTTTGCAATGGGTGGATTTTCTTCCAAGAATTTTGATAATGTGTCATAGACAATGGAATCTACCAAGCCTTTGACTTCTGAATTGCCTAGCTTAGTCTTTGTTTGCCCTTCAAACTGCGGATTAGGAATCTTGACAGAGATGATTGCTGTCAAACCTTCACGCGTATCTGGACCTGTTAATTTTTCGTCAGAGATTCTATTCTTCTTGAGATAATCATTAATCGTACGAGTTAACGCTGTTGCAAAGCCCGTGTAATGTGTACCATGTTCGACAGTATTGATATTATTGACGAAGGAATGCACTGCTTCATTGTAGCCTTCATTATACTGCATAGCAATTTCCACACCGATGTTTTCCTGTTCTTTTGCAAAATAAAGTGGTTCAGGATGAATTGCATTTTTTGTCTTATTGAGATGTTTGACAAAAGCGATGATACCACCGGCGTACTCGAAAGTGTTTCTCTTGTCTGTCCGCTCATCGATCATCTCTATCTTTAGGTTTTTATTGAGGAAAGCTAGTTCTCGCAAACGATTAGCGATAGTATCATAATCAAACTCTGTCACTTCAAAAATAGTTTTATCAGGCAAGAACGTGACGATAGTTCCTTTACGATTTGATTCACCGATTATTTTAACCTCTGCTAAAGGTCTTCCCTGATTATATTTCTGATAGTAAATTTTTCCATCACGCATGACTTTAACTTCCAACCAAGTTGATACCGCATTAACACAAGATACTCCGACACCATGGAGACCGCCAGAAACTTTGTAACTTTTTTTATCGAACTTACCGCCCGCATGCAGAACTGTCATGACTAATTCTAGAGCAGATTTTCCTTCTTGCGGATGGATATCTACTGGAATACCACGACCATTGTCCTGTACTGTGACTGAGCCGTCTTTGTTGACAGTTACTATAATTTCTGTAGCATAACCCATTAATGCTTCATCAATAGCATTAGCAACTACTTCTTCAATGAGATGATGCAGACCGCGGACACCTATGTCTCCTAGATACATCGCGGGGCGTTTTCTGACTGCTTCTAGGCCTTTGAGAACAGTGATATTTTCTGCTGTGTAATTATTCTTTTCCTCACTCATTTTTTCTTGGTCTCCCTAGATGGTTTACTTTATAGTAGGACATTTGCATTATTTGATTCATAGACTCTTCATGCTTAAAAAATCACTCAACCTATAAAAGTCTTTCTTGGCCTGTAGATGCATTTAAACGTGTTTATAGCCTATTTTAAGATGGAAAAGAGTTTACAATTTTTTCCTAGAGCTAGTTAACTAGGACTACAACGTCTTCTGATGAAGGCAACGTTTATATATGCACGGCAATTTCTTCCTTCAGAGGTGACTGATTTGCAGCAGATTTTGAACCAACTCCCCACTACATTCATTCTAGGCATTCATACTCCTTTTGAGAAGCGTTTACAAGCCTATAAAGTCCTACACCAAGTCCATACTCCAGGCATAGCTGTCACTCTGCATAGACCTGCCCACCTTCTTTTAGACATGCTGCAGGCTCAAGGACTGCCTACAGAGAAGCTTTATTTTATAGATGCTATTTCAAAGCAGATCCAGTCAGGATTTGAGCTTAGTAATGCCAGTTATGTGGGTGCTCCCTTTGATTTAGGACGCCTGGATCAAGCCTTGGAACATGTGATACCTCAACATGGAGGCATAGGCAAGAAATTCTTGATCTTAGACAGCCTTTCCGACTTATTCCATTACTATGATGAAGCTACGATCTTATCCTTCTTAGACTATTTCTTGGACAAGATGAGGCGATTACAAGTGAATCCTATTATCATGTATGACAAAGGGCGATTGACTAGACGCATCATTAAGCGCTTACAACTGTATTGCAATCATTTGGTAGAAGTCTAATTATTCTTCGATAAAGTCTTCAATCTTTACTGACAATTCTTCATCAGTTTTGATCAAGCCACGATTTTTCATGTATTGCTTTGCTAGAATCCAGAAAAACAACCCTAGACTTTTCTTTCCTTTATTGTTGCAAGGAACGACAATGTCAATGTAGTTTGATTCGTTATTGGTATCACATAAAGCGATGACAGTTGCTCCTGACTTGACTGCGTCACGAACAGCATCTTTGTCTGGCCATGGGTCAGTGCAGATGAGGACTTTGATTTCTGTGAACTCTTCCAATTGTGTATTGGTTAAGACGCCAGCATGATAATTGCCTGCATAATTGCGAACACCAGTCACTTTGGAGAATGCATTAATTGCTTTCCATCCATTTTCTCTTTTGCCAACGACCAAGATTTCATTCGGTGCAAATTTTGAGACAAATTTTGTTACGAGTTCAATACGTTTGTTGATCTCCTGAATATTGAGGACTGAAAGACCGTCTGGGCGGATCTTATAGATAAAAGGAGCCATATATTTAGTTCTAAACTTAGTGCCTATATGCAATCCTGCCTTGAGATAAGTGTCTAAAGGAACGAGGAATTGTTGCTGCTGTTGCGTCTGCTGCACTTGTTCTTGTGTTTGTTGCACTTGTTCTGTTGTTTCTTCAGCCATACTAAGAAAACGCTTATGAGGGTTTATAAAGTTAACGAGCATCATCTGCATCGTTTTACAACATCATTTCTATATATCTAAAGGTTTCACCGACTTGCAGACCTTGTCTTCTAAAAAAACCAACCGCTCTAGCATTATCTGCTTTTACTACCCCAAAAACATGATTACATCTTCCCTTACTCTTAAATTGACTTAAAGCCTCTTGTAGTAGCATCTTACCTATAGAATTTCTTCGATACTCTGGTAATACAACAATGCAATTGAGATAGCCATCATTTGGCCCTGACATATAATACCCTAGTGCAAAACCAACTATTCTATCTTCTTTTTTTGCGACAAGTGCGACACCATTTTTATCAGTAACCCATTTTCTAAGTGTTTGAACACTATAGAATTGTTGAGCATCTGTTCCAGTTCTAAACTCTGGTATTTGTAAACCTAGGGCTATTACATTCTCGACATCTGTTTCAGACATTTGATCTATAATAACTTCCAACTCCATATTTCTTAAAAGGGTAATCCTCTTTTAATCTTTTCGGAGCATTCTTCTCAGTGTAAAGGTCACAAGAATGGGTTTAAAGACATAAAGAAAGAGTAAAAAAATAAAAAAAGGGAAGAACTAGAAGTTCTTCTTGATTTGTGATACGATGTTCTCAGATTCCTTGCGCAAGCCTAAGCCCATGCCTATTCCTAAAGCTAGAGCAATTCCTACTGCAAGTGCACCGATGATTAAGAGGAAGGTGCTTTCTAAGATGGAAACATCAATGCCGATTTGTTTTAAAGCAACAATGATCACCATAATGATGATAACTGTCTTTAATATTGAACCAGCAGCCTTTGTTCCTCGTTGTCTACTGTGCTCTTCTGTCTTCATCTTGACGTAGTTAGCTACAGCAAGACCGAATAAGAATACTACAATAGCAATGATTACATTTGGTAACCAGAGAACGAATGTTCGTAATAAATCACTTAATTGACCTAACTTGACCATGTCAACAACTTGCTGCAAGAATAAGATAATAATATACCATTTGAACAATTCTCCTGCTGCTGCTGGGACATGCGTATGACCTATAGTTTTTGTCAAATGCGCTTTTCTAACATAGTCGTCAACACGCAATTTTTCTAGAACAACACGAACAGCGTGTCCTAGAATTACGGCAACGAAGCAACCTAAGATAAGCACGACAATTGCACCGACTAAGCCGGGTAACTGCATACTAATTGATTGCCATATCTGCCCTAAGGGCGTAATAATAGCGGAACTTGTTTCTGTTAATATGCCTGCCACTGGCAAACACCTCCATTATAACTTTGCTATCTTTAGTGTTCCGTTTATGTCTTTAAATATTTTTAGAACTCCTAAAGAGATGGACTAGTTGTTTTTCATTTTAGAGTGGTATTATGTTGTGTATTTTAGAGAGAGGTTACAAAATCTCTTATTTTCTTAGCAACAAGTCACTATATGAACAGGTGATAAGGTCTTCTGGACATATATTAAATAAACTCATATATCTCTGACACTGCCCTAACAACTTTTCTCTCCCTATTGTTCCATCTTTATCTATTGCCTCAATTTCAACAAATTGCCCCAAACCAGCTACTACGTCTATATGAAATTTTACGTTTCCCACGAAATAAATCTCTCTTTGTTTATCAACAATAACTTTTATTCCGAGAGCATGTATTAATACTTCCTTGAGCGATGCTCCTGGTTGTAAGTGATAGAGGTGCACATTTGATTGTTTTGGTCCTTCTTGATCATCTCTTTCATAAAAAATTAGTGTGTTTTCTATATTCCCTTCTCTTAACTTCAATCTTCCATTCTGTACCAAAAAATATGTGTCTATCTGATGGTCAAGCCCTCTAAACTCTGCACCTTCAGCTAGCAATATTCTTCTTATTCTTTCTTGATCTTGACATTTAGCCTTGATTTCAACATTTATGTGACCCATTTTAGAAAACCTTTCTTTCTTCTTTATACTTTCTTCTGTGTTTTATTCTATTCTTTCCATTATGATTGTTCTAGACTTGCGTCTTCTTCGCTGTTAACATAAAAGAAAAAGAAAATTACTCTTTTGTCGGCAGTGGACGCTTGATAGTTATTGGAAGAACATCATTATGGAATTCTAACTTCGCAATCGCTATAGGGCTGTACTTTATTTTCTTCAAAAACTCTTGCGTCATCTTCACTAAGATGGGAGCACCCATTGCAATCTGCAATGCACGTGCGCCAATCAAGCGAGCTTCTTCATATTTTGTGTGTTTCATAGTTTGCCTTATAGAAGCTTTCTGAGCTTTGCTGTGTGCTCAGTAGCTATGTCTATCATTTTGCCGATCTCATCGGTAGTTAAAGCTTTTGGTCCGCCCTTCTGCATAGCACATATAGTGCCATTTTCTAAGACTCCAACAGTCAACCTAGCATCGACAGATTTCCATTCTTCAATCGTCGGATCAACAATACATTTTCCGTTGATCTTAATGACTGTCACTTCCAAAGGCATATGTTCCAAAGGCAACGCAGTTTTTGTCTTTTTCTTGTAGTCCACTTTCTCTGTCTTCTTATCAAAGGTTGGGAAACAAGCATTTTTCAAAGCTGCCAATGCTGCCAAAGAGAATGCATCAAACAAATTGCCTGCGTCATTGATAGGATACAAGTCAATGATAACTGTCCAGACTTTTTCTCCTTCCTTGATACAGAGCTTTTTTGTGTCTAATGCATGCCCTTCTCGTAAAGCACGATCAACAACACGGGCATATTCAATAGCTTCTGCGCCTGGAGGACCCAATTCATACTCGGGATTACTTAATGGTGTTAATTCAACGTTTACCATTAAATTTCCTTCATCTGGAGAATCAGGAAAGGGTTCACCTACTTCTAGTTTCACTCCAGCAACTACTATGGTTTCACCGACAGTCACTTTTGCAGATCCTTCAGAAGATTTTGGTGAAATGTCATATTCTATCTTGATAGGCTTTCTGTATTCTAATGGTTTTCTTCCATCTTCTCGCAGATCTTTCTGCAATAAATTTGCGATGTGATCATGCATCATTCTTGTCATGGTATCTCTCCTTCAACGCTCTGCGCTGCACTTCTGCAATCTTCTTTGCAGCTTCTTTTGCCTTTTCCAAGGCTTTTAATAGTATATCTTTCTTAATTTCTCCATCAATCTGCAATAACGTGACTTCTCCAGTTGATGGGAGACAAGCGAAAGCAATGTCCGTTGCTCCTTCGTTCATATCTTCTTCGCCGTTGATGTCTATCATAATCTCATTTCTGAGATAACCGACTGACAATGCAGAAATCAAGTCTTTCATAGGGATTCCTGCGTCTGCGAGTGCCATAGCTGCTGCACAAATACCTGCACAACGAGTTCCAGCATCAGTCTGAATCAACTCAATGAAAATATCTATAACTGCATTCGGATATGCTGTCAAATCCAACACTGGTTCCAAAGCCTTTTCTATGACCATTGAGATTTCTCGTGAACGTCTGTTTGGTGAAGGACGAACACGCTCTCCTGAACCAGAGAAAGCCATCATGTTATAATTACATCGCAATAATCCTTTTTCTGGATTCTGCAAAAATTTTGGATGCAATTCTCTTGGACCATATACTGCCGCATAAGCAATTGTTTCACCAATTCTGAACATTGCACTGCCATCTGCACGCTTGATAATACCTGTTTTTGCCTCTATCTTGCGAAGCTCTTCTGGAGCTCTTCCATCATTCCGTTTGCTCATGTCTTCCACGCTCCATAGTAGGTTCTTCATCCTCTCTTGTTAAAGGCTTGTTCTTGCTTGCTTTCTTCTCCAAGAGAGTTGCGATTTCTTCAGTCAATCCTTCACGATGTGATTCTTGGTTAATCTTATAGATTGCTTCAGCTGCGACCATCTCATCTTCTGGCGCTCCCTGAATCCAAATCGTGCCATTTTGGCCAACTACAATCCTGCAGCAGGTTTTGTCTTTGACCATTGAGATCATGCTTCCTTGCTTTCCGATAATTCTAGGCACTTTGGAAGAGTCTACTTGAATGAGCTTTCCAGGGCCTAATTTTCTCAAGCCCGGACCACGCATGGACAAGTCGACAGATGAACGGGTTACTTTGCTAATCTTACAGACAACATAATCTCCATGGGAGAAGTAATCTGCTAAATCAGCACCACGTTCGACAAACTCGCTGATCTCTCTTACTGAGAGGACGCCGATGTTCGCACAATTCATATCAATGAACCAGTTACTGAAAGTCATATCAAAAATACGACCAATAATGGTGTCATCTCGCTTGGGAATATATCTTCCCCGCAATGGAATGACGCGGATGACGCGGCCACTCACATTAGTTAATCCTACATAGGTTGAGATAATTTTGTCTTTATCTCTGTATGTTCCTGAGGATGGTAAAAAGTCCATTCCTGTCGCTAAGACTTCACCAGGAACCACTATTTTCTTACTTTCTATTGTTTCCATTTTCTTAACTCCTTATGTTGTTTTGAGAATCTTACTTTCAACAGAACCATGTGTAATCTTGTTTAATTCTGCAAATAATTCCTCTTGTAAGCCTGCAGGGATCTCAATCTGGCCTAGCAAAGAACCATCATTCATCCATTCGTTTTTTATTACTTTATATTTCTTCAATGTTCTGAATGCGGTGCCTGCATACTGCGGCTGAATCTTGACTTCTATAAGACGTGTCTCAAATTTAATAGGGATAATAGGCTTAAGAGCATTCATGACTTCTTCTATCTGATCTTCTGCACTTTTGTTTTCATCAATCTTCACTTTAGCCTGTTGCATGGCTGCTTCGATTCTTGCAGGTGGATGCGGCAATCCTGTCTTCGTGTCTATGGCTTGCCTGTGAATCATGCCAATGAGTCTCTTTTTCTTCTCTTCACGTTCTTTTTCACGATGCTTCTGCGTTAACTGGATTTCCCCTTCTTTGAGAATCAGCGTTGCAATCTGCTGTGCATCAGTCGTGTTGAATGCAGCAAGCAAATCTTTTTCTGCAGGTTTTAAACCACGTTTTGCTTCATGGAAAATCTCATTAGTGACTAGCACCTCATCTAATACAATTTTTTTCCCTTGCTTAAATTCCAGCGCTTTATCACAATCAACAAGAACTTCATACTGCTTTCCTTGCTTCTTGATTCTTGCTTCTACTGCATTGGTAATATCTGTCATGTTACTTTACTTTGAGGAAGTCTTCTTTCTTGAATCGTTTTAACTGCTTATCATCACTACTAATGTATGCACCATCCAAGCGATCTGCATTGAAATCTTTCCCTAATGCTTTCTTCAGCGCATTGACTGCCAATCGCAACCCATCTTGAAGACTCAATGATTCTTTATATTCTTTATTAAGCATATCTTTCACTTCATTTTCTGCTTCTCCCATAGCTGTAGCCCTGTATTCCAGAAAGATTCCTGTTGGGTCTGTGATGAACAAATGTGGCTGATCACCATGCCCAATGAACATAATGCTGACACCAAATGGACGAGCTCCGCCTACTTGCGTGTACAATTGCTTAAGATTACAAATCTCCTTGACGAGACTTTCTGTTGAGATGGGAATTGAATAAGTCATGCGATGCTGCTGTGCCATGACTTGCGCTTTTTCAATGAGGATGCGACCATCACTCAAAATTCCAGACACTGAAGCACCAATGTGCTCGTCAATCTGAAAGACTTTTTCTACGGACTTCGGCACTACCAATCGTTCAGTCACTCTCTTATCAGCAATCAGCAACACACCATCTTTACAAACAATGCCAACGCTGGTTGTTCCTTGCTTGACTGTCTTTTTTGCATATTCCACTTGTAATAATCTTCCATCTGGACTGAACATAATACTTGTGCGATCATATCCCATTGCCTGATGTGAGCTTTCGTCTGAGCCTTGCATGGTTCTTAGTTCCTCCTTTTGACCTTATTGATCATGCCTGATACTTTTGTTGTTGTAATCATAACGTTCTGATTTTTAATGGTTTTGATAAGTGCCAATGCTGTCTTTACTTGATTGACATATTTCACATTTGTTTTCAGGACACCATCTTTACCAGTGTTCTCTATATAGTGAATACCTGCTTGTGCACAGCCATACTCGCCCAAAAACCGCTGCATGGCGTCTTGCACTACCTGCTTGACTTCTGCAACAGTGTAATCTCCATCACCAGTCACCCTGTAGTGGAGATATCGTTTCTTTTCACGCATACTGGGTATTAATGGTTTAATGGTATCTCACCCGAGAAAAAAGCTTTTCCTTTTTCTCATTCATCTTGCATCATCCTCATATTCTTTATAAAGATTGTGGTATTTTTACAATTTCCTATTCTTTCCTTTATTTTAGAAAAGGACCTCATTTCAACCATCTTTTTTCTAACGGTCTTTTTTATCAGCTTTTTGATGATCTTTGTTCCACAGAAGATATTTATATAGTTCCAACCAAGTATTTACTATTAGGTTTGAGTGTATCTCAAAAAACTAACGGAGTGAAATACTATGAAACAACAGATATCAATTCTGTTCATGGTTTTGTTGCTCGTATTTGCAACATTGCCTTTGCACGCCCTTGATGTGGCTGCTAAAGAAGGCAGGGACAAATACGAAGATGACGATGACTATGAACTTAAGTCTAAGAAAATCTCTGGTGCAGATTATGAAGATTCTTTAAAATATGAAGATTCTTCAAAACCCACACAGCCACAAAGAGAACCGGCCACTTTCTGGTTACAACAAGGTGAGAGCAAACAATTAGAATCTAGTTTAGTCTTAACTTATTTGGGTTCCTCACAGAAGCCAACGCAAATTGCTTGTACAGGAGAAGCTAGACTCTGTCCAGATGGCAAAACTTATGTCGGCAGAAACCCTAACCTAGGCTGTGCTTTTGATGCATGTCCTGGCGAAACAAGTAATTCAGTTTCTGACTTGCTAGCTGAGGGCGCAGAAAAAACCTATGTCCTTCAAGGAGACATGGCTTTCGCTGTAGAAGTTCTCAATATTGAGGATACTAATCCGGCCACTGTTACGTTTAAAGTTAATGGAGAAGTTACAGATCAAATCCCTATTGGTAAAACTGCAGTCTTGAAGAACGGTGTTGTTTCTCTCTCAGTTCTTAACATCGCTTTACGCACTGCTGGTGGAGATGACTTAGTTAAGTTTACTCTCGGCACTGCTGCTGTCGAACCACCTGTTAGCGATATCGGTGTTTGTGAGCAATTTCAAATGACTTACAAATATGTAGCACCTTCACAAGGTATTGTTGGCGAGCCAGAATTTGCAATCGCGCCTGAAGTTACCACCGCAAATGTTCAAGCTGTTGCAGTTGATTCTGCCATGCCTACAAAAGACAGCAATGTCAAAGAAATGGAAGTTTATGCTGATGCAGAGTATGCTGAAGCAATTGCCAAGAAGAAACGCATAGATGTGGCAGTCCAAACTGGGGATTATGTCCTAGACTTTGTTGAAGATATTATAGAACCTACTGATGTCACTAAGGATATCTTGGGAGAGCAAGTCTACAAAAAAGAAGTTGTCAAAGAAAGTGATATCGATGTCCAACCTGCCCCTATAGACAGCACGCGCTATGATATGGTCTCAAAGAGAGTTACTAAACTTGCATTGATCATTGGAAGACAGGAATATATGGACTTCTCTTTCAGAAATGACAAAGTTGCTGAAGAATTAGTCCGCATTCTGGAACGCAATGGTGTCTACGTCAATAAGAAAGGAGATTGGAAATCTCAATTAGCGGCATTCATCAAGGTGAACAACATCGATGTTGACCAGTTTGCTCGTGACCTTCAGGAAGCACAGAAACAACTTTCTCTAGCACAAATCCATACCTACAATGCTTTCCTCTATTTGCAATCTAACGACTTAGATGCAGCAGATAGGGAAATGGGATTGGCAGAAAAGTATTTTGCTGCTTTCCAAGGACCTATGGATCGCGTCGTTAAAGAGATCAACAGATGGAAACCACTCCCAGGTCAAGGACGAAGCCAACCTATTAAGGAAGAAAGCAAAACTTTTTGTATCATCCCAGGAGAAGTAGGATATCCTATTATTCTCTATGAGAAGAAAGACAATGCTGTTCTTGTAGGCTATAATTCCTGGAAAAATGAACCTCGCTCAATGGGTGTTGCTATCGATGCAAAAAACACTGATGTCGAGAAAAGCAAGACTTCCAAGAACCAAGGCGTTTGCACTGTTGAAAGCAATGGCGCAGTTCCTGTAGGAACACGTGTCAATGTTGATGGTGTTTCTCAGTACTGTGATCCTTTAACAAAGAAGATGTTAAAGCAGAAAGCTGACGGAGAAGTTGCTGAAAACAACTATGAATGCTTAAGCAATGAAGCTAGAAATGGCGTCTGTGAAAACAGCTTAAGCTTCCTCCAAAAAATCTGGAAGAGCATTGTTGGAGTCTTCGGCTTCTAAACGAAGCTGATTTTTCTTTTTTTCTTTTTATTTTCTTCTTACAACTTGAACATACTTAAAACCAGTATGTCTTGGTTGATTTAACCCCGTTGCAACAAGTACACTTTGTGAACGATCCATTCTTCCTTTTATTACTTCTACTTCATATGTTTGACATTTTTCTCCATCTATTATTAATTCTGCAAATCTTGCTCTGATATCTGCACCTTCTATAACTGACGGATCAAGTCTCATTGGAATATCAGCGCGCCTTACTCTTTGTTCTAATGCTGCTCCTAGCTCTCCTACACCCACACCATCAAATAAACTTTCAAGAAACATTGCTTGTGCTTGTTCTAGCTGAGGTTCGTCTCCTGCTTGTAGATAACGAACTATTGTAAAATTATTGTTCTCTATTGTAACAATTTCTGATACTCGTACAACTTTTCCACAAAAGATAGGATAACTGATATTTCCCATATTATTTTTTTCTAGGATGCCTATTTAAACATTTCTTTTTGTAACTATTCTATAGTTGTTATTTTTATTGCTTGTCTTTTTCTTGTGAAATTTAAAGCTATCATAGCTTCTTTCGACGTCATTCCCAAGACTTGACCGAAGGCTGATAGATCATTTGGAGCACGCATCTCCCAAACATTTTTCGCGAATGATCCTAAGACCATCCTCACTTTGTATTTTCTACAGAGGCGGACGTTCTGCATCATGCGACCTAAAAGGATTGCCCTATATTTTGAATTTAAGACATCAGAAAAACTGAATCCGATAGCAATATCATTGTCCCGAGCAAACTTGCAGAGCACATCATTTAAGCCGCTGTCACGCTGATTCAGACGATCTTTTTTTCCTACACGCTCCGGAGCAAGCAAGATATCCACTTGCTTATTCTCTACAGCCTTCCTGTTTTTCTCTTCAGAGATGCCTTCTACAATAGTAAATTTTTTTGCATTCACTATATTATGAAAACCTAAATCTTTCTCTGGAGTTTGACAAAAAATAATGTCTTTCATTTTCTTTGTTTTTTCTCTGATACTTTCTATTATCAATTGATATCTAAAGTTATCGCTCTAGGTTACTACTACCTTTACTTTATGCTTGTTGATTATGGCTTCCAGAAGACACACGTCCAGAATTTCTGCATCCATATTCTCTCTGATTTTCTTCGCGCTGTATTTTCTCTTTCGCAGTCTTTGCTGCAACTTCTTGAGCGAGCATTTTGTTACGATGCAAAGGTCAACATATTTGCTAGGCAGATAGTGCGACAAGTGCGAATCAATGATGATGGGTTGCTGTATTTTTTTATGCTCTTTGATTATCTCTATGAGCACCTTATTGAGCTTGTCTACGTCCACTAAGTAGCTCTGCCATTTTTTGGAGTAACTCTTGTCTAATTTTTGTTTTTTGATGATATTATTCACGTCGATGTAACATGATTTCTGCCTCTTTGCCAGCCTTTTGGCTACTGTTGTTTTACCTGTCGCAGGCGTTCCCGTGACTATAGTTACTAGAGGCCTTTTCATGGTTTTATCTCTTTTTTGATTGCTTCTTTTATTTCTAGAATCTGTTTTTCTGTTATAGCTGTTAGGATATCTTTTGTTTTAATAAAAAATGTCTTACAGTACTTTTTAACTTCTTCAATTACTTTGTTATCTACAGATCTGTCCGCATAATATTGCAAGTCAATTCGTGCTGAGAAGGCTTTATTAATCATTTTATTATCTTCTTCATTGTAGACTGCTTTAAGATAATGCTTCATGAATTCTAAAGAACAAGCGTGGATTTCACATTTCACGCCCAGACGCATCATAAGAGAATAGAGCGCATAATAAAAAATGTAATAGGCTGTTGTTGCTGTCCAAAGCTTACTTTCATGTATACTTTGCAAGACTTCAATAGATTCATCTGCCATTTTTATATAAGAATCAGCTATTGTTTTATTTTCTTCAATAATTTCTAATCCACCTTTTTTCTTTAAACACCATTCAATTGAGACCATAATATGCCTTCCATATGACTTTAACAAATTCTTCCATCCCAAATATAAGCACATGATTGCTTATTATCTCTTTCCATAAATTATTCTTGGTTTTTACGAGTTGTAGCCATTCTTTTTCTGAGAAATACTTTATACTTACGTTCAAATCAAATTTTTTTCCTTTTTCTTCATAATCTTCCGGAATCTTTTTGCCTATAATAAACATATCTATGTCTGAATCTTCTTTCTGAGTGTCTTTTGCGTAACTGCCGAAGATACCTACTATTCTTTTATCTTCTTTGAAGAGGTGGGCTAATACTCTGTACTTTGTTAGGAATTCTTTTTTTCTAAGATGCTCTATAACTATAAGCATATCTTTTATTTCTGAATATTCTACATTTAGACTGTAATACTTAATATTGCCTTGTTTTCTGGCTTTGAGGATGCCTTCTTTTTCTAACTCTTCTAAAGTTAGGGCTATAGCTTTTTGGCTTATATTTACTTTGCCTATGAGTTGTCTACCATAGATTTCTCTAGAGTAATCTCTGATAAACTGCCTCAGGATTTCGTAGTACTTATTGTGTATCATTTTACTCAATTGTGTAATTTATTACATATATAAATCTTTCTGGCTACAGAAAAGTATAAGAACTTCTTACTTATATAGAATTAGATAATCTTTTTTTAGCTGTCTCTTTTTATTCGATGACTGTGCCTTTAAAGTCTTTGTCATTCAGGCAACGACGTATGTTCTCAATGTCTCTTCCTATAATAGTTGTTCTTATTTTATTTCTTTTGATGATAGAAGAAGCATGCTGGTCAAGCACAAAATGCTGCCCTGGGTGGTAGAGTATTTTTTTAATCATCGTGTCAAAATCTTGAAAGGTAATATGATTGATTAATTTTGCATCCTTGAATTTCCTGGGATCTTTTGTGTATAACCCATCGACATCAGTGATATTAATAAAATCAGTGTTGAGATAATTGGCAATCCTTGCAGCTGTACCATCACTGGTATTATCTTCCTCATATCTTAAACCACCAGTGAATACTACTTTATTATGCTTCAAGAGATTTTTTACTTCTGCCAATGATCTTGGAATAGACTGCGAAGCAACACCATAGAAAAAATCAGCCATAAATTTTGCGTTCATGCGCGTGACTGAAATGCCGAACACAGACTGTGTTTTTTTGTCAAACCCTTCTTCTTCCAGAGCTTTCATATATTTACGAGCAGTAGAACCGCCACCGACAGCAATCACGAACTTCTTATCCTTGATGCTTGCGAATAATTTCTTGATCTTCCTCAAATAGTCCACATCAATCTTGTCAGTATAAGTAGGAATAATTACAGAACCACCTAAACTTAACACCTCTATTTTCATTAGCAAACCGAGAACTCTTTTTGTTTAAATAGTTTTACTCTTTCTTCTTGACGGCAGTTTTAGCGTCTCTAGTAAATAACTTATTATCATCGACGTCCCACAAACCTATCTTTGCGCCAGCATCCAGCCATCCATGAGCATAGTTGATTGCTGCAAACGCGTCCACTATTTTCTTCTCTTTTTCAAAGTGTCTTGCATCTGCCAAGTAATTCTCAATCATCTTCAAGAACTCTTCGCGAGCATTATCTAAATCCAAATTCTCTGGTGTAGCTTTCGCTTTTTCCAGAGCCTCTTGCGTAATTTTGAAGTAGTTTTCTAGTTTTTTCTCCTCGATTTTGTCCATATGAAAAAGCTGTTTTCGATATTTATAAAGGTTTCTTGCTGTTTTACGACACTTTTATAAAACCTCTTTTCTTGTTTTTTGTATGCATCATATCTTACTGGACACTGATTTTTTATTGCAATGCGTCAGATGGAAAATTGATTTTTTTTCTGAGCTAGAACGCTTGTTTGCTGACAGCAAAATTCAAATCTGCGTCTTTGACAGAACACTTCAGGAACTTCAAGGAAAAAAAGATAGCACTTTGGCCTTAGCATTTACTAAACGCCTGCAGATTCTTACAACAAACAGCACAGTACCAGTGGATGATCTTCTTCTTGAGCGTGGAAAAGCACCCAATACTGCTGTAGCAACGCAGGATAAGGCTTTAAAAGAAAAGCTTAAAAAGGCAGATATTCCCGTCATAACCATTAGAAAACAGCGCTATCTGGTGATTTAAACAATGTTTTATGAGCTCGAAGTCAAAAGTCATATCCGTGTGCCGCCTAATCTCTTTGGCGAGGATATTAAACAGGCAGTAGCACGGCAACTCACTGCACAATTCGATGGCTTTATTTCTAAGGACTTGGGTGTTGTTATAGGCATTACTGAAGTGCTAGCTGTAGGCGAAGGCGTCATTATTCCAGGTGATGGCGCTGCTTATTATGAGACTACCTTCAAACTGATTGCTTATCGACCAGAGCTCCAAGAAGTGGTGTTAGGCAAAGTGACTGATATCAGTGATTTTGGCGCCTTCATGGAAATAGGCCCTTTAGATGGCATGGTTCATATCAGCCAAACGATGGATGATTTTGTCTCGTTTTCAAAGAGCAATGTCTTGACAGGCAAGCAGAGCAAGCGATCCTTGAAAGTAGGAGATTTGTGCAGAGCAAGAATCATTGCTGTCAGCTATAAAGATTTACATAATCCAAAAGTCGGTTTAACAATGCGACAACCACAATTAGGAAAACTTGAATGGATCAAAGAAGATGGCAATAAAAAAGTCAAATCAGAAGAGAAAGTTGAAACAAAAGAAAAGAAGGAGAAAAGCAAATAATGGCAAAGAAAGTCTGCAAGAAATGCAAAATCTTTGTTGAAGGACCTGTTTGCCCAGTCTGCAAAGGCAATCAATTCAGCGACAATTGGAAAGGACGTATGTATATTTTTAATGTTCCTAAATCAGAAATTGCTCAAAAAATTGGAGCTATAGAAGCAGGAGAATATGCTATCAAAGTCAAATAAAGGAGACACTATGCAACTTACTATCAAACACGAACATAAAGCACCACTTTTCCATCGCAAAGAAATCACAGTCGAGGTTAGCCATCCTGGCACAATGACTCCTAAAACTATTGACGTGAAAAAAGCATTAGCAGACCACTATAAAACAGGAGAAGATGTCATTCTTATTCATACTATTCAGGACAGTTATGGAACGACTACTTGCACTATCCATGCATCTGTGTATGATACTGCAGATGCCTACAAGAAATTCGCAGTGGTCGCGAAAAAACCCAAGAAGAAAGAAGAAGCTGCAGCAGCGCCTGCAAAGGGCAAGAAGTAACCATGGCAAAGACTAAAAACAAGAACCATCAACCTTCCGAGAAGTGGACTAAATACACTGTCAAGGGAGAGACTGTAGAACGAAAACCAACCTGTCCTAAATGCGGACCAGGATACTTTTTCGCAGACCATAAAGATCGCTATTATTGCGGCAACTGCCACTTTATGCAAGTGAAGACCAAGTAACTGCTATCTAAAAAAAGGAGGTGTGAGCTTTGACTCAAGAAAATCCGGATGAAGATATTCTACTAAAACTTTCTATGGCTGGCAAATCATTACGCATGAAGCCACAAGATGCGCCTCAAATGCCTCCAGCACAACCTGCTCAACAACTATCACAATCTATTCCTGCGCAGTCACAACCTATCACATCAACCCAATCAACACTACAATCTATTCACCAACCTCAACGAGAGACAAATACTGTTGTTCCTCCAGCAAATACTCCTCCCCAAAGCGAAGAAGCTCAAGACGATATTCTGAGAAAATTGACCATGAAACCTAAAGAGTATGTAGCCGCTACGCCCACCATTGGTCAAGTGAAAGATGTTCGACCTCCGCCAGGCTATGTCTACCAGACACCTGAAGAAATTAGAAGCAACAAACCCTTTGTCTCTACTGATTCTGAAGTTGAACGCGTGAAAAAAATGGCTCAGAATATTTATGGCAGCGACATGGTACAGAATAGATTAAAGAAGAAGTAATCTTTATGATACTTTCTCTTATTCTTCTTCCCAATTATAGAAAGATTCAAGAATAGCTGTTAAACTCTCTGGCTCTTTCAATGATCTCATAACTGCCTCATCGATAACTCTAGAGCCATATAGTATTTCTCCTGCGATTCTTCTTCCAGCCATCACTTCTATTGCTTTTCCAGCTCTAAGATGATAGCCCCAGAGATACACTGCTGCTACAAGCCTATCTTTATATGTTGGTTGTTCAGAATCTATTTTTCCAGCTACTCTAGCAAACTCACTTTGCTCCTGAACTTCTCTCAATATTCCTCTTACATACTCATCTACACTTGTTCTTTCGTTATAATCTGTCATTCTCTTCCTCCGTATTGTTTTTTATTGATTTATTGTTCTTTATTTATTCTAGAATTCATTTACCAAAACAGCCGAAACATTGCTTTTTAGTTCTTTAGAAATAGCTTTCTTCTCCCAGTCGATGGTCAAAGGATTGCGAGTAGTTATTTCAGAAAAATTCAACCCTTATTATAAAACCCTGGGTAGATACTCTTGCGAGCACCTACCTGGGGAAAAAGAGGTGATAGTATATCGATATCTTTCTAGTATATAAATCTTTTGGTTTGTAGTTATTTAAGAGTAGTTACATTTAATCGCTTGCTTTAGGCCTTCTAGAGCATTTAAACACGTTCTAAATTAATTTACTTTTATGTGCTTTGAAAAATTGCTCTGATTTAACTAATTCACACTATCTTTTAGTTTACATTAAGACTTATCTTAATCGCCAAATCTACTTTTTTTATTACTTGATCGCTTATCGACCCTAATTTCTTAATAATTCTGGATTTATCCAGAGTTCTTATTTGGTTTAATAGTATAGTGGATTCATATTCTAAACCAGAATCTTGAGGCAATATTTGTACATTAGTAGAAAATTCTTTACTAAATATTTTTGAAGTTATTGGCGCGACAATAGTTGTAGGGCTATACTTATTTCCGATATCGTTTTGTATAACTAGCGCTGGTCTAGTTTTGCCTTGCTCTGAACCTATAACTGGGTCTAGATTTACTAAAACAATATCCCCTCGTTGTATATCCATGTTAATCCCAATCTGCTTCTGTTGGCGCCCATTCCTTGGTTATTTTAAGGCTTTCTTGAGCCATCTCTTTATACCCTTGCATAAGAAGTTCCGCTTGTGTTCTTTTTTGTTTTTCAGCAGATTCTATTAATCTCATTATAACATCTTCATAGCTCTCTTTATTATTTTCTTTAAGTACATCAAGTTCTTTCTTCACCACTTCATGAATTTGAATACTCGTTATCATATAATTCTATAGATTGTCTATAGTTTATAAGCTTTTTGTTCTTGCGCATGCATTTAGCTCATTGAAACCAATCTATCTCCTTTGAAAATTACTCTGATTTACCTTACTATTTAGGTCTAGGAGCGGCAGAAGCAACAAGCCATATGTCTCTACTGATCCTGAAGTCGATCGCGTCAGGAAACTTGTGCAGAATATTTATGGCAGCGGCATGGTATAGAATAGATTAAAGAAGAAGTAATTTAGTCATACATACGGACCATACATGGTGTCCACGAATCTTTATCCTCTGCTAGATTTTCTGGAACCTTGAGGAGTTCCTGAAAATGATGTGCCACTCTTTCACAGATTCTTCTATATGATCCGTGCTGAGATCTTGGATTTTCTCTGTAAAGATTTTCGTCTGGAACAAAACGCGCATTTATTCTCCATTCATTTGCATATAATCTTCTCATATATGTTTCAATACTTTTTGCATTGATTTGAATTTCCATAATTGCCAATACAAGATTCCTTAACGAACACTCTATGTTGGGTAATGGTTTTAATGCCTGTTCTACTATTATCTGTAATTCTTGTAATCGTTCTTCAAGCATGGGTTTTTTTACGAATGTTTATTTAATAACCTTATGGCTGTTAGGTCAAAAAATTGCGAGCAGTTATTAGAGAATTCTTCTTTTGTTATTAAAACCCTGGGTAGATACTCTTACGAGCACCTACCTGGGGAAAAAGAGGTGATAGTATATCGATATCTTTCTAGTATATAAATCTTTTTATTTGTAGTTATTTAAGAGTAGTTACATTTTATCGCTTGCTTTAGGCATTCTGGAGCATTTAAACACGTTCGAAACTATTAGCAAATTTTATATCCTTTAAAAATTTCTTTGATTTAACTTATTATCTTGGTCTAGGAGCAGCAGAAGCAACATTATATTCTTTATTCAAGTACTCAAAATAATCTTCACAGGTGACCTCTTCTACTCCAGGAATTATAATATTTTTACAAAGTTCTGGGTTGTTTGTAAGCCTTGACATTTCACGATAACATTCATTTCTTAATTTCATAGAATCATCTGCAACATCATCACATTTCTTTGGATTGTCTCTAGCTATATACGGATAACAATTTAATAGCTTAAACTCCTCTGTTTTGTCCAAAAATGAGGACATTTGACCTGGAATAACAGCCACTTTTATATTTCTACATATTTTAATATCCTTAGTATTTCTTGCGATTGCAGAAAAACATCCATTTCTAACTCCTTCTTCTTTAAATTTATCACATATTTTTATGTCATTTACATTTTCTGCATAATCCACATAACAATTTTGTTCCTCGTCATCTGAATCGAGGTTTTCCTGGAGCTGCAGGGAAGCTATTTTCTCACATACTTGAGGGTTCTTTTTTGCTATTGCCACAGCAGTGAGACAGTCTGAAGTAAGACATGCATTTTCATTATTTGTCTCTCTCGCAACTGTATCTATAACTGTATTTTGACAATCACGTTGAGCATCACTACTAACTTTTTTACAGAAAGTACTGTCTTTTCTGAGCTTTGCAATCTGCATGTAACAGGTATCTTTTTGATCTTGAGTTTTCAGCTCTTCACAATATTCTGGATTTGTAATTTCTGGAGCAATTTCTTCAAAACATTCTTCTTGCCACTTTGATGAAGGTATTAGCTTACAGATTTGTGGATCTCCTTTTGATTCAGCAGCAAGTATGAAACAAAGATATTTTTCTTCACCTTTAAGATTGTTACAAGAGGATGGATCTTGCTGAATTTTCTCTTTATATTCTTCAAATTGACCTTCAGAACATCCCGCTAGGAAGAGCACCATTGTCAGAAAACCAATTAAGACTATTTTATTCATCATTCATTTTTCTTCTTTCATACTTCTATATAAATACTCTTTTTTTGAGGTTTTTCTCTTTTACACTCTTTACCCTCTTTTACTGCTTTTTAAGCCATTTCAAAGGATTTATATAGCATTAGAGCACCTTTGTCACCTATGGAAGACAAAATTTATGACTTACTGACCAAGCAAAGCGAAGTTACTTGGCAGACTGTTATACAAGACTTGATCAAAAATGAAGAACTAGATCCGTGGAATATTGACATCAGCAATTTAGCCCACAAATACATGGAGACTTTGAAAAAACTCCATGAGCATAATTTCTTTGTCTCTGGCAAAATGCTGCTGGCTTCTGCCATTCTCTTGAAGATGAAATCTGATAGACTCCTTTATGGAGACTTGGCTAACTTTGACCAGCAATTGTTTCCGCAAGATGACTCTTTGCTTGATGGCGAAGACGACTTTGTTGACAAGCAGCAATACCGCCTGACTGATTTTCCACAACTTTTACTGAAGACTCCGCAACCAAGAAAACGGCAACTGACACTGAATGACTTGATGCATGCTTTAGAAAAAGCTCTGGAAGTTGATGAACGAAGAGCTGTCAAGCGACTACAAGAAACTGAGGTATTCAGAGAAGCTGTTCTGCCTGAAAAGATCTATGACATCACTGAAATGATCAAGGATATGTTTGAGAAGATTACTTATCATTTACGACATAAGCCTACTTTAACTTTTGATGAATTAGTGCCTTCACAGGAACGAGCTGATAAAATTATGACTTTCATTCCTTTATTACATTTGGATGGACAGCAGAAAATTGACATGCACCAAGACAAGCCTTTTGGCACTATTCACATTAAGCTAGGCACTGGACCTAGTGAATAAACTATTATTAGATTTACTCCATAATATATTAAAAACTCTTTTTTGTTGCTCTACGATTTCTTTATTTTTTATAATTACACCTATTAGATTTTCTCCTGATGTTATTAAAGCTACTCTATTACTATAAATAAAAATATTCGCTGAGATGCCATTTAAATCTTTAGAAAATTTCAGCTTTGATAAAGAATCTATATGCTTATCCTTATATGCAGGATCGCCCCTATCTTCATCAGCGAGAACTGCCTTAAGTACTATGCGCTGTTTGGCCCTTTTTTGAATAAAATTTTCTGGATAATGTTGCATAGCAATCACAGCCATCTTTCTTGACCCATAAAACCATAGCTCTTTTCCCTCGTCTAAGATATCGTTTAGAACGGTTATAACTCCTTTTTTACCCTCAAAAAATGTAACTCCAGTTCTCTCTTTGATACTTTCTTTTAATGCCTTTAGTTTTGGTATAATTTTATTTATTTTCTCCTTCTTTTCCTCTAATAATTTCAGAATTTTAGATGGATCTGCAGCTTCATAGTAATTAACTCTATCTTTCATTATTGTTGAGACAATTCCTTTGTTGGTTAAAAGAGCCAAGTTATCATATGTCGTGCTTCTTTTAAGTCCTGTGAGTTTTGCTATTCTATTAGCACTCGTTAAGCCTGTCTTTAGCAATGCAGTATAAATTACAATTTCATTTTCTGATAGACCAAACTCCTTTAACTCTTCATACATACAACAAATCTACGACTTATTTACTATTTAAACTTTTCTTCAGTTGTCGCTTCCCGACGACTTATATTTAAATATAACAATGTATACTATCTATGAGTGGTAAAAATGAAAGCTATTACAGAGTTTGATGGTGAAAGAGCACGACTCTATGAGCAAGCATTAACTATGTTTCCAACAGCCCGAGATATGGATTTGGAAGCTATGCATAGAATTCTTGCTCCTCGGGCAGGAGAAAAGATTCTTGGACTAGGTGAGGGAAATGGATTTTTTTGTAAAGCGATTATTGACGCGATAGGGCATACTGGATATTACTTAGTGACAGATCCTTCTCAAGACCAATTAAACAACCTTGAAAGACGAGTTCGTGCATCTCAACTTGAAGTCAGAACTACCAGTGCAGAAAGATTAGATATGCCTGTTAACTATTTTGATAAAGTTTGGAGTTTTGGAGCATTTCATCATTTTTCTAATCAAACAGAAGCGATGAGAAGAATTTACGATTCCTTGAAAAAAGGAGGTACAATGGTTATTTGTGATGTATTTCAAGGAAGTACTCTAGCAAAACACTTTGATGCTCAAGTAGCAAGATATTGTATTAATGGACATGAAGTTAAATTTCTATCAGACGAATTTGCAAAAACGCTTTGCTTTTTAGTAGGGTTTGAGGACTCTAAGATACAGTTAATTGATCTACCTCAGCAATGGAAATTTGACTCTGAAAAAGATATTGGGCACTTTATACACGATCTTCATGCGCTTACATTAATAGAAGGAGAAGAACATGAAAAAATTGCTAAAATATTAAAAGATTGCAGAAACATGCTCGGGATTGAAATAAAAAACGGAAAATATTGCTTACAGTGGCCAATGAAGGCATTAAAAGCTATTAAGTAACTATGTAAGTTTTTTGATAATTTCCCTTACAGTCATCACTGCTTCTTTGCCTGATTGCATATCCTTGACTTTGATTTTCTTCTCTTTGACTTCTTCAGGACCAATGACTATGACATAAGGAATGCCCTGCACATTGGCATAATCAAAATTCTTAGAGACATTGCGGTCCATAACGTCTATTTCTGTGTTGATGCCTGCGTCACGCAATTCCTGCGCGACTTTGCTTCCTTCCTTAAATTCCTTGATGGGCAGAACAAACACTTGTGTGACACTTTTTTTCACTTCTTGTTGTTGTGCTTTGAGAACGTCCATAACTGTGTCTAATCCAAGCGAGATACCAACTGCTGCAATGCTTCCTGAGCCTTTGAACAAACCAATCATATTATCATATCTACCACCGCCGGCTATAGCTGATGTTATAGTGCTTTCCTCTGCAAATGCCTCAAAGACCGTACCCGTATAATATGCTAGACCACGAGCAAGAGTGATTTCAAAGATTGCGTCTGGAGCATATGACAATACCTCTTCCATTTCTTGTAAACATTGTTTGTTGAGTAGGATTTTTTTCAATGCCTTTATTTTTTCATCATTTGTGCCTTTAATAGTAATCCACTTGCAAAGATTTTCTATAGGCTCTGCGAATATTCCTTTCTCTTGCAATTCCTTTTTAACTGCCTCTAATCCTAGTTTTTTTAATTTATCAATAGACAGAATCGCTGCAATTCTTTTTTCTTCAGGAATTTGCGCTGTTTCCATGAGCGCATCAAGAATTTTTCTATTATTTACTTCTATTCTTGCTTTAACTTTTATGGCCTTAAATACATCTAGAGCTAGATTAATCAATTCTGCGTCCTGTCGCATAGAGGAACTTCCGATAACATCAACATCACATTGCGTGAACTCACGATATCTTCCTGCTTTCAGTGGACCATCTCTGAAGACAACACCAATTTGGTATCTTCTGAAAGGCATTTTTAATGTTGGATTCATGGCAACGACGCGAGCCAGTGGCACTGTCAAATCATATCTTAGCGCTAATTCACGGTCACCTTGATCTTTGAGCTTGAATGTTTCCTTGAGAATTTCATCACCGCCAGCATACTTGGAAGATAAGACATCATATCTTTCTAGGATTGGAGTCTCTGCTGGAGAGAAGCCGTACCTTTCAAAGACTTGTCTTAATTTAGTCTCTATCTCTTGACGAAGGATTTTTTCTTCTGGCAAGAAATCACGAGTACCTTTTGCACGCGCTAATTCTTCCATTAGTAATACCCCTCAAGATTAGGAAGAGTGGAAGGCGAGATTTGAACTCGCGGTCTCAAGCTGTCTGCACTGATGCCACAGGCTTGCGTGTTAAACCAGGCTACACCACATCCACTATTGAGTATTCTGTTGTTAAAAGCTGAGCTAGAAAAACGTTGATTACTGATGATGAAGACAATCAGCTCGGTTCATTGTATATCTTTGATTATATAGGCCTATTTAAACCTTTTTACTATCTGAGAGTTATGTTGTCGCTTAATTGGTAATATATTTGTTTCCATGTATCAAATTTTACCGTAGATTTTTCGAACTTTTTGTAGAAACTGTTATTTAGACTCTCTTCTTCTCCCACCCAAGGGAGAAAAGCTTATATATGTGACAACACATACTACACATAGGTGATTCGAAATGCCTAATATGACATTATCTCTCCCTGAACAACTCCATAAAAAAATGAAACAGCATCCTGAACTTAAGTGGAGCGATGTAGCTAGACAGGCCTTTGAGAAAAAACTCAAAAATTTGGAAACCTTAGCATGGATGGACAAAGCACTAGCTAACAGCAAACTCACTGAGGAAGATGCAGAACGTATAGGTCACTTAATTAAGGCAGATATCAGGAAGAGGATCGATGAAAAATTTGGTCGTAGACACAAATAGAATTATTGCTTCTTTAGTCAAAGATAGTTTTTCACGCATGCTCTTAACATCTTCTCCTGTTGCTTTTTTTACTATAGGATTTAGTAAACAAGAGATTATAAAACATAAAGAAGAATTGATGCAGAAAACTGATCTTGATGAATCTGCTTTTGACGCACTGCTTGGAACACTCTATAACAAAATAAATCTAGTTACAGATGAATTAATCCAACCTTATCTCGAAGAAGCAAGGAAGATTATGGAAACTATTGATCCTAATGATGTGCAATTTATTGCTGCAGCCTTAGCTATTTCTTGTGATGGTATTTGGTCTGATGACAAGCATTTTCAAAAACAGCATCGTATTCAAGTCTGGACTACCAAAGAATTATTAGAAGAACTTTTGGCAGATAGTTAATTACTTTAATTTTTTATTGAAGAAACTTTAATTCTCTTGTCTAGACTGTTTTCATAAACATCGTAGTCATACAACATTCTTGCAATCTCTTTTAAATGATCTCTTTTTGCTAGAATTATGTTCATACATAGTCCAATTCTCTAAGGTTTAATAGCTTATTCGTAATGATTATTTTTTAAATGGTTTGCTTTGTTTCCAGAATTCTTCGAAGTATGCTCTGAATGTTTCGCAATAAGAAGGGAAGTATACCAAGGCAGGTAAAAAATGGAAGAAAAGCATTAAACGACCCAATATTTTTTGATTAAATTATCCCAAGAATTTTTTTAGATTTCCGGGCTCTGGTGCAATCCTCTAACAAGCACTAGAAGGTAATTGACCGTGCGGTCAATGTTATAGGCGACTAGCTTGCATATCACTTCAACTTTCTGTGTTCTAAAGCTTCTGGCTCTGAGTAC
>Ga0080064_1000141_pt1 | contig 213688 bp, 201 predicted proteins | sample Subgrocontami54m_FD_69260 | JGI IMG/M metagenome (GOLD analysis project Ga0080064, IMG submission 69260) | Subsurface groundwater microbial communities from S. Glens Falls, New York, USA - GMW46 contaminated, 5.4 m (SPADES assembly) (version 2) ...
GCTAGCGAGAAGTTCATTAGCCCTTTCATCAGCAAGCCGATAGTAGCGATGACAAGCGCTATCAGGACCTTGGCCATGACGCCCTCCCTTTCGCGCGGTGGCGCGCGGCTGCGGCATAACGTAATATCGACTTGCAAAGTGTCGCCTTATAAGGCGGCGTTGTCACTGCTTTTCTGGGACTTCTTTTGTTAAACAACGGCTTGGCTGTGTTCGTTGAGTGCCGCTTGTGGGGAAAGGCTGCGAGTTGTAACAAGGCCTTTGATGCAGTTTCACGCGGTTCGTCATCCGGCTATGAAGTCCAACATTAACTGGAGGAATTTCAAGAAACTCGGCTAGCGCTTCAGATAAATCTCCGCGCCCTTTTTCACGAACTCGACCGCCTTCTCCTTCATCCCCTGCGCCGCATACTCGCGCACGTCCTGGGTGATCTTCATCGAGCAGAAGTGCGGCCCGCACATGGAGCAGAAATGCGCGAGCTTGGCGCCTTCCTGCGGCAGGGTCTCGTCGTGGAAATCCTTGGCGGTGTCGGGGTCCAGCCCGAGGTTGAACTGGTCCGCCCAGCGGAATTCGAAGCGCGCTTTCGAAAGCGCGTTGTCGCGCATCTGCGCGCCGGGATGCCCCTTGGCGAGATCGGCCGCGTGGGCCGCGATCTTGTAGGCCATGATGCCGTCCTTCACGTCCTTCTTGTTCGGCAGCCCGAGGTGCTCCTTGGGCGTCACGTAGCACAGCATCGCGGTGCCGTACCAGCCGATCATGGCGGCGCCGATCGCGCTCGTGATGTGGTCGTAGCCCGGCGCGATGTCGGTCGTCAGTGGTCCGAGGGTGTAGAAGGGCGCTTCGTCGCAATACTTCAGCTGCAGCTCCATGTTCTCCTTGATGAGCTGCATCGGCACGTGGCCCGGCCCTTCGATCATCACCTGGCAGTCGTGCTGCCAGGCTACCTTGGTCAGCTCGCCAAGCGTCTTCAGTTCCGCAAGCTGGGCTTCGTCGTTCGCGTCGTGGATGGAGCCCGGGCGCAGGCCGTCGCCGAGCGAAAAAGAGACGTCGTAGGCGGCCATGATTTCGCAGATCTCTTCGAAGCGCGTATAGAGGAAGCTCTCCTCGTGATGCGCGAGGCACCATTTCGCCATGATCGAGCCGCCGCGCGACACGATGCCGGTCATGCGTGCTGCCGTCATTGGGATGAAGGGCAGGCGCACGCCGGCATGGATGGTGAAGTAATCGACGCCCTGCTCCGCCTGTTCGATCAGCGTGTCGCGGAAGATCTCCCAGGTGAGGGCCTCGGCCTTGCCGTCCACTTTCTCGAGCGCCTGGTAGATCGGCACGGTGCCGATCGGCACCGGCGAATTGCGCACGATCCATTCGCGCGTCTCGTGGATGTGCTTGCCGGTGGAGAGATCCATCACCGTATCGCCGCCCCAGCGGATGGCCCAGGTCATCTTGTCCACTTCCTCGCCGATCGAAGAGCCGAGGGCGGAGTTGCCGATGTTGCAGTTGATCTTCACCAGGAAATTTCGCCCGATGATCATCGGCTCGGACTCGGGATGGTTGATGTTCGCGGGAATGATTGCGCGCCCGCGCGCGATCTCGTCGCGCACGAACTCCGGCGTGATGAGTTTCGGCAGCGAGGCGCCGAAGGAATTGCCGGCGTGCTGGCGCAGCACCATTTCCGGGAATTTCTCGATCAGTTCGCGGCGCATCAGGTTTTCGCGGATGGCGACGAATTCCATTTCCGGCGAGACCACGCCCCGGCGCGCGTAGTGCATCTGCGTCACGCACGAACCGGGCCTCGCGCGCCGCGGCTTGCGGTGCAGATCGAAACGCAGCTCGGCGAGCCTGGGATCGCGCATGCGCGCGCGGCCATACTCGGAACTGGGGGCATCGAGCCAGACGCTGTCCGCGCGCTCGGCGATCCAGGCCTCGCGCAGCGCGGGCAGGCCCTTGCGGATATCGATCTTCAGCGCCGGATCGGAGTACGGGCCCGAGGTGTCGTACACGAACACGGTGGGGTTCGGCTCCTCCAGCGGGCCGCCCGAGCCATGGCCGGCCGGGGTTGCCGACTGCTCGATCGCGCGCATCGGCACCCGGATATCCGGTCGGGACCCGGTGACGTGAACCTTGCGGGAATTGGGTAGAGGATGGACCGCCGCCGCGTCAACCTCCGCGGTGGTGGCAAGAAATTTCGGATTTGCGTTCATGATTCCTCCGGGAACAGGCCTGATGCCGGGCACGATCGCGGGGGAAGGCAAACGCACAAAACGCTACGCTTCCCTTCGGCGGCATTACCCGCATCAGGTTCCAAGGGACTCTCTCACCCGAATTAACTAGTTAATAACGTAAGTAAGCACTACCACTTACTTTATCCAAGCGAGCTGATTCAGGACCCCTGCGTGAGCCTCGCACGCTACTTCATTGCCGGCGCGATGGCAAGGAAGACAAGCAGACGGTAGTGTCTCAGTTTGACGTGTAACAACGCTGCGGCGCACTTATTGTTCCAAATTTTTGGAACACGTCTACGGAAAGACTAAGCGACGGCGCTAACAGTTGGCTGCGGTTCTTGGTGTTGCCTCAAGGAGCCAAATATCCTTTCAACGTCCGCAGTACTTAGTTGCTCGGTTGAGTAAGCGCCCTTTTTTCCAGGGACGTAGTAGATAATGTTTTTTGTTGCCATTCGCGCAAGACGAGAAGTTAGCGAATTGCGCTTGTGTACCTCATTGGTCTTTTTGTATAGCGCGATGAGAAGTTGATCAAGAGAAATGATTCCGCCAGCTTCTTCAATGGCGTTCACAATCGCGAATTCAGTCTTGTCTCCATCCGAAACATTGAGTTCCTGAATTAGGTCGTGCGGAAGCCCTTCAAGATCCTCTACGCTCAAAGTTAGCCTGATTACTTTTTCGGGCTGGTGTTGCGGACTATTGGTCTGTTGTGAGGCCGCTTCTAGAGCGGTATCGGCCAGATCCAAATCGGCCATAAGTGCCCTAAATTTCTCGGCTGTACTTTGATGCAGACTTACGCGAAAAGTGTTGATTCCTGGGCGTTTTGCGTAATTTTCGTGAAATTCAAGTTGCTCGTTGACAAACGCTAAGTGCTTAGATAGTATCGACATTGCTTATCTCAGTTTGGTAGGCAATAGGAGGTTGGCCCGGTCAGAAGCTCTGACTCGAAGCTTCGGCGGAGAGTGAGGGATTCGAACCCTCGGGAGTGGTATCAGCACTCCTACGGTTTTTAAGACCGCTGCCATCAGCCGCTCGGCCAACTCTCCAAAGATAAGTCGTATAAATAGAGCTCTATTACGATTCCCGAGGGGGCCAACTGGCCCCCTTTCCATTTGTAGTATCCCACAGTCAACATGGATATGCAATGGAAATAGAATGGGGAAGAATTTGGGGTGGGTCAATGGGTTGTTACTACTTTTTCTGTGGATAAGTGTTTGGAACCTTGAGCACCCTAGTCCGCCAGCTTGGCGATCTCCTCCAGAGTCCAGACATGATCCGCGACCCCGGCCTGCATGGCTGGCGTGACCCGCAGGCTCTTATGAATCCGCCCGTAGTTGTAGAACATGTAGTGCAGGCCGATGGCGCAGGCGTGATTCTGGACCTTTTTGCTGAATCCATTCGTTAGCCGGGTGAACCGGCGCATGCTCATTCGCATGGTGAGGTTCTGGCGCTCGACGTGGCTGGTTGAAGCCTTCGATTCGTCGGGGAAGCCGGTAACGGTTTCTTTGCGCGCTCCAGTGCATACGGGCGGGCTGTAGCGGCGTTCAGCTTCAGGAGGGGAAGCATAGAGTTTCGTCAGCGTAGAATAGTCGATCTCGCTTCCGAAAGCTTCGTCTACGGCAGACAAGTAGGGCCTGTGACCGTCCGTGGTCAGTTGCACGCGGTTCGCAAGGCGCGAAGCTACATCCTTCATAAATACCGTGGCAGCGCGGAGGTTGCGCCGACCAACCAGCCAAGACAGGACCAGCTTGCTATCCGCGTCAATGGCTACCCATGTCCATACGTCGCCGCGCTCGCCCGTGTTCCTCTCCCACGGTTCCAGATTGGCAGCCTTGGCTCCTACGAAGCTCCAGATTTCGTCGCACTGGACGCGCTTGCAGGTTAGGTTCCGCAGGTGTTCGTTCATGTAGAGATCGCAAGCAGTTCCCACATCTACCAGCAGCTTGGTGACTGTGTTTATCGACACATCGCACAGGCGGGAAGTCGATCGAAGGCTGTTCCCCTCTACAAGGCATCCGATGATTCTGGCGCGGTCTTTTAGGCTCAATCTGTTCATGTTCACGCTCCCAATGTGAACATTATGCTTGAGTAGCCTCTATTAGTCAAGCATATTATTCAGTTTGCCAAATCGTGCAAGTTAGGCTATTCTGGCAAACATGGACACGGAACACCGGACGCCCGGTCAGTTGATAGAAGCGCTCCTCAAAGAGCGGGGTTGGACCAATCGGTTTTTGGCTACTGTTCTCGAAGTGGACGAAACTGGCATCAGCAAAATAATTGCCGCAAAAAAGCCGGTAACTCCTGCATTGGCTATTGCCCTTGAAGAGGTATTCGAGGTGCCCGCAGAAAAGTTCCTCTCCCTTCAAAGGAGCCTGGACTTAGCCACAGCGAGAATCGTAACCAAGCCAAATCCTTCTCGGGTTATCAGAGCAAAAATATTTGCGGACCTGCCGATTGCCGAAATGGTCGAGCGCGGGTGGCTACATGTGGACGACATAAAGGATTTGGGCTCCGTAGAGCGGGCAGTCACCGCGTATTTCGGCGTTCAAAATCTCAGCGACATTGAATCTGTGCCCTATGCAGCGAAAAAGACCGATGCTGCACTCGACCTCACACCGTCTCAACTGGCTTGGCTTTATCGGATTAGACAGATCTCCAAAGATGTCCTCGCACCATCTTACAGCGAGGAAATGGCACAGTCGGCATTGAAGAAACTAAAATCTTTCTTGAGCGCCCCTCAAGAAGCCCGCCACGTTCCAAGACTGCTGATGGAGTGTGGGATTAGATTGGTATTTGTTGAAAGCTTGAAGGCATCGAAAATAGATGGCGTATGCCTTTGGCTAAATGAAAAATCACCCGTAATAGGGATGACATTGCGCTTCGACCGCATGGACAATTTTTGGTTTGTCTTGCGGCACGAGTTAGAGCATGTCCTTCAGAGGCACGGCGTAACGGTCCCAATGCTAGATGTGGACGTTGGAAACATATCCTCGATTGCCAGCGAAGAAAAACTCGCAAATGAAGCGGCTGCTGAGTTTTGCGCACCACAAGCGAGGATAGAGAGTTTTATTGCCAGAAAAGCTCCACTTTTCCCAGAAAGAGATTTTCTGGGTCTGGCCAAAATTCTCGGGGTGCATCCAAGCCTAGTGGCTGGGCAGATCCAATTCAAGACTGGTCGATACGAACTCTTCAGAGCGCACTTGGCAAAAATTAGAGACTTTGTATTGCCGAGCGCGATTGTAGATGGGTGGGGCGATGTTGCTCCAGTGAACGTGAGTTAATGGAGCATGCAATGAACAGAAATGAGCAACTGCAAGGACTAATCCAACTCTACAAAACGGAGACTGGAAATAAGACGATAGATATGGAAGATGTAACGGACTGGGCTATACGCCGGGGTGCCACTCTTCCAAAGCCAAAATCGCAACGAGACTTGCTGATGGCCCAGTTCTCTGATGCGGCCCGCGCAGAGTTTAAGCAAGACCCTAAGACTGGCCTGTCCTACCGTGTGAATCATGCATTGCGTGGAACCAGGTCGGACGGAAGGCAATACACACTTTGGGTTGACATTGACGATGCGACAAGGCCGCAAATGCTCTGGTCGCTATCAAATCGCCGTCAGCAGATGGTAGGCGATGCGGTCCATCTAAAAATAGACGAAATGATTTGGAATGGCCACCATTCCGAAGAGCAGCCGATTCAACTTGTCATGGACTTCAAAGACGACGTTGAAGAGCGCCTAAATTCGCCCGGATTTGGGTCGGGGGAAGAAGCTGCCTAGCGTCCTTTCTTCCAGCGTGCAGAAGCCGCCGCTTTCGCAATTTCCGACCTCTGGGCTGCGCTTAGCTTATTTGCTCTGGCAACCCCTCCCTTTACCCCTCCAGCGCGCCCAGAACGCACCCTAACGCTTTCCTCCGGGTCTGGGGGCGCTTCCCCAGTAGAAATATCCACGATCCGCTTGGCGAGCTGGTTCGCATCGCGTGGGCGTTTTGGTCGCATGCCGCGAGTTTAGCGGCAACACTTTGAACCGTCAGCTTTTGTTACTTTCAAACTGAGACACTACCAAGCAGACAAGCAGACAAGCAGACAAGGAAGGCTCGGGCGTGCCTGGATGCCGGCTTACAATAACTGACCAGTCAGTTAATTACTCGCAGAACAACTTTGCTCGCAGAACTTTACTCGCAGAATTCAGACGTACCGGATGAATAGAGCCGAACCGCGCTGGGAGCGCCGCAAGGGGGCGCGTCCCGATGAGATCACCGCCGCAGCGCTCGAGCTGTTTGTCGAACGCGGCTACGCCGCGACCCGGCTGGAGGATGTGGCGGTACGCGCGGGCGTCTCGAAGGGGACGCTCTACCTGTATTTCGCCAACAAGACTGAGCTGTTCAAGGCCGTGGTGCGCGGCGGCATTGCCTCGCCGCTGGCACAGGCCGGTACGATGATGGCGAATTACCGCGGCTCCATGTTCGAGTTGCTGCGCACGCTGCTGCGCGGCTGGTGGTTGCAGATCGGCTCGACGCCGCTTGCCGGCATCCCGAAGCTCGTCATCTCGGAGGCGCGCAACTTTCCCGAAATTGCAGGGTTCTATATGTCGGAGGTGGCCGAGCCCGGCCACGCGCTGTTCCGGCGCATCATCGAACGCGGCATCGCAGAAGGCGAATTTCGCGCCTGCGACCCGGAAACGCTGGCGCAGATCGTGCTCGCGCCGCTCCTACTGATCAGCCTCTGGCGCAGCTCTCTCGAGGCCTGCCGGCCGGGGGCGCTCGATCCGCAGCGCCTGCTCGAGGCGCACCTGAATTTTCTGCACGGCGCACTGGTTGCGGACGCGAAGCCCGCATGAGCTTGCGCAGATTCCGCAACATCGCAATACCGCAATACAGCGCGGCATGGTGAAGCGCACGCGCCTGCTTGGCGCGCTGCTCGTCGTGCTGGCCGCGGCGGCGGCGATCGGCGTGCGCGGCAGAGCCCCGGAAGCGCAGCCGGCGGCGCTGCTTCCTGTGCTCGAGTTCCTGCCCCAGGACCTCTACACGGTGCAACCCCTGCGCCTGGAGCGCACCCTGCCGATCACTGGAACGCTCGTGCCGCGCGCCGAAGCCACCGTCAAGGCCAGGGTCGCGGGCGAGCTCGCCGAATACAGCGTGCGCGAAGGCGAAGCGGTGAAGCAGGGCCAGGCGCTTGGACGCATCGACGCCGCCGACCTGCAATCCCGGGTCAATGCCCGCGCGGCCGACCTGCAGGCGGCGCGCGCGCAGGTAGTGCTCGCCGAGAAGAACCGCGCCACGCAACAGGCGCTGCTCGCGCAGCGCTTCATCTCGCAGAATGCGTTCGATTCGACGCAAAGCGGCTACGACGTGGCGCTTGCGCGCCAGGCCGCTGCCGAATCGGAACTCGCCCTCGCCCGCAAGAGCCTGGCTGACACGCGGCTGGAGGCGCCGCTGTCAGGTATCGTCGCGGAGCGAATCGCCCAGCCCGGCGAACGCATCGCGGTAGACGGGCGTGTGCTGCGCATCGTCGACATCTCGCGCCTCGAACTTGAAGCGGCCGTGCCCGCCTCCGACATTCCGCTGGTCAGGAAGGGGCAGCGCGTCGCGCTGCGCGTCGATGGCTTCGGCGCGCGCGAGTTCGCCGGGCAGATCGAACGCATCAATCCCGGCACGGTGGCCGGAGCGCGCGCCGTAACCGTTTACGCCGTGATCGGCAACGCGGACGGTGCGCTGCGCGGCGGCATGTTCGTGCAGGGGGCGCTGAACCTGGATACGGCGGACGCGGTACTCGCTATCCCCGTCTCCGCGGTGCGCGAAGAGCTGGGCATGACATACGTCTACGTCCTGGACGCCGGCGTGGTGCGCAGGAAAACGGTTCGCACCGGTGCCGCGGACGCAGCGGGCCGCGTGCAGGTGCTGTCCGGAATCGGCGCGGGCGAACGCATCGTGAAGGCCAACCTCGGCAATCTGCGCGAAGGCGCCCGGGCACGCGTCGCCGCGCCCGCGGCGCGCTAGCCGGGCACCGCAGCCGCCATGTGGTTCACGCGCGTCAGCATTCAAAACCCGGTGTTCGCCGCCATGATGATGGCGGCGCTGCTGGTGCTCGGCCTGTTTTCCTATGCGCGGCTGTCGGTGGAGCAGTTCCCCGACGTCAGCTTCCCGGTCATCCTCGTCGACACCGACTACCCGGGCGCCTCGCCGGAGAGCGTCGAGGAGGAAGTCACGCGGCGCGTCGAGGAGGCGGTCAACACGGTGAGCGGCATCAAAACGCTGTCCTCGCGCTCCTACGAGGGACGTTCCCTCGTCATCGTCGAGTTCGATCTCGCGGTCGATCCCAGGCTCGCGGCGCAGGACGTGCGCGAAAAAATCGCGCTGGTGCGTCCCTTGCTGCGCGCCGAGGTCAAGGAGCCGAAGATCAGCCGCTTCAATCCAGACGATTTTCCGATTGTTTCGGTTGCGGTGTCTTCCCCGGAGCGGCCGCTGCGCGAGCTCACCACGCTCGCCGACCAGGTGATCAAGAAACGGCTCGAAAACGTCTCCGGCGTGGGACAGGCGAATCTGGTGGGCGGCGTGAAGCGCGAACTCAAGGTGTATCTGCGCCTGGACGATCTCGCCGCGCACAGGGTCGGCACCGACCAGGTGATCCAGGCCCTGCGCAGCGAGAACCAGGAGCTCCCCGCCGGAGCGGTGACAGGGTCGAGCCAGGAACGCATCGTGCAGATCGCGGCGCGCCTGCAAAAGCCCGAGGACTTTCGCCATCTGATCGTGGCGCGGCGCGGCGGCCGCGCGGTCACGCTGGACCAGGTCGCGGAAGTCGAAGACGGCCAGCAGGAGGAGGAAAGCGCCGCCCTGGTGAACGGCAGACGTGCGCTTTCCATCGACGTCGTAAAAGCGCAGGGCGAGAATACGATTGCCGTGGTGGATGGCATTTTCCGGGCGGTCAGGGACGCGCGCGGCCTGCTGCCGGCAGACGTGGAACTCAACGTGGTGCGCGATGCCTCCATCGGCATCCGCAATTCGGTGAGCGACGTCAGGAAGACTCTGCTGGAAGGCGCCCTGCTGACGATCGGCATCGTGTTTGTGTTTCTCGCCTCCTGGCGCAGTACCGTGATCACCGGGCTGACGCTGCCGATTTCGCTGATCGGCAGCTTTCTGTTCATTCACGCCTTCGGCTTCAGCCTGAACCTGCTGACCCTGATGGCGCTGTCGCTGTCGGTCGGACTGCTGATCGACGACGCCATCGTGGTGCGGGAAAACATTGTGCGTCATGTGGCGCTCGGCGCCGATCACCGCAGCGCGGCGCTCGAAGGCACGCGCGAAATCGGCCTCGCGGTGCTCGCCACGACGTTCTCGATCGTCGCAGTGTTCCTCCCGGTCGGCTTCATGGGCGGCATCATCGGGCGCTTCTTTCATCAGTTCGGCATCACGGTCGCCTCGGCGGTGCTGATATCCATGTTCGTCTCGTTCACCCTCGATCCGATGCTGTCGTCGATCTGGCATGACCCGCAGGCCGAAGGGAGCTTCGGCCGCGGCCCGCTCGGGCGCACCCTTGGCCGGCTGCACCGCGCGATGGAGCGCGCATCGGATGGCTATGAGCGGCTGCTCGGCTGGAGCCTCGCGCACCGCAAGACCGTGCTCGTCATCGCGCTGCTGAGTTTTCTCGCCAGTTTTCCGCTCATGCGGTTCGTCGGGACCGAGTTCATGCCGGAACCGGACCTGTCGGAACTGCAGGTCCAGTTCAAGACCCCGGTCGGTTCCTCGCTCGAGCTTACCCAGCGCAAGGCGCAGCAGGTGGAAGCCGCGTTGCGCGAGTTTCCGGAAGTCCGGCACAGCTATACGACGATCAACACCGGCCTGTCGCAGGGCAAGCATCGCGTGAATGTTTTTCTCCAGTTGGTGCCGCGCCGCGACCGGGAGCGCTCGCAGATGATGCTGACCAGGCCGATGCGCGAGCGTCTGGCGCGCATCGCCGGCATCCAGGTCCAGGATGTCGGCGCCTTCAAATCGGTATCCAGCGGCAAGCCGCTCCAGGTTTCGATCCTCGGGCAGGACCGCGCGGTGCTGGATGCGATCTCACGCCGGGTTATGGATGCGATGCGCGCGGTGCCGGGCGCGGTGGATGTCGAATCGAGCGACGAGCTTGCCAAGCCGCAGCTCGCGGTGGACATCAAGCGCGAACTCGCGAGTGACCTCGGCGTCGGCGTGGCGCAGCTCGCGCAGACGCTGCGCCCGCTGCTGGCCGGCCAGGCGGTCGGCAACTGGCGCGCGCCGGATGGCGGCTACTACGACGTGCAGGTGCGGCTCGCCCGCGGCGAGCGCACGCACGCCGCCGACCTGGAACGCGTCCCCCTCGCCTCGGCCAGGCTGGATGCGAACGGCAATCCGCGCATGGTCGCCTTGCGCGAAATTGCCGCCGTGCGCGCGCTGGACGGCGCGCAGCAGGTCAACCGCAAGGAACAAATGCGCGAAGTCCTGGTCACAGGCAACGCGTTCAAGCGGCCTGCCGGCGACGTGGCGGCAGACCTGAAGCTGCGACTCGAGGCGATCGCGCTGCCGGCAGGATACCGCTTCCGCATGGGCGGCTCGTCCAAGGACATCCAGGAATCGCTTTCCTTTGCCACCCAGGCGCTCGCGCTCGCCGTGATCTTCATCTACCTCATTCTGGCATCTCAGTTTGCCAGCTTCGTCCAGCCGCTCGCGATCATGGTCTCGCTGCCGCTGGCCCTGGTCGGCGTCGTGCTCGCGCTGCTGGTCGCGGGCTCGACGATGAACATCTTTTCCATCATCGGTTTCATCATGCTGATGGGTCTGGTCACCAAGAATGCCATCCTGCTGATCGATTTCGTCAATCAGGCGCGGCGCGGCGGCGCGCCGCGCCATGCCGCGCTCCTGTCGGCCGGACGCATCCGGCTGCGGCCGATACTCATGACCACGCTCGCGATGATTTTCGGCATGCTCCCGCTCGCCCTCGGCCTGGGCGAAGGCGGGGAGCAGCCTGCCCCGATGGGGCAGGCGGTGATAGGCGGCGTTCTGACCTCCGGCCTGCTGACGCTCCTGGTCGTGCCGGTGGTCTATACCTACCTGGATGATCTGGCGGCCTGGGCGAAGGGCTTTGGTAGACTTAGGCGCCCGCCGAACGCAACCGCCGGCCAACGCGGCCAACCCGCAAACGAAACTCACGGTACTCGCGATTCTCGGAATTCTGGAAAATCTGGGAATCCGGTGCTTCGCACGCCCAAATCATGAACCTCGCATGAACCTCGCATGAACCTCGAACAAGCGCGTTTCAACATGATCGAGCAGCAGATTCGTACCTGGGAGGTGCTCGACCAGGAAGTGCTTGAGCTGCTGTATACCGTGCCGCGGGAAGCGTTCGTGCCGGCCGCCCTGCGCTCGCTCGCGTTCATAGACATGGAACTGCCGCTGGGCGATGGCGAGCGGATGTGGGCGCCCAAGATGGAAGCGCGCGTGCTCCAGGCGCTGGAGGTGCGCAAGACAGACCGGGTGCTGGAGGTCGGCACCGGCAGCGGCTACTTCTGCGCCCTGCTCGCGCAGCGCGCCGCGCACGTCCACTCCGTCGAAATCCGGCCCCAACTGGCCGCCTTCGGCCGCGCCAATCTCGAGCGCCATGGCGCGGACAATGTCACGCTGGAAATCGGCGACGCCGCCCGCGGCTGGAAGCAGAAAGCCCCGTTCGACGTGATCGTTTTCACCGGCTCGGTTCCGGTCTTGCCAGGCGGCATTTTTGAACAGATGGCGGAGCACGGCCGTCTGTTCGCGATCGTCGGCGACGCCCCTGCCATGGCCGCCAGCCTGATCACGCAGGCCGTCCCCGGCAAGTTTGCGCGCGTGGAACTGTTCGAAACCGTCGTCGCCCCGCTGGTGAACTGCGAGCATCCGGCGCGTTTCAGGTTTTGATCGTCGGATGCGCGAATGAAGCAGCTTGTTTTGGTTGTGCTCCTTGGCGCGCTGCCGGCGGTGGCCACGGGGCAGGATCTGGTGCAGGTATTTCGCGACGCGCTCGCCTATGACGCGGTTTACGGAGCCGCGCGCTATGCGGCCGAGGCCGGACGGGAGAAACTGCCTCAGGGCCGCGCGCTGATCCTGCCCACGCTCGGGCTGGCGGGGAACAATAGCCGCTCGTTCCTGGACGTCGATTCCCGCTCGCCCGCGGTTTCGCCCAGCTTCAAGCGCGACACGCGTGTTTATGGTGCGAGCCTGACCCTTTCCCAGCCGATCTACCGGCCGCAGAACAGCATTGCCTACGGCCAGGCGGAGTACCAGGTGCGGCTGGCCGAATCCGTGCTGTCGCAGGCGGGGCAGGACCTGGTGCTGCGCGTCGCGCAGGCCTATTTCGATATCCTCGCGGCGCAAAACAGCCTCGAACTGGCGAAGGCGCAGAAGGTCGCGATCAGCGAGCAGCTGGAGCAGGCCAAGCGCAATTTCGAAGTCGGCACCGCGACGATCACCGACACCCACGAGGCCCAGTCGCGCTACGACCTGATCCTCGCGCAGGAAATCGTCGCGGGCAACGATCTCGACAACAGGCAGCGCGCACTGCAGCAGATCACCGGCAAGGAATACGCCTCGCTGGCGCCGTTGCGCGGCGATGTCCGGCTCTCGCCGCCCAACCCGGAGTCGATGCAGCCCTGGGTCAGCCTGGCCGAGAAGCAGAGCTACGCCGTGCAGGCCCAGGAATCGACCTCGGCCATCGCCGCGCTGGAGGTAAAGCGCCAGCAGGCGGCCAATCTTCCCACCTTCGATCTGGTCGCGAGCTACGCCTACAACGCGCAATCGGGCACCGCCAACAGCGCGCTTGGCACCGATACCCGCAACGGCACGATCGGGGTGCAGGCCGCCCTGCCGCTGTATCAGGGCGGGGCCATCGAATCGCGCATACGGGAGGCATTGGCGAACCAGGAGAAATCAAGACAGGATCTGGAGAACGCCAGGCGCAGCGCGGCGCTCGCGGCGCGTCAGTCCTACGTCTCCGTGATCAACGGCATTGCCCAGGTGCGCGCCTTTGAACAGGCGCTCGTGTCCGGCCAGAGCGCCCTGGAGGCCAACCGGCTCGGCTATGAAGTGGGCGTGCGCATCAACATCGACGTGCTGAACGCCCAGCAGCAGCTGTTCTCCACGCGCCGCGATCTGGCTCAGGCGCGCTACAACACCATCACCAATCACCTCCGCCTCAAGGCCGCCGCGGGCAGCCTCAGACCGGAGGACCTCGACGAAGTGAATCGCGCCCTCACACCCTGAGGCCGGCCGCGGCAGGCGTCGTGCCAACTTGCGCCGCAAGGATGCACGAGTTAATTCCCGGCCGCGGGCGCGCTGGGGTTCGGCAAAATGTGATCACGACCACAAATCTCATGCATTCGCCGCCTGCTTAGGCTGCGTGGAGCGGACGCTTCGCCGACCGTGGTGCCGTATTGCCCGGTGCAGCACCCAGGTTGGCAGCAAGGCGGCGGCGAACACCCCTGCGGTCAGGAGAAATCCGTCGCGAAAGGCGAGCGTGCTCGCCTCCGCGTAGATGGCTTGCCCGTGGTACCACAGCGCGAGGGGAAGCTGCTGCCAGTCCGGCAGGCCGGCTCCCCGCGCCAGGCCCGCGACCTGCCCCAGCATGCCTGTAAGAACCGGATTGTCCGGGGTCTGAGTCGCGGCCAGAATATCGCTATGGAAGGCCGTGCGCTGATCGAACAGCACGGCAAGCAGGTTGACGCCGAAAGCACCCCCCAGTTGACGCGAGAAATTCGACACCCCCGAGCCTTGTGGCATCAGCTCCGCAGGCAGTACCTGCAGCGCCGCAGCGCTCAGCGACGGAAAGACCAGAGCCATGCCGACGCGCGCCAGCGCCGTCCACAACGCCAGATGCAGGAAGGTGGTATACACGTCGACTTGCGCGGTCAGCCATGAGGTGAGCGCGCACAAAAACAGTCCGAAGGCGATCATCGGCCCGGGTGCCACGCGATCGGCGAGCAGGCCGGCGAGCGGGAACGCGACGGCCATCGCGAAACCGGCCGGCATGAGCAGCAGGCCTGAATCGGCCGGCAAAAGATGCTGGATCGTTTGCACGAAGAGCGGCAACAGATAAGTCGTGCCGTACAGACTGGCGCCGAGAATGAACCCGACGAGCGATGCCGAGGCAAATGGCAGGCTGGTGAACAATTTCAGATTCAGCAAGGGCGTTGTGGTTTTGTTCTCCCACCAGATGAAGGCGCAGAAACTGCCCGCGGCAATCGCGAAATTGAGAAGTATGGGATCCGCACCCCAGCCCAAGCGCTGTCCGTTGGTCAGGCCATTCAGCAGCGTGGTGAGAAATACGCACAGCAGGATAAATCCGGGCCAATCGAAACGGTAACGCGCCCCACCCTCGTTACGCGAGGGCAGAAAGAGGGCCGAAAGGACCATCGCGCCGAGAGAAAACGGCAGCACCAGGTAAAAGATATAGCGCCAGCTGAAATGCTCCATCAGCACGCCGCCAACCCAAGGGCCGATGGAGGGCCCGAGCACGACGCCGAGCCCGAAAATGCTCATGGCGACGCCGCGGCGGTTCGGCGGGAATACCTGGAACATGACCACCATCGCCAGCGGCTGAACAATGCCGGCGGCGGCGCCCTGCGCGATGCGCGCGACGACCAGCACATGCTCGTCGGGAGCCGCGCCGCCAATCGCCGAACCGAAGCTGAACAGGGCGAGCGTGGCGAGAAACGTTGCACGGTGTCCGAAGTTGTGCTCGGCCCATGCGCCCAGCAGCATGGTCGCCGTGGCCGCCGCAAGGTACGCAGACGAGAGCCATTGCGCCTCGATCTGGGAGATGCCGAAGGCGCCCATGATGTCCGGTATGGCGACGTTCACGATGGTCGAGGAAAGGACCACCGCCGTGGCTGCAGCGATTGCGGTGAATGTCGCCAGCCAGCGGTAGGCCGGGCCGTAGCGCTCGAACAGCGCTTCAGTCGACGACATCGATTTCCACTTCGACCATCATCCCCGGACGCAGCGCGCCGTCCTCCTGCTTCAAACTGACGCGGATCGGAACGCGCTGCGTGATTTTCGTGAAGTTGCCGCTCGGATTGGGGGTCGGCAACAGCGCGAACTGGCTGGTGGCGGCGCTGCCTATCCGGACCACGGCGCCGCGGAATTCCCGGCCGGGGTAGGCGTCCACGATGATGTTCGCCGGGGCACCTTGCTTCACCCGGCTGATCTCCGTCTCCTTCACGTTCGCCTCCACCCACAGGCTCGCGGGATCGTGGTACATGAGCAGGCGCGTTCCGGGGGAGACGAATTCGCCGGGATCGATGAACGTCTGGTCGATCACGCCGTCGAATGCGGCGCGGATTTCTCGCTTCTCCAGATCCACCTGCAGCTGAGACAGCTTTGCGGCAAGCGCGGCCCGGTCAGCCGCAAAGGTCGCGATGCGCCGCTCAAGCACTGCGATCTGCTCCTCGTCGGCCCTGACTACCGATGCATTGGCGCGCGCCGTCTCTATGGTGGAGGCCGCGCGCAAGCGCCGTTGTTGTGCCGCGGTAAAACCGGTACTGGAGTCATCGAGCCGCTGCGCGGCGACCATGCCTTTGTCGAACAACATCTTCATGCGCTCGTAATCGCCGCGCGCGCGTTCGACATCCGCGGTACTTGCCCGCTCATCCGCCTGGGCGCCGGTGATCTGGGACAGCGCCGCGTCCGTGCGGCTCGCCACTTGCCTGCGTATCATCTGCTGCTGGGCGCGCAGCTCGCTCTGGGCGGCGTCCGTGCGCACCAGCTGCGCCTCGACCTCGCGCAGCTCGAAGCGCGCCCGTTCGCTGTCGATTGCCAGGAGCAGATCGCCCTTCTTGACCCGATCACCGGCAATGACTTCGACTTTGGACACGCGCCCGGCCACCTCGCTGGAGAGCGCTATCACGTTGGCCGCGACACGCGCATCGTTCAGATACACATGCTTCCATCTGTCCGCCAGCCAGAAGCTGAACGCCACAACGATCGCGAGTAGAGAGAGCGCGAGGAGCGTCAACCGGGTGCGGCGGCCGAAAACGGCACGCCGCGCCGCGGCTGATCCCGGGGAAGGGCTGATGGTTTTCAATTGTTCCTCGGAAGATTCGGACGTTCTTTGCATCCCATGACGGTTCGAGATTCCTTTCGTTGATTGGGCGCCGTGATATCAGCGGCCGGACAAATTCGCGCGCATCGTCACAAGCGCCGACACGACCAATTCGGCATGCTTCTTGTCGATATGGCGCAGCGATATTTCGCGCAGCGTCGCGATGACGCGTTCGATGGCGGCAAGATGCGGCGCCGCGGCCGGCAGCAGAGCAAGGCGATAGGCCCGGCCGTCGGTCGGGTCAACCTTGCGTTCAACCAGCCCCTGCTGCTCCAGCGAGTCGACCAGGCGCCCCAGGGTGATGGGCTGTACCTCAAGCAGTTCCGCCAGATCGACCTGCCGTATACCTTCGTTATTCGCCACGTAAACGAGCGCTCGAGCCTGAGCGAGAGTCAGCGCGCTGCTTTTGAGGTTCTGGTCGAAAGCCCGGCGCATCAAGCGGGAGATATCGGCCACGAGAAATCCCACACTATCCCTGTTAAGCGCCATTTTCGATCGCTTCCGCAGAAATGCTACGCACTGCTTATTATAATGCGCTAAAATCGATCTGGGTGGCGTGGGTGCGATTTGCGTAGCGGGGGTGCTTTGGGCGGCGCTTTGATCGCTTTGGTTCGCGTGAGCCTTGATCTACGAACAGTCTCCTCCCTCCGGGGCAGGCTGTTCGCGATCGCGGCACGCGGGCTCTTTGTAGCCGGCCTGCTGTGAACCCTTTGCCTGACAACCGCCCACAACCCACATACAGTTTCCATGAGCGATGCTCTACTTTCATAGCAGCGCTTTCCAACGTCGGGGGCGGCGCCTGAAGCGGCTTGGCTGGCTATTGCTCCTTGGCGCGCTGCCGGCGGTGGCCACGGGGCAGGATCTGGTGCAGGTATTTCGCGACGCGCTCGCCTATGACGCGGTTTACGGAGCCGCGCGCTATGCGGCCGAGGCCGGACGGGAGAAACTGCCTCAGGGCCGCGCGCTGATCCTGCCCACGCTCGGGCTGGCGGGGAACAATAGCCGCTCGTTCCTGGACGTCGATTCCCGCTCGCCCGCGGTTTCGCCCAGCTTCAAGCGCGACACGCGTGTTTATGGTGCGAGCCTGACCCTTTCCCAGCCGATCTACCGGCCGCAGAACAGCATTGCCTACGGCCAGGCGGAGTACCAGGTGCGGCTGGCCGAATCCGTGCTGTCGCAGGCGGGGCAGGACCTGGTGCTGCGCGTCGCGCAGGCCTATTTCGATATCCTCGCGGCGCAAAACAGCCTCGAACTGGCGAAGGCGCAGAAGGTCGCGATCAGCGAGCAGCTGGAGCAGGCCAAGCGCAATTTCGAAGTCGGCACCGCGACGATCACCGACACCCACGAGGCCCAGTCGCGCTACGACCTGATCCTCGCGCAGGAAATCGTCGCGGGCAACGATCTCGACAACAGGCAGCGCGCACTGCAGCAGATCACCGGCAAGGAATACGCCTCGCTGGCGCCGTTGCGCGGCGATGTCCGGCTCTCGCCGCCCAACCCGGAGTCGATGCAGCCCTGGGTCAGCCTGGCCGAGAAGCAGAGCTACGCCGTGCAGGCCCAGGAATCGACCTCGGCCATCGCCGCGCTGGAGGTAAAGCGCCAGCAGGCGGCCAATCTTCCCACCTTCGATCTGGTCGCGAGCTACGCCTACAACGCGCAATCGGGCACCGCCAACAGCGCGCTTGGCACCGATACCCGCAACGGCACGATCGGGGTGCAGGCCGCCCTGCCGCTGTATCAGGGCGGGGCCATCGAATCGCGCATACGGGAGGCATTGGCGAACCAGGAGAAATCAAGACAGGATCTGGAGAACGCCAGGCGCAGCGCGGCGCTCGCGGCGCGTCAGTCCTACGTCTCCGTGATCAACGGCATTGCCCAGGTGCGCGCCTTTGAACAGGCGCTCGTGTCCGGCCAGAGCGCCCTGGAGGCCAACCGGCTCGGCTATGAAGTGGGCGTGCGCATCAACATCGACGTGCTGAACGCCCAGCAGCAGCTGTTCTCCACGCGCCGCGATCTGGCTCAGGCGCGCTACAACACCATCACCAATCACCTCCGCCTCAAGGCCGCCGCGGGCAGCCTCAGACCGGAGGACCTCGACGAAGTGAATCGCGCCCTCACACCCTGAGGCCGGCCGCGGCGGCGTCATCTGCGGCGCGCTCAAGCAGGTGCCGGCAGACTTCCAGATGCCGCTCGGTGGCGCCGCCGTGCCGGCGCGAGAAGGCAAGCGCGCACTGCGCCATGCGCGCCAGCGCCGCCGTATCCATCAGCAACCCGCAGGCCGTGCGCAGCGCCGCTTGCGCGGTGTCCGCCTGAATCGCCGCCCCGGCCCGCAGCGCGTCGCGCGTCGCCGCGGAGAAATTGAACATATGCGGGCCGGTCACGACCGGGACGCCCGCCGCGCAGGCTTCGATCAGGTTCTGGCCGCCGAGCGGCCGGAAGCTGCCGCCGATCACCGCGACATCCGCGAGACCGTAGTACAGCGCCATCTCGCCCAGGGTATCGCCAAGAAATACCTCGCAGTCCGCCGCCGGAACTTCCGTCTGGCTGCGCCGCGCAAGGCGCAGCCCGCGCGCCGCGATGAGCGCCGCCACCTCATCGAATCGCTGCCGATGGCGCGGCACGATGAGCACCAGGACATGCGCTTGCGCTTCCCCATGCACCTGCGCTTGCGCCGCGCCCAGCGCGTCCAGCAGGAGCGCCTCCTCGCCCTCGCGCGTGCTGGCGAAAAGCAGCACCCTGCGGCCCTGCAAGCCGGCGCGCAGCGCGCGGCCAAGCGCGAGCTGCCGGGCGTCTGGCTGGGCATCGAATTTCAGGTTACCGGTGACACCCGGTGCGCGCGCGCCGAGAACCCGCAGACGCCGCGCATCGGCTCTGCCCTGGGCGCACACCGCGTCAAGCGCGGCAATGGCCCCGCGCGTCAGCAGGCTCGTCCGGGCATAGCGGCGCGCGGAACGCTTCGACATCCGCGCATTCGCGAGCAGCAGCGGTATGCCGCGCCGATGACAGGCGGCGATCAGATTCGGCCATATCTCGGTCTCCATGAGGATGCCCAGCCTTGGCCGGCAATGGCTCAGGAATCGCCTGACCGGGCCGGGCGCGTCATAAGGCAGATAGGTGACCTGCGCGCCGCCGCCAAGAATCTGGCGCAGCGTGTCCCTGCCGGCCGGCGTGGCGCAGGTAACGCGCAGCGCGCAGTCCGGATAGCTGCGCTGCAGGGCGCCTATCAGCGGCGCGGCGGCGCGCGCTTCGCCAACCGAAACCGCGTGAATCCAGATCACGGATGACGGGGAGCGCTCGGCATATATTCCGAGCCGCTCCCAGAGATGCCTGCGGTAACCCGGTTCGCGGCGGCCGCGCCACCATGCCCGGACCAGCAAGGCGGGTAGCGCAAGCTGCCAAAGCGCGCCGTACAGGAACCTGCAGAGCCGCTGTGCGTGGCTCACGCGAGCGCAATTTCCTCGAATGCGCCGAGCACCTGATGCGCGCTCGGCAAGGACTCGCGGGAGCCGACGTTGCGCGCGCGCGCCGAGCTTTGCGGGCTCGCATACAGGCCGAAGCGGGCCGGGTCCGTACCGCTGTAGACACCCACCGCCGGCACGCCCAGGCCCGCCGCCAGATGCAGCAAACCGGTATCCAGACCGACGACGCCGCACGCGCCGCGCATCAGCCGCGCCACATCGGCGATCGGCATGAACGGCGGCACCAGCGCCGCCGGGTTGCTGTCCGCGATCTGCTGGCTGCGCAGGCGCTCCGACTCCGCGCCATGCGGCAGCACGACGCGCAAGCCGCGCCGGCCCAGTGCGCCGGCAAGCTCGATCCAGTGCCCGATCGGCCAGAGCTTCTCGCGCCGGCTTGTCATGCTGAGCAGCACCGCATAGGGCGCGTTCAGCGCCAGCGGCCGCGCGCCGCTCGAGACGAGTCCGTACTTGAACGGCCCGCCCGGCGCGTAGTGCAACGCGGCGGCCGCCAGTATGCGGTTGCGTTCGACCGGATGCAGCTCGGGCCGCACCGCGTGCGTCACATCGTAGAAGCGCGCCGCGATCGGTTCGCGCGCGCTCAAGGCATCCAGGCCGTGGCGCTCGCCGTGCGCGAGCACGCTGAGCAGCGCGCTTTTCAGGAGGCCCTGGCTGTCGATCACGATGTCGTAGCGCTCTGCGGCGATGCGGCGCCGGAAGGCCGTAATTTCCTTCCACACCGACGGTCGCCACAGTGCTTTGCGCCAGCGCCGTACCGCTACCGGAATGACATGCCGCACGTTGCGATGCATCTCGGCAACAGCAGCAAATGATTCCTCGACCACCCAGTCGATCTGCGCATCGCGAATATGGCGCGCCACGTCGCTGAGCGCCGGGCACTGATGCACGACATCGCCAAGCGAGGACGTTTTGACGAACAGAATACGCAGCATGGTCGGCTAGAATACGGCCGCCCGATTCTACGGGATTAACCGTTCGGGAAGACCTTGGACGCCGCGCCTCACGTCTCCTCCGCAGTCTCCCCCGCAGCCTCCTTCTCCGCGGTGCTGATCACGCGCAATGCCGCGCATCAGATCGAACCCTGCCTGCGCAGTCTTGCGTTCGCGAATGAAATCCTGGTCGTGGATTCGGGAAGCGACGACGCAACGAAGGAGCTGGCGCAGCGCCTGGGTGCGCGCGTCATTCACCAGAAATGGCTGGGGTACGGCCGCCAGAAGCAGTTCGCCGCGGAGCAGGCCGCGCACGAATGGGTGCTCTGCCTCGACGCGGATGAACGCATAACGCCTGAGCTGCGCGCAAGCATCCTGCGCTCGCTCGCCGCGCCGGCATCTCCCGTTTACAGGATGGCGCGGCGCAATCGCTTCATGGGACGCTGGCTTGCGCACGGCGAGGGCTATCCAGACTGGAGCGCGCGTCTGTTCAGGCGCGATGCCGCGCGCTGGAGCGCAGACGAGGTGCACGAGAAGCTGTTGTATTCGGTCACGCCGGGTATTTTGTCCGGGGATCTCGAGCATGACTCCGCGGAGAGCCTGGCGCAGTACATGGACAAGCAGAACCGCTACAGCACGCTCGCCGCGCGCCAGTTGCAGGCGCGCGGCCACGAGGGCGGCGCGGCGCAGCTTGTGCTCTCGCCGCTGGTACGGTTCATGAAATTCTACTTTTTCCATCTCGGATTTCTCGACGGACTGCCCGGGCTGGTCCACATTTCGATCGGCTGCATGAACAGCTACATGAAGTACGCGAAGCTGCTCGAATTGCAGCGCGCGGAACGGCGCTCATGACGCGCGTGCTCGTCACGGGTTGCGCCGGTTTCATCGGCATGCACTGCGTGCGGCGCCTTGCCGAGCGCGGCGACGAGATCGTCGGTCTGGACAATCTGTCGCCCTACTACTCGGTGCAACTGAAGCGCGACCGGCTGGCATTGCTGTCCGGGTATCGCAATTTCCGCTTCGAGCCGCTCGACATCGCCGATGCGGACAGACTGGCGGCGCTGTTCGCGCGCGAACGGCCGCAGCGCGTACTGCATCTCGCGGCCCAGGCCGGCGTGCGCTATTCGCTGGTCAATCCGCAGTCCTATGTGCGGGCCAACCTGGTCGGTTTCGCGAATTTGCTCGAATGCTGCCGCGGGCATCCGCCGCGCCACCTGGTCTATGCATCCAGTTCCAGCGTCTACGGCAATAACGCGAAACTTCCCTGGTCGGAGTCGGACGCGGTGGACCGGCCGATAAGCCTTTACGCGGCGAGCAAGAGATCGAACGAGCTGATGGCGCATGCCTACAGCCATCTGTTCGGCATACCGAGCACCGGCCTGCGCTACTTCACCGTGTACGGCCCCTGGGGACGGCCCGACATGTCGCCGATGCTGTTCGCGGATGCGATCCTGCGCTCGCGCAAGATCCAGGTCTTCAACCAGGGGGACATGCAGCGCGATTTCACCTACGTGGACGACATCGTCGAGGGCACGCTGCGTGTGCTGGATCGGGCGCCGGACGGCGCGCCGCCCTACGACCTGTTCAACATCGGCAACCATCAGCCCGTGGCGCTGCTGGACTACATAGCGCTGCTCGAGCGCTCGCTGGGCAGGAAGGCTGTGCTTGATCCGCAGCCGATGCAGCCGGGTGATGTCAAGGCGACCTACGCCGACACGACGCGCTTGCGGGCCGCCACCGGCTTCGTCCCGGCCACGCCGCTCGCGGACGGCCTGGATCGCTTCGCCAGGTGGTACAAGGAGTATTACCCAGGGGGAAATTCGCCAAGCCCCGCCTAGATAGTAACATATATGTTACTATCTAGGCGGGCTGCCCCGGTTCGGGCCATCCGCCGCCATGCCGTCCGCCTGCGCGGCACCGCGCTCGGCCAGCGCAATCGCCGCGTCAAGATCGCGCAGCAGGGCGCTGGTGGCATCGAATTCCGCTCCCGCCGCGAGGCGCCGCAGCGCGAGCGCCCGGATCAGGTCCGCCAGGCTGTCCGGCGGCGTAAAGGGATCTGCGGCCTCGGTCGCCGCCAGCAGCGGCGCCAACAGATCGCTTGCACCGTGCCGCAGGCGCAGCGTACGCAGAATCCGCTGCTCGATCTGCTCAAGTTCCCTGCTTTGCGAGCAACAATTGCAGGAGGCGCCGAAGCGCTGCGCGAACAGCGCCCAGCGGCCCATCAGGCTCATGGCCTGAAGCGCGGTGGGCGCCGGCGGCGCGGACATCAAGCGGTACTCCGGGAATTCACCGCGAAAAGGATATCCCAGATTGGCAGCCGCCGCCGGCGCGCCGAATTTCCCGTGGCGGGCCGTGAATCTCCTGAATATCTCTGAATATCCCTGAATATCTCTGAATATCCCTGAATATCTGTTTTATCCATTTGCACGCCATAAGTCGGTCTAGTAAGGTCGCACCTCCGCCACACCTTGGACTAACCGGAGCCACCGCATGCTGACCTCAAAAGCCGCCGTTTTCGTCGCAGTTGGGAAACCGTTCGAGGTCAGGGAACTGCCGGTCAGCGATCCGGAGCCGGGCGGCGCGCTGGTGGCGATGGAGATGGCCGGCATCTGCGGCTCGGACGTGCATTGCTCCAAGATGCAGAGCACGGCCGTCCCGGTGATCTTCGGGCACGAGAACATCGGCGTCCTGGCCAAGCTCACCAAGGGCATCCGCAAGGATGTGCTCGGCAACCCCTTGCGCGAGGGCGACAGGGTGCTGTTCCGCGCCGCGCCCTGCGGCAAATGCTATGGCTGCGCGCTGGGCGAGAATTGCAACGACACCTATCAGTACGGCTACATCCCGCTTGGCAATCCTGTCGTGCTCACCGGCGGATTCAGCCAGTATGTCCACATCCATCCCGCGCGGCCGTGGCTCTTGCGCGTGCCGGATGACATGTCTACCGAACGCGCGCTGGTCAGCGTCATCGGCAACCACACCATGCACCGCGGCATTCAGCGCATGGGCGGCATTCAACTGTCCGATACGGTCGTCGTCCAGGGCTCCGGGCCGATGGGAATCGGCGCGCTGATCCAGTCGAAGATCGCCGGCGCGGAACGCGTGATCATGATCGGCGCGCCCGCCTACCGGCTCGAGCTCGCCAGGGAGATGGGCGCCGACGAGGTGCTCAGTCTCGCCGACTATCCTGAACCGGCGGCGCGGGTGGCAAAGATACTCGAGCTCACCGCGGGCCGGGGTGCGGACGTGGTCATCGAAGCCGCGGGCTCGAAGAGCGCGGTGCAGGAGGCGCTGGAGATGGTGCGTCCGGCGGGCAGCTGCCTGCTGGTGGGCTCGTATTACAACTTCGGCCATATGAGCGTGAACCCGTCCTATCTCGTGAGCAAGGCGCTGCGCGTGTTCGGCGTGTCCGGCGGGGCGCCGGAGGGAATCATCCGCTCGATGCGCGCGATGCACAGCATAGTGCCCTATCCCGTGGAAAAACTGATTACTCACCGCCACCCGCTCGAAGAGGTGAACGATGCCTTCCATGCTCATGAGACACTGGAGGCGATGATTGCCGTGCTGACGCCGAACAAGTAGGGAACGCGCCAGGACTGGAGAGGCGATTGGGAGCCGATCAGGAAGCGATAGTTGACGCCGACGGGCATGTGATCGAAGGCGATCTGCGGGAATTTCTTCCCGCCCCCTATACCGGCAAGGGCAGGACGGGGGTCGGCGGGCGCGGCACGTTCCCGATGGCCGACGTGCTGCATAACGAACCGGTGCAGCTCCTGCCCGGCGCGCACAACCCCGCCGGCCCGAAGGAATGGTTCCAGTTTCTCGATGACGTCGGCATCGAGGCCACCGTGCTGTATCCGTCGGTCGGGCTCGGCGTAGGCAATGCCACGAACCGCGACTGGGCGAGCGCGCTTTGCCAGGCCTACAACAGCTGGCTGCACCATACCTACCTGAAAGAGAGTCCGCGCTTCAAGGGTATGGCGCTGATTCCCATGCAGGATGTGGACGAGGCCATCAGGGAGCTGCGGCGCGCCGTGACCGAACTGGGCATGCTGGGCGCCGTGCTTCCCGCCAATGGACTGAGCGCCAATGTCGGGGCCAAGCATTTCTGGCCCATCTACGCGGAGGCCGAACGCCTCGGGTGCTGCCTCGCGGTACATGGCGGGTCGCATCACAGGATCGGGCTCGACACGCTGGAGGCCTACCCGCCGATACATGCGCTGGGCCATCCGTTCGCGCAGCTGATTCAGTGCGCCGGACTGGTATTCAACGGCATCTTCGACCGCTTTCCGCGCCTGCGGATCGCCTTCCTGGAGGGCGGCGTCGCCTGGCTGCTGCTCGCGCTGGAGCGCTTCGATCGCTCCTTCGACACGCACCGCCCCTACAACCCGCGCGGCGAAATGCTCAGGCTGCCCGACGGCATGCGGGTAAGCGGCTATATCAAGATGCTGGTCGATCAGGGGCGCTTCTTCGTCGGCTGCGAAGGCGAGGAGCCGATGATCGGCGAGGCGGTCGCGGAGGTCGGCGCTGGAGCATTCATGTTCTCCTCCGACTACCCGCATGAAGTGAACGCGCAGATGTGCAAGCACGAAATCAAGGAGGTGCGCGAGCATCGCAAACTGGATGCCGCGGCCAAGAGAGGCATCCTGCGCGACAATGCGCTGCGTCTGTATGGATTGAGCTAGCAGCGGGCTGCAGTTCGCCGGCGCCGGGAGTCCCGCCGATGGGAATCTTTCGGCGCAACATTCGAAACCAGTATCGATACGCATTGCCACGGGCGTGCGGAAAAAGTTACCATCGATCGGGTACAAAAGACGGAAAGAGCGCGAGCATGTACGAGCATTGCGTCGCTATCGGCGGACCAACAGACTAGAGGAGAGACAGAGAATGGCAAAAGGACCCGGACGGGTAATCGACGGCGACGGACACCTGCTGGAGGACACGCAGGCGATCGGCAAGCGCATGCCGAAGGGCTTTATCCCGGCGCAGCCGACGATTCTCCACACCCTGTTTCCGCACAATGACCACCTGCACGCCGCGCAGCCCCTGAAGATGCTCGAGGGCGCGTTCGAGCGCGTGGGCCCCGAAGGCTGGATCAACTTTCTCGACGACGTCGGCATCGAGCAGGCCGCGCTCTACCCGACTTGGTCGCTGTCCTTCGGCTTCACGGTGAATCGCGACTGGGCGATCGGCGCGGCGCGCGCCTACAACGACTGGCTGTACGAAACCTATCTGCAGAAATATCCGGGGCGCTTCATCGGCGTCGGCCATCTGCCGCTTCAGGAACCGGAGGCGGCGGCGGCGGAACTGCGCCGCATCGTCAAGAAAATGGGTTTCAAAGGCGCCGTTTTGTGCTCGACCGGCATGCCCACCCCGCTCGGCGCCGCCGCCTACTGGCCGGTGTACGAGGAGGCCAACCGGCTCGGCTGCGCGATTACCTACCACGGCGGACATCACACGCGCATGGGCCTCGATCACATGGAGATCTACGCGGCGGTGAATGCGCTGGGCCATCCGATCGGGCAGATGACCCAGTTCACGAGCCTCCTGGTGAACGGCGTGTTCGACCGCTATCCGAAGGTGCGCTTCGGGTTCCTCGAGGGCGGGCTCACCTGGCTGATGATGGTGATCGAGCGCATGGAGCGCGCCTGGGCGACGCATATCCCGCTCGACCCGCGCCGCCACTCGGCGCAGCTCGCGAAGGGCGACACGATCGGCGATCACATCAAGAAGCTGGCGCGCCAGAAGCGCATTTTCGTCGGCTGCGAGGGCGACGAGCCGTTCGTGCCCGATCTGATCAAGGCGCTCGGCGCGAACCCCGCGTTCTTTTCCTCTGACTTCCCGCATGAAACGAACCGCGAACGCTGCCGGCACGAGCTGATGGAGATCGCCGAGCACGAGGTGATCGGCAAGAAAGAACGCCGCGAGATTCTGTCCGGCAACTCGGCCACCCTCTACGGCATCGACTAAGCACCCCGATGGCGGGGTGCCGCATCTTCGACAGACATCGCAGGAGCAGAAGACATGCAGCTTGGCATAACGTTTCCGACGCACGAAATCGGCATTGATCCGGCCGCGATCCGCGCTTTCGCGGAAGCCGCGGAGGGACTCTCTTTCAGCCATATCGCCACCTACGATCACCTGATCGGCGCCGATCCGGCGGGGCATCCCGGCTTCAACAAGCCGTACACCGTGCGCACGCCGTTTCATGAACCGCTGACGCTGTTCAGTTTTCTTGCCTGCTGCACGCGGCGCATCGGATTCGTCAGCGCGGTACTGGTGCTGCCGATGCGGCAGACCGTACTGGTGGCCAAGCAGGCCGCGGAAGTCGACATTTTGTGTTCCGGCCGGCTGCGGCTCGGAGTGGGCGTCGGGCGCTACGACGCGGAGTACCAGGCGATGGGCGCTGACTTTCGCACCCGCGGCCGGCGCATCGAAGAACAGGTCGCCCTGCTGCGCGCCCTCTGGACGCAGCAGGTGGTGGACTTCAAGGGAGAGTGGCACACCGTGACGCATGGCGGACTCAACCCGCTGCCTGTCCAGCGTCCGATTCCGCTCTGGTTCGGCGGCAGCTACGATAATGACCGCGTACTGCGCCGCATCGCCCGCATCTCGGACGGCTGGCTCTGGTATGCGCCGCCGGTACCCAACGTAAATCCCCTCCCGGCGCCCGACCCGCGGGCCGCGGTGGAGCGCTTTCGCGCCTACGTTCGCGAAGCCGGCCGCGATCCGGCGAACGTCCCGGTCGAGGGCCAGATGAGTGTGGCGCACGGCACACCGGAGACATGGCGCGCGACCTTCGCGGCCTGGGAGGCGATCGGCGCGAAGAGTCTGGTTCTGAACACCATGGACGCCGGATTTACTTCCGTGGACCAGCACATACAGCGCCTGCGGGAAGCCAAGGCCGCCCTTGCCTGAATGTTGCGCGCCCGTGCTTGAAGGATGGTTCGTGGCGCAGCCCAGGAGCGCCCTGTGAGATTGAACGGCAAGACGGCAATCGTGACCGGTGCGAGCAGAGGGCTGGGTTTGGCAATCTCTGCCCGGCTCGCCCGCGAAGGCGCATGCGTCGTACTGGCGGACCTGTCCGGAGCGCAGGAGGCAGCGGCAGGACTGGCGCAGCGGGGCTGCAAGGCCATCGGCGTGCAGGCCGATGTCACCTCCGAATCGAGCGTCTCCGCCATGGTGGAACAGGCACTCAAGGAATACGGGGTGATCGACATCCTGGTCAACAATGCGGGCATCGCATCGACGCTCACGCCGATGCCGTTCGAGAAACAGACGCCGGCGGAATGGCGCAAGATCATGGAGGTGAACGTCATCGGCGTGTTCCTTTGCTGCCGCGCGGTCTCCCCGCACCTGCGCGCGCGCAAGTCAGGCCGCATCATCAACCTTTCCTCCGCGACCGCATTGAGAGGCGCGCCCTTCATGCTGCACTACGTGGCGAGCAAGGGCGCGATCATATCGATGACGCGCGCGCTCGCGGCCGAATTCGGCCCCGACGGCGTGCTGGTCAACGCCATCGCACCCGGATACATCCTGACCGACGCAAATATCGCGAACAAGGAGATGGCCAGCAAGTCGGCGCCCGCGAGTCGCGCGCGGCGCGCCTTGCAGCGAGACGGCTATCCGGACGATGTCGTCGGTACGGTGGTGTATCTCGCCAGCGATGATTCGAGCTTTGTCAGCGGAGAAATCATTTCGATCGACGGCGGCGGCACCTACCACTGATCCGGCCTGCCTCAATACGCGCTCTAAGGTTGAGAACCCTGGCCGATCAAGTTGCTACGCCGAGCTGCGCTGACGCAGCCGACCAGACGCGCTCTACATCCAGCGTGACGAGGCAATCGCTAACCTTGCCGCCGCCGCATCCATCCTGCCCGCATGGACGGCAGCTGTAGCCTTCGCTCGCCACTACCATATGATGCCCGTGACGAGGTATGCCCCAGGGCGCCCATAGCGCCTCTCCGGACGGGCCGAAGATTGCCACCGCCGGCGTGCCGACCGCCGCGGCAATGTGCATCGGCGCCGAATCCACGCCCACGAAAAGCCGCGCCTGCCGGGCGAGCGCGGCGAGTTCATCCAGCGAGAGCCGGCCGCAGAAGTTCGCGGCCACCGGATTCTGGATTCGATCGAGAATCGTCTTGACCATGGCCAGCTCCGCCGCATCCTGAGCCGCGGTCAGCGCCACCTTCCAGCCGGCCGCGTGCAGACGGTCGATGAACGCCGCCATCTTCTCGGCGGGCCAGCATTTGAAGCGCCAGCGCGAAGCGGGATGAATCTGCACAAAGCGGTCCGGTTCCAGACCCGCGGCAGCGAGCATTCCTTGAACGCGCGCCGTGCCCTCTTTTCCGGGGTGCAGACTCAGCGCTCGTTCGTCCGCTTCCGGGTAGACGCCGATGCGCCGCAGCGCGTCCAGGTTGCGCTCCACCACATGGCGCCCGCCGGCGCGCGGTTCGCTCACAAAGTGCGTAAAGCTGCGCTTCCAGAAACCGCCGCGCCGTGCCATGACGGGTGCGACCGCCCAGCGCGCGCCTACGGCGCGCGCGATCCAGGCGCCGCGCCAGTGGCCGGTCAGATGGATCACAAGGTCATAGCCGCGCTCCCGGAGGCGGCTTAGCAGGCGCCACTCCTCGCCCAGCCGGCCCGGCGCGCCAAGTTTGCGCCATGCGCGGTCGATGCAGTGGACCAGGCTGATCGAGGGATTGCCAGCCAGCAGGGCCGCGCTGTCGGCATAGACCAGTGCGTCCAGTTCCGCCTGCGGCGCGCGGCGCTTCAGGACTGAAAAAACTGGCGATGTCAGCAGCACGTCGCCGTGGTGACGCAGCTTTATCACCAGCACGCGGCGCAGGGCTTCCATCGGAACCGGATCGTCTAGCATGCCGGCGGACGATATCACGACGCCTGCGGGGCAGCCCGCGGCCGCTCCGGCGCCCGCAAACGCCGCCACGCCCCGACAACCTCGGGCACTTCGATGCTCGCCACGTCGCGGCTCGCTTTCTGCAACAACTCGAAAGGCACGCCCCAGGGACGCCAATGCGCGGCATCCGACTGCCCGAACAGGCAGACCACGGGCTTTTCGAGCGCCGCCGCAAGATGCATGGCGCCACCGTCGCTGCAGATCAGCTCATCGCAGAGCGAAATTGCGGCGACCAGTTCATCCAGCCGGTGCGTGGCGACCGGCAGTACCGGGACGTCCGGGACCTCAGCCATTAAATCCCCTGCCTTGTCGTCGTCGCCGGGATGCAGACGATCTTCGCCGCCTCCAGGGGCCCACAGGAGCATCAGCCCGACATCGCCTTCGCCATGCAGCGCTTGCGCGAGCTTTGCGAAGCTGGCTACCGGCCAGCGCTGTGAGGGCTTGCGCGCGCTGATATGCATCCCGATCAGGCGTCGCGGCCGCACCGCCCAATGCGCCGCAACGCGCGCTTCGATCTCCTGCGCGGCGGCAGGATCGGCGCTCAGCCGGGTCGGCGGTGCGTCATAAAGCAATCCCATACGAACCAGCAGATGACAGCACTGCTCTACCTCGTGCGGGCCGCCCGCGGCATCCTGCGGCCCGCGCACCAGGACATGCCTGCCGCCTATCCAGCGCGCGAAGCGCAGTGCGCTCGCATGCGGTCCCCCCGGGAGCAGGATCCAGTCAAAGCGCTCGCGGTGCAGCTTGAGAATCAGCGCCAGACGCCGCGCATAGATTCCGATCGGGCCTACCCCGGGCGCGCGGTGCTTGCCCTTGGTATAGACGTGCACCTTATCCACGTCCGGATTGCCGGCGAGCACCGCCGCGCTGTAGTCGCTTGCAAGCGCGGCAATGTGCGCATCCGGCAGCTGCGCGCGCAGCGCCCTGATGAGCGGGGTGGTGCACACCAGATCGCCGATATTCTCCCGGCGGATAACCAGAACACGGGGTGAGCGCTCAGGCTTGGGTGCGAGGCTCATTTCGGCGTCAGATAGAAGCATGCGGTGTCGCCATCGCGCAGCGCGTTCAGGCGCAGTGCCGCGCGCTCGAATTCCTCCCACTCCTCCCGGCTGAACGCAGCCTTCGACTTGCCCGCGTGATAGGGGTTCTGCTCCTGAAAGGTAACGCCCCGCAGATAGAGCTCGCTGCCCACGAACTGCGAGCGGCTCGAATCATAGGTCACCTCCGCGACGTCGAAACCGCTTGCCGCCGCGGCGAGGTGCAGGCTCTTGACCGTGTGCAGGAAGAGATGGCGCGGGGCGTCCCAGGCCATCCAGTTCAGGCCGTACTTGCGCCGCGAGTAGGAGTCCGCGACCGGAATGCGCAGCAGCAGCGTCCCGCCCGGCGCCACGATCCGGCGCAGCCCGCGCAGCGTTCCGAGACTGTCCGGCATGTGTTCGAACGAGTGATGCAGCATGACGAATTCGAACTGTCCCTCGAGCGCATCGATCGGCCGCTTGAGAATCCGCACCCCGTTGCCGTAGTCGAGATCGCGCTCGATGAACACGTCCGCTCCCAGGAGATTGCGAAAGCCCTCGCGCTGCAGCTTGAGCAGCAGGCCGCCGCTGCCGCAGCCGACATCCAGGATGCGCGAATCCAGTCCGATGCGTCCGCTTTCGCGCGTGAACCACTCGAAGTGCCCCGGCGGGCGTGAGAGCTTTGCCAGCAGCCTGCCGACCGCGCCGGGGTCACCGAGAAATGCCCGCGTTCGACGCGCGCGCAATCCGGCGAGCCAGGGCGCAAGCCGCTTTTGCTTCGGCTCCCGGTAGGAGTAGTACTGCGCCGGATAGTAGTCCGCGAGATTCTGCGGGATCTGCGTGATCTGCAGGCAGCCGCAGTCGGCGCATTCCAGATACTCGAAGCGCTCGTTCCGCCCGAACATCATTTCGCGCGGATAGTGCAGACGGTTGTCGCGCGCGTTCCCGCAGATCCGGCAGGCACTCACCGGGCTGCCCGCCGCAAATAAAAGCCTGCGCAGTCGCCATCGCGCATTGCGTTGAGGTCCCGGGCACGGTTCTCGAATGCGTCGATCTCCCCGAGGGCAAACAGATCCTTGCGCCGCTCCCCTTCACAAAGAGGAATATCGCGCAGGAACATCTCGCTGCCCGAGAACTGGCGCGACCCCGAATCGTAGAAAGTGCGCGCCAGTTCCAGGCCCGCCTGCTCGGCCAGCAACGCCATGCTGCGCGTGGTGTGCAGAAAGACGTGGCGCGGCGCGTCCAGCCCGACCCAGTTCGCGCCGTACTTGCGCCAGGCATGGCCTCCCGCCACGGGCAGCCGCACCAGGAGATGGCCGGACGGCGCGAGCAGCGCTGCAAGGGCTTGCATGGCCGCGCGCGGCTCCGTCATGTGCTCGAAGGAGTGATGCAGCATGATCAAATCGTACTCCCCGGACAGCGCATCGATGCCGCCCTTGCGCACGACTACGCCGCTGGCATATTCGAGGTCCCGCTCGATGAAGGGATCTATTCCCGAGACCCGCGCAAACCCGTCGCGCCGCATGCGCAGCAGGAGGCGGCCGGCGCCGCAGCCGACGTCGAGAATCCGGGAATCGAGGCCGAGCCCGAGTCCGTCCAGCCAGTCGAAGTACTGCGGTCGTTTCGATGCCCGCGCAAGCAGTCCGCCGATTATTCCGCCTCTCCCAAGATAGCTGGTTGAGCGCGCGCAGCGCAGGCGCGCCGCAAGTCCCTCGACCGGCTTCGCGCGCGGCGGCTCGTACGCGTAATAGTCTGCCGGATAGAAGCGGGCCATGTCCTCGGGCGGGGCAACCAACTGCACGCAGCCGCAATCGGCGCATTCGAGGTAATCGAAACGCTCGCGCCAGCCGTACATCATTTCGCGCGCGCGGTGGATGCGGTTGCCCCGTGCATTGCCGCAGACCCGGCACGCGTTCACTAAGCCCTCCCTGCTTCGATCAGCGAGCGCGCATCGCGCACAATCTCGCGCATGCGATCGACGTGCCGCGGCAGGCGCTGCGCCCGCTCGCGGCCGGCGCGCGCGATCGTCTCGCGCTGCGCGTCATGTGCAAGGTAGTAGCGGGCCTTGTCCGCCAGTTCCGCGGGAGATGAAAACACCACGATCTCCCGGTCGAGCCGGAACACCTCCTCGAGCCCTGCGGAGTACTCGGTGAGCAGGAACGCGCCGCAGGCCGGGACGTCGGCGACCCTGAGCGTCGTGCCGCTCGCTTGCGCAGAGTCCCACTGGTTGATGTTCACCACGATGCGGGAGGAGCGGTAGAACTCGACCAGCGCCTTGCCGTGCAGGCGCGCGGCATGCACATGGCGCACCAGCCTGCGGTCGGCAAGCAGGCTGCGGGTGCGCCAGCCGGGTCCGACTATGCCGAGCTGAAGATCTGCCAGCGGCGCGAGATAGCTCTGCCGCTTGGGATTCCAGATGCCGACAAATCCGATATCCCGCGTGTAGCGGCGCTCGGCGGCGACCGGGAAGCGCCCCGGGTCGAGCGCATAGGCGGGCAGGTAGCGGATGCCGCGGCTGCAGTGATCGCGATGTATGCAATAGTAAAGGTCGTAGGCGTCCCGTTCCGCCGCCATCATCTCGATGCGCTTCGCGTCCTTGATCCACCAGCACGAGGTCAGCGCGCCGGCGAGCCGCATTTCGTCCAGCAGATCGCGTTCCAGATCGTTGCCGCGGATCACGAGCACGAGATTCGGGCGCTTGTCGAGAAATGCGCGCCGTACCCGGTCGTTTCGCACCGCCCTTTCGCGCTGATCATAGTGCCGCGACAGGGCCTGCTTCTTCCCGACAAGCTTTGCGAGCGACTTGGACCAGCGCTTCGCCGCTTCCGGCAGCTTGCGCCTGGGCACTTCGGTGTCGACGCGCGCGACCTCGAGGCCAAGCTCCGCCAGCGCCTCGGCGCATTGTCGCGCAAGCGGCTGCGTGGCGTTTCCGAAGTCCCCGCAGACCAATGCCCTCAGGGCCGCCGTTTCAGCCATCCGCGCTGGTGAAAGGAGAACAAGTGGCGTTCCCAGAGCGCATCGTCCGGCTCGAAGCGCGCGTCCTCGGGCAGGAATATCTTGACCGCCTCCAAAGGACCCGGACCGTGGCGCTTGTTCACCGGATGACCGTTCACATTGCAGTCCTCCACCACAAGGTAGTTGCCCGGCGCCACCAGCTCGCGATACAGCCTCAGTTCGGCAAGCACGTGGTCGCGCGCGTGGTTCGAATCGAGCGAAACCATGGCGGCGCGGCCCGCGACGAGATCCTTGACGCGCGCGAACACCGCCGCATCGGTCGAGCTGCCTTCAAGCATCCGGATGCGCGGATGGGAAAGCGCGGCGGCCTCTTTCGACAGCGTAATGTCGATGCCGATGACCAGCGCCTCCGGCGCGGCGCCGATCAGATCGAGCAGGCTCGCGAAGTAAAGCAGCGAGCCGCCATAGGCGATTCCCGTCTGAACGATGCATGCGGGGCGAGTCCGGAATATGACCTCCTGGTAGATCTGCATGTCGATCGGACATTGCAGCGCCGGAACGCCCAGGAACGTGTTCCGGCGCCATGATCCGGGCGCGCGGTAGTAGCGCCGGTGAAACAGGTCCGTCACCATTTTCCAAAACAGCTTCTTCATGCCTTGCCTTGGGGTCTTGCCTTGGGGTGGGTATTTCTCCAATCGCGGACAGCCTGGATCAGGCGCTTTGCACGATGCGCATAAGTGTGTTCCGCCAGCACGCGGCGGTGCGCCGCCTCGGCGATGGCTCTTGATTCTTCAAAGTGCGCCAGATAGTAGCGGATCTTGGCCAGGCAGTCTGTGCGCTCGCCGTACTCGGCCCATTCGCGGCGCGGCTCGAAATCATCCGCCGCATGCCGCCTAGCGTCACTCAGCAGGAAGCCGCCGCAAGCAGGAATTCCGTAGCAACGCTCCGGAAGCCCCCAGCTGCGCACCCCGCCATCGTCGGCCGCCGCCCCCAGATTCAGGTTGATCCGGCTTTGCTGGATGATCTGCACCTGCTGCTCGACCGGAAGACGCGAGGCCTCGAACAACTCCATGACCACGCCCTCGGCAGTCAGCGCAGCCTGCAGATCCCGCAACGATCTCACGCGGCGTGCATGTTCCGGGTAGCGCACCGCGTCGAGATTCCCGATGAAGCTGACATCGTAGCGATAGCTGCCGGTCTCGCGCAGAGAATCGAGTCTGCGTCCGCGCAGGCCATAGGCGGTGATCCGCGCCGCGTTCGGCAGATACAGGGTCGTGCCCGCAAAGCGCTCCGCGCCCTGCAGCGAATGCGACGCATAGATATCGAGCGGCCGGATCAGCGACAGCGCCCAGAGCCGTCTGCGCCGCACACCCTTGTACCAGGGGGCGTCGCGGTCGATCGCCACCAGCGGTACACCCAGCGGACGGAGGCTGCGCGCCAGTCGCCACAGAGGCCCAAGGCGGCGCGCCGAACTGCAGAAATCCAGCAAGCAGGCCTCGGCGCCGCTCAAGCGGGCTGCGGCGGGATTCCAGGTATCGCGCACCAGGCTGCATGACTCGCCCTCCAGAGCTTCCTCGAGTGCCGCGAATGGCTTTGGAAAGTTGACGATCAGGCGCATTCGGTAACGCCGACCACGCTGAGGGCTCTTTGCGTGTGAAGCACTCGCGCGACGCGCGAGCGCAACGCGTCCTTTGAGAAGCGTGCCAGGTGAGGCGCCGCGCGCGCCGGATCGATCCGGAAAGGCGTGCGCTCGATCCGCCCTAGCATGCACTCGAAGGCAGCGCCTTGATCGCTTCGCGGGTCCGCGTAGAACAGCCCGGTTGCCCCGGCGCTGACCGTTTCGGTAAAGGGTGGCGCCTCGACTGCAAGCACCGGGCAGCCGCAGGCCTGAGCCTCGAGCACGTTCAGGCCAAGCGCCTCCTTTTCCGGGAGTCCGGTCAGCAGATAGTCGAGCTGGCGATAAATGCTGCCGACATCCGCCTGCTGGCCCCAGAAGCGAACGCGGTCCCGGATCGGACGCAGCGGCTGGCGCAGATCGCGCACCGAAGCATAGCCGCCGGAGCCGAAAACCTCGAGGCGAAACGACGGGTGACGCGCGAGCACCGGCGCAAGCAATCCGAACAGCAGCGGAAACTGTTTGATCGGAGTGAGCCGCGAAACGATGCCCAGGGTGATGCCTGCGCCGCGCACGAACTGCTCGCGCTGGCGTACCCGGTTGTAGACACTGTAGCCCACGCCAAACAGACGATCGCGCAGTTTTCGCCTGTCCCAGTCATAGGGGCTCGCCGCGCGAATCACGGTCCGCTGTGACGATTGGGTTCCGAGGTCGGCATCGCCATAGAGCGGTTCCGGGTAAGCGGTCGCAATGCCCGCGTCGCGCAGGCTCGCCAGCACGTACTGCGACACCCCGAACACCGTTTCGTAGGGTGCGAAGCCGCCCGGTTCGCGCCCGTAGAGCGGCATGTGCGCAAAACAGGTCAGCCAGTGTCCGGCAGCGCGCAACCCCTGAACGGTTTGCGCGTCCGCAAGTGTATGGAACGCGAGCCAGCAGGCAGACGAGGGCAGTTCACGGGCAAGCAGCGCCGCCTCCGCAATACGGACAACGCGCGCGCTTGCGGGAAGTTGCTTTTCCCAGTAGCGCGCGTCCGGATGCGCGAAGAGAACGGTCCTCACGCCAAGCGCATCGAGCGCGCGCGAGAAGGAGACGGTATAGCGTTCCCCGCCGCCGAAGCCGCGCTGCAGGTTCACCTGGTAGCAGACCCGCGCCACGCCGCCTCTCAGAACGCCGCCAGGGATTTCAGGTATCCGCGCGCGATGCGCCGCTTCTGACGCAGCTCGACGGCATTGCGCCAGAGCAGCGCAAAAACTCCCTGACGCCTGAGATTGCGCAGGCAATCGCGGCGCGCCGCCTTCGACGCAAGCTTCGGCAGCTTGTGCAGGATCGACAGGCCGCCGTCTACGAGCTGCCAGCGCAGCAAATGCCGGAGTTCCGGATCCCCGTCCACCCCGGCTGCGAGCGTCTCCAGATCGCGCGCGTTCTCGATCGAACTATCGATCACCGCGAGCAGCCGCTCGTCCGAGCGCAAGGGGTCGGCGCGCTTGATGCGCTGACGATAGTGGTAGCCGGGTGTCGGGTCGTACATCAGGCGTTCCGACCACAGCAGCATCCGGGTGGTCCAGGGCACGTCCTCGTGAATCCGGCCCGGCATGAAACGCAGGCCGCGGGACTCGATCAGATCGCGCCGGTACACATGCATCCAGACCATGTGAAGAAAGTTGCGGCTGCGCAGGCGGGCTCGCAGCAATTCCACGCCCCGCATGACACCGCCCGGAATCTGGTCGGTGAATATTGGGTAATCGGGCTTCCTGCCCTCGAAGTGATAGGTCGCATTGCCCACTGCCATATCGAGGTTATGCCTGGCGCTGAGGTCCAGCAGGCGTTCGTAGTAGCCCGGATCGAACCAATCATCGGCGTCCGCGAATACCAGGTAGCGGCCGCTTGCCTGATCGAGCCCCGAGTTGCGCGCCGCCGACAGGCCGCCATTGTCCCGCCGTATGACACGCACGTGGCTGTGCCCGGCTGCGAAGGCGGTGAGAAGCCCGGGGCACTCGTCAGTCCCGCCATCATCGACGAGCAGAATCTCGGTCGATGCCTCAGGGAGCGTCGCCAGGCTTTCAAACAGGCGCGGCAGGTAGGGCGCCACCCGATAGACCGGAACGATCAGACTGAGCAGCGGCGCGCGGGCCTGCATCAGGGGCGCGGTCCCCTGGCAAAGTAGAACACGTTCTTGCGCATCAGGGAAAAATCGAGCGCGAAACCAGCGCCGATCAGGTCCGAAAACAGCTCGCTCAGGCGCGCATTGCCGAGCACATCCGGGTGCACCTCCATGCAGAGTTTGCGCACCCCTGCCAGTGCGGTGCCGCGCAGCAGTTGGTACTCCCCGCCTTCCGTATCGACAATCAGAAAACTGGGCGCCACGCGGCGCAGCTCCTCGCTCAGGTCCCGCTGCTGGATTCGGATGCGTTGCGCCTCGGGTGAACGCCGCACCAGGGACGACGCCCAGAAATCCTTCTCCACGAAGAAGTCGCATTCGCCGGAACCGGCGCCAAGCAAGGCATTGACCACCTCGACGCGCACGTCGTTCCGGGCATGCACCTCGCGAATGACGGCGATCAAGGCAGGATTGGCCTCGTAGGCGTGGACTCGATCTCCGCCCACGATGCGTGCGCAGTAAGCGGAGAGGAATCCGATTCCCGCGCCGATTTCCATTACGGTATCGGTGGGTTCTAGCCTGCGTCCGATGACATCGAGTTCCTTGCGCTCGTAGTCACCAAAGTAGATGTCGCGCCAGATCGGCGGCGTGATGGCCGGATGCTCGAGCGGAAGTGCGATTCCGGCGATCTCCTGCCAGTGCGGTCGGTAGACATGCTGAAGGATCTTCTTCAGCCGCTTCTCAGCTCTGCCGCCTTTTCTCAGCATCGGACTTCATCCCAGCGTAATCCGGTGCTGCTCAAGCCACACCAGGAGGACCAGCATTGTATAGGCGAGGCGTCGCGACGCCCGGCCCCGGCGCGCGTCGTGCAGCAGCCGTTCGACCGAATCCGCCCTGAGAAACGGCGCAATCCTGCCGGCGCGCGCGAAGTAATCGTCCGCGGCCTCGGACCAGGCGCCGTTTAGCAGCTGGCGCACGGGAACCGAGAAACCATGCTTGGGCCGGTTCCACGCCGTCTCGGGCAGGACGCGCCGCGCGATCGAGCGCAGCAGCGCCTTGCCGCCGGAAGCATCGAAGTGCACGGCGGCCGGCCAGCCCAGAACCAGATCGAGGACTGGATTGCCGAGAAAAGGAACGCGAACCTCCAGGCCATGCGCCATGCTTGCCCGATCGGTTTTGACCAGACAGTCCTCCGAGAGATAAGTCCAGAGATCCGCACGCATCAGTCCGGCGGTGTCGATTCGCCCCCCCCGGCTCGCGGCCAACTCGAGCCAGCCTTGCAGCGTTGCTTCCGGGTGCGCGCGCGCGAGCAGGTCCGGCTGCAGATAGCGCCCGAGGCCCTTGCGCGACGGATCGAAAGGACCAAGCTCGACCCGGCCATAGAGCAGGCGCTCGCGCCCTGCCAGCGCACGCCGCAAGAACGCGCCCGGCGCCAGGCCGCGGCGCACCAGCGCGCGACCCAGGCGCCGCAGCGCCGAGTCGGGGTAATCGCTCTCGATCTCGCGAAAACGCGGGTATCCCGCGAACAGTTCGTCTGCACCGTCACCACTGATCGCGACCGTCACCGCGCCACGCGTGAGGCGCGACAACTCTTTGGTCGTGACATAGGCCGGATCGCCGAGCGGCTGATCCAGCACGGCGATTGCCGCGAGCAGCGCGTCCCCGCCGATCTCCGGCGCGTCGATGACTTGGTGCTCTGTGCCAAGATGGCGCGCGACCGCCAGCGCGTGCGGCGTTTCATCGAACTGCTCTTCCCGGAACCGGATATTGAAGCTGCGCAGCGGCCGCGCGCCGGCTCGCGCCATGTAATAGGCGAGCAGGCCGCTATCCACCCCGCCGGACAGAAATACTCCGATAGGCACGTCGGCGACGAGTTGACGGCGTACCGACTCCTCCAGCGCCTCTTCCACCCGTGCAACGCGTTCGGCATCCTCTGCGGGTGCCGCGCCGGGCGCGGGAATTTCCCAATAGCGGCGAACGCTCAGGCGCGCGTCGCGCGCATCGAAGTTCAAGCAACTGGCCGGCGCAAGCTGGCGCACATCCTGAAGCATGCTGCGGGGCGCCAGTACCGCCTGGAACGCCAGCACGTCGCGCAGCGCCTCCGGATCGAGGCGCCGGGGGAAATCTTCAATTGCGAGGAACGCGGCAAGCGTGGAGGCGAATGCAAATCCTCCGCCGGCGATCGAATAGAAGAATGGCTTGATGCCGATACGGTCGCGCGCTGCAAACAGCCCGCGTTCCAGCGCATCCCAGAGCGCGAACGCAAACATGCCATCCAGCCTGTCGAGCATGCGCTCGCCCCATTCCGCGTACGCGGCGAGCAGGACCTCGGTGTCGGAATGCGTCTCGAACCGCCGGCCGGCGCGCTCCAGCTCCGCTCGCAGCTCGCGGAAGTTGTAGATCTCGCCGTTGAACACGATCGCGTATCGCCCATCGGCCGAGCGCATGGGCTGGCCCCCGGTCTCGAGGTCGATTACGGCGAGTCTCTGGTGGCCGAGCACCAGCTCGCCAAGCTCGAGCGTGTTCTCCGCGTCAGGGCCGCGCGCGCGAAGACTGGCGAGCGCCGCAGCAAACGATCCCCGCCAGCGCTCGCCCACCATGCCCGCGATGCCGCACATCGCCTAGGCCCCGCGCCAACTGCCAGCAAGCGCTTCGTACTGCGCGAGCACTTCGCCGGTCTCGAAATGACGGAAAACTACTGGCGCCGGTCTGGGCCTCGCAAGCACATCTCTCATGCCATTCGCCAGCGCAACAGGATCGCCGCAGGGCACCAGATTCCTCGCCAGCTCGCCCTGCAGAACTTCCCGCGGCCCGGACGGGCAGTCGGTGCTGAGAACCCGGGTGCCGCATGCGAGCGCCTCGATCAGCACATTGGGCAGCCCCTCGTGGTCCGAGCACAGCACCAGCAGTTCCGCGCGCGCTATCCACGGGTAGGGATTGCGCTTGAAGCCCGCGACGCGAACGCGTCCTTCCAGTCCGTGTTGCGCAATCAGGCGATCCAGCCGCGACGACGGCGCGCAGAGCAGCACTAGCTGATGCGGCAGGCCCGAGCGCCGCAGGGCGTCGAACAGCAGGTCGTGACGTTTCTGCGGCACGTCGCGCCCGACGTGGATCAGGTAGGGCTTATCCGGCAGTTCCGGGTCGCCAAGTGCTGCCAGACCACGAACCTGTTCCGCATCGAATGCGTTGTAGATCCGCACGATGTTTGCCCGGCTCAATCCGATCTGCTCGCGCAGGTCCAGCGCCACGCCGTCTGACACGGCGATCAGGTTCTGCGCGTCGTAAATCCTCCGGTAGCGTGCCAGACGCCGCGCAGCCTTGTCCGGGCGTCTACGTCGCAGCCTTTCGATCTCCTCGGAGAGCGTGTTCGCGATGCGATACCAGACCCGCGGCAGGCGCGCGAGGGCGACCACTTCATCGCAATAGGGCAATGTAGAGACGATCATGTCGAAGCTGCCCGTTGCGGACAGGCGCCGCAGCAGGCGTTTCAGTGCCCATGCGCTGAAGCGCTTTCCCAGCCAGCCTCGGCGTGCCCGGGTAGCGCCAAGCGACCACAGCTCCACCCCCAGGGGCGGCTCGTGCTCGATGCGCTTTTCGAGAAGCACCAGCGAGGTCTGATGGCCGCGCGCGCCCAGCCCGCGCGCCAGGTTGACGAGCGCCTTCTCGGCGCCGCCCGAGGCCAGGTTGGTCGTAATGAATGCCACCCTCACCGGGCCCCCCGCGCATAGTGACATCGCAGTGCCTCGAGGGCGCGCGCCGCCACTCGATCCACCGATATCTCGGCCATCGGCGTCTGCGGTCCGCATCGAGCGCCCGCGTTCGGATTCTCGACAGACGGATGGTCTACCGCGTAGAGGCTCGGATGTTCCAGAGGCGCGAGCAGCGTGCTCGGCGAGTAGCCATGGTAGAGCGCGACCATGGGCCGGCGCAGCGCGCCCATGATGTGGGTCGGCCCGGTGTCCACGCCGATGTAAAGATCCAGCTCGTTCATCAGGGCCGCGCTTGCGCGCAGGCTGAGGCTCCCCGCGTACAGGCTGGCGCGTCCCGCAAGCCGCTCGCCAAGCGTCTTCGTGCGCCCGGACTCCTCTGCCCCGCCTAGTATGAGGAAGTGCGCTGCCGGGTAGCGCGCAAGCAGGCGGTCGCACAAATCGACGAAGTGCGAAAGCGGCCAGTCCCTGTAGGCCTTGGTCGGAAAACTGGCGATCTGCAGGCCGACAAGCGGCGTCGCTCCGGAGCCGCGCAGCGCACGCAGTTCGCTGCGCGCCCAGGCGGACTCTTCTTCGCTCACCCGATAAGACAGGTAGCGACCCTGCGCGGGTATGGCCAGCGGTGCAAGCAGCGCAAGCAGGTAGTCCACCGCGTGGCGGTCCTGGAAACCCGGACGCTCTGCAATACGGTACAGGCGGCGGTTCAGCGCTTCATTCGCCTGGCGAAACGCGATGACGCGTTCCGCGACCCGCAGCGCGTAGCGAACCAGGGCCTCATCGTGACCGAAAACGAATGCAAGGTCGTGACGCCGGGTTGCACACCAGCGAAGCACCCGGGCGCGTCCCTTGCTGATCGCCCCGAGATGATGCACGAACGGCAGGTTGCACAGGACCTCGATACGCTTGCGGTGCCCGAGGCAGGTTAGTTCCGCCTCCGGCCAGGCCGCGGCGATTGCGCGCAGCGCAGGGGTGGCCAGCAGCGTGTCTCCGATGCGCGAAACATGGATGACCAGTATGGATCGGGCAGCCGGCCGCTCGGACATCATTCAGCCTGCGACAGCGACGCGGCGGCGCGCTTCCCGAGCCGATACGTCAGGCCGTGCCAGGCAAGCCACGCCATACTTCGCAGGTAACTTCCCTCGGGCCGCCAGGGCAGGCAGGCGAGGCTGAATCCGTAGCCTGCGGCCGGCGGATACTCGCCCCAGCGATTCTCCGGCGGAATATCCGGTTCGGCTCCGCGGTCGAGCGCCCGCGTAATCATGGCCAGGCGCGCGTCGTCGCTGTACAGCGCCTCCGGAAATCGCCGTGCGAGGAAATCCCTTTCAACGCTTCCATATCCGGTGTCGTGGAGAAAGACGAGCGGCAGGCACCCCGTTGCGAGCAGTCGCGCGGCAAGGCGCAAGCCGCGATGGCCCTTGGGGCCGTCGATCAGCGCGACATCCCCCTCTTCGCACAAATCGGGCAGCAGCCGGGTCGCGTCGCCAAACAGCAGCCGCACATTGCCGCAGCCACGCAGGCGCTCGGCCGCAATCGCGACATCCGGTGAATTCCGGTCATGCTCCACGCTGACGATCTCGCAGTCCGGAAAGCAGCGCGCAAGCAGCAAGGTGCTCTGGGCGCGGGCGCGCCCGGATTCCAGGATGCGGCGCGGGCGCACAGCGCGGGCGCACAGCGCAAAAAAGAATATTTCCGAGTACAGGATTCCCTTGCGTTCGTAGGGAATCCCTTCGATCAGCCGTGCGAAGGCCGGCAGCTCCGCAAGCGCCCGCTCGGCCACATCGGCGACCTGCAGCGCTGCCGGGATCACGGCGCGCCGCCTGCGCATACTGCGGCGTAGATTCTCTCCATGCGCTCCAGCATGTGCTGCCTGGAGAAGTTCCGCACGCAGTTGTCGCGCGCCGCGCCGGACAATCGGCGCGCAAGCCCTCGATCGGCGAGCAGCCGGGAGAGGGCAGCGCCGAGCGCGCCGGAATCGTGCGGCGCGACCACCAGCGCGGTGCTCTCGTGCTGGGCCAGCTCGGGGATACCGCCTATGTCGGTCGTGACGCAGGGAATTCCGCTCATCATGGCCTGGACCAGCGCCTGTGGAACGCCCTCGTTGGCGAGCGATGGCAGCGCGAACACGTCGAAGGCGTGCAGCCATGGCCGGACGTCGTCCTGATTTCCGGCGAACCAGACCCTGGAACGCAAGGTGTGCTGATCGACCATGTGCTCGAGCTTTTCCCTTCGCGGACCGTCGCCGACGATGACCAGACCGACCTCGGCAGGCATGCCGGTTATGGCCTCGATCAACACGTGATGTCCCTTCCAGCTCCGCAGTGTCGCCACGATGCCGACCAGTCTGAGATCCTGCGGCAGGTTGAGGCGCCGGCGCACGTCATGCCGGTCTCCGGGAACGAAACGATCAGGGTCGATCCCCGTGGGTACTGATTCGATCTTCCCGGGCCGCAGGCCGTTCTCATCGATCAACTGGCGTCTCAGCGCCTCCCCCGTCGTAACGATGCGATCGGCAGCCCGGCCGTAGAGCCAGCGCGTCGCCCAGCCCGCCGAGACAGGTGCCGAGATATGTCGCGTACGCACCACCGGCAGCCGTCGTCCGAGGTAGAGCGCCGCGAGAGCAACGAGCCACGAATCAGTGGAACTGTGGGTCGACACGAGATCGCAAGGATGGCGCCGCAGCCAGTCGCGCAGCGCAAGCAGCCCGCGCAGGCGCTTTTTCGCAATCGGCAATGGGCTCACCGGCACGCCCCAGCGGGCTGCCTCGGCATAAATACGCGCCTCCGCGGGACAGGCCAGGCGCACGTCATGGCCTCTTCCTATCAGACCTTGCGCCTCGGACAGGATGCGAATCTCCTGTCCGCCCCAGCCAAGAGAGGATTCCGTGTGAAGGATGCTCAGTTTTCTAACGGCCACGGGCAGCAATCAACCCGCCTGAAGCCTGTCGGCCGCACGATGGTCCCCGGCCTGGAACTGGACGCGATAAAGCCGCGCATAGAGTCCGTCCAGCGCAAGCAACTCCGCATGCTTTCCCTCCTCGGCCACGCGGCCGCGGTCCAGCACCACGATACGGTCGGCGCGTTCGATGGTAGACAGGCGGTGGGCGATGACAAGCGTGCTGCGGCCATGCATCAGCGTTTCGAGGGCCGCCTGTACCTGGCGCTCTGATTCCGAATCGAGCGCGGACGTGGCCTCGTCCAGGATGAGCACCGGCGCATTCTTCAGCAGGGCGCGCGCGATCGCGATGCGCTGGCGCTGTCCGCCTGACAGCCGCAGGCCGTTCTCCCCGGCCATGGTTTCCAGCCCCTGCGGAAAATCGCGGATGAACTCCATGGCATGGGCCGCCTCCGCGGCAGCGATGACCTCCCGGTCACTCGCACCGCCCATTCCACCGTAGGCGATGTTGGCGCGTATCGTGTCATTGAAGAGCACGACTTCCTGGCTCACCAACGCGATATTCGCGCGCAGGCTCTCGATGCGCAGGGACTGGATATCATGGCCGTCGAGCAGAATCCTCCCGCCGCCCGGTGCGTAAAACCGCGGCAGCAGATTCGCCACCGTCGTCTTGCCTCCGCCCGAACCGCCCACCAGCGCGACGGTCTGTCCGGGCTGAATGCGAAAGCTCACTTTGCTGAGCGCTGGCCCGGTGCGAGTGGGATAAGTGAAACTGACCGCTTCGTAACTGATTTCGCCGCGCGCTCTTGCGAGCGTGACGCTGCCGAGGTCTTTCTCCACTGCCGCGTCCAGCACGCCGAACACGCTCTCGGCGGCCGCCAGTCCGCGCTGCAGCGGCGCGCTGACTTCGGTCAGATGCTTGAGCGGCGCCAGCAGCATCAGCATCGCGGTCAGGAAAGACGCGAATTCGCCGACAGTCGTGCGTGCGGCAAGTGAATCCTGCAGCGCGATGTACACGATCACCGCCAGCGCCATGGACGCCAGCGTGTGGGTGATGGGGGTACCCAGAGCCGCGGGAACCGCCTGGCGCATGTTGTAACCGCGCAGCGCCTGGCTCACCTTGGCGAAACGGCGCTCCTCGTAATCCTGCCCGCCGAACAGCTTGACCACCTTGTGGCATTCGATCGCTTCGTGCAGCACGTGGGCCAGGTCGCCCATCGAGCGCTGCGCCTCCCTGGCCATGCTGCGCAGGCGGCGAGCGAGCAACCTCACGGTTATCATCACCGGGGGGCCGATCACCAGCGCGATCAGCGTCAGCTTCCAGTTCAGATAGAACAGCCAGGCCAGCAGTCCGATCACGGAAATCGAGTCCTTGACGATGGCGGTCAGCACCGTGGTCGCCGCGGCCGTCACCCCGCCCACGTCATAGGCAATTTTGGACAGCAATGCGCTGGAATTGTGCTCATCGAAGAATTTCGCCGGCAGGCGCACCAGGCGATGAAACATCGCGCCGCGCAAGTCAAGGACCACCCGGTTTGCGACCCAGGACATGAAGTAGGACGCGACAAAGGAAAAAATGCCCCGCAGGAGAAATATGCCCACCAGCGCGGACGCGTAGGTGAAGGGGGACAGGGCGGCGGCTGACGCGCCGCCGAAGCCCCCGTCGAGCAGAGGCTTCATCAGCGCCGGGAAAAGCGGCTCGGTGGCCGCCGCCGCCACCATTGCAAGCAGCGCCAGCCCGAACGGCCGGGTGTGCGGGCGCACGAACGCCAGGAGCCGCTTGTAGAGCCCCAGGCTTGAACTGCCGGCGATCGCCGGAACGCGCCCAGGCGTCATTTGTACTCGCCCGCGACGAGATTCACTGGCGGCCCGCCGGGGCCAGGGTCGAATACAGATCCATCAGCTGCCTTGCCATGTCGTCCATCCCGAATCGCTGCGCCGTGCGCCTGGCCGCGACGCCAAAGCCGTCCGTACGTCCTGTCTCCGCGGCGCGCAGCATGATCCCGGCGAGCTCCTCCGGGGTGTCCGGTTCGCACAACCAGCCATTTTCCCCTGATTCGATGATTTCAGCGGCACCGCACCGCCGGCTGACGATGGCGGGCAGTCCCATTGCCATGGCCTCCAGAACGGTGTTGGGAAACGGGTCGTAGCGGGTCGGGAGGATAAAGCAATTCGCAGCCGCGTAAAGCGGCCCGACGTCCTCGCGCTCGCCCAGCATACGCACGCGTTGCGCGACACCAAGGCGCGCAGCCAGCCCTGCATACTCCGAGGCCCGCCGGTCGCGGCCGGCAACCAGGAGCTTTACCGACGGATTCTCGACGCGAGCCAGGGCAGCAAGCACCGCAGCGAGGCCCTTGCGCGCGTAGCCGGAACCGACGAACAGGAAAACAAAATCCTGCGCACCCAGGCCAAGCTCCGCGCGGGCCGGGACAACCAGAGCCCGCCGCAGGTCCGGGTGAAACTTTTCGAGGTCGATGCCGTTATAGATCAGGTGGAGCTTGCGCGAATCGACACGGAAGGCCGTGCGTATCTCCTCCTGCACCATGCGCGAGTTGCAGATCACCGCGCGCAACGCCGGATGCTCGAACATCTGCTTCTCGGCCGCGCAGACATAGCGGTGGTAGGGATTCAGGCGAATACCGATGCGTTCTGTCCGTGACGCGGCGGCCATCCGGATATCGAGCCAGCGCCTGTGGACGCCGTCGCCGGCGCGGTAGATGTCGCAACCGGGTATGCGTTCGTGCGACTGCACGATGTCGAAGCGCCCGCCATGCCAGGCCCTGCGCGCGGCACGCGCGAATGAGGCATCGCGCCACAGGTTGCCGACGTACGGCGGATCTATCCTGATCACCCGTTGCTCGGACCTGCCCTCCCCCCAGCCCTCCCCCCAGCCCTCCCATGTGCGTGCGAGCAGACTGACCTCCGCGCCGGCAGCCTGCAAGGCGGGCAGTGCGCGCGCAACGAAGCGCTCGGCGCCGCCGTATGGGGTGTAACGCTGCCGAACGATTGCGACGCGCATGCCTCAGGAATCCGCCATTGGCGGGCGATGAAGATAGCACGCCCACCGAATGACGGCTGCGATCCTGCGGTGGGCCGGTCGCTCAGAGATCGGCAGGCACGAACAGGGTCTTGCCGTTCAGCTCCACGCGCTCCAGTGCATGCCCATACGCCCGCGACAGCAAAGCCTGCGTCAGTATCTCTCGCGCCAGACCCAACGCAATCGTTCCGTCAGGCATGAACAGCAAGGCGTGCGTCGCGTAGCGCACCGCAAGGTTAACGTCGTGCAGCGACAGTACGATCCCCTTTCCCTGGTTGCTCGCGAGACCCGCGAAATGACGCATCGCGTCAGCCTGGTGGTGCAGGTCCAGGTGCGAAACAGGCTCATCCATGAGCATCAGTTCCGGGTCCTGGGCCAGCAGCGTCGCGATCGCGGTCCGCTGCCGCTCGCCCCCGGACAGTGAGAGCACATCGCGTTCGGCGAACTCCCTGAGGTCCACGTCTTCGAGAGCACGCCGTGCGAGCGCTCGGTCGGCTTCGTCCTCCCAATGCCAGCGCGGAACATGCGGATGCCGGCCGATCACCACGGCATCCAAGACGCTCGCGCTGAACGCATCGTGCACGGACTGCGGAAGAAAGCCGCGCACGCGCGCCAGCTCCCCGGCGCCCCAGGCGGCAAGCGGCAGGCCGCGAACCTGCACCCTGCCGGATGCCGCCGCCCACAGACCTGCGAGCGCAAGCAGCAGCGTAGTCTTGCCGCAGCCATTCGGTCCCAGCACGCACCAGAATTCGCCCGCGCGAATCTCCAGGGACACGCCGCTTGCCAAAGTGCGCTTTCCGGCACGCAACTCGAGTCCCTCTACGCCAAGCAACGGCGCGCCGGCGGCAATCGCGTTCAACGAACGCCCTTTCCCTTCAAGAGCAGCGCAAGGAACGCAGGCACGCCGATCAGCGCCGTGAGTACGCCAACCGGAAGCTGATGCGGCGCAAGCGCGCTGCGCGCGAGGGTGTCGGCGAGCACCAGCAAGGCTCCGCCCGCGAGAACGCAGGCGGGCAGCAGCACCCTTTGGTCGTTGCCGATGACGAGCCGCAGCGCATGCGGCACCACCAATCCCACAAAGCCGATCGCCCCGGCCGTGGTGACCGCGAACGCGGTGGCGAGCGAAGCACAGACATAGACGAGGCGGCGCAGACCAGCCACCTCCACGCCGAGGGCTGCAGCCACCATGTCCCCGCGCGCCAGTACATTCAATTCGCGCGAGCGCGCGCAGACAAGCACGACAATCACCCCAAGCGCGATCAACGGCGCCAGGTAGGACTCGACGCCGTTCAAATCCCCGACCAGCCAGAAGATCATGCCGCGCAACTGCGCATCCGGCGCGAGGGAAAGCACCGAAGTGATCAATGCGCCCCATCCCGAGGCAAGAATCACTCCGATGAGGAGCAGCTTGGGCGCGGCATCGAGTGCCGCGGCCCGTTCCCGATACGCGAATTCCCGGCGCGCGAGAGCGAACACCAAGGCCATCGCAAACAATGCGCCCGCGAATGCGCCGAGGTTGACAAGTGCGGTTCCGGCACCAGCCAGCATCGCCCCCAGCGCTCCCGCCGCAGCCCCTCCGGAAAGTCCCAGGACATACGGATCCGCAAGCGGATTTCGCAGCAGCACCTGCATGAGTGCGCCGGCCAGGGCCAGCAGCCCGCCGGTCGCGAAAGCGGCAAGGGCGCGGGGCAGGCGAAGCTGCAGCACGACCTGGCTGGCCGGTCCAGCCTGCGACACCACCGCCTGAAACACTTCGGCCAGCGAGTACCGCGTGCTCCCCTGATCGAGCGCCAGAGCGAGCGCGCAGATTGCGAGCACGCCCAGCGCAAGCCAGACGCGCAGCGCCCGGCTCGCTGGGTGAATGCCGGAACGCTCAATCGAACCGGATTCCCGCGGTCGCATAGATCGCGCGCTCGGGCGCCGGGAAAGCCGTGAATACGGCGGTGCCGAAGAGGTCCACCCGGCCGGTACTGTAATACCTGGTATTAAGCAAGTTCTTGACCTCTAGCGCGAGATCAACCCGCTCCAGCTTGTGCTCCAGCTTCAGGTCGACCACGCTGTAGTCCGGTTGCTTGCGCCCGAATGTATTCGCCTGGTCGTTGTCGTAGCGTTGTGCGCCGACATACCTCAGGTTCGCGTTAAAACGAGTCTTGTCCGCAAAATGCCAGGAGGCGCTCACCGATGCAATCGATTCAGGGACAAGGGGAATGTCCTTGCCGGATACATCCACGCCCCCGTAGACCCCGGAGCGGAATCGCGCCTGCTGCCAGGCAATTCCCGCCCGCAGGTCGAGTGCCGGCGTCGCGTGCCAGTTACCCTCCAGCTCCAGTCCGCGGCGCCGGGTGGGGGACAGGTTGATATTGCTGCCCGTGAGAGGGCTGAAATAGATCTCATTTTTCAGCCGCATTTCGTACACGGCAGCGCGCAGGCGCCAGCCGCCGCGCTCCCAGTCCAGCCCGCCTTCCATGCCGTTTGAGGTCTGCGGATCGAGCAGCGTCGCCGCGCAGGGTGGAAAGAAGCATGCGTTGTCGTCGAAGTTTGCGACGCGAAAGCTCCTCGCGTATTTCGCGAAGCCGGACCAGCCTCCGCCCAGGGTCTGCCGCAGGGCGGCTTCGTTGCCCAGCAGGTTTCGCGCGGCACGCCGATCGCTTATCGGGAAAGCCTGCTCCGCAAGCCGCTCGCGCGTGCGCTGCGTCCGTGCACCAAGGACAAGGCGAGTGGCATCGGCCACAGAGAGGTCGGCGAGTGCATAGAGAGCGACATTGCTTTGATCGCCGATGCGATGCGAAAAGGGCGTGCCGAGCGTGGCCTGGCTTGCGGCGCTCTTGCTGGTGTAGTTCCAGTCCTGCCAGTCCATGCCCAGGGTCAGGTTCTGGCTACGCCCCCAGGCAGAAAAGTTGATTTTCGCGCGCGGCGTGAACGACCACTGGCTCGCCTTGGTATCCACGAAAAAAAAGAATCCGGGGAAAGCGGAGACTGCGTGTTTGTCCCGGTACGCGAGGTCGGCTGCGACCTCGTTCTTGCCCCAGGCCCAGCTGCCTCCGAGCAAGGCGTTTGCGCCGTCGCGCGCGCTCCAGTCATTTGGGTTTAGGGTTTGACGGCGATCCGCTTGAATCTGTGCTTCGCTGAGCGCCCCTGGAAGCCTGAGCTTCTGGTCGTCCAGGCCGAATCGCAGATACGCTCTGCGATTTGTTCCGCGCGCATCCAGACCGACTCCAAGGTTGGTCTGGTCAAACTGATTGTTCTTGCGGTAGCCGTCGGTGCTCTCCGAGGAAAACGAGACCGAGGCGCCGAGGTTGTCGCCCAAACGCGAATAGCCGGCGCGCAGTTCCTTTGTGCCGTAACCGCCCGCCCGTCCGAGAAGCTGGCCGCGGCTCTCGCCCGGCAGGGGCGCGCGCGTGATGATGTTGATCGTTCCGCCCGTGGCGCCGCCGCCGTAGAGGACCGCACCGCTGCCGCGCAAGATTTCTATGCGCTCAATCGAGTCGATCGGGATCGTGCTCAGCTGCGCCGGAACCTGCTCGTTTTCGCTCAAGCGCACGCCGTCCAAAAGCACCAGCGTATTCTGATCTCCGGTTATCCCGAAGCCGCGCAGATCGATCTGCTGATTTGGCGTTCCTGCATCGTCACGGATGTGAAGCAGGCCGAACTGCGAGAGGATCTCCGGCAGATTCGACGTCGCGCTGCGCCGGATGTCATCCGCGCTGATTACCGTGACACCGACGGGAAGGTCACGCAATGAATCCGAAAACCGCGTGGCAGTGACAACAACGCCGTCCCGGCTCTGTGCATGCAAGATGTTGGGACAAACGCCCAATGCGGCCAGGGCGAGAGTACTGGCAAGCGCAACGCGAAAAGCAGATGGAAAGGATGCTGGACTTGCGCCGATACGGGAACAGCCGGCAGGGGCGCCGGCAAAGGCTTGGCTCATACATTCTCCTTGGCATCGACCCCGATGCCGTGAAAGGGTTGCAATGAGCTGAAAGGCCGGTCTACGGACTCGCAAGCATGCGGCCTGGATTCCAGTATTCCGGAGCCTTCGGCCTAGACATCCCGCCTTCCCACGCTACCGCGCAGTGGCTGGTTGGGACGCTCGTACTTGCTTACCGTTGCGGGGGCAGTACAGGCATTGCACGCGCCATGCGGGCGCGGACGCACCTGTTTCCCGTTTCACCCGCACCTCAGAACCAGGCGCGGACACCTTGCAGCGAGCCGCTATGATACATGGATGCAACAGCTCGGCTACGCCGCGTGAATTTCAGGCGCCAATCGAGGCCATGCCGGTTCGGGCGCGTATTGGCGGCCCTGATGGCTGGGTTCGCCAGCGGCGCGCTTTGCGCGCAACCGGTCAGCGTGCGCGACGACTATGGCAATACGGTCAGGCTGCCGCGAACCGCAGAGAGGGTGGTGAGTCTGTCTCCTCACCTGACCGAACTGGTCTATGCCGCGGGCGCCGGGGCCAGAATGGTCGGCGCACTCGAATACAGCGACTTCCCGCCCGAGGCGCGCAAGCTGCCTCGCGTAGGCAGCGACTCGGGCATCGACCTTGAAGCAGTTCTGGGGCTTAGGCCGGACCTGATTGTGGCGTGGCCTAACGCCGGAAGCCGGCGCGCGGTGGACCGTCTCGCCGCGCTCGGAATTCCCACCTACCGCTCAGAGCCGCGCGAACTGGAGGACATCGCGCGAACACTCGAGCGTCTCGGGACCTTGGCCGGAACGCATGCGATCGCCATCGAGTCCGCGAACCGGTTCAGGGCGGAGCGAGCCCGTCTGGAAGGGCGCTATTCGGCGCGCCCCCCGGTGCGCGTGTTCTACGAGGTCTGGGACCGACCGCTTCAGACCGTGAACGGCGCACATGTCATCAGCAAGGTGATCCGCCTGTGCGGCGGCGAAAACGTATTCGAAAATCTGCCACTCATAGCGCCGGAACTCAGCAGCGAAGCGGTATTGCAGGCGAATCCGGAAATGATCGTGGCAAGCGGACTGGGTCCGGAGCGGCCAGAATCGCTTGACCGCTGGCGCGAATTTTCGAAGATGACGGCCGTTGCGCAAGGCAGCCTGTATGCCATCCCGCCGGACCTGATTCAGCGCCACACGCCGCGCCTGTTGCTGGGCGCGGCTCGATTATGTGAGCTGATAGACGAGGTCCGGCGGAAACCGAGATAAGCGCGCGAGACCGGAGCACCCGCCGCCGCGGAGTGTGCTTGTCGGTGGGAACCGACAAGCACGGGTGAGCTGCGCACCCCTGACGCATCAGGAAGTACATGCAGAACACCGCGCTATGTCTTGACGCAGCGCGCATTTTGCAACATAGTTCCCGGGTGAAAGCAGAGTTCGATTCGCTCGAAAATAAGGTGGCCCAGTTCATCGCGCTTTGCGAGCGACTGCGCACCGAGAACACTGATTTGCGCCAGCAGCTTGCCAACATCCAGCGCGACAGCAAACAACTGAACGACAAAATAGAGGGCGCCCGGTTGCGAATCGAGCAACTGCTCATGCGTCTTCCGGAGTAGTCGATCGCATGATGATCGACTGCAAGAACGAATAGGAAGAATTAGGAATCATGATGGCAGACGCCGCCAAGACGCTGGAGGTGACCATACTTGGTCGCAGCTACAGGGTCGCGTGCGAGGATTCCGAGCGCGAAGGCCTGTTGCGCGCAGTGGCGTATCTTGACGGCAAGATGGGCGATATCCGGCACAGCGCCAAGGTCACCGGCGCGGAGAGAATCGCGGTCATGGCGGCACTCAACATCACGCACGAGCTGCTGTCGACCAAGCTTGGTTCGGGTTTTGACTTCGGTCAGGCCAAGCGTAGAATCGATTCGATAGAAGCGCAGTTGGACGACGCGCTGGCGAAGCAGGAAAAGCTGTTCTGAATTCCGGATTTTGAATATTGAACCGGCTTCGCCGGGGACCAAACCCTTCGTCCCCTGCTGTGTGCGACAGGGCTCATATTTTCCGAACCGATAGGTTCCCCAGGTCGTCGATCCCAGTGCCACTGTTGCGAGCGTCCCATAGCCGGACGAACCTGATGTGGCCGGTAGGCGGCCACCCTGCTGAACGCCGGGTTCGGGAACAGGGCCCACCGGCATGGCGGGGGGCACCCTTTCTGGCTGAATTGGAATACCTCCGCCACGCGAGGGTTGTTTGCACTGCATTGGGGGACCGCGCCTGATGCGGAGCGCAGGAATGCCGCAGGCTCGACACAGAGGCGCCGTACTCGTGAACTACTGGTTGATGAAATCCGAACCCGAAGAGTGCTCAATCGATTCAGTGCTCGCCGCGCCAGGCGGGAAAACCCCGTGGACCGGCGTCAGAAATTATCAGGCGCGCAACTTCATGCGCGACAGCATGCACGTCCGCGATGGCATTCTGTTCTACCACTCGAGTTGCGCTGAACCCGGAATCGCCGGAGTTGCAGAAGTGGCAAGCAATGCCTACCCGGACGCCACGCAGTTCGATCCGAAAAGCAAATACTTCGACGCCAAGGCAACGCGCGCCGCGCCGCGCTGGTTTCACGTCGACGTGCGGGCATTGCGCAAGACCAGGTTGATGCCGATTACCGAATTGCGCGAATACAGGGCGCTCGCTCAAATGGTGGCCCTGCGGCCCGGTAACCGCCTGTCCATCACACCAGTTACGCCCGATGAATGGCGATTCATCAACCGGAAGCTATTGCAGCAGCAATCCTGAGAACCGCCGAACGCGGTTCCATCTGGCGCCCACGCACCCTGCATGACCGAACTCGTTAACGACACTCTGCTGCGCGCACTGGGCAGGAAGGCTACCGCCTATACGCCAGTGTGGCTCATGCGCCAAGCCGGGCGTTACCTTCCGGAGTACAACGCGACGCGCGCTCGGGCCGGCAGTTTTCTCGCCCTGGCAAAGACGCCCGAACTCGCTTGTGAGGTAACGCTGCAGCCGCTGGCGCGTTTTCCACTCGACGCAGCGATCATTTTCTCCGACATCCTGACCATCCCGGACGCTATGGGACTCGGCCTCTACTTTGCGGAGGGCGAGGGTCCGCGTTTTCAGAAACCTCTGCGTGACGAAGCGCAGATACGAAATCTGCCGGCGCCGGACCCGACTCGGGAATTACGCTATGTACTGGATGCCATCCGCACGACCAGCAAGGCACTGGCGGGCCGGGTGCCGCTGATCGGGTTTGCGGGCAGTCCGTACACGCTCGCCTGTTACATGATCGAGGGCGCGGGCAGCGACGATTTCCGGACTGTGAAAGCCATGCGCCACGCGCGTCCAGACCTGCTGCACCACGTCCTCGCGGTCAATGCGCGGGCGGTCACGGACTACCTGAACGCGCAGATCGACGCCGGCGCGCAAGCCGTCATGCTGTTCGACAGCTGGGGCGGGAATCTTGCCTACGACGACTACGGAGCGTTTTCGCTCCACTATGCGCGGCGGGTGTTCTCCGGACTGCAGCGGGAAGCGCGCGGCCGGACGGTGCCGCGTATCTTGTTCACGCGCCACGGATCGCCATGGCTGGAAGATATGGCCGCGTCCGGCTGCGATGCGCTAGGCATAGACTGGTCCACCGACGCGCGCAGCGCTCGCGCCGATCTGGGCAGCCGGGTAGCGCTGCAGGGCAATCTCGATCCGGCTTGCCTTTTTTCCGGAGTCGAGCCTGTCCGCGCGGCGGTGCGCAGGGTGCTGGACGCATTCGGTCCCGAGTCCGGACATGTGTTCAACCTAGGTCACGGGATTGCCCCGGGAACCTCTGTCGATGCAGTGTCTGCACTAGTCGAGGAAGTACACACTTACAGCAGGACGCAACGCGGCAGTAGTTGAAAGCAGATTGGCGCGATGCAGGCATCAGCCCGTGTGCAAATAGAGTGCAAGCCCGCTTGACTTATGCACAAAACTCAGCGTCTTAAGCTGCGGGAGCGGAAAACCGCCGCTTCCTCTGGGACCTTCTATAACTACTTGAAAATTATATATTTATAGATGTCTCCCCAGCTGCCCCCATTTGAGGAAATATCCTTTCCAGCTAAGAGGTTACGGACTTGAGAACGGTTTATGCACAAATTTATCCACAACTCTCCACATTCGTTGACGCTATTTCCTTTCTGGCCAAGAACCTCGCCTCAGATGTGCCTAAACGACGCTAATTCACCAGCCCAAGCCATTGGGTGAAAAAGACTATTTTGGCAACCTGATCCGTGATTATCGCTCGCGTCGCTCTGGACGTTCCAATTGCCACGCTGTTCGACTATGTACTGCCGGAGGGATGGGACACAACTCCGGGCGTGAGGGTCGCGGTTCCCTTCAGACATGCCCTCCGACTCGGCGTTATCGTAGAACTCACGCAACAATCCGAAGTCCCTCCAGGCAAACTCAAACCTGTCGCGGCGTTACGCGCCGACGCCCCGGCGCTGCCGCTCGAATGGCTGACGTTCATGGGCTTTCTGGCGAGCTATTACCAGCGGCCACTCGGTGAAACAATCGTCGGATCACTACCGCCAAGGCTGCGGTCTCTGCGCAGCCTGCCGCTGGACGAAATACGCCTGTACCGGCGCCGCCCGAGCGCGCCGCCCGTTGTAACCCTGCGCAAGGGACGCAAGCAAGCCCTGCTGCGAGCCCTTGGAGAGGGCGCCTTGGGCAAGGACGGCCTCTTCGCCCTTGCCGGCCTGACCGCGGGCGAAGCCGGCAGCGCATGGCGGGCGCTCGTCAAAGAAGGCTGGCTCGAGCGCTGCACGCCGCCGTCGGGATCAAGCTTCGTTCCGCCGCACGTGCCCAACACCGCCCAAGCGGACACCGTGGACAGGCTGTGCGCCGGGCTTGGCCAATTCAAAGTCTTTCTGCTCCACGGCGTCACGGGCAGCGGCAAGACCGAGATTTACCTTCACGTCATCGCACAGGTACTCGCGCGCGGGCTGCAGGCACTGGTGATGGTGCCGGAAATCAGCCTGACGCCGCAACTGGCGGCACGCTTCCAGACAGCGTTCCCGGATACGCACATCGTGCTCCTGCATAGCGGCCTGGAGGATGGGCCGCGCACCGCGGGCTGGCTGGCCGCGGCACGCGGCGAAGCGCGCATCGTGCTGGGTACGCGGCTTGCCGCACTGGCGCCGCTTCCGCGGCTCGGGCTGGTTGTGGTCGATGAGGAGCACGACCCCTCCTTCAAGCAGCAAGATGGCATGCGTTACTCGGGGCGGGACGCCGCCGTATACCGGGCGAAGCTCGCGGGCTGCCCGGTCATTCTCGGCACTGCGACACCGTCCCTCGAATCTTGGTTTAACGCCGGCGCAGGGCGCTATGAGCGATTGAGTCTGCCCGAGCGCGCCTCGCCGGGTGCGCGCCTGCCGGAAGTGCGTACGCTCGATCTGCGGCACGAGCCGCCGCAAAACGGCCTTGCCGCAAGCCTGGTTGCCGCAATCCGTTCGCGCCTGGCGCGCGGCGAGCAGAGTCTGGTCTTCATCAACCGGCGCGGCTATGCCCCGGTGCTTGCCTGCGACGCCTGCGGCTGGGCAGCGGGTTGCGAGCGCTGCACCGCAAGACTCGTCCTGCATGCGGTGGGACGCCACTTGCGCTGTCATCATTGCGGCGCGCAAGAATCCATTCCACGGGCGTGCCCGGTATGCGGGAATACGGATCTGCACGCAGCCGGACGCGGCACGCAGCGCGTCGAGGAGACCTTAGGCCAGCTTTTCCCCGAGGCCAGCATCTTGCGGATCGACCGGGACACGGCGCGAAAGCGTCGCGACTTGTCGCGAACCCTGGAAGCGGTCCGCGCCGGCCGCGGCGATATCCTGGTCGGCACGCAGCTGCTTGCCAAGGGGCACGACTTTCCCGGATTGACGCTGGTCGGCGTTCTGAACGCGGACAGCGCCTTGCTCTCCACGGACTATCGGGCTGCCGAGCGCATGTTCGCCACATTGTCCCAGGTCGCGGGCCGTGCAGGGCGCCGCGACAAGCCGGGAGAGGTGCTGGTGCAAACGATGTATCCCCAGCACCCGATATTTCTGGCGCTTGCGCGCCACGACTTCGCCGGATTTGCGGAGTCGCAGCTCGCCGAGCGCGAAGCGGCCGGATTTCCTCCTTATGTCCATGAGGCGGTGCTGCGCGCCGAGGCACTCAAACTCGAATCGGCGATGGCATTCTTGCGCCGGGCGGCGGCACTTTTCGAGCCACCGCGTGAAATCACGGTGTTCGATCCTGTCCCCTACGTTCTCACCCGCCGCGCGGGTTATGAACGCGCCCGGCTGCTCGTTCAGTCGACCTCGCGGCCGGCATTGCAGGGCTTCCTCGCGCAATGGTACGAACCGCTGTCGGCTCTGGCGCCGCGCGCCCTGCGCTGGCATCTCGATGTCGATCCGATCGAGTTCGACTAGGAAGAGGAGCGAGGGGCCGAAGCCGCGCCGTTGCACCCCGTTTTCTGTCGGGGAGCGTGAGGGGCGAGCCCAGCCCCTCGAACAAGGAGATTTATGTTCGCGGTGACGCCCCGTTTTCTGTCGGGGAGCGTGAGGGGCGAGCCCAGCCCCTCACATCTCTTTTCTGTCGGGGAGCGTGAGGGGCGAGCCCAGCCCCTCACATCTCATATAATCCGCCGCCTTTCATGACTCCATACGACGCAAAGACCCATCTCGCAGAGCTGTTACGCGATGCCTTGGTGCGCACGCTGCCGGAGGCAGCCGATGCGGAGATTCTGATCGAACGTCCGCGCGAGGCCTCGCATGGCGATTTTGCATGCACCGTCGCGCTCCAGCTTGCCAGGCGCCTGAAGCGCCCGCCGCGCCAGATTGCGGAGCTGCTCAAGGAAGCCCTGCTCGGCCTGCCAGCGGATAGGGATAGTTCACGCGGCTACCTGGAAGCTGTCGACATCGCGGGGGCCGGGTTCATCAATTTCCGCCTTTCCGCGAAGGCGAAGCTGGCAAGCATCACGCAAAGTCTCGTCGAGGCAGAGCATTTCGGCCGCGCCGCGAAGAACTCTGCCGGCAAGGTCGTGCTCGAATTCGTGTCCGCCAATCCGACAGGGCCCTTGCACGTCGGACATGGGCGGCAGGCAGCTCTTGGCGACGCGCTCGCGGCGCTTTTGGAGGCGCGCGGGCGCGACGTGACGCGCGAGTTCTACTACAACGACGCCGGCGCGCAGATCCAGAACCTGGCGCTCTCAGTGCAGGCGCGGTGCCGCGGCCTGAAGCCCGGCGACGGCGCATGGCCCGAGGCCGGATACAGCGGCGACTACGTGCGGGAGATCGCCGAGGATTATCTTGCGCGCAAGACGGTTGCCGCGTCCGACGCCATACCGGTGCGTGCCGGCGGCGACCTTGAAAATCTGGACGACCTGCGGCGTTTCGCGGTTGCCTATCTGAGACACGAGCAGGATGTCGATCTGCAGAAATTCGGCACGCGCTTCGATGTGTTTTCGCTCGAATCTAGCCTGTATTCCGAGGGCAAGGTCGAGGAAGTAGTGCGCGCGCTGACGGCGAGCGGCCGGACTTACGAGAAGGACGGCGCACTGTGGTTGCGCACTACCGACTACGGCGATGACAAGGACCGCGTGGTCCGCAAATCGGACGGCGGCTATACCTACTTTGTACCGGATATCGCCTATCACCTGGGCAAGTGGCGGCGCGGCTATCAGCAGGCCATCAATATTCAGGGTACGGATCATCACAGCACCATCACCCGCGTGCGCGCCGGACTTCGGGCGCTGAACGAGGCGATCGATGCGGGAATACCTCTCAACTACCCGGATTATGTGCTGCATAGCATGGTGAGGGTGATGCGCGGCGGCGAGGAAGTGAAAATCTCCAAACGTGCCGGCTCCTATGTCACGCTGCGCGACCTGACGGACTGGGTAGGACGCGACGCCGTGCGCTTCTTTCTGGTATCGCGGCGCGCGGATTCGGAATTCCTGTTTGATGTCGACCTTGCGCTCTCGCAAAGCGACGAAAATCCCGTGTACTACGTGCAGTATGCGCACGCGCGAATTTGCAGCGTGCTCGCGCAGCGGACCGTCCAGCACCAGGGGCAGATCGCCGACCTGCCGCGCGTGTCGCTCGTGCCGCTCGCCTCGCCGCGCGAGCTTGCGTTGGCGCAGCGGATCGCGGAATTTCCGGAACTCCTCGAATCCGCGGCCAGGGAACTCGCGCCGCACGCGCTTGCGTTCTATCTGCGCGAAATCGCCGCAGAATTCCACAGCTACTATAATGCCGAGCGCGTTCTGGTGGACGACACGGCGACGCGCGATGCGCGAGCCGCGCTGTGCGCCGCGGTACGCCAGGTGCTTGCGAATGGACTGTCGCTGCTGGGAGTCAGCGCGCCGGAGAAAATGTGACGGCTGCAGGAAGGGACAGGTCGTATTCGAGATCCCCGCGCGAGAAATCGGGCGGAGGGTTCCTGCTCGGCCTGTTTGCAGGGCTGCTGCTCGGCCTGGGCATTGCACTGGGAGTGGCCTTCTATGTGAACAAGACGCCGTTTCCGTTCATGGCCAAGTCGGGCGCACCCGGAGAGGCCGCGAAAGGCGGCGCACAAGATCCCGCAAAATCGCCGGCAATCGCCGGATTGCCGCCTGTTCCCGCCGCCGAGAAACCGAAGTTTGATTTCTACAAGATCCTGCCGGGCGGCGAAGAGCCTGTGTCGGAAAAGGATCTGCAGAAGATGCAGGCGGCGAAAAGCCAGCCCGAGTCCGGCGACGTCTATTATCTCCAGGCCGGCTCGTTTCAGAGTCCGGCCGACGCGGATAACCAGAAGGCGAAGCTTGCGGTGATCGGCCTGGATTCAAGCGTCGAGCCGGCGAATGTCCCCGACAAGGGGGTCTGGTACAGGGTACGCCTCGGGCCGTACACGCGGGTCGATGACATAAACAAGGTCCGCCAGACCCTGGCGCAGAACGGAATCGACGCCAATCTGGTCAAACTGCAAACGCCCAACACGAACAAGGTGAATTGATGCAGCGCGAACGCCGTCGAATCGTCTGTGCCCTGGGGTCGCTCTACCCGCTCTCCCTTATCGGCGGTTTTGCCGGGTCGGCGCTGGGTCAACCACTGGGCCAGCTCAAGGCCGGGGTCGACTACTTCGAACTGAAGGCATCCCAGCCGGTGGAAGTGCCTCCCGGCAAGATCGAAGTCGTGGAGTTTTTCTGGTACGGCTGCCCGCATTGCTACAGCCTCGAACCCTTCATCGAAAACTGGAGCAAGAAGCTCGCCGCCGACACGGTGTTCCGCCGCATTCCGGCGATTTTTAACGAGCGCTGGGCGCGCGATGCGGCGATTTTCTACACCTTTGAGGCGCTGGGCGTGATCGAGAGAATTCATCGCCCATTTTTCGACGCGATCCACAGGGATGCGCTGAAGACGGACAGCTTCCAGTCCCTCTCCCAGTGGCTTGAGCGGCACGGTATCGATCCGAAAAAGTTCGAAGCGGCCTTCAAGTCCTTCGGTGTGCAGAGCAAGGTCAAGCGGGCGGAGAAAACCACGGTTGCCTATGGCGTGCAGGGAACGCCCACCATGGGCGTCCACGGCCGGTTTACGGTGAGTCCCGAGCAGGGCAAATCCCAGGAGGGCATACTGGCGAATGTCGATTATCTGGTCGCGCTCTCGCGCCAGGGTGCCAGAAGATGAGGGCTTTTCGCGGCCCCTCGCGCTAAGCGGCTCCGCTATCCGCCAGGGGCGTGCCGCGCGCGGAAGAACCGGTTTCCCTCTTTCGCTTCGGAGACGGAAGCGTCAGGATCAGCAAGGTGGCGATGACGCCCCCTGCCGCACTGGCGAGAAACGGCACCCTGTACGACCCGTACATGCCGTGCAAGACGCCGCCCATCAGCCCGCCCGCGCCCATGCCGAAGGATGACAGGATGAAGAAGCTCCCCAGCAACGAGCCGATCGCGCGCATACCGAAATACTCCCGGAACAGCATTGCGTAGATCGGCATCGGTCCCGCATAGCCGACCCCGAACAGAATCGCCCAGACGTAGAAGGACGGAGCCTGCTCGGCGGCGAGGAAGAAAAGGATCATGATCGCCTGCATCGCGAGAAATCCCACCAGCGCCCACTTCGCCCCGATCCTGTCCGCCACCAGACCGCTGGCAATTTTTCCGACCATTCCGCACACTGCCATGAGCGCGACGACGCGCGCCGCCACGGGCGCCTCCAGGCCGACGTCGGTCATGTGACTCACCCCATGTAACAGAATGTCCGAGTGCGCCACGCAACAACCCATGGCCGCCACCGACAGGGTCCAGAACATCCTGGTTCGCAACGCCTGGCCCAGCGTCATGTCCGGTCTGGGTTGAGCCTGCGCGTCGGAAGCCGCTTCGATCCTGGCAGACAGGCGTTGCGCGTCAGCCGGGCGTACCTCGCGCATCAGCAGTGCCAGCGGGATCATGAGCGTGGCACCCAGCCCCAGCCAGAGATAGGTGCCGCGCCATCCGTAGCTCGCCAGCAAAAAGGTGCACAGCGGCGCGAAGAGCGCCAGCCCGACGTTTTGCGATTGCGAGATGGAGAGCGCGAGCCCCTGATTTCGGACGAAGGATTTGGTCACCAAAACCGCCAGCGGCACATGGATCGCCGCACGTCCGAACGCCATCAGGACGCCGAAAAAAAGGTAGAGCTGCCAGAGGGACCGGACCTGGCTCATCAGCAGCGTCCCGGCGACGAAGAGCATGCTCCCCGCCAGCATCACCCGCCGCGAGCCAAAGCGGTCGCTCAGCACGCCGCAGATCAGGCTGGCCACGCCGAAGGAAATCCAGTTGACCATCGACGCCAGCGAGATCGCGCCGCGGTCCGAGCCGAGGTCGAACGCAATGGGCTTGATCATGATGGAGAACGACTCCGCGATCCCGTACATGATCAGGGTGGCCAGCAGCCCGCCAAAGACGATCACCCAGCCGTAATTGACCCCGCGCGCGCGCGACATGCCATTTGCTCCCGACGGATCTCTTTTGTGTTTATAGCATGGTGGACGGCGTGCAATTCGGCGCAAGAATTTGGCCGCGAAGCCCGGCGCCACGCGCGTAGCGGGATCGTTCAGCGCACTTCAGGGTAGTGGGGGCCGTTCCCAGCTGATCCGCGGCACGATCAGCGTACCCCCCGCGGCGAGCCAGGCCTCGATGCCGCCGCGGTACCAGTAGACCTCTGGGTAACCCAGCTTCACCCCTCGCAGCGCGGCGTTATAGGACAGCCAGCAGTGCGGGCCCTGGCAAAAGAACACCAGCGCTCTGGCGCGCTCGCCGCCGGTCAGTACCTGAAGCGTCTGCGTCAGCCTTGCCTGCAACACATCCTTGAAGGTGCTGCCACGGCCCGCATCGGGCAGCCATACGGCGTCCGGAATTGTCGCGTGGCCCGGGCCGCCGAGAACGTCGATAAGCAGCGGCCGGCGATCTGCCGTCGAATTGGCAATAAGTTCGCGCAGCGCGGAAGTCGAAATCGTGCGTCCGCCCGGCAGCGTGAGCGGGGTCGGCGCGGAATGTTCGGCAGTGCGCAGATCGCTTCTCGCCGCGATGCCGAAATCGCGCGCTTCGTCCGCAGGTCCAAATTCCTGGGCGCGCGATGCGCCGGCGAATAAGACGAATAAGACATGGGCTGCAACGACGACGAGCGGAATTTTCCTCATCCGCGACAGCCTAAGCGTTTCCGGCGCGCCGTGCAATTCTCGCCGCAGACCGTGCGGACAATCAGGGTACACTGCGCCGGGGCCGTTTGGCCGGCAAGGCAGGTTCCCGTTCTCGCGTCGAAGGAAAGGAAACAACATGCGAACTGTCGTGAAATTCCTGGCTGCCATGCTGCTTTTCGCCGCTTTTGCGGCTGCGCAGGCGCAGTCGCAACCCAGAGTTGGCCGGGAATTTATCGAGTTGACTCCTGCGCGCCCGGTATCGACAGGGCAGGCCATCGAGGTTCTGGAATTTTTCTACTACGGCTGCCCGATCTGTTACGAGGCGCAGCCGCATATTTCGCGCTGGCTGCTGAAGGCGGGCGGCGACGTCCAGCTGCATCGCGTGCCGGCGATGTCGAGCGAAGGCTGGGATTCCTTCGCGCGCACCTACTACGCGCTGGAAGCGCTGAAGGAAGTGCAGCGCCTGCACTGGCCGGTGTATGACAATCATCACTTCGACGGCCGGCGTCTGAACGAAGAGAAAAACCTGCTTGCATGGGTAGGCACAAACGGCATCGATGCCAAGCGCTTCAGCGACATCTGGCATTCCGGGGAGACGGAGGCGAAGACCAAGGCCGCGCAGAAGATGCTGGAAACCTACAGCGTGCGCAGCGTGCCCACCTTCGTGGTTGACGGCAGATACCAGACCACGGCGCGCATGGCGGGCGGCACGCGGCAGATGATGGAGGTCGTCGACTTTCTTGTGTCGCGGGCGCGCCGCGACCGCGCCTTGAAAAAGTAATCCAACGGCAGAAATAGCCGCGGGTACAGGCGTCGGAAGCACACCCGCGCGACTCCGCCTCGATGGCGGCGGCGAGGGGTTCGGGCAGGCGCACGGTGAGCGTCTTCATGCCGGGACCCTGTATTACGCGCCACCGCCATGAGTGCAAGACTGATTGGCAGCGGCCCGCGCACGTTTGGCGAACAGTCAGGGCGCCCTTTGCCGAGGTCAGCGCTTCGCCTGTCCGCGGCCTAAGCGCCTTCCACCGCCCTGCATCGTCGCCGGCGACGGCGGATAGGCGCCGAGTTCGTCTGAAACAGGAAAGATAGTAACCTAAATGTTACTATTTTGGCCCAATTCCCCCGCTGGAATGCCTGTGGAATGCCTTGCCGCCGAGGCGCAGCGAGGCATAGGAACCCGGCGCATCCTCGATGACGGAGAGTCGCCCATCGCCCGGCGTGCGTGCTGCGACCTTGGGCGCTCCGGCGTTCAGTTGTTCCATCCAGGCATGCCAGTCGTCCCACCAGGAGCCCGGGTGCTGCGCCGCCTGCTCAAGCCATTTCTCGGGCGTCTCGGGCAGCGCGTCGTTGCTCCAGTAGTGGTACTTCCGCGCCGCCGGCGGATTCACGATGCCGGCGATGTGGCCCGAAGCGCCGAGTACGAAGCGCGTTTTGCCGCCCAGCGCGCGCGCCCCGCGGTAAGTCGTTTTCCAGGGCGCGATGTGGTCTTCCGCCGCCGAAATGAAATACGCGGGCACCTTGACTTTGGCCAGATCTATCGACACACCGGCGAGTTTGATCCCGCCCGGCTTCATCAGAAGGTTCCGCATGTACATGTTGCGCAGGTAGTAGCTGTGCATCTTCGCCGGCATGCGCGTCGTGTCCGAATTCCAGTACAGAAGGTCGAACGGGAACGGGTCCTTGCCGAGCAGGTAGTTGTTGATCACGAACGACCAGATGAGATCGTTGGCGCGCAGCATGTTGAACGTGGCGGCCATCTCCGAGCCTTCCAGATAGCCGCCGTGCGATTGCATGCGCCTTTCCAGGTTGGCGACCTGTTCCTCATCGATGAATACGCCCAGCTCGCCCGGCTCCGAGAAGTCCAGCAGCGCGACGAAAAAAGTGGCCGAGCCGATGCGCCCGAGGCCGCCCCGTCTGTCCTTGGCCGCCATCCAGGCGAGGAACGCGCCGAGCAGCGTGCCGCCCAGGCAGTAGCCGATGAAATCCACCTTGCGCTCGCCGGTCGCCTTCTCGATCGCATCGAGCGCCGCCTTGGGCCCTTCCAGCAGGTAATCGTCGAAGGTTTTTCCGGCCTGCCGCTCATCCGGATTGATCCAGGAAATGACGAACACGTTCCTCCCCTGATCGAGCGCCCAGCGGATGAAGGAATTCTTCTCGCGCAGGTCGAGGATGTAGTACTTGTTGATCCAGGGCGGGATGATGACGAGCGGGCGCCGGTAGACCTGCCTGGTCCTCGGCGCGTACTGAATGAGCTGCATCAGGTCGTTCTGGTAGACCACCTTGCCGGGCGTGGCGGCGACGTTGCGCCCGAGCTCGAACGCCCTCTCATCGGTCATGCTGATGCGCAGCCGGCCGTCGCCCTTTTCCAGGTCGGAGAGCAGGTTGTTCAGGCCGCGCAGCAGGTTCTGCCCGCCGCTCGCCAGCGTCTCGCGCATCACCTGCGGATTGGTCAGCGCGAAGTTGGACGGGCTGAGGGCATCCATGTATTGGCGGGTGAAGAAAGCGACCTTCCTCTCCGATTCGGCGGACAGACCTTCCACGCTCGACACCGCATGCTGCACGTGGCGCGCGGTGATCAGGTAGGACTGCTTGACCAGGTCGAACATGAAGTTGCTCGACCATTCCTCATCCTTGAAGCGCGCATCGCCCTGGGCCGGCGCGGCCACCGGCGCGGACGGCCGGCCGAACAGCTTCATCCAGCTCTGCTGCCAGAGGCTGGCGTAGTCCATCAGCATGTTGACGGAGTGGGCCGCAAGCGCCGCCGGATTCGCGAGCATACGCGCGTACAGATCCATGTACGCCTTGGCGATGCCAAGCTCGTCGGCCGGCGCCGAGCCGCCTGCGCTCATCCGGCGCTGCGCGAATTCTCCGAACAGCCTGCCTGCCCGTGCCGCCACCTGCTGCAAAGACTGCGCGAGTTCATCCGGATTTGGCGCGGTCGATTCATTTGGCGCAGTCGATTTATTCGGGGTGGCCATGGTTGTGGCATTATCACATGGGGGTCGTGGGGTCTGTGATGATGGTCCCGCTGCGCCTGCCCGACCTGTACATCCTTATACCTACCCCGGTTACCAATCCAGAATGCCGGCCAGAAAACCCGCACCGCAGCGCGACGAACAGGAGTTCTCAATCGGCGAACTTGCGCGCGAATTCGACATCACCCCGCGCGCGATCCGCTTCTACGAGGACCAGGGACTGCTCGCGCCCCGGCGCGAGGGCCAGCGCCGCATCTACGGCGCGCGCGACCGTACGCGCCTCAGGCTCACGCTGCGCGGCAAGCGGCTCGGCTTCCCGCTCGCCGAGATCCGCGACATCGTCGACATGTACGACGCTTCCGGAGGCGACGAGCGCCCGCAGCTCGAGCGCATGCTGGCGACGCTGGACGCGCATCGCCGCAGCCTGCTGGCGCAGCGCTCCGATATCGAGGCCCACCTCGCGGAACTGCGGGGCTATGAGAAGCGCGTGCGGCAGCAGCTCGCAGCGCCGGCACCGGGGGCGAGGGGACGCCGCACCGGAGCGAATTGACGCCGCGCCCGATCCGCGCTTTGACGTTGACGTAAACGTCAAGTAGTCTTCCACCAGGAGAGCCCCATGGAACTGCCGCTACTAGGCTTTGAACTCGGCGAATCGATAGCCATGCTGCGCGAAAGCACGCGCGATTTCGCGCGGCAGGAGATCGCTCCGCGCGCCGCGGAAATTGACCGCTCGAACGAGTTCCCGACGGACTTGTGGCGCAAGCTCGGCGGCCTCGGGCTGCTCGGAATCACGGTGGAGGAGGCCTATGGCGGCGCCCAGATGAGCTATCTTGCGCACATCGTCGCCATGGAGGAGCTCAGCCGCGCCTCGGCCTCGGTCGGCCTTTCCTACGGCGCGCATTCCAACCTGTGCGTGAATCAGATCCGGCGCAATGGCAGCGAACCACAGAAGCGGAAATACCTGCCCAGGCTGATCTCGGGCGAATTCGTCGGCGCGCTCGCGATGTCCGAGCCGGGCGCGGGATCGGATGTTGTCAGCATGCGCACGCGAGCGGAACTGCGCGGCGATCGCTATGTGCTGAACGGCAACAAAATGTGGATCACGAACGGTCCGGACGCGGATGTCCTGGTGGTCTATGCAAAATCGGATGCGAACGCCGGGCCGCGCGGCATCACCGCTTTTCTGATTGAAAAGAGCATGCGGGGATACTCCACGGCGCAGAAGCTGGACAAGCTCGGGATGCGCGGCTCGAACACCTGCGAGCTGGTGTTCCGCGACTGCGAAGTTCCCGTCGAGAACGTACTGGGCGGCCTCGGCAAGGGCGTGCATGTCCTGATGAGCGGACTCGACTACGAGCGCGCGGTACTGGCGGGCGGGCCGCTGGGCATCATGGCCGCCTGCCTGGATATCGCCGTTCCCCATCTGCACGAGCGCAAGCAGTTCGGCCAGGCGATCGGCGAGTTCCAGCTCATGCAGGGGAAACTCGCCGACATGTACGTCAATTTCTCGGCCGCGCGCGCCTATGTGTACGCGGTCGGCCAGGCGCTGGACCGCGGCGCGGCAATGGGGCCGAGTACGGACACGCGCAAGGATGCGGCCGGCGCGATCCTGTACGCTGCGGAGCGCGCCACCTGGATGGCCGGCGAGACGATACAGACCATGGGCGGCATGGGCTACATTAACGAAACGCCCGCCGGCCGGCTGTGGCGCGATGCGAAGCTGTACGAAATCGGCGCCGGCACTTCAGAGATCCGGCGCTGGCTCATCGGCCGCGAACTTTTTGAACAGACAGCTTAAAAGGATCATCCATGACCTCCGACCCGATTGTCATTGTTTCGGCTGCGCGCACGGCGATGGGCGCGTTCCAGGGCGAGCTGAAGGACTTCAGCGCGTCTCAACTTGGCGCGGCGGCGATACGCGCCGCGGTGGAACGCGCGACGCTCAAGCCAGACGACATCCAGGAAGTACTGATGGGCTGCGTCCTCACCGCCGGCCAGGGGCAGGCACCCGCGCGGCAGGCCGCCCTGGGGGCCGGCCTGCCGCAAGCGAGCGCATGCACCACGCTGAACAAGATGTGCGGCTCCGGCATGAAGGCGGCCATGTTCGCGCACGACGCGCTCGCCGCCGGCAGCCTGGACATCGTTGTGGCGGGCGGGATGGAGTCCATGACCCAGGCGCCCTACCTGCTGCCGAAAGCGCGCGCGGGTCTGCGCATGGGACATTCCGAATTGCTCGATCACATGTTCTTCGACGGCCTTGAGGACGCCTACGACAAGGGGCGCCTGATGGGCACCTTCGCCGAGGATTGCGCGCAGAAATACCAGTTCTCTCGCGAGGCCCAGGATGCCTTCGCGATCAGTTCGCTGGAGCGCGCGCAGAAAGCGAACAGCGAAGGATGGTTTGCCTGGGAAACGGTGCCGATCGCGCTCAAGGCCGGCAAGGACGAGCGCTTTGTCGAGCGCGATGAGCCGCCCTTCAAGGCCAAGTTCGACAAGATCCCGCTGTTGCGGCCCGCATTCCGCAAGGACGGCACGGTTACGGCCGCCAATTCGTCCTCGATTTCGGACGGCGCGGCCGCCCTGGTGCTGACGCGCCGCTCCATCGCCGAGAAGCGCGGCCTGAAGCCGCTGGCGCGCATCGTCGGCCACGCCACCCATGCCCAGGCGCCGGGCTGGTTCACCACCGCGCCGATCGGCGCGATGCAAAAGCTGTTCGACAAGACCGGCTGGCGCGTGGCGGACGTGGATCTGTTCGAGGTGAACGAGGCTTTCGCCGTGGTCAGCATGGCGGCCATGCGGGAACTCGCCATTGCGCATGAAAAGCTGAACGTGCACGGCGGCGCCTGCGCGCTCGGCCACCCCATAGGCGCCTCCGGCGCACGCATCGTCGTCACGCTGCTCGGCGCGCTGCGCAAGCACGGATTGAAGCGCGGCGTCGCGAGCCTCTGCATCGGCGGCGGCGAGGCCACCGCGCTCGCGGTGGAGCTGGCGTGACGCGCCGCCTGATTTCCTCCGGTTCGAAATTCGAGGCCATCGCCGGCTATAGTCGAGCGGTCGTTGAGGAAACGGCGGACGGCTCATGGATCCACGTTTCCGGCACCACCGGGTTCGATTACAAGCGCATGGCCATAGAAAATGACCTCCAGACGCAGGCCCACCAGGCGTTCCGCAATATCGGGGAGGCGCTCGCCCAGGCGGGCGCAACGCTGGATGATGTCGTGCGCGTGCGCTATTACCTGACCCGTGCGCAGGACTTCGAGGCCGCCGGCGCGGTGTTCGGACAGTATCTCGGCAAGGCGCGTCCCGCGGCCACCGCGATCGTTTGCGGCCTGGTGGATGCGCGCATGAAAATCGAGATTGAAGTCACCGCCAGAAAAGCCGGCGCCCCAACGTGAACAGGAAGAACGCCGATTCCCCCCCCTCGTCTTACGGCTGCAACGCGGCGCTCGCGCGCGGCGTGTTCGGATACTGCTGCCGGATCATCGATGGCGAGCCTTTCCGGGGCAAGGACCACCAGAAATTCAGTTTCGGCCATATGAATTTCTGGCTGAACAGCGGCGGACGGTAGCGCGACATGGCCGTCATCGAATCACGGATCGATCCGCGCTGCGCCGAGTTTCAGGCAAACGTGTCGAAGATGCGCGCTGCCGTGGATGACCTGCGCGCGCAGGTTGGGCGCATTGCGCAGGGCGGCGACGCGGCCGCCCGGGCGAAGCACGCCGCGCGCGGCAAGCTGCTGCCGCGCGAGCGCGTGAGGAAGCTGCTCGATCCGGGCTCGCCGTTTCTCGAAATCGGCCAGTTCGCCGCCCACGGCATGTACGGCGGCGAAGTGCCGGCGGCGTCGCTCATCTGCGGCATCGGCCGGGTTTCCGGCCGCGAGTGCGTGGTGCTGGCAAACGATGCCACCGTGAAGGGCGGCACCTACTACCCGGTCACCGTGAAAAAGCACCTGCGCATGCAGGAGATCGCGCTGCAGAACCGCCTGCCCTGCATTTACCTGGTCGACTCCGGCGGCGCATTCCTGCCCGAACAGGACGACGTGTTTCCGGACCGCGAGCATTTCGGGCGCATCTTCTACAACCAGGCGAACCTGTCGGCGGCCGGGATCGCGCAGATCGCGGTGGTGATGGGCTCGTGCACCGCGGGCGGGGCCTATGTGCCCGCGATGTCGGACGAGGCCATCATCGTCAAGGGTCAGGGAACGATCTTTCTCGGCGGCCCGCCGCTGGTCAAAGCGGCGACCGGGGAAGTCGTCAGCGCCGAGGAGCTTGGCGGCGCTGAAGTCCATACCCAGGTGTCCGGCGTCGCGGACCATTACGCGCTGGACGACGCGCATGCGCTCGCGCTTTGCCGGCGCATCGTGGCGCACCTGAACCGCGCCAAGCGCGCCACGCTCCAACTGCGCGCGCCGCGCGCGCCGCTCTACCCTTCGCAAGAGCTCTACGGCGTGATTCCCGCGGACAAGCGCAAACCCTACGACGTGCGCGAAGTCATTGCGCGCCTGGTGGATGCGAGCGAGCTGGACGAATTCAAGCGCAACTACGGGACCACGCTGGTGACGGGGTTCGCCCACCTGCATGGCTATCCGGTGGCGATCCTGGCGAACAACGGCATCCTGTTCTCCGAATCAGCGCTCAAGGCGGCCCACTTCATCGAACTCGCCTGCCAGCGCGGCATCCCGCTGCTGTTCCTGCAGAATATCTCCGGCTACATGGTCGGCAAGAAATACGAGGCCGGCGGCATCGCGAAGGACGGCGCCAAGATGGTGATGGCCGTGTCGAACGCGCGCGTGCCGAAGTTCACGCTCATCATCGGCGGCTCGTTCGGCGCCGGCAACTACGGCATGTGCGGGCGCGCCTTCGGGCCGCGTTTTCTGTGGATGTGGCCGAACGCGCGCATCTCCGTGATGGGCGGAGAACAGGCGGCTGCGGTGCTCGCCACGGTACGGCGCGATGCGATGGAAGCGCGCGGCGCCAGCTGGTCCGCCGAAGAAGAAGAGATTTTCAAGAACCCCATCCGCGAGCAATACGAACGGCAGGGTCATCCCTACTACTCGAGCGCGCGCCTGTGGGACGACGGCGTCGTGGACCCCGCGGAAAGCCGGCGCCTGCTGGCGCTGGGCATTTCGGCCTCGCTGAACGCACCGATAGACGAGACGCGCTTCGGCGTGTTCAGGATGTAACACCGCCAGGATCCAGCCACCCGTCCCCGATACATCATGCCCAATTCCATACTTGTAGAAAAGCGCGATCAGGTCGCGCTCGTCACGCTCAACCGGCCCGAGTTGCGCAACGCCTTCGACGACTCGCTGATCGCGCAGCTGACCACCGCACTGCACGAGCTTGAGCTGGACGCGAGCGTGCGCGCCGTGGTGCTCGCGGGTGCCGGGACCGCCTTCTGCGCCGGCGCGGATCTCAACTGGATGAAGCGCATGGCCGGCTATACGGACGAGCAAAATTTCGAGGATGCGCTGGGCCTCGCGACCATGCTGCAGACGCTCGACCGGCTCTCCAAGCCGACCATCGCCCGGGTGCACGGCTTCGCCTTTGCGGGCGGTGTCGGCCTGGTGGCCGCCTGCGACATAGCGATCGGTGCCGAGGACGCCGAATTCTGCCTCACCGAAGTGAAGCTGGGTCTGTCGCCGGCCACGATCAGCCCCTACGTAGTGCGCGCGGTGGGCGAGCGCGCCGCAAGGCGCTACATGCTTTCCGGCGAACGTTTCACGGCGGCGGAAGCCTATCGGCTGGGACTGCTGTCGGAGCTCGCTCCTGCGGCCGAGCTGGATGCGAGCATCGACTCCCTGCTCGGCCATCTGCTGTCCGGCGGCGGTGCCGCCCAGGGGAGCATCAAGGATTTGATCCGGACCGTCGCCTCCGGCGGCGTGGATGATGCGATGGTGCGCGAGACCGCGCGGCGCATCGCTCAGATCCGCGCCTCGAGCGAAGCCAGGGAGGGGATCGCGGCCTTTCTCGCCAAGCGCAAGCCCGCCTGGCTCGCTAGCGGAACAGGGGCTGATACGGCGCCGCGGCAGGCGAAAAGACCAAGCTAGCGCGTATGTTCCGCACCTTGCTTGTCGCCAACCGGGGCGAAATTGCCTGCCGCGTCATGCGCAGCGCGCGGCGTCTGGGCGTGCGCACCATCGCGGTGTATTCGGAGGCGGATCGCTCGTCGGTTCATGTGAAACTCGCTGACGAGGCCTTTCACATCGGCCCGGCGCCCGCCGCCAAGAGCTATTTGAATATCGAGGCCATCCTTGCCGTCGCCAAGAAGAGCGGGGCCGATGCGATCCATCCGGGTTATGGTTTCCTGTCGGAAAACGAGGATTTCGCAACGGCCTGCGAGAAGGCGGGCGTCGTTTTTGTCGGACCGTCGGCCGCGTCCATCGCCGCGATGGGCGATAAGGCCGCCGCCAAGGCACTCATGGAAAAGGCGAAGGTGCCGCTGGTACCGGGCTATCACGGGGAAAACCAGGACCCCGCGTTTCTGCGCGAACGCGCCCGGGAGATCGGGTTTCCGGTTCTCTTGAAGCCCTCGGCGGGCGGCGGCGGCAAGGGCATGAGGGTAGTGCGCGGCAGCGACGAATTCCTACCCGCCCTGGAAGGCGCGCGCCGCGAGGCCAAGTCGGCTTTTGGCGACGAGCGCGTGCTGCTGGAGCGCTTCCTGGAGCGCTCCCGGCATATCGAAGTACAGGTATTCGGCGACTTGAAGGGTCACGTGGTGCATCTGTACGAGCGCGACTGCTCGGTGCAGCGGCGTTACCAGAAAATCCTGGAAGAAGCGCCGGCGCCGGGCCTCGGTGATGCGCAGCGCGAAGCCATGGGCCGGGCCGCGGTGAACGCGGCGCGCGCGCTCCGCTATTGCGGCGCGGGGACGGTCGAATTCATCGCGGAGACTTCCGCCCAGCGTCCCGGCGAACTCACCGGACGCTTCTACTTCATGGAGATGAACACGCGCCTGCAGGTGGAGCACCCGGTCACCGAGATGATCACCGGCCTCGATCTGGTCGAGTGGCAGCTCAGGGTCGCCGCGGGCGAGCGGCTGCCGCTCAGCCAGGCAAAGATCCGCGCCAGCGGGCATGCCATCGAGGCGCGTCTGTATGCCGAGCGCCCGGAAAGAGAGTTCATGCCCTCCACCGGCAGGCTGATCGAGCTGAACTTCCCGTTAACCGACGCGAATTTGCGCGTCGATTCCGGGGTCGCGGCGGGCAGCGAGATCAGCATCTGGTATGACCCCATGATCGCCAAGCTGATCGCGCGCGGCGCGACACGCGAGGAAGCCCTGTCGCGGCTGCGGCACGCGCTGAGCGATCTGCGGGTCGCCGGCGTGTACAGCAATGCGAACTTCCTCAAGCGCATTCTCGACAGCGGGTCGTTTCGCGACGGCGCGCTGGATACCGCGCTGCTCGAGCGCGAACGGGAGCATTTATTTGCCGCGGATGGCGCTATGCCGACGGCGGTTCTGGCGACCGCAGCCTGGGCACAGATGCAGCACGAGGGCGCGGCGGCACGGCAATCCGCGGGCGATGACGCCCATTCCCCCTGGAACGAGCTGGACGGCTGGAGGCTGAACGAGGATGCGCAGCACGAATTCGTGTTCTTCGAAGAGCAAACGCGGCACGTGGTCAGCCTGCAGTTTTCCGCCGCGCAGTGCTTGCTGTTGGTCGGCAGCGAACGCCGGCGGCTCGAGGGCGAGCGCTTGCCGGATGATATGCTGCTGATGCGGCTCGGCGAACACAGCTTCAAGGCGCGCGCATCGCGCGACGGGCGCATCTGGCACCTGTTCGCGGCGGGCGAATACCGCAGGCTGGTGGTCGATGATGCTCTGGATGCGCCGGATGCGGTGGCCAGCGTCGGCTCGCTTGCCGCGCCGCTCCCCGGTAAGTTGGTTGCCGTGCTGGTGGCGGTGGGCGAGAAGATCGCAAAGGGCGCGCCGCTGCTGGTGATCGAGGCGATGAAGATGGAGCACACGCTGTTTGCGCCGCGCGCCGGTTCTGTCGAGGAGATCTTCTTCAGGCCGGGAGATTCGGTGAGCGAAGGCGCGCAGCTGCTGCGTTTGTCAGAGTGAGCATTGCGGAGAATTTCATGACCCCGAAGAAAGTTCGAATTGTCGATGTCGGTCCGCGCGACGGACTGCAAAACGAGGCCCAGCCGCTAAGCACGGAGGTCAAGCTGGAGCTGATCGAGCGCCTCGGCGCGGCGGGTCTGCGCGCGATCGAGGCCGCTGCCTTCGTGTCGCCGAAGTGGGTGCCTCAGATGGCCGATCACGGCGATGTCATGCGCCGGCTGAAGCGCCGTGCCGGCGTCTCCTACCCGGTGCTGGTGCCGAACATGCAGGGCTTCGAGGCGGCTCGCGCCGCGGGCGCGGACGAAGTCGCGATTTTCACCGCCGCCACAGAGAAATTCTGCAAGCGCAACACGAATTGTTCGATCGCCGAGTCGTTCGAGCGTTTCACGCCGATCATGCTGGCGGCGCGCACGGCGAACATCAGGGTGCGCGGCTACATCTCGGTCGTGCTCGGCTGCCCCTACGAGGGCGCGGTCGCCGCCGCCAGGGTCGCGCCGCTTGCCGAACGACTCTATGACATGGGCTGCTATGAGGTTTCACTGGGGGACACCATCGGTACCGGCACCGCGGCGCAGGTCCGGGCCCTGCTGGAGGCTTGCGCCGTGCGCGTGCCGATGCAAAGCCTCGCCGGACACTTCCACGATACCTACGGCCAGGCGCTGGTAAATATCTATGCCTCGCTGGAACTCGGCATGACGAGCTTCGACACTTCGGTCGCGGGTCTCGGCGGCTGCCCCTATGCCAAGGGCGCGACCGGCAACGTCGCCACCGAGGACGTGGTGTACATGCTGGATGGGCTCGGCATACAGACCGGCATCGACATCGCTCGCGTGGCGCAAGCCGGAGCGTGGATCTCCGCCCTGCTTGGCCGCGCGCCCTCGCGCGCCGGCAAGGCGCTGCTCGCGAAACGCGAAGCGGCCGAGGCTCAAGCGGCCGCTTGATCACCTCCCCCTGCGTCAACATCTGCAGGCTCGACGCGCGGAATCGCTGCGAGGGCTGCTCTCGCACGCTGGCCGAGATCGCGAGCTGGAGCAAATTGAGCGACGCCGAACGCGAGCGCATCATGGCCGAGCTGCCCGTGCGCGGCATGCTGCCGCCTGCCGCTGCCGAGCCGGATGGCGGCAGGCGCTAGGTCCGGCAGCGCGTCTTCAAGACGCCCCTGTCGTTGTGGCCGTTTTGCCTCGGCGTCGCGCGGATCGACGGCTATCCGAAGCTCACCTGGGAATATCCCCCGCCAGCGTCACCCGGTGCATCACGCGCAGATAGCCGTGATAGTCGTTGACCGGGTTGTGCTGTGCGCAGCGGTTGTCCCAGAAGGCGAGCGAGCCGACTTCCCAGCGGAAGCGGCAGGTGAATTCCGGCCTGATCTGGTGCTGGTAGAGATACTCCAGCAGCGGCCGGCTTTCCTCTTCGGTCCAACCCTCGAAATGACTGGTGTGCGCGCAGTTGACGAACAGCGCCTTGCGGCCGGTTTCCGGATGGGTGCGCACCACGGGATGTTTGCCGAGCAAGGGTTTCAGCTCGACGCCCGCCTCTTTCAGACGGTCTTCGCGCGTTTTCGAGACCTCCGCCTTGGTCGAGGTGTTGTGCGCGATCATTCCTGCAAGCGCGCGCTTCAAGCCTTCCGACAGGGTTTCATAAGCGAGGTATTGATTCGCGAACATGGTATCGCCGCCGCAGGGCGGAATCGTCACCGCATACAGCAGGCTGCCCATGGGCGGCTCCTCCAGGTAGGTCGTATCGGAGTGCCAGACGCCGCCGAAATTGTGTTTCTCGTGCTCGCGCTTGACCACCGCCGTGACGAGCGGACACTCGGGCAAGCCCTTCAACTGCGGATAGCCCATCGGCTCGCCGAACTGCGCGGCGAAGGCGAGCTGCCGCTGCGGCGTCAGCTGCTGGCCACGAAAGAACACGACCAGATGTTCGAGGAAGGCCTGACGGATCTCGGCAACCGTATCCGCTGTGAGCGGCCGCGAGATGTCCACCCCCGAAACCTCCGCGCCGAGCGCGCCGGAGACGGGCTTTACTTCGATATGCCGATTCATGCATCCTCCTGAGACGGTCGCGGGGAGTTTACCTGCGCGTGCTCGCGCGCACGGCGCCAAGGGACGGGCGCGGTGGGTCCGGGCAAGGTAACAGGCTCAGCGGGGCATAGATAGTAACTTATATGTTACTATCTATGCCCGAACGGCCGAAAAATCCCCTCTCACGGCGCTTTTACCCCTTCACTACCCCGACCACCATCGCAACCCAGCCGAGCATGAACGCGACACCGCCGAACGGTGTCACGATCCCCAGGCTGCGCGGCGCGCCCAACGCCAGCGCATAAAGACTTCCAGAGAACAGCACGACCCCCGCGGCAAGCAGCCACCCGGCGCTGCGCAGCCAGGCGCTCTCAGGCAACTGTCGGCACAGCAGCCCCACGGCAAGCAGGCCCAGCGCGTGCCAGAAATGGTACTGCACGCCGGTCTGATAGACGGCAAGCGATTCGATCGTCAGACGATCCCCCAGGCCATGCGCACCGAATGCCCCGACGGCCACCGCCAGCGCCGCATAAACGCCGCCCAGCGCGAGAAAGATTTTTGCGCTGGAGAGCATGACGCGCGGCGCCCCTATGCGCCTAGCGCGACGCGCGCCCTGGGCTCATAGGCGAGATAGGGCGCAAGCCATCTCTCCGCCTCTTCCAGCGACATGCCCTTGCGCTTCGCGTAATCCGCGACCTGGTCCCCGCCGATCTTTCCGACCGCGAAGTAGGCCGCCTCCGGATGCGCGAGATAAAAACCCGACACGGAGGATACCGGCAGCATGGCGTAGGACTCGGTGAGCCGCATGCCGGTATTGCGCTCGGCATCCAGCAGCGCGAACAGCGCGCCCTTCTCGGTGTGATCCGGGCAGGCCGGGTAGCCAGGCGCCGGGCGTACGCCGCGGTACTTCTCGGCAATCAGCGCCTCGTTCGCAAACTGCTCGTCCGCCGCGTAGCCCCAGAATTCGCGCCGCACGCGCGCATGCAGATGCTCGGCGAACGCCTCGGCGAGGCGGTCGGCCAGCACCTTCAGCATGATGGCGTTGTAATCGTCGTGCGCCGCCTCGAACTCCGCGATCTTGTCCTCGATCCTGCCGCCTGCCGTAACGGCGAAGGCGCCGATCCAGTCCTGGACGCCGCTTTCCTTCGGCGCGATGAAATCTGCGAGGCAAAGGTTGGCGCGGCCGGGCGGCTTGTGATTTTGCTGGCGCAGGTTGCGCCATGTCATGAGCAGCCTGCGGCTGTCATCCGCCGCGTAGATCTCAATGTCATCGCCGTTCACCTGGGCCGCGGGGAAGATTCCGCAGACGCCGTTGGCGGTGAGCCACCTGTCCGCGATGATGCGCTTGAGCATCGCCTGCGCCTCGGCAAAGAGCTTGCGCGCCGCATCGCCAACGACGGGATCCTGCAGGATGGCCGGATAGGGGCCGGAAAGCTCCCACGCCTGGAAGAAAGGCGACCAGTCGACATAAGGGACGAGGTCCTGCAGCGGATAGTCGCGCAGCACGATGAGGCCGGTTCGCTTCGGCCGGGCGGGCCGGTGACGCTGCCAGTCGGTCTTGTGGCCAAGCCGGCGCGCGTCCAACAGGGCATGCAGCGGACCCGGCCCTTTCTTCTCGCTGTGCTGGGCGCGGATCTTCGTATAGTCCGCCGCCACCTGGGCGGCGTAGGCCGCGCGCTGCTCCGGCGAGAGCAGGCTCTGCACCACCGGCACGCTGCGCGAGGCATCCGGCACATAGACCACCGGCCCCGAATAGTTGGGCGCGATTTTCACCGCGGTATGGGCGCGCGAGGTGGTGGCGCCGCCGATCAGCAGCGGCATCGTAAAACCCGCGCGCTCCATTTCGCGCGCCACGTGGGTCATTTCCTCCAGCGATGGCGTGATCAGGCCCGACAGGCCGATCGCATCCGCATTCTCGGCCCTCGCGGTCTCGAGTATCTTCTGCGTCGGCACCATCACACCGAGGTTGATCACGTCGTAGTTGTTGCACTGGAGCACCACGGCGACGATGTTCTTGCCGATGTCGTGCACATCGCCCTTCACGGTCGCCAGCACCAGCTTGCCCTTGGGCTTGCCGGCCTGTCCGGATTTCGCCTTCTCGGCCTCGATGTAAGGCACCAGGTGCGCCACGGCCTGCTTCATCACGCGCGCCGATTTCACGACCTGCGGCAGGAACATCTTGCCCGCGCCGAACAGATCACCCACCACGCCCATGCCTTCCATGAGCGGTCCCTCGATCACCTCGATCGGCTGCGCGAAGCCGCGCCGCGCCTCCTCGGCATCCTCGACGATGTAGGCATTGATGCCGTTCACCAGCGCATGCACGATGCGCTGCGTAACCGGGCCCGCGCGCCAGGCAAGATCCTCTTTCGCCGGCTTGCTGCCGTCCGATTTCACGCTGTTGGCGAATTCCACCAGGCGCTCGGTCGCATCCGGCCGCCGGTTGAAGATCACATCCTCGACCCGCTCGCGCAACTGCGGCTCGATCTGCTCGTACACGCCGAGCTGGCCCGCGTTCACGATGCCCATGGTCATGCCGGCCTTTACCGCGTGATAGAGAAAGGCCGTATGCATCGCCTCGCGCACCGCGTCGTTGCCGCGGAACGAGAACGACAGGTTCGAGACGCCCCCGGATATCTTCACGCCCGGCAGATTCGCACGCAGCCACCGCACGGCGTCGAGAAAATCGATGCCGTAGCGCGCGTGCTCCTCCAGGCCGGTGGCGAGGGCGAAGATGTTCGGGTCGAAGATGATGTCCTCGCCCGGAAAGCCGGCCTCGCGCGTCAGCAGGTCGTAGGCGCGCTTGCAGATCTCGATGCGCCGTTCGAGCGTATCGGCCTGGCCCTTTTCGTCGAAGGCCATGACGATCACCGCGGCCCCGTACTTGCGGCACAGGCGCGCCTGGCGCAGGAATTCGGCCCCGCCCTCCTTCATGCTGATCGAATTGACGATCGCCTTGCCCTGCACGCATTTCAGGCCGGCCTCGATGACGCTCCACCTGGAGGAGTCGATCATGACCGGCACGCGCGAGATGTCGGGCTCCGCGGCGAGCAGATCGAGAAAGGTCACCATGGCGCGCTCGGAGTCCAGCATCGCCTCGTCCATGTTGATGTCGATCACTTGCGCGCCGTTATCGACCTGCTGGCGCGCCACCGACAGCGCTTCGGCAAAGTTGCCCGCGAGAATGAGCCGCGCGAAGGCTTTCGAGCCCGTGACATTGGTGCGCTCGCCCACGTTCACGAACAGCGATGACTCGTCGATGTTCAGCGGCTCCAGGCCCGCGAGGCGCAGATTGCCGCGCACCTCGGGAATCGTCCTGGGCGCGACGCCGCGCACCGCCCGCGCGATCGCGGCGATATGCTCGGGCGTGGTGCCGCAGCAGCCCCCGGCGATGTTCGTCCATCCCGCGCCCGCCCACTCGCCGAGCTGGCGCGCCATCGATTCGGGCGTGTCGTCGTACTCGCCGAATGCATTCGGCAGCCCCGCGTTCGGATGGCAGGACACGTAGCAGTCGGAGATACGCGAAATTTCCTCGATATAGGGCCGCAGTTCTTTGGCACCCAGGGCGCAGTTAAGGCCGATCGCGAGCGGCCTCGCATGCCGCAGCGAGTTGTAGAACGCTTCCGTGGTCTGACCGGAGAGCGTGCGCCCGGAGGCGTCCGTGATCGTCCCGGATACGATCAGCGGCAGACGGGTGCCCGTCTGCTCGAAATGGGAGTCGATCGCGAACAGCGCCGCCTTGGCATTCAAGGTGTCGAAAATGGTTTCGACGAGGACCAGGTCGACACCGCCCTCAATGAGCCCGGCGAGCGCTTCGCCATAGCTTGCGACGAGCTCGTCGAAGCGAATGGCGCGAAAGCCCGCATCGTTCACATCCGGCGAGATCGATGCGGTCCGGTTGGTCGGCCCGAGCACGCCGGCGACGAAGCGCGGGTGCGCGGGGTCTTTTGCCTCCGCCGCGCGCGCCGCCTCGTTCGCGAGGCGCGCCGCGGCGACATTCATCTCGCGAGCAAGCGATTCCATGCCGTAGTCGGCCATGGCCACCGAAGTCGAATTGAAGCTGTTGGTGGACACGATGTCCGCGCCCGCGGCGAGGTACTGCGCGTGCAGGCCGCGGATCAGATCCGGCTGCGTCAATACCAGCAGGTCGTTGTTGCCGCGCAGATCCTTCGGCCAGTCGCGAAAGCGCTCGCCGCGGAACTGTGCCTCGCTCAGGCGCTCGCGCTGGATCATGGTGCCCATGGCGCCGTCCAGCACCAGGACGCGTTCCGCGAGCAGAGATTCGAGTTGGGCAGTCTTGGACGTCATCTCAACCTGCACGATGTTTTCCCGCGTTCCACCGGATCAGCCGTTTGCGCCCGGTTGCCCAGAAAAACAAAACCCGTTCGGCTTTTGGCAGAAACGGGTCCGGGACTTCGGCAGACACGCCTCTTTAGCGGCATTTATTTTTCCTGCGCGGAACAACGCAAATCCGGCAGAGCGGCGCCCGCAAGCTGAACGTCAAATCGGCGCAGGGCGGCAGTGTGCCGAGCGAGGCCGGCCCTGTCAACAAGACTCAGATAATCCGACTCCGGCGCGCCTGGAGCCCCGCGGGGACCGGGCATGGCATAATAGTAACATATATGTTACTGATAGGATTTGAGCCCTGCTCCGGACTTGCCCTGCTCCGTCTTTCTTCCCCCGGTGCCGGGGTTGATAAGCGGAGAGCGGGATGCATCTATCGTATAGTTGTAACCGCGCCACCCGCGCTCCGGATGGCGGGCGATCAAACTGAAGGGAATGCCCATGCCACCGGCCGCCGGCGGACAACAACGCATGTTCGAGATCCTCAAGCCGGATGCGGCCGGGGTCTGCGCGACCGTGCAAGCCTGGGCGCGCGTCGAGCCGCCCATGGCGCGAGAGGAACGGGAGGCCGCCAAGGCGCATATTCGCGAGCTGCTGGCGAAGCGCGACGCGGTCCTGGTGGCGCATTACTATGTGGACGGCGAAATTCAGGATCTGGCCGAGGAAACCGGGGGCTGCGTGGCGGACTCTCTGGAGATGGCGCGCTTCGGCCGCGACCACCCGGCCACCACGCTGGTCGTGTCGGGCGTGCGCTTCATGGGCGAGACGGCCAAGATACTGAGTCCCGAAAAGACCGTCTACATGCCGGATCCGGAGGCGACCTGCTCGCTCGATCTCGGCTGCCCGGCGGACGCGTTCGGTGCGTTCTGCGATGCGCATCCCGAACGCACGGTGGTCGTCTATGCGAACACCAGCGCCGCGGTCAAGGCGCGCGCCGGCTGGATGGTGACCTCCAGCATCGCGCTGCCCATCGTGCGGCACCTCGCGGCGCGCGGCGAAAAGATTCTGTGGGCGCCGGATCGCCATCTCGGGCGCTATATCCAGCAGGAAACCGGCGCCGACATGCTGCTCTGGGACGGCGCCTGCATCGTGCATGATGAGTTCAGGGCAGTGGAACTCGAGCTGCTGCGCGCGGAGCACCCGGAGGCGCAGGTTCTGGTTCACCCGGAGTCGCCGCAGGCCGTGGTCGCGCAGGCCGACATCGTCGGCTCGACCTCGCGCCTGATCCAGGCGGTAGTCGATGCGCCGGGCGCCACCTTCATCGTAGCGACCGACAGCGGGATCCTGCATCACATGCGAAAACTGGCTGCGTCCGGTACGCGGCTTATCGAAGCGCCCACAGCCGGGTCCGGGGCGACCTGCAAGTCCTGCGCGCATTGTCCCTGGATGGCGATGAACAGCCTGCGCGGGGTCGAACGGGTGCTCGAATCCGGCGGCAGCGAGGTTCTGGTCGGCGAGGAGACGATTGCGCGCGCGCGCATTGCAATCGAACGCATGCTGGCATTCGCCATCGAGCACAACATCGGCGGACGCCCGCGCGCCGGCGGCCTGGCCGCGAACCCGGAGGCGCATGCCGGGATCGGTCCCGCCTAGGATGATCATGAGCTACCAGCCGCCAGCGCGCAACGAAACCCTGGAAGCCGCGAGGGCGCGGAATATTCGCGACGCCCTGGTCGAGGATATCGGTGTGTGTGACTGGACGGCACTGCTTGCAGCGGACGGAACTCGAACCCGCGCGCGGGTCATCGTGCGCGAAGCCGCGGTGCTGTGCGGCAGCGCGTGGTTCGAAGGCTGCCTTACGGCTCTGGATTCGCGTGCCGGGGTGGTGTGGCGCGCGGCCGAGGGCACGCGCATGGATCCCGGCCAGGTGGTGTGCGAAATCGACGCCGGCAGCCGGGCCCTGCTCTCCGCGGAGCGCCCGGCGCTGAATTTTCTGCAGCTTCTGAGCGGCGTTGCCACCGCGACGCGGCGCTATGTGGAGCGGATCGTCGGCACTCGCGCCCGAATTCTCGATACGCGCAAGACACTGCCTGGACTGCGACTGGCGCAAAAGTACGCGGTGCGCACCGGCGGCGGTGAAAACCACCGCCTCGGCCTGTACGACGGAATTCTCATCAAGGAAAACCACATCGCGGCGGCCGGCGGTGTCGGCGCCGCCATGCAGCGTGCCGCGGCCCTCGCCGCCGGCATTCCGGTGCAGATCGAAGTCGAGACGCTGGGCCAGCTGGGCGAAGCGCTGGCGTGCGGCGCCCGCTCCATCCTGCTCGACAATTTTTCCCTCGACCTCATGCGCCAGGCGGTGGCGCTGAACGCGGGCAGGGCGATGCTCGAAGCCTCCGGCGGAGTCGATTTTGAGTCCGTGCGCTCGATCGCCGAAACCGGCGTCGACCGGATTTCGATCGGCGGCCTGACCAAATCCATCCGCGCCACCGACTACTCCATGCGCGTGGTCGAGTAGGAATTCGCGCCAGGTTGTTATCTTTCGCGCTGCAGCACCGTGGCAAAAGCCTTCGGCAGGGTCGCCGGATAATCCCGGCTGTAATGCAGCCCGCGGCTCTCCTGGCGGCCGAGGGCGCTCTGCACGATGAGATCGGCCACATCGACCAGGTTGCGCAGTTCAAGCAGATCCGCGCTGACGCGGAAATGGCGGTAGAACTCGTTGATTTCGTCGCGCAGCAGTCGAATGCGGTGGCGCGCGCGCTCCAGACGCTTGCTGGTGCGCACGATCCCGACGTAATTCCACATCGTGAGGCGCAGCTCGTCCCAGTTGTGGCTGATCACGACTTCCTCGTCCGGGTCGGTCACCCGGCTCTCGTCCCACTCCGGCACCGCCGCGCGCTCGACCGGAGATTCCCCAAGCGCATGCCGCGCGGCGGCTCTCGCCAGCACCACGCATTCGAGCAGTGAATTGCTCGCCAGCCGATTCGCCCCGTGCAGCCCGGTGCAGGCCGTCTCGCCGATGGCGTACAGGCCCGCGAGATCGGAGCGCCCGGCGAGGTCCGTAACGATGCCGCCGCAGGTGTAATGCGCCGCAGGCACCACCGGGACCGGCTGGCGGGTCATGTCGATGCCGAATTCCAGGCAGCGCGCGTGGATCGTCGGGAAGTGGCTGCGTATGAACTCCGCGCTCTTGTGCGTGATATCCAGGTAAACGCAGTCAAGGCCGCGGCGTTTGATCTCGAAATCGATGGCGCGCGCCACGACATCGCGCGGTGCGAGCTCCGCGCGCTCGTCATGCGCCGGCATGAAGCGCGTACCGTCGCGCAGCCTCAGAAGACCGCCCTCGCCGCGCACCGCCTCGGAAATCAGAAAGGACTTCGCGTGCGGGTGGAAGAGGCAGGTTGGGTGGAACTGGATGAATTCCATGTTCGCTATCCGGCAGCCGGCGCGCCATGCCATTGCAATGCCATCGCCGCTCGCGGTGTCCGGATTGGTCGTATAGCGATAGACCTTGCCCGCACCTCCGGTAGCGAGGACGGTGTGCTGCGCAGCGATCGACATCACCAGGCCGCGCGCCCGGTCGAGCACGTAAACCCCGTAGCATCGCGGAATCTCCCGGCGGCCGAGCCGTTGGGATGTGATCAGGTCGATGGCGAGGTGATCCTCGAGTACCGAGATATTCGGATGGGCGCGTACGCGTTCGAGGAGAGTCGACTGCACCGCGTGGCCCGTGGCGTCCGCCGCGTGCACGACGCGGCGCCGGCTGTGCCCGCCCTCGCGCGTGAGGTGTACGCCGGCCGGATGGCCGTCGTCTTCGGTGAAGCGCACCCCTTGCGCGGTCAGCCATTCGACCGCGGAGCGCCCCTCGCCGACGATGAAGCGCACCGCCGGCTCTTCGCACAGGCCACCGCCGGCCGCTAACGTGTCGGCGACATGCTGTTCCACGCTGTCGGCGTCGTCCAGGACGGCGGCAATTCCGCCCTGCGCCCAGTCGCTCGCTCCGGAAATCAGCGCCTGCTTGGTGATGATGAGCACGCGCTTTTGCTCCGCGAGGAGCAGCGCGCTGGCCATTCCCGCGAGGCCGCTGCCCAGGATGACGACATCGGTTTGTGGCGCGCTCATCGGTATCCGAGCCCTGAGGGGAGCGGCCGATTCTAGTCGCCAAACGCACGGTTCGCTCCGACAGTCGTCGCGCGGGGAGCGAACTTCTTTGACTTATGACTGCCGCCTTCGTTATGCTGCGGCGGCACTGATCGCGCAACCCAAGGCTGGCGCATGAGCGGGAAAAACCTCGAGGGCAACGACCGCCAGTCAGCGCACGCGGACGACCTGTACCGGCAGATCTCCGATGCGATTCCCCACATGGTCTGGGTGGGCCGGGCGGACGGCTGGCTGGAGCACTGCAATGCCCGCGTCCATGAGTACACGGGTCTGGATATGGCGCAGCTCGAAGGCTGGAACTGGCGCCGCGTGGTCCACCCCGAGGATTTGCTCCGATGGGAGAGCACATGGCGCGAAGCGCTGGCGCGCGACGAGCACTTCAGCATTGACTGCCGGATGCAGCGCGCGGACGGCGTGTACCGCTGGCACAGCGGAAGCGCCCGCCCGATGCGGGACGCCCGCGGCACCGTGACGCGCTGGTGCGGCACCTATACGGACATCGAGGAGCAGGTGAGCAGCGCGCGCCGCCTGGAGCAGATGCTATCGGCGCACACCCGGGCGCTGAGCGAGAGCGAACGCCGTTTCAGAAGTTTCATGGACTACGCGCCCGCCGTGGCCTGGATCAAGGATGCACAGTTGCGCTATGTGTACGTGAGCCGGCGCTACGAAGAGGCCTTCGGCATGCGCCTCGAGGATCTGCGCGGGCGGCAGGATTTCGAGGTGTGGCCCGAGGAGGTTGCCGCCGCGGGGCGGCGCGGTGATGAAGTGGCGCGCCTGGAGCCGGGATCGCACCAGGCCATCATAAAGTTGCCTGTCGCGGGCGGGAAAACCGCTGAGTGGTTTGCGGTCAAGTTTCCGTTTCCGGACGCGAACGGCGGGCCCGGCGTTGCCGGCATCGCCATCGACTTCACGGCGCAGAGCCGGTTGCGCGAGGCGCTCGGAAAGTCCGGCGAGCGCGTGCGCAGACTTCTCGATCGGCTGGTCATCGCCCAGGAGGCCGAACGGCGCCGGCTGGCCGACGGGCTGCATGACCTGATCGGGCAGAATCTCACCGCGCTCGGCATTGGACTGGGCGTGCTGGAAGCCACGCTGCCAAGGGAAGTTGCGGCCTCGACGGAAGCGCGCCTTGGCGACATGCGCCGTCTGGTCGAAGCCACGGTGGCGGAAATACGCGGCGTGATGACCGAGCTGCGGCCCCCCGCGCTCGAGGAGTACGGGCTCATGCCGGCGCTCCGGCAGCATGCCGCCGAGTTCGAGCAGCGCACCGGCATACGCACCAGTGTGGCGACGGCGTGCGGCGAAACCCGTCTGGCGCGTGAAATCGAGCTGGCGCTGTTCCGAATCACCCAGGAGTCGCTCACCAACGTGGCCAAGCATGCCGCGGCAAGCCAGGTACAGATTGAACTGTCGATATCGGACACCCTCGCTCATCTGGCGATTTCGGATGACGGCTCGGGGTTCGCGGAGCCCGAAGGCGCGCGCGCGGCCGGGCGCGGCGGCTGGGGCCTGCCGGCGATGCGCGAGCGCTGCGAAGCGCTGGGGGGCGCGCTGCGCATCGGGTTTCCGGGCCGCGGCACGCGCCTCGAAGTGGATATTCCGCTGCCCGGATGCCGGGATGACCGGATGCCGGGATGACCGGATGACCGGATGACCGAATGACAATCCGAGTCCTGCTGATTGACGATCACGCGGTGGTCCGCGACGGGTTGACCGCATTGTTACACGCCCAGGCCGACATCGAAGTCGTGGGCAGCTTCGGCGAGGCGCGTGATGGGCTGCGCGCGGCCGAGCAACTGCTGCCCAGCGTGCTGATACTCGACATCGCGATGCCGCGACTGAACGGCATCGAGGCTGCGCGCCTGTTTCAGGACCGGTATCCGGAGGTGCCGATTCTTATCCTTTCGATGTATGCCGACACGGAGCACGTCTACCAGGCGCTGCGCGCCGGTGCGAACGGCTATGTTCTCAAGGAATCCGCGGCCAGCGAGGTCGTGACCGCGGTGCGCTCTCTGCACTCGGGGGGCCGCTACATGAGCGAGCGCATCGGAGGCTGGGTATTGGATGATTACCTGCATGGCCGCGCCGGCGACGATCCGCTGGACCGGCTGAGCGCCCGGGAGCGCCAGGTGATGCAGCAGGTGGTCGAGGGACGCACCAGCGCCGAGATCGCCGCGCTCCTGAATCTTTCTCCAAAAAGCGTCGATACCTATCGCAGCAGGATGATGACCAAGCTTGCGGTCGAAGACCTGCCATCGCTGGTCAAGTTCGCGATTCGGCACGGCGTTACCGGCATCGAGTAGCGCCGGGCAGCGGGGCTTCGCCGCCGCGGACTATAATGGCCGCCTTGGCAAAGATCCGCGCATGTCGCTTTACGCACTCGGTCTGAATCACCAGACCGCCCCCCTGCCGGTACGCGAACGCGTGGTCTTCCACGTCGAACGCATGTATGAAGCACTGCGCGACGTTTCGCGGCGCGCGGTCGCCTCCGAGGTCGCCATTCTGTCGACCTGCAACAGGACCGAGCTTTACGTGGCCGAGCCCGGCGAGGGCAACGCCAACCTGTCATCGAAGTCGATCGCGAGCTGGCTCACGGAGTACCACCGATTGAAGCCGCGGGAACTGGACCGCTACCTTTATGTCCGGCCTAGCGCGCAGGCGGTGCGGCACGCATTTCGTGTCGCCTCGGGCCTCGATTCCATGGTTCTGGGCGAGCCGCAGATACTCGGCCAGATGAAGGAGGCCGCGCGCAGCGCGGAGGCGGCGGGGACTCTCGGAACGGTCCTGCACAAGCTGTTTCAGCGCTCGTTTTCGGTCGCGAAGGAGGTGAGGACCACCACCAAACTGGGCGCGAGCAGCGTTTCAATGGCGGCGGCCACGGTCAGGCTCGCGGGCCGCATCTTCCCGTCGATGAGTGAGCAGGCGGTGCTTTTCATCGGCGCGGGGGAGATGATCGATCTCTGCGCGACGCACTTCGCGGCGCGCGCCCCGGCGCGTCTCGGTGTTGCCAATCGAACGCCGGAACGAGGTCGATTGCTGGCGCTTCGCTTCAACGGCGAGTCAATCGACATCAAGGACATCGGCCGGTGCCTGCACGAATACGACATCGTGGTGTCATGCACGGCATCATCGCTGCCGATTCTGGGGAAGGGGCTGGTCGAACGGGCACTGCGTGCGCGCCGCCGCAAACCCATGTTCATGGTCGATCTCGCCGTGCCGCGCGACATCGAACCCGAGGTGGCGGAGCTTGACGATGTCTTTCTGTACACGCTGGATGACCTCTCCGGCATGGCGTCGGCCGGGGCGGATGAGCGGCGTTCCGCCGTCGCGCAGGCGGAAGCGATCGTCGAAACCCAGGTTGGCCAGTTCATGCACTGGATGGCGGGGCGCGGCAGGGTGCCCGTGATCCGGGCTTTGCGCGAACACGCGGAGCTCGCGAGGGAGCAGGAGCTCACGCGTGCCCTGCGCCGGCTGCAACTCGGCGCCGACCCCAAGCAGGTGATGGAGAGTCTGTCGAAGGGTCTGACCAACAAGTTGATGCATGCCCCGACTCAGGCGTTGCACGATGCGCCAGACGCGGAAAGCAAGGCGATCGCCGATCTTGTAGCGCGCCTGTTTCGTCTTCCCGGCTGAGCGCCGCAACCGGCCTGCGCATGAATCCTTCGCTGCGCTCCCGGCTTGACGCCGCGCTTGTCCGCCTGGACGAGGTCAACGGGCTGCTCGCATCCGAAGATGCCACGCGCCATATGGAGCAGTTCCGGAAACTGTCGCGGGAGCAATCGGAAATCGCGGCGCTTGCGGAGCTCTATCAGCGCTTCCGGCAGGCGGAGCGCGACGCCATTGCCGCGAAGGAAATGTCCGGAGACCCGTCCATGAAAGGGTTCGCCGACGAAGAGCTGAAGTCGGCGCGCGAGGAGATGGAGCGCGTCGACCGCGAACTGCAGAAGCAGCTGCTGCCGAAGGATGCGAATGACGAGCGCAATCTGTTTCTGGAAATTCGCGCCGGTACCGGCGGCGACGAGTCCGGGCTTTTCGCCGGCGACCTGCTGCGTATGTATACCCGCTATGCGGAGCGCCAGGGATGGCAGGTGGAGCTGATTTCCGACAGTCCCTCCGAGCTTGGCGGCTATAAGGAAGTTGTCGTTCGCGTGATCGGCCGGGGGGCGTATTCCAAGCTCAAGTTCGAATCGGGAACGCACCGCGTGCAGCGTGTTCCGGCGACCGAGGCGCAGGGCCGCATTCACACCTCCGCCTGCACGGTCGCCGTGCTCCCGGAAGCCGAAGCGCTGGACGACGTGGTGCTCAATCCCGCCGATCTGCGTATCGATACCTACCGCGCCTCGGGAGCCGGGGGGCAGCACGTAAACAAGACCGAGTCCGCGATCCGCATCACGCATCTGCCGACCGGCATCGTGGTCGAGTGCCAGGATTCGCGCTCGCAGCACAAGAATCGGGAGAAGGCGATGGGGGTGCTGGCGGCCCGCATCAACGACAGGCAGCAGCGCGAGCAACAGGCGAAGACCGCATCGGCGCGCAAGTCGCTGGTCGGCTCCGGCGACCGGTCCGAGCGCATCCGGACATTCAATTTTCCGCAGGGCAGAGTGACCGATCACCGCATCAATCTGACGCTCTACAAGATCGATCGCATCATGGATGGCGAACTGGACGACCTGGTCGCGGCCTTGATCGCCGAATACCAGGCCGAACAGCTCGCGCAGCTCGAAGAGCCGGCCTGAGCGCTGCTGAGGGCTGCGCGTGAAAATAGGCGAGGCGCTGGCGGTGGCCGGCTTGGACCGGCGCGAGCTCCGCCTGATGCTGGCTGAGGCGAGCGGGCTTAGCGAGGCACAGCTGCTGGCGTACCCTGAAAGGGAGCTGGCGGCGGGCGCTGCCGTCAAGTTCGGCCTGTGGGTGGCACGCCGCGAGGCCGGCGAGCCGCTCGCCTATCTGATCGGCTGGCGCGAGTTCTTCAGCCTGAAGCTCGCGGTCAGCCCGGCAGTTTTGATACCGAGACCCGAAACCGAACTGCTGGTTGAGCTTGCGCTGGGACGCCTGCCCGCGGCAGAGGGGGCGAGCGTGCTCGATCTGGGCACGGGATCAGGCGCCATCGCGCTCGCCATAAAAGCGAACCGGCCGCACGCACGCGTGCTGGCCGTGGATGCAAGCGGCGCAGCGCTGCAGATCGCTCAAAGCAATGCCAAGCGGCTTCGCATCGCGGTCGATTTCCGCGAGGGCTCGTGGTTTGCGCCGTTGCCCGGCGAGCGCTTTCACCTCGTAGTTTCGAACCCACCGTATGTCGCGGAGGGCGATCCGCACCTTGGGCTGGGCGATCTTCCAAACGAGCCGCAGCTTGCGCTCATAGCGGGGGTCGACGGGTTGCAGGCGCTCAGGGAGATCGTCGAAGGCGCACCGTATCATCTTCGGGACGGCGGCTGGCTGTTGTTGGAACATGGGTACGACCAGGCCGAGCAGGTCCGCGCAATGCTTGATCGATCGTTTTTCGAGGAGATCTCTACGTGGCCCGATCCGGCGGGCATTGCGCGCGTGACAGGCGGGCGGTATAATCCCGACAAATTTACTCAGGTTTAACAATCATGAGCGTACAAGACATCATTCGGGATCAAGTAAGCGGACATCCGGTCGTTCTCTACATGAAGGGCTCGCCGCAGATGCCGCAGTGCGGGTTCTCTGCAATGGCGGTGCAGGTGTTGCAGGGTTCCGGCGTGAAGGATCTGTTCACGGTGGACGTGCTGCAGAACCCCGACATCCGCCAGGGCATCAAGGAATTTGCCAACTGGCCGACCATCCCCCAGCTTTATGTCAATGGGGAGTTCGTGGGCGGGAGCGACATCATGAAGGAGATGTACCAGTCCGGCGAACTGCAGAAGCTGCTCGATGGTGTAAAGACCGGCTAGCCCGGAACATGGCCACATTACACGCCGGACAGGCGCAGGTTCGCCATCGACAGGCGATCGACCAGGATTTCCATGAAGGCACGGTCAAACCGGTGCTGACACAAGCTGGAGGCCTGCGCCAGCTTTTCCGTCGGGATTGAAATCACCTTCGCATCTTCGAGCACGCTCACGTCGGCGCCCCGCGTGCCGGTGCTTTTCGACAGGTAGGCCATTTCGCCGAAGCACTCGCCCGCGCGCAGCAGATTGAGCAGTTTCCCCTTCTTGGTCACCTTGACCTCGCCTTCGGCGAGGATGCAGAAGAAATCGCCGGGCTCGCCTTCCTTCATCAGGTATTCGCCTGCGCCGGCAGCGCGCCAGACCGAGATGCGCGCCACCTCCCAGAGTTCCGCATCTGAAAAATGCTCGAAAAATTCGAGCTTGCGCAGGGTCTCGAATTTGTCCGAATCGGCGAAGTGTTGCACCTTGGCGTCGCGCACCTCATGCCGGAATACATCAGCGAGGTCGAGCGAAAAATCCTCCCACTCTGCGTACCGGTCATCGAGTTCCTTCGCCATGGCGCGCTTCACTATCTGATCGACCGCGAGCGGAATCACCGGCCGGTAGGAAGACGGAACAACCGGTTCCACGTTCGTGATCTGGTAGATCAGGCTGAAATTATTGCTCGCCAGAAAGGGCAATTTTCCGCACAGCAGATGGTACATGACCACGCCCATGGAATAGATGTCCGTGCGGTGATCGAGCGAGTGCTCCTTCACCTGTTCCGGCGACATGTAGGCCGGCGATCCTATGGCCGCAATCTGGGTGGTATCGCCGCTCGAGATGAGGGCGGCGCCGAAGTCGGTGATCTTCACGTCCGTGTCACCGGTGTACAGGATGTTCGCGGGTTTGATATCGCGGTGGGTGACGCCCATCTTTTGCGCATACTCGAGCGCGCGCGAGCACTTGAACACGATCTCGACAACTTTGTCCACAGGCAGCACCGTATCGGGCTGGCAGAACTTCTCCAGCGTCCCGCCATCGACGTACTCAACCACGATGTAGTTCAAGGAGTCTTCCGATACCGCATCGTAGATCTGCGCGATGTGCGGGTGTTGAAGCTTTCCGGCCAGGGAGGCCTCGGTGACGAACAGTTTCTTCGTCAGGCGCCCGCCCTCAGGGTCCGCGAAAGCGTCCGAGGACACCACCTTCACCGCAACCTCGCGGTTGTTAAAGGGGTCCTGGCACAGGTAGACCTGGCTCGATGCGCCTTCGCCCAGTTTGCGTGTGACGGGATACTTGCCGATCTTCTCCGGCAACGCCTGGTCGCTCATGACGAAGCCGGCCTCGACACATGGCGCCGGCGCAAGCGCGCGCGGGCGCGGGCAATTGCGGCCCGCACCTGAACGGGTGCTGTGCCGCCGCGATGGTTTCGGGAGGCCATGGAGCCCTCGAGCGAGAGCACGTCGAATACGTCGGCCCTTATTTCCGGAGCGTGGCGGCGCAGGTCCGCCAGGCTGAGTGCGGCAAGCTCGCAGCCCCTGGCTTCGGCATCGCGCACCGCGCGCGCGACGACCTCGTGGGCGTCGCGAAACGCGAGTCCCTTGCGCACCAGATAGTCGGCCATGTCGGTCGCGGTCGTATGCCCTTCGAGGGCGGCGCGCCGCATGGCCGCCGGAACCGGCCGCATTCCCCCGGCCAGCTCGGCCAGCACGGTGAGACAACTGCTCAGTGTATCCACGGTATCGAACAGCGGTTCCTTGTCTTCCTGGTTGTCCTTGTTGTACGCGAGCGGCTGCGATTTCATCAGCACCAGGAGCGCGGTGAGATGGCCCACCACGCGAGCGCTCTTCCCACGGATCAGCTCGGCAACATCCGGATTTTTTTTCTGCGGCATGATCGACGATCCGGTGCAAAAGCGATCGGGCAAGTTGACGAAGCCGAAGCGCGGGCTGGTCCACAGTATCAGTTCCTCGCAGAACCGCGACAGGTGAATCATGGCAAGCGCCGCAGCGCCGCAGAACTCGATCGCAAAGTCGCGGTCGGATACCGCATCGAGCGAATTCTCGCAAAGACCCTCGAAGTCGAGCGATCGCGCGACCTTGTCGCGGTCGATCGGAAACGAGGTGCCGGCAAGCGCGGCTGCGCCCAGAGGCAGCCTGTTGACCCGGCGCCGGCATTCGGCCATACGCTCGCGGTCGCGATCCAGCATTTCAAAATAGGCGAGAAGATGGTGCCCGAAGCTCACCGGTTGCGCCGGCTGCAGGTGGGTGAAGCCGGGCATCACCAAGGCCGCATGGCGCTCGGCCTGATCGAGCAACGCGGTTTGCAGCCCGCGCAGCAGCGCGTCAAGGCGGTCGATCTCGGCGCGCAGCCAGAGTCGCAGATCCGTGGCTGCCTGGTCGTTGCGCGAGCGCGCCGTATGCAGGCGCTTGCCGGCATCGCCGACGAGCTCGGTCAGCCTGCGCTCGATGTTGAGGTGCACGTCCTCGGCGTCGATTGACCAATTGAATCGTCCCGATTCGACTTCGCGGCGAATTGCGGTCAGGCCACGCACGATGGCGCTCAGGGTTTTTTTCGACACGATCCCCTGCGCGGCCAGCATCCGCGCGTGGGCGAGAGAGGCATCGATGTCGTGCAGCGCCAGCCGTGCGTCGAACGACACCGATGCCGTAAAGCGCTTTACGAGATCATCCACCGGCTCGCCGAACCGGCCGGACCACGCCTTGGCCGCGGGCGCGCCGTGACCTTGCGCGAGCAGGGCGCGCGTGCCGGTTACCGGTGCATTTTTTCCCCGGCTAAGCCGGGGCGGCCGCGTGGTGGCTTTTCTGGCCATGGGGCATACTGAACGATGGACGAGGGGTGCGAATTGGGGGTGCGAATTGGGGGTGCGAATTGACGCTGCTTTTGCAGACCGCAACGCGAAAGCTGTTTCCGCGCTGGTCTTGTCGGGCGGCGTACATCGAGCGATGCGAAGTATAAGGCAAATGGAATCCTCGGAAGTGTTTCCCGACTTTCGCAATCTGGGCGTGATCGCGCGGACCCTGCTCGGGGTAAACGTACTTGCTTTGCTTGCATGTGTCTTTGCCGCGTCCGAGCCGCAGCAGGTGCCGCAACTTTTCGTATCGGTGTCGGTGTTCCTCGAGCCGTTGCTGCTCGCGAGCCTGGTGGTGCTGAATGCGCTGAGCGGCCCGCTGCGACGCCTAGGCTATGCGCCCGCGTGCGCCTTGTCTCTGCTCCTGGTACTGGGTCTCGCCGCCGGCCTGTACGCACTCATCGATGATGCGCGCACGCCAGGTCCTTTTGCCTTGTCCAAAGTCCTGATCCTTACTGCGGGGGTCTATGCGCTGCTTATCGGATATTTCCGCCTCCTCACCCGCGCCTATTCCCCCGCGCTCGCGGAGGCTCGCCTGCAGGCGCTCCAGGCGCGCATCCGGCCGCATTTTCTGTTCAACAGCCTGAATGCGGTGCTGTCTTTGATACGAAGGGATCCGAAGCAGGCGGAGCGCACGCTCGAGGATCTTGCCGACCTGTTCCGCAGCATGATGTCCGATGCACGCCGTTTCGTCCGCCTGGCGGACGAGATAGTTCTGCTGGAACGCTATGCGAACCTGGAACAGCTGCGGCTGGGAGATCGGCTGCGGCTGACCTGGGAGGTGGGTGACGCGCCGGCGAGCGCGATGCTGCCTTGCCTCATTTTGCAGCCGTTGCTGGAGAATGCCATCTATCACGGCGTCGAACCGGGGACGCAACCGGGGGAAGTGCTGGTGCGGATCCGCGTTCGCGGCGAACGGGTTCTGGTGCATATTGAGAATCCATATCACGCGGATTTGGGCCAGCGGCCCGGAAACAGGATGGCCCTGGAGAATATCCGGGAACGGCTGCAGCTTTTCTATGATGCGGAGGCGCGCATTACCCACCGTGTTGAAAGCGGGCGCTATTGTGTGGATCTGCAATTGCCCTACCGAGATCATCAAGACGGCGCCGATCCGGTATGAGATTGAGGGTTTTTCTGGTGGACGACGAACGGCCGGCGCGCGAGCGCATGCGCGAGTTGCTTGCCGACATCGGGAGCGAGGTGCCGAACGAAGTGACGGGGGAGGCGGGCACGGGCATGGAGGCGCTCGAAGCGCTGGCCGCCATCCCGACCGATGTCGTGCTGCTGGACATCCGCATGCCCGGCATGGACGGGCTGGAGCTGGCGCGCAATCTGGTTCGGCTCGCGCAGCCGCCGGCGATCGTGTTCGTCACATCCTACGAGGCTCACGCGGTTGAGGCTTTCGAGCTGCATGCGCTCGATTACCTGCTCAAGCCGGTCCGCGCACGGCGCCTGGCCGACGCCCTACAGCGCGCCCGGTCGTCGGGGGCGCCCTCCAGAGCCGCGCTGGATCTGGCGGCAGGGCGATCACGCGAGCACCTGCCGGTTGTGGAGCGAAACCGGATCGCCCTTGTTCGCGTGTGCGATATTCTCTACTTCAAGGCCGAGCAAAAGTACGTCACATTGCGCACGCGCGAGCGAGAACACTTGATCGAGGAGCCCCTGGTGGCGCTGGAAAGGGAATTTGCCGATACTTTCGTACGCATCCACCGCAACTGTCTGGTCGCAAAGGATGGCATCCGGGGCTTCGAACGCTCGGCGGAGGGCGATGAGGACCAGCGCTGGGTGGTGCTGCTGGACGGCATTCCGGAGCAGCTGCCGGTGAGCCGCAGGCAATGGCCGCTGGTTCGTGCGCTCGCGGCAGATGCGGGCGGGTTTCCGGAATGACGAAAGAATCGCAACCAGGCATCGACATGCGTGACGCCGGCTTTCCGCCCGGGTTGCGCCGCGTGTGTATCGCGACCCGCAAAAGCCGCCTCGCGCTCTGGCAGGCCGAGCATGTCAGGAAACGTCTTGGCCTGTTCCACCCCGGATTGCAGGTCGACTTGCTGCCGATGTCCACGCTCGGCGATGAGCTGCTTGAGACACGGCTCGACAAGGACGGTGGCAAGGGGCTTTTCGTGAAGGAACTTGAGCGCGCGATTACCGACGGTCGTGCCGACCTCGCGGTTCACTCGATGAAGGATATGCCGGTAGACCTGCCGCCGGGATTTGTCATTGCAGCCATCACGGCGCGCGAGGATCCGCGAGATGCCTTCGTCTCCAGCCGCTACGCATCGCCGGGCGAGCTGCCGCCCCGCAGCAGCATCGGGACCTCCAGCCTGCGTCGTGCGGCGCAGATCGCGGAGCGCTACCCGGGTCTGCATATCGTGCCGTTGCGCGGCAACGTTGAAACCAGGCTTGCCAAACTGGATCGCGGCGAGTTCGAAGCGGCGCTGCTTGCCGCCGCCGGCCTGAAGCGCCTTGGGCTGGCAGGGCGGATCCGCAGCTACCTGGAAGTTGATGACAGTTTGCCCTCGGCAGGCCAGGGCGCGCTGGGCATCGAATGCCTTGTAGATCGGCACGACCTGCGCTGCCTGGTCAAACCCCTGGTGGATGAGGCGAGCGCGGCCTGCGTGCGGGCTGAGCGCTCCGCCAACCGGGCCCTTGGCGGAAACTGCGGCGTCCCGCTCGGCGCCTATGCGGTTCACGACGGCAAGAATCTCCGCTTGCGCGTGCTGGTGGCATCACCCGATGGCGCGCGGGTGCTGCGCGCCGACTGCCTGGGAGAGTCCCGGGATCCCGAGGCGCTCGGCCTGCGCGCTGCAAACGAGCTGCTCGGGCGCGGTGCGGCCGATATCCTCGCGACGGCCCTGAACGGAAAGTCTGCAGGCGGCCTGCCCGCGCCCCCCAGAGGCACCCCGCAAGCCGGCGGACGTGGCTGAGGGCGCGCTCGCCGGGCGCGGGATCGTCGTTACCCGGCCCAGGGAACAGGCCGCGACGCTGAGCAGGGCCATCGAGGACGCAGGCGGCCGCCCAATACTGTTTCCGACGATCGAGATTGAGCCCCCGGCAGACCCCGGGCCTGCGCTCGAGCAACTGGACAGGCTGGACGATTTCGACCTTGCCCTGTTCGTCAGTGCGAATGCGGCGCGCATGGCGTTTCGCCTGATGGCAGGGCGCCGGCCGGGCAGGCAGTGGCCGGAAAAGCTGTGGGTTGCCGGTGTAGGCCCCGGCACCGCCGCCGCGCTGTCCGATGCAGGCGTGGCCCAGGTCGCGCTGCCCTCCGGCACGACGGACAGCGAGGGGCTGCTTGCCTTGCCGGCGCTTGCAGGTGCGAGAGGCAAGCGAGTCGCGATTTTCCGCGGCGCGGGCGGACGCTCGCTGCTTGGCGACACTCTCCAGGAGCGCGGCGCACAAGTGCATTACATCGAATGCTATGTACGCGTCCTGGGCCGATCGGATCCGGCAATACTGTTCGATCTCTGGCGCCGTTCCAGCATTGCCGCGGTCGTTATCTCCTCCGGCGAAGGGCTCGCGAATCTGCTCCGCCTGGCCGGGGATGCCGGCAGCGAATACCTGCGCAAGACCGAGCTGTTTGTGGCGCATGAAAGAGTTTCCCGGCAGGCGCGGCAACTCGGCTTGGATCTGATTCACGTCGCCGGCCCGACCGACGCGCAAATGCTTGGCGCACTGGTTGCATACTTCGGCGCGCCGAAGTAAGTTAGGCTGAACGTTGCAGCCCGCGGCTTCAAACTTTCTTCCCGAACGTTTCATTCAAGCACCACCTGCACATGCCAGATCAAGAGAATCCCGAACTGAAAGCGCAAGGCGACGACCTGTCTGCGCCGATGCCAGACGAGCAAGACAGGCGGCGCAGACGCTGGGCTCTTGCGATATTCGGCTCCGGGCTGATGCTGGTCGGTGTCGCGCTGTTCTTCTGGTACGACACGCGCGGCCGCATCAGCTCGACGCAGGACGAACTCGCGCGCCGCCTGCGCGACCTCGAGATCGAGAGCAAGGAGACCCGCGCCCAGTCGAAGCGCGCCCAGGACCTGGTTCAGGAACTGCAGGGCCGCGTGTCGCAGTTCGAGGGGAAAGTCGCCGAATACCAGAGCCAGCAGCTCGCGCTGGAGGCGCTCTACCAGGAGTTGTCGCGCAACCGCGATGAATGGCAGCTGGCGGAGGTGGAGCAGGTGCTGGCGATAGCGCAGCAGCAACTGCAGCTGTCCGGCAATGTCCGCGCCGCGCTGCTGGCCCTCGAGCTTGCGGATTCGCGTCTGGCGCGCGCGGACCGGCCGCAGTTCCTGCCGGTGCGGCGCGCCCTCGCGCGCGACATCGAGCGGCTGAAGGCGATTCCCGTGCTCGACCTCCCGGGGATGAGTTTCAGGCTCGACCGGCTGATCGGCGCCGCGGACACCCTGCCGCTCGCGTTCGATGAGCGTTCGGAGCGCGCGGGCACGCGCCGGCCTGCGCTTGCCGAGTCGCGCTTCGTCGTGCGCTTGGGCGCTGAAATCTGGGACGAGCTGAAGCAGTTGGTGATCGTGCGCCGGGTAGACGTGCCGGAGGCACCGCTGCTGCCGCCAACCCAGGCCTATTTTCTGCGCGAGAACCTGCGCCTTCGCCTGCTGAGCGCCAGGGTGGCTCTGCTCATCAGGGATGAGGCAGGATTCAGGGAGGACTTGCGCGTCTCGCGCGCCTGGATTCAGCGCTACTTCGATTCGCGATCCAAGCAGGCGGCAGATGTGCTGGGGCAGCTGAGACAGCTGGATTCCGCCAGCCTCAGTTTCGAGGCGCCTTCCATAGCCGAAAGTCTTGAGGCCGTGCGCGGCTTCAAGTCGCGGCGCGAGAAAAAGACCTGATGCGTACCCTGCTGTGGCTTATCGCGGTATTCGCGGCGGCCGTCGCGCTGGTCATCTTCGGGCGCGCGAGCGAAAGCTACGCGCTGTTCGTATATCCGCCCTATCGAGTGGAGATTTCGCTTCTGTTTTTTGCGGTCCTGTTCGCCGCCGCGCTGGGGCTGCTGTATTTCTTTCTGCGCACGTTCGGACACCTGCTTGCCCTGCCGGCCTACGTCAAAGCGTATCGCGAGCGACGCAGGCTGGAGGGCGCGCAGGCGGCGTTCAGCGCTGCGCTGCTCGCGCTGTACGAGGGACGCTATGCGAGGGCGGAAAAGGACGCAGCGATCGCGTTTGAGTCCGGCACCACGCCGGGGCTCGCGGCGCTTATCGCTGCCCGGGCGGCGCACCAGCTGCGAAACTTCAGTCAGCGGGATGTCTGGCTGGAGCGCGCCGCCGGGGGTGGCGAGAAGATGAAGTCGGCGCAGCTGGTAACGCGTGCTGCGCTGGCTCTCGAGGAGCGCGACTATGAAAATGCGCGCGCTGCGCTCAGGCAGTTGGGCGACACCGGGAGGCGGCAGATCGCGAGCCTGCGCATGTTGCTGCGCGCGGAGCGGGGCCTGGGGAACTGGGAGGAGGTGCTGCGCCTGGCCATGCTGCTCTCGAAGCGCGATGCGATCGCGCCCGGCCTGGCGGAGGAGTACCGGATCCAGGCCCAGGTGGAATTGCTAGCGCGTGCGGCCGGCGACCAGGGCCAGCTCGAGCGCCGCTGGCGCATGATTCCCGCCGTCGACCAGGTTCATCCGCGAGTCGCGACCGAGGCGGCGCGCCGCGCGAGTACGCTTGGTGCGATGGGATTTTCGCGCCAGATACTGGAGCAGGCGCTGGAGGTGGAGTGGAGCTCGCCGCTGGTATCAAGCTATGGCGATCTCGCGATGGTGGGGGAGCGTGAGCGCGCCCGGGAAGCGCGCCAGCGCATCGAGCGCGCCGAAAAGTGGCTGCTCAAGCGCACCGGCGATCCGCAGCTTCTCGCGACGCTCGGACAGCTTTGCCAGTACGCGGAGTTGTGGGGCAAGGCGGAGGCCTGCCTCGAGGCAAGCTTGTCCTTCGAAGAAAGCCGCAGCGCACACCTTGCGCTCGCGCGATTGCTGGAGCGTCTCGGGAGAGGGTCCGATGCGCAACACCACTTCAGGCGCGCCGCGGAGGTCACCGCATGAAGAGATCTAAGGGGCTGGATTCTCCCCTCATATTCCCCTAAAGACTTGAACTTGGGCGCCCAATGCTCCTCGAGAGGCCTAAGCCCAGTCGCGCACCTTCAGGAACTCGCTGTACAGCCGGGCCTCGGGCGTGCCGGGCTCCGGTTGCCAGTCATAGCGCCAGGCGACGCGCGGCGGCAGCGACATCAGAATCGACTCCGTGCGCCCGCCGGATTGCAGGCCGAACAGGGTCCCGCGGTCGTACACCAGGTTGAATTCGACATAGCGCCCGCGCCGGAAGGCCTGGAAGTCGCGTTCGCGTTCGCCATACGGCATGTCGCGCCGGCGCTCCAGGATCGGCCGGTATGCGGCTAGAAAGTGATCTCCGACGGAGCTCGTCAGAGCGAAGGCCTGCTCGAACCCGCCCTCGATGAAGTCGTCGAAGAACAGGCCGCCCACACCGCGCGGCTCTGCCCGGTGCCTGATATAGAAATACTCGTCGCACCACTTCTTGAAGCGCGGGTAATAGCTTCCGCCGATCGCGTCCAGCGAGCGCCGGCAAGTGGCATGGAAATGGCGCACGTCGTCCTCGAACGGGTAGTACGGCGTGAGGTCCATGCCGCCGCCGAACCACCAGACAGGGTTTTCCCCGGCCTCGCCAGGCGCGGTGCCCGGCGTCAGGGCGAGAAAAAAGCGCACGTTCATGTGTGCGGTGGGGCAGTAGGGATTGCGCGGGTGCAGCACCAATGAGACGCCCATGGCGTCGAAGCCCCGGCCCGCCAGCTCGGGTCTGTTTGCGGAGGCGGAGGACGGCAGCGTGGCGCCCTGAACGCGGGAGAAGTTGACGCCCCCGCGCTCGAACAGGTTTCCCTCCTCCATGACCTGCGTCTTGCCGCCGCCACCGCCCGCGCGCTGCCATGTGTCGGTGCGGAACGACCTTCCGTCCAGGGCCTCGAGGTTCTCGACAATGCGTGCCTGCAAGCCGGTGAAATAGCGCTCTACCCGGTCGAGGTCCATCGGGTCAGCCCTTTTGCGGCGTGCGCGGCTTCGTTCCGGCAAGCACTCGCATTTTTGCAGCGGGCAGTGCGCGGTGCCCGATGTCCTTGCGGTACCGCATGCCGTCGAACCGGATGGAGTCGGCGATTTCGTAGGCTAGAGTTCTGGCGATGCGCAGCGAGTCCCCGAGCGCCGTGACGCACAGTACGCGCCCGCCTTGCGTCACGAGTTTTCCGCCGTCAAACGCGGTGCCGGCGTGGAACACATGGCACTGCGCGGAGTTCTTCGGCAGCGCCTCTATTGCGTCACCCTTCCTCGGGTCGTCCGGGTAGCCATGGGCGGCGAGCACCACAGCGAGCGCCGAACGGCGGTCCCACTCGGATTCCGCCCGGTCGAGCGAACCGTCCAGTGCGGACTCGATCAATGCGAGCAGATCGGACTTGAGGCGCAGCAGGATCGGTTCGGCTTCGGGATCGCCGAGCCGGCAATTGAATTCAAGCGCCTTGGGATTGCCGCCGCCGTCGATCATCAATCCAGCGTAAAGAAAGCCGACATACGGAGCGCCATCCTTCGCCATACCATGGACTGCCGGCAGGATGATTTCGCGCATCACGCGGCCGTGGATCTCCGGGGTTACGATCGGCGCGGGAGAGTAGGCGCCCATGCCGCCCGTGTTGGGCCCGCGGTCGCCATCCAGCAGGCGCTTGTGATCCTGGCTGGTCGCCAGTGGCATCACGTTCGTGCCATCCGCCATCACGATGAAGCTCGCCTCTTCGCCCTCGAGAAATTCCTCGATTACGACCTTCGACCCTGCGGCGCCGAATTTGCCATCGCCCAGCATGCCGTCGATCGCTTCTTCTGCCTGCGACATGCTGGTTGCCACTACCACGCCCTTGCCCGCCGCGAGCCCGTCTGCCTTGATCACGATGGGCACCCCGTGCTCGTTCAGATAAGCCTTCGCATTGGCAGCATTGTCGAAGCTGGCGTAGCGCGCGGTCGGAATTCCGTGACGGGTCATGAACTGCTTCGCGAAGTCCTTCGAGGACTCAAGCTGCGCCGCCCTGCGGGTCGGGCCGAAAATGCGCAGTCCCTGCGCCTGGAACGCATCGACGATGCCGGCGGCGAGCGGTGCTTCCGGACCGACCACCGTCAGTTGGACGCTGTGGCTCTTTGCAAAGGCGAGCAGCGCGTCGATTTCGGTGATCGGCACGTTTTCGAGACCCGGCTCGCGCGCCGTTCCGCCGTTTCCGGGCGCGACGAACACCTTCTGCACGCGTGGACTCTGGGCCAGGCGCCAGGCCAGCGCGTGCTCGCGTCCCCCCGCCCCGATTACGAGAAGTCTCATGTTGCGTCAGCGCCGGCCATGGGCCCTACTCGTTGTTCTCAATGCCGGAAGTGCCGCATGCCGGTGAATACCATGGCCACGCCGCGCTCGTCCGCCGCCGCGATAACCTCCGCATCGCGCACGCTTCCGCCGGGCTGAATCACCGCCGCCGCTCCGGCATTGATGACCACGTCCAGCCCGTCGCGAAAAGGGAAGAACGCGTCCGATGCGACCGCCGAACCGGCAAGGCTCAGGCCCGCGTTCTGCGCCTTGATCGAAGCGATGCGCGCGCTGTCCACCCGGCTCATCTGCCCGGCGCCAACCCCGACGGTCATACCGTCCGTGCAGAAGACGATCGCGTTCGACTTGACGAACTTGGCAACGCGCCACGAGAAGAGCAGATCAGTCCATTGCTTTTCCGTCGGCTGCTTGCGCGTCACCACTTTCAGCTCCGCGCGCGTGATCGGCCGCGAATCGGTGCTCTGCACCAGCAAGCCGCCGCCGATACGGTTGAAGTCGTGTGCCTGGGAAGTGCGCGCCAGCGGCACTTCAAGCACGCGGAGGTTCTGTTTCCCCGCGAGAAAGCGGCGCGCCCCGGGTTCCACCTGCGGTGCGATGATCACTTCAGCAAACTGCTTTGCCAGGGCTTCCGCGGCCGGCAGATCCAGCGGGCGGTTGAACGCCAGTATGCCGCCGAATGCCGAAACCGGATCGGTCTTGAATGCCTTCTGGTATGCCGCAACGGCGCTGTCCGCGATCGCCACGCCGCAGGGATTGGCATGTTTGACGATGACGCACGCCGGTTCATCGAAGCTCTTTACGCATTCCCAGGCGGCATCGGAGTCGGCGATGTTGTTGTAGGAGAGTTCCTTGCCCTGCAGCTGGCGATAGCTCGCGAGTCCGCCGGCCACCGGGTCGAGATCCCTGTAGAAGGCCGCGTTCTGGTGCGGGTTCTCGCCATAGCGCATGTCCTGCAGCTTGTGGAATTGCAGATTGAGAACCGCCGGAAACTCCGCGCGTTTGCCTTGCGCGTCCAGGGAATAGAGGTAGTTGGCGATCGCGCCGTCGTAGGCCGCGGTATGCGCGAACACTTTCTTGGCGAGGGCAAAGCGGGTCGGCGCAGATACGGCACGTTCATTCTGCAGCTCGGCAAGCACCGCCGGATAGTCGGATGGGTCGACCACGACCGTCACGCCGGCGTGATTCTTCGCCGCCGCGCGCAGCATGGTGGGACCGCCGATATCGATGTTCTCGATTGCGTGCTCGAGCGAGCAGGCCGGATCGGCAACGGTGGCCTGGAAGGGGTAGAGGTTGACCACGATCAGATCGATGGGATCGATCTCCGCCCGGTGTATGGCGTCCATGTGTTCCGCGAGGTCGCGGCGCGCGAGTATTCCGCCATGGATCTTTGGATGCAGTGTCTTGACGCGCCCGTCCAGCATCTCGGGAAAGCCGGTGTGCGATGAGACTTCCTGCACCGGGACGTTCTCCCTTTCAAGCAGCCTTGCGGTGCCTCCGGTGGAAAGGAGGGCAAAGCCGAGCGCGGACAGCGCGCGCGCAAATTCCACGATGCCTTGCTTGTCGGATACGCTGAGCAGCGCCTTCATGCGAGTTCCTTGGCGGATTGCCTACGTGCGCAAATGAGGTGGGAAAACCTGAGGGGGCGGGAAACCGGCAATGGCGGGATGGTGCGCCCCTGGAGGGTGTGCTTGACTGGGGCTCGCCGCGCGCGGACTAGCCGCGAATCCGCAGTTGCTGCATCTTCTTGCGCAGCGTATTGCGGTTGATGCCGAGCATTTCCGCGGCGAGCGTCTGATTGCCCTCGGCGCGGCCAAGCACGGTTTCGATCATCGGCTTCTCGATATTCTTCAGCACCATGTCGTAGATGGAAGTCGGCTTCTCGCCGTCCATGTCCTTGAAATATCGTTCCAGGGACCGCCTCACCGCATCCGCGAGCTCGTTGTGCTTCGTCATGGGCATGCGCTCCCGGCCGCGCCGGATTCGGTGAGCAAATCGAAATACTCGCACACGGCGCTGTACTGGGCGTCGGCGTCGCCGAGCCGAAATACCTGCCTGCGAAAAGCACCCGAGCGCGGCCAGCCGGTGATCGTCCACCCGATATGCTTGCGCGCGATCCGTACTCCCTGTTCTTCGCCATACAGGGAATACAGATCATCGAGATGCCCGGTCAGCACCTGGCGGATCTCCTGCGGCGAAACGGGCGCGGCGTGCCGGCCGGTCGCGAGAAACTGGACAATCTCGCGGAATATCCAGGGCCGGCCCTGCGCGGCGCGCCCGATCATGATGCCGTCCGCCTGCGTCTCGGCAAGCACCCTTTGCGCCTCCTCCGGCGTGCCGATATCGCCGTTCGCAATCACCGGAATCCGGACCGCGGCCTTGACTTCCTTGATGGTGTCGTATTCCGCGGCGCCGCGAAACCCGCAGGCGCGCGTGCGGCCGTGCACCGCGAGCATCTTCACGCCGGCTTGCTCGGCGATGCGCGCGATACGCACCGCATTGCGCTGTCCTGGATTGGGGCCGGTCCTGATCTTCAGGGTGACCGGGAGTTCGACCGCCGCGACAACCGCATCGAGTATCCGGCCGACCAGCGTTTCGTCGGACAGCAAGGCCGAACCCGCGTAGACGTTGCAGACTTTCTTCGCGGGGCAGCCCATGTTGATGTCGATGATCTGCGCGCCCCGGTCCGCATTGAAGCGCGCGGCGTCCGCGAGTATTTCCGGATCGGATCCGGCGATCTGCACCGAGACGGGCCCTGCTTCATCGGCATGATCGCGTCGCAGGCGCGATTTTCGCGTGCCGCGCAGTTCCGGCTTGGCGGAAGTCATTTCCGAGACCGCGAGGTCGGCGCCAAAGTGCCGCGCAAGCTTGCGGAACGGCCTGTCCGTGACCCCGGCCATCGGCGCGACAATCAAGCCATTGCGCAAGTCATGCGCGCCGATTTTCATTGCATCAAAGTGTGAGCGGGTCCGAGGGGAAGCGAATTCTAGCGGGTTTTAAATCCACGCAAAACGCGCTCGGCACATCGAATGAGTTGCGCGCGATTGAATAAGTGCCATCGTTCGTATTGACACGGCCCTGCGCGTGGTGCAGGTGCTCGGCGCGGTTAGCCCGTTTACGGCAAGGCGCGCATGCCGTAAATCATGCGCCGCGCAAAAAAGCGGCGCGCACCGGGCATCATGTCCAGCGCCGCAAGCGCAAGACCCGCAACACCCCGGAGCGGTGCGTTGGAACCCGCGAATCGGGTGGCAAGCAGATCTGTCGTCAGGCTTGTGGCGTGCGCATCGAATCTGCGGCGCGCAGCGTAGCGCCGCAGCAGGTCGGCCTCACCGGGATCATGCGCCTCGCCCAGCAGGGCGGCCAGTTCCCAGGCGTCGCGCACGCCGAGATTCAATCCCTGGCCGGCCACCGGGTGCAATGTTTGCGCCGAATTGCCGATGTACACCGCGCGCTCGCCGATCGGCATGGCGCGCCGTCGTTGCGCCAACGGAAAGCGCAGGCGCTCGCCAACGCCGAGCAGCCGCCCCGCACGCGAGCCGATCACGGATCGCAATTCGTTCAGGAATGCCGGCTCCGGCGCCTCCTGCAGCTGCCTTGCCCGCTCCGGGCGCGCGCTCCAGACGAGCGCATAGCGGCCAGCCATGGGTAGCAGCGCAAGCGGACCCTCCGGGGTAAAACGCTCGAACGCGGTGCGCGCCGCCATCGGCGCGACATCGAGCATCGCGGAAATAGCTTCCTGCCGATAGGTTTTCGCCGGCGCTTCCTCGTCGCTGCCTTCCGCATGGACCGCGCAGCGGACGGAAAAGGCGTCACGGGCGGAGTCCGTTGAGGCAGCCAAACCCGGCGCGCGCGTCGCCTCCGCGCCGTCTGCAACCTGGATTTCGATGGCCCCGTCGCGGGCGCGCCCGGCCCGCCCGCGCACGCCCCGGCGCAGATCCATGCCGGACGCGGCTAATTTGGCGTGCAAGGCGGCAAGCAGATCGGAGTACGCGATTACGTAGCCGAGCGCAGGGACTCCGGCCTCGCGTGCGGCAAGACGCGTCCGGCCGAACACACCGGCCTGCGATACATGGATGGTCTCGATCGTGGTTGCGCGGGAATCAGGCCATGCGCCCAGTCGCTCGAGTATCAGGCGCGTCGCATGGGACAGGGCGAGCGGCCGCGCCGCCAGGGCCGCGTGCGGCGCGGAGCCGAGGGTGCGCCGCTCAAGAAGCACGCAGCGGCGGCCAAGCGCGTGCAGGGCGAGCGCCAGCACGCAGCCCACGGGGCCGCCCCCAAGAATGGCGACTTCAACGCCATCGACGGCGCGGGCTGCGGACGGATCGCGTGTCACCGCGCGGCGCGCATCAGGGCTTCGACGTCGGCAATGGACTTCGGCACTTCCCCGGTCAGGATCTCGCAGCCGTCGCCGGTCACGGCGACGTCATCCTCGATCCGGATGCCGATGTCGTGAAACGCCTCCGCGACATCCGCCGCAGCACGGATGTAGAGGCCGGGTTCGACAGTGAGCACCATGCCGGGCACAAGAGCGCGCCAGCTGCCGCTGCGCTTGTAGTCTCCGGCATCATGCACATCGAGACCGAGCCAGTGGCCGGTACGGTGCATGTAGAAGCGCCGGTAGGTCTCCTTTTGCAGCACCTCCTCGAGGCTGCCTTCGAGCAGCTTCAGATCGATGAGCCCCTGCGCGAGCACGCGCACCGCGGCATCATGCGGCTCGTTCCACCCGGAACCCGGCCTGACCTTTTCGATGGCCGCGCTCTGCGCCGCGAGCACCAGCTCGTAGGCATCGCGTTGCGCGCCGGAATAACGCCCGTTCACCGGAAATGTCCGGGTGATATCCGCCGCATAGCCATCCAGTTCGGCGGCGGCGTCGATGAGCAGCAGATCGCCGTCCTCGAGCCGGGAATCATTGAACACATAGTGCAGTACGCAGCCGTTGGCGCCGCCGGCGACAATCGGCCCGTAGGCCGGTGCCTGGGCGCCGGCGCGGCGAAATTCGTACAGCAGTTCCGCCTCGATTTCATGCTCGAATTTCCCGGGATGGACCGCGGCCATCGCACGGCGGTGCGCGCTTGCTGAAATCGCCGCCGCGCGCCGCATGGTAGCCAGCTCGCCCGCGTCCTTCACCAGGCGCATCTCATCGATCAGCGCACGCAGATCCTGGATGCGCTCGGGCGCCGCAATGCCGGCGCGTGCCTTTTCGCGCACGCAGTTCAGCCAGCGCACGGCGCGTGCGTCCCAGAGCCGGTCGGCGCCGACCGGGTAGCTGAACGCGGGCTGGTTCTCCAGCAACGTCACCATGATGTCGTCCAGCGCGGAGATCGGGTGCGTTTCGTCAAACCCGAACAACTCGCCCGCGAGCTCCGGTCCGTAGCGAAAGCCCTCCCAGATTTCGCGCTCGAGGTTGCGCTCGCGGCAGAACAGAATCGACTTGGGGGTCGCGCCACCGACCAGAACCAGCACTGCTTCCGGCTCGGGGAAGGCGGTCAGATAGTAGAAATAGCTGTCGAAGCGATAGCCGTAGTGGGCGTCGCGATTCCGAATGCGCTCGGGTGCGGTGGGCAGAATGGCGATTCCTGCGCCCATCGCTTGCGCGAGCCGTGCCCTGCGCCGCGCGTAGACAACTACGTCCGGACCCTTCCTGGTCTTGGTCAAAGCAACTCCCGAATTCGTCTGCCGCGGAGCGTCGATTCGAACACAACACGACGCATAATGAAAAGCGCCGCTGACGGCGTTGCGCGCGTATCGCGCGCCGCATGCCTCAGGGTGCGCCGCCGCGCCTGGCCAATTGCGCTTCCAGATCGGCGAGCCGCACGGCGGTTCCCACGTCCGACCACAGGCCTTGGTAGAGCTCTCCCGAGAGCGCACTCGCCGTGGCGGCCGCCACGAGTAGCGGGCCGAGCGCCGCGCGGCTTCCCCGGGTAACGCCGGCGGTCAGATCCGGTGCGACAACGGCTACGCCCGAATAGGTATGGCGCGGCCGGCTCAGGGTGCCTACCATGCTGCCGACAAGCGAGAAATCGCCCTGCTTGCGGTGCTCCGGATTCGGCACCAGTACCAGGTGCGCCAGTTGTGCGCCCAGTTCGTGCGCCGCCAGGCGGGCGAAGGGATAGTCGCAATAGATGTCGGCATTCAGGAGGAGAAAGGGCGACGGGCCGAGTAGTTCGCGCGCGTAAGCAATGCCCCCCGCAGTTTCGAGCGGTTCGGCCTCGCGCGAATAGCGAATCCGCACGCCGAAACTCGCGCCGTCTCCGAGGTGATCGATGATTTTCTGCGCCAGATGGGAGACGTTGACAATGACGTCGCGAAAGCCCGCCGCGGCCAGACGCTCCAGGTGCCGCACGATAAGCGGTTTGCCGCCGGCCTCGACCAGGGGCTTGGGCGTCGTCTCGGTAAGCGGACGCAGCCGCTCGCCGCGGCCAGCCGCCAGGATCATCGCCCTCATCGGGAATCGCCGCCGGCAGGGGGCTCGGCATCGTACCTATCGTGCAACTCGTCCAGCAGCTTGAGCAGCGGTGCGAGGGCGGGATAGCGGCCCGCGACGGCGCGCGCATAGGCGAGGAAGCGCGGCGCGTCCTCAAGGTACCGGGGTTTGCCGTCCCGGTAGCGGATGCGCGCAAAGATGCCGAGAACCTTCATGTGGCGCTGCAGCCCCATCCACTCGAGCTCGCGGTAGAACTCCGAGAAGTCCCCGCGCACCGGAAGATGCGCGCGCCTGGCCTTTTCCCAATAGCGTATGCACCAGTCGAGGACGCGAGGCTCTTCCCAGGAAATGAATGCGTCGCGCATGAGCGAGGCAAGGTCATAGGTGATCGGGCCGAGCACCGCGTCCTGGAAATCGAGTACACCCGGATTGGGCTCGCAGCGCATCAGATTGCGCGGCATATAGTCGCGGTGCACGTACACAGACGGCTGCGCCAGCGCGCTGTCGACAAGCAGCGCATTGATTCTCTCGAGCGTCGAGCGCTGGGAGTCTGCCAGAGTGCGACCGAGGTGCCGGGAAACGTACCAGTCCGGGAACAGACCCAGCTCACGCCGCAGCAGCGCATCATCGTAGGGCGGCAGGGCGCCGGCTGTCGATGCGAGCTGCCACTTTATCAGCGCGTCGAGCGCATCCGCGTACAGGCCTTCGATTTCCGCTTCGCCGGCCTGGCCGCTCAGCAGGACCTGCAGATAGGTCTCGCGGCCAAGATCGCTCAGCAGCAGGAATCCCCGGGCGTAGTCGGCCGCATGCAGTTCCGGGGCACTGACGCCTGCGTGACGCAGCATCCCGGCGATGCGCGCGAATTTCCCGCAATCTTCCTTGTCAGGCGGCGCGTCCATGACCACGTAGGTCGCGCCCGTGGCGAGCGTGGCGCGGAAATAACGCCGGAAACTGGCGTCTTCGGAGGCCGGTGCGAGGGAGAACGGCTCGCCGCGAAGTTCCGACGCCAGCCAGGCCTGCAAGGACTGCAGGCGCGTATCCACGATGTTCGTCAATTGGAATCTGGACCGGAAAATCCGGGGATGCCGGATGAGTTGCCGCGGGCGCGCGGCGCGGCCGCTGCGTCAGCCGAAGTTCAATCCGCTGTATGATTCAATTCTAGCGCAACGTCAAAAGCCCCCTTCCCTTTGAAATTCCACCGGCTGTCGGGAAAGCCGGCTCGCGCCGTGCTTGCATTGCAGATTTCCATGGCGCTTGCAATGGCGGCCACGCTCGCCCATGGCCAGGTGGCGGCGCCGGCGCCGGTGCGGAAATCGCCGCCGCAGACATCCTCTCAGGTCCGGCAGAAATCGCCCACGGTCATCGATGCCGATGTGCTCGAAGGAGAGGGCGGCGTGGAGGTGCGCGCGCGCGGCAGGGTGGAGGTAAAAACCGATAACGCCAGCATCTTTGCCGGTTCCCTGCGCTACAACACGGAAAGCGGCCAGATCGAGGCGGACGGCGGGGCGCGCATGGAGAGCGGGGGCGATCGTTATTTCGGCTCGTATTTCCTGTACAACCTGAACGACGACACCGGCGTTCTTGAGCAGCCCGGCTACGTTGTCCGGCGCGGCACGCAGACCGCGCGCGGCGGCGCCGAGCGAATGGATTTTCTCGGCCCGAACCGGTTTCGCTTCCTGAACGCCACCTTCACCACATGCGCTCCGGGACAGGAGGACTGGCGGGTGACGGCCGGCGAGCTCGATCTCGACTATGAAACGGACGAAGGGCGGGCGAAGAATCCCCAGCTGCAGTTCTTCGGCACTACGGTTGCGGCGCTTCCGTTTGCGACATTTCCCCTGGAGAGCCGGCGCAAGTCGGGAGTGCTCACGCCTTACTACGCGCAGACGACGACCCGCGGCCTGGAGTTCGGCATACCGTACTACTGGAATATCGCGCCCGAGCAGGACGCGACGTTCACGCCGGTATACATGTCCAGGCGAGGATTGCAACTGAAGTCGCAGTACCGCTACCTGAAGCGCGGCTTCCGTGGCGACGCCGGGTTCGAGTATCTCGACAATGACCAGGTATTGAACCGTTCGCGTTACGGATTCTCGCTGCTTCACGAGCAAAGGCCGTCCGAGAATTTCTACGGCCGGCTCGACTTGAACAAGGTTTCCGACGACCGTTACTTTACCGACATGCATAGCCAGGTGCGCCAGGTATCGACCGGAAACCTGCAGCGCGAAGCCTACATGTCCTATAACGACCGCATCGGGAACACGGCCTATACGGTGGAGTCCCGGGTGCAGAGCTTTCAGACTCTGCAGGATCCCGCCCGCCCCATCGTAAGTCCGTACCACCGCTTGCCGCAGTTGAATCTGACCGCGGTGCACAACGATCTCGCAGGTTTGCTGGATCTGCGCGTGCCGGCGGAATATGTCCGCTTCAGCCACGCCCAGCTGGTTGAGGGCTCGCGCACCTCGTTGCGGCCGGCTCTGGCCATGCCGCTGCTTACCCCGAGTTTGTTCTTGACCCCCAAGGCCGGCGTCAACCTCGCCAGTTATTCGCTCAGCCGCACCGCCGCCGCGCAACCGGAACGGCAGACCATCAGCGTGCCGTGGATGAGCCTAGACTCGGGCCTGTTCTTCGATCGCACCACGAACTGGTTCGGGCGGGAAGCGGTCCAGACGTTCGAGCCGCGAGCCTTCTACGTCTATGCGCCTTTCGTGAACCAAAGCCAGACTCCGGTATTCGACACCGCGCTCGCGGATTTCAACTACGCGCAGATTTTCAACGAGAACCGCTTCGTCGGCGGGGATCGCTTCGGCGATGCGAATCAGCTCACGCTTGCGCTCACGTCGCGCCTGCTGGATGGCACGGGCCAGGAAGCGCTTCGCGCAACCGTCGGCCAGCGGGTATATTTCCAGAACGAAAAGGTCGGATTGACCGCCGCGTCGACCCTGCGCACCACGCGCAATTCGGACTTGATCACTTCGGTCGGAGGCAAGCTGGGGCCGGACTGGACATTCGACGCCAGCACGCAGTACACAGTAAGCGCAAGCCAGTTCGAGCGCATGAGCGCCTCAATGCGCTACTCGCCGGAAATCGCCAAGGTCATCAATGCCAGCTATCGCTTCAGCGGTGCGGACGCGCTGCGCCAGGTCGATGTATCGGGACAATGGCCGTTCGCGGTCGGCTGGTACGCGGTTGGCCGGTACAACTATTCCTTCATCGACGGCCGGCCGCTGCAGACGCTGGCCGGGTTCGAATATAACGGCGGATGCTGGGTGTTCCGTGCGGTGTTCCAGCGCCTGCAGACGGCCGCACAGACGAGTTCCACCGCGATCTTCGTGCAACTGGAGCTGAACGGGTTCGGGCAGGTCGGATCCGGCAACGCCAGCGAGTTCCTGCGGCGCTCGGTGCCCGGCTATTCCGTCACCAATCCGCGCGATCCCGCGCTGGCGCCGCCCAGCCTCGGGCCGCGCGGCCTGTTCGATGGAATCTAGCGGCGGAATCTGAGGTCATGCGAGTCATACTGGCGGCATTTTTCGTTTCTATTTTTCTGACCGGGACGGCGCAGGCGCAGCGCATTTCCCTGGTGGACCGCATCGTTGCGGTGGTGGGACGCGAAGCCGTCACCATGAGCGAGCTGAACGATAGAATTTCCGCGGTCGAGCGGGACATGAAACGCCAGGGCACCCCGGTGCCCGCGCGCGACCTTCTTTCCCGCCAGGTTCTCGAGAGACTCATCCTGGACAAGGCGCAGCTCCAGCTGGCGCGCGAGACCGGCATCCGGGCTGAGGACCTCCTGCTCGATCGCAACCTGCAGAGGATCGCGGAAAACAACAAGATGACCCTTGCGGAATTCCGCCGCGCGGTTGAAGCCGACGGCGTCAATTTCGACAGGTTTCGCGAGGAGATCAGGCAGCAGATCCTGCTCACGCGCGTGCGCGAACGCGAAGTGGACGACAAGATCCAGGTGAGCGAGGGCGAGATCGACCTCTATATGTCCGAGAACAACGCGGAGGACCGCGCCGAATACAAGCTGGCGCATATTCTCGTCCGGGTGCCCGAGGAAGCGGCGCCGGAGCGCATCGCACAGGCCAGGGCGCGGGCGGACAAGGCGCGCGCCGAGGCGCTGGCGGGCGGAGATTTCGCCGTGCTGGCGGCGGGCTACTCCGATGGGCCGGAGGCGCTCAAGGGCGGGGAAATGGAGTGGCGCTCGGCCGATCGCCTTCCCGAGCTGTTCAGCGGCGCGCTGAAGGCCATGAAGCAGGGCGAGGTCAGCCCGGTGCTGCGCAGCCCGGCCGGATTCCATGTCCTGAAACTGCTCGAACGGCGCGGCACGGGCGGCGGTGCCGCGCTCGTGCAGAACCACGTGCGCCACATCCTGGTCAAGACGAGCGATATCGTTTCCGAGGCCGAGGCGCGGCGGCGCCTGGCCGACGTGCGCGAGCGCATCGTCAACGGCAAGCAGGATTTCGCGGCGATGGCGCGCCAGTATTCGGAGGATGCCAGTGCGGCGCGCGGCGGCGACCTGGACTGGATCTATCCGGGTGACACGGTGCCGGATTTCGAGCGCGCCATGAACGCCTTGCAGCCCGGGGAACTCAGTCAGCCCGTGCAGTCGCCCTTCGGCTTTCACCTGATCGAGGTTCTGGCGCGCCGCACCGGAGAGCTGGGAGCCGAACGCCGGCGGCTTGAGGCGCGCCAGGCGCTGCGCGAGAGAAAGTCGGACGAGGCCTACCAGGAATGGCTGCGCCAGCTGCGCGACCAGACCTACGTGGAGCTTCGCCTGGAGGAGCGCTGAGCGGGCGAGGGCTGCCTCGCGCCCCGAGCCATGAGCGCTGAGCCGCCCCGCATCGCGCTTTGTTCCGGTGAGCCCGCCGGGATCGGGCCGGAGCTGTGCCTCGCCGTGGCGAGGCAGGAGCGCATCGTGGTCATCGGCGACAAGGGCATGCTGGAAGAGCGCCGCCGGGCACTCGGTTTAAGCATCCTGATCCAGGACTATGCGCGCCAGCGCGAAGCGTCCCCGGGGACGCTGCAGGTCGCGCATGTCGCGCTTGCCAAGCCCTCGCAGCCGGGGCGGCTCGATCCGACCAACAGTGGATACGTGCTGCGGGTCATCGATCGCGCGATGGACGGCTGCCTCGCGGGGGAGTTCGCGGCCATGGTGACCGCGCCGGTCAGCAAAGCGGTGATCAACGACGCGCGGATTTCGTTCACAGGCCACACCGAGTATCTCGCGGGGCGCGCCAACGTGCCCGTCGTGATGCTGCTGGTCGGCGGGGGCTTGCGGGTAGCGCTCGCGACGACGCACCTCGCGCTTGCGGACGTGCCGCGCGCCATCACGCGCGAGTTGCTGCGCACGGTGTTCCGGGTCCTGGAGCACGATCTCAGGCAGCGCTTCAAGCTGGAGCAGCCGCGCATCCTGGTGTCCGGGCTCAATCCGCATTCCGGCGAGTCGGGTCATCTCGGACGCGAGGAAATCGAAACGATCGCGCCCGCGATCGAAGAGGCGAAGCGCGCGGGCATCGACGTGCAGGGACCGATTCCCGCCGATACGCTGTTCGTGCCGGAAAGACTGAAGGGCGCGGCCTGCGCGCTCGCGATGTTTCACGACCAGGGCCTGCCGGTGCTCAAGTACGCGAGCTTCGGCCGGGGCGTGAACGTCACGCTCGGCCTGCCGTTCGTACGCACCTCGGTCGACCACGGCACCGCGCTGGAGATCGCAGGCCAGGGCAAGGCCGATGCGGGCAGTCTCATCGAGGCCGTGCGCCTCGCCGCGGAACTCGCCGCGTGAGTGAACAAAGGCACCGCCCCCGGAAACGCTTCGGCCAGCACTTCCTGCACGATCGCGGCGTCGTCCAGAAAATCGTCGACGCGGTCGCGCCGCAGCCGCAAGACCACATGGTCGAGATCGGCCCCGGCGGGGGCGCCCTCACGCGCGCGCTGCTCGAGCGCATTCCACGCCTGCAGGCGATCGAAATCGACCGCGACCTCGCCGCGCGGCTTCAGGAGGAATTTTCATCGGAGCGGCTGAGCGTTCTGTGCGCCGATGCGCTCAATTTCGATTTCGGCGCGCTGCCGCAGGACTCGCGCATCGTCGGCAACCTGCCTTACAACATCTCCACGCCGATCCTGTTCCATCTCGCGCGCTGGGCCAACCGCCTGCGCGACCTGCACTTCATGCTGCAGCGTGAGGTGGTCGATCGGATGGTCGCGGCGCACTCGACGCCGGCCTACGGGCGCCTGAGCGTCATGCTGCAGACGCGCTTTCGCATGCAGCGCTTGTTCCGCGTGCCGGCCGGCGCCTTCACGCCGCCGCCGAAAGTCGAGTCCGCCATCGTGCGTCTCGTGCCGCGCGCCGACAATCCGCTGGGCAAGCTCGATCCGCGCCAATTCGAGAGATTGGTCGCCGGCGCGTTTTCCGCGCGGCGCAAGACCCTGCGAAATTCCCTGTCACTCGGGCCGGCGGACTACGAGGCGCTAAGCTTGGACCCGAAGCTGCGGGCGGAGAATCTGTCGCCGGAGGATTATGTAAGAATCGCTGGGCGGTTGTCCGCGACAGAGGAATCCGGGAATTGAAGGGCTGCAGGGGGCCGTGCCGCAAGAGCGGGATGCAGGAAGGCCGCCCGCCGTTGCGAGGCATGGACCGTTGTCAAGGTGGTTAGAGAGGGGGAGGAGAAAAACTGTGGAGAAGCTCTTTGTCGGCACGCTGGACGGGATTTTCAGGGTTGTCCGTTCGAACGGGGAATGGCAGATTGAAGGCAGGGATCTGCCGGGCGCCGAGGTCAACTGTCTCTGCATCCGGCCGGACCGGCGCGAGGTGCTCTATGCCGGCGTTCGCGGCGGCGGCCTTTATCGGAGCCACGACGCGGGCAAGCGGTGGACCAGGCTGGGAGAAGGGGCGCTCTCGGACAAGGTCCGCGCCCTGGCTCTTGATCCCTCGAACCCGGCAGTCGTCTATGTCGGCACGGAGCCCGCGGCGCTTTGGAAAAGCGAGGATGAAGGCAGGAGTTGGCGCGAAATAACGGGCGTTCGAGAGTTGAGCGACAACCGCAAATGGACCTATCCGGTGCCGTCGATCCAGCCCCATCTCCGAAGCATTGCCGTCGATCCGGCGGACTCGGGAAAACTCTGCATCGCCGTGCAGGTGGGCGGGCTTCTGCTCAGCGAGGACGGAGGGGATTCCTGGCGGGACGTGCGATATCCGATCGACCTGGATGTTCATACGGTGACCTTTGACCCATCGGATTCCGGCGTGATTTACGCGGCAACCGGAGGAGGGGAAAATTTCCCGGACCCTACGCCGCCGCCCAAGGGGCGACCCCTGTATCGCTCAGCCGATGGAGGAGAATCCTGGGAGTCGATCACGGACTCGTTGCAGCGAACCTATTCTGTCCCGGTGCGAGTTCACCCGAAAGATTCAAGGATTCTTTACGTCGGCGTAGCGCAGGATCCGCCGCCGTCGTGGCTCAAACGGCCTACTAAGGCAAACGGGGCTTTGATGCGAAGTTCGGACCGGGGTGCAAGCTGGGAACCGCTCGCGGGAGGACTGCCAGATCCGTTCCATGGCATGGTGGAGTGCATTGATTTCGATCCCGATCAGCCCGACCACGTTTTCATCGGCACCGGCGGAGAAGGCGCCCGCTTCATCAAACTCGACGCGGGCGAAATCTTTCACAGCGAGGACCGGGGGGATCTCTGGCGGAAGATTCCGCTCCGCTTTCCCATCATTTACGCCCTGGCCGTGAACTGATTGCGAACGCCAAGCGCGAGGATTCCGCGGCCAGCGCGGCAGATCTGGCCTCACGAGTGATGACGCGAAAGGAGCGGCATAGCCAATGACGACCACCGGTTCCGGCGTATCTGGAGTCCGTACAGCCCAAAAGACGCTGATCATCGATGCGGACGCTCATGTGACCGAAACGGAGCGCAGCTGGGCGTTCATGGACCCGGGCGAGGAAAAATACCGCCCCATCCTGGATGCGCCGCCGGACGCCCCGAAAGAAATGTTCTGGAATATCGGCGGCAGGCAGCGCGGCTTCCGCTTCAATCAGATCCACGCCGAGGCCGCGCGCCTGATGCAGGGGAAGACAGGCCGCCGGACGGACGTACCGGTCAGCGCCAGCGAAGTCGACGACATCGCCGCGCGACTCCGGGTCATGGACCAGACCGGCATCGACATCCAGATCTGCCACAACACGCTATGGATCGAGACCGTCGCCGATGACGCCGCACAGGAAAGCGCACTGTGCCGCTCCTGGAACCGCTGGGTCGCCGAGGCGTGGCAGCAGGCGCCGGAGCGGATACGCTGGAGCTGTGTCGTGCCAACCCTCGACCTGGGTGAAGCGGTGAGGCAGGCACGGTTCGCGAAGGAGAATGGCGCCGTCGCGGTCTGCATGCGGCCGGTGGAAGGCCGGCGCATCGTCACCGACTCTTACTTCTTCCCGATCTTCGAAGCTGCTCAGGAGCTGGATATGGCAATGGCGATCCACATCGCCAACGGCAATCCGGAGAACGTGGCGCTCTGGCGGGGCGCCCTCGGCAACCTGGCCACCTTCCGCGCGCCGACCGTCCTGGCCTGCGCCGCCGTGATCAATAGCACGATCATCGAGAAATTCCCCCGCCTGCGCTGGGGCTTCATCGAGGCTTCCGCGTCCTGGATGTCGTGGCTGGATGCGGAAATGAAGCAGCGCACCGGCAGCCGCGGCGCGGGCGGGAACATCTTCGCCGACCACAACATCTACGTAAGCTGCCAGAACGGGGACGACATTCCCTACCTGATCAAGCAGGGCTTCCTGGACAGCCTGGTCATCGGCACGGACTTCGGTCACTTTGATGCCGCGAGCGACGTCGACGCGATCACCAAGTTTCAGGCCAACGCGCTGATCAGCGGCGAGGAGAAAAGGAAAATTCTCTTCACCAACCCGAAGAAGCTTTACGCTTTGTGAATCAAGGAGTGGATTGTGGGATCGCTTGATTTGTTCAGACTGGACGGCAGGGTCGCAGTCGTAACAGGCGGCGCCAAAGGGATAGGTATGTTTTATTCGGCGGGACTGGCGGAGGCGGGCGCCAAGGTCGTGGTGGCCGATCTGGACGCCGGTGCGGTGTCGGAGGCTACCTCCCGGCTCAAGGAAACGCATCCCGGCCGCATCCTCGGAGTCACGATCGACGTGACGCAGCGGGATACCTTGGCAAACATGGTCAGGCAGGTCGATGCGCTCTGGGGAAAGATCAACATCGTCGTCAACAACGCCGGCCTTTTCGCCGCTTTGCAGCCGCGGCACTCTCCCTGGGGCATTCCTGACGAAGAATTCGACCGCGTGATGGCGGTCAACATACGCGGCATCTATGCATGCACGGAAGTCTGCCTGCCGCTGATGGAGAAGGAGAACTGGGGGCGGGTGATCAACATCGCGTCGGGCCTCGCCTTTAAGGGCTTCGCCGGTCTGGCCCACTACGCGGCGACCAAGGGGGCGGTCGTCAACCTGACGCGCAGCATGGCGCCCGCCCTCGGACCCCTTGGCATCACGGTGAACACTCTGGCTCCGGGCGGGACGGAGAGCGCTACCGTCATCGAGGAACGGCTGACCCGCGGAGATGATCCTCAGCGGCAGCGCCCATGGCGCGGCGGCGGTCTCGCCAGCGCGCAACGCATCCTCGACCGTAAGCAGTACCCGGAGGATCTCGTCGGCACGCTTATCTACCTCGCTTCCCCGGCCAGCGACTTCGTCACGGGCCAGACGATCGTGGTCGATGGCGGCACGTACTTTAACTAGCGCCTTCTCGCGGCACGAACATAAATGCCGCGCGTGATTACGGGGACCCGAGGGCTGCCGCTTCTCTCCCCTATCGCTCTATTGTCTACCGAGGCAGTTCCAGCCGCGGCAGCGCCGCACCGGCGTGCTCAAGTTGCTCGCGCGCGTTGCGCCAGTCGGGATAGAGACTCTCGACCAGCGCCCAGAAGCGCCCGGAATGATTCATTTCCCTGAGGTGCGATACCTCGTGTGCCACGACATAGTCCGACAGTTCGACCGGCAGGTGCGCGAGCCGCCAGTTGAGGCGTATCAGGCCGCCCTGGGTGCAGGTGCCCCATTGGCGACGCGCGCCCGATGCGGCGAGCCGCGGTGCGGCGAGGCCAAGGCGTGCCGTGTAATGGGCGACCCTGGGCGCAAGCGCCGACAGGGCGAACTGACGCAGCCATCTGAGCAGCGACTCGAGCACCAGATTGCGCCGCGCGGGGTCGGACACCGTGATGATCAGGCGGCCCTCGACAGGCTCCACCCGTCGCCGGCCCGCCCGTACCTCCAGCACCACCGGTTCGCCGAACAGCGGCAGCGTCTCGCCGGTGATGCCGCGCAGCAGCGGGCCGCGCTTCACGCCCGCCCACTTGGCCAGCTTTTTCTCGACCCAGGTTTCGTTTTCGTGAAGAAACCGCTCCACTTCGCGCCACGGTGTGCGAAGTGGCGCCGAAACGCTGAGCCCCTCACCGTCGACCACCATCCCGATGGTGCGGCGTCGCGAGCGCCGGAATCGATACTCAATGATCTTTCCCGAGATCAGCATCCGGCGCGGCTCGCGCGCATCCCGCGCGGCTTCCGGGGCAAACAGTTCGAACAGGTTCAACTGAGCGGACACAGTTGTTGCTGCTCGGCTTCGATCCAGGTCTCCGCGAGCGCATTCAGATGCTGGGGATCCCGGCCGGCGGATTCGATCGCAGGGCCGATGCGCACGGTCACGACCCCCGCGCGCTTCAGAAATCCGTTTCTTGGCCATAACAGCCCGGCGTTGTGCGCCACCGGGACGAGCGGCACGCCGCACCTCGCACCGAGCCAGGCGCCGCCCGGCTGATAGCGGCGCCGCTGGCCGGGCGCAACCCGCGTGCCTTCCGGAAAAATCACCACCCAGAAGCCCTGCGCAAGGCGCTCCCTACCGCGGCGCTCGAGCTCGCGCAAGGCGGCGGCGCCGCGCGCGCGGTTGATTGCGATCGGACTCATCAGCGCGAGCCCCCAGCCGAAGAACGGAATCCACAGCAGCTCGCGTTTCAGCACGTGCACCTGCGGCGGAAAGAACAGTTGAAATGCGAGGGTTTCCCAGGCCGACTGGTGTTTGGCGAGAAGAATGGCGGCGCCCTTGGGGAGATGTTCCAAACCCTCGACGCGCCAGCGGATGCCGCACAGCCAGCGTGCCAGATAGATCACCGCCACGGACCAGCCGGAGATGATGCGGTAGCGCGCCTTGCGCGGCAGCGGCAGCGTGGCCAGGGCAATGACTGAATACGGCGGCGTCAGGATGAGGAGCGCGAGCGCAAACAGCACCGAGCGCAACAGCGTCATACCCCGGGAACCGCCTCGCGGGATCTCACGACGTGAGCCGCGTGACAAACGCGGCCAGATCGCGAAATATTTGCGTGCCCTCGGGCAGTCCTCCGGCCTTCTTCGTCTGCTTGCCCTTCCCGGTAAGTACCAGCACGGGCGTGGCGCCCACCGCGGCGGCGGATTGCAGATCGCGCGGCGCGTCGCCAACCATGTGCAATTGGCGCGGCGACACGTTGAACCGGGTCGCGATTTCGCGCAGCATGCCGGGCCGCGGCTTGCGGCATTCGCAGTTCGAATCAGCGGCGTGCGGGCAGAAGAAAAACGCATCGATCCGGCCGCCGGCCTGGACGGCCGCGCGCTGCAGCATGTTGTGGATCTCGAACAGCGTCTGGGTATCGAACAGGCCGCGCGCGATGCCGGCCTGGTTGGTCGCGACGACCACCCTGTAGCCGGCCTGGGTCAGGCGCGCGATCGCATCCAGCGCCCCGGGAAGCGGCTTCCATTCGGCCGGCGACTTGATGTACTGGTCGCTGTCGTGGTTGATGGTGCCGTCGCGGTCCAGCACGATGAGTTTCATGTTGCGAGCTTCGAAATGTCGGCGACGCGATTCATCGCTTCGCGTAAATCACGCAGCAAAGCGAGCCGCGCTCGCCTGAGCTTGTGGTCTTCGGTCATGACCATTACCGAGTCGAAGAACGCGTCGATCGGCTCCTTGAGCACGGAAAACGTTTTCAGATAACCGGTGTAGTCGCCGCGCTCGAACATGACTCCGGCCTTCTCCGAGGTCGAGCGAATCGCCTCGTGCAGCGCTTGCTCGGCAGGTTCGCGGAGATCGCCCAGGTCGGCATTCACGAAGGATTCGCCTTTCGACTCCGCCTGTTTCAGGACGTTGGCTACCCGCTTGTTCGCGGCAGCGAGACTTTCGGCTTCCGGAAGACCCTGGAAGGCTCGTACGGCTTCCAGTTGCCTGGGCACCGCGCTCAGCCTAACAGGTCCCATGCCAAGAACCGAATCCACTTGGAGCGTGGAAAACCCAAGGTCCTTGAGGTAGCCCGAAAACCGGTCGAGTATGAATGCCTGGAGATCGGTGTGAGCATCCCCAACCCTCCCCTCGTATCCTGCGAACGCTGCGTTCACCAGATCATGCAGCGAGAGAGCAAGCGAGGGCTCGACCAGGATTCTCACGACACCGAGCGCCGAGCGGCGCAGGCCGAACGGATCCTTATCTCCGGTTGGCGTCTGGCCGATGCCGAACAGACCCGCGAGCGTGTCGAGTCTGTCGGCAAGGGCCACGGCGCATGCAATCATGCCCTCAGGCAGCCGGTCGCCTGCGTGACGAGGCAGGTAGTGGGCTTCGATCGCGTCGGCGACTTCGGCAGGTTCCTCGTCATGCAGCGCGTAGTAGCGGCCCATGACGCCTTGCAGCTCCGGAAACTCGCCAACCATTGCGCTCGACAGGTCTGCCTTGGCGAGCCACGCGGCGCGTTCGGCCCGGGTGCGATCGGCCCCCAGCTTCGCGGCGATTTCGCCCGCGAGTTGCTGGATGCGCATCACCCGGTCGAGCTGGCTGCCGAGCTTGTTGTGGTGAACTACCTTCGCAAGCTGGGGCACACGCGATTCAAGGCGCACCTTGCGGTCCCGGTCGTAAAAGAAGCGCGCGTCATCGAGCCGTGGCCGCACCACACGCTGGTTGCCCAGTACGACATTGCCTGGATCGCTCAGACGCATGTTCGACACGATGAGGAATTTGGGAAGCAGCTTTCCCTCGGCGCCGAAAAGCGGGAAGTACTTCTGGTTCTGCTGCATCGTGAGAATCAGGCATTCCTGGGGAACTTCCAGGAACCCGGCGTCGAAGGCGCCGACATAGACGCTGGGATGCTCGACCAGTGCGGTCACTTCATCCAGCAGATCGTCAACCTTGCCGAGCGCCGCATCCTGCTGCGTTGCCGCGGCGCGAAGGAGCGATTCAATGAGAGCGCGACGCTTGGCGAAATTCGCAATCACGCAGCCGTCCGATTCAAGGACCGCTTCGTAGTCCTCGGCCGCCGGAATCCGGATCGCCTGCGGAGCCATGAAGCGATGGCCGCTGGTCTGGTTCCCGGCTTCAATGCCGAGGACGGTACCCGGAACGATACGCCTGCCGTGCAGCATGACCAGTCCGTGCACCGGCCGCACGAACTGCGCGTCGCCGGCGCCCCAGCGCATCAGTTTCGGGACAGGCAGCTTGCCGAGCGCTTCACCGAGAATGGTTGCCAGCGTCAGATCGAGCACCGCCCCCTTGACCGGCACGCGGGCGAGGAACACCTTTCCTTTCGGCGTATCCGCCTGCTCGAGGCGGTCTGCGGCGACGCCGTTTTTCCGTGCAAATCCTTCCACCGCGTTCTGCGGCGCCTTGACGGACGGCCCGGTCACCTCGCTTTCCCGGTCCGGCGCGATATCGACGACGCCAGGCACCAGTACCGCCAGGCGACGCGGGGTCGCGAACATGCGCGCCGCGGATTCCGCTGGCCGGTGCAGATGGTGGCGCGCGAGGCCGTTCAGGATTTCATCGGCAAACGACTGGCCGAGTCGCTGCAGGGATTTCGGCGGCAGCTCTTCGGTGAGCAGCTCGACCAGCAGGGTGGCCTGCATCTAGGCTGCCTGAGCTGCTTTGAGCATCGGGAAACCGAGGCGCTCGCGGGAGCCGTGGTAGGCCTGCGCAATCGCGCGCGCCAGGGCGCGCACGCGCCCGATGTAGGCGGCGCGCTCGGTGACCGAGATGGCGCCGCGCGCATCCAGCAGGTTGAAGCTGTGCGAACACTTCAGCACCATTTCGTAGGCGGGCAGCACGCACTGCTCGGCGACCAGACGCCTTGCCTGCGCTTCGAAGTCCGCGAAGTGGCGAAACAGCAGATCCGCATCCGACAGTTCGAAGTTGTAGCGCGATTGCTCGACTTCGTTCTGGTGGTACACATTGCCATAGGTCACACCGGGCGCCCAGACGAGGTCGTAGACCGATTCCCTACCCTGCAGGTACATCGCAAGGCGCTCCAGGCCGTAGGTGATTTCGCCGAGCACGGGACGGCAGGCAAGGCTGCCGACTTCCTGGAAATAGGTGAACTGGGTGATTTCCATGCCGTCCAGCCAGACCTCCCAGCCAAGGCCCCAGGCGCCGAGCGTCGGCGATTCCCAGTCGTCCTCCACGAAGCGGATGTCATGCGTCCGCGGGTCGATGCCGAGAGCGACAAGGGAATCGAGGTAGAGCTGCTGAATGTCGGGCGGCGAGGGCTTCAGCGCCACCTGGTACTGATAGTAGTGCTGCAACCGGTTCGGGTTCTCGCCGTAGCGGCCGTCCTTGGGGCGGCGCGACGGTTGTACGTAGGCAGCCCTCCAGGGCTCGGGTCCGATCGCGCGCAGGAAGGTCGCGGTGTGGAATGTGCCGGCGCCGACCTCCATGTCGTAGGGCTGCAGCAGGACGCAGCCTTGCCTGTCCCAGTATTCGTTCAGACGAAGGATAAGCTGCTGGAAGGTCAACATGTGGTGCGCTCGATAGAAAAACCCAATACGCGCGGAACAGGGCGCGGCATTCTACCGTCTTTGACCCGGACGCCTGCGCCCGGCGAGTGCGACCGCGCAGAGCATCAGGAGCGCGGCGCCGATCGCCCCCCAGTCGCCGATGCGTACGTACGGTGTCGCGCCCGCATAGCCCGGCGCCTCGACTTCGAGGCTGCCGCGCGTGAACTGCGGCAATCGCCCCAGGACGCGCCCGCGGGTGTCGATGGCCGCGGTGATGCCGGAGTTGGCCGCGGTGAGGTACATGCGGCCGGTCTCGATGGCGCGCATGCGCGCCATCTGCAGATGCTGCGCGGGGGCAAGCGAATCGCCGAACCACGCGACGTTCGACACGTTGACCAGTAGCGTCGCCTCCGGAAGCTGGCGCATGATTTCGCTGCCGAACACGTCCTCGTAGCAGATGTTGAGCGCGACCCGCTGCCCGCCGACATGCAGCGGGCGCTGGCCCGGGTCGCCGCGCGAAAAATCCGCGAGCGGAACGGAAAGCACATTCAGGATCCAGCCGAAGCCGGGCGGGATGAACTCGCCAAGCGGTACCAGGTGGGACTTGCTGTAGATCTGGCTGCGCGAGGCGCCGAGGCTCAGCACGCTGTTGTAGTACTCGCGCGCGCCGCGCCGCGTCGGCGCGCCGAGCAGCAGATCGCCGCCGTTTCTCCGGCCCACGGCGGCGAGCTGCTCGAGGTAGGCGGGATCGACCAGGTCCAGAAAGCGCGGTAGCGCGGTCTCCGGGAAAACGATCAGCTGGGCGCGGCTTCTGTCAGCCAGCGCAGCGTAGCTCGCGAGCGTCTCCGCATAGCGCGCCGGATCGAATTTCAGGTCCTGATCTATGTTTCCCTGGAGCAGCTCGGCACGCATGGGCGTGCCGGCCGGCCGGGTCCATTCGATCGCGCGCAGCGCGCCGCCGATGCCGAAGATAAGAATCAGCGCCACCAGGCTTGCCATGCGCGCGTGGCCGAGCAAGACGCACAGGATCAGACCTGCGCATGCCGCGAGCAGCAGGCTGAGCGCATGCACGCCGGCGAGCGCCGCGTAACCGGCGAGCGGCGTGTCGATCGCCGCATAGCCCGCGCCGAGCCATGGGAACCCGGTGAGAAACCAGCTGCGCGTCCATTCCATCATGGCCCACAGGGCCGGGATCAGGCACGCGGCGCGCAGCGCGGGGACGGCGCGGATACGGTGCTGCAGCGCGCCGACCAGTCCGGGGAAGAGGGCGAGGATGGCGCAGAATCCGAGCGTGGCGATGCCCGCCAGCACCGGCGCCATGCCGCCGAAGCGCGAGAGACTTATATAGACCCAGGAAACCCCGGCCCCGAACAGGCCGAGGCCGTAGCAATAGCCGGACAGAAACGCGCTGCGCGTTGTCTCTGCGCCCAGCCAGAGGTGGATGAGGAGCGCCAGGCCGAGAAACTTGAGCGGATAGAAATCGAAAGGGGAGTAGGCGAGCACGCCCGCGGCGCCAGCCAGCAGCGCTGCCGCATGGCGCGTGCCCGGCTTGGTCAGACTTGCTCGAGCTAGTCTCCGGAAGCGCGCGCGCATTGCCGCGCGGTTCACTTTGGCTTTTCGACGATCAGCGTATAGAGGCGCCGGCTGTCGGCGCGCAGCACCTGGACGCGCAGCCCGTCCAGCATGACGGTCTCGCCGCGCTTGGGCAGTCTGCCAAGCTGGGCGATGACCAGACCGCCCACGGTGTCGGCTTCATCGTCCGGGAATGCAGTGCCGAATGCCGCATTGAAATCCGCGATCTGGGTGATCGCCTTGACGCGGTACCTGCCGGCCGCCTCCGGGATGATGTTGTCGCTCGCTTCGTCGAAATCGTATTCATCCTCGATCTCCCCGACAATCTGTTCCAGCACATCCTCGATCGTGACCAGCCCGGCGACACCGCCGTATTCGTCGACGATGATCGCCATGTGATTGCGGCTGGCGCGGAATTCCCGCAGCAGCACGTTCAGGCGTTTCGATTCCGGTATCAGCACGGCGGGACGCAGCATTTCGCGGATGTTGAACTCCTCCTCGCCCGCGTAGTGGCGCAGCAGGTCCTTGGCAAGCAGGACGCCGATCACGTTGTCGAGATTCTGGTCGATCACCGGAAACCGGGAATGCGCGGTCGAAATCACCTGCGTGATAAAGCGATCGATCGGCTGGCTGATATCGATCGCGTCCATCTGGGCGCGCGGCACCATGACATCGCGCACCGGTGTATCGGAAACCGTAAGCGCGCCCTCGATGATCGACATGGCATCGGCATCGAGAAGATTCCTGTGGTGCGCGGAGCGCAGCACGGCGAGCAGTTGCTCCCGGTCGTGCGGCTCGCGCAGGATGAGCGTTGCCAGACGCTCGAGCAGCGTGGGCAGTGGAGGCAGTGGGGACAGCGTAGTCCGTGGTTCGTTCATGGTGGACCGCGATTCATTCTATCGCGCGCCGCGGCCGCGGCTGATAGGGGTCCGCGAGGCCAAGCGAACGCAAGATGCGCGTTTCTCTTGCTTCCATGAGCCGCGCTTCGGACGCCCCGCGGTGGTCCATGCCGCCCAGATGGAGAATGCCATGCACCACCATATGGGCATAGTGCGCGGCAAGCGGTTTGCCCTGTTCGCGCGCCTGCAGAGCGATCACCGGATGGCACAGCACGATATCGCCGAGCAGCGCTGCCCGGTTGCGCGGCCCGCGCGCGCCGGGATAGCAGAAGCTCAGCACGTTGGTCGCGTAGTCGCGGCGCCGGTAGGCGGCGTTCAGCTTGCGTGCTTCCGGGGCGCCGACCACACGCAGCGTCAGCGCTCCGTGCGCGGGCCGGGCGGCGCGCGCCCAGCGGCGCAACAGCCACGCCGCAGGCACGGTCCGTGCGCGGCAGGCAATCTGGACGCAAATCTTTGGCGCCGCGCGCGGCAAGGCTTCAGGCCCTGCCGGTCCGCTCGCCGCCCTGCTCTTTCTCGGCCTGCTCATAGGCATCGATGATGCGCGCCACCAGGGGATGGCGCACCACGTCGCTCGCATCGAACATGCTGAAGGCGATGCCGCGCACGCGGGACAATATGCGGCGCGCCTCGATCAGGCCGCTGCGCTGGCCGCGCGCGAGATCGATCTGTGTCACGTCTCCGGTAACCACCGCCTTGGCGCCGAATCCGATGCGCGTCAGAAACATCTTCATCTGCTCCGGCGTCGTGTTCTGTGCCTCGTCCAGAATGATGAAGGAGTGGTTCAGGGTGCGGCCTCGCATGTAGGCGAGCGGCGCCAGTTCTATCGTGCCGCGCTCCAGGAGCTTCCCGGTCTTCTCGAAGCCCATCAGATCGAACAGCGCGTCGTACAGCGGCCTGAGATAGGGGTCGACCTTCTGCGCCAGGTCGCCGGGCAGGAAGCCGAGCCGTTCGCCGGCCTCCACCGCGGGTCGCACCAGCACGATGCGTTTCACGTGGTCGCGCTCCAGCGCGTCGACCGCGCAGGCCACCGCAAGATAGGTCTTGCCGGTACCGGCGGGGCCGATGCCGAAAGTGATGTCGTGTTTCAGTATGTCCTCCAGGTAACTCACCTGGTGCGCCGTGCGGCCGCGCAGATCGCTGCGCCGCGTGAGCAGGGCCGGGCGCTCCTCCGCCGGCCCTTCGGACGCCGGGCGGTGGCCCAGCTCGGTAAGACCGAGCTGCACGTCGTCCACGCTCAGATCGCGGAACGCGAGTTCATAGAAGTTGCGCAGCGCGCGCGCGGCACGCTCGCAACCGTCGCGCGCGCCGCGCAGCGCGAATTCGGCGCCGCGGCGCGCGATGGCGACATCGAGCGCGCTTTCAATCTGGCGCAGATTCGCATCCAGCGGCCCGCACAGGCGCGCCAGGCGGTCGTTGTCGAGCGGCTCCAGAGTGACCGTGAGCGGGCCGTCGGCTTTGCGCGCAGTGCGTTCGCGGAGTACCACGGGGGGCCCCCGTTCAGGCGGCGTGCGAAACCCGCGCATCGCGCGCGATCTTCCGGTCCGCGGGGCTTCTCGGCGCGGGCGTGAGTTCGCCGCGCAGGGTATGCGCGCGCGCTTCGACGATGAGTACATCGACGCAGCCGCGGGTGATTTCCCCCGCGGGGAAATTGACGATCCGGTTGTTGCCGGTACGCCCAGAAAGTTCGGCCGTGTTCTTCTTCGATGCGCCCGCGATGACGACCCGCTGCATCGATCCGACCATGGCGCGGCTGATGCCGGCCGCCTCAAGGTCGGTCAAGGACTGCAGCGACTGCAAGCGGGCAAGCTTGACCGCTTGCGGCGTGTCGTCGGCCAGGCCGGCCGCCGGAGTCCCGGGGCGCGGACTGTAGACAAAGCAGAAGGAGGAGTCGAGGCGCAGTTCGGCCGCGAGGCGCAGGGTCGCCGCGAAGTCCGCCTCGGTCTCGCCCGGAAACCCGACGATGAAATCCGAACTGATGCAGATGTCCGGCCTTGCCTTGCGCAGCCGGCGCACTATGGAGCGGTATTCGAGCGCGCTGTAGCCGCGCTTCATCGCGGCGAGAATCCGGTCGGACCCGGATTGCACCGGCAGATGCACATGAGGCGCGAGTTTGTGCAGCGCGGCATGGGCTTCGATGAGCCGCTCGGTGAATTCCACCGGGTGCGAGGTAGTGTAGCGGATGCGCTCGAGGCCGTCGATTTCGGCCACGAAGCGCAGCAGCTCCGCGAAGTCGCCGGGGACGGGCGATGCCCCGGCGATTGAAATGGGGCCGCGCCAGGCATTCACGTTCTGCCCGAGCAAGGTCACCTCCCTGACGCCCTGATCGGCGAGCGCGCCAATCTCGTCGATGACGTCATCGAAAGGCCGCGATACCTCCTCTCCGCGCGTGTAGGGTACGACGCAGAAGCTGCAGTACTTGCCGCAGCCCTCCATGATGGATACGAAGGCGCTGGCGCCATCGACCCGCGGTGCCGGGAGATGGTCGAATTTTTCGATTTCCGGGAAGCTCACATCCACCTGGGGGCTGCCGCTGGCGCGCCTGCGCTCGAGCAGGGCCGGCAGCCGGTGCAGCGTCTGCGGACCGAACACCACGTCCACATAGGGGGCGCGCCGGATGATCGCTGCGCCTTCCTGGCTGCCGACGCAGCCGCCGACTGCGATCATCAGCCCGGGATTTTCCAGCTTCAGTTCGCGCGCCCTGCCGAGGTCGGAGAATACTTTCTCCTGCGCTTTCTCGCGCACCGAGCAGGTATTGAAGACGATCAGGTCGGCGGCCTCGGCGCTGTGCGCGGCTTCCATCCCGGAATGCGCCGAGAGCAAGTCCGCCATCCGGGCGGAGTCGTACTCGTTCATCTGGCAACCGAAGGTACGGACGAAGTATTTGCCGGTCATGCTCAGGGCTCTTTATCGCGCGCGGCGATTTCCTCGGGGGTGAGAATCCAGATCCGCCAGGGTCGTCCATCGCGGTCGAGCAGGTACTTGATGGATGCGCCAGCCGGCAGCGCGATCGGGATGAGCAGACGATTCGACGTGTCTCGGATCTGCGCGCCCGGCGCGAGCGCCATCGGCCGGCCGTTGATTTCGACCTGCATTTCCTGCACGTGGCGGATCTCGGCGCGCTTGGCATCGGCCGGAATGGAGCGCAACTGGGCGTGCAGCGCGGTGGAAGAAACGAGCAAGAGGGCTGCCGCCGAGCAAAGGAGCGAGAATTGCCGTGAATGAGCCAAGGCTGGTCTGTGGGAAGGGGGAGGCCTTCTATTCTAGCGGGGCCAAGTTAAGCGACGTCGTCTGGAAAGAAACCCCTGGCGGGCGATTAGCGGTGCTTTATCAACTCGTCCACCGTCAGGCCGATGTCCCTGGCGATCTTGCGCAGCAGGACCGGCGAGATGTCGCGCCCGGCGTGGAGGGGAACTGTCGTCGCGCGGCCGTCGGCATGACGGAACTGCTTGTGCGAACCGCGCTGGCGCGTTCAGGATCGTGCTGACCTCGTGCGGCTTGAGAACCGGGACGCCCGGCATTCAGACCAGGACGGTCTGCGTGCCGACGAACTCGGCCTCGAGCTTCGGCTCGCCGTCCTCCAGCAGCATCGCGATCACTTCGCGCAGGTTCGCGTGCAGCTCATCGAGCGTTGCGCCCTGGCTGTGCGCGCCGGCGAACCCCGGCACGTAACCCACGTAGAACTGCGTGTCCGGGCAGTGCTCGATCACGGCGGTGTAGGCGTGCATGGCGCAATTCTAGCCGCTCCGGACACCCGAACGGGTGGACGATGCATCCGATCGGCTGTGCAGCCGTACCTGTGTCGCCCTGTCACGGCGCGGCACCGAACCAAGCCCGGACGGCCGATCTGTTCGATGACATCGAGGTGTTTTACAATCGGAGTCGTCGCCACTTCACGCCCGGCCATAAGTCGCCGGTCCGGTTCCTGCAGGACAGTCTGGACTGGATCAAGACTCAGCATGAGCAGAAAATGGCGGCTTGAGACCGCACCCTTGGAAGACGAAAAACAGAGGGGAGCTCAAAGTGTCCCAAGCAGACAAAAACCCCGCCTGCCGCATGCGGGCTTCAAACCTAGGCGGATGATTGTTAGGAAGAAAGAGTGGTGGCGAATCCCAGATTCGAACTGGGGACAAACGGATTATGATTCCGCTGCTCTAACCAGCTGAGCTAATTCGCCACTTGGACCACGTGAAACCCGGGAGAAAACGCCCCGGGAGCATTGCGGGGGGCGAATTGTCCCGTTTTCAGCCGGGTGCGGTCAAGCGCCGGGTGTTTCGGTTTCTCACCGGGCTCCCAAGGCTAGAATCTTTCCCATGATTTACGATGTCGCCGTGGCCGGGACCGGCCTGGCCGGCCTGTCCTTCGCCTGCAGTCTGCGGCAATCCTCGGTGGCCTTGCTCGCGCGCGGCTTGCACGTGCCACGTCCGCGCGGGGAGCCATTTGATTCGCGCGTCTATGCGATCAGCCCGGGAAACGCCGCCCATTTGGAGCGCATCGGCGCCTGGCAGCGGATACCCGGGCACTGCCGGACCGCCGTCTACGGCATGCGCGTTCACGGAGACGATGCCCGCGCCACCATCCGCTTCGATGCCTACGATGCCGGCGTCGCGGCGATCGCGTGGATCGTCGAAGACGATCGGCTGCAGGAGGCGCTTTGGGATGGAATCAGAGCATGTCCGGAAATCGAGGTCCTGGCGCCGGTACAGTGGGAGGGCCTGGCGGCGGACGAGCGCAGCGCCACGCTCGGTCTGGGCGATGGCGCAATGGTCGAGGCGCGGCTCGTGGTCGGCGCGGACGGCGCGAACTCTCCTGTGCGGGCCGGGGCCGGCATCTCCGCGCGCGAGCAAGCCTACGGGCACACCGCGCTGGTCGCAAATCTCGCTTGCGAGCGGCCGCACCGGAACCTCGCTTCCCAGTGGTTTCTGGGAGGACAGGTGCTTGCGTTCCTGCCGCTCCCCGGAAATGTCGTATCGATGGTTTGGTCCATGCCCGATCAGGAGGCGGCGCGCCTGCTCGGCATGGGGCAAGGGGAACTTGCCGAGGAAATCGCAAGGTCGGCGCAGCGCAGCCTCGGGCAGATGCAAGTGCTCGGTGCTGCGCATGGATTTCCCCTGCGCCGGCTGAGGGCCGAGCGAATGGTGTCGCGCCGAGTGGCGCTGCTCGGGGATGCCGCGCACGTCATCCATCCCCTTGCGGGCCAAGGCATGAACCTCGGATTGCAGGATGCGCGCAGTCTCGCGGCCATCGTATCCGGGCGCGAGCCGGGCCGCGATGCCGGCGACCCCGCGCTGTTGCGCCGCTTCCAGCGCTCGCGGGCCGAGGACACGGTCCTCATGGACTGGACGGTCCACGGGCTGTTCAAACTGTTTGCGCATGGCAACGCTTTTGCGCGCGCCGCGCGCAATGCGGGCCTTGGCCTCACCGACCGGCTGCCGCTCGTCAAGACGCTGCTGATGCGACAGGCGATGAACTAGCGGGGATAATCACCGGATGGCCAAAGGTAGAGACAGATGTCGCGGCTGATTATCGGATTGGCGTTTGCGATCACGGTGCTCTCGGCGCAGGCAGACGAAGCCAGTATCCGCCGAACGGTCGAGCCGAAGCTTGGCGGGGTGCGCATCGACGCGGTGCAGGCGTCCCCGATCGCGGGGCTTTGGGAGGTGCGCTTCAAGAGCGCGGAGGGTCTGCAGATCCTCTACACGGATGCGAACGGCGAGTTCATCATGTCCGGCAATATCTTCGATGCCAGGACCGATCGCAATCTGACCGAGGAGCGGATCCGCAAGCTGAGCGCGATCCGCTTCGATTCCCTGCCGCTCGAGCAGGCGGTGAAGATCCAGCGCGGCAATGGCCGCCGGGTCATGGCGATGTTCTCCGATCCGCACTGCCCCGCCTGCCAGCAGTTCGAGAAGACACTGCAGGAGGTTGACGACATCACCGTGTATGTATTTTTGTTTCCGGTGATCCGGCCGGAGCTCGCGGACCACTCGCGCGCCGTCTGGTGCGCGCCGGACCGCGCCAAGGCCTGGCTGGATCTTGTATTGCGGCGCAAGCAGCCGGTGCGCAGCACCGCCTGCGCCAACCCGGTGGACAAGACGCTGGAACTCGGCAAGGCGCTCGGCGTGCGCGCCACGCCGACGATGTTTGTCTCGAACGGCGAGCGCTACAGCGGGGCGCTTCCCGCGGATCAGCTGAAAGCGATACTGGACGAGGCCGCCGCCGCGCGTCCGGAAAAACCCGCGGCGCGTGCCAAGTAGGAATCCAGGAATCCGCGCGCGCGCCCCGGCTCAGGACGACGGGAGCGGCACGCCCCTGGGCCACAGCAGCCACAGGCTGCCCTCCTGGCGCATGCGGCCCGCCATTGCGCCGGCCTCCGCGCCAAGGCCCCAGAACAGGTCGGCGCGCAGCGCCCCGCGGATTGCGCCCCCGGTGTCCTGCGCCACCATCAGCCGCTCCAGCGGCTCCTGCGACAGCGGGTCGGTGGTGCGCAAGTAAACCAGTGCGCCAAGCGGGATGTAACGCCGGTCCACTGCCAGGCTGCGTCCGGCGCTGAGCGGCGCGCCGAGGGCCCCGATCGGGCCGTCGTTCGCCGGCAGCTCGCGGAAAAAAACGTAGCTCGCATTCGACTCCAGCGCACGCTTCAGCTTGCCGGGGCTCGCCGCGGCCCAGCGCTTTATGCCATCCATCGACGCCTGCTCGAGCGTGAGCTCGCCCGCGTCCACCAGGTAGCGTCCGAGCGAGCGATAGGGATGGCCGTTTTGCTCCGCAAACCCGACTCTCTCTCTCTCGCCGTCCTCGAATTGCACCTGGCCCGAACCCTGCACCTGCAGGAAGAAGACTTCGACCGGATCTTCCGCCCAGGCGATTACCGGGGCCGGGAGCTGGCCGGCGCGGGCTTCGATTTCCGCGCGCGAGTAGTAGGGCACCACGCGCCGTCCTTCGAGCCGGCCGCGCAACCGCAGATCGCGAAGCTCCGGGTGAACGCTTGCCATGTCGATGACGAAGAGATCGGTCGGCACGCCGTAGATCGGATATGCGTAGCGCTCTGTGCGGATCCGGCTCCCTGCAATGACCGGCTCGTAGTAGCCGGTGATCAGCCCGGCAGAGCGGCCCTCTGCATGCATGCGGTAAGGAACGAAGGCGCGCTCGAAGAAGGCGCGTACTGCGCCATCATTTTCCGCGTCGAGCGTACGCGCCTCGGCGCACACCGCGGCGAGCGGCGCACTGAGTCCGGGGCGGGGACAGCCGCGCAGGAATGCGCGTAGACTCGCCCCGACCGTATCGCGTTCCCAGCCGGGAAGCGACTCGAACGTGGTTTCTACATAGCCCGCTGCCGCTTGTTCCGGAGTTCGCCCGAGAGGCGCACAGCCGGCCAGGGCGTATACGAGGGCGTATACAAGGGCGTATACGCGGGCGAACAGGAATAACCGGCACAACATGTGGGTCGTACTGCTCGAAATCGGACTGGTGCTGGGACTCGTGGCATTCATCCTCTGGTTTACCCTGCCCAGAAAACAGGAGGACGACAAGCCCGACGGTACCTGAGCGGCTAGTGCAGCACGCGCGGCATGGAGAGCGTGAATTCCGGGATCTCCGCGTCGAAATGTGTGCCGTCTTCGGTCACCATTTGATAGCTGCCATGCATGGTGCCGACGGGCGTCTGGAGCGAAGTACCGCTCGTGTATTCGAAGCTTTCGCCGGGCCGCCGCACCGGCTGCTCGCCCACCACCCCCTCGCCGCGCACTTCCTGCACATGCTCCCGCGCGTCGCGGATGATCCAGTGACGGCTCAGAAGCTGGGCGGTTACGCGGCCGGCATTCTTGATGGAAATTCTGTAGGCGAACACATAGCGGCCGGCCGCCTCGTCGGACTGATCCGGAAGATACTGGGTCGCCGCGCTGACCTCGATGCGATGCGCGGAAGCCTTAGCGCTGCGGTGCTGCTCGTCTGATGTCATGAGGCGATTGTAAGGGAGTTGCGGGCTATGGCCGGGGCCCAGGAGGCATTAAACTCGCGGCGTCATGGCCTATCGTATCGCGCCCAGCATTCTCTCCGCGGACTTCGCACGCCTTGGCGAAGAGGTGCGCGCGGTGCAGGCCGCCGGCGCGGATCTGATCCATTTCGATGTCATGGACAACCACTATGTGCCGAATCTCACGGTGGGCCCTCTGGTGTGCGAGGCCCTGCGAGCGCATGTCAGCGTGCCGATCGACGTGCACCTTATGGTGCGGCCGGTGGATGGGCTGGTCGTGGAATTCGCCAAGGCCGGCGCGAACATCATTTCCTTCCACCCGGAGGCGAGCGAACACGTCGACCGCACGCTTGCGCTGATCCACGAGCAGGGCTGCAAGGCCGGTCTGGTGTTCAATCCTGCCACGCCACTGGACTGGCTCGATCACACACTGGAGAAGCTGGACCTGGTTCTGATCATGTCCGTGAATCCGGGTTTCGGAGGCCAGCTGTTCATCGAATCCGCACTGCCAAAAATTTCGCAGGTGCGACGCCGCATCGACGCGCTCGCCAAGCGGCGCGACATCTGGCTCGAAGTGGATGGCGGCATCAAGGCGGAAAACATCGCGCGCATCGCCAGGGCGGGCGCCGACACCTTCGTCGCGGGCTCGGCGATCTTCGGCGCCGAGGACTATGGCGCCGCGATCGGCGGCATGCGCCGCAGCCTTTCTGCGTGAATGAGGCAGCCAGTTCTCTGAGAGGCGGTCCGGTCCGGGCGGTTCTTATCGACCTGGACGGAACGCTGCTCGACACCCTACCGGATCTCGCGCGCGCCGCGCGCGAGATGCTGGCTGAACTCGAGCTGCCCGAGGTGGCGCGCGATGCGCTCGGCGGTCTTGTCGGCAAGGGCGTGCGGCACCTGGTGCGACGCTGCGTCGAAGCAGCGTCGGGGAGCGATCCGGATGAGATGCTGCTCGAATCCGCGCTCGAGGCATTCGAGCGCCACTATCGGATGTGCAACGGCGACGAGACGCTGGTCTACCCGGGGGTGAGGGAAGGGCTGGAGGCGATGCGCGTTGACGGCAGGCGGCTCGCCTGTGTCACCAACAAGGCGGCGCGCTTCAGTCTGCCGCTACTCGCACGCTGCGGACTGGCGCCGTTCTTCGATGCGGTCGTGACACCTGAGCGCGTCGCGCGGCCAAAGCCGCATCCGGAACCGTATGTCGAGGCCTGCCGCTTGCTGCGGAGCACGCCCGCCGCAAGCGTGGTGATCGGGGATTCGGGGATAGACGGCGCAGCCGCGCGGGCGGCCGGTTGCCGCTACTTGCTGGTGCCCTATGGATTCCGCGAGAGGATCCCGCTGCGGGAGATCGAATCGGATGGTATAGTCGCGACGCTGCTGGAGGCCGCAAGCCTGTTCCGCGGCAAGCCCGACCAGGATCCGGATTAAATCGTGAATCAGCGTCTTCTGCACTCTTCGCCTGTCCTGCGGCGCCGCTGGCGTCGCTAGTCCTCTACGCGTGTCCGCCTTGGCGGTGGTCGCGCGACCTGATCACCTCAGGCTTCAAGGCCGTTCAATCCGGTTCCGCAGTACACACGCAATGCTCGGAGAGTTTCATGACAGAGCTTGAATTCCAGGGGCTCGCAGCGAAAGGCTATACGCGCATCCCGGTGCTCGCCGATGCGCACGCGGATCTTTATACGCCGCTCGCGGTCTACGTGAAGCTCGCGAACCGGCCGTTCTCCTACCTGCTGGAATCCGTGGTCGGCGGCGAGCGCTTCGGGCGCTACTCTTTCATCGGTCTCGCCTGCGCCGAGCGCATCGAGGCGCGCGGCCGGACCGTGCGCCGCCTGCGGCGCGACGCGCTTGGTGCGGATCATTGCCTGGAACAGACAGAGGCCGATCCTTTCGAATACGCGCGCGCCTGGCTGAAGCGCGAGCGCGTCGCGCCGGTTCCCGCCAATCTGCGTTTCGGAGGCGGGCTGGTGGGCTATTTCGGCTACGAGACCGTGCGCCACATCGAGCCGCGTGCCCTGAAAGAGGACAAGCCCGACCCGCTCGGCACCCCGGACATGCTGCTCCTGGTGTCGGACGAACTGGCGGTCATCGACAACGTGCTCGGCAAACTTTACTTCGTCATCTACGCCGACCCGCGGGTAAGCGGCGCCTACGGCGCGGCCTGGGAGAGGCTGGAGGCGCTGCGCGGCCGCCTCGCCGAGCCGCTGCCGCGCGAGATGGTGCTCGCGATGGCGAACGAGCCCCAGGAGGGCCAGCCGGGCGAGGTGGTGCGCTCCTTTTCCGAAGCGAGCTTTGTCGAGGCGGTCGGCAAATGCAAGGAGTACATCTTCGCGGGCGATTGCATGCAGGTGCAGATCTCGCAGCGCACCTCGCGCGAATTCGCGGCGCCGCCGCTCGCGCTGTACCGGGCGCTGCGCGGCTTGAATCCTTCGCCTTACATGTACTACTTTGACTTCGACGATCACCACGTGGTCGGCGCCTCGCCGGAGATCCTGGTGCGTCTCGCCGCCGGAAAGGTCACGCTGCGGCCGATTGCCGGTACCCGGCCGCGCGGCGCCACGCCGCAGGAAGACGCGGCGCGGGCGGAGGAACTGCTGGCCGACCCCAAGGAGCGCGCCGAGCACGTCATGCTGATCGACCTCGGGCGCAACGACGTCGGGCGCGTGGCAAAAACCGGCAGCGTCCGGGTCACGGAGCAGATGGTGGTCGAGCGCTACTCGCACGTGATGCATATCGTCTCCAACGTGGAGGGCGAAATCACGCCGGGGCTGGATGCGATCGACGTGCTGAAGGCGAGCTTCCCGGCGGGCACGGTCACCGGCGCGCCCAAGGTGCGCGCCATGGAAATCATCGACGAACTGGAGTCGGTCAAGCGCGGCATCTACTCCGGCGCGGCCGGCTACATCGGCTTCAACGGCGAGATGGATGTCGCGATCGCGATCCGCACCGCGATCCTGAAGGACGGGCAACTGCACGCGCAGGCCGCGGCCGGGGTGGTGGCCGATTCGGACCCGCGCGCCGAGTGGCAGGAAACGCTGCACAAATCGCGCGCCATCCTGCGCGCCGCCGAAGTCGCGACGGCGCAGCACGAAGCCAGCGGCAGGTTGCGGGATACATAGTAACATATATGTTACTATGTATTGAAAAGCGGCGGAATTCACGGCCTGCAAAGTCCGCCGCATGAACCACGCAGGGCGCCTGATCGAGCGTTTTCGGACGCGCCGGGCCGTGGTCGGGGTGGTCGGCCTCGGCTATGTCGGTTTGCCGCTCACCCTGAGATTCTCCGAGGCCGGATTCCGCTGCCTGGGCTTCGATATCGACCCGGACAAGGTCGAGCGCCTGCGGCGCGGCGAGACCTATATCAGGACCATCGAGGCCGGGCGTATCGCCGCAGCCGTGGCGCGCGGGTTCGAGGCCACCTCGGACTACGCGCGTGCCGCGCAGGCGGATGCCATCATCATCTGCGTGCCGACGCCGCTTACACCAAAGCGCGAACCGGATCTCTCGTTCGTGACCGGAACCCTCGAATTCCTGCTGCCGCAACTGCGGCCGGGCCAGCTGCTATGCCTGGAAAGCACGACCTATCCGGGAACCACGGAGGAGGTGCTGGCGCCGCGCCTCAAGGCGCGCGGCCTCGCGGTCGGCGAGGACTTCTTTCTTGCTTTTTCGCCCGAGCGCGAAGATCCGGGCAACGAGCGCTTCAATACGCGCAACATCCCGAAGCTCTGCGCCGGCAGCACGCCGGCCTGTCTCGAGGTCGCGCTGGCGCTGTATTCGCAGGCCATCGACACCATGGTGCCGGTGAGCTCGACGCGCGCCGCCGAGATGGCGAAGCTGCTGGAGAATATCCATCGCGCGGTCAACATCGGCCTGGTGAACGAAATGAAGCAGGTGGCGGACCGCATGGGCATCGACATCCACGAGGTGATCCGCGCCGCGGCGACCAAGCCCTTCGGCTTCACCCCCTACTACCCGGGCCCGGGACTGGGCGGGCATTGCATCCCGATCGACCCGTTCTACCTCACCTGGAAGGCCAGGCAGCTCGGCATCGAGACGCGCTTCATCGAACTCGCGGGCGAGGTCAACCGCGCCATGCCGCAATGGGTGATCGGCAAGCTCGAGGCGGCGCTCGCCGCGCGCGGCAAATCGATCGCGCAGAGCCGGGTTCTGGTGCTCGGCCTCGCCTACAAGAAGAACGTGGACGACGTGCGCGAGTCTCCCGCGGCGCAAATCATGGAATTGCTGCGCGCGCGCGGCGCGGCGCCCGCCTATTCCGATCCGCACGTGCCGCAGTTTCCGAAGATGCGCGAGCACCGGTTCGATTTGCGCAGCGTGACGCTGGATGCGCGGACGCTTGCGTCCTTCGATGGCGTCGTGCTGGTCACCGACCATGACGCCTTTGACTACGCGTTCATCCGGCAGCACGCGCGTTTGCTGGTCGATACCCGCGGGCGCTATCCTGCGGCCGGACCGAATCTGATCAAGGCCTGACCTGGCAATTCGTGCTATCCGTACTATCCGTACTTATGCCCCATAACGCACAGTTGATCACCGCCATGCTCGCGCTCGGCATGGCGCTTTCGTTCATCGTCGCCGACCGCCGTTCGCCGACCAGCCGCGCACTGTCGGTTTTTCTGGCATGGGTGGGCGCATCGATCGCAATCGACGTGCTGATCGGGATTCCGGTACGCGCCGCCTACGGGGTGCCGGCCTGGGGCGGCGTGTTCGCCATTCCGGAGGTGCTCGCCTTCGTCTACGCCTACGAGTGGGTGCTGCGGGTGCGGCGCACCGTGCCGGCGGGCGCGCTGAATACCCGCGGCGCCGACCGCTTCCTGCGCATCGCGCAGGGCCTCGCGGTGTTCTACGGTCTCGCCGCGCTTGCCTTTCCGGCGCTGCGCGCAGAGCATTTCATGAACGCGGGATTTAGCACGGTGCTTACGCGCATGGGACCGGCGTTGTATCTTTTCGGCCTGCCGCTCGCGCTGTCGCTCGCGCTCGGCATCGCGGCAGGCCTGCTGATGCTGCGCCGGCGTCCGGATCGCGCCGAGGCGCAGCGCGCGCTGGCGTTCGTGATCGCGGCGCCATTCATGGCCGCTGGCATCGTCCTGCCGACCGACCTGGCGCCCGTCGTCACCTCGCTGGGCCTGCTGATACTGCTGGTGGGCGCGGTGCAGTTCCACGTCGTGCAGGGGCGGCGCGCGCAGTTCATGTCTCGCTTCCTGTCGCCGCAGGTCGCGGAGATGGTGCGAGTGCGCGGGCTGAGGAGCGCCACCGAGCACAAGACCATCGAGATTTCCGTGGTGTGCTGCGATCTGCGCGGCTTCACCGCATTCTCCAAATCGACGCCCTCCGACAAGGTGATACATATTCTGCGCGAGTACTACGACGCGGTCGGCGCGGCCGCCGCGCAGTTCGGCGGCACGATCAAGGACCAGGCGGGCGACGGAGTGCTGATCCTGGTCGGGGCGCCGGTGCCGTTTGAGGACCACGCGCAGCGCGCTCTGGCGCTCGCGCGGCGTATCCGCGAGACCGGGCTGCAGATCACCGAGCGCTGGTCCGACGGCGAGCTGCACCTCGGCATGGGCGTCGGCGTGGCGAGCGGCTATGTGACGGTAGGGGTGATCGGCGCTGCTTCGCGCCTCGAGTACACCGCGGTGGGGCCGGCGGTCAATCTCGCCTCGAGGTTTTGCTCGGAAGCCGCGCACGGCGAGGTGCTGGTGGATGCGCGCACGCTGGAGTTGCTCGGCGGCGCGGCGGAAGTCCACGCGCTTAGCGTGCACCAGCCCCTGCAGCTGAAGGGCTACGAGCAGCCGGTAGAGAGCTATCAGCTCGCCGCGGCCTGAGGCGGGTCTACTTCGCAAGCGAGACATTGAAGGGTTATCTCCCATGCGGCATTCATTCTCGATTCAGCGGTAGTTCCGTCCGAATCAAGGAGACGCGCGGGTGAATCTCCAGGTCGAATAACCCGAGTCCGCGCCAACGCACGGCGTCCATATTTGTCCATTTTCTCGTTATAGGATGCGAGGAGGATTCATGCTGGCGGCGCTCACTTCAGCGCGACCACGTTATAGGCCTGCACCGCGCGGTGAAATCCCTTGAGCGCGAGCTCCCCGACTGTCTCGGCCTGCACGCGCTCCTCGATCTTGCCGTACAGGCGCTGAGACACCAGCACCTGGCCCGCCTTCGCTTCGCCGCATAGGCGTGCGGCAAGGTTGGTCACCGGGCCGATGGCACCGTAGTCGCGCCGGCCCTCGAAGCCGATCGCGCCGAGCGTCGCATGGCCGCTCGCGATGCCGACGCCGAAGCCGAGGTCGTAGCCGCGCTTCTTCCAGCCGCTGGCGAGCGCACCCACCGCATCGCGCATCTCGAGCCCCATGCGCACCGCGGCGAGCTCGTGCTCGGCGAGCGGGATCGGGTCGTTGAACAGGATCATTACGCCGTCGCCCGCGAAATGCTCGATCGTTCCCTCATGCGCGAGCCCGATGCGGCCAAGCGCGGCGTGATAGGCGCGCAGCACGGCCATGGCTTCTTCCGGCTCGGCCGTCTCGGTGAACGCGGTGAAGCCGCGCAGATCGGCGAACACCACGGTGATCTCGCGCCGGTGCGTCTTCAGCGGATCGTCCACTTCCCCGGCGAGGATCATCTCGCCGACGCGCGGCGAGACAAAGCGCTTGAGGCGCGCGAGGCGCCCCCGTCTCCTTGCGGAAGTAGACGGGGCCGAACCAGGTCTGGCCGGGTTTGGCCTCTCGGAACGCCGCGTCTGCCGAGCGGTCGCGCTTCGCTTCCGCGACATCCATCGAAAGCCGCGACACTGCGAGCTGCTCGCGACCCTTGGCGTCGATCTGCGCTAGGTCCGTGATCGCGGGCACCAGCCGCAGCAGCTTGAGGAATTCGATGCGGCGCTGCTCCGTTCCCTGCGCGCCGAGCTGGGGCAGGGCGGCGAAGGCGAGCTGCTGCTCGATCTGGCGGATGAACTGCTCGATGCGCGCCGCGGCCGAAATCGCCTTCTCGCGCTGCAGGCTGGCGAGCGCGACCTTGTTCTCCTGGTAGGAGAAATACAGGCCGATGCCGCCCGAGAGCAGCAGGGCGCCGACCACCAGTCCGAGAATAAGCAGGAAGTACTTGCGGAACAGGCGGCCGCGCTCGATCTGCTTGATCGCGCCTGGCTGCTCGAGGATGGCTTCGACCGGCTTCACTTGGATGGGTCGAGAACGACCAGTCCGTCGAAGTATTTCTTGAAGTATCCGCGGTCGCGCGTCAGCAGCCGGTCGCATTGCGTCACCGCGTGCGCCCCGATCATGAAGTCGGCGACTACGCGCTCGCGCCTGCCGCCCGCCGCGCGATAGTTCTTCCATGCGAGACCGGCCAGCGTCGAGGCTTGCTCTGTCGGCGGCGAGAAATCAATGCGTAACGCCCGTACGGCCCGCGCGAACTCATCGTCATCCGGAAACGCGGCTCGCGTTTCCGCCCAGACGACGCCGCATGCGACGAGCGCGCCTTCGTTTAGGCACAGCCGCAGCGCATTGGCCGAGGGCTGCCCGAAGCGCGTGTCCGCCCCGAACACGTCGATCAGAACGCTGGTATCGACCGCAGTGATCAAGGTTTCGCTTCGCCGCGAAGAGTGCGGATGTACTTGTCGCTGTCGATCCGCTTCCCGAGGCAGCCAAACACCTGGGACACGGGATCGGTTTCCGCCTTGCGGGCGACCAGCGTGCCGTTCTCGGCACTGAACTCGAGCGCTGTGCCGGGGCGGATGCCGAGCTTCTCGCGCAACGGTTTCGGAATAGTGACCTGCCCGCGCTCCGCGACGACGGCTTTCATGATGGATCCCAAGAGTTATTGAAGTACGCTTCATTCTACATGGATCATGAATCTAAAAGTATGTATTGGAAGCTAGAACCAGGTTGCGGCGATTCATTCGATAACCCGGTCTGCGCGCAGCAGCACCTCCTGCGGAATCGTCAGGCCGATCGATTTCGCGGTCTTCAGCTTGACGACCAGCTCGTAACGGTTGGGGCCCTCCACCGGGAGGTCGGCGGGCCGAGCGCCGCGCAGGATCTTGTCGACGATGGGCCCTTGTCATTCGATCCCCTTCGGTTCCTGCGATAAGGCGCGAGCACTGGGATCAGTAGGCAGTAAGGCCAGCCAAGCCTAGGCGATTGTGAGTCTACGCTGTGAATGTCCGGTACGGGCAAGGCAACCCGCCTGCCCTACAACGCGACCAGATGGCGATTTGCCGCGCCCCTGATGGCATTGATCGAAATGGCGGCATCGAAGGTCACGAACCTTCCGCCGTGCCGCACAGCGAGCGCCAGCAGATACAGGTCGGTCAGCTGGCGCGATCCGTGGATGCGTGTCGCATCGGCGAGCTTCTCATCCAGCAAACTGATGTCATCCGCCCAGAACTGGTGATGTGGATCGGCCACTGCCTCGCGCAGGTGCCGCATCACCGAAGCCACCGGCACCGGGTTCGAATAGCCCGGATGCGACATGATGCGCACGCAGCCGTTCTGGGTGAGCGGGCAGGACGCCCAGCCCGCCCGGGCCTCCTCGGCGAACCATTCCCTCGCGCGCCGGTGCAGAGAGTGATCCTGGTCGAGCAGCGCGATCAGCACATTCACGTCGAGCAGCGTGCGCATCGGACGAGCGTCAGTAGACGTCGTCTTCGCGCAGCTTGTCGATCAAGGCGTTGGTCACGATGCCGCCCCGCTTCGGTAGCGGCCGAAAGCCGTAGAGTGCTTTCGGTTCCCTGGCCGCCGGCGGATTGGCGGGCGCGAGCAATCCCTTGCGGGCAAGCTCGGAGATCACAGCGCCTGCGGTGGTCTTGCCGCGGTGCGCAAGTTCCTTGGCAGCCCGAAGCACGTCATCGTCTATGTCGAGTGTGGTGCGCACGAATCTGATGCTAGCGCATCAAGCATCACATCGTCAATCCCAGCCCCAGCCCCGCGGCGCGCTCACTCGAGCACGCGGTCGGCACGCAGCGATTAGCGCAGGTTCATTCGATTGCGCGTCAGGTGCCAGCCTTGCATGCGGAAACTTGTGCGCATAATATATGCGCATAGAATCCTCTGCCGACATCCCGATGCCTCCTCCCTCTATTGTCGCCAAGGTGCGTAAGAGAGCTGCCAATCTCAGCATAAACAGCGACCTGCTCGATGAGGCAAAGCGCCTCAGTCTCAACCTCTCCGCAATGCTTGAAACGGCGCTGCATGAGGCGATCAGGCAGACCCGGCGCGAGGAGTGGCTTGCCAGGAACCGGCAAGCGCTCGAGGCTTACAACGAGCATGTCGAAAAGCACGGCGTTTTCAGCGAAGGGCTGCGCTCGTTCTGAATGGCTCAGTTCGACGTCTATCGCAATTCCAACCCGGCCACCCGGGCACGCATCCCCTATCTGCTGGACGTGCAGTCCGATTTGCTTGATTCGCTCGTCACCCGGGTCGTCGTTCCGCTTTGCAAGCCCGAGTTGCTCAAGGGCAAGCTTGCGGAGCGGCTCAACCCGGCCCTCGATGTCGAGGGCAAGCGCGTGACAATGCTGACACCGGAGCTAGCCGGCGTCTCTGCCAGGGTGCTTGGCGAGCGCGTCGCGAATCTTGCCGCCAGGCGAGAAGCGATCATCGCCGCGCTCGATTTCGCGTTCACCGGCATCTAGAGACCGCTCCTTTCGGGCTGGCTTCATTCGATCACCCGGTCGCTGCGCAGCAGGACGGATCGCGGAAGGAGTCGGCGCACTTTCAGATCCGCTACCGATCGAAGTCCAGCTCGCGCTGGTGGCGCAGCGCCAGGATACGGACTTCATCCCTGGCGGGGACGAAGCGATACAGCGCAACGTAGCCGGTAGCGCCGTATGAGATCACGAGCTCGCGCAATTCGCCCTGTGCCTGCCGTCCGATGAGGGGATGCTGCGCCAGCAGCTCGACGGCCGTGCGTATCGCCGCCGCCGCATTCAAGGCCGAGGCCGGATCCTGTGCGGCCAGAAACGCGAAGGCCCGCTCGAGGTTGGCAAGCGCATTGGGCGCATAGACTACTTGCGCCAAGGCTTCGGCCGCGCGGATTTCCTGCCCGCGGCCAGGCGCTCGATCCAGGCGTGAACGTCCGCCGCCGCATAGACCTCGCCGCCTTTATCGATGTCCCGGTCCGCGGACAGCGCTTCTTTCACGAACTCGCGCATCCGCTCCTCGCGCGCGGTGTGCCGCTCTATGGCCTCCAGCATGATGCCGTGGGCCGAGCGGCCGCTTTTCCTGGCAAGCGCCGCCAGGCGTGCTCCCAGGGCGGCAGGCAGTTTCAGCGTCTTGGTATCAGCCATGGCAGCTTCCAGCGTCGAGGTGACACCATGGTATCACCATGGTCCGGGAGGGGTACATGGGCCGCCTTATTCGATCACCCGGTCGGCGCGCAGCAGGACGGATTGCGGGACCGTGATGCCGAGCGCCCTCGCGGTCTTGAGGTTGATCGTGAGGAGGTACTTTTTCGGCAGCTCCACTGGCAGGTCGGCGGGCCTGGCGCCCTTGAGGATACGGTCGACGTATCCGGCCGCGATGCGGTAGGTGTCCGCGAGGTCCGCGCCGTAGGCCATCATGCCTCCGGCTTCCACGTGCCCCGCGATGTCGTACAACGTGGGCAGTCGATGCGCGAGCGCGGTCGCGGCCAGTTGCGCGCGATGCGCCATGCCGTAGGGTCCTCCAATGATCACCGCCGCGCCCAGGCGCTCGGCGGCAGCCGCTCGAAACACCTGATCCCAGCGCCTGCGGTCACTCGTCAGATCGATCGGCCGAACCGACAATCCGAGCGCACGCTCGACACTCTGAAGCTCCTTTAGCCACCCCTCGCGCACGGGTCGCAATCCGGGTTCCGCCGACGAGCGTTGCGGGACCGTCATCAAGCCCACCCTGCGCAAGCCTGGCAGGGTTGCCTTCAGGAGCTCTATGCGCTTGCCGAGCACTTCGATGCCGGCATCGAGCGCAACCCCCGTGATATTCGCGCCAGGACGGGCGAGACTTGTCACGAGACCGGCCTCTGCGGGGTTGATCACCCCGAGCATCACGATGGGGATGTTGCGCGTAGCCCGCCGCGCCGCAAATGCGCCGCTCGCGATTGCCACGATGACGTCAGCCGGCAGCCGCACGAGTTCCGCGGCGAGCGCGGGGAGGCGCTCTGGCTTGCCATCGGCGTAGCGCGATTCGACGCGCAGGTTGCGCCCTTCCGCGTAACCCAGGGCGTTCAGGGCGGGGAGCAGTGGTCCGGGTGCGCTGCCCGGCGCAGGCGGCGGGCTCGAGCTCAGCACCCCGACGGTGACGACCTTCTGCTGTGCCGGCTGCGCCCGGGCCAAGAAGGGTGCGCAGACGGCGAGGGCAGCGAGCATCGATTCGCGCCGATTCATTCGATCACCCGGTCGGCGCGCAGCAGCAGCTTCTGCGGCAGCGCGACGCTGAGCGCTTTTGCGGCCCTAACGTTTACTACCAGTTCCACCTGTGTGGGATCTCTACGGGTAGATCGGCCGGCTTCGCGCCTTTGAGGATGCGATCGGCGAACGAGGCCAGCCGGCGGCTGGTTTCGCGCAGGTTGGCTCCGTAGGACATGAGATTGCCTCCCTCCGCGAACTGCGCCCAGCCGGATATGGGGGGAATCCGGTTCTTGATCGCCCACACGGAGATCCGCTCGCGATTGCTGATCACATACTGCACCGGGAACAGCATCAACGCATCGCTGCGTGTCTTCTCGACGGCGCTCAGTGCATCGCCAAGCTGCTGCGGGCCGCTTGCCTCGAAATATTCGATGGACATGCCGAGCGCGGCAGCCGCCCGTTCCGATATCCGCCGCTCGGCCTTGTCGCCGGGGTGCTGCGGATTGGCGATCACGGCCAGGCGTTTGACCGATGGCAGCGCTTCTTTCAGGAGCTCCATGCGTTTGCCGACCAGTTCAAGTACAAGATAGGAAATGCCGGTCATGTTGCGGCCGGGTCGCCGCAGGCTTTCTACCAACCCCGCTTCCACCGGGTCCCCGCTGTAGCCGAATACGACAGGAATCTGCGTATTCGTCCGCCGGGCGGCGACCGCGGCGCTGCCCTGGACCACGATCACCTGGGGCCGGGACTCGATTGCGTCGCCCAACAGCTTTTCAACTCGAGCCGCGGAATCCTCGCCCCAATAGGCATCCAGGACGAGGTTCTTGCCGTCGACATATCTGAGCTCGCGCAGTCCGCGCTTCAGCTCATCCAGAAAGATAGAGCCGTCCGCGGCTCGCGTAGGCGAGAGCCAGGCCACTCGAGCGGCCGCGGGCTGAGCCCAGGACAGGGAACTGCTGCTCGAGAGTCCGGCCGCAAGGGCCGTCAGGAATCGCCGACGGTCTGTCATTCGATCTCCTTTCCCGCGGCAGGACAGATGCCTGCCCTTTTCGCTATGTCTTCTCGTTTATCGCCTTGCTGAGCTGTGCGGTGGTATTCGCCAGGCGCGTCGCGAGCACCCGTATGAGCTCGATCGCGGCGTCCGGGCTCTCACGGATGACGTTGCTGAACAGATCCTTCGAGATGCGCAGCGTCTCGAGCTTCGTGAGCGCGGTACAGGTGGCGGTACGCGGCACATCGCCGAAGATCGCGATTTCGCCGATGATCTCGTTGCGCCCGACGGTACTCACCACCAGCGGCCCCTTGGGTGTGGGCACCGAGATCTCGATCTTGCCATCGATCACCACATAGGCGGCATCGGCCGGATCTCCGGCACGGAACATGACCTGCCCCGCCTCGTAGGTCAGGCGCTCGCTGCTGAAGCAAAGCAGCTTCTGCATCGCGGGCTGAATTTTGCTGAAGATCGGGAAACGGCGGATCAGTTCGACTTCCTGTTCCAGGCTCATGCTCTGCTCCTATGTTCTGGCTACTTGGCGGCCAGCATCTTCGCCAGCGCGCCGCCGCTTGCTTTCAGTTCCGCTACGCTGCCGCTCTCCACCAGGCGGCCTTGTTCCATGACGATCACCCGGTTGAAGAGGTCGACCTGGTCCTCGCCGCTCAGCACCCAGATCACGCTGGCGCCGGCGCGGTACGCCAGTATGCTCGTCATGACGCGGCGCTGCGCGGCGGGGTCGAGCACCGCCGCAGCCTGGTCGAGAACTAGCGCCGCCGGGCGCTTCAGGATGGCGCGGGCGATCGCGACCTTCTGGCGCTCCTGCACGGCGAGGCGCGCGCCGCCGACGCCGACCTGGTAGTCGAGGCCGATGCGCACGACAAGCGGGCGCAGGCCGAGTTCATCCAGCACTTCGCGCAGCAGGGCACCGATCTTCGCCGGCGCCTCTGCCTGGCCGCTGACGATCTTGCCGAACAGCACGTTGTCCTGCAGCGACGCGGCGGAATTGAAACGCGCCGGATCGAAGAATTCGACCGATTTCTTCATTTCGGCCGGCAGGTTCTCGGCGAAGTAGCGGCGCGCCTGCAGCACCCGCCCTTCGAACGCCTCATCCATCAGGCCAAGACGGTGCCGGGCGTTGACCAGCTTGAAGGGCAGGGCGAGCAGCCGTTCGCGGCTTTCCTCCTCTAGCCCCTTGAGACCGGTCTCCACCACGCGCGCGAGGATCTCCTGGAAGGTGGGGAGGTCTTCTATCTGAATGAAGCTGAAGCGCTCGAAGAACTCGTGCCCGGGCGGCAGGCCGCTGAACAGTTCGATCATCGTCTCGGCGAGCTTGTGGCCCATCTTGAGGAGGTCGTCTTCGAGCCCGATCTCCGTCAGCACGCGCCGCACGTAGGCGTTGCGGCCGAGATTCTCGATGTCGAAGGTCTTGCCGACCGGCGTGCCGAACAGCAGATTTTCCGCCAGCGTGGTGTTGCGGTTGTAGCGATCCGGGTCGAAGTGCTCGACCCATTCGTGGATGCCGAGGGCACCGAGCCGCTCGCGCATCGCCTCGCGGGCGCGCAGCACGGGATCGGCGATCTGCGCCGCGAGCGCGCCCTCCACCGCGCTGCGCAGTCCGAGTTCGAAGATCTTCTCGTCGAGTTCCACGACCTTGAGAACTTCTGTGATGCGCGCTTCCAGTTCTTCGGAAGTGGAAACACCCGCCGCCTCGAGGTCGGCCCACTGCGCGTTTACGTCCAGGATCGAGTTGGCCGCGCGCGCCGACTCGCGCCTGTGGGTTTCGACTTCGCGCCTGGCGCTGCCCTCGTAGCTTGCCTCGCGTACCGGGTAGTGGTTCAACGCATAAGTCACGTTCTCCAGCACGCTGCGCGGAAACAGGTACGCGGACGACCCGACGTAGGCAAGCGCTCGCCCGGTCACCGCCTCGGGCGCGCGCCCGAGATCGACACCGCCGACCACCAGGGAGCCGCTCGATGGCGGCGCCAGGCGCGCGAGCAACTGCGCCAGTTCGCTGCTGCCGCAGGCGTGCGGACCGATCAGGGCGACGTGCTGGTCGAGCCCGCATTCGAACGAGACGCCCTCGATGAGCTTGTTGCCGGATTCGTCCGCGAGCGACAGGTTGGATGCGACGATCGATCCCGTCTTGGGCAGTTCGGGATGCTCGATGAGCGCCTGGCTTTCGGGTGCCGCCAGATTGTCGACCATGAACTGCTCGGCCACCTGGTTGTACTTGATCTGCACGTCCAGGCGCTGCTGATCCCAGTCGATCAGTTCCTTGATCGGCGCGGGAACGTCCTTGTAGGCCGCGATTACCGCAACCAGCGCGCCGATGTCCAGACGGCCTGTGATCACCAGGTAGCCGCCAACCAGGTAGAAGATGAACGGCGTCACCTGAGACAGGAAATTGTTCAGGAACTTGATCATGAACTTGCGCTGGAAGAACTCGAAGCGGATGCGGAAGATCTTTCCGAGCCGCGACGAGATTTCCGCCCGTTCGTAATTGGATGTGTCGTGGGTGTGTATCTCCACGATGCCGTCCACGGTTTCCGCGATCCGGCCGGCGAGCTGGCGCGCGGTCAACTGGCGCTCCTTGGCCAGCACCAGCAGGCGGCGCCGCATTTTCGGGATGATGACGGCCTGCACGGCGATGACCACGAGCGCCACCATGCCGAGGGCCAGGTGCTGGTACATGATGAAGAACATGGCGGTGAATGCTTCGCCGGCGAGGAACAGCGGCGTGATCATCGCCTCGCCTATGAAGCCTCCGAGCGGCTCGACCTCGTCCTTGATCATGCTCGCCATCTCGGCCGGCTTGACGCGCCGGAAACGCTGCAGCGGGAAGCGCAGGATGTGGTCGAACAGCACGTAGCGCAGGCGGCGCAGCATGCGCTCGCCCATCCAGCCCTTCATGGTGTTGATCTGCAGCTTGAGGAAACCGTTCAGCGCGATCATGAACAGCAGTCCGAGCGCCAGGGCCACCAGATAGGGCAGGCGCTCGACCTCGAAACCGGAAAACAGCCTGACCATGTCACCGCCGAGGAAATCCGGCAGCTTGAACTGGAACCTGAGCAGCGCCGCGGTGGAATCAGGATTGGGGAAGCTCTTGCCCTGGATCGCCTGGTTGATGATCGTCTTCGGCAGATCGAGCGACATGAAATAGACGAACATCGACGCGAACACGAACGGAACGATCAGAAACTGCTCCCGTTTGCTGTAGCGAAAGATGAATCGAAATAGGCTGCGTTCCACTGCTAGGGCTCCCTGCCAGGCATCGCTGCGGATGGGCCGCTGATCGTTCCGAATGCCGCTTGCTAAGCGGCCACCCGGTTGCCGCCCGCCTGCTTCGCGGCCTCCAGCGCGGCGCCGGCTCGATCGAGCAGCAGTTTCGGGGTATCGCCGCGCACATGTACCGCCGCCCCGCCGGAGCAGGTCAGGCGCAGCGCGGCGTCATCGCGGTCGCGCGCCAGGCGCACCGCGGCGCAGGCGCGCTCGGCGATCGCCGCGGCGATCGCGCTGGAGGCCGCGCCGGGCAGCAGAATGACGAACTCATCGCCGCCGTAGCGCGCAGCCTGGTCGGTGGGCCGCAGGCCGGAGCGCAGTGCATGCGCCACCAGGGCGAGCGCGCGGTCGCCCACGGCCTGGCCGTGGGTTTCATTGAGATTCCTGAAGTGGTCTATGTCCAGCAACAGCAGCGCAAACCCGGTGCCGCCCTGTCCCGCGCGCTGTGAGAGGCGCTCGAGCGTGCCATCCAGCCATTCCCGGGAATACAGGCCGGTAAGCGCATCGGTGATGGAATTCAGGCGCAGGGTATCTGCCTTGTGCGCCTCTTCCATAAGGAGTTGATTGGTGCCGCGCAGCCGCCCGGAGAGCAGCCGCAGCAGGTTGCGCGCCACGGCGTGCGAATGATCGGCAAGCTCCAGCACCTGGGGCCGCTCGAGCGCAAGCAGTTCGCTCGGCGCGTCCGCCGTCACCGCCGCGGAAGTGAGCGCGCCGTCGATCACCGACAACTCGCCGACGCACTCGCCGCGCCCGACGCGCATCGCCGCACGGCGCTCGCCCGGGCTGAGCGCAACACGCAGCCCGCCTTCCAGCACTATGTACAGACTTCCGTTCTGGGCGCCGGCGGCAAGCACCGGCTCGCCGGACTCGACCCCCCAGACCTTGGCGGCGCGCAGGAAGGAGGCGAGAGAACCCGCCTCGGCACCCTCGAACAGGAGCATGCCATCCAGGGATTCAGTTGACGGGTCGAAGGATCTGAGCAGTTTCAAGTTGGTACGCCGAGTGTCGATTCAATCAAGGAAATCGTGAGGACAAGAGCCGTGGCGCTGGTGCGGCGAAAACACGTATCCGCGCATCATACAGCGGGGAATTCGGCGGCTGCTCAAGCGTCGGCTTTCAGGCGCTGCTGGGCCGCCGCGCGCACCGACTGCGCAAGTTCCGGGTGCCCCGCCATGAAGCGCTCGAAGTCGCGCTTGTGCAGCACCAGCAGCCTCGCAGGGGTGGCCGCGGTCACGGTCGCGGTGCGCGGCAGATCCTCGAGCAACGCGATTTCGCCGAAAAAATCCCCGGCGACGAGGCGAAAAGTTTTGGCGCCGCCTCCCGGATCGACCTCGGCCTCGCCGGACACCACGAAGTACATGCATTCGCCGTGCTCGCCCTTGTGGATCACCCGTTCCCCGCGCTCGACGCGCTGCGCGCGCAGTACGCCGGCAAGGGCTGCGATGCGGGTCGCGTCCAGGTGCCGGAACATGGGCACGTTGGCGACCAGATTCCATGTGACCACGAACTCGCGCCGGCGCGCGGCTTCCAGGAACGCCGAGGCAATGATGCCGATCGGGATGGCGAACATGCACAGCCCGAGCACCGCGGTGAAACCGGTGGCGAGCTTGCCGAGGGGCGTGATCGGCGTGACATCGCCATAGCCCACCGTGGCGAGCGTCACGATTCCCCAGTACATCGCATCCGGGATGCTGCCGAACTTGTCGGGCTGCGCCTCGCGCTCCAGGTAGTACATGATGCTCGACTGGAACACCAGCAGGGCGAGCAGCAGGACGGCCGCGCTGCCGAGTACGCGCCGCTCGCTGTAGACCGCCTCTACCAGGAACTGGAAGGCGGCGGTGTAGCGCAGCAGCTTGAAGATGGGGACGATATCGAGCCAGTCGATATTGATTCCGATATGCGGGCTGAGGGCGAACGGGATGGCGGAGATCAGATCGATGATTCCGGGCACCGAGACGGCGTACCTGACGCGTGCCGCGAGGGAGCGGCCTGCATCGCCGTCTTGCGCCGCGATCCAGATCCGCACCAGGTACTCGATCGCGAATACCAGCGTGCTGGCAAGCAGGATCGCGTCGAGAATCAACCCATGGGTGAGTCCGATCGCCGGAACTGATTTCACGACCGCCGTCGCGACGCTGATGGCGATGGTCAGGACCAGAGCGATGCGCAGGACGCGTCCGCCGCCGCCCGATTCCTCGCGCGTCAGCAGGTGATGGGCGCGCGCGCGCAAGGATTCCGGGGTGGCGGGATCTTGCATGGCGGGGGCTACTTGTACGGGTCCGCCGCGTCCCGCAGGCCGTCGCCGAAGAAGTTGAACGCCAGAACCACGATGAATACCGGAACCACCGACATGAGTATCCACGGGTAGAGCGCGATCGCATTGATGTTCTGCGCCTCGTTCAGCAGCACGCCCCAGCTCGTAACCGGCGGGCGCAGCCCGAGGCCGAGAAACGAGAGCGCCGTTTCGCCCAGGATCATGCCGGGCACCGCGAGCGTGACCGACGCAATCAGATGACTGGCGAAACTGGGCAGCAGGTGGCGGCCGATGACGCGCGAGGGGCGCGCGCCCATGAGCACGGCCGCGGTAGCGAAGTCTTCCTCGCGCAGCGAGAGCAGCTTCGAGCGCACCGCGCGCGCCAGACCCGGCCAATCGAGCAGGCCGAGGATGATCGTGATGCCGAAGTAGACGAGCAGAGGGCTCCAGTTGACGGGCAGGGCGGCCGACAGCGCCATCCACAGGGGCAGCTCCGGGAAGGAGCGCACCATCTCGATGAAGCGCTGGATCACATTGTCGATCCAGCCGCCGAAGTACCCGGAGATGCCGCCCAGCGTGATGCCGATGACGAAGCTGACGAGAATACCCAGCAGTCCGATGGTGAGCGAGATGCGCGCGCCGTAGACGATGCGCGACAGGAGGTCGCGCCCCAGACGGTCGGTGCCGAACACGAACAGGGTTCCGCCAAGCGCCGGGCAGACGAGGTGGAACCTGCCTTCCGCCATCCCCCAGAAGCGGTACTCGTCGCCTTGGCAGAAGAATCGCATGCGCTCTACCTTTGCGGTATCGGGGGTGTATTCGCGCATCAGCGTTTCCATGTTCAGCTTCATCTTGTAGCCGTACACGAACGGTCCGATGAAGCTGCCCTCGTAAAACATGTGCAGTTCCTGCGGCGGCGCATAGATATGCCGTGCGTTGCGCGTGTGCAGGTGATAGGGGGCGAGAAATTCGCTGATCAGTGTGGTGCCATAGGCGAGCAGCAGGATCGCCCCCGCGATGACGGCGATGCGATGGCGCTTGAACTTCCACCACATGATCTGCCACTGCGAGGCGCGGTAGAAGCGCTCCTGTTCGGGCGTGAGCGCTTCCGCGGCATGCGGCTCGAAGGGGTCGGGAGAAACGAAATGGGGCAGCGCTTCGCTGCCGGGTTGCGTACTCATTTCTGCGCCGTGCCCGAGAGACGGATCCGGGGGTCGAGGGCCGCCAGCAGCAGATCCGAGATAAAGGTTCCGATGACCGTCAGCAGCGCGAGGAACATCAGAAAGGAACCCGCGAGGTACTGGTCCTGGCTGCGCAATGCGTCCAGCAGCATCGGCCCCTCGGTCTGCAGCGACAGCACCACGGAAACGATCGCCGAGCCGGAAATCACGCTCGGCAGCAGGTTGCCGATGTCGGAGATGAATGGATTCAGCGACATGCGCAGAGGGTACTTTACGAGCAGGCGGAACGGCGGCATGCCCTTGGCGCGGGCGGTGACGACGTACTGTTTCTGCAGCTCGTCCAGCAGGTTGGCGCGCAGCCTGCGGATCATGGCTGCGGTACCCGCGGTGCCGATGACGATGACCGGTATCCACAGGTGGCTGAGCACCGAGGCCACCTTGCCCCAGCTCCAGGGTTCGCCAAGGTAGGCCGCATCCATGATGCCTCCCACCGAGAGGCCGAACTGGACGTTCGCGAAGTACATCAACACCAGCGCGAGCAGAAAATTCGGCGTCGCAAGGCCAAGATAGCCGAGCAGCGTCAGCCCGTGATCGCTCCAGTGGTACTGGTGGGTGGCCGCGTAGACGCCGATCGGGAACGCCGCCAGCCAGGTGAAGAGGATGACGGAAAAGTTGAGGATGAAGGACATCAGCAGGCGGTCGCCGACGACCTCCTTGACCGGGAGATCGTGCTCGAAGGACCAGCCCCAGTCGCCCTGGATCAGGCCCGAGTATCCCTGGTCGGTCGGCCAGGCGCCGATCCAGACGCCGTACTGCTCGAAAAAGGGTTTATCCAGCCCGTAGTGGCGGCGCAGGAACTCCGCTTTTTCCATCGCCGCCGTGTCGCCCTGGCTCTTCAGTTCGGCTATCTGATTGGACAGAAAATCACCGGGCGGTAGCTTGATGATCATGAAGGTCACGAAGCTGATCACGAGCAGCGTCGGAATCATGATCAGAATGCGGCGGATGACGTAGTTCAGCATGGCGGTGCGGGTTGTTTGAACTATTCGAACCAGAAGGTTTCCGGCCGGTAGATGCCGAAGAAGGCACCGGGCTCGAAGTTGTAAAAACCCTTGGCGGGGACGTTGCGCAAGCTGTTGCGCACCACCACGGGTTGCGGTACGCTGGAAATTACGCCGATGGTGAACTGCTGCTCGGCATGCAGCGACAGCATGCGGTGCCAGATCCGCTCGCGCTCCGGCGAAGAGTCGGTTCTGCGCCACGCCCGGTACAACTCCGCGAGTTCCTTCACCTCTGAAATGTCAGGCGCTTCGCCCACGCGCCCGCTGGTCTCGTGATACTGGCCGAATTTCGGCCACTGCAGCTGCATCTGGCTGCTGGGGGCCAGTTCCTCCGGGCTCATATCGGCCGTGGCGATGCCATTGTCAAATCCGGTCCACACCGACATCACCGTCTCCCCCGAGAAGATGCGCTTGCGGAAGGTGTCGCGCTGGGAGGGCTTGGTGAACAGCTTGACGCCGACATCGCGCCAGGTCTCGCCGATCAGTTCCAGTACGTCGGCCTGCTCGGAACTTTCGCCCGCGGTCTCGACGATGATTTCGAGCGGGCGGCCGTCGGGCAATCGACGGAAGCCGTCCAGTCCGCGCCTCAGCCCGATTTCGTCCAGCAGCTTTGCGGCGGCCTTGGGGTCGTACTTTGCCCAGCTGGTCCGGTACCCGGGCCGCGCCAGGGGGCTGTCCAGAAGCATGGTGTTGTTGCTTTCGGCGGCAAGCCCGAAATAGATGACGCTGTTGATGAGCGGGCGATCGATCGCGAGCGACAGCGCGCGGCGCAAGCGCACATCGCGCAGCAGCTTGCGCCAGACCGGGTCGTTCACGTTCAGGTTCGGGAAAAGAGAAAACTGCGACCCATTGCCGGAATGCCAGAGCAGCGTTCGGAAGTTATTGTTCTTTTCGTTTTTCTTGAGGAAGGTATAGTTGTTGAATTGCAGGTCGCGCGCCTGCAGGTCGGCCTCGCCGGCGCCCGTTTTCGCGGGAATCAGCTTGCTGTCGGCGATCACCATGACGACCTTGTCGATATAGGGGAGCTGTAGGCCGTTCGGATCGACGCGGTGAAAATACGGGTTGCGCACGGCAACGAAGCGGTCCGCCGGCGGCTTGGTGGTGTTCATCCAGGGCTGCAGCGTGGGGAGCGCCGGATTGTCGAACTGGTACATGTTGTCCTGGCGATTGTGGGCTGCCGCCCAGCGCCGCTTCGGGCCGCCTTCGCGCTCCGGTTCGGCCACGCTCGGCGTGTATTTCTTGTGGAATTTCTTCAGGTAGTGGGCCGGTCGGAAAGTGAACAGGGGCGAGGCTCCGGCAAGCTTGGGGAGAAAGTCCGGATTCGGCTTCGACCAGGTATAGCGTACCGTGGTCGGATCAAGGATCTCGAACTTCGGCGCCTCGCCGTCCACCAGCAGGTCGCGTGGCGGGCCGCCCGGGCTGAGTTCGGGGTTGTTGGCGACGTCTTCCCAGTAGTAGCGGAAGTCCTCGGCGGTGAACGGCTGGCCGTCGGACCACTTGTGGCCGCGCCGCAGCTTGAAAGTGAAGATCCTACCCTCGCGAACCTCAACGCTCTCCAGGATATCCGGCTTGATGTCGAGTTTGCGGTCGTAGCCGACCAGCCGGGCATAGCCGTTCACCACGAGCAGCCGGACATCCCGGCTGCGCCCGATCAGCGTCTGCAGGGTTCCGCCGTGCTTGCCGGCCCGCATGCCCGCCTCGAAAGTCACCACCAGCGGGTTTTCCGGCATCCGTTGGCGCGCCGCCGGCAGCTTGCCCTCGGCAAGCGCCTCGCGCAAGCTGGGTGGATCCGTCAGTTCAAGCGCGTTAGCGCTGCCGGCCGCGCCGGCGAGCGCCAGCAGCAGCGCCGGGAGCGTGAAACGCGCAACAAGCGCGGGCAGGCTCATGCCGCACGCCCCATACTGTTGTTGCCGGAGCCATCCAGCGTCCGCACCAGATGGCCGTTGCCGACATCCATCAATTCGGGTTGGGCGTCGCGATCGATGCAAAACGGCGCCGGCCAGGCATCGGGTTCAGAGGCCTTGCCTTCCATCAGGAGCCCGAAATCCAGCTTGTGGTCCAGGTCCGGGTCCGGCACCGCGGCGAGCAGCGCCTTGGTATACGGGTGCAGCGGGTTTCTGAACAACTCGTCCCGGGTCGCGAGTTCCACCATGCGTCCGGCGCACATGACCGCGATCCGGTCCGCCAGATAGTGCACCACGGCGAGGTTGTGAGAGATAAAGATGTAGGTCAGATTCAGGGTTTCGCGCAAATCGCGCAGCAGGTTCAGGACCTGCGCCTGGACCGATACGTCCAGCGCGGACACCGGCTCGTCGCAGATGAGCAGATCGGGCCCGAGCGCGAGCGCGCGCGCGATGCCGATGCGCTGGCGCTGGCCGCCGGAAAAGCTGTGCGGGTAGCGTCGCAGGTAGCGCATGTCCAGTCCGACCAGCAGCATCAGCTCCTTGACTCTTTCATAGCGCTCCTCAGCATTGCCGATGCGATGAATGACCAGCGGCTCGCTGATGATGTCGTAGGCCGTCATGCGCGGGTTGAGGGAGCCGAACGGGTCCTGGAAAATGAACTGTACTTTGCGGCGGTAGGCGAACAGTTCCTCTCCCCGGAGCGAGAGCACGTCGCGCGGCCTGCCTTCGTCGCGGAATATGATCCGCCCGGCATCCGGGTCCACGGAGCGCAGGATCATCTTCGCGGTCGTGGTCTTGCCGCATCCCGATTCGCCGACCAGCCCGAGGCATTCGCCGGCATGGACCTCGAAGCTCACGTCGTCCACCGCCTTGGGCGCCTGGCCCGACTGTTTGCGTGAAAAGAGGGACGCCTTGCGCATGCCATAGCGCTTGCTCAGGTTGCTGATTGTCAACAGCGCTCCGCCCGCATCGGCCGGCGGGGCGCGCCTGCGCGAGGCGAGCAGCGAGTTTTCCGCGATCTGTACCTCGCGAATCGGCGCCAGGCGTTCGCCGGGCGCGATGCCAAAGCGCGGTACCGCGCGCAGCAAGGCCTTCAGGTAGGGATGCCGCGGGTCGCGGAATATGTTTTCCACGCTGCCTGCCTCCATCACCCGGCCGTGATGCATGACCACCACCTCGTCGGCGACATTCGCCACCACCCCGAGGTCGTGCGTGATCATCAGCATCGCCATGCGCATTTCGCCCTGGAGTTGCTTGATGAGATGGAGAATCTGCGCCTGGATGGTCACGTCGAGCGCGGTGGTCGGCTCGTCCGCGACCAGCAGCGCCGGGCGGCATACCAGCGCCATCGCGATCATCGCGCGCTGGCGCAGGCCCCCTGAGAGCTCGAACGCATAGGTGTTCAGCGCCCCGGCCGGATTCGCAAACCCGACATGCCTGAGCATTTCGACCGCCGCCGCGCGGCGCTCCGCGGGCCCAAGGCCGCCGTGCAATGCGAGCGCCTCTTCGATCTGGTTGCCGATGGTGTGCAGCGGCGAGAGCGCCGTCATCGGCTCCTGGAAGATGATCGAGATGCGGCCGCCGCGGATGGCCTGCATGGCGCCTCCGCGCGGATCGAGGCGCGACAGGTCCACGATGGCGCCCGCTCGCCCGGGGTCCGCGAACAGGATTTCTCCGCTTTCGATGCGCGCCACATCGGGAAGGATGCCCATGATCGATTGCGCGACGATCGACTTGCCCGAGCCGGACTCCCCCACCAGCGCGACGGTGCGCCCCTCCGGAATCCGGAACGACACGCCGTCCGCGGCCTTGATGGTCCCCGCATCGACACTGAGATAGACGCGCAAATCCCTGACTGTGAGGAGGTCGGTCATGGCTGCGGCGGACGGATCGGCGGACGGATCTCAAGGGCGGCCAGATTGAAACGCGTCGCCTCATCCGTGACCAGGCCCCGGCGCATCATCTCGCGTGCGGCCCTATGCGCAATTTCGCCGAATGCCGGCAGCGTCGAATCGATCGAAATCTTGGCGCCGTCTGCGCGCAGATGAAGCTGCATCCAGCCCGATGAACGATCCTGTCGCGTGGCGTAGTACTTCACGTGCATGGCGCGCAAATCTTCCCACGGGATCGCGGTGCCCAGCGGACCGCTGATCCTGATCCCCGTCTCGTCGAATTCTATTTGGGTGTACTGCTTGATGACTGCCTGGGCACAGTATACGAGGAAAAACAAGGCGCCCGCGGCGAGCGCGACGGCGGGCAGCGGCGCTGGGTGCAGCAGCCGCAAAGGCGCCAGGGTGAAGGCAAGTCCGAGCAGTGCGCGCAGGTAATGCGCCACGAGCGCGCTTTGCGGATAACGGCAGCGGCGCGTTGCGGAAAACCGTGCCGTGGCGCTTGCATCGCCGGCTTGCGGATCTGCCTTGACGCGGTTCATGGGCTCGGCTGTGTAAAAATTTGTTCGGCGCCCGTCCAGGTCGCGCCGCCAGTGCCCCGGACGATCGCCAGCAATTGCCGCAGGAAGCGCCACGCCGCGGCGTCATGGACGGCATGGTGCGTCAGCCAGCCGAGGGGGGCGGTCGACTTGGTGGCGTCGGTGCGGCGCGCCGCAAGCTCGATGATCGCTTGCCGCAACAGCTGTTCCTCTCCGGCGAAGGCCCGTCCGTTGCGCCATGCGATGATGTCCAGGTGGGTATTGACCTGGCGTATCCCGGGTACGCAGGCTGCGTGCGTACCGAAGGTGCTGAGGCCGCGAAACCCCGCCCGCCCGATTGCTGCCGTAAGCGGCTCGGGAATTCGATTCCATGGCGGTACCAGTACGGGGAGTGCCCGGCCGCCCGAGAGATCGGCAAGGCGTGCCTGGCCCGCGCGCAATCTGGAAAGTGCGGCATCGGTAGCCTCGAAAACCGAGAATTCGGTTTTCTTCTCGCCCGGCTGCGCCCTGTTCGCGTGATCGGCACCATGCTGAAGCACGCTGATTTTCGCGCCGATCCCCTCGAACAGTGCAGGCGCCGCACGCGCGGGAACGACCGCCAGCGCAAGCGGAACCTCAGCCTCGGCGCGCAGTGCGAGCAGCCGTGCAAGGGCCGGCGTCGGCATATGGGCATCGTCGTCGCGCCACCAGAATTGCGCTGTGCGGCCGGCGTCGCGCCAGCGCGCAAGTTCGTCGGCGAAGACGTGCCAGAGGCTGTTCACGGGCCGCTCGCCTCCGCCCGGTGGCGCGGCGTACTGCCTCCGTTTTCCGCTACCCAGTGCCGCAGCAGGCGCGCACTGCGCGCGCCGCCCTGCAGATCCAGGGCGTGGGCGGCGGGCCGGTCGCGGTTGGCGGCGCGGTCGATGGCTGCGGCAAGGGACTGCGGCGCGAGCTGCGGCTCGGGGAGAACATCGACCAGGCCACGCTTGGCGAGCAGCTCGGCGCGCAGCGATTGCTCTGATTCCGCGCCGCCGGCGAACGGCACGACAAGCGCTCGCGCCCCGGCGAACAGCGCCTCGATCACCGTGTTGTAGCCGCCCTGGCTCACCGATACGCGGCAATTGGCAAGCAGTGTCCGGAAGTCGCTTCGATTGCGTTCCACGATGACGCGACCTTCGCCGCGCTGCGCGGCGAGAGCCAGCAGCGCCCCGAACTCCGCCTCGGGCAGGTTGACTCCCGCCAGCACTCGCCAGATTCGCGCCCGCTGTTCGCTGAATGGTCTGGCAAGGATCGCCGCTTCGAGCAGGCGATAACCCACCGCGCCGCCGCCTGCGGACACCAGCACCTCATCCGCGCCGGCATTGCCGCGCGTTGCCGCATCCGGCACCTCGGCGATGTACCCGGTGTGCTCGAGCATGGCCGCGATGCTTCCCGCATCCGGAAAGCTGGCGCTGAACGGCACGAACGCGGGATCACCGTGCACCAGCACATGGTCGAAGTACTGTTCGAGCCAGCGTAGAGTTTGCGGCGCGCGCGCCGCGGCGCGCGGACCGGACTGCAGCACGTCGCGCACCGAACATGCGACGATCGGCCTGGGGCGGCGCGCCCGGGCTTCTTCCAGCAGCGGCAGAAGCTCGAAACGCATCTGGCGGCGGCCGAAAGGGAAGAGCTCGATCACAAGGACATCGGGGCGCGCGGACCGCCAGGCCTCGAGCAGCGCCCGCGCGCGCCGCCCGCGCCAGGCCTCGGTGATCGGCAAGCCATTCCCATCGACCAGAGTTTTGAAGCTTGCGTCCACGGCCGATACGGGCGGCAGCTGAACCAGGCCGGCTCCGCGCAGGTCCAGTCCCGGCACGGGCATTCCGCCGCTCGCCAGCGTGACGTCGAACCCCTCGCCGGCCAGGGCGCGCGCCAGTACCGCGGCGCGCTTCAAGTGCCCGATGCCAAGCAGGTGCTGAACGTACAGAAAGATGCGCGCGCCAGTCATGTTCGGCCGCGCTCGATGGTGAACGGAATCTGCCTGCGCATTGGACGGTCCCGTCTCAGCGCAGATTCATGCGCAATGGGCGCGGAAATCCGCGCTGATCGAGCCGGAACAGATGAATCGCGCTCCAGTCCAGCCTTACCGGCGGGCGGCCGAGCATATCCCAGGAGTAGGCGCGCGCCAGGATGGCCCGGATTACGCCGCGGTGGGTGAACGCGAGGGTCGGGCGGGCTTGCGCCGCGACCTCATGCAGCCATCCCGCAACCCGTTCGAGCACCTGTCTGGGCGTTTCTCCTCCGGGCGGCGAGAAATCGAGCCCGCGCGCCTCGTTGTCCTTCAGTGAGGCGCCCAGTTCGACGCGCAGCTCCGCAAGCCCGCGGCCTTCCCAGGCGCCCCAGTGCATTTCGATGACGCGCGCTTCCTCCCGTGCGTCGGCGCGGCCGAGCAGTGCGGCGGTCTCCTTGCAGCGTGCCAGCGGGCTGGTCACCGCATGCATGCCCAAGCACTCTGCCGGCAGCGTTCGCACGAGCAGCGCTGCGCGGCCCGCCGCGCTTAGCGGGATGTCGGTGCGTCCCTGGATACGCTTGTCGCGATTCCAATCCGTTTCCGCATGGCGCATCAGCGCGAGCAGCGTCATCGTCGCGGAATTCGCGCCAGAGCGCCCGCAAGGCTGGCGCAGGATGCGTCGATGCTGCGCTCGCGCAAGACGAAGTCCGCGGCCTTGCGGCCCATCGCGCAACGCAGCGCGCCATCGAGCAAGAGCCTGCGCACCTGATCCGCAAGCAGCTGCCAATCACCCGCGGGCGCAAGAAGTCCCGTGCGTCCATCCACGACCACGTCGGGGATGCCGCGAGACTGTGAAGAAACGACCGGCATGCCGGCGGCCTGTGCTTCGAGCGCCGCCATACCGTAGGCTTCGTTGACGCCGGGCCACAGGTAGAGATCGCCGGCTTGAAACAGTGTCGCGAGTTCGCCCTGCCCGAGCGCGCCGAACAGGCGGGCGCGCCCCGGAATGGCGGCCGCGCAGGCCTGCTCGACCTGCGCGCGCGCCGGCCCGTCGCCGGCTATCAACACATGCCAGCGCAGGTCGAGTACCCGGCTCAGGGTATCCGCGAGGGCGCGGTAGGAGGCGAGTTTGTCGCCCTCGCGCATCATCGCCGCGACCACAATCCAGGGTACCGTGTCGTCCATGCCATGGCCGGCGGCGAGTCGTGCCCGCGCGGCCTGGCGGCCGTCGCGCAGGCTGCGAAAGGGCGCGGCATCGAGAAATGGCGGCAGGAACTCGATACGCCCCGGCCCCGCGGCAACGGCCTGGAGACAGGCGAGGTCGTGACGCGTCGGGCAAAGCAGCAGATCGGCCGCTTCGATGGCGCCTTGCGCGGCGTCGAACCCGAGCGACCAGGCGCCTCCCGCGCGCTTTGGCGCATGCGAGGCTTCCGCGATCACGTAGGGAATACCCAGGTGGCGGCAGACCGTGGGTCCGAGCCAGTCGGGGGCCTTGTGGTGGAGGTGATAGGTGAACCAGAGCTGCGGCCGCCGATCCGGCCGGCCCGCGCTCCAGTCCGCGCACAGCGCCCGCGCCTGCGCCAGACCTTCGGCGCGCAAGGACCGCTGGCGTACCGCGTCACCCGTCATATCCAGGCTGCGGAAACTCGAGGCGAGCACAACCTCATGGCCGCAGCGCTCGAGCGCCGCCATGTAGAGGCGGGCGACGCGCCGGTCGCCGGAAGGGGTAGCGTGTGTCGGCGCCTTGAGCGGCGCATAGAAGGCGATGCGCATTGCGCGGTGTCTAGGATGCGATGACAACTCGCGAATCTCGTACGGTGGCCGCGTGCAAGCCGAATTTCCGCGCGAGTTGTTCGATGTTGGCCTCTAACGCGAATTCTTCGGCCACACGGGCGCGCCCGGCCTCGCCCAGCGCGCGGCGGCGCGCCGGATCGCATATCAGATCGCGCAGGGCGGCGGCCAGGATCTGCGGGGAATCGGGTGGAACGACGATGCCCGTGCGCTCATGGCGGATCAGTTCCGCAATCGCGGATACCGACGTGGACACGCAAGGCAGGCCCTGGCTCTGCGCTTCCATCAGCACATTCGGCAGGCCGTCCCGGTCGCCGTCGTCGGCCACCCTGCAGGCCAGGGCGAAGATATGCGCCGCGCGATATTCAGACAAAACCTCCACCTGAGTCTGCGGCCCGCGCCAGGTGATGCGATCGGCAATCCCCAGCCGGCCGGCCTGTCGTTCTAGTCGTTGCCGCAGGGGGCCGCCGCCGACATGAATCAGGCGCCAGGAAAGTTCTCGCGGCATCAACGCCAAGGCGTCGAGCAGGATATCCGTGCCCTTTTTTTCAACCAGCCGGCCGACCGAGAGAAGGACTACCGGCCGGGCGGAAGAGCTGCCGTCTGGTTCGGAGCGCGCCTGGGTCGAAGCGGGGAATCGGTCCGCATCGATGCCGTGATAGACGAGGCCGACGCGGCCCGCGGGGGCCAGCGCGGCCAGATGATCGCGATTGCAGGCGGTGCAGGTGACGAGCCACTGGCAGGAGGCGAGCTTTTCGCGCTTGTCCCATTCCGGGCTGGTCCAGATGTCCTTGGCATGCGCCGATGCGCTCCATGGCAGGCCGAGCAGCGCGGCCGCGTAGCGCGCAACCGAAGCCGGGGTGTGCAGAAAGTGCGCGTGCAGCTGGCGTACATCTGACGGCAACTCGTGCGCCAGCACCAGCGCCTGGAAGAAGCGCCGCGCGCGATTCGCTGTCGGTTCACGCCGCAGGTCGCGCAACCATTGCAGGCACGCCGACCTGTAGGCGGGTTGGCGGCGCATGCGCCACCAGGCACGCAGAACCCGCCCTGGCTCGCGGTGTACATATTCCGGGAGGTACATGAGTTCGGCGCGGATTTCGCCATGCACCGGATGGCGCCGGGCCTCGGCAGGCTGACGCAGCGAAACGATGAGAATATCGAGACCGCGCTTTTCGAGCGCCGCGATCTCCTGCGCGATGAACGATTCGGAGAGCCTGGGATAGCCCTTGAGAACAAACGCAACCCGCGCGCGCAGTGGTCCGCTCACCTTGATCCGGTGCTCCGGGTAAGCGCCTTCAGCCGGTCAACTGGACCGCCGCCAGGTCCGCGTCCTCATCCGCGATCTCGACCCACGGCCGCACCAGCCTTGAGAGGTTGGTCAGCCCTTCGAGCAATCCCGGCACCACGACTTCCGAAGGCTTGTTCTGCCTGGGCAGCGCGCGCAGAGCGGCTGCCATGACGGCGGGATCGTGCCGGCCCTCGTCGGCCAGCATGCTTATCAGACCCAGCTTGGCGGCGCGCGAGGCGCGGATGTATTGCTCAAGGCGCGGTTCGGTGCGCGGCACGAGCAGTGCGCGTTTGTCCAGCGAGAGCACTTCGCAGAAGGTGTTGTAACCGGCCATGCCGACCACGCAGGCGGCGCGCGCCACCAGCGCCTCCAGGTTGTTGTGGAAGGTGAGCGTTTCGACGCGCTTCAGGCGCGCGGCGCGGTCCATGAACTCCGCCTGGCGCTCCGCCTGCATGAACGGTCCCAGCACGAGCAGCGCCGGATACGGCAGCAGCGGATCCGATTCGTAGGCGCGCAGGATCCAGTCGATCAGCGCCTCGCCGTCGCCGCCGCCGCCGGTGGTGACGAGCATGTAGGGCCGATTGGTGATTTCAGGCAGCCGCGGCGGGGCGCCTCCGGTCGCGACTTCGCGGTGCAGATAGCCGGTATAGGTCATTTTGCGGCGCACGCTCATGGGCAGTCTGATGCCCTCCAGCGGATCGCAGATTTGCGGCAGCCCGTACACCCAGATCTCGTCGTACAGATCGCGCAACGCGGGCAGTACATTCTTGCGGTCCCACTCCGGCTGCAGTTGGCGCGGTTCGTCCATCACGTCGCGCAGCCCGAGCACCAGGCGGGTGCCGCGAGGCTTCAGCATTTCCAGGGTCTCGAGCACCTCGCCGCGCAAGCCCACCGGTTCCTTGTCGACGATAAACAGGTCGGGGCGGAATATGTCGGCCGTATGGCGGATGATAGAGGCGCGCAGTGAAAGGGTCTGTTCGACATCTATGTGCAGGTTGAGCGGCGTGTACTCGCCGTTGCGCAGCTTGATGACTCCTGGGATGCGCACGAAATCGACCCGCGAGCGGAAATCGAAACTGCCGATGATCGGCGAGCCTGAGAGTATCAGCACGGAGAGCTGCTTGAAGCGCTCCACCAGCGAGTGCGCGATCGCGCGGCAGCGGCGCAGATGCCCGAGGCCGAAGGTGTCGTGGCTGTATATGAGAATGCGCGCGTCCTTGCGTGGCGCCGTCATGTCGTTTTCCTTGTCGCCCATCCGGCTGCCCCCCCAGGCGGTTGCGCCACCGCGCGGTTTGCGATCCGCACGGTGCTGCACGATCCGGGGGCGCAGTCTAGCCGCTTCGCTGCGGCTTGCACAACCTTCTCGGGCACGCGCTAAGTTTTGTGGCGGTACAAGAAGTACGGCCACCCCAGGGCATACGGCCACCCCAGGGGCTGGCCGCCGGGTTGAACAGCTTCGAGAAAATCCGCATCCAGCGCGCGGTCGGAAATGACGAGCGCGCGCCGGGCTGCGAGGACGCCCACCCAGGGAACGATTCGCTCGTAGCGCGGCAGATCCGCGGCCCTGTTTCGTGTTCCGATATCGATATGGATGAGACAGGCGCCTGCGGCGCGGTTTGTTGCAAAGCGCGGGAAGGTCTCGGAGATGTCACCAAGGATGATCCTGTCCGCGGGAGGTTCGAAACCGGGATGTGTTTCAACCCTATGGTCAAACGCGAACAGTTCTCGTCCACCCAGCCCCGCGCGCAGATGGTCGTAGGTGCGACCGCTGCCCAGGCCAAGCTCGACGGCGACAAGCCGTGGAGCGAAATGCTCGTCGGCCAGTTCTCGGAGCGCGCAATTCAATATGTCGCGCTGGGCGGTGAAGCGGCTGATCAAGTCGTCAAGGTGGCTCATGGAGGCTCGGTTTCAGAATGGGTCGCCAGGGATTTACCCCGGCCGAGCGGTCCGCATTGGCGCCGCAGCGCGGCGGTGTGATAATTCCAACGTGCTTCCTCGCTGCAACGCCATGTGCATCGTCTCCTCGCGCCGGCGCAGACCTGCAGACTGAGCTGCCTTTTCATTCGCCATGTCATGGGCGGCCGGGACACGGAAGTTTGCAGTCTGCGCTGCGCGCCGGGGTGATTCCCCGCGCTTGGCTTGCAGGTTTGCGCTGCTCGCTTGCAGGTTTGCGCTGCTCGCTTGTAGGTTTGCGCTGCTCTTTTGCACCGAATCCCACCATAGGACTGGGTAATTATGCTGGTAATGATCGACAACTACGATTCTTTCACCTACAACCTGGTGCAGTATCTGGGTGAGCTGGGCGAGGATGTCAGGGTATTCCGCAACGATCAGGTTGGCGTCGATGACGTGGCGCGGCTCGGGCCCGCGCACATCGTGATTTCGCCGGGACCGTGTACGCCGGACGAAGCCGGCATCACGCTCGAGCTGATACGGAAGCTCGCCGGACGGGTGCCGCTGCTCGGTGTGTGCCTCGGTCACCAGGCGATCGGGCAGGCTTTCGGGGGTAAGGTGGTGCGCGCGAAGCAGGTGATGCACGGCAAGGTGTCACGCATACGGCATGACGGCAGGGGCGTGTTCGCCGGGTTGCCGGACAACTTCATCGCGACGCGCTACCACTCTCTGGTGCTCGAACGATCCAGCTTGCCGCAGGCGCTGGAGATCAGCGCCGAATCAGACGACGGCGAGATCATGGCGATCCGGCATCGCAGTCTCCCGGTCGAGGGCGTGCAGTTTCATCCGGAAGCGCTGCTCACCGAGCACGGCCACAAGATGCTGGAAAATTTTATCCACCGCGAGGGAGCGCTCAGCGCATGAAAGCCATATCTGTGGCGGAGGCGATTCAGCGCACCGTCGAGCATCGTGAGGTGTTCCACGACGAGATGCTCTACATCATGCGGCAGATCATGCAGGGCGAGCTGACGCCGGCGCAGATCGCGGGCTTCATGGTCGGCTTGCGCGTGAAGAAGGAAACCGTGGGCGAGATTACGGCCGCGGCCCAGGTGATGCGGGAATTCGCGACGCCGGTGAAAATCAGGAACGAACATCACCTGGTGGACACCTGCGGAACCGGAGGAGACTCGGCGCGCACCTTCAATATCTCTACCTGCGCCGCGTTCGTCGCCGCCGCCGCCGGAGCGCGGGTGGCCAAGCACATGGGACGTTCGGTTTCTTCTTCTTCCGGCAGCGCGGACGTGCTGGAGGCCCTGGGTGCGAATATCGCGCTTGGCCCGGATGAGACCGCGCACATGATCGACACGCTCGGGATCGGGTTCATGTTCGCGCCGGCGCACCATGCGGCGATGAAGTACGCCGCGCCGGTGCGCAAGGACCTCGGCATACGAACCTTGTTCAATATCCTGGGCCCGCTCACCAATCCCGCGGGCGCGAAGAACCAGGTGCTCGGCGTGTTTCACCCCGACCTGGTCGGCATCCTGGTGCGCGTGCTGGAGCGGCTCGGTGGCCGGCACGTCATGGTGGTGCACGGCAGCGACGGTCTGGACGAGCTCACGATATCCGGCGAATCCTTTGTCGGCGAGCTGGTGAACGGAGAACTGAAGGAGTACACGCTGAACCCGGCCGATTGCGGCCTGGAGAAATTCGTCTTGCGCTCGATTCAGGTCAACACGGTGGAGGAATCGCGCGACACCATCCTGGCGGTTCTCGATGGGCAGAGCGGCCCGGCGTCGAGCATCGTGGCGCTGAATGCCGGCGCGGCGATTTACGTGTCGGGAGCCGCGAAAACGCTGAGGGCAGGCGTCGATCAGGCGCAGGGCGCGCTGGCGAGCGGCGCGGCGAGAAAGAAACTCGCGGATTTCATCGCGCATACCCGGAAGTTGAAATCCGCAACCTGAGCCCTTGAGCGTGGCCGACATTCTGGAACGGATTCTCGCCACCAAGCGTGCGGAGGTGGCGTCCGCGCAGGCGCTCGTGCCGCCGGAACGAATCCGGGAACTCGCCAGCACCGGCCGGCCCGCGCGCGATTTTCTCGGCGCCATCCGCGCCCGGATCGAAAGCGGCACGCCTGCCGTGATCGCGGAGATCAAGCGGGCGAGTCCGTCCAAGGGATTACTTCGCGAGCCGTTTGACCCGGCGGCGATCGCGCGCAGTTACGAGGCGGGGGGCGCGGCCTGCCTGTCCGTCCTGACCGACCGCGGATACTTCCAGGGCGCGGCGGAACATCTTGAGCAGGCTCGCCTGGCATGTGCGCTGCCCGTGCTGCGCAAGGATTTCATGGTCGATCCCTACCAGATTTACGAGGCCCGGGCGTGGGGAGCGGACTGCATACTTCTCATCGCCGCGGCCCTCGGCGACGCGGCGCTGCGCGGGATGGAAGACCTGGCGCGCTCGCTCGGCATGGCGGTGCTTGTCGAAGTGCACGACAAGGGTGAACTCGAGCGGGCGCTGCGCTTGAAAACGCCGCTGGTCGGCATCAACAACCGCGATCTGCGCAGCTTCGAAACCCGCCTGGAGGTCACGTTGAGCCTGAAAGACCTGGTTCCGGCCGAGCGCATCGTGGTCACGGAAAGCGGAATCCGATCGGCGGACGACATCCGGTTGATGGTTCGCGCCGGGGTGCAGGCTTTTCTGGTGGGCGAGGCTTTCATGCGTGCCGCCGATCCGGGTGAAGCGCTGAAGCGACTCGTGGGCGGATAATCGGCCGATTGCTGCTGCGTCGCAACAATCGGCCCCGGCACAAGGATTCCAGCATTTCATCGGACGAGTGGAAAGCATCTTGCGGCGCCTCGGCCGCTGAATGTGCGAGACGGCTTGAGCGCTGTTTGTTGTGCCAACGCAACAATTCATTCGCAGAAGGCCAAATATGTCAGATAGGCATTGCTTGAGGCGAATGGGGACGCCCACAATTCACCCCAGCTTCTCATGAGAGGCCTTACCGGTCGGCTTCGGCTGACCGATCCAATCAACAAGTGGAGACATATAGCATGCATAAGAAACTGCTAGCAGCAGCCGTAGCGGGGGCCCTTGCGGCGCCTGGCATCGCGCTCGCGCAGGTGACGATCTCCGGCAAGGTTGGCGTGAGTTTTCAGAGCGCCAAGATGTCCGGGGCGACCGTGGCGCGCCTGGGAAACACCAGCTTTACCAGCATCAACGACAATACCTCGACCCTCAACTTCCGGATGCGTGAAGATCTGGGCGGCGGACTCGCAGCCTATGGCCAGTTTGAATTCCGCCAGACCACTGACGCCGGCAGCGCCGCGGGCACCGGCGCCACGGGCGGGCCACCGCAATGGATCGGCCTCGAGAGCAAGGGCTGGGGCAACCTGCGCGTCGGCACGCTCACCGGCCTGCACGCGGTCACCGGCCCGGACTACACCGTGGCAACCGGAACTTCCTACAACAGTGCGCAGATTCTGGCGGGCGGCTACGCCCAAGCGGGCTCGACCTATGCGATGCTTACGCGCCCGCGCAACACGATTGCCTGGGATTCGCTGACCTTCAACGGCTTCAAGATGACCGCGGCGTACTCGACAAATGCCGGGGCAGCAGATGCCGACCTGTCGGCGCTTGCCCGCAAAGGCCGCATGTGGAACCTGATTCCGCAGTACACCGCGGCGAACTGGAGCGCCAGCCTGTCGATTATCGACTCGAAGCCTGACAACGGCGCGGGCCCATTGGTTGCCACCCTGCTCGACGAAAAAGGCACCCGTCTCAGTGGCGAGTACAAGTTTGCCAATGGCTTCTCGCTGGGCGGCATGTGGGACAAGGCGAAGCGCAAGAACGTCGGCGCGGTAGCGCCCGGCGATGTCAATGATCGTGTCGTCTGGGCGCTGGAGGCGCTGTACAGCACGGGTCCGCATCAGGTCGCCGCCGCCTACACCAAGGCCGAAAAGGACAAGAAGCTGCCCGGCACCGGCGGCGCGGTTGGCGCCGATACCGACGCGAGTGCGCTCGGCGTGATCTACCGGTACTCTCTGTCCAAGCGCACCAACGTTTTCGCGAGCTGGCAGAAACTCACCAACAAGGCCGCCGCTGCGTATGGCGCATTCGGGCTGAACACCCCGGCCTACACCACGGTTGGCTTTGCGGCCACCGCGGGTGAGGATGTCACCAACATGATGGTCGGCATGAACCACCACTTCTAAAGCGCTGAGAGCGGTCGTTCTCGGGGCGAGAGCCCTGAGAGAACTCATGCAACGGGCGTCGCGAGACGCCCGTTTTTTTTTGGCGGCTGGGCCGGCCATGGCCGCGCCCGGCTTGTCCGCTAGCTGAGCTGCCTGCCGAACAGATAGGTAATGTTGATGCGCCGGCTTTCGTAACCATCGGCAAAGTGAATCTTGTCGGTCTTATGGAACAGCGCGGAATTGAACAGGACCGCCCTGTTGCAGCGATGCGGGACTGTCACGCTCGCCGAATTGTGCTGTTTCAGGAATTCGTACATGGCCTGGCTGTTGCGGTTGTAGTCGTGGAAGGTCCAGTCCTGCGGCGCCGGGGTGGCGTAGAGCTCCAGCCCGCCGCTTGCCGGATCCAGGTTGTGCTCATCGGGTGTAATCCAGAAATTCAGATTTACGAGCGCAAAGTCGGCGTGCAGATTGATGCCCTTGCCGAGCACGGCGTCGTACTTGAACGCCCATAGCTGATTGAGCGGATAGTCCCTGAATACGCGCGGCATGCGGCCCTGCAGCTCGCGGGCGAGCTGGAAATGCAGGGGGCTGGAAAAGCCTTGATTGGCGAACGCGCCGAGATACTTGTTCGGATATTCGCGTACCCAGACCTTCGAGGCCAGGCAATAGATCCGCAGGGCACGCAGGGCTTCGGGTGCGAGGAAGTTGTCGATTGCCAGAATTTCCGGTATCCCGTCCAGGTACTGTGCCTCGAGGGATTTCCAGTCATTGTCCGGATTGAGGCAGTGCGCGAGCGGGGGCGCCGGGACGACAAAAGGGGTTCTCCAATAGGGCAGCATCGCTTGCAGTTCGGCGGCGCCGGCTTGCACCAGGCCGGGGCCTTGCGCCGGATCCATGCGGTCAAGCTCGATGCGCTCCATCAGGCGCTGCGCGGTGTCGATGAATGCCTCCCGAGCCTCCACGGCGTGCGACTGCGATCGCAGATAGCGCGCCTGCCCGAGATCGTGCTTGAGGCGAAAGACCGACACCCCCGAGGCGGACATGCGCGTGAAAGCAGGGCCGTCGGCGGCGAATTCGTCCGCCAGCAGGTACCGCAGGCTTCTGCGGCCTTGCTCGATCGCCTGTTCGTTGTAGTTCGGGCGCGAGACATAGACCCCGGCGAGATTGGCATGCGTCTTGACGTCATCGGGGCGTAATGCCAGGGCGGACTGGTAATCGCGCACAGCCGCGTCGATATTGTTCAGATCGCGGTGGGCATCGCCAAGGCCATTCAGAACCGACGGGTTTGCGGGCTCGCGGACAAACGCCTTTGCATAGTCGGCCAGCGCTTCGGCGGGCCGGCCGAGGCTCAGCAGGATGCTGCCGCGGTTGCACAGGTTGGCGACGTTATCCGGTTCGACCGAAAGCGCCTTGCCGAACGACTTGAGCGCCATTTCCGGTTGATTCAGATCGAGCTGCAGCAATCCTATATTGCACAGGGTGAGCGGGTCATGGGGTTTGATCCTGAGCGAAGCACGGAAGCTCTTCAGCGCCTCCTGCAGCCGGCCATTGAGCCGGTAGACATAGCCCAGATCGTTCAGGATGCGGGCGTCGGACGGCTTCAGCCGGGCCGCCTTCTCGAAGAACGGAACCGCAGCAGCGCTGTTGCCGTTGCGTACTTCGAGCGTGCCCAGATACAGCAGGGCCTGCAAATCGTCCGGTGCCTTGTCCAATCGCGCCTCTTCAGAATCAACCCTTTCCCGGTGGCGGCTATTCCAACCCATTTCAAGCGGTCGAGCAATGCCGGGCATGGCCCGCAGCCTGCGCGGGCGCATCTGATATGCTCGCGGGGAATGAGTGAACGCGAAAGGGACCCGTCCGGATATTGTGGAATCGATTCGCTGATCGGCGGATTTGATCGCGCCCTGCGCGTGGTCGCGGGTGTCGAACACGGCGCGCGCCTCTCACCGGCCGCGGCAATTCCCGAAAGTGACATGGCTGCGGACGAACGCCGGCGTGCCGCCGCGCTGATGCGCGTCAACCACGCGGGCGAGGTATGCGCCCAGGCCCTGTATCAGGGTCAGGCGCTGGGCGCCCGCGATGCAGCCGTCGCGGGCGCGTTGGACCTGGCGGCGCGCGAGGAGGAAAACCACCTTGCCTGGAGCGCGCAACGGATCCGCGAGCTGGGCGGCCGCACCAGTCTGCTGACGCCGTTCTGGTATGCCGGTGCGTTCGGCATCGGCGCTATTTCCGCGCGTCTGGGGAAGCGCTGGAATCTGGCGTTTCTCGCGGAGACCGAACGCCAGGTCGCCGAGCACCTGTCAGGTCATCTCGAGCGCCTGCCGGCGGCGGATGAGCGCACCAGATCGGTGATCAATGCGATGCGCGCCGACGAATCCATGCATCGCCAGACGGCGATCGACCTCGGCGCGGCGGAGATGCCCGCGCCGGCGCGGCTGGCCATGCGGCTGGCCGCGAAAGTCATGACCGTGATCTCCTACCGAATCTAGCGGCGGGGCGCCGGCTTGCTGCGCGTGTTCATCGGGTACGACCCGAAGGAGTCGATCGCGTTTTACACGCTGGCGCACTCCATATTGCGCCGTGCGTCGGCGGCGGTATCGATCACCCCGCTGATGCGAGCCCAGCTTCAAGGAGTCTACCGAAGGGAGCGCGGCCCGACCGAGGCTACCGAGTTCAGCTTGACCCGCTTCTTGACGCCGCATCTATCGGGTTACGAAGGGTGGTCGATCTTCATGGATTGCGACATGCTGTGTCGCGGCGACATCATGGAACTGGGGCGCATTGCCGAGAGAAATCCGGACAAAGCGGTGCTTGTGTGCAAGCACGATTACATACCGAAGACAGAACACAAGTTTCTGGGCAATGTGCAGACAAGATACCCGCGCAAAAACTGGTCGAGCCTGGTGTTGTTCAACAACGCGCTCTGCAAGGCGCTGACGCCGGACTACGTCAATACCGCGAGCGGCCTGGAGCTGCACCGCTTTGCCTGGATCGAGGACGAGCGCATCGGCGATCTGCCTCCGGAGTGGAACTGGCTGGTGGGCGAGTACGCTTACAACTCGAGCGCAAAAATTGTGCACTTCACGCTGGGCGGTCCGTACTTCGACGAGTACCGGAATTGCGACTACGCCGAGGAATGGTTTGCCGAGTCACGCTCGATGCGCCAGGTGGCAAATCCTGGTCGGCTCGCATAGCGCAGGGCGCGCTACTCCGCCACGATCTCGTAGTCGTGCGTTATTTCGGCGGTCTTGCCCAGCATGATCGATGCCGAGCAGTACTTGTCGTGCGACAGACGGATCGCATGCCGCACGGCGGAGGGCTTGAGTTCCTTGCCGCGCAGGATGAAATGCATGTGGATGCGGGTGAAGACTTTCGGATCTTCAAGCGCGCGCTCCGAGGTGACCTTGACCTCGCAACCGGTCACCCGCTGCCGGCTTTTTTTCAGGATCAGGACCACGTCGTAGGCCGTGCAGCCGCCCGTACCGGCGAGGACCAGTTCCATGGGCCGCGGGGCAAGGTTTCTACCCCCTCCTTCCGGCGCTCCGTCCATCGCTACGAGGTGGTTGCTGCCTGTTTCAGCGAGGAATGACATTCCGTCGCCGGTCCAGCGGATGCTACAGTCCATGGGATCTCCGATAATGCATTGTTTATGAAGGATATTAATAAGTCAGAGCGCGCCACAGTCGTCATTGCGAAAAGTACGGTCGCCTGTCCAATAATTTTGACTCGGTAGCCGGGCTTCAATACAATCGCGTGTTTTTCACGAGCCAGCCAGCAATGAAGACCTATTCCGCGAAGCCCGGCAGCGTGCCCCAGGGCTGGTACGTCGTTGACGCCCAGGGCAAAGTGCTCGGGCGCCTCGCCACACAGATAGCCGCAAGGCTGCGCGGCAAGCACAAGCCCGAGTTTACGCCGCACGTCGATACCGGCGATTTCATTGTCGTGGTGAATGCGGCTCAGATTCGCGTTACCGGCAACAAGGCACAGGGCAAGATGTACTACCACCACAGCGGATTCCCGGGCGGTATCAAGAGCACGGATTTCGCGACGCTGCAGGCCAGGCATCCTGCGGCGGCGTTGCAGAAAGCGGTCAAGGGTATGCTCCCGAAGGGGCCGCTCGGCTATGCGATGATCAAAAAGCTGAAGATATATCCCCAAAACCGGCACCCGCACTCGGCGCAGCAGCCGAAGGCCCTCGAACTCTAGGCAGGATGGACACATGGTAGGCGATTACTATTACGGAACCGGGCGGCGCAAGAGCGCCGTGGCACGCGTGTTTCTCAAGCCAGGCAGCGGCCGCATCGTGGTAAACGACAGGCCGGTGGACGAGTTTTTCTCCCGCGAAACGGGCCGCATGGTGGTGCGTCAGCCGCTGGAGTTGATCAAGAATCTCAGCGGGTTCGATATCAAAGTCAATGTGTTCGGCGGCGGGGAAAACGGCCAGGCAGGCGCGGTACGCCACGGCATTACACGCGCCCTGATCGAATATGATGCCGCCCTGAAGCCCATGCTCAGCGCGGCGGGTCTCGTGACCCGCGATGCGCGCGAAGTGGAACGAAAGAAGGTCGGCCTGCACAAGGCGCGGCGGCGCAAGCAGTTCTCCAAGCGCTGACGGTACGGCGTAAGCCATCCGGAAAAAGCCGCCCCAGGGCGGCTTTTTTGTTGGCGGGGGTTGCAGAGCACGCGGCCCGCCAAAAGCGAGGAAGGCCGAGGAAGGGCGAGGAAGGGCGAGGCGCACATGAACGGCAAGCGGAAAATCAGGGTCGGAATCGTCGGTGGAACAGGGTACACAGGCATTGAGTTGTTGCGTCTGCTCGCGACCCACCCGCATGCGGAGATCGCAGCGGTAACGTCGCGCCAGGACGCCGGGACCGCGGTTGCGGCGATGTTTCCCAGTTTACGCGGGCGGATTGCACTCGATTTTATGGCACCCGCGCAGGCCGGGCTCGAGCGCTGCGATGCGGTTTTCTTTGCAACGCCAAACGGTGTCGCGATGTCAGAGGCGCCGCCGCTGCTCGATGCGGGCGTGCGCGTGGTGGATCTTTCGGCGGATTTTCGCCTGCGCGACGTGGCGGAATGGGAGCAGTGGTACAAACTCAAGCACGCCGCACCCGGTTTGTTGAAGGAATCCGTGTACGGGTTGAGCGAAATGCACCGCAAGGAGATTCGCGTCGCCCGGCTGGTTGCGAACCCCGGCTGCTATCCGACAGCCATCCAGCTCGGATTCCTGCCGCTGCTGGAGCAGCGGCTCGTCGATCCGGCCTGGCTGATCGCGGATGCAAAATCCGGTGTTAGCGGCGCGGGGCGGAAGGCGGAAATGCACATCCTGTTCGCGGAAGCCGCGGATAATTTCTCCGCATACGGCGTTTCCGGTCACAGGCACTGGCCTGAAATCCGGCAGGGGCTGGTTCAGGCCGCGGGCGGCGCGGTTGGCCTGACATTCACCCCGCATCTCGCGCCCATGATCCGGGGCATTCACGCCACGCTGTACGCGCGCGTGACGCGCGATGTTGACTTCCAGGCGCTCTTCGAGGAGCGCTTTGCAGGCGATGGGTTCGTCGATGTCATGCCCGCCGGCAGCCACCCGGACACGCGCTCGGTGCGCGGCTCGAACCTTTGCCGTATCGCCTTGCACCGCCCGCGCCAGGATGCTTCGCGGCGGGATGTTCTGGTCGTCCTCGCTACGATAGACAACCTGGTCAAGGGCGCGTCCGGCCAGGCGATACAGAACATGAACATCATGTTCGGCTTTCCCGAAGGGGCAGGCCTGGGATCCTTGCCTGTGGTGCCGTGAGCCGGCTGCGCTTCAGCCGCCTGGCAAAGCGATTCGGGATTGCCGCGCCGCGCGTTGCGGTCCGGCCCCAGCTCTCCTGGTACTGGCGCTGGATTGGAATTTTCGTCGCGGGGGCACTGGCGCTGGTCGTGGCGCAATGGGTTTACGATGCCGGGCGGCGCTACGCGGGCTACGATCGAGGCGAAATCGAGCAGGATCTGGTGCGCGTCAAGGCGAGCGCCGAGAGCGCGCGCTCAGAACTCGAGCGGCTGCGCGGCGCAGTCGATGCGGCCGACAGCAAGCTCGCCATCGAGCATACTGCGCAACTGAAACTCGCCGAGCAGGTACGCGGCCTGGAAAAGCAGAATGCGGGTTTGCGCGAAGAGCTCGCCATCTTCGAGAGCATGCTTACCTCGGCTGCGCGCGACGCACGGGGGCTCGCCATTCAGCGCTTCATGGTGGAGCGCGATGTCGCGCCCGGCGAATACCGATTCAGGTTGATGCTGTTTGCGCCGAGCAGGCGCGCAGAGCGGGGTTTTGAAGGCCGCCTGGAGCTGCTGGTGCGTCTCGGCGAAGGGGGGAGGAGTGCTATCATGGTCATGCCCGGAAAAGGAAATTCGGCCGCGTATCAGTTGAGCTTCAGACAATTCAGGCGCATCGAAGGAAGTTTCAAGATCTCACCTTCGGCAACGCTGGAAAGCGTGCAGGCGAGGGTCTACGAAGCGGGCTCGGACCAGGTGAAGGCCACGCAGACGGTCAGTCCGGGATAGTGCATGGTGCCTGCTGGTGTCCTGAGGGCGCCTGATGGTGCCGATTTGTTGTCCGGCGCGGCCGGAGGAGGATGAAATGTTTGGCAAGAACAAGCCGCAGAGCCGTATCGACAGCCTGATCGGGGCTGCAACGCGTATCGAGGGCAACATCGTATTCAACGGCGGATTGCGGGTCGACGGCGTCGTGCGAGGCAATGTGCAGGCGGCGCCTGATCAGTCCGCGACGCTGGTCGTGTCTGAACAGGCGCGTATCGAGGGCGAGGTTCAGGCCGCCCATGTGGTCGTGAACGGCACCGTCGTCGGGCCGGTTCATGCCTCGGAAACCCTGGAACTGCAGTCGAGTTCAAAAGTCCGCGGAGACATCCATTACAAGACCGTCGAAATGCATCAGGGCGCCGTGGTGGAGGGACGCCTGGTCCACTACGGTGCCACGGAGTCGAAGCCGATCGAGCTGAAGCTGGCGTCCGGGAAGTAGCCGGGCTTGGGGGCTTGCGCCAAGCGAAAAGCCCGCGTTGCGGGTAGGGTTGCGCGCACGAGATAATGTCCACAGGGTCCGGTTGGGTCCTTTCTGATGTCTCGGTATTGCGGAGCGTGCAATGAATGCAGTGACGGAAATGCCCGGCCCCATCGTCTTCTCTGACAGCGCCGCGGCGAAAGTGAAGCAACTGATCGAAGAGGAAGGCAACCCGGATCTGAAGCTCAGAGTCTTCGTCTCGGGCGGCGGTTGCTCGGGCTTCCAATATGGCTTCACCTTCGACGAAGAGCAGAGCGACGACGATTCGGTCATGGAAAAAGACGGCGTGCTGCTGCTGATTGATCCGATGAGCTTTCAGTATTTGAACGGCGCTGAAATCGATTATCAGGAGAATCTCGAAGGCGCCCAGTTCGTGATCAAGAACCCGAACGCAACATCGACTTGCGGTTGCGGATCATCCTTTTCAGCCTAGATTTCCGCCGGCACGCTCGCTAGCGCGCATAGATCGCGCCAAGCACGCGCGACCCATCGGCACCTGTTACGGCAGGCAGATTTCCCGCTTCTCCGTTCAGCGCCCGCTGCGCAAGCCAGGCAAACGCGAGTGCCTCGACATAATCCGGATCTATGCCATGCAGAGAGCTGGCTTCCACACGCGCCGGCGAAATGGATTCTGTGAGGCCGCGAAGCAGCGTCCGATTGTGGACCCCTCCACCACAGACGATCAGCGCCTGCACCGCCCCGCAGGACCGGGTCGCGCGCGCAATGGATACTGCAGTCAACTCGATCAGAGTCGCCTGAACGTCCTCGGGCCGCAAGCTTGGTGCGATCGTGGCCAGTTTCGCGTCCAGCCAGCGTTCATTGAACAAGTCGCGACCAGTGCTCTTGGGGAAGGGAGCCGAGAAATAGGGGTCCGAGAGCAGGTGATTCAATAGCGCCGCATGCGCTGTTCCGGCGGCGGCCCAGTCACCGTTCCTGTCGTAGGGCTGTCCCAGGTGGCGGGCGCACCACAGATCCAGGAGGCAGTTGCCTGGGCCGCAGTCGAAGCCGACGACTCGGCCTTGTTTCGGAATGTAGGAGATATTGGCGATACCGCCCAGGTTTAGTACCGTGCGGTCTTCCCCGGCGCTGTGGAAGATTTTCGAGTGAAAAGCCGGAACCAGGGGCGCGCCCTGTCCCCCTGCAGCCACATCCCGGCTGCGGAAATCGGCCACCACGGGAATGCCGCTCAGTTCCGCGAGAAGCGCCGCATTGCCAATCTGAATTGTGTATCCGAGATCCGGGCGGTGGCGCACAGTCTGTCCGTGACACCCGATGGCGCGAATATCTGCACTGGGCAGCCCGCTCTGGCGCAGCAGATCGCTTACCGCGGATGCATTGAGCCGGGAGAGATGGTTGCCCGCCAGCGCGGCACGCCCGAGCTCATCCGCGCCCGTCGTATTTAGCGCGAGCAGTTCGGCACGCAAATTTGCAGGAAAGGGAACGCCCATCTTGGCGAGGACTGTCGCTTTGCCTTTTTCAAGATTCGCGAGGACCGCGTCCACGCCGTCCAGGCTGGTCCCGGTCATCAAACCCACGTACAGTTCTGGAAGCTGGCGCTGCGACATCGTGGGTGGCGCGTAGGCGGCGGTGCCGCTACCGGCGCGTCTCGGGCAAGAGAGGCGAAACGGTCGCCTAATCCGCCCGCGCGTACCTGCCGTTCTCGAGCAGGTTAAGATGCGCCAGCAGCGGCTGAATCTGGTTATGAAAGCCAGCCAGGTCCCGAGGCGCGAGAGGTAGCGCTGCCGGCAACGCAATGGTCAGCGGATTGCGCGCTTCGCCTGCGACGTGGAATTCATAATGCAGGTGGGGGCCGGTCGCCCAGCCGCTTCTGCCGACGAATCCGATCACGGCGCCTTGGGGGACGCGCGTTCCGCGCGTCAGACCTGGGGCGAAGCGGCTCATATGTCCGTACAGGGTCGAGTACTGGCCCTGGTGGCGCAACACCACGACATTGCCGTAGCCGCCCTTGCCGCCGACGAATTCCACGCTGCCGTCGGCGACGGCGCGAATACGGGTGCCCATCGGCGCCGCATAGTCGACGCCCTTGTGGCTGCGCCAGGTCTGCAGAAAGGGGTGGAGCCGCGAGCCGAAGCCCGAGCTGACACGCGAGAATTCGAGCGGCGAGCGCAGAAATGTCTTGCGCAGGCTCTTGCCCTCGGGTGTGTAGTAGGCGCCCTTCCCGTCGGCACCCGGATACCAGACCGCCCGGTACAAGCGGCCGTTGTTCATGAACTCCGCCGCCAGCACCCGGCCGGTGCGAATGTGCTGGCCGTTCAGGTAGTGAACTTCGTAGATCACCGAGAATCGATCGCCCTTGCGCAAGTCGCGATGGAAGTCGATGTCACCACCGAATATGTCGGCGAGTTCAACCGCAACGGATTCCGGCACATCCGCCGCGTCCGCCGCGGCGAACAGGGAGCTGCTGATTGCGTTGGCGCGGAAGGCTGAGCGGGTCTCGATCAGCGCCGGCTCTGCGTGCACCGAATACCCACCCTCGCCTGGCAGGATTCTGAACAGATCGGGCCCGTTGAGGAACGAGATTTCGTGCAGGTCGCCGTTGCTGCCGACAGCGGCCGAAACGCTGGTGAGCGGTCGCACCGAGCGCATCGTTTCGGAACGCAGGACCTCGGAGATATCGCTTGCGCGCAGACCAAGGCGCGCAAGCAGGCTTGCGTGGGTATCGCCGCGCAGCAGGCGATCCTCGCGCACGAAGCGGCCCCCGCTTGTGACCAGGTTCCGATCAAGGTCGATGCCGGTCGGCTCCACGACCAGGGATTTCGAGGCCAGCAGCTCCGCATCGGGCGAGGGTCCGATAGTGGCGAATGCCGCCACGGCGCCGGACAAGGCCAGCGCCACTACAGCCATGATGCGGGTCCAGCGAACAGGATGGGGGAAAGCAAATCGAGTCAAGGGGAGCCTTCGGCTAAACTGGCGCGCTTGGTGCCGGGACGATCGCCTGCCCGCGTCCCCCCTTGCCTGAACTGGGGCGGTGTCGGGCGGTGCGCAGTGTAGCAAATATCCTGCGAACCCAGCCATACCCCCTTAACGATCCCTGCCGAGAGGGCCCATGGCATCTGTAGCGGAATCACTTGACCTCATAAAGCGCGGCTGCGACGAGATTCTCGTCGAGGCAGAACTCGTGGAGAAGCTGGCCCGCGGCAAGCCGCTGCGCGTCAAGCTGGGCATGGATCCGACCGCGCCAGACCTGCATCTTGGCCACACCGTGGTATTGACCAAATTGCGGCATTTTCAGGACCTGGGGCATCACATCCAGTTCTTGATCGGCGATTTCACCGGCATGATCGGCGACCCGACCGGCAAGAATCAGACCAGGCCGCCGTTGTCGCGTGAGGAAATCGAAGTTAACGCGCGCACCTATCGCGAACAGGTGTTCAAGATTCTCGACCCCGCAAGGACAGAGGTCCTGTTCAATTCGAGTTGGTGCGAGAAGCTCGGCGCTGAAGGCATGATCCGCCTGGCGGCCCGGCATACGGTGGCGCGCATGCTGGAGCGGGATGACTTCAGCCGGCGCTTTCGCGCCAATCAGCCGATAGCCATTCACGAGTTCCTCTACCCCCTGATGCAGGGCTACGACTCGGTCGCCATGCGATCGGATGTCGAGCTGGGCGGAACCGATCAGAAATTCAATCTGCTCGTCGGCCGGGAGCTGCAGCGCGACTACGGCCAGGCGCCGCAGTGCATCGTCACCATGCCGCTTCTGGAGGGCCTGGACGGGAAGGACAAAATGTCCAAGTCGCTCGGCAACTATGTCGGCATTGCCGAACCGGCAGGGGAGATTTTCGGCAAGCTCATGTCGATATCGGATGCGCTGATGTGGCGCTACATTGAACTGCTGTCGTTCGAGCCGGGCGCCGTGATCCGCGCCTGGCGAGACGACATCGCCGCAGGGAAAAATCCGCGCGACGTCAAAGCCCTGTTCGCCAAGGAAATTGTCGGCCGCTTTCATGGCGAGCAGGCCGCGGAGACAGCGCTGGCGGAGTTTGATGCGCGCTTCAGGCATGGCGCGCTGCCGGAAGACATGCCGGAGGTCGAATTGCGCTGCGCGGAAGCGGACCTGCCGGTCGCGCAACTGCTGAAGCAATCCGGGCTCACGGCGAGCGCCGCCGAGGCGCTGCGCATGATTGAGCAGGGGGGGGTGCGGCTGAACGGCGAGCGCTGCTCGGACAAGCAGCTCAGGATTGCGCGCGGCGCAACCGTGGTGGCGCAGGTGGGCAAGCGAAAGTTCGCGCGGGTTACCGTTCGCTGAGGCCGCGATGCGCTTCGACTTCGATACGCCCGTCGAGCGCTCGGGCACTTGGAGCACGCGCTGGGATCGCTATGCGGGGCGTGCCGGGCGCGAAATTCTGCCGCTGTGGGTCGCGGATATGGATTTCCGCGCCCCGCCTGCAATTCTTGATGCCTTCGCGGCGCGTGTAGAGCACGGCGTATTTGGCTACAGCACGCTGCCCGATGCACTCAGGGAAGCCATCGTTCAGCGCCTGGAGCGCCTCTACGGCTGGCGCATCGAACCCGGCTGGATCGTGATGCTGCCGGGGGTCGTGCCCGGACTGCATCTTGCGGTGCGCATGCTCACCTCGCCGCATCATCGCGTGCTGTTGCCGACGCCCGTATATAACCATTTCAAACGCGCCGCCGAGCTTGCGCCCCGCAAGTTCGAGGAGATTCCACTTGCGCAGAGCGGCGGGCACTGGGTTTTGGACCGGGACCGGCTGGAGGATGCGATGCGCCACGGCGCGCGCCTGCTGCTCCTTTGCAACCCGCAAAATCCCGGTGGCAGCATCTATACGCGCGCGGAGCTGGAGCGCATCGCCGGGCTGGCGGAGCGCTACGATGTCCTCGTGTGCTCCGATGAAATTCATGCCGATATCCTGCTGGAAGCCGGGCGCCGGCATGTTCCGATCGCTGGACTAGGGCGCGAGATGGGCAGGCGCACTGTCACCTTGATGTCGCCCAACAAGACTTTCAACATTCCGGGGGCGGGCTGCGCCTACGCGGTGATAGAAGATGCGCAACTACGCGCGTTATTTTCCGCAGAACTGCACGCGCTTGTCCCGGAGCCTGGCGTTTTCGGCTACGCCGGCGCTCTGGCCGCCTATGCGGACCCGACCAGCGAAGTATGGCTTGCCGAGTTGCTCGCGTACCTGCGCGCGAATCGGGCCCTTCTGGAGCAGGCCATGGCGAGCATACCCGGTTTGCGCCACTGGCACGTAGAGGCGACCTGTCTGGCGTGGATCGACGCTGGAGAATGGGGCTTGCAGGATCCGTCCGCATACTTGCTGAAGCACGGGCTTGCGCTTTCGCCAGGCGCCCAGTTCGGTGCACCCGGCTTCGTGCGGCTGAATTTTGGAACCCAGCGCGCGCGTCTTGGCGAGGCCCTGGCGCGCATACGGGCCGCCGCCGCGGCGCTCTAGACGCCATAGAGCCGATCAGTCGCGCACGTTGGCGAAGCGATTCGCCAGGGCCAGGACGCGCTCCAGGTGCGGGTCGGGAACGCCTAATTGATGCATGTGCGCCAGCGTAAGGCGCAGGTAATCGATGTTCGGTCCGCGGCCTCCGCGGCTGTTGGCCACCGCCCGTGCCATGCGGACAATATCCATTTCGCCCGCGAACTGGGGATGCTTGGGGTCGGCGACGAAGGCGAGCGCCTGAACCGTCGCGCCGGATTTCCGTCGGGCGGCGAGCATCCTGGGCCGGTAGACGTGATACACCATTTCCCTCTGCCACAGGGTGCGCAAGACGTTGCGCGCGCGGGCGGGCGGCACCCGGAAAACCAATCCCCAACAGGAACCGCCCGGCTGCAGTCCCACGACCAGGCCAGGGCGCGAGCGGGTACCCCGGTGCTGGTAAGAGAGGATGCACAGGGAGCGGTGATAACCGTACACGCGTGCGGGCATCTGCTCGGCCGGACGGAATCCGGGCGACCACATTAGGGAGCCATAGCCGAAAACCCAGAGATCGTTCAGGGGCAGCTGGTGCGCGAGTTCGTGCAGATCCATTCGGGAGGGCGTGCGGAAAGATGACCCCCAAGAGTGCCAGAGGCGGCCCGCCACGTCGAACTACCACGGCGCGTCAACGGATTTCCGGATCGTGCGTTCTCCCCAATGCACACTTGCATGCCTTCGTAAAAACCAAAAGGATCCTCCATGCTTAAGCAAAAGTTTCTGGTCGCCTTGATCACGTCCGCGTTTGTCGTTCCCGCGTTTGCCCAGCAACCGGCCGCTGCGCCGGCGGCCGCACCCGCCGCAGCCCCAGCCTCGGCCCCCAAGGCCGCCGCCGCAGCGAGCGCCAAGGACGACAAAGCCGCAAAGCCCAAGAAGGCCAAGGCCAAGAAGGCCAAGGCCAAGAAAGCCAAGGCAAGCTGATCTCGCTTTAGCGGTAGCGACCAAGAGCCCGGCGAGTCCGGGCTCTTGCATTTTCGGGGCCTGAGCGCCGGGAAGGCCCGGGGCCGCACCGCATATATAGTAACATATAGGGTACTATCTATGCCGGGCGGACGGATTCGCCGAACTTCCCTGTGCCCTTGCCCAAGCGTTCCCGCAGCCACCGGCACGATCCCGTCATGCTCACGTAGAATTGCGCCTCCGCGTTTCAACAAAGCACAGCGACTAAATGAGCAATGGCAAGAAAGCAACGATACCCATACGTGCCAAGAGCACAGCAAAAGTTCCGCGCAAGACCTACGACTGCGCGAAGTGCCCCGGCTACTGCTGCAGCTATCAACTGATTGAAATCAACAAGCGCGACATCGCCAGGCTGGCGCGGCATTTCGATCTCGAATACGAGCAGGCCGAAGAGCGATTTACGAAATACGATGCGAGCCAGAAGGCGCGCGTGCTGCGCCATCACAAGGACAAGGTATTCGACACCATCTGCATGTTCTTCGATCAGAAAGACCGGCGCTGCACGGTATACGAAGCGCGGCCCGGTGTGTGCCGCGACTATCCGCTCGCGCCGCGCTGCGGTTACTATGATTTCCTCAAGTTCGAGCGCGACCAGCAGGATGATCCGGCATACGTCGCGCTAACTTGAACAGCGGACGCAGGGTTCGCGTTCCTTGACACACAGCCGATGACATGGTCGACGCTAACACGCTGCGCCGCATCCTTTCTCAGACCCGCGTCATCGCGGTGGTCGGCCTTTCCGCCGATTGGTTCAGGCCCAGCTATTTCGCCGCAAAGTACATGCAGGCGCACGGCTACCGGGTGATTCCGGTAAATCCGCGCTATGCCGGACAAGATGTGCTTGGCGAGACCTGCTACGCCGGCCTGCGGCAGATTCCCCACAAAATCGACCTGGTCGACGTGTTCAGGCGGGAGACTGAGGTCGAATCGGTCGCCGACGAGGCGATTGCGATTGGCGCCAAGGTGCTGTGGCAGCAACTCGGCATTCGCAACGCGCGCGCTGCAGCCGCGGCGCGCGCCGCAGGCATGGAGACGGTGATCGACCGCTGCGTGAAAATCGAGCATGGACGCTTGTTCGGCGGCCTGAACTGGGTCGGGGTCAACACCCGGATCATCTCGGCAAAGCGTCCACACGTCCTGCCGTACTAGCCGGAATTCAACGCCCGACAACGCTCGATGCCCCCGGCCTTTCCTGCACCCCGCCAAGAGCCTAGCCCGCACGGTGCGCAAGTGCCGAGCGAAGTGGCGTCGGGGCTTCTTAACCGGTATCCTCCTCACTTGCCTATTTTCCCGCGGCAGCTTGCAATGAATCCCGATTCGCGAATTTTCGATGGCCGGTTCGGTCGCCTCGTACTCGGACCGGTGGCGGTGTCTGGCTTGGCTGCAGCATGCCCGGAACCCAGAATTGTCGCCCAGTTCGATGGCCGGGAGCTCGCGCTCCGTGTCGGGGAGCACGGACTGACGCTATCGCGCAAAGAGATCCTCCTGCTCAATCCCGGGCAATCCGCCGCGGAACAGGCGGGCACGGCGTCCAACGCCCGTTTGCTCGTGTTCCAGGCTTCCACCGAGTGGCTGCGCGAACGATTTCCCGCGATGTTCGGCGGATCCGCCAACGCGCTCTTTCGGCGTCCCGCCGATGCCGTAACAAGCCGCATTCGACGCCTTGCGGATGCCCTTTCCATTGAAGTCCTGAATGACCAGTTTCTCTCGTCGGACCGCCTCGAATTCATGCTTCAGGAGTTGATGCTCACGGGCGTGGAAACCTACCTCGCGAAACCAAGGACCGCCGCCACATTGTGGGCGGGGTCCCGTTTCGCCGATGCCCGCATCCGCCACGCGCTTTCCTTGCTGCGCGCTAAGCCAAGCAAGGTGCTCAACATGGATCGGATCGCATCCGCGGTCGGCCTGTCCCGCTCGCGTTTCTACGACCTTTTTCAGGTGTGCACGGGACTCGCACCGCGCGCCTACCTGGACTTGCTTTGCATAGAGGCCGCCGTAACGCGGCTGGCTTGCGGCGAATCGCGTATCAGCGAAGTTTCTGCCGACCTCGGCTTCTCGGCGCAGAGCAACTTCACGCGCTTTTTCCTGAGCCGCGTCGGCGTACCGCCTTCCACCTATAGACGAGCCAGTACGCGCGAGGAGCCGGTGGGGCAGGGCAAGCCGCCTGTCGCAGCGGCTCGGTCGGCATCGCGCGGCGATTTCGACAATACGGGGAAGTGAGCCAGCCGCCGCGCTCGGCGGCGCATTTTGCGCGAGGGTTCCGGCGGGATGCTACCCTGAATCGCATATGAGCGATCGAACGTTCGATATAGAGACACTCTGTCTGCACGCCGGACAGATCCCGGACCCCGCGACCGGCGCGCGCGCCGCGCCGATCTACCAGACCACATCCTTCGTGTTCGATTCTGCGGAGCATGCAGCCAGCCTGTTCAATTTGCAGACTTTCGGCAATACCTATTCGCGAATTTCCAACCCGACCGTCGCGGTATTCGAGGAACGCATGGCGGCCCTGGAAAACGGACGCGCCGCGCTCGCCTGTGCGAGTGGACAGGCCGCCGAGATGGTCGCCATCCTCACGCTATGCAAGGCGGGCGACCACATCGTGTCCTCTTCCACGCTTTACGGCGGCACACACACGTTGCTGCGCGTCAACCTTGCCAAGCTCGGTATCGAGACGAGTTTCGTCGATCCGTCCGATCCGGAGAATTTTCGCGCCGCGTTGCGCCCGCAGACCAAGCTGCTCTACGCCGAAACTCTCGGCAATCCGATGCTGAACATCGTGGATATCGAGGCGCTGGCGAACATCGCGCATGAATCAGGCGTGCCCCTAGTGCTCGACAACACGGTGCCTTCTCCCTACCTGTGCCGGCCGATGGACTGGGGCGCGGACATCGTCGTGCATTCGGCGACCAAGTATCTGGGCGGCCATGGCACGACGCTTGGCGGCGTCATCGTCGAGTCGGGAAAGTTCGACTGGGGGAATGGCAAGTTCCCGGAATTCACCACGCCTTCGCCTGGATATCATGGGGTGATCTTCCATGAAACCTTTGGCGACTTCGGCTACACGATGAAGGCACGCATGGAGATCATGCGGACCTTCGGTCCGGCGCTCTCCCCATTGAGCGCCTGGCTGCTCCTGCAGGGCGTCGAATCGCTGCATGTGCGCATGGACAGGCACTGTGCCAACGCGCTCGCCGTCGCCAGTTATCTGAAGAACGATCCGCGTGTCGCATGGGTCAGCTACCCCGGGCTCACAGACGATACTCAGCACCGGCTTGCGAAGAAATATCTCGCCAAGGGCGCCTCCGGTCTGCTCAATTTCGGTGTGCGCGGCGGGCCGAAAGCGGGCGAACGATTCATCGAGGCGGCGCAGTTCATGAGTCACCTGGCCAACATCGGCGACGCAAAGACACTGATCATCCACCCGGCCTCGACCACCCATCGCCAGATGAGCGACACCGATCAGCGCAAGGCGGGCGTGACGCCGGACATGGTGCGCATGTCGGTGGGCATCGAGTCGCTGGATGACATCCTATGGGATATCGACCAGTCTCTCAGCCAAGCCCTGACGGCTTGACCGGGCGTCAAGCGCCTCATCCCCCCACCCATGGTCGAGCGCGGCGCCATGACTGATTCGGCGGCAAAGGGTGCGCGGCCGCCGCCGCGGGTCAGTATCTTCCTCACGCCGGCGGCGCTGTTGCTGGCGATCGCGTTTGTCGGCGCCTTCTACTGGGCGACAATTCCTGTCGCAAGCCTGCGGGAGCAGCGCGAGATGCTGCCGATAGCTGTGCTCGCGTTGGTCGCACTCGGCATACCCGTCGCGGGATTCTGGCGGAACCGGCGGCTGTTTGCTCTGGCGCGGGCCAACGTACAGAGCCGCGTGGCAACCATACTCATATTCGAGGCATTCGCCCTGCTGCTTGTACTTTTCATGTTCGCGAACATGACGAGCGGTGGCGAGGATGAATCGAGCCTGAGGAGCAAGGCGAGCACCCTGACCGTTGAGGCCGCGGAAGTGCGCAAACTGATCGAGCACCGGGTGGGCGCGCAGGGCGCGCTGACCGGCGTGGGCGAGGGTCTTAAGGTTGAAAGCACGACGCATCGCGGCGAGACCTTTCTCGGCAGAAACGGTGCCGTGCTGCTATACGACCTCGATCTGCGCGCACTCGTCGCCCTGGTTCCCACCTACCACAACCGGATCCTGGACTGGCGTTTGCTCGGCCTGCCGGCACGCGCCTTCCCGGCGCATTGGCGCACTGTGGCGCACAGCAGCTTGACCCGCGATGCGCCCGGCGATCCGACCGAACACTCCCAGGAACTGCTCAAGGTCGCCTCGCAACTCCAGCAGGAAATATCGGCCCACGCCAAGCGGCAGGGGACGCTTGGCGAGGTGACGAACGCGCGAACCCTGCCCCAGGCGGGGCTGGTCGACTTCGGGTATGTCGATGGCGACGGGCGGTTCGCGCTCTACAGCGACCGCCACGGCGTGTTCCTCGTTTACGAACCGTCGATGCGCAGCGATGGCCGCGTGGACTGGCGTTGCCGCTCCTATCCTTCCGAGGGCGCGGTGCCGGGATGCGCGAGCGCTTTTAATTGAGCGGGCGCTTGAGCGTCTCCTCGCGCTGCTCCGCGGGTAGCGCGGCCAGTTCCCGGACCCTCGCGTAGAAGCGCTCGAGGTTCGCCCCGCTGTCCTGCAACAGCGCCTGGAAGGCCGGCACGAGCCTGGCGTAGCTGTGGGTCGCCGCGAGCAAGGCGTTGTTGGGGGACTCTCCGAAAATTCGATCATATCCCGCGAACCCGCCCCAACTTGCCTTCAAGGCCTCGTAGTCGGCCTTTAGCCGCGCGAACTCGCGCGCCTTTGCCGCGCGCAGCGCCTCCGTGGAATTTGGCGCACGATTATCACGGTAGAGATACAGCAGCCGTGCGCGCGTCCCGGCAAGGAGCGCATTGAGGGATTCGGCTCGCTTGCTCGCCGTCCCAAAGGAGGCGAGGTCCTGCTCCCGCCCCTGCGCGGAAAGCCAGCGCTTCACGCCTTCGCGCTCCAGCGCCACGGCGAATGATTCGTTGAAACTTGAATCGTCCCTGACGTAAACGACCTGGTGCGCCAGCTCATGAAACAAGAGGCGTGCAAGCTCCGTATCCGGATAGTCGATGAAGCTCGAGAGTAGCGGATCATCAAAATAGCCGATGGTCGAGTAGGCCGGGACGCCCCGAACCAGTACGTCGTTGCCGCGCTCGCGCAGGCTGCGCGCGTAGCGCCGCGCGTCCTCAAGGGAGAAGAACCCCCGGTAGTCGACACATCCGGACACCGGGAAGCACGAGCGCAGCGGCTGCAGCGAGAACTCGGGGGCGGCAACGACGTTCCATACCGCAAAGGGTCGGCCGAGCTCGACGTAGCTACGATAGGAATCGTTGTCGGGCAAGTGCAGCTGTCGGCTCGCAAATTGGCGGATCGCGCGCGCGCTCGCGAGGCGCCGCTTCAATTCTGCGGATGCGTTTGGATCGGCCAACCAACGCTCGACCGACCGGGCGCCGCCAATTATCGACAGATGACCGCCGGCCGCCTGGGTCAGATAGCCGAGCGTCTCGCACCCACCGAGCAGAATCGGCGCGAGCAAAACACATGCATGGCGCAGACGGCGCAGGATATCCGGCCGAGGCGTCAACCTGCCTCGAAGCGCCCGCGCGCAAGAAACGCGATCACCTGCCGCGCCACACCTGGCGCGATCAGCATCCCGCTGTGGTTCATTCGGACGGTGACGCAGTCCGTCATGCCCTCCACCGCGGTTTCCTTCAGGCATACGACACCATCGTTCGGCTCGGGCAGAGCGCCCAGCAAGCGTCCCAATCCCCAGGGCGCGGCGCCCGCAACGACGCCGAGGGGAGCCGCGGCAGGCCAGCAGATGGATCTGCGCTCCAGCCAGCAAGGAGCGCTCTCACCCAATAGCCATCGTCCGGCCGCGCACCCGGCGAGCTTGCGGCCGCTAATCGACCCCAGCACCGGCGAACCCAGGAATACCGCTCGGAATATCTCCAGATCGGGATGCTCTTGCAGCGCCGTCAAGACAAGTACGCCGCCAAGGCTGTGGGCGACCAGATATACCGGCCTGCCGAGCGCGCGCAAGTAACGCGCAAGTGCAGCCACATTCTCGCCAAAAGGCGCGCGTCCCCGGTAGTCGAAGACCTGGGGCGCGAACTGCCTGGCTTTCAGACGATGCGCCAGCAATGCCATTGCGGCAGAGGGCATCCACAGCCCATGGACCAGCACGACGGGTGAGCCGGGGGTGATTTCGTCCTGCCTGGCTTTCATGCCGGGTACCTGCCCGCAAAATTCGTGCAAACTCGCAGCATAATCATGCTCCGCCGATATCCTGCCGCCCCCGATGACTGACTCGAGCAATACGAATCCCTCGAGATCCGGACCCGCGTTCGCGGCATCCCTGGCAAGCATAGTCGGCGCCGGGAATGTCCTCACGCACGGCGAGGACGTCGCACGCTATCTGACCGACGCGCGCCGCATGTATACCCGCGGCGCGGAATGCGTCGTGCGGCCCGGGTCCACCGCTGCCGTCGCCGAGGTGGTTGCATTGTGCGCGAAAAACCGGACCGCGATTGTCCCGCAGGGCGGCAACACAGGCCTTTCCGGCGGATCGGTCCCGACGGGAACCGGGCGCGAAGTCGTGCTTTCTCTGGAACGGCTGAATCGCATCCGCGACCTGGACCCGGTCAACAACACAATGACTGTCGAAGCGGGCTGCATTTTGGCGCAGGTTCAGGACGCAGCACGCGGGGTGGCGCGCTTGTTCCCAATATCGCTTGCCGCCGAGGGCAGCTGCCAGATCGGCGGCAACCTGTCGACGAACGCCGGCGGAGTGAACGTCCTGCGCTACGGCAACGCACGCGATCAGGTTCTCGGCCTCGAGGTCGTGCTGGCCGATGGACGGATCTGGGAGGGCTTGCGCGGCCTGCGCAAGGACAACACCGGATACGACTTGAAACAGCTATTTCTCGGCGCCGAAGGTACGCTCGGCATCATAACCGCCGCGGTATTGCGCCTCAGACCTCGCCCCACCGCGACTGCCACCGCCTGGGCGGGCTTGGCCGATCCGGAGAGCGCCGTCGCCTGGTTGCAGCGCCTTGGCGTCCTGACCGGCGAGCGCCTGAGCGCTTTTGAACTGATTTCCCGCGCCTGCCTGCAGGCTGTCCTGTCATGCCACCCGGAGTTGCCCGAGCCGCTCGCCGGCGGCTACCCCTGGTACGTGCTGGTCGAACTCACGGACAGCGGACAGGACGCTGCGCTGCGCGCGCTCGCCGAGTCGGCTTTCCAGCCGGCCCTGGAGGAGGGTCTGGTTCGTGACCTTGCGCTCGCCTCGAGCGTCGCGCAGGCCGCCGCGCTGTGGAAAATCCGGGACACCATTCCCGAGGCCCAGTTTCGCAACGTCAAGCATGACGTCTCGGTTCCCGTCTCCAAGATACCGGCTCTGCTGCGCACCGCGGGCGCGGCACTTGAACAGGCGTTCCCGGGAGCCCTGCCCTATGCCTTCGGTCATCTGGGCGACGGCAACATTCACTACAACATCGGTATGCCCACTGCCGAGCAGACCGAGGAACTGATGCGTTCGCGTGACCGGGTAAACGAGATCGTGTTCGATTCGGTCGCGCGCCTTGGCGGATCAATCTCCGCCGAGCACGGGGTCGGACAGCTGAAACGGGAGGCGATCACGCGCTACAAGAGCGCGATCGAGATCGAGCTGATGCGCAATGTGAAAAAGGCCCTCGATCCGCATGGCATCATGAATCCCGGCAAAGTCATTTGAGTACCGAGATGCGAGTGGCAAATCCAGCACCTCGAAACTCACGCATCGAATCTCACTTCAGGCGGGTAAAAGCGAGGGGCACCGAAATCCCCGCCCCCTGCAACGAGCCGACGATCCGTTCGCCCTCGCACTCGCCGCGATAAATCCGGCGGCCGGCCTGGAATTCGAGCATCCTCCCTGACAAGCTGGCGCGCTCGACCGGGATGAACTTCCCGCCAAGCCGGGCCTCTATTTCCACGTTCTGGTAGTTCTGCGCGACCGTGATCTGCCATTCCTCCGAACCCGGGATTCGGTCTGCCTGCCAGCGGCCCCTTACCTGGGCCGGCACCTGCCACAAGAATATTCTGCTGCTGCCGCCCTGCCCCTCGTGGGGGCGCGTGAGTGTCACGGTCTCTGCCGTGTCCGGTAGCCATCCCGGCATCAGGAACGCGTGCGATACAACGCGCGTTCCGGGCCGCAACTGACCGAGGAACCGAGGTTGCAGCCTTTCCAGCAGCCATGGCAGCAGGTAGACCGTCACCACGGTGGCGGACGAAATGTCGGCGCGCAGCACATCACCATGAATGAACCGTGTGCGCTTCTCGAGCCCCGCGGCGCGTGCCGCCTCCTGAGACTTGCGCACCAGGCCCTCATCCAGCTCGATGCCGGTCGCCTGCGCGCCGAAATCCTTCGCCGCCGCTATGACGATCCGGCCATCGCCGGAGCCGAGATCGAACACCCGGTCGCCGGCTGCAACCCGGGCCAACTGCAGCATCCGGGCCACCACCTCTTGCGGCGTGGTGACAAATGGCGGCTTGGGCTCCTCGCCCTGCGCGAACCCGAGCACCGGCCGGGCAAGCAGCGCAAGCGCGGCGGCACAGAAGATTCGCCGGTCCGAAAACGGCGCGCGCAATCCTGCAGGTCGCGTGTCAGATGGCAATTTCACCCCCGAGAAAGTAATGCATTTTGACCGATCGCAGGGACCCGCGTGCAAGCCAGTTCGGGCCGGACATGCGTTCAGCATCCCGACCCACTCCACGCAATATAGTAACATATATGTTACTACCTATTCTTGAACTAAGCCTGCGGGCATCCCTGCGGCGATCAGCGGACGGTCAGGGCGATCGTGCGCGCGAGGCTGTCGAGAACGGCGGCCTGTTCGCCGATCGCAGGCAAGAGCTCGATCCTGATCTGCGCATGCGAGGTTCGTGCAGCATTTACCAGCGCCGGCAGGTCGCGGCGCAGGTGGCTGCCCTGTCCGAGGAAAAGAGGCAGGATGCGGATATCTCGTGCGCCCTGCGCGGCGAGCGTGTCGACGGCATCGGTCAGGCTCGGCGGCATGTCCTCGAGAAACGCAAGGGAGACGCCGTGGCCCGGGAGTTGCTTCTGAATCCGGTCGCGAAGCGCGTGGACAGGCTCCGCCCAAGCGGCCTCTCGTGAACCGTGAGCAAATAAGAGCAGCGCGTCGCGCACGTCCGGCTCAGTGCAAGGTCGCGCGCCGGCCTTCGTAGATCCCCTGCAGCAACCGCAGCGATCCCCTGCATATGGCCGGGTGGGTGAGCGCGTGACCCAGATCCTGAATGATGTCCAGCGTCACGGGAACGCGCAGGGCGGCGAGCGCGCGCGCCGCCCGCTCCGCGTGTACCCGCCAGACGATCGAATCGAACTCGCCATGAACCAGATGGATGCGTGCGTCCATGAGCGTTCCGCGGGGCGGCAGCCGGGCGAAGCGCGCCGAATAAGCCACTACGGCACCGGCCAGACCGCGGGCCGCCTTGACTGCCTCGAGCGCAACCGTGCCGCCCTGGGAAAAACCGATCAAAACGGTGCGCCAGGCCGGAATGTCGAAATTGGTCTGCTCGCGCCTTACCAGAAACTCGATTTCCGGGAGCACTGCGGCCACTCTCGCGGCCCTGTTTTCGTCATTCAGGCCGCGGGTTGGAAACCAGTCCTGCGCTTCCCCTGTGGCTGCACCGGGGCCGAGCCCGTTCGGCACCACCAGCGCCGCGCTCGGAAATCTGGCCTGGAACTCGAACGCAATCGGGATCATCGAGCGCGCGGTGGCGCCGCTGCCATGGAGGAACAGGAAGAGATGGTGCGCGACGCGCTCTCCTGTCGGGCCGAAGCGGAAGATTCTTCCCGTGGGCATTCGGCGATTGTGTACCTACCCCGCCGCCTTTGTAAACAACGACTTTTGCAAGGCTAGCCGGCGAGGATGATGCAGGTCGTGGTGCCGTGCGCATATAGCTTGCCGGCGGCATCTTCGATTCGGCCGTCGGCCGTTGCGGTGCGCTTGCCCAAGTGCACCACCCGGCCGATCGCGCGTACCGGTCCCGTGCCGGATGTGATCGCGCGCACCAGGTTGACTTTGATTTCAAGCGACGTGTAGCCGGTTCCGGATGGCAGCTGAGTCTGCACGCTGCAAGCCATTGCGGAATCCAGCAGTGTCATTGCCAGACCGCCGTGCGCCACCCCGCTCGGGTTGTAGTGGCGCTCTGCCGGGATCGCCTGAAACACTACCCGACCGGGCTCGGCTTCGACCAGTTCAAGCCCGAGCAACGCGGCCATCGGCGCCGGCGGCAGCTTCCGGTCGCGTATGGCGCGCAGGAATTCGAGCCCGGAAAGCGTGCGGCGAGCGGCTGCGAAGCGCGCCGGGTCGTCCCAGGTGATCGACATGCTGCGCGACGCGTCCGCCGCTTCCTTTGCGCTCATCGATGCTTACCCCGCCTGTTTGCTAAATGAGTCAATCTTGCGCCACTGGGCCGCCCGGCCTCGCGGCGCTACTGCGAAACAACTCTTTCAGGTATTGTCCGGTAGCGCTCAACGCGACTGCTGCCACCTGCTCGGGCGTACCCTGCGCGATGACGCGACCTCCTCCGGCGCCGCCGTCAGGGCCGAGATCTATGATCCAGTCCGCGGTCTTTATGACATCCATATTGTGTTCGATCACCACGACGGAATTGCCCGCATCGCGCAGTCGGTTCAGTACATGCAGTAAGAGCTTGATGTCGTGGAAGTGCAGGCCGGTGGTCGGCTCATCGAGGACATAAAGGGTCTTGCCGGTGTCCCGTTTGGAGAGTTCGAGAGATAGTTTCACCCGTTGCGCCTCGCCGCCGGAAAGTGTGGTCGCGGACTGGCCGAGTCTTAGATACCCCAGGCCGACATCGATCAAAGTACGCAGTTTCCTGGCGATTGCGGGAACGGGGCTGAACAACTCGTGGGCCTCGGCGATGGTCATCTGCAGCACTTCGCGGATATTTCTGCCCTTATAGCGGATCTCGAGCGTTTCCTGGTTGTAGCGCTCGCCTCGGCAGACATCGCAGGAAACATACATGTCGGCGAGGAAGTGCATTTCCACCTTGGTGACGCCGTCGCCCTGGCAGGCTTCGCAGCGTCCGCCCTTGACGTTGAAGGAGAAGCGCCCGGGGTCGTAGCCGCGGGCACGCGCCTCCGGAACACCGGCGAACAGTTCGCGAATCGGGTTGAACAGCCCGGTATAGGTGGCGGGATTGGAGCGTGGTGTGCGGCCGATCGGACTCTGGTCGACGCTGATGACCTTGTCCAGCTGCTCAAGGCCGGAGATCGACTCGTGCGGCGCCGCTTGCGCGCCGCCACCGTGCAGATGGGACGCGGCTGCGGCGTACAAAGTGTCGTTCACCAGCGTGGACTTGCCCGAGCCGGACACCCCTGTGACGCATACCAGCAGGCCAAGCGGTACGCGCACGTCCACGTGTTTCAGGTTGTTGCCATGGGCGCCGCCAATGTGAATTGCGCGTTTTGCGCTCGGCCGCTTGCGCAGCGCCGGCGTCGCTATCGAGAGCGCCCCGGAAAGGTACTGGCCGGTGAGCGAATGCGCACTCGCGCCTACTTGAGCCGGAGTCCCGTGAGCCACCAGATTGCCGCCGGCCTCGCCGGCACCCGGACCCATGTCCAGCACGTAGTCGGCGGCCGCAATGGCGTCCCGATCGTGCTCGACCACGATGACCGTGTTGCCCTGATCGCGCAAGTGGCGAAGCGTCTTCAGCAGCCGTTCGTTGTCCCGCTGGTGCAGGCCAATGGAGGGTTCGTCGAGCACGTACATGACGCCGCTCAGCCCTGAGCCGATCTGGCTCGCAAGCCGGATTCGCTGCGACTCCCCGCCGGAGAGCGTATCCGCCGCGCGATCGAGCGACAGGTAGTCCAGGCCGACGTCGATCAGGAACGCGAGTCGGCTGGAGATCTCGCGCACGATGCGATCAGCGATCTCCCGCTTCGCTCCCGGAAGGGCGAGCTCGGCGAAGAACGCGCGGTTCGCCCTGAGCGGCATGGCGGACAGTTCATAGATCGCCTTTCCGCGTATCCGCACATTTCTCGCCTCTATCCGGAGGCGGGCGCCCTGGCAGTCCGGGCAGGCGCGGCGGTTGCGCAGCTTCGCCAGTTCGTCGCGCACAGTGGCCGACTCGGTCTCCCTGTAGCGGCGCTCGAAGTTCGGAATCACGCCTTCGAACGCGTGCTCCTTGAGCACGGGCCGGCCGCGCTCGGACGGGTAGTGAAACGTGATCTTGTCGGCGCCCGAACCATTCAGAATCACCGCCTGCACCCGGTCGTCCAGCATCTCCCAGGGCTGCTCCACATCGAACTTGTAGTGTCTGGCGAGCGTCTGCAGAAGGGAAAAATAGAGATGATTGCGCCGGTCCCAGCCCTTGATCGCCCCTGAGGCGAGACTGAGATTCGGGTGCGCCACCACGCGCGCGGGATCGATAAATTCGACGCTGCCCAGGCCGCCGCAGCTTGGGCAGGCGCCCATCGGATTGTTGAACGAAAACAGCCGCGGCTCGAGCTCGGAGACGGAGTAGGCGCAAAGCGGGCAGGCATGGCGCGCTGAAAAGCGGTGTTCCACTCCGGACGTCATATCAGTTGCGAGCGCGCGTCCATTGGCGTGGCGCAGCGCGGTTTCAAACGACTCCGCAAGCCGCTGTTTCGCTGCGCTGCGAACTGTCAAGCGGTCGATGACGATCTCGATGCTGTGCTGGCTGTTCTTTGCGAGTCGCGGGACTTTGTCGAGTTCGTGCACGCGGCCGTCGACGCGCACGCGCGTGAAGCCTTGCGCCCGCAGGTCCTCGAACAGGCTTGCCTGCTCGCCCTTGCGCGCGGCCACGACAGGCGCAAGGATCATGACCCGGGTGTCAGCCGGCAGTGCGAGAACCTGGTCCACCATTTGTGCCACGGATTGCGCTTCGAGCGCGCGGTCGTGCTCCGGGCAATAGGGTGTGCCCGCGCGTGCATACAGCAGGCGAAAATAATCGTGAATTTCCGTAACGGTGCCGACGGTTGAACGCGGGTTGTGGCTGACCGCCTTCTGTTCGATGGAAATTGCGGGCGACAGACCTTCGATCAAATCGACGTCGGGTTTTTCCATCAACTGCAGGAACTGGCGCGCGTAAGAGGAGAGTGACTCGATGTAACGGCGCTGGCCTTCGGCGTAGAGAGTGTCAAAAGCAAGGGAGCTCTTGCCGGAGCCCGACAACCCGGTAATCACGACCAGTCTGTTCTTCGGCAGGTCCACGCTGACGCTTTTGAGGTTATGCGTGCGTGCGCCGCGAATGCGTATCGCGTCCATGGACGTTAGTGATCTGGCGAAGCCGGGCGAATGGAATGTAACCTGCTACTATAGCGGCTTCCGCGCCTACACCGCCATCCCACGCGTCCTTACCGAATGTCGCCGCTCCCGCGTTCGCGCATGAGCCCGGTAGAACTGCGCTCCAGCATGAGCCTCGCCGGCATTTTCGGCATCCGCATGCTGGGCCTTTTTCTGATTTTGCCGGTATTTGCCGCCCATGCATCGAAGCTTGCCGGTGGCGAGAACCTGACGCTTGTCGGGCTCGCCCTGGGCGCCTATGGGCTGACCCAGGCGGTCCTGCAGATTCCATTTGGCATCGCCTCGGATCGGTGGGGTCGCAAGCGGCTGATCGTGATAGGGCTGCTGATTTTCGCGGCGGGGAGCTTCGTTGCCGCCGCGGCTACCGACATCTGGACTGCCATCGCCGGACGCTCGATCCAGGGTGCAGGCGCAATTTCATCAGTTGTCGTTGCGCTAGCCGCGGACTTGACGCGCGAAGAACACCGCACCAAGACAATGGCGATGGTCGGCGCGATGATCGGGCTGAGCTTCGCGCTTTCTCTGGTAGGAGCTCCGGTTCTCTACGGGATCATAGGGATGTCCGGTCTTTTCATCATGACCGGGGGGCTTGCATTTGCCGCGATCTGGATGATCAAGGCCCTGGTGCCGGATGTGCCCATAAAGCCGCGCCCTGAAGCGGCTTCACTGGCGCTTGTCGGCCGGGAGCTTGCGCATCCGGAACTGCTGCGGCTCAACCTGGGAATCTTCGTTCTGCACGTCGGCCAGATGGCGATGTTTGTCGTTGTGCCGGTACTGCTGGTCGAGGCGGGATCGCCGCTCGCAACCCATTGGATGCTCTACCTCCCGGTGGTGCTGGCGTCGTTTGCGCTGATGGTGCCGCCCGTTCTCTACGTCGATCGTTCGAATCGACCGCGGCCTGTCCTGCTGTGCGCCGTTGTACTGCTGCTTGTGGTGCAGCTTCTGTTCGTGTTTGGCCCCGCGGCGTCCTCGATAGCCGGACTGGGGGCGCTGCTGCTTGGATTTTTTGTGGCGTTTAATGTGCTTGAAGCGATGCTGCCGTCGCTGGTGTCTAAAGTTGCACCCGAGCGTGTGCGCGGCACCGCGATCGGCGTATACAACACCACGCAGACGCTCGGTCTTTTTTTTGGCGGATTGCTCGGCGGATGGATTGCCGGATTCGCGGGCAGCCGGGGAGTGTTTGCCCTGTGTGCCGTACTCAGCCTGATTTGGCTGATCGCTGCCGCGGGCATGCGTTCTCCGGTGGCAGGGACGGTCAACCGTCTCGCGCCTTTGACGTTTTCTATACCATCTGGCGTCGAAACTCACGGATTGCGTGAGGCGCTTGCCGGGTTGCAGGGAGTGCACAAGGCGGAAGTGCTGGAGAGTGAACGCCTGGTGCGGGTTACGGTCGGGCCGGGTGATTGGGACGAAACCGGCGTCAGACGTTTGTTGAAAGGAGGGGCGTGATGGCTTCAGTGAACAAGGCAATTCTGGTGGGAAATCTCGGGCGCGACCCTGAAACGCGCTACTTGCCGGACGGTGGCGCTATCACGAACATATCGATAGCGACCACCGACTCGTGGAAGGACAAGGCGACGGGCGAGAAAAAAGAGCAGACCGAATGGCACCGTGTCGCATTCTTCGGAAAACTTGCAGAGATTGCGGGCGAATACTTGAAGAAGGGGTCACAGGTCTATATCGAGGGTCGTATCCGGACTCGCAAGTGGCAGGACAAGGAAGGCCTGGACCGGTACACCACCGAGATCATTGCCGACACCATGCAGATGCTTGGGTCGCGCGCCGGCATGGGTGACGCGGCGAATCGCGGCGAACCGGCGGGCGATTCGCGCGGCGAGGCGGCGCGCGGCGAGGCGAAGACACCCGCAGCCGCCAAGAAGCCGGCCGGCAAGTTCGATGATATGGAAGACGATATCCCGTTCTAGATTTTGCATCGGGCGTCGGCGCGTAGTTTCCCGCGCCGAGGGGCGCGGGGCTTGTTGTCGCATCGACCGGCTGCACTTGAAACCGCGCCGTTCAATCCCTATGTCCACTACGCAGAGTGGCCGGCCGGTTGGCAGCGCAAGGTTTACGTAGTTCAGGCGAAATTTTGTCTGCTATCAAAGAGTTGGGGAATCAAGATGCCGATCTACGAGTACCGTTGCACCGCATGCAGTTTTCAGGAAGAGTACCTGCAGAAGATATCCGAGCCGACAAAGACGGTCTGTCCGTCCTGCGGCAAGGAGGCGTTCCGCAAGCTGTTGTCCGCGGTCGGATTCCAACTCAAGGGCAGCGGCTGGTATGCGACCGATTTTCGAAATAGCGGGAGCGGCAAGTCCGCCGAGGCAAAAGAGAGCAAATCCGAAACCAAGTCCGACACGACTGTATCCACGGACAAGGGCGGAGCAGAGAAGGCGGTTGCTTTGAAGCCAAGTGAATCCACGGCAACAGAGACAAAGAGCGGCAGCGCAACCGGCGCGGCGGGGGGCTAGCTAGCCCCCGCCGCGCCGGGCTGCGAGTCAGACCTGACGGGTGCTGTGCTAGCGCCCCGCGTCTTCGACATGGCTGCGCGCGCGGGTATAGAACAAGGAGGATCCGCCTCAACTGCCCTCCGATATAATTGGTTCCCTTCCCAGCTCCCCGACGGCCGCAAGGACTGTGGCGGCCGACTCCAGTGAAGAAATACATCATTACCGGTTTGCTGATCTGGATTCCGCTCGTCATCACGATCTGGGTCCTGAAGCTGGTCGTCGAAACGCTCGACCAGACCCTGCTTTTATTGCCACCCGAATGGCGCTCCGAGCATCTGCTGGGCGTTCACATTCCTGGGCTCGGCGTGGTCCTGACGGTTCTGATTGTTGTCGCCACGGGCGTGTTTTCCGCCAACATCATAGGCGGCCGGCTGGTCCGGGTCTGGCACTACGCGCTGAATCGGATTCCAGTCGTTTCCTCGATTTATTCGAGCGTCAAACAGGTGTCGGACACACTGTTTGCGTCCGGTGGACAGGCCTTCCGCAAGGCACTGCTGGTGCAGTGGCCGCATGAAGGGATGTGGACCATCGCGTTCATGACAGGTGTTCCCGGCGGCGACGTGGCGAATCATCTGCAAGGCGATTTTGTAAGCGTATACGTGCCGACCACGCCTAACCCCACCGGCGGCTATTTCGTCATGCTGCGCCGCGCCGACGTGGTGGAACTCGATATGAGCGTGGATGAAGCATTGAAGTACATCATTTCGATGGGTGTCGTCGCGCCCGTAGCGAAGCGCGCCAAGCAAACGTCGTCACGAGCGTCGACGACCTGACTTCAACGGGACAACCCAATGCGAACACACTATTGCGGCGAGCTTTCTGCCGCGCTCGTCGACCAGACGGTTACGCTTTGCGGTTGGGCACACCGCCGGCGCGATCACGGAGGCGTAATTTTCATTGATCTGCGCGACCGCGAGGGCCTGGCGCAGATTGTGTGTGATCCAGACCGTGCGGCGGCGTTCGCCGCGGCCGAACGCGTGCGCAGCGAATATGTGTTGCGCGTAACCGGGAAGGTCAGGCGCCGCCCAGCGGGTACGACAAATACGGAGATGCGTTCCGGAGAGATCGAGGTGCTCGCGCACGAAGTTGAAATTCTGAATGCGGCTGTGCCGCCGCCGTTTCAGCTGGACGACGACAATCTCTCGGAAAACACCCGCCTCATGCATCGCGTGATCGATCTGCGCCGCGGTGTCATGCAGCGCAATTTGCGCCTGCGTTACCGGGTTGCCATGGCCGTGCGGAGCTTTCTCGATGGCCACGGGTTCATCGATATCGAGACGCCGATGCTGACTCGCTCGACGCCGGAAGGCGCGCGCGATTATCTGGTCCCCTCGCGCGTGCATCCGGGTCAGTTTTTTGCCTTGCCGCAATCGCCGCAGCTGTTCAAGCAGTTGCTGATGGTTGCGGGTTACGACCGCTACTACCAAATCGTGCGCTGTTTTCGCGACGAAGATTTGAGGACGGATCGCCAGCCGGAATTTACCCAGATTGACGTCGAGACCTCCTTCATGGAGGAAATCGGCATCCAGGAACTTATGGAGAGATTGATTCGCGATGTATTCCGCAATGTCCTTGGAGTCGAGCTGGGCGATCCTTTCCCGCGCATGAGCTACGCCGAGGCGATGTCGCGCTTCGGTTCCGACAAGCCGGATCTGCGCATACCGCTTGAGTTGACCGAGCTCACCGACCTGATGAAGACTTCGGAGTTCAAGGTGTTCCGCGCCGCTGCGGATCTGCCGAACGGCCGCGTCGCCGCGCTGCGGTTATCAGGGGTTGAGTTGAGCCGCAAGGAGATCGACGACTACGCCGCGTTCGTCGCCATTTACGGAGCCAAAGGGCTTGCCTATATCAAGGTGAATGATCGGGCCAGGCTGCCGGAAGGATTGCAGTCGCCGATCGTGAAGTTTCTGCCTGACGATGTGCTCGCCGCAATTCTCGAGCGCACGGGCGCCGCCAATGGGGATGTGATTTTTTTTGGCGCCGATCGCGCAAAGATCGTGAACGATGCCATGGGGGCCTTGCGTACAAAGCTCGCGCATGACAAGGGACTTGCCACGCCCGGGTGGCGACCACTTTGGGTGGTTGATTTCCCAATGTTCGAGTGGGATGAGGACGGCGAGCGCTGGTCCGCCGTGCATCATCCGTTCACGGCGCCGAAAAATGGTCATGAGGATCTCTTGCGGACGGATCCAGGGCGAGCGCTCTCCAAGGGCTATGACATGGTGTTAAATGGCTGGGAGATCGGTGGCGGATCGGTACGCATCCACAGGGCCGAGGTTCAGCAAAAGGTATTCAGAGCTCTGGGAATTTCCGATGAGGAGGCCGGCTCCAAGTTCGGCTTCCTGCTCGACAATCTGCAGTACGGCGCGCCGCCGCACGGCGGCATCGCGTTCGGGCTCGATCGACTGGTCACCTTGATGGCCGGCGCGGAGTCCATACGAGACGTGATCGCGTTTCCCAAGACACAGCGCGCGCAATGCCTGCTTACGCAAGCTCCGAGCCCCGTGGACGAGCGGCAGTTACGGGAACTTGGATTGCGAATTCGGGAAACCAGCAAGACGTGAGCTACGCGGGGCGCACAGTCGCGCTCTGCACGGGCCGTGCACGAACTAGCGCCGTTCGGGGAATTCATCGATCAAACCGCTCGGCCGATCTGTCTGAGCCGCCCGCCGACTAAGCGTGTCCTACAAGATTCCGATTTCCGTGCTGGTGGTCATACACACGGGAGACTTGCGCGTGCTTCTTCTGGAACGCGCCGGCCATCCGGGATACTGGCAGTCCGTCACCGGTTCGCTCGACCGCCCGCATGAACCCCTGCCGGCGGCGGCGGCCCGTGAAGTGCTCGAAGAAACCGGGATTCACCGCCGTCCGGAAGAGTTTTGCGGATGGAATGTCGCCAATACTTTCGAGATTTTCCGGATGTGGCGCCATCGTTACGCGCCGGGCGTGGAACAAAACGTCGAACACGTGTTCAGTCTGGAAGTTGACCTTGGGCAGTCGATTCGTCTTGCGCCGGCGGAACACACTGCCCACCTCTGGCTGCCTTGGCCTGAGGCAGCCGAAATGTGCTTTTCATGGTCCAACCGGGATGCAATCCGCATGCTGCCGGAAAGGGCGCTGCACCGGGGAGCGACACGCGATGGCGGATAGTCCCCAGGATTCAAGGCTGCTGCGGGTTGCCACGCTCAACATCCACAAGGGGCTCTCGCAATTCAACAGGCGCATGGTGATTCATGAACTGCGCGATGGTTTGAGGGCACTTGATGCGGATGTTGTGTTTCTCCAGGAAGTGCAGGGGCTGAACGAACGCCATGCGTTACACTTCGCATCCTCTCCCCCAGAGCCGCAATACGACTTCCTGGCCCAAGGCGGCTGGCAGCACGCTTACGGCCGCAATGCAGTGTATGGCCACGGGGACCATGGCAACGCCATCCTTTCGCGCCATCCGATTCTGTCTAGTGACAATTACGATGTCTCTGATCACCGCTTTGAGCGCCGAGGGTTGCTGCACTGTGTGCTGAAAGTACCCGGCTGGGACAAAAATCTGCACTGCATCTGCACACACCTGTCGCTCCACGAGCGCGGTCGACGCCGGCAGCTGGATGCCATTGCAGAACAACTGGAAATTTTCGCAAGCCGCAACATGCCGATCATCGTTGCCGGCGATTTCAACGATTGGCGGCACCGCGCCAGTCTGGTGCTGGAAAGCCGGCTCGGGATGAGAGAGGTGACCTTTGCCGTCTCGGGTCGACCCGCGCGTACATTTCCGAGCATGTTCCCGCTTTTCCGGCTTGATCGAATCTATGTTCGCGGGTTCGAGGTACTGCGCTCCAAGGCACACAACGGGCGCCCGTGGTCGGTGTTGTCCGATCACCTTGCCTTGAGCGCCGACCTCAGGCGAGCGTAGGGACGGGTCAGATGCTTATCGTCAGCGGGAATCAGCTCGTCCTACTGAAGAACGGGGAGCAGTATTTTCCGGCACTGGTAAAGGCCATCGATGAAGCCCGTGAGGAGGTTTTCCTGGAGTCGTACATATTCCAGGACGACGAAGCCGGCAGTCTCGTTGCGGGGGCGCTTTGCCGCGCCGCGGCACGCGGGGTCGCCGTGCAACTGCTGATCGACGGATTCGGCTCGCGTGCCTTTCCCGTCCGCCTCCGCAAAGCGATGACGGACCAAGGAGTACGCCTGCAAGTGTTCAGGCCCAAGGTGCGGCTGTGGCAAGTGAGCCGCGCGCGGCTCAGGCGGATGCACAGGAAGCTGGCCGTGATCGATTCTAAGATAGGATTTGTGGGCGGCATCAACGTGATCGACGATCACGACACACCGGGACAGACCCCCCCCCGTTTCGACTATGCGGTGCGCATAGTCGGGCCGATTGCAAGAGACATGCGGGGAGCGGCTGCGCGATTGTGGATACTGGTTTCCCTTGCCCACCTTGGACGGCATGGCGTGAAGCTCAGCAGTCTGCCAGAACTACACAGCGGTCCATGGGCGCGCACACCTGCTGCGGGCGGCAGGGTTAGATTCGTGGTTCGCGATAGCGTCGGCCACCGTCGCGACATCGAGAATGCCATGCTTGAAGGTATCATCTCGGCACACGAAGAAATCCTGATTGCGTGTGCTTATTTTCTGCCGGGTCGGCGGTTCCGCAAGGCGCTGATGGAGGCGAGTGCGCGTGGTGTGCGCGTGGTGCTGATGCTGCAGGGCCGGGTGGAATACGCCCTGCTCCACTATGCTTCCCGAGCGCTCTACGGATCGCTGCTCGAATCCGGCGTCGAGATCTATGAATATCACCGCAGCTTCCTGCACGCGAAGGTTGCGGTGATCGATCGCCGCCTCGCGAGCATCGGCTCCTCCAACATAGATCCCTTCAGCCTCTTGCTCGCACGCGAGGCAAACCTTTTCGTCGAGGATCACGGCTTTGCAGCCGAGCTGCGCGATAGCCTGGAGGAGGCGATGCGTACCGGCGCCACCCAGCTTCCCGGACGCGAATGGAGCCGCTTACCGTGGCCGCAGCGGTTCCTGATCTGGGCAGGCTACGCGCTTGCGCGCGGGCTCACCAGTTTTGCCGGGTTCGAACCGTATCACTGAATGGCGCTTCCCGAAGTTGTCGCGTGTGGACGCAGGCGGCAATTGCTGGCAAACTGAAAATCGACATAGTTGCTAACGGGAGGGGTCGTGCTGCGCATACTGATTTTCATACTGGCTGCGGTGCTCGCGCCAACCGCTTTCGGGCAAGTAACAATCAAGATCGGGGTCGTGGGCCCGATGGCGTTCACCATAGGCAAGCACCATCGCGCAGGCGCAGAAATGGCGCGTGACGAAATAAATGCCGCTGGCGGTATCCATGTTGGCGGGCGCCGCATGCAGATCGAGCTAGTGGTGGCGGACACCAACGAACTCCAGTCCATTCCTGATGCGACCAACGCGGTCGAGAGAGTCATCACCCGGGACAGGGTGGATTTTCTCGTCGGTGGCTTCAGGTCCGATTCGGTGCTTGCGATGCAGGAAGTGGCGATGGATGGCAAGAAGATCTTCATCGGGGCGGGCGCCTCGACCGACAAACTCGGCCAGAACGTGGAAGAGAAGTACGAGCGCTACAAGTACTGGTTCCGGATCACCCCGTCCAAGAACTCTGATCTCGGACGCCAGTTGGCGGAGTCGTTCACGATGGTCGCCGGTCAGATCAGGAAAGACCTGAAGAAAGAAATCCCGAAGGTTGCAATACTGGCGGAAAAGGCGGCCTGGACGGAGGGGCTGATTGCAGCCGCACAGGGCAGGCTTCTCCCAGCGCTAAAAATGGCAGTTGTGGGTGTCTGGCAGCCCTCCGACCGGGCAACGGACGTGACCGCCGAACTCGCTGCGATCGAGCGCGCCAATGCGGACATCGTGTTTACTTTGCTTTCCGGTCCTGTGGGAATCACAGTGGGCCGCCAAATGGGTGAGCGCAATATGAAGGCGGTCGCATTCGGTATCAATGTCGAGGCCCAGAAGGACGAATTCTGGAAGGCGGCGGCGGGCAAGGCTAATTTCGTCGCCACGCTGGACACCTATGGCGAAGGGGGGGAGATGACGCCCAGAACGCTGCCCTTCGTGAAGGCATTCCGTACGCGCTTCAAGGAAACCCCGACCTACAATGCGGGGACGTACGACGCGGTCTATCTATTGAAGGAGGCGATCGAAAAGGCCGGAACCATAGACGCGGAGAGGCTGGTTCCCACGATCGAGAAGCTGAGCTTCATCGGCACTTCGGCCGTGATCGAGTTTGACAAGCGGCATGATCCTGTCTGGGGTCTGGGCAAGCTAACGGGGGTTGCAGTTCAATGGCAAGATGGCCAGAAAGTCGTGTTCTGGCCCCCTCAGGTGAAAGGCGCCCGGCCATTCAAACTGCCGTAGCCACGCGCTTGATTGGCGCGTCGCGCTCTGTGTCGGCGACGCCCATCTGGGTCCCGGAGGCAGGGTGATAGCCGACATATTCGTTACCGGACTCGTGAATAGCGGGGTCTACGCGCTGCTCGCGCTCGGCTTTGCGCTGGTGTTCGGCGTAGCTCGAATCGTCAACGTCGCGCATACCGCGCTCTACATGCTGGCCGCCTATCTCTTCTATTGGCTGCTGGTAAAGCTTGAGCTCAACGCGTTCTTGGCAGGCATCTTGGCGGTGGCCGGTATCGTGGCGCTTGCCCTGGTGTGCTATCGCCTGGTAATCGAACCCGTGCGGGCGCACGATAGCGCCGTGCTTATTGCCACCATTGCGCTCGCGCTCATTTTCCAGGAGCTGATGCTGCTTAGCTTTGGCGGAAGCTTCCTCGGCATTCCATCCGCTGTGCAGGGGGTCATGCACGTTTTTGGTGTTACTGTTCCCTACCAGCGTCTGGTCATTCTCTTCGTGGCCGCGCTGGCGCTTGCTGCGACCTGGTACGTGCTCCATCATACGCGCATCGGACTGGCGGTGCGCGCCACGGCGAACGGGATGGAGATCGCGGAGCTGATGGGAATCAATGTCCGGCGCACTGCGATGACCGTTGCAGGTCTTTCGGCGGGCCTAGCCGCGGTGGCGGGTGTTGCGGTCGCCCCGGTTACGGTTGTCAGTCCTCTGATGTGGCTCGCGCCACTGGTCACTATCCTCGCCATCGTGGTTCTTGGCGGACTCGGAAGCATCCGTGGCGCGATTCTCGGTGCTTTCATTATCGGTTACGTTGAAGCGATCACGGTGTTCGCCTTGCCGCAGGGCAGCTACCTGAAAGGCGCAGTTGCTCTGACGATCATGGTTGCAGTGCTGCTGATTCGTCCCGAGGGTCTGCTCGGCGTTGCATTTGAGGATGAGCGCTGATGCGGCAAACGCTGACCTTCTGGCTGAGACGGGCCTGGGTCAACTTAAGAGGCGAAGTCCTGGTGTTGCCCTCGCGCACGCTCGTACTCGCCTGGACGGCATCCCTGCTGTTGTTGCCGCTGGTCTATCCCGATCCCTATGTGCTGCGCGTCCTGGCACTTACCTGTCTGTTCGCAATTTTCGCCGCAAGCTGGGATCTGCTTGGCGGTTACGCCGGGCAGATAAATTTCGGGCACTCGCTCTTCTTCGGTGTCGGCGCCTACGGTTCATCGGTGCTTTGTCTGCGTTTAGGATTGTCGCCGTGGCTGACGGTATTTATCGGAGCCGGGCTTGCGGCACTGTCGGGTGTGGCGAGCGCTTTCATCTGCCTGCGCTTGCGGGGCTCTTATCTGTCGCTCGCAACGCTGGCTTTCCCGCTGATCCTGACCGGGCTGCTGTTCGCGTTTCCCGACTTCAGCGGCGGCGAACTGGGAATCTCGGGCATCGCTTCTCTCGCCGCCTCGCGCACCGCAAATTACTACATCTGCGCCTGCGCAATGCTCGTGGTCGTGTTTGGTCTTGCGGCGCTGGCCGATTCGAAATTCGGCCTGGTGCTGCATGCGATCCGCGATGATGAAATCGCCGTCCGTGCGTCGGGCCTCAATACCACCCGCTACAAGCTGGCGGCCTTTGCAATTTCGGGCGCCGCGGCAGGACTCGCCGGGGCGCTGTTTGCGCATCTCCTGCGAGTCGCGGGACCGTCAACCCTGGAGCTGGCGCTTTCCTTCCAAGTCGTCATCTGGGGGGTATTCGGCGGCCTAGCAACCATTTACGGTCCCGTCGCGGCGGTATTTATCCTCTATCCGCTCACCGAGTGGCTCGGTAGTTTCAGGCAGTTCGGGGAATTGCGCCTGCTGATATTTGCTCTTGTGGTGCTGGTGGTACTGCTGGCGATGCCTCGCGGGCTCGCGCCCTGGGTGCGCGACAAGATAGAAATGGTATGTGCCCGGTGCAAGCAGAGAAACATCGCGTGGCGCACCAGCTGCCGGCTCTGCGGCGCGCCCGCAGGCCCCAGGGTGGACGGGGTGGCGCCAGCCGCCGCTGCTCAGAGTCCCAGGTAGCCGACTAGCAGGGCCTGGTCGGCCCGGAGCTCTGCCGCACTGCCTTGGGCGATAATCCGCCCCTGCGATAGCACGTAATTGCGACGGGCCATGCGGAACGCCTGGGTGATCTCCTGCTCCACCAGCAGTACCGGCACCCCGTCGGCGTGGATCGCGGCAATCGCCTTGAACACGTCTTCGCGGACGCGCGGCGCGAGTCCGAGCGAGGGCTCGTCAATCGCGATCAGCTTCGCCTCGAACATCATTGCGCGCGCGAGCGCCAGCATCTGCTGTTCGCCGCCCGAAAGGGTTCCGGCAATCTGTTTCTTGCGCTCGGCAAGTTTCGGAAACAGTTTGAATGCGCGCGCGAGCGCGGATTGTGTATACGCTGCGTCGCGTGCGAGGTAGCTGCCCGCGAGCAGGTTTTCCATCACGCTCAGCTCACGAAACGGGCGCCTGCGTTCGGGACAATGGACCAGCCCGCGCTGCCTTATTTCGTGCGGCTGCAGCCGGTCGATGCGCTCGCCGCGAAATCTCACTTCGCCTTCGAGCACGATGTCGCCTTGCGTGCCGCGCTTCATCCCCGCTTCGAACAGCACCAGTCCTGAAATTGCTCTCAGAAGGGTGGATTTACCGGCACCGTTCGGCCCCACCAAACTGACGAACTCGTTCGTCCCGACGGAAAGCGTGACCCCGTTCAGGAGGATGGCCCTGTCGTAGCGGACCACAAGGTTCTTCACTTCCAGCAGCGGCACGGCAGCTTCAGGAGGAGGCTGCATCGGCTTCGAAGGAGTCGGGTTCGGTCCCGAGATACGCTTCGATGACCTTGGGATCGGCCACGACCTCCCTGGGCGGACCGTTGGCGATGACTTCACCGTGATCGAGCACGATCACCCGGTCGACGATGGGCATCAGTTCCTTCAGCTTGTGCTCGATCATAAGGACTGCGGGGCCCTCCGAATGCAGCCTGCCGAAGCGGCCGCCTCGATGCAGGCGGCGAATCGAGCGCGCCAGCAACTCGGATTCAGCCGGATTCAGTCCGCCGAGCGGCTCATCGAGCAGCAGCAGCTCCGGTTCGGTTGCGATAGCGCGGGCGACTTCGAGTCGCTTCAGATCGCCTTGCGAAAGCGCGGATGCCGGTTCCAGCGCCATATCCGAAATGCCCACGAACTCCAGGGCATCGAGGGCCTTTGCCTCGATCGCCCTGACCCACTCGCCACGGGATTTCGCGCGGCGCGACAGCAGCGGAACCATGATGTTTGCGATGATCGGCAGATTGCGAAATGGCCGGGAGTGCTGAAACGTGCCGGCAATTCCCAGATTCACAACGTCCCAAGGTTCGAGCCCGGTGATCTCCTGGCCGTGGAACAGAACGCGACCGGAGTCCGGCTTGAGTATCTTCATGAAAAGACGCAGCAGCGTGGTCTTGCCGGCACCGTTCGGTCCGATCAGGCCGACAATTTCGTCGCGCCCGATGACAAAGCTGACATCCCGTACCGCCATCAAGCCGCCAAATCGCTTGCATAGGCGCTCGACGGAAAAAAAGCCCGCGCTCATACGATTCGACCCCAGTAATTGCCGCGGATCGTAGCGCAAATCGATGTGCTCGATGGGGATCGCCGCAAACGCCAATTATACCTAAGCCGGCCCCAGGCCGGGCGCACCGGTACCTATAACAGTAACGTATACGTTACTATATTGCCAAGCGGGTCAGCCCGGCCTGCCTACGCGCTGTCCACCTCTTCGCGCAATTCGCGTCGCGATACCTTGCCCACGTCAGTCTTGGGCAGTTCTCCGCGAAACTCGATCCGCTGCGGCACCTTGTAGTGCGCCAGGTGCGCTTCGCAATAGCGGCGCAGTTCGTCCTCGGTGGTCCTGCCGCGCGCGTCGCTGTGCAGGACAACGATTGCTTTAATTTGCTGCCCGGTAGCGGCATCGCTCACCCCAATGACGCCGGCCGACTTGACCTGGGGATGTCCATATAGGACATCCTCGACCTCTTTTGCGAAGATCGAATAGCCTTTGTGCTTGATCAGGTCCTTTGCGCGATCGAAGAAGTGAAAATACCCTTCCGGGTCCATACTCACGAGGTCGCCGGTACGCAGCCAGCGCCGGCCCCCTGCCTCCAGGAATGCCTGTGCAGTCTCCTCGGGCCGCTTCCAGTAGCCTTGCATGACATTCGGGCCGCTCAGTACCAGTTCCCCTTGCGTATCAGGCGGCAGGAAGGAGCCGTTGTCAGGGTTTATGACCGCCGCGCACACGTTCGGTATCGGACAGCCGAAGGAACCGGATTTGGGCCGGTGGCTTGGATTGAGGTGGCTCGCAGCGCAGCTTTCGGTCAACCCATAGCCCTCGACAATCGAAGTTCCGGTGCGTTCTTCCCACGCCTTTACGGTTGACGCGTGCAGCGTGTCGGCTCCCGAAAGAAGCAGCTTTAGTCGGCGCCAGTCGACCTTTTCAGTGTCCTTGTGGTCCTTCAAGTACTCATAAAGCGTCGGTACACCAAAGAAGACCGTCGCGCGATGCCGCTCCAGCGCGCTCAGTATGGCCCCTGTGTTCGGGGTGGTGAAGAGCACCAGAACGTTGCCCTGGCAAAGGCCGTTCAGCATGATGGCAACCTGGCCGTAGATATGAAAAAACGGTAGGAAGGCCAGAAGCACTTCCTTTCCCGGGATGAGTTGGGGAAAGGCCGCACTTGCCGCGTACTTTGCGGCCACCAGGTTGCCATGGCTCAGCATGACGCCCTTGGGGTTGCCGGTGGTTCCCCCTGTATAGGGCAGAGCCGCCAGATCCGTTGCAAGGATCGTTGTTTGCGGAGCCTTTGCGGGATATTTGCGCAGCAAGTCCTGCAGCCAGAGGATGTTCGCCTGCTTTGGGATGCTAGCCGACCCAAGGCCCGCACTGTGCCACAATTTTCCAATAAAACTATTACCAATAAATCTCTTTAATAGAGGTAAGTATTCACCAACTTTTGTCACGACAACGAAGTCAAGCGCCGTTCCGGAACGAGCAAGCTTGTCGTACAGGACGTCCTGGCAGACGGCGAAGCGCGCACCGCTGTCTTCGATCTGGAAGCGAATTTCGTGACTTGTGAACACCGGACTAATCGCTGTCACGACTGCGCCGCACTTGAGCGCGGCAAAGTAGGCGATAACGAATTGAGGGCTGTTCAGCAGATAAAGCGCAATGCGATCGCCTTTCTTCAGTCCAAGGGCCGTGAACGCGTTCGCCAGGCGCTCCGTGGCATCGAGCAACTCAGAGAACGTGATTTCTCTGCCGTAGAAGATGATCGCAGGGCGCTCGGGTACGCGCTTGGCCGCCTCATCGAACATGGCTCCGACTGAAATATCGGGCACGTCGATGCGTCCGGGAGCGTCAGGCGCGTAGTGTTCGCGCCAGGGCATTTCCAGGTATATCTGCAACGGCAACGGTTCCATTTGTCTTCCCGGTGTCCCTTTGGTATTCTGCGCAAGTGCATTCTACGGCGCGGCCCGAGGGCGCCTGTGCGCCGTGAGGACCTTATCCAGTGGGATTACACTCTGCGCATGGATGAGGCCGTCGTTCGCAGCATCGCTCGCTGGCCCAACGTTCCGGCCGCGTTTGGCTGGCTCGCCCTGGACGCTCGCGGAAACTGGCTGCTGCGCGATCCGCTATATGAGACGCGCTATGACAAGATTGCAAACCCTCGCCTGCGTGAGTTCATCGCAAGGAATTACGCGGCCGATTCAAAGGGCCGCTGGTACTTTCAGAACGGACCGCAGCGTGTGTTCGTGAAGTTGCAGCTAACCCCGCTCGTCCTGCGAATAGACAAGGGCTGGACGGATCACTGCGGTCGCCCGGTACGGGAAATAACCGGCGCCTGGCTGGATGATCAGGGCGCCGTCATTCTCGAGTGCGAGCGCGGCGCCGGGGTAGTGGATGACCGTGACCTAGAGCGCTTCTCAAGGCTGCTTTCGGATCCGACGGAGGCGGCGGAGTCGCCGAACACCTCCGTATTGGACCCCGGCCACCGCCCGGCGGGAATGCTGCAATGCAATGTCAATGCCGGATCCAAGCGGCGACTGCCGGTATACCGTATAGAATCCAAAAGTCTCGAGCAACGTTTCGGGTACATTGCCGACCCACAACCCGATGCGTCAGCCTGATACGCCTGATACTTGGGCGCCGTGGCGAAGTTGAAGCTTCAAGCACATTTCCTTGACGCTCTCCTAGAAACATCCTTATAATCCCGCCTCTTTTTTGACGCCTGGGCGGCAGCGACTTGCTTCGCAGCCGCCCGGTTCGTTTCTGGAAACTGGAAAACCATGCCAACGGTGAATCAACTGGTGCGTTTTGGGCGCGCCGCGAAGAAGCTGAAATCCAAGGTGCCTGCCCTGGCAGGGTCGCCGCAAAAGCGCGGCGTTTGCACCCGGGTCTACACCACGACGCCCAAGAAGCCGAATTCGGCGTTGCGCAAGGTTGCGAAGGTGCGACTGACGAACGGTTTTGAGGTGATCGGGTACATTGGCGGGGAGGGTCACAATCTCCAGGAACATTCTGTCGTGCTGATCCGTGGCGGCCGGGTAAAGGATCTGCCCGGCGTGCGCTATCACATCGTTCGCGGTTCGCTTGATACGCAGGGCGTCAAGGATCGCAAGCAGAGTCGTTCCAAATATGGCGCAAAGCGCGCCAAACAGGGCTAGAGGGGGAATAAGCGATGCCGCGCCGCAGAGAAGTTCCGAAACGGGAGATCCTTCCAGACCCGAAGTTCCACAACACCGAGGTCACGAAGTTCATCAATGTGCTCATGTCGAGCGGTAAGAAGTCAGTCGCGGAACGCATCATTTACGGCGCGCTCGACACGATCAAGGCCAAGTCCGGGAAAGATCCGCTTGAGGTGTTCAGCCAGGCAGTCCAGAACGTGAAGCCGGTTGTGGAGGTAAAGAGCCGGCGGGTCGGCGGTGCGAATTATCAGGTCCCGGTCGAGGTGCGCCCGGTGCGTCGGGTCGCGCTGGCGATGCGCTGGATACGCGAGGCCGCGCAAAAGCGCGGCGAGAAGTCCATGACCGTTCGGCTGGCAGGTGAACTGCAGGAGGCCGCAGACGGCCGGGGTGGCGCGATGAAGAAGCGCGAGGAAGTCCACCGAATGGCCGAGGCCAACAAGGCGTTCTCGCACTACAGATTCTGAGCAGATTCTGGGCCGGATTCGCCGGCGGTCCGGCGGCAGTTGTCCTGACCAAGCAGATCAATGAAGTCAAAGGATATATAGTCGTGGCACGCAAGACTCCAATCGAGCGCTATCGGAACATCGGAATAAGCGCGCACATCGACGCCGGAAAGACGACGACGACCGAGCGCATCCTGTTCTATACGGGCGTCTCGCACAAGATGGGAGAGGTGCATGATGGCGCGACCGTCATGGACTGGATGGAGCAGGAGCGCGAGCGCGGCATCACGATCACCTCCGCCGCCACGACCTGCTTCTGGAAGGGGATGGATAACAACTATCCCGAGCATCACATCAATATCATTGACACCCCAGGGCACGTCGATTTCACCATCGAAGTGGAACGCAGTCTGCGGGTACTGGACGGCGCGTGCATGGTCTATGACGCTGTTGCAGGAGTACAGCCCCAATCCGAGACGGTCTGGAGGCAGGCAAACAAGTATCGCGTGCCTCGCCTGGCGTTCATCAACAAAATGGACCGCGTCGGGGCGGATTACTTCAAGTCGTATAACCATATCCGCGATCGCCTGAAGGGAAATCCAATTCCCATTCAACTTCCGATCGGAGCCGAAGATAAGTTTGCCGGAGTGGTTGATCTGGTGCGCATGAAGGCGATCTACTGGGACGACGCATCGCAGGGCATGAAATTCGATCTTCGTGACGTCCCGGAGGACCTAAAAGCCGAAGCGGACAAGTGGCGCGAAAAGATGGTCGAAGCCGCCGCGGAGGCGAACGAGAACTTGATGAACAAGTATCTTGATTCCGGCGAGCTTTCCATCGAAGAAATAAAACAGGGGCTGCGAGTCCGTACGATCAACAATGAAATCGTTCCCATGCTATGTGGGACGGCGTTCAAGAACAAAGGCGTGCAGGCGATGCTTGACGCAGTGATTGATTACCTGCCGAGCCCTGTGGACATTCCTCCGGTCAAGGGCGAGAACGAGAAGGGTGAGCCCGACACGCGTCGAGCCGCCGACGATGAATCTTTCTCAGGACTCGCGTTCAAGATCATGACGGACCCCTTCGTCGGGCAGCTCACCTTTGTCCGTGTCTATTCGGGAGTACTCAACTCGGGAGATTCGGTATACAACCCGATTCGCGGCCGCAAGGAACGTATCGGGCGTCTGTTGCAGATGCACGCGAATGAGCGCATCGAAATTAAGGAAGTGCGTGCAGGTGACATCGCTGCCGTCGTTGGGCTCAAGGAGGTAACCACGGGCGAGACGATTTGCAACGTGAGCAAGGTCATCATGCTCGAGCGGATGGAGTTCCCGGAACCCGTCATCTCGCAGGCAGTCGAGCCGAAGACTAAGATTGACCAGGAGAAGATGGGCATCGCGCTCGGGCGTCTGGCCCAGGAGGATCCCTCATTTCGTGTACGTACCGATGAGGAGTCAGGACAGACGATCATCTCCGGCATGGGTGAATTGCACCTCGAAATTCTGGTTGACCGCATGCGCCGCGAGTTTGGCGTCGAGGCCTCGGTGGGCAAGCCGCAGGTCGCGTACCGCGAAACGCTGAAAAAGCCGGTCGAACAGGAAGGCAAGTTCATCAAACAATCTGGCGGACGGGGCCAGTACGGTCACGTCTGGTTGAAGATCGACCCGCAGCCGCCGGGCAAGGGCCACGAGTTCGTCGATGCGATCAAGGGTGGGTCCGTTCCGCGCGAGTACATTCCTGCGGTCGAAAAGGGAATTAACGAAGCACTGCAGGACGGGGTACTTGCGGGCTATCCCGTGGTGGACGTGAAGGTCACGCTGTTCGACGGTTCGTACCACGAAGTCGATTCGAACGAAAACGCGTTCAAGATGGCGGCGATCTTCGCGTTCAAGGACGGCATGCGCAAGGCGACGCCGATTCTGCTCGAACCGATCATGGCGGTAGAGGTGGAGATGCCCGAGGAGAAGATGGGCGACGTGATGGGCGATCTATCCTCGCGGCGCGGCATTATCCAGGGCATGGAAGATCTGGCGGGAGGCAAGGCCATCCGGGCGGAAGTGCCGCTTGGCGAGATGTTCGGCTATTCAACCAGCGTGCGCTCGCTGACGCAGGGGCGCGCCACCTATACGATGGAATTCAAGCACTATGCTGAAGCACCGAAAAGCGTCGCTGAAGCGGTGATCAGCAGCAAAAAGCAATAAATAACTGGTAACCAAGGACCGGGTTCGCGAAATGGCAAAGAGCAAATTTGAGCGTACGAAGCCGCATTTGAATGTAGGGACGATAGGCCACGTTGACCACGGCAAGACGACGCTGACGGCGGCGATGACGCTGGTATTGTCGAAGA